>Ga0209061_1000016_pt1:7500-651635 | contig 651635 bp, 584 predicted proteins | sample Coa_R1_10_FD_187157 | JGI IMG/M metagenome (GOLD analysis project Ga0209061, IMG submission 187157) | Surface soil microbial communities from Centralia Pennsylvania, which are recovering from an underground coalmine fire - Coalmine... | ecosystem: Environmental > Terrestrial > Soil... | reverse complement strand
CCAGCTCCTTGCCGGTGCCCGACTCGCCCTGAATCATCACCGTGGTGCGGTAGGGACCGAGCCGACGAATCGCAGCGAACACCCCGCGCATCAGCTCCGACTGCCCCACCATCTGCCCCAGCCGCTCGCCCCGCGCGGCCAGCTCCTCTACGCTAATCCAGCGATCTTCGCCTTCGGGTGGGCGCAAACGTTCGTCCCTAACTGACCCTTCGCGCCATTCTTCCATAAGTCGCGTCGTGCTTACCCAGCAATTGGAGTACCGACCGCAGGTGCCGTCGCGAGCTCGAAAGAATGGACTCTTTTCGCGATGATTAAAAAACTTAACTGTAGCTTAAACGTTTACATTTGTGCGAAACGTGCTAATCAACTTTTTCATGGCTCTAAAAAGCAGTAGTTGTTGAGTGTATCATTATGGGACATGTCTTGTAGTGTTTTTAGACATGTCTCAAATCTGCGCCGCTGTGCGACAGCTTGTCTACCTTAGAAACTTTTTACCGACTATTTTGTTTGTGTTTTGATCTAGCCCAAGTTGACATTAACGTACCCTTGCGCGCTACAATTCCCGCGCGCGATGCCCCGGCGTTATTTCGTTAACACTCGTATAATTCAATAGGCGTAGTCGTCGCGGCGGGGCAGGGCAAGATGTTGCGCGTTCGAAAAATCTAGCGCCTTGTGTGGACGCCAGAAAAAGACTCAGCAAAAAATTGCAGGAGGATTAGTTGTGCCGTAACCCCTTAGGAGACGGCATTTTGAACAGCTAGGCGCATTATTTCGGAGAAATAAAGTGAGTAAAAGGTGCTGGGGCGAGGGTGAGCTATAGTTAGTGAAGTTTAGTTCGTTGGAAAGTACTTAAGAAAGGCACGATTTAAGTATAAGTAGTCATAAATGGTCGGGAAGAAAAGCCTACTAAGTAAAGTCGGTATAGAGTATTGGGAGAGAGCGGAAGTGGGGAAGAGTAGCTAAGAGTGTGAGTATGTGGGTTGAGATTTGGGGTTCGGCAAAGAGAGATTGGGTGATATTTCGGAGTTGTAAGTTGGTTTGGATGGGTGGTCGCCAGAGGGGTTTGCTCTGGGAATGGGGCGGGGTCGAGGTTTTTGGTTGGATTTTTTGGTTAAATGAATTATCTAATTTGGGTAGAGGACGAGAGCTTCTGGCTGAGGGTCAGGGCGAGCTGCTCCGCCGGAAGACGGGTAAGCAGTGGTAGGCGGAAGCCGGCAGCCGCAGGATGGCCGCCACCGCCAAAGGAGGTGGCCAAGTGGGAAAGATCGATTGGACAATCGGGGCTTCGACGAAGGCTGACGCCGCCGGTTCTGAGGTCTAGCAGGGCCACAAGCGTGCGGCTTCGGTCTCGATAGAGCTCGTATGCGACCTCGCTGGTGTATCCGATGCAGCAGGCGGCAAGCAAGGTTAAACCGTCGGCGAGATGGTGCTCGACCAGGGAATCGCGCGCTCGTGCAAGACTCTCTTGCAGTGCCGCGCGCCCGGCTTTAGCCGCTGCGGCAAGTTTCGGGCTCAATGCGGCACGTTTTAGACGGGTTATGGAACGATAGCTCTCGTATGAGCCTAGCACCTGGACCGCCAGGGCCCATTCGTGCGCCTCAGGAAAGCGGTTGACCCAGCGGTCGTAGTCGTCAGCAAGCTCGACGATATGGAAAAATTCCTCACCTTTGATCGTGGAGACCTCACGATCAGGTCGCTCCCTGCGCAAATAATCGTAGGTTAGACGCGCAGCCGAAAATTTTTCCGACAAGACTTTGTCCGCGAATTGAACCGCGAACTCTGCACCGTCGGCGCGCACGATAGCGCTGCGATGGTGGTCCACCCAGTAGATCCGAACACCTTGTGCGGCAAGTTGGTTTAGGTGGGTGGCGGTTGCTTCGGAACGCCAAGACAAGTCGGTAATCCAAATCTCGTTGGGCCCGTTGCCCAAAGGTTTGAGCTGCTGCAGTGCGCGGTCGCTGTCGCTGTTGGTTGCAAACTGAGCAATGACACGGTAGCCCGCGCTGAAATGCGCCACACATGCCGCTGCCACAACTCCGTCCAGGCAATTTAGGCCGTGGCTGACAACTTGTACGATCGGACGCACGTTTTTGGCCATAACTAGAGAGAGTCTAAAAGAATTTCGGATGAACTGCGATTGTCCAGGTAGAAAACAAAAGTGTGCCTGTTCGGTGAACAAAAACGGGCGCGTTCCTTGCAGCAAGCGGGCAAAGAAAGCTTAAATCTATCTTAGGTAAAAGTTTCGACTTTTAGGTGGGAAAAATTAGTTTGCCGTGGACTCCGTTCATGTTTTTAGTGGTGCTGAATTTTCGCTTTCCCGCCGGTCGATAGATCCTGTTGCCCTGAAGGTTCTTTATCGCTTGATTCGCTCCGGCTTCGTCGCCTATCTGGTGGGTGGCGCAGTGCGCGACCTACTGTTAGGGTGTCGGCCAAAGGATTTCGACGTTGGGACGACCGCTCATCCGTATCAAATCCAGGCCTTGTTCAGGAACTCCCGGCTTATCGGCAAGAGGTTCCCCATCGTGCACGTACTGTTCGGCCGCAACCGCTTCGTCGAAGTGACCACCTTTCGTTCGGCTCATACCAACTCGGATAGCCCGCCACCTGAGCGACAGCGTGCGGCGCAGAACTTAAACCCGTTAAGCTTCGGTACGCCGGAGCAGGACGCTTGGCGGCGTGATTTCACCGTCAATGCGCTCTTCTATGACCCAGCCACGTTTCGGGTAATCGACTACGTAGGAGGTCTCGCCGACCTCAAGACTCGCACGATTCGCACCGTGGGCGAACCCTGGCAGCACGTTCGTGAGGACCCGATTCGGATAGTTCGGGCAGTGCGCCTAGCAGGCAAGCTTGGCCTAAACTTCGAGTCACGAACACGAGAGGCGATACAGGATTGCCTTAGCCTTGTGCTTGAAACGCCTCGGCCGCGGCTTGCCGAAGAGATTTCGAAACTTTTGGCGATCGAAGGAGCTGACCGCGCTTTGCAGGTCGCATGGGAGATTGGACTAATGCAAGTGCTCTTCCCGCGGTTGGCGCGCGAGATGGAGTACCGCGGTCGTTATCACTGGGCGTTACGAAATCTGGCTGCTTTGAACCGTCTGCGCCAAAACGGCACAGAACTTTCGCGGCCTATGGTTTTAGCTGCGCTTTTCGCCGATCTAGCGCTTTGGCATCATGAAGGACCTTCGCGCTTTACGTCGTTCGCCGAGGAGCTTAGGCAGCGCGGCTTTTCACGTGCCGATATCGAAAATGTTCGACTCTTGCTTAACGCGCTTTGGCGCCTTCGGAAATCCCGGCACCTGAGCCGGTTGACCCGCCAGGCATATTACGGTTCGGCCAAACTGCTTTATCAAACGTTGGCCCCGAACTACGGCTACGATCCCGAGCCCTATGCCCTGCTCCGAACGAGTAATGGCTCGAAGAGCCAAAACTCGTCGCTTGTGTCCTTAGTGGACTTTGAGGCGGATAGGGAGGCGAAAGATCGATTTCCCGTGGCGCGGTCAGATGACCTGCAGGCTAAAGCTTGGGTTTAGCACGAGACTGGACGTTTTTGCACGGCCGCCCGCGGCAGCCTACAAGGCTCGAGGTGGGTAGCGTCAGACTTTTTGGGGTACGTCGGGGCAGCTTCAAAGAACCATTTGAGTCGCCGGGACCACCTGGATTTAAGCGAAACGTTGTTCGATCGAGATTCGAAGGCGAAAAAGTTTTTGTGAGGCGTTCGCGTTAAAGTATATTTTGTCAATCGGGCTTGACAGCTTGAGCGTGGCGCTCAACAGGTATACTTCGCGACGAGTGAGTTTGAGAGGTGGCTAGGGTAAAGACGGATAAAATTTGGCTTGATGGCAAGCTTTTACCTTACGAGCAGGCGACGGTCCATGTCCTGACCCATACCCTCCACTACGGGCTTGGCGTTTTTGAGGGGATGCGGTGCTACCGGACCGAAGACGGACGGCTTTCCATTTTTCGCGCTCGGGAGCATATCAAGCGCCTTTTCGATTCAGCCCATATTTTACAGATTAAAATTCCCTTCGAGCCGGAGGAAATACTCAACGCCTGTGTCGAGGTTATCAAGGCGAATCGACTAGGCGAATGTTACATTCGGCCGCTCGTGTTCGTGGGCGAGGGCGAAATGGGAGTTGCGGCGTTAAATAACAAGATTCGCGTTGCGGTCGCGGCCTGGGAATGGGGGGCTTATTTGGGCGAAGAAGGGGTTCAGCGCGGCATCAGGGTAAAAACCTCCTCCTACGTGCGGTTCCATCATAATTCCCTAATGTGCTCGGCCAAAGCCACCGGACATTACGTCAACTCCATCCTGGCCTCCCACGAAGCGCGACACGATAATTACGACGAGGCGTTGTTGCTCGACGCGGACGGCTTTGTGGCAGAGGGCGCGGGAGAGAACGTTTTTATCGTTCGCGACGGTGTCGTAACGACGCCTCCGCTGAGCTCGGTGCTTCCGGGTATTACCCGCGACGCGGTGATCAGGATACTGAACGACGCCGGTATTCCTGTAGTTCAGCGCCGCTTTCCGCGCGACGCGATCTATGTTGCCGACGAATGTTTCATGACGGGGACGGCGGCCGAGGTCACGCCAGTGCGAGAACTCGACAACCGCACGATCGGAAAAGAAACCCCAGGGCCTGTGACAAAAATGGTGCGCGAAATTTTTATGAGCGCGCTGAGGGGCAAGGACCCGCGGTATCGTGAGTGGCTCTATTACGTGCCATAGTTGTTCGGCTGTTATGCCTGGAGGGCGGTCGAGCGACAGCGTGCGCGCGCGGTTGAGGGAAGCTGATTGTGATGGTGGTCTGGCTTTTAAGCCGATAGCGATTCAATACGTCTGCGGCTGATTGGGCGAGCTGGACAGCCATAGAGTCCGTCGCCGCTCGTTTCGGCTTTTGGACAAAGCTGTTTGGTTCTCATGCTTGTGGGATTCGGGGGTGTCGTGCGATGAAAACTGTAGGGCTCTCTTTAGTGGTAATCGTTTTGGTGGCATTCGCACTAGTTTATCTAATTCCCGGCAGCGCGCGTGCCGACCTTCTAAAACCCGGCCAGAAGGCGCCGGACTTCAAAACCCAGATGGTTACAGCAGATGGCGTAAAGGACGTCAAGCTGTCTGACTTCGAGGGGAAGAAAGTTGTACTCTATTTTTACCCGAAAGACTTTACGCCCGGCTGCACCAAAGAAGCCTGTGCGTTCCGCGACGGTTACGCCAAGTATCGCGAGGCCGGGATCGTAGTGCTCGGATGTAGCGTGGATCCTGTTGACAGACATCAGGCGTTTATCAAGAAGTACGGTTTGCCTTTCCCACTTTTGCTGGACCCGAATAAAGAGATAGCCAAAATGTACGGCGTGGCCAATGGGATTCCGCTTTTGGGGTTAGACCGCAGGGTGACGTACGTAATCGGCGAAGACGGCAAGATAATTCGGGTTTTCGCTGACGTCGACCCGGCGTTACACTCGGACGAAGTTCTGAAGTCTCTGGGAGTGCAGGCAGGTTCGAACAAGTAGGAGACCGCGACTGGATAGGTCGCTCGCGCAACTGCCGCCTACGCCCCAGCACATGTCATTATTTCTCTCGCCGGCGTGACAAACTGCCTTTCGGCCGAGCTAGAAGCATCGAGCCTCTCACCGCAGCATGGGCCTCTCGCTTTTGACCGCCTTTTAGCCAATAGCTCCTCATTTGCGAGCGAAGCGGTTCTCTCTTAAGGGGGAGAGGTTATTGCGGAGAGAAAACCGCCTTTTTGGCGACGGCTTGGCCATAGAGAGAGCCGCTTCTATATCGTCAGCGCGAGAAAATTTTGAGCCTGTCTTGGGGTGTTAGCCCCACGCAAAAATGCCCACCTGCTGAAACGATGTGCAATTGCCCACTTAATTAGCAGTCTAGCCGCCCGTGAGCTTTTTATTACCAGGGCGATTACTCGAACAGCTTCCTCGCGCCATCGAGGGGTGAGGCACGTTCTGCCGCTGCTTTTACGCCCCATTTTCCGAGCAAAACCCAGCTAATTGCATAATAACCGGCCATTTTGGTTTCGCTTTTCCGGGCACGCTTGTCCCGGGTCCAAATTTTGCTAAATTGGCTCGCAATTTTTCCCCCAAAGACGCAGCCGTGCGCGATGGCGAAGAGAATCTGGACTGGGCACGTGCTTTTGCGTCAGTGGCGTAAAGTCGCGATTTCCCCATTTTAAAGTAAGGAGACAAGCAAAACTCATGGGTTCTTGCAGGCGGTTTAACCGACTACTTGTTGCTTTCGTTTGGTTGGGGATCTCTTGCGGTACCGCATTCGGTGCCGAAACGTCGCCGAAAATTGACAGCGGCGATACGGCCTGGGTTTTAGCCAGCTCCGCGCTGGTTTTGATGATGACGGTGCCTGGCCTGGCATTGTTTTACGGAGGGATGGTACGGCGCAAAAACGTTCTGTCGATCTTAATGCAGAACTTTGTTTTGGCTGGTTTGGTCACGGTGCAGTGGGTGCTCGTAGGTTACAGTCTTGCTTTTTCGGGTGATGACTCGGCGCTTATCGGCGGACTTAAATGGATCGGCCTGCATGGCGTAAGCTTCGCTGCGCCGTCAGCTTACGCCCCCACCGTCCCGCATCAGGCCTACATGATCTTTCAGTGTATGTTCGCAATAATCACCCCTGCGCTGATTACCGGCTCCTTTGCCGAGCGGATAACGTTTCGGGGCTTTTTGCTTTTTAGTCTACTTTGGTCGACGCTCATCTACGATCCGCTGGCCCATTGGGTGTGGTCGTTGGGCGGATGGCTTCATCGACTCAACGCGCTTGATTTCGCCGGCGGCACCGTGGTCCATATCTCTTCTGGCATTTCGTCGTTGGCAGCGGCGCTCATCATCGGGCGGCGCAACGGCTATCCCCAGGTTCCGATGCCGCCCCACAATTTAACGTTGACGCTAACCGGCGCGGGACTTCTTTGGGTCGGATGGTTCGGCTTCAACGCCGGGAGCGCGGTTGCAGCAAACGGCCTTGCGGTGCTCGCTTTTGTGGCTACCCATGTGGCGACCGCCGCCGGCTTGCTCGCATGGGTGGCGATGGAGTGGAAGATTCGCAAGAAACCTACTACGCTAGGCGCAGCTTCAGGCGCAATAGCCGGGCTGGTCGCTATTACTCCTGCGTCAGGTTACGTTGACCCTCTGGCAGCGATCGTGATCGGCGCGGTGGCTGGCTCGCTGTGCTTTCTTGCGGTCAATGCCAAGCACTACTTTGGCTATGACGATGCCTTGGATGTGGTCGGTGTGCACGGCGTCGGTGGAATCTGGGGTTCGCTTGCCACCGGTCTTTTTGCCAACCACCTTGTAAATCCTGCCGGTGGTGACGGGCTTTTTTACGGAAATCCGTCTCAGTTGGGCGTCCAACTCGTAGCCGTCGTTGCCGCCGTAACGTATGCTTTCGTGGGCAGTTTTCTTTTACTCAAGCTGGTCGATGCGTGGGTTGGTCTTCGAGTTTCGAGCGAGGAGGAGAGCCTCGGCCTCGACTTGAGCGAGCACAATGAGAGCGCCTACGCTCTCGAGGTGATATAACTCGTTGGCGGGCAAGGCGCGCGGTGGCAGCGGCTGAAAGTCAAAGGCGAACGCAACGACAGCGGGTGCAAAGCCTAAGTCGGCGGCACTCAAGGCTGGCTTTGGGCCGGCCAGACGTATGGTTAAAAAATAAAGCGGCGAATATTAACGCTTATAAGCAGGCCCAACTCTAGCATCATCACAATAAGCGACGAGCCACCGTAGCTTACAAGTGGCAGGGTGATTCCTACCACCGGCAGTATGCCGGTCGCCATACCGATGTTGATGGTCACCTGCCAAAAAATCGTTGCCACTATACCCAGCGCGAGCAAAGCTCCGAAGCGGTCGCGCGCCTGTCGAGCGATCCACAGGCCGTGGGAAATTAAGATTGCGTAGATCGTTAGCAGCGACATCGAGCCTGCAAAGCCGAATTCTTCGGCGAATACGGCAAAGATGAAGTCGGTCGTCTGCTCAGGAAGAAAATTGAGCCTGCCCTGCGTGCCTTTGAGAAACCCTTTACCCCACGGTCCTCCAGAGCCTACCGCGATCTCCGACTGAATTACGTGGTAACCAGCACCCAGCGGATCGGACTGTGGATTTAGAAAGCTGACGATTCGCTGGCGCTGATAAGGCTTTAGGTAATGCCATGCCACTGGCGCGGCCAAGGCCGCGGTTAGAATTATCGCAAGCAGGGTTCGCGTGTTGATGCCTGCGGCAAAGACCATCGTCGCGAACACCAGCATCAACAGTAAAGCCGAGCCGAGGTCCGGCTCGCTTGCGATCAGGAAGACGGGCGGCAGCGTAAAAATTGTGGGTGCAATCAGATGGCGGAGCTTGAGACCTCCGGTGGGAGGCTTCTCGCGCAAAAAGTGCGCGAGCACGATGATGAGCACAAGCTTAGTCAGCTCCGACGGTTCGAGCGCTATAAACCCTAAATTTAGCCAGCGCCTTGCACCGCCTCGCGCATGGCCCCCTACCAGCACCAGAGCTTGAATCAGAAGCCCCACACAATACAACGCGTAGGCGTAACTCCCCAGCGAACGATAGTCAAAAAACGCCGCCGAAAGCATCAGCACCAGCCCAGCGCAGAGCCAGACCAGTTGGCGGACGACTAAAGGATGGAGGCTGTTGTGAACCGAAGCGCGATACGAGGCGCTTATGACCGCTAGCAGGCCTATGCTGCCAAGTAGGGCAGTCAGGACAAACACCCGCCAGTCGAAGTGATATAGAATTCTACGATCTATAGGCATTGTTCAGTGGACTGCGCGCTACGTATTGCTCGAGCTAATTGGAGGCGTATCTCTCCGAGGCCAATACTTTTTGGAGCTTGGCGGCCCTTAATTGTGGCTTTGGTGGGTAAAGCTCAAAGAACTTCGCCAGAACGTCGTGCACGACGGGAGCAGCCGAGCTTCCACCATGGCCGCCGTGTTCGATCACGCAGGCGATCGCGATCTGGGGATTGTCCTTTGGGGCGAACGCGACAAACCAGCCGTGATCTCTGAATTTTTCAGGCAGCTCCTCTTCTTTGACCCGTTGGCCTTGAGCTTCCTTGACCACCTGTGCGGTGCCGGTCTTGCCGCATACGACAATGTGCTCGAGCTGCGCCCGATGGGCCGTTCCTCCCGGGCCGTTGACGACATCAGCCATCGCGTTTCGCACGATTTCGAGCACCGTCGGGTCGATATTTAGGCGCGCCTCGATCTCGGGGTTGAAAACCTTTACTACTCGCCCGTCGTTATCTTCGATCGTCCGCACAAACTGCGGTCGGTAGCGGATGCCGCCGTTGGCGATTTGCGCCACAAGCTGCGCCATTTGCAGCGCGGTGACACCGACGTATCCTTGTCCGATCGCTACCGAAAGCGTTTCCGCAGGGTACCAACGTTCCCCAAAACGTCGCCGCTTCCAAGCACTCGAGGGAATCAAGCCGGCTTTTTCCCCGGGTAGCTGAATTTCAGTAGGCTTGCCCAGGCCGAGAAGGTTGGCCCAATGGGCCAGACGATCGATGCCCAAGCGCAAGCCAACCTGGTAAAAGTAGACGTCGCACGACTGAACGATCGCGCGATGCAAAGCGACGTTACCGTGCCCCTCCTTGCGCCAGCATCGGTACTCGCGGTTACCGTACCAGAGACCTCCGGGACACAAAAACGTGGTCGAGGGCGTGACAGCTTTTTCTTCGAGCGCGGCGATAGCGCCAACCAGTTTGAAGGTCGAACCTGGTGGATAAACTCCCTGAATAGCGCGATTTTCCAGCGGATGGCTGGGGTCTTTTATCAACGCCCGCCAGGCCGCTGGGCTTATTCCGGCGGCAAACTGATTGGGATCGAAGGTGGGATGGCTTGCCATCGCTAAAACCTCGCCGGTGTTAGGGTCAAGCGCCACCAATGCGCCCGCTCGGTTTCCCAACGCTTGTTCGGCAGCCTGTTGGAGATCGAGGTCTAGCGTCAACGTAACGTTATAACCTGGTCGTTCCGGCACTTCGCCAAGTACGCGCAAGCGCCGACCCACCGCGTCGACTTCGATCTGGCGACCGCCGCTTACTCCTCGCAGATAGCCTTCCAATCCTCGTTCCAAACCAAAGCGGCCAATTTCGTCCCCGACGTGGTAGCCCGGAAGTTTCGCAAGATCCTCCTTGCTCACTTCGCCCACGTAACCCAGGACGTGGGCGGCAAGCGAACCATAAACGTAGTGGCGCCGCGGCGTGACCTGAATGCTAACGCCGGGAAGCTCAAGCTGATGCGTCTCGAGCGCAACCACTTGCTCCCAAGTCAGCCGCTCCTTGATCGCCACTGGCTCAAAGGCGGGACGGTCTTCGTCTTGCGCTTCAGCCAATTTATCTGCGAAATGGTCGTTGCCCAAGTAGCGCTCGAGATTTCGGATCGTTGCAGTAAGATCGGTAGAGTCCTCCGGTACCATCACGGCGTCGAAGGAAGGGCGCGTATCAACTAGCGTTCGGTGCTTGCGGTCAAAAACCAATCCTCTGGGGGCAGGCACGCGAAGCGTTCGGATACGGTTTCGATCTGCCAGCTCTGCCAACTGCTTTGTCGAGACGATCTGAAGGTAATACAAGCGGGCACTTACGCAGGCCAGAACAGCAAACATCGCGATACCCAGCGCCTTGAGCCGAAGCTCGAAGCGAGGAACGCCGCGTGTGTCTAACCATTTCCTGCGCCGTGCCAAGTTGATCCTCCGCGCTGTTTTAACCCGCTTGCCCGCTGAATTGGAGATTTATGGCATCTTAGAGGCGATTGTAAACTGGCGCGCGAAACAATTTGCAGCGTGCTGAATCGTCGAAGATGCCAGATAAAATAGGCTTACGGAACTCAACGCTGCCCTTTGAGGCTTAACTGCCCCTTTATCATTATTCGCCGCCATTTGCTCTTGGCAAGCCGAGTACAGCCGCTCCGCGGCGCAAAAGCTCGAAAACCAGCGGCGTAAGACACGCAGTCAGCAAGGCTTGCGCGAGAACCTCGAGCAGCAAGCTGCTTAAGCCAGACGGCGAACTGCTCAGCGTGCCCGTCAGTAAAAGCGTGGCCAGGTCTTTGAAGATAACTCCGAGAAAGACCGCGATTGCGCCGACTAAATCGTTGTTCATCCAAATATGGCGCGAGGTCTCATAGCAGGCCAAATAGACTATCGTGACCAGCAAAGTGTTAAGCCCGATTCGAGCGCCCGAGAAAGCGTCGGTCACGTACCCCAGCATGAAGGCCAGAATGGTTGCCAAAAGCCCATGATGCTTAAGCCCCAAATTTACCGCTAAAACAAGCAGCAGATCCGGCACAAGCCTTTGAACACCAGCCCAATGCAGTAGGCAGGTTTGGATCGCTAAAGCAAGAAAAGCCGCAAGCGCAAACAAAACGGCGATCCGCACAGCGTTAGGTCTAATTATGGTCGAGCGAAGCCGGCACCTGCTCAGTCATCACCAGAACCTGCTCGAGCTGTCGGAAATTCACCGCCGGCGTGACCCTAATATCTAGAAACATTCCTGAGCTTTGCGGTCTGACGTCGCTTACAAAACCCACGAGCAGGCCTCGCGGAAAGACGCCGTCCAAGCCTGAGGTCACCAGACGGTCGCCGGGTTTGACGTCCTCGCTCCGCTGGACGTATTTAAGCACCAGTCCCTCGCCTACCGCGCCCTCTAGGATGCCGTGGATTCGGCTACGTTGGTCTATGACGTCGGTAGCGCAGTTGTGGTCTTCTAGCAGAAGAACCCTGGCTGCGTTGCGGCTGACGGCGATTGTTTTGCCGACCACACCTTGTTCGCACAGCACGGCCATTCCTGGCTTAAGCCCACTGCTACCTCCGCGGTCGATAATCACCGTGCGCGACAGGCCGGTGGCGTCGCCGCCGATCACGTTGGCTGCGACGGCCTTGACGTCTAACGCTCGCCGAACCTCCAGCAGTTGCGAAAGACGCTCGTTGTCGGCTTCCAACTCCTTTAGGCGCGTTTCGAGAAACTCAAGGCGCTCCAGACGCGCCCTGAGTCTTTGGTTTTCCTCGTTGACGTGCACAAGGGCGATATAGCTGCGGTAGACTTGTTCGGCCGTTCTGACCATGTGCGCCAAGGCTGAGGCAAAAGGACGCATCACTTCGAGCAGAAACTGCTGTGGCTTGGAGCTTAGGTCGTCTTGCCGCACGCCGGTGGAGAGAAGATGGATAGAAACTAGTACCAGAACGGTACCGAGCAAAAGTAATCGATTGCGCCTGGCCGAACTACGCCGACCATTAAACGCTGCGCCCAAGGTTGGCCAGGATGCAAACCTTATGCGCTCGTATTCACTCGACGGTAACGTCACGCAGCAGGCTTAGCTCGTCCAGGACTTTGCCAGCGCCCATAACGACAGCGGTCAGTGGATCCTCGGCTAAAGTGACCGGCAGGCCCGTTTCCTCGCGCAGCAAGACGTCAAGGTTTCTCAACAGCGCGCCACCACCAGCAAGTACGATCCCTTTGTCGACGATGTCAGCGGCGAGCTCTGGAGGCGTGCGTTCAAGGGCGATTCGGACCGACTCCACCACTTGATGGACGGGCTCCATGAGCGCTTCACGGATCTCCTCGTCGGTGATTTCTACGGTCTTGGGCACGCCGGCCACCAGGTCTCGACCCTTGACCTCCATGGTTTGGATTTCGCTTCCTGGGTAGGCTGAACCTATCGTTATCTTTATGAGCTCAGCTGTGCGTTCGCCGATCAGCAGATTGTACTTACGCTTGACGTGCTGAATTATCGCTTCGTCCATTTTGTCGCCGGCTACTCGCACCGAGCGCGAAAAAACGATGCCCGCAAGTGAGATAACGGCAACTTCACTTGTGCCCCCGCCGATATCCACGATCATGTTGCCGCTCGGCTCGGTTATCGGCAGCCCGGCCCCAATCGCCGCCGCCATCGGTTCTTCGATCAGGTAAACTTCCCGCGCCCCAGCCGACTCGGCTGACTCCTTGACTGCGCGTTTTTCTACCGGCGTGATGCCGAACGGCACGCAGATGACGATCCGCGGGCGGACCAGGGTTTTACGGTTTCCGTGTACCTTACGGATAAAGTAGCTGAGCATCGCCTGCGTAATCTCGAAGTCGGCGATCACGCCGTCCTTAAGCGGCCGCAAGGCGACGATCGAGCCCGGCGTGCGCCCGAGCATCTTTTTCGCTTCGGCGCCGATCGCGAGTACCCGCCGCGATCCACGCGAGTCTCGCTGCACGGCCACTACCGAAGGTTCGTTGCAGACGATACCTTCGCCCTTGACGTAGATGAGCGTGTTGGCTGTGCCCAGATCAATGGCTAAGTCGCTTGAAAACCAGCCAAAAATTGAGTTAAGCACGACTGCTCAATGGTTACCTCGCCACCTCGTCCTTGGCCCGCATCTGGCGAAGCGGGCGCTCGCCTCCTCAGCCCAGTCGACAGAACTGCGTTCAAAACTTAGCTGCAAATCGAAAGGAAGAGAACTGAAATTTTTGCGCTGACTCAGACTCGTACCTCTACGCTAGCATACAGCGGAGTGAACCGCTAGCGCTCAACCTTTCCGCTTTTAAGCTTACGCATTGCAGCCCTGTGGTGTAAAGCCCCACCGATTGCTCCAGTGCTAAGTTGTACCCTAAGATTTAAGGTGACAATGCTGAGTGTACTGCGCAAACACGCTTATTCTTGGACAATCCGGGTGATGTTGGGTGCAATTGTGCTCGTTTTTATCTTCTGGGGCATCGGAACCGGATTTTTCGCCCAGGTGCGCCCGGTGGCCTCGGTCAACGGGGAAAAAATTCTGCCTAATCAGGTCGCTCAGGGTATCAGCGAGGCCAGACGACAAATTCAAGGCACGTATGGGCCCGAGGCGGCTGACCAGATTCTCAAGCAAGTCAACCTAGGCGAAATCGTGCTCTCGCAACTGATCAACCAGAGCCTGATTCTGCAAGAAGCACAGCACCTCAAGCTCCGGGTAAGCGACGCTGCGCTCGAGCAGGTTATTGCCGAAAAGCCCGTTTTTCAGCGGGATGGGGCGTTCGATCGCGCGCTTTACGAAGACGTGCTGCGCTTTAACAACCTTACACCAGCGCAGTTCGAGGAATCGCTTAGAGTCGAGCTAACCGCTGACTTGTTGAAGGCGATGGTGACGCGGGCAGTATATGTAAGCGAGGCCGAGGCTCGCCGCCAGTTCGAGCTGCGTCATCAGCGCGTAGCCCTCAACTATATCGAGTTGCCCTACACCGACTTCGTAGCCCAGATTCATCCTACGCAAAAGCAATTAGGCGATTACTACAAACAGCACGCCGAAGATTTTCGCGAGCCCGAGCGGGTCAAGATTCGCTACATCTACTACGATCCCCAACGCTTGGCGCAGGACTACCATCCGACGTCTAGCGAAATAGAGAAGTACTATCAGGCTAACCTAAAGCGCGAATTTACCCATCCCGAGGCCGTGCGCGTGCGCCATATCTTTTTGAGCGCTTCGGATGATCCCGTGGCGCGCGCCGAAACTCAGGCACGCGCCTATGCCTTGGTCGAAAAGCTTAAGCGAGGCGCTGACTTCGCCGCGATGGCGCGCCAGTACTCAACCGACAGCGCAACGCGCATGAACGGCGGAGAGCTCGGTTTCGTCGAGCGGGGGCATCTGGTTCAGGCCTTCGAGGACGCCGTGTTTAAACTCAAACCAGGTGAGATTAGCGGCGTAATCGAGACGCCTTCAGGGTTCGACATCGCTCAAGTCGAAGAAATACGCCCAGCCCATAGCGACCCGCTGGATGCGGTGCGTGACAAGGTAATTGAGGCTTTGCGCCTTAAGTACGGCAATCAGTTGGCGCAGCGTTATAGACAAGAGGATTTGCGCAGTGCGCTAAACGGGCGCAGTCTTTCCGAAATCGCTAAGCAACGCGGCCTTGAGCTCGAGGAACCCGACTTTTTTGCTGTCGGCGAGCGCGTTTCCGGGATCGGTACCGACGTCAACTTCGAGCGCGAAGTATTTAAACTTGCCAAGGGCAAGGTCGCTCTTGTCCGAGACAATAATGGGACGCCTTATTTGGTTGAGGTGGTAGATAAAAAGGCTTCCTATATTCCGCAGTTCAAGGAAATCGAGCAGAGAGTTCGCGACGCGCTAATTCGCAGCATGGCTGAAGAGGCTGCCCGTCGGCGGGCCAAGGAGCTGCTCGGACAAATCAAAACACCAGCCATGATGGAGGCCGTGGCGACTAGCGCCGGCCTCAAGGTTAAGTCTACGGGCGAGTTCGACCGCTCAGGCCGCCAAGTCCCCGGCATCGGTGTTTTCCCCGAGCTCAACGAAGCTATAGCCACACAAGCCGAGGTCCCTGGGGTAATTCAGCGCGTGCTAGAGCACGACGGCGATTCATACATCTTTGCGCTTACTGAACGCAAGCCGCCCAGCGAGGAGCAGTGGATGGCGAGCAAGGAGGAGTTTATCAGTCAGTTGCGACAAGCGTATCAAGAGGCGGCCTGGAGCGCGTTCGTCAACGGACTTAAGCGGCGCGCGCATATCGAAGTCGACACCGCCAGCCTCGCTGGTCTTTCGGGGGGAGTTTGAGGCTTAACTGCGGTTCGCTAGAACGGCTATGGACGAAACGTCTGACCTATCGGGTAATCGGCGTTCGCCAGTCGATGTGAGTCCATTTTACTTCGGCGGTCAAAGCGTAAGCGTGCTGCTGGTTCACGGGCTCGGAGGCACGCCATACGAAATGCGTTTCTTGGGCGAACAGCTGGCAAGGCGAGGTTATCGAGTGTTAGGAGTGAAGCTTGCCGGTCATGCCGAAGGCCCGGAAGAACTCAGCGCGACGGGTTGCGATGCCTGGTATAAGAGCGTCGTAGTTGGATTCGAACAGTTGCGCCAGTTTGGAGATCCGATCGTCGCGATCGGCCAGTCGGCAGGGGCTGTGTTAGCAACGCGCCTTGCGGTCGACCAAGGGGCGGAGGTGGCAGCGCTGGTATTGCTTGCACCCGCCTTTTTTCTGACCCCGCTGACGCGGGTGGCGCTCACCGCACTTAGGATTGCCTCTCCGTGGGCCACACGCATTTTTTTGCGCACACCGGGGCCAGATTTGCACGACGCCGCGGCGAAATTGGTACATCCCAGTCTGCGAGTGATTCCCTTAAATGCGGTGCTGGAGTTGACCAAGCTCGCCTCGATGGTTCGTTCTCATCTAAGGCGTGTCATGCAGCCAGTGCTGATCATCCACAGCCGGCAGGATCATACCTGTCCCCCATCCAACGTCGATTTTCTATTAAGCCGGCTTGGCTCACAGCGCAAGCGGGTTGTTTTTCTTGAGGAAAGTTATCATGTGGTTTCCGTGGATAGCGAAAAGGAGCGTGTAGCCGCGGAAATCGCAAATTTTATCGCGCAGCTCTGGCAGGATTGCCTCGCAAGCGGGAGTATGCATCAAAACGTCAGCGGACAGTGAAGCGCCATCGCGCGCGACCGAAGCTGATGCGTGGAGAAATAGCCTTCCGCAATCTGCCGACTGCATAAAATCGGGCAGATGACTCTTGCCTCGCAAGCTAGCCCATCCTGTGGCGCAAAGTGCTGGGTTGCTAGTGCTGGCCTCGGAAGCGTGTACTGTCGGCGCTGGGGCAAGGCGGATGAGGTGGGCTAAGTAGGTTAGATCGAGTTTTTTGGCGTGCAGCTCTCTTATTCTCTCGTAAATGCGCAAGCCTGTGGGGAGCGCAATGGTGACGAGGGTTCGCCGAAGCACATCTAGGCTTCGGCGAATCTCTTTTTGCACATCATGCCTAAGCTACGTTGCGGGGGAAAAATTTCTCACCCGTTCACGCAGGGGAAGCTTAGCTTTTTCAAGCTTGGTCTCACAGGTCGTCTGTCGTGTATTATAAGTTTACGTTGTACTGATGTGGGACGGTCTGTTGAAAGAATCGTGGCGCGAAGCTGGGTACTTGCGTCCGTCCAAGTGTCCATCCCACTGGGAGGAGAACAAAGGTGCTCGGTGACAGCAAGTGGAAGATAAATCTACCGTCTGGTGAAAATTTACAAAGCGCTCACCGAGATCCTTGGCGCCCGGTACATTGTGGCGCATTTTTAGCCCACAAAGCCGACCGGTCTTCCCATTCGCTGAGCGTCGCGGCACCGCATGAATCTGGTGCTTGCCAAGTGGCCGAGATCATCATGATCGTGGTGTTTTTGGCGATGCTCAGTGCCTGTGCCACTATCCCGCAAGACAATCCGGAGAAAAGGCCCTTTTTTCAGCCCGAGGTTAATGCCGACAAGCACTGGCGCAAGTCGTGGTTTGACCGCCTAGTTGAATTGGATCCGGGCGAAATACGCGTTCGCGTGGCCAAGGATTACCTTGAGCATGCGCCAGCATCCATAGCGGTTTTGCCCTTCGTTGATTTAGGTAGTGGCAACCTTGTCGTCAACAAGATTGCGATCACTAGGCGAACCGGCGCCGAACGCGATATATGGTGTTGGACTCAGGCTAACCGATTGCGCAAGATGCTTATCGGTTTTTTGGCCCAACGGGAATTTGTGGTGTTAAGCCCAGTGGTGGTCGATGCGATTCTTGCTGAGCACGGCGTCAACAATGGAGAGAAACTGCGGCAAGTCTCGCTTCAGGATTTAAGAAAATGGCTCGGCGTCAATGCAGTAGTCTACGGCTCCGTCAATCATTACGAGGCGTACTACTTCGGCCTGTTTTCTGCATGGCACGTAACGATTGAGGCCCGTATGGTGGCAACGGATTCGGGCGAGACGCTCGTCGATGCTCGCTCGGCGCGTTGGTGGACTCAGCTTATGCCCGCGGTCGATCCGCTCGACATCGGAATCAATTCGAGCGAAAGCTTGCTTAACTTGCGCGACGTAGTTTTGGTGCGGACCGAGGAGGAGGTATGTCGCGAGATCGTGGCGCGAATCCCCATTTCACGCGAATTGGAGCAGCGCTTGGTGGCGCATGCCCGAGCAGAGGAATCATCCAGCAGCGCATTGGAGGCTCTCGAGTGATCAGTTGCTGCCAGGAAACTTGTCATATAAGGCTTTACAAGCGTTTGGTGGCTTCTTGAAGGCTCAGAAACCTTACTTTTGTCTCTTTTATTGAATTTTAGCTCGCCACACCCTTGCCGTTCGGTTCGGAGTCCCTGCCGAGTTGTTGGTCGGCGCCGGGCGATCTCGAATAGCGAAAAACGGCGAAATTTCAGGTTTCTTTTCTGAAGGCAAGCGCGAGCGATAGTCGTGTACATCCCAACCTTGACATCTCGTGCATTTTACAGTTTGATCATGCAACGTTAATCAAGATCCGCCTTGAACGAAATCGACGCCGGTGTCGGCGCGCGCTAACCCATTCACTCTTTGATGAAAGCTCATCAGTTGCGGGTGAAACCGTTAGCGGCTCGAGTTCGGATTTTTTCGTTGCCTTCGGTAACCCGCGTTGCCGTGTGGCGCAATTATTGCTCGCGGGTAGTGATAGTAGTTAGTCAAGTGCGCTTGGTGCGGCAGGAAGTATGAGTAACGCGAACGCCGAAAACTTTACGTGGTCCTCTGGCCGGGAGCTGGGACGTTTCCTTCCCAGGGAGTTAGAAGGGCTTGCTACGCTTGCGCTTGATCTGCGTTTTGCCCACGACCCTGACAACGAGACTCTGTGGGACGAAATTAACCGCGAAGTTTGGCGAACTACGCGTAGCCCATGGCTAGTTTTGATCAGCTCTAGGGCGGATCGGTTAGAGGAGCTGCGCCAAAATGCCCGGTTCCTGGAGCAAGTTGAGCGACAGCTGAAAGCTCGCGAGCACTATCTGCGCCGCGCCAAGTGGTTCGAGCAGGCGCACCCTGAACGAGCACTAAGGGTGGCTTACTTCAGCATGGAGTTCGGTCTAAGCCCGGGTTTTCCGATGTATGCTGGAGGGCTCGGTATCTTGGCCGGAGACCATATCAAGTCGGCAAGCGACCTAGGCGTGCCGATGGTCGGCGTCAGCTTATTGTTTCAGTCGGGTTACTTTCGTCAGCTGATAGGCCCCGAAGGCGATCAGATCGAGGTCTACCCCGACTATCGGATAGAACACCTTCCGGTGCGCCCGGTCTTGAGTAGCTCGGGGGATCAGCTGCGAGTGGGAGTCGAGCTGCCGGGGCGCGTGGTGTATTTGCGCGTATGGCAGATCCAGGTTGGGAGTGCCACCTTATACCTGCTCGACAGTAACGACTCGCTCAACTCGGAAGAGGACAGGAAGATCACGAGCCGCCTTTATGGCGGCGACCTCGAGCTGCGGATCAAGCAAGAGATCGCACTTGGAATAGGCGGCTGGCGGATGCTCGAGGCGTTGGGTATCGACTGCCCGGTGTGCCATCTCAACGAGGGTCACACTGCGTTTGCGGTTTTGGAGCGTGCACGAAGCTTCATGACACGCGCCGGCAAGTCGTTCGGCGTAGCCTTGCGCTGCACGCGGGCAGGGAACCTTTTCACCACCCACACGGCAGTGCCCGAGGGTTTGGATAGTTTCCCACCCGAGCTTTTTGGCCATTACTTTCGTGACTATGCGCGCGAACTGGGGCTTAGCCTGGAGGAGCTTTTGGCGTTGGGGCGAGCCGATCCGGCCAATACGCAGGAACCGTTTAAAATGGCGTACCTGGCTTTGCGCGGCAGCGGTTTCTCCAACGGCGTAAGCAAGCTCCACGGCGAGATAAGCCGACGCCTGTTTCATCCCGCGTTTCCCCATTGGCCGGATGCTGAGGTACCTATCGGGCACATTACGAACGGGGTTCACGTGCCGTCGTGGACGGGAGCGGAGACGTTTTCGTTATGGCGCGAGGATGGCGCGCTTGCGCGCGACGGAGTCGAGTCGCCGGTGCTCGTTTTCAACCTAGAGCATATGAGTGACGAAGCGCTCTGGCAGATGCGCAACCGGGCAAGGCAAGGTCTGGTTGAGTTCCTCCGAGAACGGCTTTCTCGCACTCCTAGCTTCAGCGACGGCGGACAGGGACGCTTCATTCACCACTCATTCTCTTTTGACCCGGCTGCGCTAACTCTCGGTTTTGCGCGGCGATTCGTTGCGTACAAACGCCCCGACCTTTTGCTTTATGACCAGGAGCGTTTAATTCGAATCTTGTCGAACCCCGAGCGGCCTGTGCAGCTCGTGATCGCCGGCAAAGCCCATCCGAGCGATTTCACCGGCAAACAGGCGGTCCGCAGGTGGATGGACTTCATACGGCGGCCTGAGGTTGCGGGTCGCGTCGTGTTCGCCGAAGACTACGATATGACCGTCGGCGCGCAACTAGTGCGCGGCGTCGACCTGTGGATCAACAACCCGCGTCGTCCGTGGGAAGCTTGCGGAACCAGCGGGATGAAGGTCGTACTTAACGGCGGCCTCAATCTGTCCACGCTGGATGGGTGGTGGGATGAGGCTTACTCGCCCGAGGTCGGATGGGCGTTGGGCGACAGGCGTGAGTTCGGCGACGACGCGCAGCGCGACAAAGCGGAAGCGGAAACACTCTATTGGTTGCTGGAACACGAAGTCATTCCCACCTTCTACAACCGGGATGCTCGCGGAGTGCCCTTCGAGTGGGTGGCCAGAATAAGGCAGAGCATGACGCGGCTTGCGCCGTGGGTCTCGAGCTGGCGAATGATGCGGGAATATGTGGAGCGCTATTACTTGCCTGCGCTTGGCGCCTTTGAGCGCCGCGCGGCAGACAACGGCGCTTTAGCCGAAGAGCTCGCGCGCTTGAGCGACGAGCTTGCCAAGCACTGGCAGGAAATCTCCTTCGGCCAGCTAAAAATCAAAGGCGGCGATACCGCCTACGAGGTCGTGGTGGAGGTAAGACTGGGAGAGGTGGCGCCGCAGGCCGTGAACGTCGAGCTTTACGCCGAAGCGACCGCAGTGGGCAAGCTTCCGTTGCGGGTGAAGATGGAGTGCGTTGGTAAACTGGCAGAACAACCAGCTACATACGCCTTTCGGGCCGCCATCCCATCGACCCAACCGGCAAGCACGTACGCGCTGCGGGTGATTCCATACCATCCGGAGCTGCTCGGTCCAATCGAAGCGCCGCAGATCTTGTGGCGGCTATAGGATGCACAATCTTCAAGCGCTGGACTCTTAATGCGATTGAGGGTACAGGCGCGCGACGTCTGAAAGAGCCATCCGGCCAGCGGTTCACCAGCCGAGGCTAATAGCATTCGTCGGGCGGGGCGCGAAGCGACGGGCGCTTTACTTGCCCGGAAAGTTCGTATGGGTCGAGCGGGATGTCGCTTTATGGGCCTGGGTAATTGCGACTTGGAGCTTGACGTAAGCGATCAGGAGCGCTTGAGCTTTCTTATTTCTTCCACCATCTCCGGAACGGCCTTGAAAAGGTCAGCTACCAGGCCGTAGTCGGCGACGTTGAAAATCGGTGCTTCTTCGTCTTTGTTGATCGCCACGATCACCTTCGAGTCTTTCATCCCGGCCAGATGCTGAATAGCGCCAGAGATTCCCACTGCGATGTAAAGCGCGGGAGCGACCACTTTTCCTGTCTGCCCCACTTGCAGGTCGTTAGGCACAAAGCCAGCATCGACCGCCGCTCGGCTTGCTCCCATCGCCGCGCCTAACTCATCGACCAGCGGCTCGAGCACGGTCTTGAAGTTTTCGGCCGACCTAAGTCCACGCCCGCCCGACACAACGATTTGCGCTTCGGTAAGCTGAGGCCGTTCGCTCTTGGTCTCCTCGAACTTAACGAAGCGCATTTTAAGAACCTTTTCGTCCAGCTTGGGCGTAAGCTTTGAGACGGGCGCCTTGCTTTGGCTCGCAGCTGCGGGCTCGAAGGCGGTGGTTCGCACGGTAATCACTTTTGGCACCCCGGTCAGCTCGACGGTCGCAAGCGCGTTGCCCGCATACATCGGCCGCACAAAGGTCCCATCCTCTTCGAACTCGATGACGTCGGATGCCATTGCCGCGCCAAGGCGAGCCGCAAGACGCGGCATCAAGTCTTTGCCAACGGCAGTAGAGCTCGCCAGTATTGTTTCGACTCCTCGCTCGGTGGCAACCGCTGCCAGCGCTTGAGCGTACGCGTCGGCTACGTAATGCTCGAGTGCCGGATGCTCGAGCGCTAAAACTTCGCTTACACCATAGTTAGCTAGCGTGTCCGCGGCTACATCGACCTGCTTCCCGGCCGTGGCAGCGATACATCGACCGCCCTGCCTTCTGGCCAGTTCCAGGCCTGCGCCAAGTGCTATTAGCGTTGTTTTCGGCAAATGACCGTTTTTTTGCTCCGCGAAGACCAAGACATCGCCCATCGCCAATCACTCCGCCGCCTTTCTTCTCGTACGTTGACTAAAGCATGCTCTTTGTTGCGTCCGTCGAAGGCTACCGTCGACAGTTATCATTGCAAGCCCATCGCTGCTCGAGCGCCCTGTATGCTCGCAAGCAGAGTCTAGATCACCTTGGCTTCGGTATGAAGCAGATGCACGAGCTCTTGGACAGAGGAGACTTTGCGTCCTGCCTGCCGTTTGGGAGGAGCCTTTAACGCCTTGATTTTAAGTTTGGGCGCAAGGTCGAGGCCCAAGTTTTCGACGGGTATTTCCTTGATTTCTTTTTTTCGGGCTTTCATGATTCCGGGCAAGGAGGCGTAGCGAGGTTCGTTCAGGCGCAGGTCGGTGGTGATAACTGCGGGCAACGGAAATTGTACGGTCTCAAGACCTCCGTCGACCTCGCGCACCACCGTGCAAACGCTGTCACTTATCTCTACTTTGGAGGCGAACGTCGCCTGCGGCCATCCGAGCAGCTCAGCCAACATTTGACCGACCTGGTTCGAATCGTCGTCGATCGCTTGTTTGCCCATAATCACCAGGTCTGGTTTTTCATCGGCGACGACTTTGGCCAAAACCCGCGCGATGGCCAAAGTGTCAAGAGGCTTGTCGTTCACGACCAAGATGGCTCGGTCCGCTCCCATCGCAAGGCCCGTGCGCAATTGCTCCTGCCAGCTTTTCTCGCCGATCGTGACAAGGACCACCTCTCCGCTTCCGAGGCGTTCCTTGATTCGGAGCGCTTCCTCGATCGCGATTTCATCGAACGGATTGATCACCCATTTGATATTGTCCGTGACGATGCCCGTGCCGTCGGGACGAACCTGGATGGTAGTTGCGGGATCTGGCACTCGCTTTATCGGCACTAAAAGTTTCATAAAATTAGTTCCTCTCAGACGTAAGATTACGTTTTAGCCCGACCAATCATCGAGGCCAATAGACTGGCAATCAACTCGTTGAGCTACTTCTCCGGCAGTTCGCTTTCCGTTTGCGTCTATTGTTGCTGCGCTGGCAGTCAAAACCTTACAGGGTAAGCCGACAACAAGCAAAGCCAATACTTAGCGTATCACCTTCGGGCGATGCCTACAGCTAGGCAGGCCAAGATTTCCTTCGGTTAAAGTTGTCGGCTTGGCTGAAGCTGACTTTTTGGTGAGTCATCTAATTGTCGCTCAACAGTAGCCTGGCAAAAAGTAACCTGGCAAAAACGCCAGGGCCACGGAAAGCTTACGTTCCGGGGGACAGGCAGCGCAAAAAAAAGGTTGTGCCAGACTACTCGCAAGTGGACGAGCACCGATTCAAAGTCCCAATGTATGGGCGACCAGTATCGCATTGAGCAGGAGCACAATCGCGCTTGCTGCGACCGCCGTCAGCTTAGTGAGTGGGCTGTTACGAAAACGCCCCATTATGTCCGCTCGGCTCGTAAATATTACAAGAGCGATCATGGGAACAGGCAGCGCGATACTGAGCACGACTTGGCTAATTACCATCGCAGTGGTCACATTCAACCCCAGAGCGACCACCACGAGCGCGGGTACCATCGTTACCAGCCGTCGCAGCCAAATCGGGATGCGCAGTGTGACGAACCCTTGAAGAATCATCTGGCCGGCCAACGTGCCCACCACTGAACTCGAAAGACCCGAAACAATCAAGGACACGAGAAAGACGCCGGCTGCTCCCGCGCCCAGCAGCGGCGTCAATGTTTGATATGCGGTCTCGATTTGAGCAACCTCGGCATGGCCTGCGTGGAAAGCACCAGAAGCCATCATCACGATCGCCATGTTGACCAATCCCGCGACCGTCAGAGCTATCACGACTTCGTAGTTGGAAAAACGCAGCAACTGGGCGCGCTCACGATCGTCGTGTGCGGGCGCGCGGCCTTGGGTCAGTCCCGAGTGCAAAAACAGCGCGTGGGGCATCACGGTTGCACCGATAATTCCAACCGCGATCATCAGCGCCTCGAAGTTCGGAATTTCTGGCACCACTGAATGCAGTATCGCGGCGCGCCAAGCTACGGGTACGATAAACATCTCGATAAGGTAGCAAAGTCCTATCACGGTTACGAAAGCGCCGATTACTATCTCCAGCGCCCGAAAGCCACGTTTTTCGAACAACAGGATGCCGTAAGTGATAAGCGCCGTGACCAGCACCGCGGCGATCAGCGGTATCTTGAACAACAGCGACAGTCCGATGCCTGCGCCGAGAAATTCCGCCAAGTCGGTCGCCATCGCGGCCACTTCGCTCACGACCCACATCGACCACACAAGCGCCCTGGGGAACTGCTCGCGACACATCTCGGCGAGATTGCGACCGGTAACGATGCCGAGCTTGGCCGACAGGGCCTGATACAACATCGCAATCAGATTGGCCAAAACGACCACCCATAAAAGCGTGTAACCGAACTTGGCGCCCGCCTGGATGTTGGTTGCAAAATTACCCGGATCCATGTAGGCGATCGACGCGATAACCGCCGGTCCGGCAAACAGCAGCGCCGTGCGAATCGCCCTTACGCCCGGACGGCGTCGCCCGGCTAAGACTTCTCGGATTGCAACCGTAGTACGGTCAGTTAGCGTCTGTTCGGCTTTGACACTGTCCACGTGACAACTGCTCGTTTGGAAGGTAGCTACTGCCTTACAATTTAGCTTAAGCTAAATGACAGTCAACAAGCTAGCTTGATGAGCCAAGGCTTAAGTGCACTAGTATCGTTCGTTGCATTTTGTAGCTGTGGCTATATAATTCGGATAGTGCCTAGCGACTGAAGTGGGTTGGCTTTGGGTGAGTTGGTAGGCGTGTGATGGTGCCAGGACACTCGAGAACGCCGGAAGCCCAGGCGGGAGCGACTGCGGAGGCCGCTCGCGCGCATCGTTTCAGTCAGGCGAGAGCCGCGCGGTCGACGGCGACCCTGGAAGATTATACCGAGCTTATTGCAGAGTTGCTCGCCACCTACGGCGAAGCGCGCACTGCGGATATTGCGCGCAGGCTCGGGGTTGCCCACCCCACCGCAAGCAAGACAATCGCTAGGCTTAAGCGCGAAGGATTAGCGGTTGCGCGGCCCTATCGAGGCATATTTTTGACCGAAGCGGGTCGGGCGATGGCCGAACGGGCGCGTGCCCGCCACCGCTTGGTAGTTGAAGTGCTGCTCGCCCTTGGCGTGCCGCCCGAGTCAGCCGAGGCAGACGCCGAAGGAATCGAGCATTACGTCTCAGAAGAAACGCTCAAGGCATTTGAGCGGTTCGTCCGGCAACAAAAAAGTGGATAGACGACCCCTCGGGAGCGCGGACTTTGTGCCGGACTCTCAACTCTTAGAGCTGCGCTGAGCTGCCCTTAAAGCCTTCGGAAAAGCGTAAGACTTTCCTTGTAGCCCTTTTTGCCAATTAATTTTTCGCGTTGGTTAGCTTAGGTGCAGGTGCGAGCTCCTGCTCGGGTATACACTGCCACACTAGCACACGACCGGTTTGCCATCCCTCGGTGTAGAGACCAGGGTTTTTGCAGCTCTGCAGCCAACCATTTCTGTTAGGGGAGCTCGATCGTGCCGTCCACGTCGCAAATAAAGCGGTCGCCAAGTAGCAAGCAGTCGAAGCGGCTGCCACCCTTTGCTCCCTTGAATCGGCCCGTACCCTCTTTGTACACAGCAGTGCCGACGTCGTGCCCATTAGATACCGAGCCCGTCCATTCTTCGTAGTAGGACGAGCCATCAGCGAACGTGAACCGTCCGTAACCGTGTTCTTTGCCAGTGCCGTCTTTTTGATAGTCCCCGGTTCCCCAGAGGTCGATCTTGTAAGGCGGCTCGTCGGGACCGACGGTCCTAATGCCGATGCCCTTGGCTTGGAACATCGCGATAACGTGCCCTGACTGGTCAGGTACTTCGGTTGATTCGAACTTGGTCGCTACATTGACGTGGCGCGCATGAAACTTTATCGTTTCGCCCGCAATCACGCACTCCGCGCGCAAAGCAAACCCAAGCGCCGCGCCGAAGCTTAATGTCCGAACAATCGCTACGAATCCGCGCATAGTTATCCCCCCAAATGATCGATTCCTAAAGGTTAGCTTTCCCTATAAAGCGTGGCGGTCTGGTCGCGAAGCGAACTCTTTTGGAAGTACGGTAGCGCTAAGTCAGCCACAAATGTTCCCGGTATCGGTTCGACCAAGCGGCAACTCGCGTCAAAAGCCGGGTTGCGCGGGTCAAAACATGCTAGCCTTTCTCGGTAGTTGGCTTTTCACGATTTATACCCGAGCTTTTCCGAGAGCTTTCGTCCGGCCTCTATCACCATCTGCGCCAGTTCCTGGGTGATTCGTTCAGACGACATGCGATATGCTGGGCCGGCAACGGCCAGCGCAGCCACCACTGAACGCGTGTAATCCCTTACGGGTACCGCTACCGAGGCGACATCCTCGATAAACTCGCCGATATCGGCGGCATAGCCTTGCTGTGCAACTGAACGCAATTGTTCGAGCAGCGCTGGTCGCTCGACGATCGTATGCTCCGTATACCGTTTGAGCTCTTCACCAAGTTGAACATTCACCTGCTCTTCGGGCTCGAACGCTAGGTGAACTTTTCCGACTGCAGTACAGTGCAAAGGCAATAGCTCGCCGACCAGCGATTCTATTTTGACGACTCTGTTGGACGGGTCGGCGGCCTCTAATGCCACCATCCCGTGTCGGCGCGCAATTGCTACAAAAGCGCTTTCACGCGCCTTGTGGGCCAACTCTGCAAGGATAGCTCGGGCCTGTCTTACTAACCCTTGCTGTTCAATGTAATTGCGTCCCAGCTGCAGGCATCGGATACCGAGCCGATAGTTTTCGGTAGATTTGTTTTGCTCGATATAGCCCCGCGCTTCGAGCGTCGCCAGGAGCCGAAAAACGTTGTTCTTGTGCAGTTTAAGGCGTCTTGAAAGCTCGGTCACGCCGAGCTCGTCTTGCTCGCCAGAGAACTGTTCCAACACGTCTAATGCATGCGCGACCGACTGTATCAGGTAGTTGGCTTTGTCTCGCCTAACCATAGGCTTATGTCCCTTGCACGTATAAGAGGACGCGCAGCATTGCGGCGCTGGAAACTGCCCAGGCGGCTGCCACGCACACTTGTGAAAAGCTGTTTTAATTTAACCCGCTACTGTCGATCTGTCAATGCAGCTGTCGAATAGCTAGCGCTAGGTGGCAAAGTCCGCCTTACCGTTCGATCCTACGCGCTTACCTGGATCGACCGACCATGGCAAGGGCGCATCGCCTTTCTTCGTAATCGACGGCTACAGCCAGTGATCTAGCGGACGTGAAACCTCGAACGTGACGTCGATGAAATCGGCGGTTTGTTATTTACGTTTTTGTGGCCGGAGACCTTATCAAGGAGAGCGTGAGCTATGGCTTGGGCAGCTTTTATATGAGAGGTTAGTTGAAAGGGTCGGCGCGGAGCGTTAAAGGCGAACTTCCCTAACTTTGTGCTTCATAAACTTCCAACACGGCTGTTCGACTGCAAGGCATCTGGCGCGATCGAAAAAGCGCACGCAGGAAGTGATTTTGCGGCTTACCGTCGTTCAGCGAAAGATTTCAACTGCCGCTACGCTAAAGGATGGCGCGCATAGCGCCGGCGCTTTGCCCGTGAAAACGAAAAGAACTTTGCGAGGTAAATCAGATGGCAATTAGTGGCAGAGCAACCGATTCAGGAACGGCTGCGTATGCGCAACGCTTCACGCATCTGCCGGGGCATTTTCGACCCTTCTGTGGCGTCTTAGCTTCCTCTCTGGGACTTGGCACTTACCTCGGCGACGACTCCGAAAGCGATGATGCTGCGTATGCCAGGGCGATAACAGTTGCCCTGCTCGGCGGCATCAACGTGATTGACAGCGCGATTAACTACAGATTTCAGCGAAGCGAAAAGGTGATCGGCCGCGTAGTGGGCGATCTTGTTCGCCAGCAGAAGGTCGCGCGCGAGGAAGTGATCATCGCCACCAAAGGCGGGTTTGTGCCGTTCAACGGAAACCCTCGCCTTGGAATCGAAAAGCATTTCATCAGGACGGGACTGAGTGCGCCCGACGACTGGGTTGCCGGTTGTCACTGCATAGCGCCGAAATACATCGAGGCGATGGTGGAAACGAGCCGACAGAATCTTGGGCTTGAGACGATCGACATCTACTACTTGCACAACCCGGAGATTCAATTGGAGGCGGTCGATCGCGCGAAGTTCATGCGCAGGATGAGGGCTGCGTTCGAGGTGTTAGAAAAGAAGGTCGCGCAAGGAGAGATCGGCGTCTACGGAACCGCAACTTGGGCGGGTTATCGGGCTGACCCCGATGAGCCCGGATACTTATCGCTCGCCGAACTGGTGAAGCTGGCCGAGGAAGTGGCTGGCGCTGGCCATCACTTCAAGGTGATCCAGCTGCCGTACAATTTGGTGATGTTGGAAGCGCTCGGACGGGCGAATCAGCGGGTGGATAGTAAAGTCTGCTCGGTGCTCGAGGCTGCCGAAGAGCTCGGGATCGGCGTGTGCGTGAGCGCTCCGTTGCTGCAAGGTCGACTAGCCCGCGGCTTGCCGTCGCAACTGGTAGCAAGATTTGCTGGGTTGAGCTCGCATGCGCAATGCGCGCTCCAGTTCGTCCGCTCCACACCCGGAGTTGACGTGGCGCTGGTCGGGATGAAGTCCGAGCGGCACGTTCTCGAAAGCCTTGAGTTGGCTAAACGGCCCCCGCTGAGCGAGGACGAGTTTGCGACGCTTTTCTCACAGTGACTTGTCTGCGCCACGTAGGGCGAGCAATAGCGCCCCTGTCGGCGTGATCACGCTGCAAAAAAGCGCTTGCGAGCTTGAGTGCGACGGAAAAGCTCATCGAGTTGAAAAGTTTGCGCGTAACTCGACAATCCTAGGCCTTGCCTCGTTGCTTGGCGCGATCGTCTCGACAATGGCGCTTAAGCAAGAGCGTCGACGCGCCGATCCTCAAGCGCGCGTCCGAAGGAGCCTGGCGGCGCGCGCGCAGATCTCCCCGCCGGCAGGAGCCTCAGCGCAGCTCATGCTTCGGGGAAATAAATAACGGGCTAGAAATGAGAAGAGCCTTCGCTACTGGTGTATCGTCTGGAGGGCGAAGGTTTTGGCTTTTTGTACTGGAAGGTAGTATTGCAGTACGGACAAACACCTCGCGGCTCGCTGCCGGCACGGCGAACAAGGCGGGTGTAACGAACAGAACCGTCGCTGCACAGATGCGCGACGACAGGAAAATCATAAACGGTGCGAAGCACGGTTGCGTTCTGCGCCATCTAACCCTAGAGCTCCCTCATGTAAGAATGCCCTTATCGTTTATGCAGGCTCGCGTAGCGAGCTTTGCGTTTTTGTGGATTCCTAGCGTTTCAAGATAGTAAATTTCGAAAATCAATCAATGCCTTTTCAACGAATAGTTGAAAAAAATTTGTTCGCGTTCGGTGACGCCTACTCCAGATCCCTTAGCTTGGGTTAATTGCTCGCCAGAAGGGGCGACGCGACTGTGGAGCAAGAGAGTCGCTTGGGTTTGGGTTCATGAAAGAGATCAAAAAACTTCTCGTTGCCAATCGTGCCGAGATTGCGCTGCGCATCATCCGGACCGCCAAGGCTTTGGGGATCAAGACGGTGGCGGTCTTCTCGGAGGCCGACAAAACGGCCGCGCACGTTGCAGCGGCGGATGAGGCCGTAAGCCTTGGCTCGCCGGAGGCTTCGCGAAGCTATCTCAATATCGCAGCGATCATCGATGCTGCCAGGCGGGTCAAGGCTGACGCGATTCATCCGGGCTATGGTTTCCTTTCTGAACGCGCCGACTTCGCGAAGGCTGTAGCCGACGCGGGGATCATCTTCGTCGGGCCGCCAGCTTCGGCGCTGGCGTTGGCCGGCGACAAAATCGGCGCCCGCAAAATTGCTATGGAATGCGCAATTCCGGTGGTACCGGGAGGTGAGGTGGAAGATTTGTCCGCTGCTCGGGCACTGGCTGCGCGTTTGGGTTTCCCGGTCGTGGTCAAGGCTGCAGCCGGCGGCGGCGGACGAGGCATGCGTGTGGTCCGCGCCGAAACGGAGCTGGAAGAGGCGCTCGAAGCGGGCGCTCGAGAGGCTAAACAAGCCTTTGGCGACGGACGAGTCTACCTGGAGAAGTTTCTGGCGCGTCCGCGCCACGTGGAAGTTCAGCTTTTGTGCGACGCATATGGGCGCGTGGTCGTGCTAGGCGAGCGAGAATGCTCGGTTCAGCGCCGCCATCAGAAACTGATCGAAGAGTCGCCTTCGCCGGTGGTCGACGACGAACTGCGCAGTAAGATGGCGCAGGCCGCGATCAAGCTTGCTCAGCGCACGGGATATGTTAATGCAGGAACGGTGGAGTTTTTGCTCGACGGGCGGGAATTTTACTTTCTTGAAATCAACGCGCGCCTCCAGGTCGAGCATCCCGTGACCGAGCTTCGCTTCAACTGCGATCTCGTTGCCGAGCAGCTGAAGCTAGCTGCCGGCGAGCCCGTGCGCGACCGATGGGAGCCAAGGGGACACGCGCTCGAGTGTCGGATTTACGCCGAGGATCCCGAACTTGGGTTTCGGCCGGCCACGGGCGAGGTGCTCTACGTTCACAAGCCCGAAGGACCCGGCGTGCGCGTCGACTCGTGGATAGAGCCAGGCTCGCGCATCACTCCTTATTACGACGGCTTGCTCGCCAAAGTGATTACCTACGGCGAAGACCGCGAGCAGGCGCGTCGCAGAATGGCGATCGCCCTTGAGGAGCTGGTACTCGCAGGAGTACCCCACACAGGAGGCTTTTTGCGCGACATCGTCCTTAGCGAACCCTTTATTCGGGGCGAACTTTCGACGCGACTAATTGACGAGCAGTTCGCGACGTGGCGTCCCGACCAGCAGGCCCTTCGGGTCGCCTTGGCAATGGCGGCGACGGCTTTTGTCCGGCGGATCGACCTAACTCAATCAGCTACCGGTCCAACTTTGAACAGGCGTGCCGACCGTTCACCCTGGGTCGAGCTGCGTGGGTTCGTTCCCTGGAGCTAATGGCGATGAAAATAGTTCGAAAAAATCAGACCGAAGAGCACGAACTTGAACTTGAGCGTGATCAAGGTGACCAAATTACGGCGCGGGTCGACGGTAGCTCTGTTGTTTTGACAATCCAAAGGCTCAGTGATGGTTCGTTTCTGGTGTCGGACGGTGAGCGCCGATACCGCGGGTTTGTTTGCCGAAGCGAATCAGGCGTGGAAGTGGCGATCGGCCCCTACCTTTTTAGCTTTACGCTCGAACAAGCGCGTGAGGTTCGCTCGCGCAGCACGCAGGTGGCGAGACCCGAAATTGTTGCTCCGATGCCGGGGCGGGTGGCTAAAGTTATGGTGGCAGAGGGCGACCGGGTCAGAAAAGGTCAGCCCGTGCTTGTGCTCGAGGCGATGAAGATGGAGCTCGTGCTCAGCGCCGAGGTGCCGGGCACGGTAACGAGGTTGCGCGTCACGGTCGGTACTCAGATAGAAGCCGGAGCCGTTTTAGTCGAAATCAAGCCTGACCTATCAACTCAACAAGCCGAGACCGAAGCCAGTTGAGCCATGCCTCGAAATCCATCTCCGCGTCTACCACGATTTCGTACTTGCCATTGGGAAGTTTGCGCACGGAACCGGGATGACTTGTGCGTAGCGGTATCACGACCGCCTCTCTGGAAAGCCCCAAAGGCTCGATGATTGCGAAAATACGCTCGATTTCACGAAGAGTGATAGTTTTCATCGCCTAGACTAGCACGCACAGCTACGACTACACTAAAAGAGCTCTGATCGAACGTTATTTCATAGCCGAAGCCGCGCTCAGCTTTTCAAACTTTTCAAAAATCTGTGCTTATCTTTGACGCGCTTCGGCTTGAAGGCAAGTATGTGCCTTTGTGATACTAGCTTTTGGAGTCGCGCGTTAGCGCCAGGCGAAACCAACGTACGGGGGATTTGCCTATGTACGGCACGATTAAAAAAATCGTGAGGGACAAGGGTTTCGGGTTCATCATCCCCGACGACGGAGGCGAGGAGGTCTTTTTCCATCGGTCGCGCCTGTCACCTAAGCTTTATTTCGAGGAGTTGCGCGAGGGAACCGAGGTGCAGTTCGAGGTGAGAAGCAGCGAGAAAGGCAGACAGGCTTATAATCTACGGCTTCGCTGAACCAGGGCGGATTGAGCTTTTGCTGTCAAAGGAGCGCCGTTGAAGCATCGGTACTCTGATTCGACGCAATGTCCACGCCTCAGCTGGAGGATTCGGTGACCCTCGCCGAGCATCACCGTCATCACCGCGAGCTCAAGCGCGCTCTGAGGCTGGGCGTGATAACGATCAGCGACACCCGCACACCAGAGACTGACGAGAGTGGCAAGCTGATAAAGGAACTTTTAGTCCAGGCTGGGCATCGAGTCGAGTATTACGAAATCCTTCCTGACGAGCCTCAACGGATCGTGCTTACGCTCCGTCGGCATTTGCCCCATCTAGACGGAATTATTACTAACGGCGGCACCGGAATCGCACCAAGAGACACAACGTTCGACGCGGTTCGCCCTCTTTTGCAAAAGGAGCTCGAGGGCTTTGGCGAGCTGTTTCGGATGCTCTCGTATCAGGAGGTCGGACCCGCAGCTTTTCTTAGCCGGGCCGTAGCTGGCGTAAGCGAAGGAAAACTGCTCGTAGCGCTGCCGGGTGCTCCGAACGCCTGCAAACTTGCGATGGAGAAGCTGTTATTGCCGGAGCTCGGACATATCGCGTACCTTTTGGACCTGTAATGCGATTGAGATTGAAGCTTTTCGCATCTTTGCGCGAGCGAGCTCGTTTTGGCGAGCTGGCGCGCGATTTTCCGGAAGGAATAAGCGTCGGCGAGATCTGGCGCGAGCTTTGCGCCGAGTTTCCTTCCTTGCAGGAAGCGAAAAATTCGGTGTCGTGCGCGGTAAACTACGAATACGTTGACTTCGCTTTCAAGCCGCGCGACGGCGACGAAGTGGCCTTCATCCCACCGGTGAGCGGCGGTACCGAGGACGTGGAGGTTCCCTGGGTTGGCACGGTGGCGATTGGCCCCGAACCGATCGAGGTTGGGCTGCTTGAGCGGGAAGTAAGCGAGCCGTCAGCCGGTGCGGTAGTGACTTTTTCGGGAACTACCCGCAACCACAACGCAGGCAGGCGTGTCCTGCGCCTGGAGTACGAAGCGTATCTGCCGATGGCACTGCGCGAGATGCGCAAGATCGCGGCCGAGGCTGGCCATCGGTTCCGCATAACCAAGATCGCTATCCGCCATCGTATCGGTATGGTGGAAGTCGGCGAGGTTTCCGTCGCTATCGCGGTTGCTGCCCCCCATCGAGCCGAAGCCTTCGGAGCCTGTCGCTTTGCAATCGACCGCATCAAGGAGCTCGTTCCAATCTGGAAGAAGGAGTACTTCGAAGGCGGCGAGGTTTGGATCGGATGCCAGACGTCGCATCCGCCGCATATCGCTTCTGAAGATTGCCGTTAACGGTTAACCGGAGAAGCATCAAGGATGGTAGGCATCTTGACGGCCGGACCCCTGCTGTTTTCGCTTTGGAATTATCGCTAAGCTAAGCGTACAATTCCGATGGAAAGTTAGGTTGAATGACTACTACAAGTTCGCTTAAGGAACCGAAGTTGCAAGCGTCGTCTTTGGACGCGGTGTTAGCTAATCACATGGTTGAGAAAATAATTCTCGCCGAGCCGCGCGGATTTTGTGCCGGCGTAGAGCGAGCGGTCGAGGCGGTACGTTCCGCGCTAAAGATCTACGGCCGTCCGCTTTACGTACGCCATCAGATAGTGCACAACCGCTTTGTGCTCGAAGCGCTCGAGGCGGAGGGTGCGGTTTTCGTCGAGGATCTAGACGAAGTTCCGTACGGTCAGCGCGTTATCTTCAGCGCTCACGGCGTTGCACCCAGCGAGTGGGACCATGCAAAAGAGCGGGGCCTTAAGGTTATCGATGCGACGTGTCCTTTAGTGACCAAAGTGCATCTTGAGGTCGAGCGGTACGCACGCGAGGGTCGCACGGTAATTCTGGTGGGCCATGCCGGTCACGAGGAAGTAAAGGGAACTTTAGGCGTCGCCCCAGGCAAGGTATTGCTGGTTGGCAGCGAAAAAGAGGCCGAGACCGTCCAGGTGCCCGATCCGTCGAGGGTTGCGGTGGTTACCCAGACCACGCTCAGTATCGACGACACGCGGCACATTATCGAGGCTCTGAGGCGGCGATTCCCAGCGCTTGTCACCCCCAAGAGCGACGACATTTGCTATGCGACGCAGAACCGCCAGAACGCGGTCAAGGAACTTGCGCGTTTGACGGATGCGATTTTGGTGGTCGGCTCGCAACAAAGCTCGAACGCTAATCGACTGGTCGAGGTCGCCATAGCTCATGGCACTCGTTCGTTTTTGGTCGATTCGATCCGGGACTTGACGGCCGAGATGCTAGACGGGGTGAGAATTCTGGGTCTTACGGCCAGCGCGTCGTCACCGGAATGGTTGGTGGAAGAAATTGTCGACGCTTTTAAACGCCAAGGGACCAAGGTCGAGTTGCTAAGTGTGGCCAAAGAGCGAGTGCATTTCTTGCTACCAATGGCTGACGGCGAGCGCCTGAACGCTTGCGGCACTGCTGCGCGGAGCGCAAGTTAGCCTTGAGCGTCGTTTATCGCTAGCGCGGAGAAGCTTTTGCGCAGTCGAAACACCTGAGCAGAGCAAGCGTAATTCGCAGCGTAAGACCCCAAATAACCCGACCTTCGTATGCGATGGCGGGATGCGCGCTTCGGCTTCCGTCGGGATGGTCGAAGTGGTAGGTAATCCGATACCCGGGGTCGCGCAAGACGCTTATCGGTACGCTGAAAACCTCCTCGACCTCCTGGGTGTTGGCAACGATGCCATCGAGCGAACTCAGCACGCTGACGTAAGGCACGACCGCGACACCGCTTCGGCTTACCTCGAAGAAGGGAAGCCTGCCCAGGACCTCGACTCGTTGAGGAGAAAGGCCGATTTCTTCCTCTGCTTCCCGTAAAGCCGTCATAAGTAGATTCGGGTCGGTCGAATCCTGTTTGCCACCTGGAAAAGCTACTTCGCCTCGATGATGGGCAAGTCGCTTAGAGCGTTTGGTGTACAGTAATCGCAACTCGCCGTCGTGAATGAAAAGTGGCACTAGGACCGCGCCAAGTGCTCTTGGCCGAATCTCTGATCGCGCGGCAAGACGCAGCAGTTCCGAGACGAGTCTCTCGTCTTTGTCGTCTACATCTCGCTGGCGGCGAAAAAAAGCGCGCAGGCTTAAAAGCTCTTGCTCGGCTGAGTCTCTGAATTGAAGAATCTTGCCGTCTTCTCCCAAAATCGTCTCTGACTTGTGACCGGTTGGAAGTAGTGAATCTGTCTTAATTTATCATACGATGGTCTAGCCGTTTTCGGGGACAAGCAATTTATCGTGCGTGCGCCGACCTTCCTGACTGGGCTGATTTATCTACACATAGCGCAATTTTTTCACCGGTTTAAGGACTTCTTCGCAGACTACCGGCCAGGCCAACGGACGGGCGTTTTCGCTTTGAGCTGCTTGTCCTACGTCGGAGCACGCCCGTTGATTGGCAAGTGCACCTTGAGGGTTGAAGTGGAATTTATGGCGGCCAATCCGGCTGGCACGTTTGTTGATAACGTGATCTAGGGGGGCTTTGCTGTAAGTAAAGTTAGCTGAATTTTGATAGATTGAGACTGTTGCGAGCGGGCGAATTCGAGTAAGAGCGATTACAAGGTTCCAAAGGTTTCTCCCAGCCACGTTGGCGTGGGGCGTCGGGCAATATTCGGGAACAGCAAAAGAGCCGATCGTGCCAAATCGACCGACCAATCGCACAGGCGCAAGGACCAAGCGCCGCAATAGTGTGCTGCTGTCTTTAGTTTCGCTTTTGCGCTCCTGGGGCGAAACTATTCCGTGGAGGCGGTATATAACGGTCAAGCGCTGCGTGGGCGTTGTGGTTATCTTCGGCTCTTTCTTTACAGGCCTTTGGTTTACGCGTCTTTATCAGGACATTTCGCTGTTAATCGACCAGCGCAAACAGGGGCTCAGTTCCGCCATTTACTCAGCGCCGCTGGTTGTGCATCCTGGCGACGACCTAGCGCAGATTCACTTCTTCTCCCGGTTGCATCATCTTAGCTACTCTGAGGTCGCCGCCGTGGAACATGCCGGCGAATACGCGATCGACCGGACGAAACTAACCATTTTCGTGCGCGATTTTCGGATCGGCGATATAGCTTTTCCTGCGCGCAAGCTTATCCTTTCGCTAAACGGCACGCGGGTGGACCAGATCGTCGACGCGTTGGGGCAAGTCGTAGACCGGGTCGTACTGGAACCAGAGGTGATCGGGCGGATGATGTCAGATGCGCCGGCGGAACGAGTCGAAGTACCGCTCGACGAACTGCCACCTTATTTGGTGAAAGGCCTCCTCGTCACCGAAGACCGCTACTTTTATTACCATTTCGGATTTGACCCAGTGCGAATAGTCAAGGCAGCGTTTATCGACTTGCGAGCGGGACGAGCAGTAGCAGGCGCGAGCACGATTACGCAGCAGCTTGCGCGAACTTTTATGGGCAACCGCGAGCGAAGCTTTGCGCGCAAGATGCGCGAGCTTGCGATCGCTCTCGTGTTGGAAATTCGCCTCTCCAAAAAAGAGATCCTGTTGCGCTACATCAACGACGTCTACATGGGCGAGGACCACGGCAGGCCTGTCTATGGGCTGCCGCTTGCGGCACGCTACCTGTTTAACAAGGATTTGCGTAACGTGACACCCGCGGAAGCAGCCACACTTATCGGCATGATCCGCGCGCCGATTCTCTACGACCCGCGCCGCCATCCCAACTATGCCAAGCAAAGGCGAGACACCGTGCTTGCGCTGATGAAGCGCTACGGCGTTATCGATGCGTCGACCGCCCAGATGGCGTTAAATTCGCCGATCGAGGTAGCGACCGCGACCAAAAGCCGCTACGCCCCATACTTTGTCGAGTACGTGATCTCCGAGGTGGAGCAGCTGGTCGGACCTACAGCACAGTTGGGTGGTGTCAAAGTGTATACCACGCTCGATCCCGAGCTTCAGGAGGTAGCTGAGCGGGCGGCGAAAGCGAACCTTCAACGGCTTGAAGCGCACTATCCGCGCCTTCGTCGCACCAAGGTTACCGATCGGCTGGAGACCGCGTTGGTAGCGATTGACGCCCGCAGCGGAGCGATAAAAGCAATGGTCGGTGGGCGCGACTTTCGGACAAGCCAGTTCAATCGCGCTACGATGGCGCGTCGTCAAGTGGGTTCTACGATCAAGCCGTTGGTTTACCTGGCCGCCCTCGACCCCGATCGGACGCCGCTGGATCGGCCGCTTACTTTAGCCTCGATTTTACCCGACCGTCCGATGTCGTTTCACGGGTGGGCACCAGCGGACTACGAGCGAGTTTATCGGGGCGAAGTAACCGTGGCCGAAGCATTAGCTCGCTCGCTCAACATACCGGCCGCGTACATAGGCTACGAGCTTGGCCCCCGAACAATAGTAAAGACGGCCCATCAGATGGGCATGGCGGGGGACCTGCCCGAGGTGCCGTCGATCGCGATCGGGGCAGGCGAAGCAACGTTGCTCGAGCTTACTTCGGTCTACCAAGTCTTCGCAGCTGGCGGCGAGCTGCGCGTTCCCTACGCTATTGTGTCGATAGTGGACGGCTCAGGGCGCGTGTTGTTTCAACACAAGCCGGTTGAGCGGCGACTCGTTCGCCCCAGCGTTGCTTACTTGATCACCGCGGCTTTGCAAGGCGTGATCCGCTACGGCACCGCTGCAAATGCTTTGTCCCTCGGGTTAGACTTTCCGGCCGCAGGCAAAACCGGCACCACCAACGACTACCAAGACGCCTACTTTGTCGGCTACACGCCCGAGTTGGTCTGTGGCGTCTGGGTGGGATTCGACAAACCGCAAAGTATCGGGCTCACTGGCGCGCAGGCAGCGTTGCCTGAATGGGTCGATTTTATGATCCATGCGTGGCCCGCCTCCCATCGAGCTTTTCCGGTTCCTAAAGGAGTCAGTTTTGCTACGATCGACCTACAAACCGGTGAGTTGGCGGTGCCGGCGTGTCCGCGCATAACGACTCTACCTTTCCTCAACGGCACGGCACCCACCGTTGCTTGCCATCTTCACTCTGGCGCAGCGCTGATAGCCGGCGTTCCCACCAAACCGCAGGCTTCTGCCACACAACAGCCTCCAAAGGCTCAAGAAGTAACCGGGCAGTCGGTTGTTCCCGCGCCAACTGCGACTGGAGGTGGGATCGTCGCGACGATAAAGGATTTTTTTCGCGGGCTTTTTGGCCATTAAGGCAACCGCAAAGCAGAGTGGCTTTGCATCGGGCCGTAGCTTATCCTGTCAAGAGAGCTGCTTTCCTGTGAGCTTGGTCGAGTGGGCGTGGCGCTCGACCGCTCGAATTTAAGCGCTACGCCGGCGTTACCGCGCTGGTCGCCTCCTTAGAACCTAGCGGTGTACTGATCTAAGTCTCGCCTCGGGCGCTTGACAGCCGTGTAAAGTAGGGCGGCAACTGAAAGCTTCGACGGCTACGATAGTTGTGGTGCGCTATGTTGCTTGCCTAAACACTGACGGCGCCATGGCGTGCTAGACCACACGACGGGCTACGATAATCCATCCCGAGTGAGCCACCATCCGATGTACCGGCCGAACGCTAAGACCCCGTACGCTCCACGGTCGCATCAGAGTTTCAAAGCATTCGACGGCGTCGAACTCGCGGCTGTCCTGAAGCGCCTGAACTGTTTCCTTAAGTTGAAGCGCCGTCGGCACCAAACAGACGAATACGCCACCGGGGCGCAGGGCGTTGGCAACCTGATCCAGCGCTTTCCAGGGTTCGGCCAGGTCCAAAAACAGCCGATCGACTGCCGTTTCGTCAAACCCTTCGAACAGATCCTTGACTTTCAGCGACCAGTTCGGCGCAGGTCCAAAAAAATTGGCGACGTTCTTTGCCGCGATCGTGGCAAAGTCCTCGCGAATCTCGTACGAAATGAGGCGGCCTTGTGGACCGATAGCGCGCAGCAGGGCGATCGTGAGCGCCCCGGCGCCGACTCCCCCTTCGATTACTGTCGCTCCAGGAAAAACGTCGCCCCAAAGCAACATCACGCCCGTGTCTTTTGGGTAGATTACCTGCGCCTGTCGCGGCAAGTTCGGAACGAGATCGGCGTATGTCGGGCGCAGCACCAAAAAGCGCTCACCCGAGCTAAAGGTGACCCATGAGCCTTCGCTCACTCCCCAAAGGCTTTCGCTGGGAAGCTCGCCTCGAATCGTGATCCGCGTTCCTCGGCGCAGGATCTTGAGGTACTTTCGTCCCCGCTGGTCGACAAAAATGACGGCGTCGTTTTCTCTGAGTTTTTCGTCCAATGAAGTTTTCGGAGCGCTCCTTTAAGAGAGTTTTAAAATTTGAGGTCTCTAAAAGTTTTTATCCGAATTTTGTCGTTTCGAAATCTTACGACGGATAGCCTTGTCGCACGCTACGATCCGGATCTTAGCGTTGCTTTTGTTCTCTCGCAGGGTTCCGTCGAGCTTATGGCACGATTGTTCGTTTTTCCGCAATTTCTCGTGCGACGCTATCGCTAGATTCGAGAGCCTTTGCGCGCGATTTCGGTGATGGAATAATTCTCTAATAGTTATTCGTTGCTCGGTAGCAAGATACATCGTGTCGATCCGCACTGTTAACGTCGTGTTTTCCCGACGTCTTTTTATGCTCGAGCGGCGCGGAGTAGCCTGCAGCGCGTCCAGGAGACTTGAGAAGTCGCTAGAAGCCCGTATCATGTATTAAGTGCATGGAACACTAAGCGTTTCTTGGTGAAAGAGAAATAGAAGATGGCGAGAAAAGCTAGGACTGCTCAGAAGAGCAAAGAGGCGGTAGTAAAGCGCTTGTGCCCCAACTGTGGAGCGGAAAGCAGAGTAGTGCTTTTTACCGGCTTTGGTCGTCGCGGGTTCTTCTGGGTTTGCGACAAGAATTGCGGTTATATGGCGCGAACTCGCTAAGGATAATTAAACCACTAAACCACGGATAGGCGAGCATGGCTAGAACGCGTAAGAGCAAAGAGGCGAAAGGGGAAATTTACGCGGGATTCCTCGATTCAGCAGAGGAGCGTGAAGAGGACTCCGATCTGCCGCGTGACGAGATCGGTAGGCGCAAAATCAAGCGGCAGTACGAGGAGCTTTTGGGCATTCGCATCGAGAAGCTAAAGGGTAGAGTCTTAAACCGCGAGCGAATAAGCAAAACGGTCGAGGGTATCTACTTCATTTGCGCCAAATGCATGAAAGTGTGCCATTCGCTCGACGAAGGCTTGGTCGAAGATCCAGCTAACGAGAACAACCTTTGTGGCGCTTGCGCTCCAAGGTAGCTGCTTGCTCCTTATCTCGGGGAGCACAACAAAAATCTCCCTCCCGCTAGCTCCCAAAAAGAAGCTTTTACTACGTCAAGTTTTAACCTGCTGATAGGACGGTTCTTTTCTTAAATCGTTCCGCAATACGAACACCTAATGACCTGACTGCTCCACCGCTGGTCAATTCTTGCTTTCTCGATTGACATTTTTGAACCTAGGCCTTCGGCGACTCGGGTACGGCGTGTACGGAATGGTCGCTTAAAAAGGGGCTCGGAGACGAAGCAAGCATTTCTTAAGGCAAGTTTAAAGCTCATGTCGATGGCTTAGGGCGGCACTGACAGTAGCAGCGTCGCTATACTCGAGGTCGCTTCCGCTTGGGAGTCCGCGGGCGAGACGGGTTATCTTGATCTCGAGCGGTTTAAGTAAATTTGCCAAGTAAAGCGCGGTTGCGTCGCCCTCTACGGTTGCGTTTGTGGCAAGGATAACTTCGCGTATCGGAGTGGGTTTTTGCTGCTCGAGCCGTTGAACCAGTTCGTTGATCTTTAAGTTCTGAGGGCCCACCCCTTGGGCCGGGGCTAGCGCCCCATGTAAGACGTGATAGACGCCGCCGAAACTGCGCGAGCGCTCGATAGCGAGAAGGTCTGCGGGCGTTTCCACGACACAGATGACACTATGGTCGCGAGCCGAGTCGGAGCATATGCCACAAATTGACGAGTCGGAAAGACCAAAGCACGTATTGCACAGCCCAACGCGCTCCTTCATTTCCAAAAGCGCCTCGGCCAATCCGATTACTCGCTCCCGCGGCCACGTCAACAGCACGAGTGCGAGGCGAGATGCGGTTTTTTCGCCTATACCAGGCAGCCGTGAAAGTTCGCGCACCAGGCGAGTCATAGCTGGCGGCAAACCTTCCGCTTTCTGATGGTTTCCGCTCATAGTCCGAAATTGTTTGGGCCAAGGAATTACGTTTCTTTCGGCGGTATGAAACCGCTCATCGCGCCCACCATTTTGCCAAACTCATTGGCAACAAGCTCCTGGGCCCGCCGCAGTCCCTCATTTACTGCGGCAGTGACGAGGTCTTCCACCATCGCTTTATCGCCACTCTGAAAAAGCATCGGGTCGATCGATACACTGCGCAAGCGCATTGAGCCATCGACTACGACTCGCACCAAGCCGCCTCCCGCCTCGCTTTCGACGGTCTTGGCCGCTGACTCCTCTTGTATCTCTTGCAATTTGGCCTGAAGCGCCTGCGCCTGTCTAAGCAGCGCCAAAAAGTTAACTTCTCCCACTTTTAGGACCCATCCGTGAAGTTTTTAACTATCAGTCTCGCTATCGCCGTTGTTTTTAAGTTGAGTGTTCTCATCAAATCCCGTTCGCGTCGGCAGCGGGCAAACATTTAACAGCCGAGCGTCAAGCTGGTCAAAAATCGCCTTGACCAAAGGATCGTTTTTGAGCGCCTGAATTCTGCCCGAACGATTATTCTGCTGATCCGGCGAAGAGTTCGCCACGCGCTGTTCGACCTCTCCACTTGCTTGACGCGCAATTTCAGGTGCCTGCGCACTTTGAGACTTCTCCTCGAACGCAAGCCCGCTAGAACTCAGAACTTCTGACTGAGATAACTCAGAGGCTACCTCCTCCTCCCAAACCACTTTAACCCTGATTTGCCTGCCATAGTACTCGGAGGCGAGCTCAGCGATGAGTTGTGCCTTGTCGCGAAAATAATGGGCGTAGAAATCGCTCACAGCCGCGACGATAAGCACGTCGTTTTCAAGCCTAAGCCGCGCGCTTTGCTCCATAAAACTAGCCAAAGGCACGGCTTTTTCTCGAATATATCGCCGAAGCTCGGGCAGATCGTTTCCCAGCCCCGAAATTGTTTGTTCCGGATGGTCATTCTGGGGCTTCGGTGCGCGGAAAGGCTGCTCGGCGCCGGACGAAGCCTCGCGCGCGCCGACCGAGGCGCTTGCACTCGCCGCGCCGGATTCAATCTTGCTAGTCAGGCTAGCGTCGGATACATCGGCTGACGATCTTACGTCTAATTCTTGAGCGTCAACACGTGGCCCGACAGCGCTGGAGTCCGGGGAATTGAGGGGTGCCGAATGCTCGGCTTGAGATGATTTAGGATGGTTCGTCTGGGGCTTGCTAATCACGCGTCGATGGGTTTTTGTGCTCTGATTTGCCAGAGGAGATGAGGCCGTAGCCGTGGGCGCATCCACGGGGTTTGCCGCTTGAAGAGCTTTTATCGCGCTTAGGAGCTCTTCCGCTTCAATCACAGGCGCGAGCGTCGCCATCCGTACCACCGACATTTCCAAGACAACTTCGGGATAGGCCGAGCGAAGGACTTCCTCCTGCGCCTGAGACATCAGGCGGAACAAGCGATTTATGTCGCGCAGCGAAAGACTCTGCGCCATTTGTCTTAATTCTTCGGCCTCGAAGTCGGGTAAATTACTCAACAAAGGTTCGCGGCTTTCACTTTCGAGCTTTGCAAGCGCAAGGTTACGCAACAGCTCGAGAAGCTCTCGTCCGAGGATTTCGGGCGTGATTCCGGCTTCGTAGAGCTCGCGCACCATCTTCAGAGCTGCGGCTGCCTGTTTCTGAACGACCATCGACGCAAGCTTGGCGACGTGCTCCCGGCTAGCGACTCCGAGCATCTGCGCCACGTCGCTTTCGCGTACCACGTCCTTGGCACCGGCAACTGCCGTCTCGAGCATTCTTTCGGCGTCGCGAAGACTACCCGCAGCTTCCCGCGCAATCAGCGCAAGGGCGCCTGCTTCGGCCTCCACACCTTCACGCCTTGCAAGTTCGTTCAGCCGCGCGATGATCAGCGGCAGCGGGATTCGCCGGAAGTCGTAACGCTGCAGGCGCGACAGGATCGTTTCCGGCATTTTCTGGGGCTCGGTCGTGGCAAGAATAAACTTTACGTGGGGCGGCGGCTCTTCCAAGGTTTTGAGCAGCGCGTTGAAGGCTTGGTCGGTAAGCTGATGGGCTTCGTCGATGATGTAGACTTTGTAGCGATCGCGCGCCGGACGGTAGGCAAGGTTTTCGATAATCGCGCGGGCATCGTCGATCTTGCGGTACGTGGCGCCGTCAATCTCCACCACGTCTAACGAGCGGCCCTCGGCGATCTCCACGCACGGCCGACATTGTCCGCACGGGTCAGGCGTTGGCCCCCGTTCGCAGTTGAGGCAACGAGCGAGAATACGTGCAGCCGAGGTTTTGCCGACGCCGTGGATGCCGCAGAAAAGAAAAGCGTGCGCTACGCGTTGTTTTATGAGCGCTTGGCGCAGTACTTTGGTGACGTGATCCTGGCCGACCAGGTCCTCCAGGCGTCCCGGTCGCCATTTGCGAAACAACACCAGATGAGCAGCGGTCCCATCAGCCATCTGCGCCTCAGCTTTTTACGCAGAAGCCCGGCGCTGCCGGTCGGATGATAGCTAGGCACCCCCGCGGCACAGGGCTAGGGCCGGTACCGTTGCTTCCTTCCGGACCTGGCGGGGTTCGCGGCCTTCCCTTGCGCGGGACCCAGCTATCAGCGGCCGGCACCAACCGGGCCCATCGCCTCTTGAATCCTAACGCCTAATGTGCGCGAAAGAAAACCACCCGATTCGGTAAGCTACGGCCATCCGTAAGCTTCCCTTACATCACCATAGCACTCAGTGCCGACTCGCGAAAGACGATATACAAGCTCGCTCTTCGGATTGTTCAGGCCCGCATCGCAACTTCTCAGGCATCTGCAAAGTTTGCGCAAAATTGAAACTCTCGACGCCTAATGATTGATATCTTGTGCAAAATGTCGGTTTTGCCTTGTAGGCTAAGTGTGCGGCTCGTCTATGAGCTATACTTGACGGGCAGTGTTGCATCTGCGATCGGTAGAGAACCGTTTTTCTCGGGTTGAAAACGATATGGAGTCGGTCCGATTAGCTTTGATTCAAATGAAGTGCGAGGAGCAGCCCGAACGCAACTTGGCGAAAGCCCTTCGGATGGTTGAGGAGGCTGCGTCTCGCAAGGCGCAGATCGTATGTCTTCAGGAGCTTTTTCGTAGCCAGTACTTCTGTCAGCGCGAAGATGCCAAATCTTTTGAACTTGCCGAACCGATTCCTGGCCCTACCACGGAGGCTTTAAGTGAGGTTGCGAAAAAGCGCTCGCTCGTGATCGTCGCTCCGATATTCGAGCGACGGGCCGCCGGGGTCTACCATAACTCGGCTGTTGTGTTCGACGCGGACGGCTCGCTTGCCGGCCATTACCGCAAGATGCATATTCCCGAGGATCCCTGTTATTTCGAAAAGTTTTACTTTACGCCCGGCGACTTGGGTTTTCCTGTCCATCGCACGCGCTACGGCTCAATCGGCGTTCTGATTTGCTGGGATCAATGGTTTCCCGAGGCGGCACGGCTCGTTGCGATGGCGGGCGCTCAGTTGATCCTGTACCCGACGGCGATCGGCTGGTATCACGACGAAAAAGAGCGGGCGCGCGAAAAGCAGCGAAACGCCTGGCAAACCATCCAGCGCGCCCACGCTATCGCCAACGGGCTTTACGTGGGTGCGGTGAATCGTGTGGGCGTGGAAGGTGAGCTCGAGTTCTGGGGCAGTTCCTTCGTGGCCGATCCGATGGGCGAAGTGATCGCTCAGGCCAGCGCAAGCGAAGATGAAATCCTTATTGCGGACTGCGTGTTCGACAAGATCGAAAGAGTGCGCCGCAACTGGCCTTTTCTGCGCGACCGCCGCATAGACGCATACGGCGACCTCACGTTGCGTTGGCGAGGGTAGGTTTGGCCGTTTAGCAAAACGCCTACGTGATGGGATTGCCTGCCGAAATGCCTCCACGCTTGCCTGGGCGCTACCGGATGCCTGCCGAATGGGAGCCGCATCTGGGAACGTACCTTGTTTGGCCGCACAATGAAGCGACATGGCCGGGCTGTATCGAGCAGGCTCGTCATGCGATAGCGCTTGTCGCCGCCGCATTAAGCCGCTCGGAAGCGGTCAGAATCCTCGTGCCAAGCGCCGAGATGCGGCGGCACGCAGCCGATATGCTTGCCAAGGCGGGGGCGAATGTTCGCCAGGTCGACTTGATTACGATAGCGACTGACGACTCCTGGATTCGCGACTTCGGCCCCATTTTCGTCAACCGGGCCGAGCCCACAGAGACTATTCCGGCGCAAATCGCGCTTAATTGGCGGTTCAACGCATGGGGCGGCAAGTACGAGCCCTACGCGCTTGACGACGCTGTGCCACGCCGCTTGGCGGCTCATTACGGTTTTGAGGTGCTGGACGTCGATCTGGTGTTGGAGGGCGGCGCGATCGAGGTCAACGGCCGAGGAGCAGTGCTTGCCAGCGAAACGTGCTTGCTCGATACTAACCGCAATGGACCGCGGGCGCGCCGGGACGTGCTCGAGCGATATTTGCGCGAGTATCTCGGCGTGGACACCGTGGTGTGGCTAGCTGGTGCGATCGCAGGCGACGATACCGACGGCCACGTCGATCAGATAGCGCGCTTTGTCGCCGAGGATCACGTCGTTACGATGGTGGAAGATGATCCTGCGGACGAGAACTACGATACCCTTCGCGGAAATTTGGACCGGCTCAAGGCGGCTCGCCTGTCGGATGGCCGACCGTTGAAGATCGACTTGTTGCCGATGCCCGAGCCTGTGTTTTATCGGAACGCGCGCCTGCCTGCCTCATACGCGAACTTCTACATCGGAAATTCTTGCGTGCTAGTTCCCTTGTTCGACTGTGCCCAGGACCAGCTAGCCGTAGAGCTTCTTTCGCGGCTTTTCTCCGGGCGCGAGGTGATTGGTATACCAGCAACCCATCTGGTGGTTGGACTTGGAGCTATTCATTGCCTTACGATGCAACATCCAACACCCTCTCCAACCCGTTTGTGACCGACTCTTGTTGCACCGACGGCGAAAGAGCTTGGTTTTTTTTCTGTCGCGCAGCGCGAATTGCGATCGCTTTAGCTGGGCAAGCGAATATGGAAGTCGCAAACTAGCGGCGTCTTTGCGCCTTGGCTTTGATACTTGGCTCCGCTCGCGTTAAGTAGCTTTCACGGGAACCTAAGACACCTCAAAGGAATTCTCGAGGTACCTTTTTACGAACGCTGAGGTATCTGGGTATTTTGGCGAGATTCTGGCGGAGAGGGGGGGATTTGAACCCCCGAAACTCTTTCGAGTTTACACGCTCTCCAGGCGTGCGCCTTAAACCGGGCTCGGCCACCTCTCCACGTTGCACCTAAGCTTTTAAGACCCTAGAGCGTTTAGCGCCTTAGGCGAAATTGCCTAAGCCTGTACGCTGAGGCTTCGGTCTCTTCTAGTTCAGTATGGCATTTCGAGCTGAAAAATCGACAAATCGCGAACACATTTATTGAAGGGGTCCGGTCTCGATCGCGCTGCCGCGCAGTCTGCGACTAATCGAGCGCTACTGACGGGTCATTTGTTATCGAACTAAAGAAATAAAGTTTAAAGCCGCCTAGAGCTAGTCGATCACATGGTCCGCAAAGCTTATGGTCTCGGCTACCCACAGCGCAGAAAGCGCCGCAACACGCAGGTTGTCGAAAGCACCCCAGAGCAGATAGCCGGGTCGTTCCTGCATCACGCTTAGAACTATCGCTTCGTAATTAATCACGTCGAGCAAGGTTGGTGCTTTGTTTTCCTCGAAAAGTATTCCAGGCGCGCTTCGTAATCTTTCTTGCCAAAGGCCTGGATGCTCTGTGGGCGGAAGGCATACGGATAGGGCCGTGCCATGAAGCGCTGGTACCTTGACGACCTGAACGACCAATCCGGGTTGATAACCGAGCAGGCAAGCTACTTGCTCAGGAATTAGCCGAGCAAGCTCGAGTTCCTCGTCTCCGACTAGAACGTTGAAAGCGACCTGGGTCGTTCCCTCGGGTAGCTCGAGCTCGCCGTTGAGTGCTGCAGCCGCTTGTCGGATAGCTTCTTCAGCATGACGTTTTCCCCGCGTACTGGCGCCGAGCATCACTACGGCGCTTACAAGCCCCAGATCGTCGTCCTTCAAAGCGCGCAAAATGGTTGCTAGAGCCAGAGCAGCTGGATGAGGAGTGCTGATGACTTTGCTGGTGCGGGCAAGTTCGATCACTGCGGAGCGAGGGGTAAAACCTGGCGCTACGAGCGTCGAAGAAGCTTTTTGCACCTGCGCGCCACTCAGGTCGATCAGGCAGGGGCTCAGTCGCGCCTCGATAATCGATTGTGCCACAGCAGGCGGAACAGCCAAAAAGGCGAGATCGAACTCCGCAAGCTGCTCGATTTTGGTTAGAGGTTCGATATCGCGGTCCTCACCCGCTGCCTCTACCGAGATTTGCTCAGTTTCGGGCGAGCCGTAAAGCGTAAGCTTGCTGAAGCGTAGACCGCGCTCGTAGATTAGCTCGACTATCTGATGTCCGACCGCGCCGGTGGCGCCGACCACCGCTATCCGTTGGCCGCCCTGGCCGCTTTCAGCCATCAGCTTTCCGGCTCCATTCGCTCCAGATGCTCTCTCACCAGTCGGCCCATCGCCTTGCAGCCGACGATTTTAGCCCCTGGGCTGGCGAGATCTGGGGTGCGATAGCCCTCTCTGAGTACGGCTGCGACCGCATTTTCTATCCATTCCGCTTCGGCTCGCATCCCGAATGAGTATTCGAGCATCATCGCCGCTGAAAGAATCGCCGCTAAAGGATTGGCGCGGTCGCGACCGGCGATATCAGGCGCGGTGCCGTGGATCGGCTCGTACAGTCCTATTCGGTAGCCGGCGCTGTTAAGCTCCTCGCCGAGCGAGGCCGAGGGCAACAATCCCATCGAACCGGCCAGCAGCGACGCCTCGTCGGTCAGAATGTCGCCGAACATGTTTTCTGTGACAATCACGTCGAAATCTTTAGGGCGCTGTAACAAGTGCATCGCCATCGCGTCGACCAGCACTGTTTCAAAGGCGACGTCTTTGTTTTGTTGACTGATTTCGGTCGCCACCTCGCGCCACAAGCGTGAGGTAGACAAAATATTCGCCTTGTCGACCAGAGTCAGACGCTTGCGCCTTGCCCGCGCTAGCTCGAAGCCGAGGCGAACGGCGCGCGCTATCTCTTCTTCGGTATAGAAGCAGGTGTCGACGGCTTCTCGGCCTTTTTCTGTCGTCCGGCGCTCGCTTGGCTTGCCGTAATATAGTCCGCCCGTAAGCTCGCGGAGAACGAGCAAGTCTGTGCCGTTAATCACTTCCGGTTTCAACGGCGAGGCGCTTGCCAGCTCTTTCATCGTTTTCACGGGCCGCAAATTGGCGTACAGGCCGAGCTCTTTGCGTAGCGTCAACAGGGCTTGCTCGGGTCGGTGAGCAGCTCGCGGGTCGTCCCATTTGGGGCCTCCCACGGCGCCAAACAATACTGCGTCCGACTCCGTAGCAAGTTTGAGCGTTTCCGGACGGAGCGGTACGCCATAAGCGTCGATCGCTGCGCCCCCGACGATCGCCTCTTCAAAGTTGAAATCCACGCCACAACGTCGGGCCACGACCTTTAGCACCTGCACCGCCTCGCTCACAACTTCCGGCCCGATTCCGTCGCCCTTCAGCACGAGAACTTTGTAGGTCATTTTCTTGTGCCGCCCATCCGCATCTTCAAGAAAACCTGAATTTTATTAGCTAGCTAACCTGACCTCTCACATGATTATTAGTTGAAGAAAAACGGGTGGCTGGCGAAAGCCTTCGCAGCCTGGCGATTCGCGTCAAGCGCTCATCGTGAAAGCGACACCCCTCCGAGCCATCACTCCGCTGATTCGAAAGCTTTACCCCCACCCACAGCTTTGGCGTAGCACTTACAGGGCTTTATCGTCAACTGTAAGAGCACTCAAAGCGATTCAGAGTCGTCCTGTTTGTGCACCAAAAGTTATAATTAGCCAATCTATGGTCCGCCGACCGGACGCTGACCCAACGCTCGCTTGCGCAGTTCGAGGCGATTCAACGCGTTGACGAATGCGAGCGCGCTCGCCATCACGATGTCGCTATGCGCTCCCTGTCCGGCCACAGTGATACCGTCTTGCGCGACAAGGCAATTCACTTCGCCCAGAGCATCTGTCCCTCGCGTAATTGACTTCACCGAGTAACGGTTGAGAGTTACGTTGACGCCTGCGGCTTTGCAAATCGCCTTGTAACAGGCGTCCACCATCCCGTCCCCTTGCGCGCTCGCCACGCGCTCCTCGTTGTCGACTTTGAGCGTTACCGTGGCTTGCGGGGTGGACTTAGTGGACGAAGACACCTCAAGTTCACCGAGCACGAATCGTTCGCCTAAATGTCGCGTATCTTCGGTCACCAGTGCCAGCAGGTCATCGTCGTAGACGACCTTCTTTTTGTCGCACAGAGCTTTAAATTCGGCGAACACTTTGTTGATATCCAAGCGCGAACAGTCGACCCCGAGCTGCTTTAGTCTTTCTACGAATGCGTGGCGACCGGAATGTTTGCCCAGTACGAGCTTGTTCGAAGGAATTCCGATATCTTCGGGCTTCATTATCTCGTACGTAAGCTTGTACTTGAGCACGCCGTCCTGATGGATGCCCGCCTCGTGGGCGAAGGCGTTGTCGCCGACGATAGGCTTATTGGGAGGCACGGGCTGTCCGATTACCTGCGAGAGCAGACGCGAGGCGGCGTAAATCTGGCGCGTGTTGATGCGGGTCTCGATTCCAAAGAAGTCCTTGCGCGTCTTGAGCGCCATCACGACTTCTTCCATCGAGGTGTTTCCCGCACGCTCCCCAATCCCGTTAATCGTGCATTCGACCTGGCGCGCCCCATTGTGGACCGCCGCAAGCGAGTTCGCTACGGCCAATCCCAAGTCGTTGTGACAGTGAGCGCTCCAGATTACCTTGTCTGCCCCGGCGACGTTTTGACGAAGGAAGGCAAAAAGCCGCCCGTACTCGTCGGGTACGGCGTGACCGGTAGTGTCCGGAATGTTGATCACCTTGGCCCCGCATCGGATCGCCTCTTCGCACACGGTTTTCAGATAATTCCAGTCGCTGCGCGAGGCATCTTCACAGGAAAACTCGATATAGTCGAGGTGCTTTTTGGCGAACGAAACTGCACGGGTCACCGCGGCCAACACCTCTTCGCGATTCATTTGGAGCTTATATTTAAGGTGAATGTCCGAGGTGGCGATAAAGATATGGATTCCGGGCCGCGAAGCCTTTTCGACCGCCTTTAGGGCCCGCTCGATGTCGAGCTGATGGGTGCGCGCAAGGCTCAACACGACCGGATTGGTTACCGCTTCGGCCACCCGTCGCACGCCCTCGAAATCGCCCTCTGAGGAAACCGCAAAGCCAGCCTCAATCACGTCCACGTTGAGAAGCTCGAGCTGGCGAGCGATGGCGACCTTCTCCTCCACGTTCATCGTAGCGCCCGGGGATTGTTCGCCATCGCGCAACGTCGTGTCGAAGATACGTACGTAGTCTTCTTGAGCCTTCTCGATTTTGCTGCCTACGACCGTCATTTTTAAACCCTCCACCGTTACTGCCGCTCTATTGTGCCCTTGCTTTTTGGCTGCTTGTTAAAAAGCAATCGCCCCGAACAGCTGCTTCCCGCTGTCCGGGGCGATCACTTTCAGTCGTTTGTTAACTTTAACCTAAATCCTAGGCATAAACGGCTGAAAGCCCCGGCGCGGGCCCACCTAGCAATAGGCTCGATAGCAACAAAGCCGAGTTAATCAACATCGCCGGGGTCTTTCACTTCGTAGTTGAGGTTATTAAGTCAGTCAAACAGACGTATGTCAAGGGGTGCTTTGTGGAAACTCAAGCGCAGCTTTTCAATGAAGCCAATGACCTGTCGATGGATCGTTTACAACATCCTTAGGCGAAGCCGACCGAGAGGCGGCCAAATCGCGGTTGGCAGTCGCTGATGAAAGGCGGTTTCGGCCTAGCTTCGAAGCCAAGGCAAGGACCGGTCCCGACAGCACGTAGGCTATCGAGGCCAGCAAAGCGCTTAACTGGGGCAAGACAACCGAAACGCCGATTCCGATCATCACCGCTCCTACCATTTCTAACGATGCGCGGCGGTTGACGTTGAGACTTTTGAAGCTAGGATACGGAAGCGAAGACACCATTAGGCCCGCCAAGACGAGCGCCATCGGTACCGCGAGCACGGACAACATCTTGCCCAGATCGAGTTCGAGGTAACTGTAGGCAAGCACGCTCGAGGCTACCAAAGCAGCCGCCCCAGGAACCGGCAAACCGACGAACCGGCGTTTGTCAGCGCTTGCTGCAAGCACATTAAATCGGGCAAGTCGCAGGGCTGCGCAAATCACGAAAGCTGCGGCAACTATCCATCCCCATGCACGCAATGGCTTGAGCGCCCAGACGTAGAGCAAGCAGGCCGGAGCAGCGCCGAAGGCAACAACGTCGGAAAGACTGTCATATTCGACGCCGAACTGGCTTGTCGAATTGGAAACGCGGGCCAAGCGCCCGTCAAGTCCGTCGCAGAAAAAGGCCACCACGATAAGGGTTGCTGCCAATTCCAGATGCCCGTTAAAGCTCGACACGATCGAGTAAAAACCCAGCGCAAGACTGACCGACGTGATAACTGACGGAAGCAAATAGACTCCACGTCTTATCGGCGTCGTAACCCGCGCGCGGGGTTTTCGAAGTCTTGCCGATATTTTCTTTAACTGTTGTCCTTCTAACGCGCCGGTTTTCATTTCCTCAACTCTCCGATCACAGTTTCGCCCGCGCGTACCCTGTCGCCCACGCGCACGGTGATAGCATAATCACGAGGCACATAATGGTCTACGCGACTTCCGAACATAATGAGACCGATACGCTCGCCTTTGTTGACCCATTGACGAGGCTTGACGCGGCACACGATCCGGCGCGCGAAATACCCTGCGATCTGCATCACTGCAAAAAGTCGTCCGTTCTTGTCGCGCATGACTACCAGATTGCGTTCGTTGTGTTCGCTGGCCTGGTCTCGAAAGGCAGCACGAAACTGCCCAGGACTATGCTCGAGCGCGATTACCTCGGCCTCAACCGGCGACCGATTCACGTGGACATCGAACAGCGACATGAAGACTCCCACGCACACAAAAGGTTCTTCATACGGCGTCAGACGCTTTTCGCTGATATCGATAACGCGGCCATCTGCCGCCGAGACAATTGAACCTGGACCTGCGGGCGGTATCCGGCGGGGATCACGGAAAAAGAGAGCCGTGCTAAGAGCTGCCGCTGCGAAAATCAAAAACATTAGGTACCATCCCCATAGCGCGCTGAAAAGCGCAAGCAGCCCCACGGCACAAATCGCAGGCGCACCTTCGCGAGCGATTCCCATCGTTTCTAACAAAGCCAAGCTATGACGGGTAGTGGCAAAAGATGGGCGGGTAAACCGAGCCCTCGTTTCCGCTTAGTTTTTAGCGCGGTCCACCAGCCGCTGGCTTTTAAGCCACGGCATAAATTCGCGCAGCTTGGCTCCGACGCTTTCGATCGGATGGCGTTGCGCTTCGGCCCGTAGTTGATTGAATCGGGGCAGTCCAGCGCGGTACTCATTAATCCATTCTTGGGCGAATTTGCCCGACTGAATATCAGCCAAAAGTTCCTTCATCGCCTGGCGCGAGGCTTCACCGATTACCTTTTTGCCACGAGTCATGTCGCCATACTCGGCGGTATTGCTGACCGAGTAGCGCATGTTCTGGATGCCGCCCTCATAGATCAGGTCAACGATAAGCTTGACCTCGTGAACACACTCGAAATAAGCCATTTCGGGGGCGTAACCAGCCTCCACTAAGGTTTCAAAGCCCGCTCGAATCAACTCGGTCAAGCCGCCGCACAGCACTGCCTGCTCCCCGAAAAGGTCAGTCTCGGTTTCCTCTTTAAAGGTCGTCTCGAGAATAGCAGCGCGGCCGCCACCGATAGCTGCGCCATAGGCCAAGGCGATCTTGTGCGTGTCGTGCGACGGGTCCTGATACACCGCGAGCAGGCACGGAACGCCCCGACCTTGGACGTATTCGGCGCGCACCAGATGACCGGGCCCCTTGGGTGCGATCATAAAGACGTTTACGTCCGGGGGCGGTACGATGAATTTGAAGTGGATGTTAAATCCGTGGCCAAATGCCAAATATTTGCCTGGGCGAAGGCCGGGCTTGACGTCGCGCTCATAGATGTCGGACATGCTCTCGTCCGGCGTAAGCATCATAATAATGTCGGCTTCGCGCGCCGCCTGCGCCGTCTCCTTCACCTGCAGACCTTGATTTACCGCCTTAGTCCATGACGGGCTTCCCTGGCGTAATCCCACGCGAACGTCGACACCGCTGTCGCGCAGATTCAGCGCGTGGGCATGCCCCTGGCTTCCAAAGCCGATAATCGCCACCTTTTTGCCCCCGAGCGCGGCCAGGTCAGCGTCCTTGTCGTAGTAAATTTTCATTCAACTGTCCTCCCGTGCTTGCCTCTTAGCACCGTTGTTAAGCTGTACCGAGCGCGCCATCGCTACGCTTCCGGTACGCACTACTTCTTTTATTCCAAACGGCCGCACCAGAGCTATGAAAGCCTGAATTTTGTTGGTGTCACCAGTAACCTCGACCGTGACCGCGCGTGGCCCAATGTCGACCACGTGTCCGCGGAAAGCGGAAATTATCGAGTCGAGCTCGGCCCGATTGCGGTCGTCAACCGACACCTTGACCAGCATCATCTCCCGCTCTACGGTATCGACCGCCTGGTAGTCGACAACCTTGATCACGGGGATGAGCTTGTTGAGCTGTTTGTTGATCTGTTCGAGAATCTCGTCCGGCCCCGACGTCACTAGAACGATCTTCGACACTGTGGGGTCCAAAGGCTCTTCGTTTACCGTCAGCGACTGGATATTGAAGCCGCGACCCGCAAATAAGCCAACCACCCTGGCAAGCACGCCGAACTGGTTTTCCACTAACACCGAAATCGTATGGCGTGGCATCAGTAAATGCTCCGTTCTAAGCCGTTCGGTATTACGGGGCACGATTGTGCACAAACGCGCATAACTTCCAATTTAACGTATCTAAATATGCGCACGGCGTCGCACCAAATCTCCAGAACTAACTTAAACTTACATCATATTTTGGAGTATCAGGCCGGGTCTTACAACGCTTGTTACCTGCGCTATTTCGCAAACATCCCGACAACAAGCCGCAATTTTGCTGGCAGATGGACTTAGACCCAACTTTGGAAAGGTCTAAGCATATTTTGGCATCTACACCGCAGGCAAACGCGAAACTGAAAACGGCGTCGCGGCGGGGGCTGTCGTGTTAATAAAGCTCAAAAAGTAAGGCGACCAGCGGCAGACCGAAGGTTGCCATCCACGAGCGCTGGCAGAGATAGACTTGACGAACACTTAAACTACGGTTCGGACCGCGCAAAAACCAGGGCAGGACCCAGTATCGCCGGTTTTGAGGGCTGTAACTTATCCGCTTTTGCGAAATGATCCCACGCAGGCGTATCTGTTCACCGATGCAAGCCGCCGAAGCGTTTTTATCAGCATGGGCCCGGAAAAAATGCAACATGCCACTGGCGAACATCTGCGCTTAATCACGAATCCGTCGGGCTATCTACCGGGCGCCCTCGACGCTTTTGCGCGCTGCTAGAGATTTATTCAGCGCCCGGGAAAACGACACCCGTGACCTGGGCACACACCTCTAGAAAGGCATCTTGCAGCTTTGCGTCATCGGCTTGACGATGGTAGGGGGCTTCGCGCAGGTGGTGAAAGTAGCGCCCGGTGGTCCGGACCTGAGGGTCCTCGCTGCTGGCCAACCAGACCTGCGTGGCTACGCCGTCTTCCAGGCGATCTGGAGCATGTGGCCCTCCCATCTTGGTGGGTACCCACCCAGGGTTTACCGCATTGGCATACACCGCCGGCCACAGGCGCGCAACAGCCTTAGCCAACAGTACTAGGTAGAACTTCGATTCGCTGTATCCGATTCCCCCAGCAACTATAGCCTTGAGGTCAGGGCGGGCTTGGAGATGAAGACCCGAGCTGAGGTAGATTAAGCGCTCAGGCCTGTCCATTAGGGCGGTCAGCATATACGGGGCAAGCGTGTTGACCCAAAGAATCTCCTGCGCTGATGCTCGGTACACCCCAGCGTTGTGGATCACCGCGTCGAATCGGCCCGAAGCGTTTGCTTGCTCTGCTAGCTGTCGGATCTCCTCAGGCTGGGCCAGGTCACCCACCAGCACTGCCTCCGCTCCGGGCACCTGCGCCAAAGCTTGCTCAGCCCGCTGCCGGTTTCGCGCGTGCAGGACCACCCGATGCCCCAGGGCCACTAGCTGTTTCGCGCTCAGAAGGCCAAGGCCGTCGGCCGAGCCTGTGATGAAGATTCGGTAGCTCATACTTCTTGCTCTTTTCGTGGCAGGGTACGCACCGTCGCCACCTCTAGGCTCTGGTTGATCATGAACTCGAGGTGATGATTGTTCCCGTACTTGCGGCTGTAGGCTGCTTCGATCTCCGTCCGGATGTGGATGGGATCCTCAAGCACAACCGGCGCAAAGACCATCCCCGGCATCTCCTATGCTACATGCACATGTCCGGTCCACTGGCTCACAGCTACCTGACACCGGTGCGAACGCAAACCATAGCAGCAAAGCGCGTACACGGCCTGCCCGACCACCACACACCAGATTTGTGCGGACCTCCGGCAGCTCTTCAGCTCCTTTACCGCACAGGCGCAAGCTCGACCTCCTTGACCCCGGCCAGCAGCGCTAGCTTATTTGCTCCTCAACGTTCGGCTCTGCGCTCGCTCGGCCTGCTCGCCTCAGCTGCTGCCACTAAGCTTTCCTTTCCGGTTCCCCAACGCTCCAGAAACGAAAGAACCAGGATGGCCGGCCGCGACCAAAAACGCGACCCTCTTTGCTTCCGGGACTATGCTCCCCTGCTTGTGAGCGTAATGGACTCTAGATTTGGTTTTCTGGTTATGCTTGCGGGCGCTTCAAGCCGATTGCCTATAGCGCGCCAAAATCTGCATGATTCTGTCCTTGGAGGCTAATTTGAGCTTTTGGAGCCGCTTTTCTTCCATTTCCTCTTCACGTGTCAGGTAGAGTTTTTTGCGCAAAGCCTCGAGCCTACGCTTAAGCTCAAGATGTTCGTCGTAGGCGGCGCGCAACTCTTCGTCGTGCGCTACATGTTCCTGAATAAGCCGCTCCTCTCGCGCCTCCATCGAACGCATACCTCCCGGCTATTTTGACTTCGACTCTTCAATCGGGGCGGGCCGGAATTTTTCTGCATCACGTACCTGTGGTTCCCGCACGTAATGTGGCTCAAGGGAATGCAGCGGGTCGTTGTGTCCACGCTTTATACGGGCGGCCCCGATCGCAGCCAACGCTTTGCCTAAACTAGACAGGTCGTCGCACCATCTGACTTCTTTTGCCCCACCATTAGCTTGACAAAGTTCTCCGGCAAGGCCTGCAAGAGAGGGTTCGCCAATGAGCAGGATTGTCGTTTTTTCGTAACATCGCGAGGCCATAGCCGAAGCGTTCAAAACGAGCTCGTCGCTGTCTCGGCTAAGCCCCAGTTGGTCGAATCTGTAGAAGGCCGTATAAAATTCACCTCGCCGTGCGTCGATTACTGGGCATACGGTAGTGCCAATGCTCACGTTGTCGTTATCGAGAGCGCATACAGCAAGGCTGTCGAGGCTGCTTACCCCTGCAATTGGGCAACGCACGGCAAAGGCAACTCCCTTAGCATAACTAAGCCCGATTCTTACTCCGGTGAAGGAGCCTGGCCCAATCCCCACTGCCACACCAGCTAATTCGCGGAGCTTAACTCCCGCCCTCTCAAGTGCTTCTTTTACGGCGCCGGGCAACTGTGCGGCGTGGGATTTGCTGAGAATCTGTACTTGCGCCACGCATCGCCCGTTGAGAGCGACGCTGGCCACAAGCCGGGCCGTCGAAGTGTCAAGCGCAAGTATAGGGCCGAGGCTTTCTGCTTCGGCCAGCAATAAGTCAGCCTTGTGCAAGACGAGTGAGGTCATTGAAAATCACGAAAGCCATCAATGCCATCAAAAGAAAAAGTCCTACCTGCTGTGCAAGCTCGCGATGGCGCACTTGTAAAGGCCGTCCCCGCACGCCCTCGATCAAGAAAAACAGCAGATGGCCGCCATCCAGCATGGGAATCGGAAACAAATTTATCACGCCCAGTTCCAGACTTAGCATTGCCATGAAAAGTCCCAGGTTCGCCAAACCCTGATGGGCTTGTTCGCCCGCCAGTCGGGCGATCATAATCGGGCCACCGAGCGTTTCGCGAAGCGGGGTCGCGCCGGTAAAAATCCTGGCAAGTCCCAGAATAAGCGTGCCCGCCATCCTAGCGCTTTCCAGTACTCCCTGAACTGCCGCACTTACAGGACCGAACCGTTTGACGGTGCTGTCTCCTCGAGGCAGCACTCCAATCATCCAGATTCCGGCGTTGCTCGAAGCGAGGCCTTTTGCGGTGTCGCGGACGGGCCTTACCGTTGCGCTAAGTTTAAGGGTCGTCCCACCTTCAGCTCGTTCGTACTCTATCAGCAAAGGACGTCCGCCGCTTGACCTGACAGCACGTGACAGTTCGTCCCAAGTGGCGATCTTTTGCTGGTTGACAGCCACAATTCGATCGCCCGGGCGAAGTCCGGCTTGCTCAGCGGGAAGCCCAGGTTTAACCTCTCCGACGACCGGGAGCAACACGGGAATGCCGTACGCGAAGACTGCCGTCAAAATCACCGGAACGAAAAGGATGTTGGCAAGCGGGCCAGCCAGCACTATAGCTACCCGTTTGCGCAGCGGTTGGGTTGGAAACGCCTCTTGCCGGACCGCATCGAGCAGCTCCGGTGCAGGCGTCAGGCTAAGTGAATCAAGCGCCGCCTCAATCGATCCTTGCCGAACTATCTCTTCGAGCAGTAGACGTTCTTCGGTGCGCAAATGAGCTTTCCCGCTCAATAGCGTTTTCGCAAGCTCAACGCTCGCTGAAGCCGCGGACTTGCTCCAACCCTTTCGCTGTTCAGGCCCACCGTGGCCGCCGCCCGATGCCTTTGTAACGATATCCTTGAGAAGCTCGCTCAAGTAGGTCCTGATGTCTGAAGGCGAAAGCTCTTCGCCTACCTCGTCGCCGAGCATCCGTACATAGCCGCCGAACGGAGTTGCGCTTAGCATGTATTCGGTCTGTCCCAAGCGGATGCCGAAGATCTTGGGCGGGTAACCGATCGAGAAGCGCAGCACGCGTACACCAGCGCGCTTGGCGGCCAGAAAATGGCCCATTTCGTGCACGACTATCAAAAGGGCGAGAACACCGACCGCAGCGATAATTGAGAGCAGCATCAAACGCCAACGGCGACCTTAATTATTCAAAGCCAGAGCTATCAGCCCAAATAATAGTAAGCAAATATTGTCGCAAAAACTAGGCTGTCAGCTCGGTCAAGCAATCCCCCGTGACCCGGGAAGAGGCTACCTGACTCCTTTAAGCGCGCCAGTCGTTTGAGGGCCGATTCCACCAAATCGCCAACTTGAGCCGAAAAATTGAGCCCCGCAATACTCGAAAGCAAAGTCTTGAAATCGGTCTGCGGCATCATCCATCGCCACCATATCCAGGCGAAAAGCAAGTTCGAGCCCAGCGAGGCTAAGGCCCCTTCTACAGTTTTATTCGGGCTTACTCTCGGCAGCAACTTGATCGAGCCCCAACGCGTGCCAGCGAAATAGGCGGCGGAGTCACCGATTACGACGAGCAAGATTACCAGAAGCATCGTTTTGATTCCGCCGGCGCGATTTCTGAGTAGTGCGAAGTATGGAAAAAGAGCTGACACATAGAGCGGGCCCAAAAACGGCAGAATCGCGCGGCCTAGTTGCCAATCCCCTCCCTTCACTGCCACGCCGCAGGTCAGTAGAAGTAACGCGCTCACCACGGCGCAAACGAGACTTGTGCTTCCGCTTTGACGAAGTACGAACAGTGCAATCGACAAGCTGGCGATAAAAAGAGCCACCGAAACAGGAGTTTTACAGTTACAGAAAGCAATAACTTCGGCCAGCCCAATAGCGGTTGCGCAGAGAACTAGCGCGGTGAATAGGCTTTTTGGTAGGGCATATACTGCCAACAAAAACGCAGGCAGCGCAACTAGGGCAGTTAAAACTCTAGTTCGCAGCACGCGCTGGAACGCCCGAAGTGGGCACCGTGCCGAAGCGGCGTTCGCGACTTTGGTAAGCGACCAATGCGTTTAAAAATTCGCGCTCGCCGAAGTCCGGCCACAGAGTATCAGTAAAATACAACTCGGTGTAAGCCAGCTGGAAAAGAAGGAAGTTTGAAAGCCTGAGCTCGCCAGAGGTTCTAATTAGAAGGTCAGGGTCAGGCAACGAAGCCGTATATAGGCGACTAGCGAACAATTGCTCGTCGATCTGCTCAGGGTCAAGCTTTCCCTGGGCGACTTCGCGCGCCAAGCTTCTGACCGCTCGCACGATCTCTTGCCTTCCTCCGTAGGACAAAGCCAGCGCCAAAGTCATCGAGCGGTTGCCCGCCGTCACTCGCATCGTTTCTTCCAGCACCTCTCTGACCGAGGCGGGCAAGCGTTCCATTTCTCCTAGCACAATTAGCTTTATGTCGCGCTTGCAAAGCCGCTTGGCCTCGGTCATCAAATAGCGCCGCAAGAGCGCCATCAGAAAATTCACCTCGCGCGCGGGACGCTGCCAGTTCTCATTAGAGAAAGCAAACAAAGTGAGATAGGGAATACCAAGGTCACGAGCGACTTCGACTACGGTGCGAGCCGAGTCTTTGCCGCGCTGATGGCCTTGCAAGCGCGAAAGGCCTCTGCGAGTGGCCCATCGCCCGTTGCCATCCATCACGATGGCGACGTGTCGTGGCAGGCGCTGCGGATCGAGCAATACCGACGGATCGGTCTGGTTATCTACGTCTGGCGAATTCCCCACGGAAATAGCTCAGCAGATTTGTAGCACGTGGCGGGCACGCTAGCCCTTTTATACCTGCATTATTTCCGCTTCTTTTGCTGCGAGGATCTGGTCTATTTTGGCGATTTCTCCTGTGGTCAGTTGCTGAATTTTAGCTTCTGCGCTTCTTAACTCGTCTTCCCCAATTTGCTTGGACTTATGCAGCTCCCGCAGCTTTTCGTTGGCTTCGCGCCGATGGTTGCGCACGGAGACTCTGAACTCTTCCGCTATCTTGCGCACGTGCTTGACTAGCTCACGTCTACGTTCTTCACTGAGCTCGGGGATTGGAACTCGGATGATTTTTCCGTCGTTGCTCGGCGTAAGTCCCAGGTCGGACGACAAAATCGCCTTTTCTATCTCGGAGAGAAGGTTTTTGTCGTATGGGGTCACTACTATAAGGCGCGTTTCCGGCGCGGCCAAACCAGCCAGCTGCTTAAGAGGCATCTTGGTGCCATAACAATTCACCATGATTCCCTCCAGAAGCGCCGTCGAGGCGCGGCCGCTACGCACGCGCGAAAGCTCGTGGCGAAACGCATTGACGGCCTGCTCCATTTCGCGTCTTGCTTGCTCAATAATTTGGTCTTTTGAGAGGTCTGTGGCCATGGTTTATGGCCCCTCGTCAACTAATGTTCCCACTGGCTCGCCCAAAACAGCACGTTTTATGTTTCCTGCCTGCTTTAGGTTGAATACTATAATGGGCAGGCGACAGTCCATACAGAGCGAGATCGCCGCCGCGTCCATCACTTTGAGGTTATGGGTCAGGACGTCGATGTAAGTCAGATGTTCGTACCGTCGCGCTCCCGCATATACGAGCGGGTCGCGGTCATAAATTCCGTCGACGTCATGACTAGCCTTGAGAATTATCTCGGCGTCGATTTCAGCTGCCCTCAGGCTTGCCGCAGTATCGGTGCTAAAGTATGGGTTACCGGTGCCCGCGGCGAATACCACGACGCGGCCTTTTTCCAGATGGCGCACTGCGCGCCGTCGGATATACGGCTCGCATACCGCCTGCATCTGAATAGCCGAAAGAACGCGAGTGGTGACGCCGATTTGCTCCAACGTGTCCTGCAAGGCGAGCGCATTGATCACCGTGGCCAGCATTCCCATGTAGTCGGCGGTTGCGCGGTCCATCCCATTGCGTTCATAGGTCTGGCCGCGCACGATGTTGCCGCCACCGATCACGATTGCCACTTGCACGCCCATCGCGACGACCTCTTTAATCTCCAGCGCGATGGCTCGCACTCGCTCGGGATCGATACCGAAGCTCGAAGCTGGGGCAAGCGCCTGTCCCGACAGTTTCAGCATTATGCGACGAAACCGTGGGGTACCAACCTTTTTCGGTTCAGCGTCAACCATCGATTTTATTCCGCCGCGACTTACGTTTACTCAATCGCCTGCAGCAGCTTTTTGCGGCATTTAGCTTTCTAAAACTATCTTACTCCGCTCCTCCATCCAATGATTCCCCCAGCTGGAAGCGCACGAAGCGGCGCACCTCTATCTTTTCGCCGAATTTAGCCGCGTACTCCGCCAATAAATCCTTCACCGTGCGCGCTGGATCACGCATATATCCCTGTTCTACCAGGCAAATTTCGCGCAGAAACTTTTCCAAGCGTCCTTCAACGATCTTTTCAACCACCGCAGGCGGTTTTCCAGCTGCCTGGGCCGCGTATATTTCGCGCTCGCGTTGTAAAATTTCCGCTGGCACTTGCTCGCGCGAAACGTAGCGGGGATTAGCTGCCGCCACTTGCATGGCGATCTCTCTCACCAGCGTTTGAAATTCGGGTGTTTTGGCGACGAAGTCCGTCTCGCAGTTCACCTCGACTAGAACGCCTAGCTTGCCACCGGTGTGGATGTACGCCCCGATGGCGCCTTCGGAGGCTACCCTGCTGGCGCGCTTGGCCGCCTGAGCGATGCCTTTTTCGCGCAACCATATGACGGCCTTTTCGAGATCGCCTTGAGTTTCGGCAAGCGCTTTCTTGCAGTCCATCACACCCGCGCCTGTTTTCTCGCGCAGCGTTTTTATAAGCTCAGGGGTGATCTCAGCCATTCGAGTTTCTTCTCCTATGGTTGGCCGTACTCAACGTCGGAACTTAGGGGCGCCCTCTAAAAAGTTCAAAGCAAAATCTTTACTGACGCAACGCTCCTTGAAAAGTTTATTGCATCCACATGAGTCGGCAACTATGCATGCCCGCACCATTCGTTTTTCTTAATAGAATCTATTGCTCGACGCTTCGCTAGTCCCTGGCAACCGAAGAACGTGGGATGCAATCTCAGTGCCCTGTGCTTGTGTCGGTACCGATGACCGATCGCTAAGCCAAAATAGCTCGCCCCAGACAAGCAAGACGGATTAATTCGGCTCGCCCGACGTCAGACTGGAGCAGGCGTTTCAGGCGCAGATCCGCTGATCTCTTCGCTCGTCTCCTGTTCGGCCTTTTGTCGTTCCTCAAGAATTTGTCGCCCTTCGAGATAGGCGTCAGCGATAGCGCTGGTAAAAAGTTTGATTGCCCTTATTGCGTCGTCATTGCCAGGGATGCGGTAAGTGATTAGGTCGGGGTCGCAATTGGTGTCTACCACTGCGACGACTGGAATATTTAGGCGATTTGCCTCGGCGACGGCGATGTGCTCAACCACGGTATCGATCACGAACAGCGCGTCGGGCAGCTTGCGCATCGCTTTTATTCCGCCCAAGGTGCTCATCAGTTTTCTATACTCTCGGGCGTAGCGGTTCATCTCCTTTTTGGTTAGCGCCTCCTGCATCTGCGGGTCGTTCATGATCTCCTCGACCTTTTTGAGGCGCTCGATCGAGCTGCGCACGGTTTGGAAGTTGGTCAGCATCCCCCCGAGCCATCGGTTGTTCACGTAGAACGCTCCGCAACGCTCGGCCTCTTCTCGGATTATGTCTTGGGCTTGCTTCTTGGTGCCTACCATCAAGAGCGTGCCCCCAGCCGCCCCGAGGTCCCTGACGAAGTTGTACGCCTCGCGAAACAGTTTGACGGTTTGTTGTAGATCAATGATATGGATGCCATTGCGGGCGCCAAAGATGTAAGGTTTCATCTTGGGATTCCACCGGCTCGTCTGATGGCCGAAGTGGACGCCCGCCTCAAGAAGCTGCTTCATGGTGATTTCTGTCATAGTCAAATACCCTGTCTAGCTAACTGAATCTTTCTCGCTGAGTCGGGATCGCCAAGCGCAAAAGAAACTCTCACGCCTAACAGTGGTTTCTCCTTCGTGCTAGCTAATTATTCATCGACTCCAGAAACTCTTCGTTCGTCTTCGTTCCCTGCATCTTATCGAGCAGAAACTCCATGGCCTCGACCGCGTTGAGCTGCGAGAGGAGCTTGCGCAATATCCAGACCCGGTTCAGGACCGTGCGCGGAAGCAGAAGTTCTTCTTTGCGGGTAGAGGAGCGCTGGATATCGATCGTGGGGAATATACGCTTTTCAAGCAGCCTGCGATCAAGCGCTATTTGCTGATTGCCGGTTCCCTTGAACTCCTCGAAGATTACTTCGTCCATCCGGCTGCCGGTGTCAACCAAGGCGGTAGCGATAATCGTAAGACTGCCCCCGTCTTCGGTGTTTCGGGCCGCGCCGAAGAATTTTTTGGGCTTGTGCAAAGCATTTGAGTCAACGCCACCAGAGAGAATCTTTCCGGAAGGTGGCGAAACCGTGTTATAGGCGCGTGCCAAACGGGTGATCGAGTCAAGCAAAATTACCACGTCCCGTCCATGTTCTACCAGTCGACGCGCTTTTTCGATAACCATCTCTGCAACCTGAACGTGGCGAGATGCGGGCTCGTCGAAGGTCGAGCTTACCACCTCGCCCTTGACCGACCGTAACATGTCGGTGACTTCTTCGGGCCGCTCGTCGACCAGCAGAACGATCAGGATAATTTCAGGATGGTTGTGCGCGATAGCCTTGGCGATCGCCTGCAGCATCATCGTCTTGCCGGTGAACGGCGCCGCCACGATCAGGCCGCGCTGACCCTTGCCGATCGGGGCAATAAGGTCAATTATGCGCGTGGTGTAGTCCTCCGGATCGTATTCAAGCTTAATCCGTTCGCTAGGATAAAGCGGCGTAAGGTTGTCAAATAGTATTTTGTCGCGCGCTTTCTCCGGATCTTCGTAGTTGATGGATTCGACTTTGAGAAGGGCAAAGTAACGCTCACCCTCCTTGGGTGGGCGGATCAAACCCGACACAATATCGCCCGTCCGAAGGTTGAACTTCCGGATTTGACTGGGCGAAACGTAGATATCGTCAGGTCCGGGTAAATAGTTGTAGTCCGGAGCACGCAAAAAGCCGAAGCCGTCGGGAAGAATTTCAAGCACGCCCTCGCCCAGGATAGCACCTTTTTTGGCTGCTTGCGCTTGCAGGATCGCAAAAATCATCTCCTGCTTGCGCATGTTTATCGCGCCGTCGATGTTAAGCTCACGCGCTATCTGTGCAAGATCGGTGATTTTTGCACGCTTGAGCGCGGTCAAGTTAAGCACTCCAAGCTCGCCAGTGCTTTCGCTGCTGGAGCCGTTTTCGGACTCGTGCTTGACTTGTGCCTCCTGGCTCGAGGGGGTTTCTTGAGTGGTTGTTGGAGGTGTCTCCTGAGTGGCTAAGGCTGGCAAGGGTTGACCCTGGCGATTCGCTACGCCTGCCTCGCCCTCGTTAACTACAGTTTCCTCTTCTTTTTCCTTCTTGGCTACGCCTTTCGTCCTAGCCATTGGTCTCCCCATTAAAACAGCTACTTGTGCAAGATGGTGACTTTAAGGATTGGGAAATCAAACAGTTCGGGCGACAAGCCCCATCACGGGTGAGCTTACCGCTCAATCAATGCTCCTATGAATCGGAGGACTCACTTAACGAATTAAAGCCTGGGGAACCGCAGAGGGTTGGGGGCTGGTTTAAGCGCGCCTGTCGAGCCCACGTAAATCAGGCCTACCCATGAACGCTAACTATAAGATAACCTCGCTCAGAGCTAAAGTCAACCTGGATTCTAACTTGGCTTACTTGCTCGCGTTTTTACGTCCGAGACTACGAACTTAGCGCTATCCACAGCGTCGCCTAAGCTCTAAGTATCGCTAACTTCCTTCGTGTTTCAAGCAGTTTCTTACGAGTCCTCGTCGGTGTCCCCAAAGTTCAAGTGTCTCGGTCTGGCTATCGACTTGCCATTTGCGCAACGTTCAACGACTGTCCACAGGGCACAGGTGTCATAGCCCGTCGATAGCGCCATCGCATTGCCAAAGCTTTATTCTCGCGTCATCAACTGCTAGCCCGCAAAGCTCAAAAAATCGTATGAAGTCGTCAGGCAAAGGTGCTACAAAGCGCATTCGTTCGTCGGTTCGCGGATGGTTAAAGGACAATGCAAGAGAGTGCAGCGCTTGGCGGGTGAAGGGACATTCGGTCAAAACTTTTGCGGGCTTCAGTCCGCCGTACAGGGCATCGCCCAGGCAGGGATGGCCAATGGAGGCCAGGTGCACTCTGATTTGATGGGTTCTGCCGGTCTCGGGAACCACACGCACCAGCGTTGCGTGTTGGGGCATGCTGGCATTTGAGCGTAGCTCGAAGCGTTCCAGCACCGTCACGCGAGATACTGCGGGGCGCAAACGGTTGGAGCGCACGGACATTCGGACGCGGTCGACCGGATGGCGTCCCAGCGCTCGAGCGATCGTTTGTTCTTGGCGGCTCACCCGGCCGCTTACAACCGCCAGGTATACTTTGCTAGTGGTACGCTCTTTGAACTGCCGCGCCAGCGATGCGCGCGCGTAGGCAGTCCGAGCGACCACCATCACGCCCGAAGTATCCTTGTCGAGCCGGTGAACGATTCCGGGCCGAACCATGCCGTCTTCTTCAACCATCGTGGCAAGCTCCGGATGACGTGCCATGAGCACATCGACCAAGCTCGGGTACGGGTAGTTTGGCGCAGGATGTACCGCCAGGCCCGGAGGTTTATTCACCACGATTACGTCGTCATCGACGTACAGCTCCTCGACTTCGGGCAGCTCGCCTTGCCAGCTCGTTCGCTCGACCGCGGGCGCTTTGGGCAGGCTTATCTCGACGCGGTCGCCTGCGCGCACGGTTGCGGCTGCGCGTCCCGGCGCTCCATTGAGCTTTACCAGACCGGCGCGGATCACTCGCGCCACGCGCGAGCGCGAGATCGCCGGCGACAGACTAGTCGCCAAAAAAACGTCCAGCCGATAACCTGCGTACCGCTTGTCGACGATCAAAACTAGCGGTTCGCCCGCCGTGACCTCGGCTTGGGTCGCGGCTATTCGGGACGAATTTGTTTGGACGTCAAACGAGGCCAACACCTACTAGTTCGTTTGCTCCTCCATAAAAAAGGGCACGGGGTGCAAACGCTCATAAGCTTCGATTTGCGCGCTATAAACCAGCGTCAGGCCGATGTCGTCTAGACCCTCGAGCAGGCGGCGCTTTTGAAATGGTTCTATATCGAAGCGCGCCTCAAGACCTTCCTTATCGGTCACCGTCTGGTCTTCCAGATCGACCGTCAGGCGATAGCCGCTCCCGCTGAGAGCTCGCTCCATGATTCGATGCACGGTTTGCGGGTCGAGCACCACCGGAAGCAGTCCGTTTTTAAAACAGTTGGTGCGGAAGATATCGGCGAATGACGGGGCGATGATGGCTCGAAACCCAAAATCGTCAAGCGCCCACACCGCATGTTCTCGCGAGCTACCACATCCAAAATTGGCGCCCGTGACGAGAATCGACGCGCCTTGATACTGGGGCAAGTTTAGCACGAAATCTGCCACTTCGCGGCCGTCTGGCGTAAATCGCCAGCCGTAAAAGAGCCCGGCCTTGAGTCCTTTGCGCTCGACAGATTTCAAAAATTGCTTGGGAATAATCTGGTCGGTGTCGACGTTGTTTTTGTTGAGCGGCGCAACGAGGCCAGTTACTTTTCTAAATGCGCGCATCGATCTCTCCCACTACAGTTGCTCGATTGGTTCTATCTTCATTGTTCGGACGTCCACGAAATGGCCCTCGAGTGCCGCCGCCGCAGCCATCGCCGGACTGACCAGATGCGTCCGTCCGCCCGGTCCCTGTCTGCCCTCGAAGTTGCGGTTGGAGGTACTAGCGCATCGTTCGCCCGGCTTAAGAATGTCCGGGTTCATCCCCAAGCACATGCTGCATCCCGACTCGCGCCATTCGAAACCGGCTTCCTTGAAAATACGGTCCAATCCCAGCGCCTCGGCCGCAGCCTTGACCTGTTGCGAACCCGGAACCACCATCGCTCGCACGCCGGGCGCAACCTTGCGTCCTTTCACCACTGCCGCGGCTGTCATAAGGTCGTGAAGGCGCGAGTTGGTGCACGAGCCGATAAAAACCCGGTCGATTTTAATTTCGGTTATTGGTGTGCCCGGGACAAGCCCCATGTACTCTAGAGCGCGTTCGGCGGCCGCGCGCACGAGCGGATCGGCAAAGGAACTCGGATCGGGAACCTTACCGGTTACATCGACGACCATCGCGGGATTGGTTCCCCAGGTTACTTGCGGGGCGAATTCCTCGGCCCGGAAGCGGTAGCTTTTGTCGAACTTCGCGTCCGAATCGGTGGCAAGCCTGAGCCACCGCTCGGCTTCGCGCTCGAAAGCGCGCCCCTTGGGAGCATAGCGCCGTCCGCGCAAATACTCGACGGTCTTTTCGTCAGGCGACACCATCCCGGCCCGCGCGCCAGCTTCGATCGACATGTTGCATATCGTCATCCGCTCTTCGATCGAGAGGCGTTTGATCGTGGGGCCGCGGTACTCGATTACGTGTCCAGTGGCGCCGTCGACATTGGTGCGGCCGATAATGCCCAAGATCAAGTCTTTGGCGCTGACGCCCGGACCGAGCTCTCCCTCCACCCAAATCTCCATTATTTTTGGCTTGGATTGCCAAAGACATTGCGTTGCCAGGACGTGCTCGACCTCACTTGTTCCAATCCCGAAGGCGAGCGCTCCCAGCGCGCCGTGGGTGGAGGTGTGGCTATCGCCGCACACAATAGTCATGCCTGGCTGAGTCAGTCCGAGTTCGGGACCGATCACGTGGACTATCCCCTGTTCGCGCGAGCCCAAGTCGAACAGTTGGATCCCGAACTCCGCGCAGTTACGCCGCATTGCTTCGACTTGACGCGCTGATTGGGGATCGGCGATCGGTAGCGAGCGGTCAGTGGTGGGCACGTTATGGTCGAGCGTCCCAAAGGTGCGCTGCGGGGCGCGCACTTTCCGGCCGGCCGCACGCAGACCTTCGAACGCCTGGGGCGAGGTCACCTCGTGAACCAAATGCAAGTCAATGTAAAGTAGGGCGGGCCCACCTGGTTCCTCGACGATTACATGCTGCTCCCAAATCTTTTCAAAAAGCGTTTTCGACGACATCTACAAATCCCATTTCAATGACCGCATGATGTTTGGTTTCGCGCTCGGCTCTGCTCGTTGAGCGTTGGTTTGCGTCGCCAGAGGCAGGTTTGGAGCTTTGGCGCGCAGTCGAAATGTCCTCGCACTCGAGTCAAGCTGTAAAGAAAAAACCGCGCAAGACTAAAACTTTTGGCCGCCGAAGCACGCCGCCGCAGATGGAGACGCAGGCGACATCGTATACCGCAATTGCAATATAGAGCAGAACATAATGCTCTGTAAACTACGTCGCCGAGAGCGGCTCGCGCTGAGCAGCGGCCCGCCTGCCCGCGAACAACGTCGCCGCAAACCCATCAACCGAGGCGCGCCAGGCTTTCGAGCGCCATTCTAGCTGCCTCTTCAGCGCTACGCACGCAATCGGGAATTCCGAGGCCACGGTATGCCCCACCTGCGAGCAGCAGACCCGGATACTGTTTAAGTTCGCGCTCTATCGACTGGACGCGTTCAAGATGACCCACCAGGTACTGTGGCATGGCGCGAAAATGGCGCTGCACAAAGGCGAATTTCGGGTCGCTACGGATGCCCAGAAGTTCTCGTAACTCAGCTTGCGCGATGTCAATCAACCGGTAGTTGTCGGCGCCGGCAAGCGTTTGCGCAACCTCGTCTCGAATGAATACCCGCACTAGAAGGTGGCCGTCAGGTGCGCGCTCGGCGAATTTGATGCTCGAAAACGTGCACGCAGCGATCGCCTTGCCTTCCACCTGTGGCACCACGAAGCCCGAGCCTTCAAGCCTTCGCGCAGTGCCATCTGCGCGATACGCCAGTGTCACGAAGGTTGCGCTGCCGTAAGGGATTTTCTTGAGCAGCCCTGCAAGACGCGGCGCAACTTTTGCGAGCAGCCGCGAGGCCTCGTACGGCGGTATGGCAAGGATTACGACCGGCGCGCGTAGCGTTTGGCTGCTAGCAAGCCGCACCTCCCAGCCCTCCTCCGAGCGCGTTAGCTCGACCACTGGCGTAGCCGTGCGCAGCGAGGCCGTCAGCTCCTTGGTCAGAGCCTCAACTAAGGTAGCCATCCCGCGCCGAAAGCTCACAAAAAGCGCTAGACGGGCACCCTTAGCATTTTGCGCGCCCGCCTGACGCTGTCGCGCCATAGCACGCAGGCCCAGGATAACGCTGCGATAGCGTTGCTCGAGCTCGGCAAAGCGCGGCGTTGCGGCCCTGAGGCTTAGCTGCTCGGCGGCTACCCCGTATATTCCCTGAACCAGCGGTCGTACCAGATACTCCAGTACCTCTTGCCCGAGCCTCCGTTTGACAAACGACCCCACGCTTTCATCATTGCTCGCCGAGCGCCGGGGCAGCGCCAGGTCGAGCGCCGCACGTAACTTGCCACCCAGGCTCAAAGCTCGGCTTTTGAAAAGCGGCGCGAGCTTGGCTGGGCCGAGTAGGTAAAATCCCTCGGGGATTTCAATTAGACGGCCGTTGCGCACGACATAGATTTTTCGGCTTTCTTCTCGCGTGCCGATAAGCTCGTTCTCAAGCCCTAACTTGTAGGCCAGCGCTAGCGCCCACGGCTTGTCGGTAAGGAATGAGTCGGGGCCGTTTTCCACGACGAAGCCATCGTGAAACGTCGTACTGATAACCCCGCCGGGGCGCTCTTGCGCCTCGAACACGGCGAGCTCGACCGGATTTTGCTGGGCTTTCGATTGCTCGCGCACAAAATAGGCTGCGGAAAGGCCGCTTATGCCTGCGCCGACAACGATAACCGCTTTGTGCTGCGAGCGCATATCGAAAAGGGGGCCAGAAACCGAACGGCTTTCGCGTTGCCCTTCGTTTTGAAAGCCGGGCTATTGAATGAAGAGCCGCGCTGCTCGAATTAGCCCTGTCGCGTAAAATCCGGCAAGATGAGAGTTTCGCTAATGGCCGGCGAGCTGCTCGTGCACGAGCTCAGCTATCATCTGGATGAAGACAGGGTCGTCGTTGACCGCGCTAGCCCGAACCATCGTTACGCCGGCTTGCTGCGCGATGCTTCGCGCTTCGATGTCCAGGTCGTAGAGGATTTCGACATTCTCGCAAAGGAAACCGAGAGGCATCACGACCGCGGCGTCTTCCTTAAGTGAAGCTAGCAGTTCGCCGACGTCCGGCCCAAGCCAAGGCTCATATGGGTTGCCACTGCGGCTCTGGTAAGCGACAAACCATCGACGCCATCCGAGCTTGTCTGCCACCAGCGCGGCAGACTCGTGCAGCTCCTGCGCGTAGCGGCTTTGCTCCGCCATCGCACAGGGGATACTGTGGGCGGTGAAGATAAGGCAGGCTCGTTCGCGCTGTTTAGGCGAGAGTTTACTCGCTGCTGTCCTGACCTGCTTTGCGACCGACTCGACAAACAGGGGATGGGTGTGCCACGGGCCGACGTACTCGATTTCGGGCGCATTAGGTCCCAGAGCCCGTTGCGCTTGACGAGCGCTCTCGACGTACCGATCGAAGCTCGCCTCCGAGCGATGGGGCGCCAGAACGAAACCAACTGAGTACTTGACTCCGTCGCGCGCCATCACTTGCAAAGTGTCAGACAGAAACGGCGACCAGTTGCGCATACCGACGTAAACCGCGCACCTGAGGCGTTCCGCCAGCGCCTTGGCCTGGCGCATCACGATTTCGTTGTAAGGCGAACGCCCGCCCACGGCCTCGTAATGATGGGCCACTTCCTCAATTCGCGCCTGTGGGATCCCTCTGCCCCGCGTGACGGTCTCGAGAAAGGGGCGCACCTCATCCGGCTTAGTGGGCCCGCCGAAACCAATTAACAGAACCGCCTTATTGTTGTTGTCGAGTTTCATCTCGTTTGAACTTCGCGCTCATTTCGTGCACCGCATCGACCAGGGCGATCACATGATCGACCGGCGTCTGGGGCAGCACGCCGTGCCCCAGATTAAAGATATGGCCCGGGCGTCCTTCGGCTTCATCGAGGATAGCGGCAACCTTAGCCCGGAGCTCTCGAACATCGGCCAGAAGGGCCGCAGGGTCAAGGTTTCCTTGGACGGCGACTTTGTAGTTCAAGCGACGCCACGCCTCGCGCAGGCTGACGCGCCAATCAAGCCCGATTACGTCGCCGCCGGCCTCAGCCATCAACTCGAGCAAATTGCCCGTAGCAGTGCCGAAGTGAATCAGCGGGACGTCCTTGGGCACCGTCGCTATGAGGGCGGCAGTATGCGGCAGAATATAACGTCGGTAGTCGTCTGGGCTTAGGTTACCAACCCAGCTATCGAAAAGCTGAATCAAGTTTGCCCCAGCTGCAATCTGAATTCTCAAATACTCGGCCGTAAGGCGCACCAGCGCTTCCATAAGCCGCTTCCACGTTGCTTCCTCCGTGTACATCATCCGCTTGGTCAGCAGATACTGGCGTGACGCCTTACCCTCGACTAAATAAGAAGCCAGCGTGAACGGTGCACCGGCAAAGCCGATGACCGGCGTCTTGTCGCCCAAAGCTCGGCGCACAAGCTTTATCGCTTCGCCGGTAGTCTCAAGTTCAGCAGAGGGATCGACCGCGGCCAACCGTTCGACGTCCTTGAGGCATCGTATCGGATGTTCGATGACGGGGCCGTCGCTCGTCTCGTATCTAACTCCGACCCCTGTCGGCAAAAGCGCCAGCAGAATATCAGAGAAAATTATCGCGGCGTCGACCCCGAGTTTCTCCACAGCCGTTACCGTGATTTCCGCCGCGAGCTCGGGTCGCCGGCACATCTCGAGAAATCCGAACCGCTCACGCATCCTGCGGTATTCAGGCATGTAGCGGCCCGCCTGGCGCATCAACCACACTGGGGTATATGGCGTTGGCTCGAGACGACACGCCTTGAGTATCGGGTGCTCCGATAAGGCGGACTTCGCTTCGGACGCGGCTTTGTCGGGCCGAACCGGTGGGCTTGCGACCGAGCTCGACACCTCAAATTTTGTAGCTTTTTTGGCGCGTACCAGCGCCGGCGCTTGGCGAGCTATTTCCTTGACGAGGTGGCCGAGCTTAGGATGGGCAGGTTCGACGTCAACCGCAAAGCCGTATTTACGCAGCACCTCCGAACAGACCGGCCCGATCGAGCCTACCACGATTCGATTGAATTCGCGACGTAACGCGCTCTCTAGGCCTTCGGCTCGCGCGACCTGAAGCACGTTAGTTACTTGAGTGCTGCTGGTGAAAAGGGCGATGTCGTAGTTGCCAGACACAAGTGAGGTTAATGCGGCAATCAGCGGTGAGCGGTCCTCAGGAAGTGCCCACCGGTAGACCGGAACCGAGCGTACGACCGCTCCGTGCGCCTCCAGTCCGGCAACTAACTCGGGATTGGTCGTGCCGTACTCCTGGATCGCTATCCGCTTGTCTTTGAGCACGACCCGCTTGCAAAGCGCCTCGAGAAGCTCGCGTGAGGTATTTGGCTCCGGTACATTGATCGTGGCTTGAAGGCCGGCCTCCCTAAGAACCCGGACGACTTTGGGCCCGCGCGCAGCGGTCACAATTCGCCCGAGAGCTTCGATTATCTGGGAAAGCTGGTAATGCTGAGAAATAATCTCAAACAGCGTTTTTACCCCTACGCCAGTTAGAAAGATCACTATATCGAGTTGGCCGGCAATCAGCGCCTGCGCAAAAGCTTGCGCTGCTGGGTTTTCTTCCAGACCCACTTCCCGCATCGCGGGCGCGCTTGTAACCGAGGCGCCGTAGCGCTCGAGCATCGTGCGCAGCTCCCGGGCCATCCGGTTTTCAAAAGCGACTACACGAAAGCCGCTAAGAGTCCGTGGGTCTTCACTAAGGGTGTCAGGAGTCAAAGACATAAAAAATAAAAGCTATTTTCCGCGCTTAAAATTATACTTGCTCTATTGACGCTTGCCTATTGCGCCTTAAGGCTCAGGCGCACAGCGCGATTAGCCTGGTACACGGGGGAGCATAACATGTCTTGGGGCGGTGCGTGGTCTTTTTCTTCTAAGCGACCAGCCGGCTTGTTGGCTAAAGCCCGTTGACGCGCCCAACGTTTAACACTTACGCTTCCAAAGGTTGATGCCCGAGAACTGCAGGTTGAAAAAGGCTAGTAGAATTTCGGCGTTTTGTCGCCGACGGAGAGATTGGTGACCTTTTAGCAAGTGGTTCTGCGACTTAGATTTTATTTCGGGACGTCGCAAGGAGCGCTTCGATCGCAGCCGCGTCAGGGCCGTCGGGCGGATTTATATGCCGCGTAGGTCTGGCGCTGAATTTTTGAGCCAATGGCCTAAGCCCGTGCCTGAAGAGCCGAGCGATTCGCTCGAGTTATTTCGCGAGCTCGATCATGTCGGCGACTTGGCAATCGAAGTTGTCGCTTGCGAGCGCGCGGAACTTTTCAGGCGCGCTTTGTGCGCATTGGCTCGATTAATGGTCGAAGCCGACGACATCCGTCCGACTCATCGACACGAGATTGTCTGCGAAGCGCTCAACGACGTAGACCTAATACACGACCTCTTGGCTAGAGCGCTAAACCTGTTCTTTATCGAGAACTTCGTATGGTGTTCTGCCGAGGTCGAGGAGCAAGACCACAAGGTTAAGGCAACGCTCTTAGGCGAGCCGTTCGACCGCGCACGCCATCGACTGGTTCGCGAGATCAAGGCTGTGACATATCACCGCCTTGTAGTCGAGAACGACGGTTCGCGATGGCGAGCGCAGATCATCTTTGACATCTAGAACGCTCGACTTTTAACTGACCTTTTTCAACTAACCTTTCGCAAGTTGAATCTCTGACCGTTGTGTCGATAGGTTGGCTATGGAGCTACGGCAAATAAACGACTATCTGTGGGAAATTCCTCGTCACGGTGAGATGCGCGTGCCGGGGCGGATTTATGCCAGCCGCGCGATGATGGAGGAGTTGCGCGACGACCCGGCGCTGAACCAGGTCGAGAATGTTGCGTGTCTACCGGGTATTGTCGGCTACTCGCTGGCCATGCCCGATATCCACTGGGGCTACGGGTTTCCGATCGGCGGCGTGGCAGCTATTGATGCGGAAGACGGTGTCATCTCGCCTGGTGGAGTTGGCTACGACATCAACTGTGGGGTTCGGTTAATCCGAACCAATCTCAAGCGGGCCGATATTGCCAACGACATCGAGCGCTTGGGCGACGCTTTGTACAAGGCGATTCCTGCGGGCGTCGGTTCGGAAGGCGCGATCCCCTCGCTGAGTATCGCCGAGCTCAAGAAAGTGGTACGCGACGGCGTTCGATGGGCAGTGGCAAACGGTTACGCCAAGCCCGAGGACCTAAACCACATTGAGGAACAGGGTTGTCTTGCGGGAGCCGACCCCGACGCGGTGAGCGAAGAGGCGTACAAGCGCGGGCACAAACAGCTTGGCACCCTGGGCTCTGGGAACCATTTCTTGGAATGCGAAGAGGTGGACGAAATATATGCGCCCGAGGTTGCCAAAGCCTTGGGACTGGAGCTCGGTCAGGTAACCGTGCTGATTCATTCCGGCTCGCGCGGGTTGGGTCATCAGACCTGTGACGATTATTTGCGCAAAATCGGTAAAAATCTCGACTCGTACAACTTCAAGCTTCCGGACCGGCAGCTGGCCGCGGCACCGATAAAGTCGCCGGAGGGGCGTGCTTACCTGGCGGCGATGGCGGCCGCGGCCAATTTTGCGTGGTGTAATCGCCAGCTGATGACCTACCTGGCTGAGCGAGCCTTTATGGAAGCGCTACACATCGGACCGAAAGAGCTCGGCTTTGCGCTGGTTTACGACGTCTGCCACAATATCGCAAAATTCGAAGAGCATCAGATCGACGGCCGGACTTTGCGCGTGTGCGTCCATCGCAAAGGCGCTACTCGAGCCTTCCCGCCAGGTCATCCCGCATTACCGCCAGGACTGCGCGAGATCGGTCAACCCGTTTTGATCCCAGGCGATATGGGACGTTACTCCTTTGTGCTTATCGGGCTTGAGAACTCGATGCGCGAAACCTTCGGCTCTACTTGCCATGGCGCTGGGCGCGTGCTCAGCCGCCATCAGGCAAAAAAAGAAGCGCGCGGACGCGACCTCGTCGCTGAGCTTGCCCGCCAGGGTGTAATCGTGCGCGCTGCAAGTCGCGCTACCGTGGCTGAAGAAATGCCGATGGCCTATAAAGATGTGGCTAACGTGGTAGAAGTGATGGAGGCAGCTGGAGTAAGCCGCAAAGTCGCGCGGCTCAAGCCGTTCCTCGTGGTCAAAGGCTAACGTAATTGGGCTCAAACGGCGGGGGAAAGTTGCCCCACAATCGTGGGTGGCGTTCGCCTTGTTTAAGAAAGGCGCAAAACCCTTAGTAAATTGGGGCACGCGCAAGAATCTCTTTTGCGCGCGCGACGTCGTGCGCGATTTGCTCTGAAAGGGCCTGAGGCGAGGGAAATTTCCTTTCCTCGCGCACCCGCTCGATAAACTCTACCTTTACTTTCTGCCCGTATATATCGCCTACGAAATCGAACAAGTAGGCTTCTATCGCTAGCTCGTTTTCTCCGAAGGTGGGTCTAGTACCAATATTGATTACGGCATCGCGCACGCCATCGTTCAAAATCACCCGGCCGGCATAAACCCCGTTCGGAGGAACGCACTCGGTCGATGTGCTGACGTTAGCCGTGGGAAAGCCAAGCTCGCGTCCTCGCCCGTGGCCGCGCACGACTTGCCCGCTCAAAAAGTGCGGGCGCCCCAACAAAAAAGCAGCCGTCTTGACGTCGCCGCTAGCGATAAGTTCGCGTATTTTCGACGAGCTCACCATTATCCCATTAACTGTCACCGGCTGCACGACAAACGTTTCAAAGCCGAACTCACGGCCAAGCTCGATCATTTTTTGGGCGTTGCCCGAGCGCCGATGGCCAAAGGCAGCCGTCGCCCCTATTACGACCTCGCGCACACCAATCGCCTCAACCAAACAGTCGGCGACGAATTTACGCGGTTCGAGAAGCGAAAGCTCGTGGGTGAACTCGAGCACGACGATCGCTGCAAGGTCGAACCTGGACAGGTAATCGAGTTTGTCCTCCAAAGTCATGATTAGTCGCGGTGCTCGGTTGGGGAAGAGCACTTTCGCCGGAGGTGGATCGAAAGTAAGAGCAAAGGCGAGCCCGTTTCGTCGTCGGGCGTGTTCGATCGCGGTTTTCAAAATCGCCTGATGGCCCAGATGCACACCGTCAAAGTTCCCCATCGCGACCACCGGATAGTCGGTGGCAGGCAGCGCACGAGGATCGCGAAAAATTTTCTTCCCTTCAGGCTGGTTCAATTTTTAGAATCCCGAACCTTCGATGTATGGAAAAGCTCACTACTCTAAAACTTTCATTAACTGTCGCGCCGTCGCGGCCTGGGGGGAGTTGGCATGATCGGCAAGAAGCTTTTGCAATGTCAAGCGAGCGTCGATCTTGTCGTTAAGCTTCAGAAACGCTTGCGCTTCATACAGTAGCGCGTCACTGGCAAACCGGCTTGTCGGGTAGCGCATGACAAGATCGTTGAACTGGAGGATCGATTCATCGTACCTGCCTTGTTGGTAGAGCGCGGCGGCCCAGAAGTATTGCGCCGGCTCATTGAGCGGTGATTTGGGGTATTTTTTCTTGAGCAAGCTAAATTGGGCGATCGCGCCCCCGTATTTTCCTTGCTTTAGCGCCTCGAGTCCAGCCAGGTAGAGGCGGGCTTCTGGTCCAGAGCGCGATGTGGCAGAGGCAAGCTCTTGGTTGAGCATCGCGTTCAAGTCGGCGACCTTCGAGGGCACTGTCGCCTCGCTCTCGACCGGCGGCGTAGCAGGGGTCGGTGGGACGAGCGTCGGCGGCACGACCGCGGCAGCGGTCTCGCCGCTAGGGTTCGTCGTGGGCGAGGTCGGCAGCGTGCTTGTGACCGGTGCAGGAGTGGAAGCGGCTGCTGGATGCTCCTGTCCAAGTTGAGCTTCAAGGCGCGCAACCCGCTGCTCGAGGCGATTTAGACGCCTGACCGATGCGCGGCCCATCGGCGCACCCGCGATACCCGATTGGCTGGTTTCCCGGATGGCGTTTTCGAGCTGGCTTAAGCGGTCTTGAAGCTGCTGAATCTGTTGACGATCTTCAGCAATCATACTGCGCAACTGAAGTTGGTTGCGCTGAAGCTGCTCCAAGTCCGCCTGCGAAGCGCAGCCCCCGAGAAGCGCCACCGACGCAAGTAACATTATCTTTTGTGCATAACTGCTCGAAGCCAATTTCCTTCTCCCTATCGAGTCGTCATTGCAGTACGACGAAATGGGCGCGCCGGTTCAAAGCGTAACATTCTTCGGTATGTTCGGTGCAGAGCGGAAGCTCCTTGCCATAACTGATCGTCGAAAGGCGATCGGCCGGCACGCCAAGCGTTACTAGATAATCTTTGGCGGCCTGAGCGCGCTTAGCTCCAAGGGCGATATTGTACTCTTCGGAACCGCGTTCGTCGCAATGTCCCTCGATTTGAACTCTAGGATTACCGTGGGCTTCAAGCCACTGGGCGTTTCGACGCAGAATCTCGGAATCTTGGGGTCTTACGGTGTAGTCGTCAAAATCGAAGTGAATATCTGCCAGCGGGCTCGTATCCCTGCTGCGACCCAAAGTGCCGCGCTGAAACTGCGCAAGCGAAGAAGACGACGGCCCGGTCAAGCCTTGTTCGCCTAGCGTGCTCGGCGCGCCTGAGGAGGCAGCGCCGGCCTGCGCCGCGTTCTTCTTGCTAGAGCATCCGGATGGTACCAGAGCGAACGCCAGAAAAGCGAAAATTAGAGCCGCCGAATTAACTTTTTTATTGCGCCAACCACCACGACCACGTCGGACTTGAATCATAACTGTTTCCCTCCGTCAAGGCTGATACGATTTTTCCCGTCTCGACCAGCATTAGGTACAGGCGCGAACTGCCGTTGCGCGTGGCGCTATACACTATGTAACGGCCGTCGGGCGACCAGGATGGGTGCTGGTTGGAGGCGTCGTCGTTGGTCAAACGCGTCGGTTCTCCGCCTTTGATGCTAATAAGATAAATGTCGAACTTGTTTCCATTGCGACTCTGGTAGGCCACGCGGTCGCCCTTCGGTGAAATCGCCGGCGTGGTGTTGTAGTCGCCCCGATATGTCAGACGCCGCACCGGACCGCCATTGACGCTGGTCAAGTAAATTTGCGGCGTTCCAGCACGGTCGGAAGTAAAAGCGATCATCTGGCCGTCGGCCGAGAAAGCTGGTCCGACGTTTATCGAATTGGTGTGCGTAAGCGTGCGCAAGATCGTTCCCGAGCGGTCCAAGAGATAGATGTTAGTCGCTCCGGACTGAGCGATAGATGCGGCGATCGTGCGACCATCCGGTGAAAGAGCCCCGTCGACGATTTCGCCGTCCCGACTGCGAATTTCTATTTCGCGTCCGTGTGCCAGGTCGACTAAGTATAGCGCCGGAAAACCGCTTTTGTACGAGGTGTAGAGAAGCTCGTTGGGATCGCGCCCGAAACTGGGGAAAAGATTAATCGTGTTGTTGTTGGTGACGCGGTAGATGTCGCGGCCGTCCACGGACATGGTGAAAATTTCTTTAAACCGCCCACCGCCGGTTGAAACCAAGGCGATCTTCGAATCGAACGGGCCTCGTTGACCCGTGGTGACCTCCAAGATGGCATCTGCGAACCGGCGCGCCATTTCAGCCACCTTGTCCCTACTGCCGAGGTAACGCTTGCCCAAGGCCTGGCGTCGTTGCACGACGTCGTACAAGTAAACTTCCAGTGCAAGCTTGCCTTGATCCTGGTAGACGGCGCCTTTGACTAAGAACTCCGCGTTGATCGAGCTCCAGTCGTCGAAGTTGAACTCGCCCAGCTTGTATCCGGACTGTTGAGGATCCTCGATGTAAGCCTCGGGCGAAATAATCTTAAAGAAGCTCGACAAGGTCAAATCTCTTCTCAAGACCCACACGAAATCGTCAGATATGGCATGGTTCGGATCGGCGCCGAGGTCTTTGAGCGCCGAGATCGCGATTTGAAACTGTCGCGACCCTGGCCCGACTATTTCCATCTTAATCTGAGCAAGCCCGCTAGCCGCAAGCGCGACAGAAAAGATCGTGGCCGCTAGCGCGACCAAGAACACGTTCACCGGTCCGCGTCGTCTGAGAGTGCCTAAAAGCTTAGGCTTCATCAGTTTCTCCCCATCTTTCATCAGCTTATTCTCAATAACTACCCGCTGCCTAACTTTGGGAGCTCAATTCGCCAAGCTTAAAGACCGCCTCGACGCCTTGCGAAAACTGCGCTCTGTACTTCTCGGGCGGCGGCGGCAAAGGCGAAGCGGAACGGATTGCGCGTACCACCGAATTGTCAAAGGCGAGGTCATGAGAGCTTTTCACTATGCGCGTTGATGTTACGTTGCCATTTTCATCGATCGAAAACAGGACGACCGTCGTGAGTTCACTGTTGCCACCGTAGAAAGTCCAGCTCTGTTTAATTCTCTCCTTGATCGTACGGTAATAGTAGATAAACTCCGGATCCGATTGGATCCCTGCGCTACCTGAACCTTCGCCCGCGCCTGTGCCCTTGCCCTCAAGGGGAGTACCGCTGCGAGCTGTGCGTTGAGCTTCGGCTAGATGCTCAGCGAGCAAGCGTTGTCGCAAAGCCTCCAGGCGCTCCTTGACATCTGGCGTAGGCTCGGCGCGTTGCGGCGTCGGTTGTCGAGCCTCGGCTCGAGCCGTGGCCTCTGCTCTTGCCTTGCTCCGCTCGGGCGGCTTTTTGGCCTTGCCGGGTGTAACGGGCGTCTGCAGAGACCTCGGTCGGCTTTCAGGCGAGGGACGCGGATGGACCGTCTCGGCCTTGGCGTGGGCTAGTGCAGTCGGCTTGGCGTGGGGCGTAGCCTGCAGATGCTTCTGCGGCGTTGAACTAGAGGGAGGTCTTGGCGTCGGTGTCGAAGTCGGACTCGGCGTTGGTGTCGGTGTGGGCGAAGGCGACGGCTTGGCGGATTTGGAGACCAGCGGCGAACTTATTGCTATCTTGGTCGGCTCCGGTGTCGGCGTCGCGGCAAACGGGCTTGGTGTCGGCGTCATTTCCGCGGCTTTGCTTGGCGCCGGGGTCGGGGTTGGTTGAACAGCAGAACTTGTCTTAAGCGTAGGTGAGTTTGTCGGCACAAGCATCGGTGGCAGCGCCTTGGCTAGAGAGCTTGCCGAAGCAGAAGGCGATGGCGTCAGATGTGTGGTGGGACTTGGGATCGCTGCAAGCTTGGGTGTCGGTTTTTCGACTTGAGGAACTGGGGTCGGCACCACCGAAGCCTTGGGTGTACTAGCCAACCTTGGTTTGAACGGCGTTGGCACAGGTGTTGGAGCAAGCGCAGGCAAGCGCAAGGCGAGCGCGCCCGCCGGTAGACGGTCGACCATCTTGACGGTGTAGGTCGGCGCTACGAATTCTCGCGCCTTAAAATACCGCGGTAACACTATGAGTAGTAGATAGCCAATTACAAGATGCAACAGCGCTGAAAGCGCGATTGCGCCGATAAAGCCTGCAGTGGGACGTTGGGTTAAGGAAGTTTCCGACTCAGGCAGGGCCACGCTTGCGCTCGTTTGACTCTGGGTTTTGCGCAGGCGAGGGCGGCTCGGTTACGAGGCTTACGTTTTCGATTCCCGCAGCCTTGATCGCCGCCATGGTTTGCATCACTTGTCCGTAGGGAACCGCCTCGTCGGCCCGCAAAAAGATCTGACGGTCTGGCCGCTCGCGCGCGATGGCGCGAAGCTTGCGAGTTAATTCCGGCAACTCGAGTTTGGTGTCGTTAAGGTATATCTCCTGCTGCCGGGTGATCGATACGACAAATTGCTGCTCAGAACCGGGCAGCGCTGCCGCTCGCACGCGCGGTAGATTGACCTGTACTCCCTGCTGCAAGATCGGCGCCGTGATCATAAAGATGATTAGCAAGACCAACATCACGTCAACCAGCGGCGTGACGTTGATCTGGGATACAAGGGTACCCCGTTGAACCGGCTCTCCCGTCATAGTCGAATAATTTGCGCTAATTCAAAAAATGTCGTTCGGCGATGTTCACGAACTCCGACGTAAAATTGTCCATCTCGGTGGAGAGGACGCGCACCCTGGCGGTAAAGTAGTTATAAAACATTTGCGCCGGAATCGCTGCCACCAGACCGACGGCAGTCGTCACCAAAGCCTCGGCGATACCCGGAGCCACGGCCTGGATATTGGACGAGTGCGCTGCTGACAGGCCTAGAAAAGCGGTCATTATTCCCCAAACCGTGCCGAACAGACCGATAAATGGGCAGGTCGAGCCAGTGGTCGCCAGAAAAGTTATCCCGGTCTCGAGCTTGGTGAGCTCGACGTTGGCTGCTCGCCTCATTGCTCGTAAGACGTTGTCTACTCCGCCCAGTTCCGTCGAAAAACCGCTCTCCGCATTCACTACTTGGCGTTTTGCCCGCGTAAGACGCAGAAGCTCTTGGTACCCAGCTCGAAAGACCTGAGCAACCGGGCTGTGGCGCAGTCCGACGCTCGCGTTGTGGATAGCGGATAAATTGCGCGACTCCCAGAAGATCGCAATAAAACGTTCCGACTCCTTGCGCGCCCGCGAAATTTGACGCAGTTTGAAAAGGATTATCCCCCAACTCCCAATCGAGAAGGCGATGAGCGTCAGCAGCACCGCCTGCACCATCGGGCCGGTATCGAGTAACAACTGCAAGATGTTGGGAACGCTTGCCTCGCCTTCTAACATAAAACCTTAGAACCTTGCTTGTTTCCTAGATTTTTGCTGCTGGCCGAATCTACAAGGCACCGATGGCGGTTTCTTTGTCCTAATAGCGCTCGGTTTAGCGTTAGTCGTTTACCTAAGGTCTCGTCGAGTGGCAGCCACACGCGACCAGCCTCTACGTACAGCTCGATTATAGCGATCGGGAAAGTCAGGCTGCAAAACTCACGCCGATCCTAGCACGCCGCTCACTGGTTCGAGCGATCTGTGGCACCGCTTACCCACGATGGATCGGTAACACCGAGTTTGGGGCTTTTCCGCGATTGTTTTACACTGGCGACAACTAGCTGTCGCTGCCTTTACGTTCTGAAAAGCATATGCCTGTCAAAAAATTTTCTGCTAGAGTGAGTTTATTCAGCAACTATCCAACCCATCTGCTCTGCGCTTCAATCGCAGAAATGTCTCGCTGGGAGGTATTGAGGAGGGATGGCAACTAGGATCGCGATTAACGGATTTGGGCGGATCGGCCGACTGGCGTTTCGCGCGCTACTGAACAAACCCGAGCTCGAGGTCGTGGCAGTCAATGACATAACAGATGCGCCCACGTTGGCCCATCTGCTGAAACACGACTCGGTGCACGGCGCGCTCAAGCACCAGGTGGAGGTACGGGGCAACCGAATCGCCGTGGATGGACGAGAGTTCGAGGTGTTAAGCGAGCGCGAGCCCGCTAAACTGCCTTGGTCGAAGCTGGGCGTTCAGCTCGTCGTCGAATCCACGGGTCTGTTCACCAAGCGCGAGCAGGCGGCAGCTCATCTTGCGGCGGGCGCAAAAAAGGTGGTGATAAGCGCTCCGGCGGACGGGGTAGACGTGACCTTGTGCCTTGGCGTTAACCATCAGAGCTACCGGCCGCAGGAGCATCATATTATTTCTAACGCTTCGTGCACGACGAACTGTCTGGCGCCGCTGGCCAAGGTGCTGCACGAAAACTTTGGAATTGTGCATGGCCTGATGACCACCGTACACGCCTATACGTCGGACCAGCGCTTGCACGACGCTCCGCATAGAGATTTGCGACGAGCGCGGGCGGCTGCGCTTTCGATGGTGCCGACGTCGACCGGCGCTGCGCGTGCGATCGGGCTTGTCCTGCCTGCGCTCAACGGTAAGCTCGACGGAATCGCAGTGCGCGTTCCCGTTGCCAACGTTTCGATGGTCGATTTGACGGCTACTTTGGAGCGCGACGCCGACGAAAAAGCGATCAACGCCGCGATGAAAGCGGCGGCGCAAGGCGAGCTTAAGGGCGTTCTCGAGTATCGGGAAGAGCCCTTGGTCTCAGTCGACATCAACGGTAATCCCCATTCCTGTGTATTCGACGCGCCGCTCACCAAGGTGCTCGACCGCCGGCTCGTCAAAGTATTTGCCTGGTATGACAACGAGTGGGGCTATTCGAACCGTCTAGCAGACATCACCGCGTTGGTCGCCAGGAGTCTCTAGCGATTTGTCCAGCAAATTTCATAGCGGCGTGTTCGCGCCCTTTGGAAACCCTAAGCGTTTCGTCTGCGCGGCGGGTTTTTGAGCGCTTGACGGCGCGCAAACCTGACCTTTCTAAAGAATTGTTTACGCCCGTATAAGCGATCGAACGTGGTTTACGTTGGATTTTGGCAGCTTCGCGACGCTATCTTGATTGGAGGTCGCAGCGATAGGCTGTGATTGGACGGAGCTGAAAGAGTTAGCAACGATGCGCAAGACGCTGATTGTTGGAAACTGGAAAATGAACCTCGAGCGCTTGGGCGCAAGAAGCCTTGTAAGTGCGATCCGCTCAAAGCTCGATCCTCAGTCTGCCCGGCTTAAGGAACAACGAGAGATTGCGGTGGCACCTCCTTTCGTGCTGCTATACGCCGTGTCCCAAGAACTGGCCGGCTCGGACATCCTGCTTGCCGCGCAGAACATGCATTTCGAGGACAGCGGAGCTTACACGGGGGAAGTTTCGCCGCCGATGCTCAAGCCTTTCGGCGTTCGCTACGTAATATTAGGTCACTCAGAGCGACGTCAGTTTTTCAAGGAAACCGACGATTTAATCAACAAAAAGGTCAAAGCCGCGTTGCGCCATCGCATAAATCCTATCTTGTGCGTCGGCGAAACTGCCGACCAACGTAAAGAGGGCCGCACGCTCGACGTGGTGATGGCGCAGCTTGAAGGAGGTCTTGAAGGAATCGAGGCTTCGCAGCTAAGTTCATTGACGATAGCTTACGAACCCGTCTGGGCGATCGGCACTGGTGTTAATGCTACTCCCGAACAAGCTCAGGAAGTTCATGGGATTATTCGCAATAGACTGCAGGCTCGGTTCGGCACAGAGCTGGCGCAAGGTGCCCGTATTCTTTACGGAGGTAGCGTAACGCCCGAAAACGCCGCTTCGTTGCTGGCGATGCCGGATATTGACGGCGCCCTGGTCGGGGGAGCAAGCTTGAAGGCTGACTCGTTCGCCGCAATCGTGATGGCAGGACTCGGTTAGGTCTGATGGTCGCAGTCGTCATATCGTTGCACGTTCTGGTCTGTATTTTGATGACGGTCGTCGTGCTATTGCAGCAAGGAAAAGGCGCCGATATTGGCGCGGTATTTGGCGGCTCTAGCCAAACGCTTTTTGGCGCAAGCGGGGCAGGTAATTTTTTGACGAAAACTACGGGTGTTCTTGCGCTTATTTTCTTCATGACCTCGCTTTATCTTGCCCATTCGTCGGCTGCGCGGGTCAGCTATAGCGTCTTTGACCGGCCAGTAAAGGTTCCTGCCGCCTCTGCCAAAACCGCGCCTGCCGCTGCAAAGCCCGGCAAGGCCCCTTCGCCCGTCACCGGCAATAAGAAGTAGCGTGTGTCAAGATCGAAAAGCTCCGTGCTCTTGGGCGTTGCTCGAGTGTCGGGTAGTCTTAAGTAATTGAAGGGCTTATTAGAGCAGTTTAGACCGACAGGTGCGAGGGTGGTGGAACTGGCAGACACGCGAGTTTGAGGGGCTCGTGGTAGCAATACCGTGCGGGTTCAAGTCCCGCCCCTCGCACCAACTATCACACAGGTAGGCTTGGGAGCTCCCGCCAGCTCGGCACCGTTCGGCCTCGAACTTGCCCGGATCTAGGCGCTTCAGGTTTCCTCTTTCGCTGGCATCTTTCTACAGAAGATGATCCTCGTTACGCACCGAGCTTATGTCTGGGCCCTTGGATGGGAGCCGGCCCGAGGAGGCGCCGTATCGCCGTCGACTTTGCGGTTTTGTCCAAAAAGACTTAACGATCCTTGACCGTCTGGCTGTGCTTCGAAAACTGGGCCGGGAGCCTTGGGTCGGCGCTCTCCGTTAGGAAATCCGTATCGAGATTTGATCTCCTGAAAAACTGTAGCCAATTGCTGGTCGTAAGCCTTTGGCGCATACGCGCTTGAGCTATAAAACGAGTCGACCTTTGCCGCCAGATGGGGAAGTTTGCTCCGCACAAAAGGTAAGAAGCGCCTTGCGGCAGCGGGCTTGAGAAACAGCGACCGCCACCACACTTGCGAAGCGCCGGCTTGGCGCGCCGCGCGGACGACCAGCTCGAGGGCGCTGCGCTGGTCGGTAAGGCCGGGTATTACGGGCATCACCAGGACCTGGCAAAAAATTCCCTCACGGCTAAGCTCGGCGAGCGCACGCAAGCGTAACGCCGGCCGCGGAGCTCGCGGCTCCAGAATTCGTTGCAGCCTTCGGTCAAGCGTTATCAGCGAAAAATTTACCGTCAACCGGCAACGGCGGTTAATCGCTTTGAGCAAATCGAGGTCGCGCAAAATAAGATGGGATTTGGTCGTTATCGAAAGTTCGAGCCCCTGCGTTTGCGCAAAAACCTCCAAAAGTTGTCGCGTAATACGATACGTCCGTTCAGCTGGCTGATAGGGGTCAGTAGCTGTTCCCAGCGCTATCGCTCCGCCGCACAGCTTCGAGCGAGCAAGAGTTTTTAGCAAAGCTCTTTGTGCCTGCGTTTTTACGAAGATTCGCCGCTCGAAGTCCATCGGGTCTGCCAAATCTAGAAACTCGTGCGTATAGCGCGCATAACAGTACACGCATCCGAACTCGCATCCTCGGTAGGGATTTATCGTCCAGTCAAAAGGCAAGCGCTTGTTGGCGCATCGGTTGACGATCTCCTTTACAGGCATCGCGACGAACTCAACCCCTCGGCCTCGAGACCTAAGGTCGTTGAGCGACGCTTTCTCGGGTATTTCGAGGGCGGGAAACAGCACAAAAACCAACCGAGTCGTTTTTGCCTATATTTCGCCAGTAACGCTAAACAGGGTCAAGGCCGCTTGCTGCGAAAAGGTTCTGGCGAGAGGCTGAGCGCGTTTAAACGGCTTTTGCCTAGCAATCGTGGCGAGGAAGGGATAACCCTCCGAGCCGGCTCGTCCGCCTGTAAAGCTTTTGGCTATGCCAGCACGAGAGCCGAATACGCGGGTGGAAGATTAGCAGTCAGCGACGTAAAAGTTTCACCCCCGTCCTGCGATCGAAGCACCATACCGCGGCTAGTGGTCGCAAAAAACTCGTCTGGACGCGCTGGATTCTGAACGATAGTCATCACCATCCCGTGCAACGGGTCTTCCTCGAGCTCGACCGTGACGGCCTGAAAACTTTGCGCGCCGTCGACGCTGCGGAAAAGCCGGGCTCGAGCGCCACCCTCCCTGATCCAGGTTTGCGGCGGTCCGAATCCGGCGGCGGTAAATACCGCGCCTACAGGTTGGTTGGTTGCAAGCGTCGGCACGGCATAGCTGCGAACGCATTCCAGAAGAACAGGCGACCAGAGTCGTCCGCCGTTGGTGGAGCGGTAAAATCCGGCGCCAGTTGCGGCATAGAGCACGTTCGAATCATAAGGCGAGACCGCAATCGAATGGACGTCGAGATTGAGCCCGTTGTTCAACGGCTCGAAGCTGTCGCTACCTTCTCGCGAGCGGAACACACCGCCGCCTTCCACTGCCACGTAGAAGACCTCAGGCTGGCTAGGGTCGAAGACGATCGCCCTGACGCGCGGCGCAGATCCTGCGCAGCCTGGTTCCCATCGCAGCCGGCTTCGTACGTCGCGCAGTCCCAGGCATTCTTCGAACGTTTGCCCCGCGTCGTAACTGCGCAGCAGCCGTCCCCGAGAGGTTCCAACCAGAAGCCAACCTGGTTCGGAAGGCGAAGCGGCGATTGCCCACACGTCCTCGTCGACGCTGCCGCGGGGCGTGATATCTTCCCAGCTTTTGCCCCCATCGCGAGAGCGCGACAGCGTGCGCATCGTTCGCGCGTTGCCCAACGCCACGCACTCGTTCGAGCCCGCGTAAATTAGATTCCGATCGAAGCAATCAGCGGCAAGGCACCACACGGGAGCTGGGTCAGCATGTACCATCAAAGGCACGCGAGCACGCTCCGGGTCGAGCAGCACGATTCCTTTCGAGCTTCCTACGCATAGCAGCATGTGGTCGCCGAACCCCCGCCTCTGGCTAAACTTTGAGCTAAATTCCACAATCGCCGAAAACAGCCGGGGCCATCGCTGCTGTAAACTTGATCCTTCGCATGCATCGAATCGAATGACCCCCAGAAAGCTGGCACAAACCAAAAGCAAGCGTTCTCTCGTCTTGCCAAGGCGAACGTATGATACCAACGACGGGCGCGCACGTGCAACGCGTTCTCGCGCTTGGTAAAGAATAGTCACCTTTAGTGGACGAAGCTTCTTTGAGCTTAAGCCGCCAGATAGGGCAAGCCGGTTGCCGACAGAACGATTCGCCTTTTAGCGAGTCTCTTGGCTTTTCGTAGAAACCTGCGCGGTGGGTACAACCCTTGATGCTTGCGTTATTGCCTGGAGCTGTTGCGGAGCTTGGGACTCGGGCTTTTCGTCGATTTGTGGGTCAATTGGTGCTCTCGTATTGGACTGAATAGGACGATTGAGCAACCGGCTTTGCTGGTTGCTGCGAAACACACGATTCGAAGCTAGACCGCTGATTCAGGCGTTCCATCGCCACGCGCATCGCCACTGCCGGATCGCCGCCCGCTTTGACATAGATCAACAGGTCGCCTATTGCTGGGTCGTGCTGCCAGTTCCAGAGATCCTCTAGCACCCCGATTGTCGCATCCTTTTCAGACTGCATTCGCTCCAATTCGGCTTTGCGCGAACTAAGTTCCTCTTTACTCCTTTCTATCTGGAGGCGCGTCTTTTCTACGTCCAGCGGGCTCGGCTTGGCGACCAGCGCTTTAGCTAAATCCCACGCCCCTGTAGGTGCAACATCTTGGGCGGTTGTTTCTGCCTCTGTCGCAAATGGGGCGGCAGCGAAAAAGCATCCCTGTATATAAAGGGCCGGTAAGACGAGCCACACTGCCGAAACAAGTAAACGCGTAAACGAAAAAGCTGGTCTGCATCCTCCCATAGGGTCCTCCATTTCTAGGAAATTGCTCAGGAGAACAGGCGATCGGCGCGTTTAGCGTCGCTGATAGACTGTTTACTCAGGTAAGCCGGTCGCCCACTGCAAGTTCGCCTCGGGCGACTAATTCCTGCGGTGCCAATTTTTGCTGGTTGGGTTCTATTCGTAGCCGAGTTACTTTGAGAATCGCGCCACTCAAGGCTAGGCGCATTCCATCCGCGTCCACCGAAAGCACGGTACCTGGCGCTTCGGAGGGAGCGTCCTTTTCGAGGCTTGGCCCATAAAGTCGAACGCGCTTGCCGTTCATCTCCGCCCACGCGCCGGGCTGCGGATCGCAGCCGCGCACCAAGTTGTAAACCTGTTGCGCCGGGCGACTAAAATCGATTCGCGCGTGTTCGTCTCGGCACAATGGCTCGTACGTGGCGAGCGACTCGTCCTGGGGAATCGCGGGTGCCCGTCCGGCCTTGATAAGCTCAACCGACTCGATGATTGCTTCGATCCCTAATGGGAAGAGCCGTTCGAAGTAAAGCGAGCCTGCAGTATCGGTTTCGTAAATTGGGGCGCGCTTTTGCAGGAGAATAGGCCCAGTGTCGATACCTTGGTCGGGCCAAAAGACGGTTACGCCCGTCTCGGTGTCGCCCTGGATTATCGCCCAGTTTACCGCGCTGCCGCCCCGATGGCGCGGCAGTAGGGAAGGGTGAAAACAGATCGACTTATGCTTGGGAAGATAGAGAATTCGCTCCGGAACTATTACCGTGACGTACGCTAAAATTGCCAGGTCGGCATCGAGCGATTTAAAGTGCTCATAGACCTCGTCGGTCTTGAACGATTTGGGCTGGCTTACTGGAATTTTGAGCTCGATCGCTTTGGCTTTTAGCGGATCGATCTTGCCACCAGGCTTGTCGGGGGGCGTAAACACGCAAACGATTTCCTCTCCGCGGGCGTGAAGCTCGGTTAAAACTTTTTCGCCGAACGCTGCCTGGCCAATCAACACAATCCGCAACGGTCTTACCCTCGCCTTGTTGTTAACTCTTAAGTAACTTACCAGAGCCGACTTGCAAGAACCAACTCGTCTTTGCTCCATTAACACTAGGACAGATTCGGCCGTCCTTCGCGCGTGCCCAAAATATCTAATCGAAAAGAGGGATAAAGAATTGCCTGATAACGCATCTAGGCGTGGGTTACCGGTAAATAGCGTTTGCGCGATCGTCGTTTTGGTCGCGCTTGCTATCTCGTTTCTGTTCTCGAGTTGGCCAAGCTCATACGCCGCTGGGCCTTCGGGCTCGCGCAAAAGCCGTTTGGTTGTCCTGATGGTATGGGATGGGCTCAGACCCGACTCGGTGACTCGACGAACCACCCCGGAGCTTTTCGCATTGGCGGCCGAAGGGGTGCGCTTCGACCGCCATCACGCTATCTTCCCCACGTTAACGATGGTCAACGCGGCCGCGATCGCTACGGGCGTGATGCCGGCACGCAACGGACTTGTCGGCAACGTGATGTACTTTGCTCCTTTTTTTCCGCGGCCTACCTCTCCCGCAGCTACTGACGATATTCGGCGCGAAGTTCGTTATCCGCTCTTCATCGAAAATTCCTTGTTGCTTGTCCGGCTTAATGGACGCTCGGGTCTTGACGGCCGTCTGCTTACCGCCGACAGCATCGGCCAGGAGCTCGAGCGCGAGGGAGGCTTTCTTGCGGTAGTTGGCAAACGCGGACCGACGATGATGTTCGACGACCGCGTGGATACGGTCAGCGACGGGCGCGATCGTTTCGGGCTTCCCCATGCCGACTATATGTTCGTGGCTTCGGATTTAATCGAGCCTGCGGCTCTGGCCGCTCAGATCAAGGAAAGGTTTCCCAGGCACGATCCGACCGAAATCGCTCAAGACGCCGTGGCCACTCAAATCGTGGTGAAATACGCCTTGCCGCGCGCCAAAGCGGCGCTCGAGGCGGGCAGACCGGCGCTCATTGTGCTGTGGCAGCGAAATCCCGACGCCTCCCAGCATCGCTACGGTCTGGGAACCGCCGCCGCGTTGCGCTCGCTTGCGGCATGCGACGCCAATCTGGCAGCGCTTAGGCGGGCCATCGCCGAGCTCGGTCTTGCGGACTTGACCGACCTCATCGTGGTCTCAGACCATGGCTTTGCCACGGTCAAGGCGAGCATCAAACTCGATTCTTTGTTGGTCAGAGCCGGACTTAAGCGCTCGCTCGATAGCGACGATATCGTCGTTGCGGGAAACGGCGGCTGCGACGAGCTTTTTCTTTCGCGCGAAAGTTTCCCCACGCCCCAGGCGCGCCGTTCTGTGCTGAGTAAAATAGTGGCGCTTATCGCGACGCAAAGCTGGTGTGGACCCATTTTCAGCCGTCCGGCAAGTCCTCAAGACAGCTCGAGCGCAAGCGGCGCTGTTGCGGGTACCTTCAACCTGGCAAGGTTGGGCCTCTTCGACCCCGCGCGCTCGCCCGACCTGATCGTCGCTTACAGGGAATTGCCCGAGGTGGACAACTCGCGCCTTACCGGCCCGACGAATCCGGCATTCGTGCTGGATGGGGAATCGTTCAGAAGCACCGCCAACAACTCGAGCGCGGTCGTCGAGCCCGTAAAAGGCGCGGTTTACAGCGATCTGGCGGGCGATTTTTTCACTACCGGAATGGGGATGCATGGCGCGGCGGGACCAAGGGAGCTGCATAATTTCGCGGCGGCGATCGGCCCCGACTTCCGCCGTCATTTTGTCGATAACCTACCTACCGGTAGCCTCGACCTCGCGCCCACAGTGGCCTACTTGCTCGGGCTCAAGCATCCGTTCGGCTCCACACAGGTCGAATTGCAAGGGCGCGTGCTCAGCGAAAGTCTGATCGACCACGGATCGGATCCGATTGACATTCGACACTACGACTTGCGAGTGGATCTCGCGCTTCCCAAGGCGCGGGTAAGTAGCCTTTTGCACTTAAGCGCGGTGGGGCAGGAGGAGTACGTCGACTCGAGCGATGTCACCGTCACGCCGTCCGCCGGCGCGCCGCGACGCTGAGCTTCTCGGGCGCTACCCAAGTCGAAAGCCCGCCCGTGGCGCCGTTCGCTCAGCCTCAGAATGAATAGCGGATTCGGACGAACGCCTCGTCATTGCCGGCGAACTGCCCGATCACCGTATCCAACGGCCCGCCGAGCATCAGGCCGCCCACGGTTATGGTGAGGCGGTCGCTGTAGTCGTAGGCAAGCAGCGGCTCGAAGAACCAGTAGCGGGCTTGCAGGCTGTAAAGGCCGCTGACCGTAAGATGAAGCGTGTTGCGCAAGAACGACTTGCTGATCGTAGGAATTAGTCGCGTCTCGAACTTAGGTTCGATAAGCCCGGTCTGATTGGTCATTATATTGGATTGGTTGATCTGGAACTCGAAGTACCAGGTCTCGAACGCATAGTCGGCGGCGATTCCCGATTGCACCGCGTCAGCCGGAATCATCAGCGGGATTCGGCCCGGTCCGGCGATATGAAGCGCTTGCTCGACCAGATTTATCACCTCCGTGGAGGCTTCCTCGTTGACAAGGCTTGTCAAGTCCTTGCTGAACAGCGCATTATGCTGGACGGCGAATTCGCCCCGCAGCCCGATAGGGCCGACCGGCGCCGAAATAGCCCCACCGGCCGACTGAAACCGCTCAAAGAATGGGAAGACGACCAGATCGCTGGTCGCGATTGCGCTAAGCACGTTCCCGATCGGCGAGATGGTATAGGTGCCCAGCCGGTTGAGCGCGTCCAATCCGGTCTGAAACCCATAGTAGTAGTAGCCCTCGACGTCGACTTTGGACCAGTGTGAGGCCAGTCTTGCCGCAAAGCTAGGTTGGTCCAAGCCCGGCGGTGAGGCGTTACGGGTGACCGTCGTAGTGGTGAGCGAGCCGCCGACCGCGTTGAACGATCGGCCGTCGAAGGTGATCGTCGTTCCGGCCGGCAGCGTAGCCTGGCCGCTGGTCGTTACCACCGCTTGCGCGGTCGTGGGGTACCACCGTTCGTCGACGTTCGGAAAACGGCTCGGCACGAAAATCGGTATGTAGGCTGCCTGAATCGTCGTTTCGGCCGGCAAGTACTCGTGCGTGGAGTTGAGGATCTGGTAGCCGAACTGAATCGCGGGAATTCCGAACTCGCTGTAGCGGATCCCGGCAAGGCCCGCCAAGAACGGGTCGTAAAGTTCCTGCGGATCGACTACGTCGTTGGGAGCGAAAGCGTCGAGCACTCCCCAGGGAAACTTTTGCAGCCCCAGCTTTATGTCGAGCGGGCCGAACGTCATTTCCGCATAGCTCTCCTCGAACTTAAGGCCGCACATCGTGTGCTGAAACGTCTCGGTGTAGCCGTACACCTGGCATCGAGGCACAAAAGCGGTGCCGTCCTCGCCGAACACCGTAAACGAGTACAGATGCAGCCAGGGCGTCGGGTCGCCTTTAGTCTCGAGGTTGAGAAAGCCGGAGGGATACTCGCGTCCTTTTAGTTCGTCGTTAGGCAGCGACGGGTCGACGTACTGCTGCCAGTAAAATCTCGAGGGCACAACGATAATCTGGTCGTAGTATCCATCGACCGACCAGCTGTCGTAGGTGAATAGAGCTTCGGCCGGAGAGGCGAAAAATGCCAGCGAAAAGGCTGCCAAAGCTAGCCCCCGCCACACTCCAAAGCCCACCGCGCGCCGTGCTGCCCGTGCCAATTTGACAATGGCTTTTGAATAGCGCCTGAACTTAGCAGTTTTTTCAACCTCTCTGTCTGCATCTGAGCCCGGGCTGCCCAGCCAACTGCTGCAACGAAACTGCACGTTTCCCCCCTTGTCGACTGCGCACTCCACGGTTAGGCGCCGTCACGTTAAGCTCTTACGGTTTTTAGAAAGAGCCCGGCAGCACCGGTGGCCCGCGCCTCATCGAGCGCTGCGTGAACAGCTCGTCGCTCAAGTTTTGGTTGTAACGAATCTCGACGAACCGCAGTACCGTCCGCGTGCCCGCCTCCTTGTTGACCATCTCGAGCTTTTGCGGTGTCGGGTCGCCGTTGATGTTGACGAAGTCGGAGACGGTCAAAACCTTGTGCAACCGACCAGTTTGACGGTCGTAGAATTCTATCTTGCGAATCGTCCAATCCTGTTTGTCGACCCAGAGAACGAGCTTGCCGTATTGGGTAACGTCCTTGGCGTGAGGAGTAAACTCGATCACCGTACACGGCGCGCCGTCTACCATGTCGCGCTCTTTGATAATCTTGCCGGTTCCTAGTTTGTGCGAATGCGCGACGACGTCGTTGAAAAGCTTGGTATCCTCGTAGCTGAAATCCGAATCGCCCACGTCCTGCTTCTGAGCGTTGGCGTTGATCCGGCGCACGCGCTCCGTCTCTGGGAAGTACGTCCACTGGTCGTCTTCGCGGTCGGGGTAAGTCCAGTTGAGCACTGCTACTCCTTTGAGCTCCGGCGGTGCCAAGAAGAACGTGATGTCCTTGGAGCCGTACGGATAGCCTTTGGCGTAGGTAACCAGTTTGCGTACTCGTTTGTAGCCGCTCGGGCTGTAGATGGTCATGATGCCCTTTTGGAAACTGTCGTGCGGGGCGCGCGCCTGGGCAGCCGCCTTGAGCTGGTCGAGAATCTGTTGCGCGGTCTCGGCCCTGCTCGTGCGCGGTGCGGCAACAAACGTCGCAAACAACAGGACAATAATTAAAGCAAGCGCTCCACGTTTCATCGCACCGCCTTGCGCTCCACCGGTATCGTACCTTCTTCCACTAACTCCCCGTCCCGAAGTCGCGCGATTCGGTCGCCGTACTCGGCCGCCCGCGGGTCGTGCGTCGCCATCACCACGGTTACGCCGAATTGGCGAGCCAGATCGCGAATTACGCTCAATACCTCCTCGCCATTGCGCGAGTCGAGGTTTCCCGTAGGTTCATCCGCAATCAGCAACGACGGCTCGAACACCAACGCCCGCGCGATCGCCACGCGTTGCGCCTCGCCGCCCGAAAGCTCGTCCGGCCGATGGTTAAGCCGCCGCCCGAGTCCGACTCGCTCGAGCATGCTTACCGCCTTTGGGCGCGCGCTCTTCATGCTTTGACCGTCGAGCAGAAGCGGCAAAGCTACGTTCTCCTCGGCGCTCAGCGTCGGTAGCAGATTGAAGAACTGAAAGACAAAGCCGATATGGCGGCGGCGAAACACCGTCATCTGGTCGTCGCTCATCTTCGTGATCGGCATCTCGTCCAAGTAGATTTCGCCGCTCGTGGGAGCCTCTAGCCCGGCCAGAAGATGTAGCAGCGTCGATTTCCCCGAGCCGCTCGGCCCCATCAAAACCAAAAATTCACCACGCCTCACCTCGAGCGACACGTCCTTGAGCGCGTGGATCGCGGTCGGGCCGCTTCCGTAAACCTTGCAAAGCTTTTCGATTCGTATCACGTCCGCTCAACTCGCCTTTGCCACGGGCTTCTTACTCGCTGGCCAGCGCCGCGCTCACCTCGAGCCGAGCAACCTGCCTTGCGGGCAAGTAGGCCGCCAGCGCCGGCAGCATCAGCGCTGCCGCGCTCGCAAGCACAATCACCCGAAGCGGTTGACTGTACACCAACGCCACGCCGTTGAGCGAGCGACTCAGGATCGCGAACTGGTAGTAGCCGAACGCCACGCCGATTCCTGCCGCAAGAAACGCTCCGCCCAGCCCGATTATCAGCGCTTCCAGAACGATCAGCGCGGTAATCTGTCGGCGCGTAGCGCCGACCGCGCGCATCACGGCTAGCTCGCGTATCCGATCGAGCACGGCCGCGAGCAACGAACTGACCACCGCCATCACCGCGATCGCCAGCGCGATCGCCAATATCGGCGGCACTTCTGCCAAGTCGCGCTCGACCTCCCGGCGCGTCTGTTGCTTGAAGCGTCCCACGGTGGTGATGAAAAGCTCGTACTTGTCGCCCCAGCGCGTGCGAATCTCCTTCATAACCGAGCCGGCGTCAGCGCCCGGCTTAAGTCTCACCTCGATAAGGTCTACGGTCCGGTCGCCCCACACCGAGCGATACACTCGCCGGTCGAGTACGACCGCTCCCATGTCGCGAAAATTTTCTGAATGATGCACCACGGCGACGATAGGCGCGCTAACCGTTCCTCGCGGGCTCGCAAGCATGAGCACCTGGCCCGCATGCAGCCCGAAATTGTAAGCCAGCCGCTCGTCAATTGCTACGCCTTTTCCGGACGAAAGCTCTGAGGCAACCACGGCGCGGTCGCCGTCGACCAAGTCGAGGTTTTGCGCCCGCGCGTCCATCGCCACCAAGTCGACCAAGTAGCCGTTGAAATTCACTTTAGCCAGCCGCAGCGCGCTTGCGCCCGAGACGCCCGCAAGCCCCGCGATTTGCTCCGCGAGCTCGTCGGGCAAACCCGTGGTAGTAGGGTGGAGCGTTGCCGCGCCGGCCGAAACGATCAGGTCTGTGTCTGCAAACAGCGCATTGAACCACCGGTCGAACGTCTTGCTCAGCGTCGCGTACGCCGCTCCTACCTCGGTCACGAAAGAAAAACACATGACGAAAACCGTGGTCGTGATCGCCGTCCGTCCCATATGGCTTAGAAGCGCTCGGTTCGCCAAGGCCGCAAGCGCAATTCCGCTGCGCCGGAGCACCGGTTCGGCAAGGCGCGCGAATGCGCGCACCATAAGCGGCACCATCAGCGATATACCCACCAGAAAGCCGGCCATCGCCACGAGTGCAGCCCGGTACTCGCCGATGAGGCGACGTCCTTCCAGCCACAGCACGAAACTTCCTACCGCAAGCGCCAAACCCGTCGCCGCAGCTGTCCAGTAGCGCTCGCCCTGATCGGCCGTTTGCGTTAGCTCCCCAGGCCGCGCATACGGACGCAGCGCTTCCAGCGGATGGACTTTCGAGGCTTCGTAGGCCGGAATCGCCGCCGCCACGAGCGCCCCCACGATACCTGTCGCGGCCGCCAAAACCAACGTGCCCACGTCCACGACGATTTTCGCCGGTGCTACGGGTATTCGCGTCTCGGCCAGCCGAAACACAAAGGGCAGCGACATCACCCGCGCAAGCCCGATCCCGAACGCAACTCCGACCGCGCATCCCAAAGCTCCCAGCGCACCCGCCTCGACCAGAATAAGTTTGACCACGCCCCATCGGCGCATACCGAGCGAGCGCAAAATTCCGATCTCCCGTCGGCGTTGCGAGACCGCAATCAGCATCGTGTTGAAAATTAGATAAAGTCCCACCACCATCGCGCCGAAAGCTTCGAACGTCGTGTTCGACTCCTCGATCTCGAGCAGCGCCTTTGCCGCTTGGAAACTTGCTTCCTGCGCTTGGACGACGCCGCGCCCCTTGGCCACCTGTGCGATCGCTTCGGCTACGCGCTCGATATCGGCACGGGGCTTTACTACCACGTCGATCTGGGAGAAACGGTGGTCGAGATGAAAAAGCTTTTCGGCCGCGAAGATATCCATCAGCGCAAGCCGCCCGCCGAAAAGACTTCCCACGCCGCGCCGCGAGTCGAGCGTCCCTCTTATCCGCAGCGTTGCCCGCCCGCTGCTTCCCTGGACCTCGATCGTGTCGCCAACCTCGAGATGGTTTTCGCGCAAAAATTCGGGCGACAGCGCAACCGAGTCCGCCTTGGCCAGGAAGACCAACGGGTCCTCCACCTCCAGAAGTTTGCCGCTGCCGCTTGCCGGCGCGCCTTGCGCGCCCGCTGCCGACGCGGCAGGACTGCCCGCCGCTGGCTTTTCTGCCGGCGCAGCAGGCGGAGCAGACATCTTCGCTACGCCCTCATCGCCGTAGTCGCGCACCTGCTGGTCATCCAGCATGTCCACGCCAAGTACGTAGAGCCGCTCGCCAGGATGGTTGGGTAGCCGTACGTAGCCGCGCACCGAAGCGGCCGCCACGTCCACCCCAGGCACTCTGCGCACCTCGTCCAACAGCTCCTCGGGCACGCCTATCTCACCGTTGGAAATCTGAATCGACGAGCGGCCGGCAAGGCGCTTGACCGCAATTTGGTAAGAACGGCTTATCGGTTCGTATGCCAAGCGCAAAGCGGTCATCGCCGCCACGCCCAGCGCCACGCCGAAAAGCGTAACCGCAGTGCGCAGCCGATGGCGGGCGATATAGGGCACGCTCAGCCGGCGCAAAAGCTCGAGAAGTTTCATCGCGCAAAGTCGCCTCAAAAGTTTAGTACACGCACGAACGCATTAATACACGCAAAAACGCATTCAAACCATGTGGGAAACGACTTTGTGCTTGGAAACCGAGGAGCGAAGGACCCCGCTCTTTTTGGGCTTTGCGCAGGCTCGGATGCTGAGCAGTAAAGTATGCGCTTGCTTGGCCCTTCGGGTCGAACGCCATGTTAGCCCAAATAAGAGCAGCGGGAACCGAGGCCATACTTTCTTGGGATTCTGTTCTCTTTACCCTTTTTTGAGCGGCACCTTGCGCTTTGGGCCTGGGTCGTTTCTCAAGGGTAAAGGCGCGACGCCGCCCCCGCAAGAAGGGGGGCGGCGTCGTTTTTGTCGTGGTTTTCCGGATACGTATGGTTAGTTGTTGAGCGTCAGGCTGCCGCCCGTGCCGCTACTACCGGATCCGGCGTTAGCTCCGCCACCTGCCGTACCGTTGCCGGACGTGCTGCTGCCGCCGGTGCCGCTTGTGGCCGTGCCGGCCGTGCCGCCAGCGTTGCTGCTGCCGTTGCCGCCGCCAGCGCCGGTTGCCGTGCCGCCGCCACCGTTCGAGACGCCATTGCTATTGGTGGCGACCACGCTCGTCGCATTACCGCCGGTTGCGCCGCTGCCAGCGGTCGACGAACCGTTGCTCTGATTAGGTCCGGACGAACCAGAGCCACCGCCACCATTATTCCCAGACGAACCGCCAGCCCCACCGGTTCCACCACCTCCGCCCTTATTCCCAGACGAACCCGAACCACTGTTGCCCGAGGAGCTCATGTTGCTCTGGCTTGCGCTGCCGCCGGTCGAAGAGGCGTTGCCGTTGCCCGTGTTGGCCAGGCCAGTGCCACTGCTGCTCGAAGTAGTGTTGCCACCGTTGGCGTCGCCGCCCGTGGCGCTACCGCTACTGCTCACGTTGAGGCTCGTGCTGCCCAAGGCGACGTTCGTGCCGCCATTGCCACCATTGCCGCCGGTGCCGCTGCCAGAGGTGTTGTTATTGCCCGAGGCCGACATCACGTGGCTTCCGCCGCTGGCTGCGTTGCTGCCGTTCGAGCCCGTGCCAGTGCCGCTGTTGGCCGACTGGCTCGTGCTGTTGGTGGCGTTGCTACCGCCAGCGATATAGCCCGTGCCCGAGTTGCCCGAGTTTTGGGCAGCAGCGAAGTTAAGCCCGGAGTTGCCAGCCAAAGGCCCGTTATTTCCGCCGCTGTTGTTGCCGCCGACCGAGCCTGGGCCGAAGCCGTTGTTGTTGAGCCCGGAGTTGCCGGCCAAAAAGCCGTTATTTCCGCCGCTGTTGCCGGAGTTGGTAAGACCGCTTGCTCCAGCGTTGGTGCCGTTGTTAATGGCGCTGCCGTCCCAGGCGCCCCACTGCGTGCCACTGCCGTTGTTGACTTGGCCGTGGCCGTCCGCGTAAATCGAGCCGCTCGAGAGCGCATTACCCGAGTTCCCGTCGGCTGTGGTCGCGCCGACCGAGCTGTTGCCGACCGTGCCGCTGTTGGCGCTCGCGCCGTTGTCGGCGTATGCGGAACCTGAAGACATCGCGGCGCCGGAGTTGCCGTCGGCCGTGCTTGCGCCGACCGAGTTGCCGCTTACGTTGCCAGCGCTGGCCGCGCTGCCGCCGCTTGCGTTAGAGGCGTTGCCGCCCACCGAGGCCGCGCCTCCGCCTCCGGAATTGCCGTTGTCACCGTGCCAGACGCTTCCTCCAGACGATCCACCCACGATCGCGTTACCGAGCAGGGCTATGCTTTCGCCCCCGCTCGTGCTGGCCGCGCCCGAGCCGGCCACCATCGCTGCCTTCTCGCCCAGTACGATGCCCGAGCCGCTGCCAGCGGTGCCGTGGCCACCGACCACCTGCCCGCTGTTGTTCCCAGCGACCAGCGCCGAGCCGCCATCCGCGTACATGCCGGTGTTGACGAAACCACCGCTGGTGGCGACGTTGCTGACCGAGCCGTTGGCCGCAACTGAGTCATCCGAGGCCGCTACGTACGTCCCCGTGTTGCCATGGCCCTGAGCGACGTTGCCGATCGAGCCCATCGCGCCAAAGGAGTGGTCGCCATTGGTGATTACGCCGTTGTTGATGCTGCCGCTGCCGGTAACGGCGTTACCGAGCGTGCCCACGCCCGCAACTCCGTTGTCTTGAGCAACGCTACCGCCCACGCCAGCGATCGCGCCGCTGCCGCTAGCCAGGCTTGCGTTGCCGCCGGTGCCGGCGATACTGCCGCCGGTTGCGAGGTTGCCGCCCACGCCGGCGACCGCACCGCTGCCGCTAGCTATGCTCAGATCGCCTCCGGCCGCATAGGCACTGCCACCGTCAGGCATGCTTATCGCCGAGTTGCTCAGCGATGCCTTGTTGCCGTTGAGCATGCTGATAGCGCCCATGCTTATAGTCGCCACGCCGTTGGTTCCGTTGGCCGTGGCCGACACGCCTCCGCTGATGTTACCCATACCTCCGCCGACGCATCCTGCAAGCGCAAGCGAGCCTGCCGCCAGCGCGGTGCGAAGAATAATCCTAGTTACCTTGTTCTTGTTGCTACTCATGCCTCTACTCCGAAATTCTTCTACTCCGTGTGGTCAATCGCCTCGTACCGTAAAACGGCCCAACCGAGTTGAGCTACAAACCCAATCTCGTGTGGCGCCGCCTCGATACCCGGGTATCGAGGCGGCGCCGTTTGGTCGTCAGTTACGGATACGTGGCTCCTAGTTGTTGAGAGTCAGGCTGCCGCCCGTGCCGGTACCGCCAGATGCGCCGTTAGCTCCGCCACCTGCGGTGCCGGTGCCGGACGTGCTGCTGCCGCCGGTGCCGCTTGTGGCCATGCCGCCCGTGCCGCCACCGTTGGTGCTGCCGTTGCCGCCGCCAGCGCCGGTTGCCGTGCCGCCACCACTGTTAGCGCCGCCCGAAGCCCCAGCCATTCCGCCCGTGGCGTTCGTGTTGCTCTGAGTCGGCATTGGGCCATCGCTATTGCTCTGGCTTGCACTGCCGCCGGTGGAAGAGGCGTTGCCGTTGGCCGTGTTGGCCACGCCAGTGCCAGTGCTGCTCGAGTTGGTGTAGCCACCGTTGGCGTCGCCGCCCGTGGCATTACCGCTACTGCTCCCGTTGACGCTGGTGCTGCCCAAGGCGATATTCGTGCCGCCCTGGCCACCAGCGCCGCCGTTGCCGCTGCCAGAGGTGTTGTTATTGCCCGAGGCCGACATCACGTGGCTTCCACCGCTGGCCGCGTTGCTGTTGTTCGAGCCCGTGCCAGTGCCGCTGTTGGCCGACTGGCTCGTGCTGTTGCTGCCGCTACCGCCGGCGATATAGCCCGTGCCCGAGTTGCCCGAGTTGCTGGCAGCAGCGAAGTTAAGCCCGGAGTTGGCAGCCAAAGCTCCGTTATTTCCGCCGCTGTTGTTGCCGCCGACCGAGCCGTCGCCGAAGCCGTTGTTGTTGAGCCCGGAGTTGCCGGCCAAAGCTCCGTTATTTCCGCCGCTGTTGCCGGAGTTGGTAAGATCCTGCGCTCCGGCGTTGGTGCCGCTGTTGATGTTACTGCCGTCCCAGGCGCCCCACTGCGTGCCGCTGCCGTTGTTGACTTGGCCGTGGCCGTCCGCGTAAAGCGAGCCGCTCGACATCGCGTTACCTGAGTTGTCGTTGGCTGTAGTCGCGCCGACCGAGTTGTCGCCGACCCTGCCGCTGTTGGCGCTCGAGCCGTGGTCGGCGTATGCGGAACCTGAAGACATCGCGGCGCCGGAGTTGAAGTTGGCTGTGGTCGCGCCGACCGAGTTGCCGCTTACGTTGCCAGCGCTGGCCGCGCTGCCGTCGCTTGCGTTAGCCGCATTGCCGCCCACCGAGGCCGCACCGCCAAAGGCAATCGCGTTACCGAGCAGGGCTATGCTTTCGCCCCCGCTCGTGCTGGCCGCGCCCGAGCCGGCCACCATCGCTGCCTTCTCGCCCAGTACGACGCCCGAGCCGTTGCCCGCCGTGCCGTGGCCACCGACCACCTGCCCGCTGTTGTTCCCAGCGACCAGCGCCGAGCCGCCATCCGCGTACATGCCGGTGTTGACGAAACCATTGTCGGTGGCGACGTTGCTGACCGAGCCGTTGGCCGCAACTGAGTCATCCGAGGCCGCTACGTACGTCCCCGTGTTGCCATGGCCCTGGGCGACGTTGCCGATCGAGCCCATCGCGCCAAAGGAGTGGCTGCCATTGGTGATTACGCCGTTGTTGATGCTGCCGCTGCCGGTAACGGCGTTACCGAGCGTGCCCACGCCCGCAACTCCGTTGCCCTGAGCAACGCTACCGCCCACGCCAGCGATCGCGCTGCCGCTAGCTATGCTTGCGTTGCCGCCGGTGCCGGCGATACTGCCGCCGGTTGCGAGGTTGCCGCCCACGCCGGCGACCGCACCGCTGCCGCTAGCTATGCTCAGATCGCCTCCGGCCGCATAGGCAGTGCCGCCGTCAGGCATGCTTCCAGGCATGGTTACCGCCGAGTTGCTCAGCGATGCGCTGTTGCCGTTGAGCATGCTGATAGCGCCCATTGTGATACTCGCGCTAGTTCCCCCACTTGCGCTGATGCCTCCGCTGATGTTACCCATGTTGCCGCCGACGCATCCTGCAAGCGCAAGCGAGCCTGCCGCCAGCGCGGTGCGAAGAATAATCCTGGTTACCTTGTTCTTGTTACTACTCATGCCTTTGCTTCCTCCTCCCGTTCAGGGATTTTTGTTTCACTTTCACTCGAGGTCGTAAGCTCCAATGCTTTTAAGCGGCGCCATCGCAGGCATGACTACCCGCGATGGCGCTTTCCACCCTCGTCAAACGCTCCGGCGATGGCGCAACATCGCTCTTAGTTGTTGAGCGTAAGGCTGCCGCCCGTGCCGGTACCGCCGGGCGAGCCGTTACCTCCGCCACCTGCGGTGCCGCTTCCGGACATGCTGCTGCCACCGGTGCCGCTTGCGGCCGTGCCGGCCGTGCCGCCACCGTTGGTGCTGCCGTTGCCGCCGCCAGCGCCGGTCGCCGTGCCGCCGCCGCTGTTAGTGCCGCCCGTGGCCGTGGCGCCTCCGCCCGTGGCGCCCGAGTTGCTCTGACTCGGCATTGGGCCATCGCTATTGCTCTGGCTTGCGTTGCCGCCGGTGGAAGAGGCGTTGCCGTTGCCCGTGTTAGCCAGGCCAGTGCCAGTGCTGCTCGAAGTCGTGTTGCCACCGTTGGCGCTGCCGCCCGTGGCGCTACCGCTACTGCTCCCGTTGACGCTGGTGCTGCCCAAGGCGACGTTCGTGCCGCCAGTGCCGCCAGCGCCACCGGTGCCGCTGCCAGAGGTGTTGTTATTGCCCGAGGCCGACATCACGTGGCTTCCGCCGCTGGCCGCGTTGCTGCCGTTCGAGCCCGTGCCAGTGCCGCTGTTGGCCGACTGGCTCGTGCTGTTGGTGGCGTTGCTACCGCCGGCGATATAACCCGTGCCCGAGTTGCCCGAGTTTTGGGCACCAGCGAAGTTAAACCCGGAGTTGCCAGCCAAAAGCCCGTTGGTGCCTCCGCTGTTGTTACCGCCGACCGAGCCTGGGCCGAAGCCGTTGTTGTTGAGCCCGGAGTTGCCGGCCAAAGCTCCGTTATTTCCGCCGCTGTTGCCAGAGCTGGTAAGACCGCTTGCCCCGGCGTTGGTGCCGTTGTTGACGGCGCTGCCGTCCCAGGCGCCCCACTGCGTGCCGCTGCCGTTGTTGACTTGGCCGTGGCCGCCCGCGTAAATCGAGCCCTTCGAGAGCGCGTTGCCAGAGTTGCCGTTGGCCGTGCTCGCGCCGACCGAGCTGTTGCCGACCGTGCCGCTGTTGGCGCTCGAGCCGCCGTCAGCGAAGGACGAGCCTGTGGAGAGCGCGGCGCCGGAGTTGCCGTTGGCCGTGCTTGCGCCCTTGCCACCTGAGCTGATGTTGCCCGCGCTCGAGGCGCTGTTGTTGCTTGCGTAAGAGGCGTTGCCGCTCACCGAGGCTGCGCCGTTGAGCGCAAACGCGTTGTCGAGTAGCGCCACGCTGGTACCGCTACCGGTGTTGGCCGTGCCCGAGCCGCCCACCATCGCCCCGTGCGAACCGACGACGACACCCGAGCCGCTACCGGCGGTGCCGTGGCCACCGACGACCTGCCCGCTGTTGGGTCCGTTGACCAGGGCCGAGCCGCCAGAAGCGATAAACCCGGTATTTACGTACCCAAAGCCGCTTGCCGCGTTCGTTACCGAGCCGTTGGCCGCGATCGAGTTGGCGCCGGCCGTAACGACCGTCCCCGTGTTGCCATGGCCCTGGGCGACGTTGCCGATCGAGCCCAGCGCGCCAAAGGAGTGGTTGCCACTGGCGATTACGCCGTTGTTGATACTACCGCCGCCGGTAACGGCGTTACCGAGCGTGCCCACGCCGGCGATCCCGTTGCCCGTAGCAACGCTACCGCCCACACCGGCGATCGCGCCGGTGCCGCTGGCCAGGCTTGCGTTACCGCCGGTGCCGGCGATACTGCCGCCGGTTGCGACGTTACCGCCCACGCCGGCAATAGCGCCCGCTCCACTAGCCACGCTCAGCGCGCCACCCGCCGCGTTCGCAGCATTGCCGCCAGGCATGCTTATCGCGGAGTTGGTCAGCGTAACCGTGTTGCCGTTGAGCAGCGAAAGACTGCCCAGCGATACCATCGCGCTGCCGTTGGAGCCGGAAGCTTTCGCCGAGATGCCGCCACTGATACTGCCCGTGCTTCCGCCCACGCATCCCGCGATCGTCAGCGAGCTCGCCAGGAGCGTGGCGCGCAGAATGAGTCGCGAAGTCTTTTTACTGCTTCGCTCCGCCATTTCGGTCCTCCCTTTCCAACGAGAATGGGCTTCCGCTGCTTCTTTGAGCTTTTCTTTTGCGGCCAAAAGAAAGCACCGAAAGCCGTAGACAAGTACGACCTGTCATAGATACGTACAAACCAATTTAGACTCGTAAAGCAAAGTTGGGACCAAAATGTGGTATTCGAAAATCGCCCAAAAGTGGGCAAATTTTTTCAAGTTGCGACTGTTTTGATTCGGATGTTTATTGCATTGCAATAATGCGCAATATTGGCTACAGTTGTCTTCCAATTCGAATCTTGTGCTGAGTTGGCACTTACCTAGCTTTGATTGCCAGCGCTGGCCGAAAAGTGAAGGAGCGTGCGACGATGGAGCTGTGGGAGCTTGCAAGCGTGGCGAGAGCGTGGCGCCGGATGGCGTGCGGCGGGGAAGTCTCAAGTCAGGTGCCAGGGGTGCGCGAGGAGATCGTCGAGTCTTGGATAAGGTCACACCGCGCAGGCGTGGACCCGTACGGCAGACCGTCGAGTTCGACAGGGCAAGCGGTCAGGAGTTCTAAGCTCGAGGGGCGTGGGCAGGCATTGCTCGAGGCGGGCGTGCTCGAGCTTTTGCGGCTTGAGCGGCAGTTTTCGGGCCAGGAAATCGTGGTGATACTGGCGGACGCACAGCAAAGGGTGGTCGAGGCGCACTACTGTGGAGAGCGGTCGGCAGTGTGGGAGCTTGCGCGAGAGTTGGCGGGGGTCAATCTGGCCGAAGAGAGGTCGGGAACCAATTGCGTGGGGCTCGCTTTTCGCCTCAGACGGCCAACTGAGGTGCGCTTCTACGAGCATTACGCCCGCTACCTCCATCGCTGGGCAGCTATTGCCGCTCCGGTCTTCCATCCAGAACGGAAAAAAGAGGTAGTCGGGGCGCTCGCCGTGATGGCTTTTCGCAAGCCTCTGCCCAAGCAAGCCGTGTCACTGCTGGGCGAGGCCGCCGGTTTCGTTCAGCAGCGACTAAGCCGGCTCGACGCGCTCGGTGAAGCACTGGTTTTAGAGGAGTTTGCTCGCTGTCAGGCTCGTTTTCCAGACCGGGTTATAGTTGCGCTTAGCGCACAGGGTAAGGTGTTGGCGCTTTCCTCGAGCGCAACTAAGCGTCTTAGCGAGGCGGTTGCGAGTCGAACTATCGGCGCTTCGATCGGCTCCTGGCAGGCGCTCAGACTCGAAGGCGGATTTCCGCCCAAAGGCAAGCACACGCCAAGCGAGGTAGTTCTGCATCTCAAGGGCAGGGATGGCGACGCGGTCTTTTCGGGTACCGCTTACCCTGTCTTGAATGGGGCGGACGCTGAGTCCGAAGCGGGATTCGTAATCGTTGCCGCTCAGGCGACGAGCCAGAAGAAGAGCAAAAGCGGCGAGTCTTGCTGGCGGGCACTTTACGGAATCCATGATTTCGTCGGGCGCTCCCGGCCGGTCATGAAGGTGCTGGAGCTGGCCAGGAAGGTTGCGGCTTACGACTGGCCCGTACTGCTGGTGGGCGAGTCGGGCACCGGCAAGGAGCTTTTGGCAAGCGCTATACACAGTCTAAGCCCCCGGGCTTCAGGACCGTTCGTCGCTCTCGATTGCAGTGCGATTCCGCAAGAGCTTATCGCCTCGGAGCTGTTCGGCTACGAGGAAGGAGCTTTCAGTGGGGCGCGACGTGGCGGCAAGCTTGGAAAAATCGAGCTTTCCCACGGAGGTACGTTGTTTCTCGACGAGCTGGCTGACTTGCCCTTGAACGTTCAAGCAGCCCTGCTTCGCTTTTTAGAAGACAAGCGGATCGTGCCGCTTGGAGCCCAGCAGGCCAAAGAAGTGGACGTGCGTGTCATCGCCGCTATCAACTTACAGCCCGCCTTGGCCACGGCTCAAAACAAGCTTAGGTTCGACCTCTATCAGCGACTAAACGTCTTCCAGATAACTCTACCGCCGCTTCGCGAGCGACTCGACGATATTCCGCTTCTAGTCGAGCACCTGCTCCAGCAATCCGGGCTTGGCCAAATAAGGGTATCACCCCAAACTTGGGAGGTACTCAAGCGCCATCCGTGGCCGGGCAACGTCCGCGAGTTGCGCAACGTCATTCTTCGAGCTGCCTTGAGCGCCCGCGACGGGGTAATCGAGCCCTCTGACCTCGTCTTTGACACACCACCAGCGCGCCCAGAACCTCAGCCCCCAGCGTCGCATCGCGCAAGGCGGCTGAGCAAGGAACAAATTTTGCTTGCATTAGAGCAATGTGGATGGAATAAGAGCCACGCAGCTAAGCGTCTTGGAGTTCATTGGGTGACGCTTTACAGGGCGCTCAAGCGATGGGGGTTGGAACGTACGCCGACCGGCGCAGAACCTGCGTCCTCGGACGGGCGAGAATACGAAACGGGACCGGGCTTCCATTCGTTGCGACAGCATCTTTCAATTGCCGTACCCGAACCTGTAAGCGAGCTGGTTGAAAGGCGGAAGCCAGAAACGTCGAACTAGCCTTGAACGAAAGGCCCCGTTTGCATCGCCTAAAAACTCTTGGGCCAAGAGCGATTTTTGGTTGCGGCGGGTCGAAAGCGGACAACAATTTTTAAATAGAAGGTGCTCGCTCAAAGGTTCGTCATAGGACTGACCTTTGCGCAGCCACGTAATTGCATTTGCGGGTAAAGGTTAAAAGTAGGGGCCTAGTCCGGCGGCGACCGAGCAAGGCGTGCCCGCAGTAATTGACCACTTCAAGCCGCTTTTCGCTCAATCGGTCGCTTAAGTCTCTGCGCTTTGACTGCGGGCAACGTTTTTAAGCAAGGGCAAAAGTAGTAGTCCGTGCGACCAAAACGGGCCATGTAGGGATGTAACGGATAGTGTTAATAGTGTTATACTATAGTAACAGAGCATAAACCAACTAATGATGCAGAAGTTGGATTTGGCTTGAAATTGCTAAGCAGGCTACTACAACGAACTCATGGCTGAAAAAAGCGGACTAAAAGAAATAATGAGCCTGCGTGAGGTGGCGGAACTTTTGCGCTGCAACCGGTCTACGATATACCGGATGCTCAAGCGGCACGAAATTCCTGGCTTTAAGGTCGGAGGTGATTGGAGATTCGAGCGATCCGAGATCGAGGCCTGGATCGCCAGAAGAACCCAGGAAACTGCTGCTTCGCGAAAAGGGGGTAAGAAAGTCCCCTCACGTAACTCTGAATCTGGTTAAAGGGTTGAGCTCCATTAGCACGGAGCAAAGGCCCGAAAACGACCGTCAGAACAGTCGTATCCGCCCGCCTGGGTAGCGCGAGCTTTCCGCCTCCTAAACAGAAACCCTTCCGTACGCCGTGACAACCACTGCGCTTGGCGCAAGCCAACGCCGTACGCATCCTAAGGACTGAACATTTTTGTTGCTCAGTTTTGTTGCTTACTCTGGTTTTGCCGTTTTTTAGGCTTGACAGAGGCTTACGCGGGGGTGTACTGGATAAGAAGCCAGACGGCGGCTTAGCCTTAATAGGGAAGTCGGTGCAAGTCCGACGCGGCCCCCGCCACTGTGATCGGGGACGAACGCGGTCTACTGCCACTGCCGGACAATTCGGGACTTGTTACGGATTGTCGGCGGGAAGGTTGCCGCAAGTAGGATGATCCGAAAGCCAGGAGACCTGCCGGATGGCGTTCCGTGGCATCTCCGCGGGAAGGAGGAGCGCCGGCGGAGCCGTAAACAAGCGCAAAATCCACCGTACTACTACATACTCCATTCGTTCAGCGGCTGAGCTTGCTTCCTCGCCGTGGTTTGCGCACGCTATCAAAGGCTCGGCCGCGTTTTGCTTTTAGGGATGCAAAGCTCGCCGGAAAGCGAATTTCTCGCTGCAGGATTGGCCGGTCAGCCAGGCGCGGCGTGGTGCACGTCCGACGATGGTAAACTCGAAGGCAAGGCGCAAGAGGTCTTTGCAGTTACTAAGCTGTGCAACTTGGGGAGCGGGTACGGTAGGGTGGATTGCCCCGGACAACGTCTAGGAGGGCCTTGGCGAGTCGAATGATCGGATGCGCCACTTTGCCGAGGGATTGAATTTATGGAAGGCGGCGACAGATCTTCCGGTCCCAAGAAGCTCCGCACGGGGTTTTCCACCGGAAGTTGCGCGGCGGCGGCAGCCAAAGCCGCTGCCTCGGCTCTCCTTTGCGCGCAGCCCCAATCCCAGGTGACGATTCTTCTTCCCAATCGAACGCCGGTTACCTTTTCGGTCGCCCGTTGCGAGTTCGACTCGCGCAGCGCCACGTGCTCGATTATCAAGGATGCGGGCGACGACCCTGACGTCACGCATGGAGCGGAGATTTTTGCCACGGTTGAGGTGGTCGAAACGCCAGAAATAACGATTCTGGGCGGTGAAGGCGTAGGCGTGGTGACGCGGCCGGGACTGGGTCTCGAGGTCGGTTCGCCCGACATTACGCGCGTGCCTCGCCGAATGATTACCGAGTCGGTTCGAGACGCGCTGGCCGCAAGCGGTCACGCCGAGCTTGGCGCGCGCGTTACGATCTCGGTACCCAACGGGGCCGAATTGGCGAAAAAGACGCTGCTCGGGCGTCTTGGGGTGGTCGGCGGGATCGGTATCCTCGGTTCGAACGGCCTGGTGATGCCTTTTTCCACGTCGGCCTTTCGGGCAAGTATCGCCCGCGCGATCGACGTGGCGCTAAGCGCCGGTCAATACGAGCTGGTTTTCACCACCGGCGGCCAGTCGGAAAAGTTTGCGATGGCGCTTTTGCCCGAGCTGCCGGAAATCGCCTTTATCGAAATGGGGGATTTCGTCTACCACGCCGCCAACTGGGCCGGGCGAAAAGGAGTAAAGCACGCGATCTTTGCCGGAATGATCGGCAAGCTTTCCAAAGTTGCCGACGGCAAGCGGATGACCCATGCGGCGGGCTCGAAGGTGAACCTGGGACTGCTTGCGGAGATGGCGCGCGGGCTTGGCGCACGCGATGAAATCGTCAGTCAAATCGCCTCTGCCAATACCGCGCGCCATGCCCTCGAGATCGCCTTGGGCGCCGGCGTCACCGGTTTGCCGGACGTGGTTTGCGCAACCGCCGCCGAACATATTCGTCGCTTTGCGGGAGCAAATCTGGCCATAAGCGTGATCCTTACCGATTTCGACGGCAAGTTGCTCGGCCTTTATAGTTCGGACGGCGCTTTGGATCGGCTGCGCCAGGGACGGGTCAAAGATGCGCAGCTTTGAGTTCGGCGCTTGGGTGCAAATGCTCGGGCGCGCAAGCGCGAAAGACGCAAGCTCGGCGTGGCTTGCCGTTCGCGAAGCGTGCCCGCAAGAAGCTTTGAGTGAAGTGAAAGGCAAGCTTGGCAGATGAGTTCCGGTCCGATGGAGCAGATAACCGGTTTCGGCCGGGAAATCGAGGAGGAAAGCTTCGCCACGATCGACCGCGAGGCGGGCGAGCACCATTTCTCGCCCCAGCAATGGGCGGTCGTGCGACGGATTATCCACGCCACCGCCGATTTCGAGTTCAAAGATACGGTGGTTTTCCATAACGGCGCCGTCGAGGCCGGAATCGAAGCGCTGGCCGCGGGGCGCGACCTTGTGGTCGACGTCGAGATGATCCGTGCCGGTCTTTCGCCCCAGCGCTTGGCACGCTTTGGGATTCGCGCGCACTGCTTTATTTCCGAGCCCGACGTTATCGAAGAGGCGAAACGATTGAATCTTACGCGAGCGGTGGTGGCGATGCGGCGGGCGCGCGCGCTTATCCACGGTGGCGTAGTCGCGGTGGGAAACGCGCCGACGGCGCTGCTGGAGGTTGCTCGGATGGTGCGCGAGGAGGGCGTAAGACCCGCTCTGGTGGTGGCGGTGCCGGTCGGCTTCGTCAACGCGGTAGAGTCGAAGGAAGAGGTCTTGCGCCTGGACGTTCCGGCGATCGTTACGCGTGGGCGCAAAGGCGGCAGCACAATTGCGGTGGCGGCGATTCACGCACTGCTCGCGCTTGCGGCGCAGAAGTATCCGGCACCCTCGAACCCGTCCGCCGGCGCGCGCCAACAGACGCGCAGCGAGGCCAACGTGGCGATCGTCGGTATCGGTAGCGGTGCCCTCGAGGACCTCTCGCAACGGGCGCTTAAGTTAATCGACCAGGCAAAGCTTCTATGTGGCGGCGAGCGCCATCTGGCGCTCTTTCCCCATCATCCGGCGCGTCGCTTCGTGATCCGCTCGAATCTAGCGGAACTGGCAAACCTGCTCAGCGACTGGCACGAACCGGCGGTCGTTCTGGCCTCGGGCGACCCCAATTTTTACGGGATCGGCAAGTACCTGGTCAAAAAACTGGGCAAACAGCGCGTCACAATCGTGCCCGCGCCAAGCGCGATGCAAGAGGCTTTCGCACGGATAAAAGAGCCGTGGGACGACGCCGCTTTCGTAAGCTTTCACGGTCGACCGCTCAAGGTCGAGCAGATTACGGCACACCGCAAAGTGGGGATCTTCACCGACCCGCTCAACACGCCGGTCGCGATCGCCAACGCTCTGCTCGAGGCCGGCGCCAACCGTTATCGGGCCTACCTGTGCGAATCGCTCGGCAGCCCCCAGGAGCGGGTGCGGGAGTTGTCGCTCGAAGAGCTTGCGGGCCTCGGCGACGTTTCGCCGCTCAACGTGTTGATCCTGACGCCTAAGGAGGAAGAATGAAGCGGCTTAGTTTGGGATTGCCCGACGAGGCGTTCTTTCAGCGCAAACCCGAAAAAGGGCTCATCACAAAGGCCGAAATCCGCGCGCTCAGCGTGATCAAGCTCGCTCCCGCCGAAGGCGACGTGATCTGGGATATCGGTGCTGCGACCGCGTCGGTCGCGATCGAAAGCGCGATGTTCGTGGGTCGCACGGGCAAGGTGTTCGCGATCGAGAAAAATGCCGAAGACGTCGAGATCGCGCGGCGCAACGTGGCCAAGTTCAATCTCGAGGGAACGGTGGAAGTAATTCACGGTCGCGCCCCCCAGGCGCTTGCCACGCTCGAGCCCGACCCCGATGCCGTCTTCATCGGCGGCAGCGGAGGCGAGATGGGCGAAGTGATTCAAACCTCGCTTGCCAGGCTTCGTCCGGGCGGTCGCTTGGTGATAAACGCGATAACCCTCGACAACTTGAGCGCCGCCGTGGAAACGCTCAAGGCCACGGGCCTGCCCTTCGAGGTGACGCTGGCCCAGATCGCGCGCAGCAAGCCGATTCTCGACCTGATCAGGTTCGAGGCCTTGAACCCGGTCTTTATTATCAGCGCGGTCAAGCCGCAGACGAATCTGCCCCAGGGAGAACAGTAACCATGGTATCAAGCCAGCCGATACTTTACGGCGTGGGCGTGGGCCCCGGCGATCTCGAGCTTCTGACGTTGAAGGCGCAACGGGTCCTGCGCACGGTAGACGTGATAGCCTATCCTTCTTGCAAAATTGGCGGGTCGAGCTACGCGCTGCGAATCGTCAAGCCGCTTTTGGACCTCAACCGACAGAAGCTCGAGGGATTGCTCTTCCCGATGGACAAGGACTTCGCGCGGCTTGTGCCCGTATGGAGGGAATCGGCCAGAACGATTGCCGGTCACCTCAAGGCGGGTCGCTCGGTCGCCTTTATCACCGAGGGCGATCCGATGCTGTACTCGACGTTTCTTCACGTCTACGAAATCGTGGCCGAGGAATTCCCCGAAATCGAAGTGGAAATTATTCCCGGCGTGACCTCGCTTACGGCGGTCGCGGCCGCAGGCCGCGTCGCTTTGGGCCAAGCGGACGAGGCTATTGCGATCGTTCCTGCAACGTATCAAAAGCACGAGCTAAAGGAGTTGTTGCAGCGCTTCGATACGGTCGTGCTGATGAAGGTTGGAGCAGTATTGGACGAGGTCGCAGACACGCTCGAGGAGCTCGGGCTCAAGGAGCAAGCGCTTTTGGCAAGCCGCGTGGGCACTCGCCATCAGATCGTGACGCGCAAGCTCGATCTCTACCGAGGCAAGCGCTTGCATTACCTCACGACACTTGTGGTTTCCAAAAGGACCGAGCCTCTGGTGCAAAGCCTTGCGCGATCGCTCGACCAGGACGTATCGAGCGCGGCGAAGCCTAATGCGGCGTCCGACGGTGGGGAGGTCGCGGATGATTTGGCGGGGCTTGCGAGCAACGGAGTTCGAGCTCGAGCGTGCGAGCCAACGGCGGCAGAAGAAGGTGAACCTGAGCGGCCGCGCCGAGCGTGTCGAGCGCGAGGTGTGCTATCGGATGGGGAGAGTACGGTTTAGGACGGCCGATGACGGGCGGGAAAGTTTACTTCGTAGGCGGCGGGCCGGGCGACCCAGAGTTGCTCACGCTTAAGGCGCAGCGCATTATCTCCCAGGCCGACGTCATTATTTACACCGGCTCGCTGCTGGACCAGGGACTTTTCCGCGCGGCGCGCAGCGATGCCGAACTTCACGACAGCGCCCGCCTCCATCTGGAACAGTTGGTCGACCTTATGGTGGAGCGGGCGCGCGCGGGCAAGCTCGTTGCGCGCGTTCACTCGGGCGACCCGTCCATATTCGGCGCGATCCACGAGCAGATGGTCGCACTCGAGCGTGCGGGAGTCGCCTACGAGATCGTTCCCGGCGTATGCTCGGCTTTCGCCGCCGCTGCCGCGTTGGGGAATGAACTGACCGTGCCCGAGATCGCCCAGACGGTCATTTTCACGCGTGCCGAGGGGCGTACACCGATGCCCGACGGACAACGGTTGCGCGACCTCGCCGGCCATCGCGCCACGATGGCGATCTTTCTTAGCGGCGCGCTGATCGCGCAGGTGGTCGAAGAACTCAGCGCGGGATATCCTCCAGACACTCCGGTCGCCGTGGTTGCCTATGCAAGCCAACCCAATCAGAAGATCGTGCGAGGCACGATCGAGGATATCGCCGCAAAAAGCAAGCTTGCCGGCATTCGCGCCCAAGCCATGATTCTGGTGGGGCCCGCGCTCGACCCGACGATAAAAGAGCGCGCCGGCGAGCGAAGGTCGCGCCTTTATGACCCGAGCTTTAGCCATAGTTTTCGCAGACGAAACGCGCATGGGCCTGCGGCTTGCGACCAGTGTGCCGACGGGCAAAAAACTGACGAGGTGGAATAGATGAGCGAAGGTTTGCGAGGACGACTCTTTCTTGTGGGGTTCGGCCCGGGCGATGATCAGCACATTACGCCACGCGCTCTTGCGGCTATCAAGCAAAGCGATGTGGTGATCGGTTATTCGACTTACATCAAGCTCATCGCCCACTTGCTCGAAGGCAAAGAGGTCATTCGCAAGGGGATGACCGAAGAACTCGACCGAGCGAGCGAAGCTATCGAGATCGCACGCTCGGGAAAGACCGTGGCGCTTGTGTCGAGCGGCGACATCGGAATTTACGGGATGGCGGGGCCGACTTTCGAGTGCTTGCGCGAAATGGGATGGAAACCGGGCGACAACCCGGACGTCGAAGTAATCCCGGGAATCACCGCGCTTTCGGCTTGCGCTTCGCTTCTGGGTGCCCCTTTGACCCATGACTTCGCCGCGATTAGCCTTTCGGACCTTCTGACGCCGTGGCCCGTGATCGAGCGACGGGTCGAGGCCGCGGCTGCGGGGGATTTCGTAATCGCGCTCTACAATCCTCAGTCGAAGCGTCGAGACTGGCAGCTCAAGAGGACGCAGGAGATAATCCTCAAGTACCGCGCCCCGTCCACGCCCACGGGCATCGTCAAAAGCGCGTACCGAAAGCTCCAAAACGTGGTCGTCACCGACCTGGCTCATCTTACGGAGCACGAAATCGGCATGCTGACCACGGTCATAATCGGGAATTCGAGCACCTACAACTTCGAGGGGCTTATCGTTACCCCGCGAGGGTACGAAAACAAGTACGACCTTGTGACCCACGAAGTGCTCGAGGGTCAAAGGCCAGGCCTTTCACTGCGCCTTGCGGTCGAAGCGGGTAGCGAAAAGACATGAAGCTTGCGGCAATAACTCTAACTCGTCAAGGCGTCGACATCTGTAAGCGCGTCGAATCAGCGCTCGAGCAGTGCGATGTCTTTGTCTCGCACAAGTACGACGCGGTCGCGCCCGCGCATTGGCGGCGTTTCGACGGCCGGCTTGCGAGCCTCGTGGCCGAGCTTTTCACCCAATACGACGGCTTTATCTTTGTAATGGCCACGGGCATCGTCGTCAGAACAATCGCGCCGTTGATCGCAGACAAGCGCTCCGATCCAGCGATCGTGGTCGTGGACGTCACCGGTCGCTTCGCGATAAGCCTCTGCTCCGGGCATCTGGGTGGAGCGAATGAGCTTGCGAATCGGCTGGCGCAAATTCTTGGAGCGGTGCCGGTGGTGACTACTGGAACCGACGTCAACGAAACGCTTGCGCCCGACATGCTGGCCAAAGAGCTGGGCGCCGAGATCGAGAACTGGGAGGCGCTCAAGACGGTAAGCGGCATGCTCGTGGATGGCGAACCGGTCGGCGTCTTTGCCGAACCTAACGTGCGCTTGCCAGACCTTGCGCGCTTTGCCGCCAAGAAGGTTTTTCAGGTTTCGTCGCTCGAAGAGCTCGACGGCCGCTTCAAGGCCGGCGTCGTGGTCTCCCATCGCGCGTTTCCCGCAGATTGTTTTGGCGCGATGCCGGTGATTTTGATTCGGCCCAAGTCGCTTGTCGTCGGGATCGGATGCGATCGCGGAACTTCCCTGGAAGAAATCGAACAGGCGTTGGCTCAAGTCTTCAGCGAGCGCGGGCTGTCGCAACTGAGCATTCGCAACCTTGCGACCTACGTGCTCAAGAAAGACGAGCCGGGACTGCTGGAGTTCGCGCGCCGAAGAAAGCTCAGGCTCGAGGCTTTCGAGCGCCACGAGATCGGCCGCGTGGAGCATCTGATTCCCAATCCCTCGCAGACCGTGCTCAAGTACACCGGCGTGCTCGGAGTAGCCGAGCCGGCCGCGATACTGAGCGCTGGCACCGAAAGTCTCCTTGTGCCGAAAGTCAAATGTGGCCGCGTAACGCTCGCCGTGGCCCTTGTTCCGGAGGTTGGCGTCATATGATCGTCGAATTATTGCGGGAGCTTTGCGGATGGGACGAAGTGCGGGTGGTGATTCGCAACGAGAGCGCGATCGCCGAGCTGTGTGGCAAACCGCAATTTCGCGATGGTGACGAATACGTCACTGTGGAGATGGCAGGGACTGCGAGTCATGCCCACATCCGGCGCGCCTCGCTCAAGCGCGCCGAAATTGCAAGCGCGGAGCAAGGTAACTGTTCGGTGCGCTTTCTCGATCAAAACAGCGCTCCAGTGGCGACCGTCTACCTGCCGCGCACTAACAAGGCCAAAGACGATTTCGATTCTGCCCGGCGCAGAGCTTTCGACGCACTGGCCGAAAAGTACGCTCAGGCAGAGGGTGTAGCTCTGCTTTCCGCGCGATGAATGAGACCGTGGCAATCGTTTTAGTCGGCCACGGCAGTCGCCTTGCCGAAGCCAACCGCCAGTTTTTGCGCGTGGTGGAAAAGGCTCGTAGCCGCTGGCACGGCCCGGTTGAGCCAGCCTTTATCGAGCTCGCTGAGCCGAGCGTGCCGCAGGCTCTCGAGCAAGTGGCATCTTCCGGTATAAGGCAAGTGGTGGTGGCTCCCTGGTTGTTGCTCGCCGCTGGTCACGTCAAATCGGACATCCCGCTGTATATCGAGATGGCGCGCAAACGCTATCCGGGCGTGCGCTTTGTCGAGGCGGCTCCCTTGGGGATTCATCCGGTGATGGTCGAAATTTTGGCGGACCGGCTAGAGCAGGCTCAGTCCAATGGAAATCCCAGGAAAAACCGTGAAATCGGCGTCGTGCTGCTCGGACGTGGGTCGAGCGATCCCGACGCCAACAGCGATGTCTACAAGCTCGCCCGTCTCTTGTGGGAAGGACGAGGCTTTGGCGCGGTGGAATGCGCTTTTTGCGGTGTAGTGGGGCCGACCCTGGAAGAAGCGCTGCGCAACCTTGCCCGCGCGCGTCTGAGGCGCATCGTGGTGCTTCCGTACCTGTTTTTTGCGGGGGTGCTGGTCCAGCGTATCGAAGCAACCGTCTCGAGCTTTCGCCAGGAGTTTCCTTGGATAGAAGTGATCGCCGCGCCAACGCTTGGAGACGATTCCCGCCTTTTGGATGTCGTTTTTTTGCGCGTCAGCGAAGCGCTCGAAGGGCTTACCCGAATGTCGTGCGATGTCTGCAAATACAAAGTTAAGCTTGCCGGATTCGAGGATGACGTTGGCGGCGAGATCGCGCTTGCGCGCTCGCTTCGGCACGCTGGCTTGGTCGCCGCAGCTCCCCATGCGCACGCGCACGCCCCAGTGCGAAAGCATATTCTAGTGTGCGTCAACACCGAGTGCGTGGTTCAAGGAAGCGCTGCGTTGATGGCGGCGTTGCGCCAAAAGCTTAAAGACCGTGGCCTTGATCGCGAGATTCAAACCACTAAGACGAGTTGTCTTAGGCGATGCGGAGACGGACCGCTGCTCGTCGTATACCCAGATGGCGTGTGGTATCGCGGCGTTAAATTGAGCGACCTGGATGAAATTATCGACCAGCATCTTTGCGGTAACCGGCCGGTAGCCCGTCTAATCGATCAAGTAATGACCCCTTAAGGCACCAGGAACTGCAAGGGCTCGCTTTGTCAGTTGCGAGCGGTGGCACGTTACATGGGTGTGCCTGTGGGTTGAGTTGAAACTTCTCTGCTTGGTGCAGGGTTTGGTGGTTTGACGGCTCGATGCGACGAAAAAATTGTCCGTAGAGGAAGGAGGATTTTAGGTAAGCGATGGCTTGTCACGAGATTGCGGCGTTGCGGCTTGCGCTGATGAACGTGCTCGGTGGAGACCGCGAGGGCGAGCGTCAGCATGAACTGGCAGAGTTGGGAAAGGCGCTGGAGACCGAGCCCGTTATCGCTAATCTGGCCCGGGCCCGCAATTTCGCTGAAATCAAGGTACGCTTCGAAGATGCGATCGTCGAACTCGAACAACGACAGGCTGCCTTGCCCAAAGGAGATGCCAAACGCGAGTATTTGCGCGCTCTTGTGCTGGTGGTCAAATCGGCTGAACAATCGCTTCGCCGAATACATGATGAAGTCGAGCAATTTTATCGCGGGTTGGAAGAAATTCACGACCTCGTGCACGAGCTATACCCGCCAGTGGGCTGACAAAACACCCGTCGCGAATCGTGCGACTCGGTGTGCTTTTAACTTTTGGTGAGTGTGATGCTTAACCGATTTGACAGGGTTTTTGGTCAATGTAGCTCGCTCGGACCTCTTTTATGCTCGGTTTGGGTAAACTCGGCTACATATTTGACAGGCTTCGACTTACGGCTTAGATTGTGAACTAAGCGGGCGTAATTCAGTGGTAGAATGCCAGCTTCCCAAGCTGGACGTCGCCGGTTCGAACCCGGTCGCCCGCTCCCCGCACTATGCGCAGTCTTATCGCACCTCAGGTCGCGCAGCCTATAGCGTAGCAAGGCCAAGTCGAAAGCGTTCCGTTTATTTTTAAAGTGCGTTTGACCCACGCCTCGCGTAGTAATTCTCAAAGATGTTTTGCGCGGCAAATTAGGGAGCCTTGGGCGGCTTGAGAGCTTCGGTCGCAAACCGTTTTGACAAAGCGCGCGGCGCTGCTATCCGAGGCGCTTCGAAAACCCTGGCGCAAGCGCGTTCGATTCCACATCTTGAGTTGCGCGTTGCGCCGCGGACGCGCCCTTTAACGTGGCTTTACTTCGCAAGCTTGCTAAATTTGGTCTGCGCAACGAGAATATAAGGGTATCTCTCGAGGCGCGCGCGTTCTTAAAAAGGACGTAGCTCCTTTTTCGCCAGCTATTTTGAGCCTCGAAAATTTGGCACCGTCGGGAGGACAGGACTTACGATGAAAACCAGAGCCGCACTGCTTCTGGAAATGGGGCGTCCGAGGCCTTACGCGAAGTCGGCGCCGATCGTGGTCGAAGAGCTCGATCTCGAAGGGCCGGCTCCAGGCGAAGTGTTGCTCGAGATCGCCGCGGCAGGATTGTGCCATTCAGACCTGTCGGTGATAAACGGGTCGCGTCCACGGCCGATGCCGATGGTGCTTGGACACGAGGCTGCAGCAGTGGTGCGCGAGGTAGGCGAGGGCGTGGTAGGCTTCAAGCCGGGCGACCACGTCGTTTTGTCGTACGTGCCGGCATGTCGGCGATGTCCCGAGTGCGTGACCGGGAGGCCGGCGATGTGCAGGGTCGGCGTGGCGGCTAATCGAGCGGGAACGCTGCTTTCGGGTGCGCGTCGGCTCAAGCGCAACGGGGTTCCGGTAAATCATCATCTGGGGGTTTCTGGCTTTGCAGAGTTTGCCGTGTGTTCCCAGGACTCGCTGATCAAGATCGACTCCGACGTGCCGCTCGACAAGGCAGCACTTTTCGGATGTGCCGTGGCGACGGGCGTAGGTGCCGTGGTCAACACCGCCCGGATCGAGGCGGGAGCGTCGGTTGCGGTCTTCGGTCTGGGCGGCGTGGGGTTGTCGGCTGTGATGGGGGCCAAGCTGGTCGGCGCGTATCCTATCGTGGCCGTAGACATCCTGGAGGACAAGCTTGCTCAGGCGCGCAAGCTAGGGGCTACCCATACCGTGGATGCCGCCAAGAGCGACCCCGTCGCGATTATCAAAGACCTGACCCACGGAGGAGTCGACTACGCGCTTGACGCCACCGGCGTGGCCTCGGTTGTGGAGCAAGCGTTTGCCGCAACTGGCCGAACCGGCACCACGGTCGTGATCGGTTTACCCCATCCCGACCATCGGGTGAGCCTGCCTCCGGTAACCTTTGTCGACGAAGAGCGTGTCCTGCGCGGCAGCTACATGGGGAGCTGCGTACCTTGGCGCGACATTCCTCGCTTCATCGCGCTCTACCGCGCGGGAATGCTGCCGGTCGACGCTCTTATCACGAACTCGGTTAAGCTTGATCAGATAAACGAAGGTTTCGATCGCCTAGACCGTGGTGAAGCTATAAGGCAGATACTTTTGCCGCGCGGCTAGCCAGCGTAAAGTTAATGGTTAAGAGGGGTGTAAGCTATGGACATCGAAGAGGTTGCATTTGAAACGCGCTTTTTCGTAGACGGTGATTGGCGCAAAGCACCGCGCACCTTTGCTGTTAAAAGCCCGATAGATGGCCGTGTGCTGGCCGAGATCGCCGATTGTGGAGCGGAAGAAGCGAAAAGCGCGGCTGACGCCGCAGTGGCTGCCTTCGAGAAATGGCGCAAAACCACTGCTTATGACCGTGCTGCGATTTTGCGTCGATGGTACGAGCTTATAATTCGCGACGCAGAAAAAATCGCGCGTTCGATCACGCTCGAGATGGGCAAGCCGATTGCCGAGGCGCGCGGCGAAGTTCGCTACGCGGCTGGCTTCGTCGAATGGTACGCCGAGGAGGCGAAGCGGCTTTACGGCGAAACGATCCCTAGCCAATTCTCCCACAAACGCCTGCTGGCGATTCCCCAGCCGGTCGGTCCCGTTTATGGGGTGACGCCGTGGAATTTTCCTGCCGCGATGGTGACGCGCAAAGCGGCTCCCGCGCTGGCCGCCGGATGCACCTTTATACTTAAGCCAGCAGAGCAATCGCCGCTCACTGCGCTGCTTCTAGCCCAGCTGTGGGCCGAGGCTGGTGGACCGCCGGGAACGCTGGCCGTCTTGCCCGCTCTCGATCCGGTGCCCGTCACTGAAGTGATGATGCGCGACGAACGAATCCGCAAGATAACCTTCACCGGTTCGACCGAGGTCGGCCGTCTGCTCTACCGGCAGGCCGCTGATACGATCAAGCGCGTGTCGCTAGAGCTGGGCGGTCATGCCCCGTTCATTATCTTCGACGACGCTGACGTCGAGAAAGCCGTGGCCGCAGCGCTGGCGGCTAAATTCCGCAATGGGGGCCAGGTCTGTGTGGCCGCCAATCGCCTGTACGTCTATCCCAAGGTCAAAGAAGCCTTCGCCGAGGCTTATGCCGAGGCGGTGCGCAAACTGAAGGTAGGCAACCCGCTGGAAGAAGACACCCAGATAGGACCCTTGGTCGACGAGGCCGTTTTTGAAAAAGTAACGACCCACGTCAGGGACGCTCTCTCCCGCGGTGCCCGGTTGGTGTTCGGCGGCGAAAGCGGCGGCGGTCTATACTTTAAGCCGACCGTGCTTCTCGACGTCCATCCACAATCTCGCATCATGCGCGAAGAGACGTTCGGACCAGTAGCGCCGATCGTAAGCTGCGAGAGTGACGCCGAAGTGATCCGACTCGCCAACGCTACCTCCTACGGCCTTGCCGCCTACTTCTGGACCCGTGACCTCAAGCGAGCCTTTACCGTAGCCGAGGAGTTAGAGTACGGAATTATCGGCGTCAACGACGGCGTGCCATCGACCCCTCAGGCGCCTTTCGGCGGCGTTAAGTTCTCCGGGATTGGACGAGAAGGTGGACACTGGGGAATCGAGGAATTTCTCGACATCAAGTACGTCTCGATTGCCCTGACATAAGTTTAAGAGCCGTGCTTTGCTCGCTAGCTGCTCTCGGACACAGAGGAAGAATTGTCGCAGAGGGCAGCTAAGCGAGCTCCGGGTCGGATTTCCTGCCCCCGCTTCGGCCTACCTGTTGGCTCGGTCGTCGTGTTACCTTTGCAACATATGGCGCGGCGCAACAAGCGTCATGATTGTGTTCAATACATGAGGCAAAGCCCTGGATGGAAGGCCCGCTTAAAGGCGTCCGTATTATCGACTTGACGCACGCCGTCGCCGGCCCGATGGCGACGATGATCCTGGCGGACCAGGGCGCCGACGTGATCAAAGTCGAGCCGCCCCATACGGGCGATTTGGCGCGCTCGCAGGGCGCAGGACCGAACGGGCTCTCCCCTATCTTTGTCAGCGTCAATCGCAACAAGCGCTCCATCGCGATCGACCTTAAAACTTCCCGCGGAACTGAGCTGCTCAAGCGGATGGTTGCCGGGGCAAACATGTTCGTCCAAAACTTCCGCCCCGGAAAGATCGAGCAGATGGGGCTCGGCGAAAGCGAGCTTAGAAAGTATCGCCCCGACCTGGTTTACGTCTCTATCAGCGGGTTCGGCCAGAGCGGTCCGTACGTCAAAAAACGCTCTTACGATCCGATAATTCAGGCGCTCTCGGGGCTAGCCGAAATTCAGGCAGACCGCGCAAGCCGCCGGCCGCAGATGGTGCGCGTGATCGTGGCTGATAAAGTCGCTGCTCTCAGCGCCGCGCAGGCGATGACGGCGGCGCTGTTCCACCAGGCGAAAACCGGCCATGGCCAGCATGTAAGGCTTGCGATGCTCGATGCGCTGGTGGCGTTTCTTTGGCCTGAAGGAATGGCTCGCTTCACGTTTGCCGAGTCGAGCGAAGAGCCAGACCCAGACGCTCCCGACCTCGTTTTCGAGACCCAAGACGGCTGGATAACAGTGGCCACGAATACCGACGTTGAATGGCGGGCGTTAGCGCGCGCAGTGGGACATCCCGAATGGATCGACGATCCGAGGTTTAAGACGCCTCAGTTGCGCGTCAAGAACGCTGGCGAGCGGCGCGCGATGCTTTCGCGCGTGCTTAAGACGAAACCCTCGGCCCATTGGCTTTCGGTGCTCGAAGCTGCTGAGGTTCCGTGCGCCCCGGTGCTAAGTCGGGCAGAAATGCTGCTTGACCCACAGGTGCGCGCAAACGAACTTGTCATGAACCTTTCACATCCTTGCGCCGGACGAATTCGTCAAGCGCGACCTGCCGCGCGCTTCGACCGCACGCCGGCGTCGATCTACCGTCCGGCGCCGCTTTTGGGGGAACACACCGATGAGGTGCTCGGAGAGCTTGGCCTCAGTGCTGATGAAATCGCCGAGCTTCGTCGCGAGCGGGTGATTCCCTAATTGCCGCGGAAATCCGCATTTTCCGCCACCGAGCTTTTATCGTGCGCGGCGCAGATCCGCTGGCCCACAAACTGCGTGCTTTGTGCCAGTCCGTGCTATACGAGTGATTGCAAGGTTTCGTCGCAAGAGTGGGGCCAGACCGGTTGCTTTGATAGACTCTTTTCGTTCGTTGCGGAACCTTTCTCGGTGGCCAGATGCTAAGTTCGCCGTTCGGTCCTATAAGCGATTTTATGGAAGGAGGCAACAATGATTGACCGTAGCGCACTCACACAAAAAATACTAGTCGCAAAGGCCACGAAAGGCCTCACTTGGAAGGATTTGGCTAAGAAAATCGGTCGCGCTCCAGCGTACGCCACTGCAGCGTTACTCGGCCAGATGCCGCTTAGCGCGCAAGAGGCAAGGCGCGCCGCTGAAGCGTTGGGGCTTTCGCAAGAAGACGAACTTCTGCTTACCCAGATTCCTTACCGCGGAGCGCTGCCACAGACGCCGCCCACCGACCCGCTGATTTATCGCTTCTACGAGATCGTTCAAGTGTTCGGTACCACGCTCAAAGCACTCATCGAAGAAGAATTCGGCGATGGGATAATGAGCGCAATTGACTTTGAGATGGACGTCGAGCGAGTGCCCGATCCGAAGGGCGACCGGGTCAAGGTAACGCTTAACGGCAAGTTTCTGCCTTACCGTAAGTACTGATCAGGGGTTCGTTAGCGGGGTTTGACGCCCTAAAGCAATGGCGCTTAAGCGGTGACGGACGAACGTATAGGAGCTGCTCAGAAGGCGAAGCGCCCTTGGATAGAGCTAACAAAGCGCAGAAAATCGGACCATCCAACATGCTAGATTAACGCATGGCTTGCGGTTTTTGGGCTGACAGTCGCTCTGTGGCGTATCTAGATGCGTTTCATAGCGCAAAGCCATTCGTGTTCTAAAAAGTCTTCCACTCAAAACCGACGGATGGGACGTTCGCAATCGTAAGGAGCGTCGCCGTCTTTGCGCTGACAGCTCCGGATAACAAGGCTTGCTAAGGCTACTCGGAACTGGCGCAATGTCTTCGAGTTCTCCTTCTTCTTCAAGACACCGCGATCCGACGTGATCTGCCGTTTTCAGCGGCACCAACGCAAAAAATAAAAAATATCCTTGTGCCGTTGGGGTTTGGTTATCGCAGGCAATGCTCCGTGGCTTGCTGACGTAAAGTAAAAGCAAAACTCGCGAAGACTAATCCTGTGCCACCTAGTAAAATAAGAACATCACAGCGCTTGCGGGACAGGATTTTGGGGGATGACAGTTCAAGAGTCTAGCTTAGCGGCGCAGAATATTTTGCTCGCACCGGTCGCCGATAATATAAAGCGCCTTTGGATGACTCTGCCCAGCCGCTACAATGCGGCATCCCACTTCGTCGACCGCCACCTGGGCGAAGGGCGCGGTGCGAAGGTCGCGTTTATCGATGACCGTGGCAAGTACACTTATGAGGAGTTGGCTGCTCGGGTTAACCGTGCCGGTAACGTGTTGAGGCAGCTTGGGGTCGAGATGGAGCAGCGAGTACTTCTGTGCCTGTTGGATACGATCGACTTTCCCTCGCTGTTTTGGGGCGCGATCAAGATCGGAGCGGTCGCGGTGCCCGCGAATACGATGCTGACGACGGACGACTATCAGGCGCTCCTGGAGGACAGCAGAGCTCGCGTTCTGGCGGTGTCAGCTCCACTGTATGAACGCTTCAAACCTATTATTGACAAGCAAAAACTGCTAAGCGCGGTGCTGATATGCGGAGAGTCGGCTGAGGCGGCTTCGGAGAAACGGATCTATTCCTTCGACACTCTATGCCGACAGGCGAGCGCCCAACTCGAGCCAGTCGACACAAGCCCGGACGATGTCGCCTTCTGGTTGTACTCATCTGGATCCACGGGCGCGCCAAAAGGAGCGGTGCATCTGCACGGCGACCTAGTTCAGACCGCCGTTCTTTACGGGCAGAACATCCTGGGTATAAGAGAGGACGATTTAGTATTTTCGGCGCCCAAGCTTTTTTTCGCATACGGGCTTGGAAATTCTATGACGTTTCCGCTCCAGGTCGGAGCGACGGCCGTGTTGACCGCTGCTCGTCCGACGCCGGCGATAGTGATCGAACTGATGCGTAAGTATCGCCCCACGATTTTTTACGGCGTGCCGACCCTTTATGCCGCGATTCTGGCGGCTGCAGACGTTGACTTCTCGGGCGCCTTCGAACGGCTTAGGTGGTGCGTATCAGCGGGAGAAGCGCTGCCGGAAGAGATCGGTCTAAAGTGGAAGGAACGCTTCGGCGTAGACATCCTGGACGGCATCGGCACCACCGAAATTTTGCACATTTTCATTTCGAATCGCCCAGGCGACGTGCGCTATGGAACCAGCGGCAAACCAGTTCCCGGTTACGAAGTGCGCATCCTGGATGGCACGGGTCGAGAAGTAGCAGATAAAGAAATCGGCGACTTATGGGTGCGAGGGCCGTCGATCAGCCCTTACTACTGGAACAAACGCGAACAATCGGCGCAGACGATGTACGGCAGATGGATTCGCACTGGCGACAAGTACTGGCGCGACGAACAGGGATATTTCCATTATGCCGGGCGTTCGGACGATATGCTGAAGGTAGGCGGTATCTGGGTCTCTCCGTTCGAGGTCGAATCGGCTCTCGCTGCCCATCCCGCTGTGCTCGAAGCAGCGGTAGTCGGCGCATCGGACGCAGACGGCCTGACTAAGCCCAAGGCATTTGTGGTGCTCAAGGAAGGTTTCCGCGCGAGCGCTGAGCTTGAGGCTGAGCTCAAGGCGTTCGTTAAATCCCGTCTTGCTCCATATAAGTATCCGCGATGGGTTGAGTTTCGAACGGAGCTGCCTAAAACCGCGACTGGAAAAATTCAGCGCTTTAAGCTGCGCGAAAGTTAGAAGCGGCCTCCAATTTGTGGAGGGCAATAGCTTTGCACTCTACTGTGCCGAGTTACTTCTTGAGCGAAACCGAGCGCTGAGCGCGACTAGCGTCTTTGTGCTTGCGCGCTTCAGCCGCCTTTTTGGACCTCCACTATTTGGCGACCTCGATCCACGTTGCCTCTTTAGCAACAGGCGCCCAGCTTAATCCCCATCCAAACGTTTTTCTCCCTAGCTAAGTCCGGCTGCGCCATCGCAAATTTACGTGGATTGATTATGCGCGCTGGCTCGCATGATACTTACGGTAACAGCTGGCGCATCGACTTACGCTTCGGGGCTACAATTGTCGTAGCCGCGAGGCACGCGGTCAATGGAGTGGAATAGAGCCAATCCGGAGGCTTACGTAGTTCGCAGCGAGGAGCGAGCGCGATGAGACAGAGATGGCGAATGATAGGTATTGTCCTCTGTTTCGCTTTGGCGTTGACCTTTGACGAAGCAGCTGCTCAAGTGACGACTACGCCAACCCTTCTAGATCATCTTAGGATTGCTGGTGAGGAACTTATCGACGACTCGATTTACCTGATCGACAACGTTCAACTGGACTTCGAAGACATACTGCTTTCCCCACTATACGTAACGTCACCCGACAGCCCACTGTTTTCGCCTAAGTTTTATCTTGCCGTGGCTGGGGCGGGTGCTCTTTGGGCAGTATCCTTCGGGCTTGACAAATCGATGCAGAGCGGGCTGGGCCATATGTCTCACAGCGCACACGACATTATGGAGAATTTCAGCTATACGACGCTGATTTCAGCCGTGGGACTTCTTTACATTTACGGCCTTTACGATCAGGACAATACGCTGCGCCAGTACATGTTGACGGGCACGGAAGCGGCTGGAATCGGCGTGCTTTTCAACCTCGGCATAAAGGCGATCTTCGGGCGGTTGCGTCCCTCGCAAACGCACAGTCACACGGCTTTCTTCTACGAGAGCGGGACGTTCAATAAAGCTTCCTTCACCTCCAACGACATGGTGATCGAGACCGCGATGGCGACCGGGATAAGCGAGTACTTCGGTAACGCCTGGTACGTAGCAATACCCGTATACACCTTGCCCCTTCTCGAAGGATTCACCCGGATGGGGAGCTCGCAGCAGTGGTTTTCGGACGTTGTCGCCGGGGGGCTTCTCGGTTACGCCACGGCAGAGTTGCTGCTCTATCTGCATCGCAAGCACGCCGAGGAGCCGAGCCGTTGGCGGATAATCCCGATCTCGGCGCCAAACACTCCGACTAGGAGCAGCGCCGCTGCGCTTTCATCCTTCGGACTTGCCGCGGCTTATTCTTGGTAGTCCGGATAAACGCGACCATCGCCGCGCGCCTGGCTGGTACGGCGATAGGAATGTTCTTAGTCCCACACCGGTGGTTTGCGCGTACTCCACGGTTGCGCGCGCTCGAGCTCGCCTGCGAGCTGAAACAGCGTATCTTCGCGGCCGAAACGCGCGCCGAAGGTGACGCCGATGGGGAGATTCTGAGCGTTCCAATAAAGAGGTAAGGAGATGGCAGGCTGGCCTGTGATGTTGTATATCGGCGTGATGTGGACGAAGTTGGTTATCCGCTCGTCGGCCAAGTTGGCAGCCGGGTCCGTCGTGCTCACCTCGCCGATTTTGAGCGGTGGCGTGCCGATTGTTGGGGTCAGCAAAAGGTCGTAAGTCTCGAATATACTGGCAAACATGCGCGAGGCGCGTTGCAGGCTTGCCACGGCGCTTAGATACTGGGAAGCGGAGATCTGCCGGCCGAGCTCGTAAAGGTTCCAGGTCATGCTTTCAAAAAGTTCCTGCGATGGCTGGATACCGATAAGGCGCCCGACGCTGTCGATCGTGAAGGCGCAACCTGCGGCGAACACTGTGAGGAAGGCCGCGGCGACTTCGCTGTATTCCACACTGAGCGAAAATTCTTCCACCCGATGGCCCAGGTCGGCGCAGATTTTGGCTGCCGCATGGGTGGCCGCGACGCAATCCGGATGAACGTTTCCGCCCGTGGGGCGCTGGGTCGAAAACGCGATTCTAAGCCTCGGTGGTGGCGTCGTGACTTCCTCCAGATAAGGCCGCGCCTTTTTTGGCGCAACGTACGGGTCGCCCGCGACATATCCTTCTGTGCAGTCGAGCGCTGCCGCGCTGTCGCGCACCGTGCGGGTAAGCACGTGTTCGGCCACGAGGCCACCCAACGCGTCGCCGAGCATCGGCGCGAGCGAGTTTCGGCCACGCGTCGGTTTGAGACCTACCAAAGCGCAGCACGCGGCGGGAATCCGCATCGAGCCGCCGCCGTCATTGCCATGCGCCAGGGGCACGATACCGGCGGCCACCGCCGCGGCTGAGCCTCCGCTCGAGCCTCCGGGCGTATAGTCTGGGTTCCAGGGATTACGCGCCGGTCCATAAAGCTGCGACTCTGTAAAGGGAGTCAGTCCAGCTTCGGGGACGTTGGTCTTGCCGAACGGAATCAGCCCAGCGCGCTTGTAACGTGCTACCAATTCGGCGTCTATCGGCATCGGTATAGGCGGCACGTAACGCGAACCGTACCGTGTGGGCATTCCTTCGCAGTCGCCCAGGATGTCCTTGAGCAGAAATGGTACGCCGGTAAAGGGCCCGACGTCTGGCGTAAGGCGTTTGGCGGCGTCGCGGGCTTGCTCGTAAGCCTTATATACCACTGCATTGAGAAGGCCGTTGTGTTTCTCGACGCGAGCTATCGCCTCCTCGAGCAGCTCGACGGCGCTGACTTCGCGTTTGCGCACCAGCTCGCCAAGGCCAAGACCGTCAAACGACGCGTATTCTTTAAACGCCATTGCATGTTTCCTGAAAGACTTTTGTCTCGCCCGCAGATAGTTCAGCCAGCTCGGCGCTCTAGGTCAAGACTCTAAGGCAAAGGCGCGTGAATAGTCGCTCTCCTCATATTAGCTTTAGGCGGCGAACCACGAAAGCGGCATGGGACTTTACGCGGCGATTCGCCTCAATGAAAGTCGTGCGAGGGCGGTATTGGCCCTCCAATTTTGATTTCGGCGAAATAGGTGGCCCGAATCGTCGCGCTTTCTTCGTACTTTTGCAATACCCCTTGTACCAGGAGAAGCGGGGCGCTTACCAGTATAACGCGGTGCTTCTGGAACAAGTCAGGGCTGACGACCACGTTGGAAATGCCGGTTTCGTCTTCAAGCGTAATAAAGAAGAAACCTTTTGCGGTGCCGGGTCGCTGGCGAACTATCACTGCGCCCGCGGTTTTGACGAACGAGCCGGGCTTTGCCTTATGGAGCTCGGCGGCGCTGAGAACGCCGCGGGCGCTGAGGCGATCGCGCAGATGGGCCATCAGATGGGGGCCGGTGGTCAGTCCCATCGTTGCATAGTCAGCGAGCGTCTCTTCCAGTGGCGACATCGCAGGAAGGTTGGGCGGGCGCGTTTCGGGTTCGATGCCCTTTAGCAAGCTTTCGGGGTCGAGTTCGACCGCCGATGCCTGCCACAGCGCCTCTCGCCGCGCAAATCCGAAGGCGGCCAGTGCGCCGGCATAAGCGAGGACGTCGAGCTCGCGGCGACTCAATCCGATCCGGGCGGCAAAGTCGGCGATCGAGGCAAAAGGTCTGTTTTTCCGTTCCTGCTCGATTCGCAGCCCTATTTCGCGGCGCAAGCCCGAGATGTACTTAAGTCCGAGCCGCAGCGCAATCCCAGAAGATTGTCTCGTATGTGTCGCGGTCGAAACGTGTGACCGTGGTTGCGCGCGACGTGCTTCGTCGTTGGTCGATTGGCCATGCTCCACTGTACATTCCCAGTCTGAGCGAGTTACGTCGACAGGTAGTACCTGGACGCCGTGACGCTGGGCGTCTTTGACGAGGGTGGCTGGATGATAGAAGCCGAGCGGGTAACAGTTCAACATCGCGGCGAAAAACTCAGTCGGATAGTGGCATTTAAGGTATGCAGAGGCGTAAGCGATAAGGGCGAAGCTCGCAGCGTGCGACTCTGGAAAACCGTAGAGGGCGAACGAGGTGATCGAGCGGACGATTTGGTCGGCAACTTGGCCGGTGATACCGTTGCGCGCCATGCCTTCTCGAAGCCGCTTCTCGATCGCCTGCATTCTTTGAGGCGAGCGCCTAAAACCCATCGCGCGTCTAAGCTCTTCGGCTTCGCCTCCGGTGAAGCCCGCCACCGCCATCGCTATTCGCAATAGCTGTTCCTGGAACAACGGAACCCCGAGCGTGCGGCGCAAAATGGGTTCTAGCGCCGGATGGGCGTATGTGACGGGCGCACGTCCGGCTCGGCGCTCGAGGTAAGGATGCACCATGTCGCCTACGATCGGGCCGGGACGAATTATGGCCACCTCCACCACCAAGTCGTAGAAGGTGCGCGGCTTCATCCTGACCAGCGTCGCCATCTGGGCGCGGCTTTCGACCTGGAAGACTCCGATCGTATCGGCCCGCCGGAGCATCGCGTAGACCTCGGGATCGTCATGCGGAAGATGGGCCAGATCGATCGCGATATTTTCGTGCTCACCGATCAGCGCGATCGCTTTTTCCAGCACCGCCAGCATCCCTAGTCCGAGCAGATCGGTCTTGATTATCCCCAGGTCCGCGCAATCCTCCTTGTCCCATTGAATCACCACCCGGCCAGGCATCGTGGCCGGCTCGAGCGGCACGATCTCATCCAGCGGTCCCGCGGCGATCACCATGCCGCCGCTGTGCTGTCCGAGATGGCGTGGAAGACCTTGCATGCGACGTACTAGCTCGAGCAAGAGCTTGACACGCGGCGTCCTTGGGTCGATACCTCCGCGTTTTAGCAGAGAGGCGAGTTCGTCGTGATGGTCGCGGAAGGCGTAAGCCTGGGCCAGCTTGGCTAGTCGCTCGACCTGCTCGGGCGGAAAACCCAGAACTTTGGCCGTATCGCGCATGGCGCTTCGCGTCTGAAAAGTGATTACGTTGGCGGTCATCGCGGCGCCGCGGTCGCCGTAGCGCCGATAGACGTACTGGATGACTTTTTCGCGCTGCTCGCCGCTGGGCAGATCCAGATCGATGTCGGGCCATTCGCCGCGCTCCTCGGACAGAAAGCGCTCGAAAAGCAAGTCCATGTTCAGCGCGTCCACAGCCGTAATCCCCAGCGCGTAGCATACCGCGCTGTTGGCGGCGGAACCGCGTCCTTGGACGAGAATTTGGTTTTCACGACAGAATTGGACGATGTCCCAGACGATAAGAAAGTAGCCGGCAAGGTTGAGCTTGGCGATCAGCGATAACTCGTGTTCGAGTCTGGCACGGACCCTTGTGTCGAGCTTCGCCCCCCATCGCTTGCGCGCCCCAGCATAAGTCAAGGCTCTAAGATAACTATCCGCAGTTTCCCCATAAGGCAGTGGATAATCGGGAAAACGGTAGCCCAGGTTGCTCAGAGTAAACTCGCATCGCTCGGCGATCTCTACGCTTCTTGCGAGCGCCTCCGGCAGATCGCGAAACAGGCTCGCCATCGCGTCGGGCGGCTTTAGATAGCGTTCGCTGTTGATCCAGAGCCGACGCCCTGCTTCTTCCAGGGTGCATTTAAGCCTTATGCAGGTTAGAACGTCGAGCACGGTCCGCTCGTCTTCTCGGGCGTACCATACGTCGTTGGTAGCGACGATCGGAACGCGGACGCTTTGCGCCAGCGCGAGCAGCTTGCGATTGAGCCGCTCCTGGTCGGGATCGAAATGGCGTTGAAGGTCGATGAAGAAGTTATCGGGGCCGAAGATAGATTTAAGTCGCTGACATAAGGGGCGGGGATCTTCGCCGCGCACGAGCATCCGCGTAACCGGACTTAATGGGCCTCCAGCAAGGGCGATCAATCCGTGACCGAAGCGCTCGAGATCGTCGAGCGTGATCCGGCCCTTGCCCTTTGACGCTCGCAGCTTTGCATTGGTAAGCATACGGCAGAGGTTCTTGTATGCTTCGCGATCGGGCGCTAGGACGTAAAGCCGCGCCTGTTCCGTGGGGGAAACGTTTTGCGAATCAAGGTCTGGGATGCCGTCGTTGGATTCCCATGGCGTCGAGTCGAGAGTAAGCTCGGCTCCCACGATCGCTTTGATCCCCGCTTTTTGCGCGGCCTGATGAAAGCGCGGAGCGCCGTAGACTCCGTCGCGGTCTCCCAGGGCTATTGCCGGGTAGCCGAGTTCAGCCGCACGCTCTGCCACTTCTTCGGGGACGGACGCGCCCTCGAGAAAACTGAAGGCGCTGCGGGCGCGCAATTCGATATATGGCGGTCGCGAGCTCAATTCTCAGACTCCGGATGGGACCTTGCAGCTGGAGAACATTCCAGATCGAAGCCGTCCATTGAGAGCTTTAGTCGCTCAGTCATAGACGCCGTCGAGGAACCAGCGCGCCAAATGCAAGTCGTAGAACACGCGATAGACGCCGCCGTCGTCGAGGGCCAAATCGTAGTAATCGCGCGCAAGCGGCGTCGAGTCGCGATCCGTCGAGGGCGCTTCCAGGCCAGAGCTGGCGGTCGGTTGAGATTTCGTTGGCTTTGACGAAAAGTACCGACGCCACCATTCGCCGTGTCGCCGCCAGGGGCCGGCCACCGAGATCACGCGCCCACATACCGAGCGCCCGCGCACGAACTCGGGAATATCGCGCGCGCACATCACCTCTATTTCCTCGGTGGGCCTGATAGCGCGGACTACTAGTTGCGCGGCGGCGTGCAAGCGCGGCCTCTGGGGTGGAAGTCCAGCTTGTGAAGGTGCAAACTGGCGGCGCTCGAACGCTTCTGGTCGGTGAGAATTAACCGGCACGAGTGCCCCTACGCCTTCGGGTCCGCACAGCGCGGCCAGCCGCGCGAGCATAACTTCCATTTGCATCGGCGCCGGTATCGAGGGCGCGAACATGTCGCTTTGGAGCGGGCGCGGCGAGCGCGGTTCGATCGCGATTCGAACCGCCTCGACGGCCATCGGCGGCGGATTACGTTCAAGACTAAGCATCAGCAGAGCAAGAAGCGAGCGCGTATCGTTGGTGGAAGCGGCTACCGCCACCTGCCGAACGTCGCGGCGGCGGTCGCTTAAGGCAAGTTCGAGCGTCATATCACCTGCCACCAGACCGTGGAGTTCGAGCCGATCGACGACGCGTTCGACCATCGCGCGCATCACAAAGTTCAACGGCTCGAGGCTTTCCACGGGGTATTCGAGTTCGACTTTATCTTCGAACACGCGCTCCTGCGGTCTGGGAATCAAGGGCGACGACTCTTCTCCCCGCGCAAGTTTGACCAGCTCGACTCCTCGAGCGCCGATCCGGCTGCCTATGGCGCGAACATCGAGGTTAGCGAGCTCGCCCAATCGCCGTATTCCCCATCGGCGCAAGGTTACTTCCAGCTCTTCTTCCAGCTCGAGCATGTCTATCGGCAGCCAATCGAGAAATTCCCGCTCCATTCCAGGCGCGATAACGCGCAGTCCGCCGCATCGAGCAGCCAGATAAGCGACGTTCTTGCCGGAGGCGATTCCCACACAAGCCCGCAGACCGATACGCTCGACGCGGCGCATGAGCTCGCGCGCGGTTTCTTCTTCCGGGCCGCGTAGACGCTCGAGCCCTCCCACGTCCAGCCATACACGTCCGCCTGCGTCGTCTTCGACGGCGGGCGAAAAAGAATAAGCAACCTCGAGCAAAGCGCTCGCGCAGGAACGTTCGGCATCAGGCGAGCGTTGCAAGACAATAAGACCTGGCACCAGGGCTTGAGCCTGAGCCACGGTCATGCCATGTCGCGCGCCCAGCGTTCGGGCACGTCGCGAGAGCGCGCATAGCTGGGCCAAAGGAGAATGTTTGTCAACGACGGCGCAGGGCGCGTCCTGCAGCCCGGGATCGAGGCGCGCGAGCGCAGCAAGAGGAAAATCCGGGACAAAGATACAAGCGATCCGGCTCATCGCGAGCTTTCCAGCTTAGATCGCTACCTTGAGGCCGTTGCTTGCCGATATCAAAGAGCGCGGGTTGCACGCCGAAGCAGGGCCAACGCGAGTTTTTTGCAGCGCAGCCATCGCGTACCATAACGCCCGACGACACGGGAGTCCAAGCTTGTTGCGCACGATCTCGGCTTCAACCTTAAGGCCCTCAAAGAGGTTAGGCGCTTCGACCCTTGAGCGGCTAAAGCGGGGCGAGCTCGTGAGCGCGACGGTTAGAGCGGCGAATGCGCCGCACGTGCTTTGTCTTGCTAGCACCAACACGGCCGTGCCACTTTGCCTTGCTTTACTGGCAAGCTTCAGCACGGCGCTGGCTGAAGCGTCCTGCGCTACGCCATCGAGGTCGAGCACCAATAGGCCGAAGCCGCCGGCCTCGAGAATTAGTTCTGCGGCGCGCCACGGTTTGGCGCGGTGAACCGATGACCGCAAGCTATGGATAGGTAGCCTGCCTGAAGGCGATGGCGAAGACGGCTGGTCGAGGTCTCCCGAAGAGGAGTTGCACGACAATTTCAACAGCGTGCTATCAGACTCGTGCTGTCGGCAAGCGGGATGGTCAGCGGCGCCAGGGAATACCCATAACACCCTCGTAAGGTCGACGCCTGCTCGAGCTAAGCTTGAAGGATCGAACGTGCCGGAAGAATCGACCCAAGCAACAAGCTCGCCCCGACGTGTTGCGCAGGCGGCAAAGCATGCCGCCAGGGAAGTTTTACCCGAGCTTCGCGGACCGATAATCTCGTTTATGCGGCCGTATACTACTCCCCCATCGAGCAGGGCGTCTACGACGGCCAGATTCGCTGGCAGGCGTTGTGGTGAGGAAAATTGTTCAAGCTCGTAGACCCGCTTAAGAGGGGCTGAAGTTCGAACCGTTATTAGGCTATAGCGTCTGGATACAGATGAAGGAATTGATGAATCTTCGGTGACTATGTTGGATTGCTCTAACGCAGTTGGCATAGCCATGAGGCTATTTCGCTATTTATTCGCCTAAATGTCAAGACCTAAAAGGCGGACGAATTTGCCTAAACGCAACGCGCAAGGCGGACCTAGCCACCTTTTGGAGCGGTCCGTTTAGAACCAAAGACTGTTCGTTGACCGTCGTTTCGGAGTTGCTTCAAGCTTCAAAGGCGAGGGAATACATGAACAGGGGAGGCGAAAGACCCGGGCAATTGGTTTGGTCACTCGTTTGGTCGGTAGTTTTGCTTGTGCTGGGTGTTGCTTTTGCGCAAACGCCGGATCGCTTGCACGAAAACTATCAGGCCGTTCACGGATACGGTATAAGGCTCTTTTCCGAGACCTCCAAAGACCAACTTAGCCCAAGCGCCATGACGACGCCTGACATTGCTGTGCTAAGGGGCGTCGCACTTGCGGACAAGACCATCGGCCAGGTTCAGGGCCAAGCGAGGGCGCGCGATGAGATCAAGTCTTTAGACGAGAAGCTTAGGGAGGAGTTTAATTATGTCGGGTTTGTTCAAAAATTCCGCTTGGCCAAACCACTACAATTTCCCATAGCTACTCACGGATATCCTACCGCGTATTACTTTGTTGGCCTCCCCGCTCTGATTGAGCCGGGAATGTTCAGTGTTCCACAAGGGGGCAAGGAGCTTGTGGCTTTTATTGACAATCCGGCCGACGTCGAAATTTTGATGCGAGCTTATCTGGCCAAGACGTACCACGGTAACGAGGTTCTGGACTCGACTCCCCTGCGAGTATTGTACGAAGGCGCGCTCAAAAAGTGGCAAAAATGGTATGCGGCTCGATCGTGGCAACTAAAAATGCAGGATGGTCGACGGATGAACGGGTTTTGGCTTCTACTCGACGACAAACATCGCGTTGCTAGAGCTTGGGGAATCAGGCGCTATCCAACGGTTGTTGCTGTAGAGACGGACAACAGAAGTGGGCTAGGATACAGAATCGTTGCTATACGGGAGGGAAAACTGCTCAAGAACTGATTGATTTCGCGGCTATCCACTCGAGGTGTTCTCGGCTGGGGAGAACGCATAGCACTTAGCCTTATGGCTTCGGGGAATGCTGCTCAGGAAGACGTGGGAGGTGATTTTTTAAGGCAAAAATTTGCTCCTCGATGCCAATCTGCGCTCGAGTGCGTTGGTGCTTGAATGAATCCAGGCGCCGCAAGTGTAGACCTCCCTTGACACGGAACCGGTTACTGCAGGAGCGCTCCAGCTATGCGCTCCGCCAAGTTTTGTTTTACCGCACTTATGCTTTCGCCGGCGGGAACGACCGCAACTAGAGTCATCCGCCCGCCGTTTTCAAGTTCCGCCTTGACGACTAAAACGCGATCGAACTGCTCGTTCTGTTTGGCGAAACTGCCAAGCAAGCCAGCCATTGGATTTGAGCTCGAGGAACCCGGGCCGCCAAGCGTTCCGGGGACGCCGCCGGCGCCAAACGGAGCCATCCCAGGCATTCCCATCATCGGCATCCCATACGGTCCCATCATTGTGGCAAAGGACTGCTGTACGCGCATCGCCTCGTGTTGTTGAGGGTCATATGGTGTTGTTGGTGGCGGGGGCGGTTGCTCTGAACTGCCGCTTGTCTCATCAAGGTCGGCCGTGCCAAGGGCGGGTGCGTCAACGCCGACCTTGGCGAGCAGGCGCCCAACTTCGGGGTCGCCAGGTGCAAGTTCTTGCAGTGAGATGCCTGGTCGTAGAACTTGCTCGCTGGTGGTAACTGTCAGGGTGACCGGTGCCTTGCTCGAAGATGTCGCTGCGCGCCCGGAGGCGGAGAAGTCCTCCGCGAGCACGCGCTGGATTACCGGGTCAGTGGATACCGCAATCACCGGCACGTCCTTCGGCAGTGGGGTAAGCGAGCCGCTGCTTTCGATTGTCGCCGCAAGGCATGGCGTCGGCGCAAAACACAATACGAGCGCGGCGGCGCAAACGAGCCGTCTTATCGCTGTTCTCCAACTTTCGCCATGGTCAAAACATCGATCGGCACCTGTAAAAGAGAATGTTCCTCTGACCATTTTTAAAGCCACGCGCTCCGCGATTGCGGCAGTTTTGATATTCGAATGCTTCGCCGCGATGCTTATTATTGTAGTCTATTGTAGTGTTGCGCAAAGATATCGCCAAAAGGTTTCGCGGCCGTCTTGATTACTGCACAGATTCATTTGCCCCGGCGGCCGGTTGGAAGGAGGGGTGGCCGAGTGGTTGAAGGCACCGGTCTTGAAAACCGGCAGCGGCGAAAGCCGCTCGTGGGTTCGAATCCCACCCCCTCCGCAGACGTTTTAGTTTTTGTTTACAAAGGCGCTATCCGTTACCGTTCGCTGGGTTTCGCATGACCTGTCCGCATTTTCTCCTGACGTGTGTCCCTTCGGATGTTCGTGCTCAGGCCTGCTAGGCTAAAGGTGCAAGGCTGCTCAGCTAAACGGGTGTAGACGGCGTCGCAGTCGCTTTTCTATGCCATACTAATTGATAGCCGTAAGGTTTTGGCTAGGTGGAGGGAGAGCTCATGATTGCGGGAAATTTGTTAGTCGAAGAGGCGGATGGCATCGTTACGCTTACGATGAATCGTCCCGAGAAGCGAAACCCGTTGTCGACTGAGATGATGCGCGAGCTTATCGCCGTGCTGCGCGAGATCAGCGCCAAGCGAGAGGCTCGGGCAGTGATTCTTACCGGACGCGGTAGCGCTTTCAGCGCGGGTCACGACCTAAACGAGCTTCGGGGCAAAGACCTTTCGTTTTATCGCAGCGTTTTCGACCTGTGCACCGAACTCATGACCACTATCCAGAGCATTCCCCAGCCGGTAATTGCGCAGGTGGGTGGTGTAGCCACGGCCGCCGGTTGCCAGCTGGTAGCGACGTGCGATTTGGCGGTGGCGAGCGAGAATGCTCGCTTTGCGACGCCTGGAGTGCGAATCGGGCTTTTCTGTTCGACTCCGATGGTGGCGCTGTCGCGGGCGATCGGTCGCAAGCATGCCATGGAGATGCTGCTTACGGGTCGCATGATCGACGCGGCCACTGCCGAAAGATGGGGGCTGGTAAACCGCGTCGTGCCGGAGGCGGAGCTTGCTGCCGAAACTCGCAAACTGGCGCTCGAAATCGCTCAGGCGAGCCCGCTTACCATGGCGATCGGTAAGCAAGCGTTTTACGCGCAGATCGACCTGGACCAGCATAAGGCGTACGACTACACCAAGGAGGTAATGTCGCTCAACGCGATGGCCGCCGACGCGCAGGAAGGAATCGGCGCTTTTCTCGAAAAGCGTTCTCCGATGTGGTGCGGGCGCTAGATGGCTTGCCAACGCGCGTGCGCCGCGATCGTCTTTTTGCGCCGCAAGGAAGAGCCCTGCTGGGAGGCGCCGGAGCGCGAATTGAGCTTGGCGATTAAGCCGCGTTTTTAAGCCCGTTGCGGCAGCGCGACGACCTTGGCGCGTCTGGGAGGCGATCAGCTCAGCGAAGCGACAAATTGCGCCATCCGCTCGCGTTCTTTCTGATCCGGGAGCCTGCCGCGACCGGCACCCAAATTGTCTGCCATGTGTTTTGGGTTGCCCGTGCCCGGGATGACCGCAGTTATCGTGGGATTGCCCAGTACCCATTTGAGAAAGAACTGGGGCCAAGAGTACGCGTCGAACTCTCGCGCCCAATCGGGCAATGGTCTACCGCGTACAGCTTGCAGCAGCCGTCCGTGTCCCAGCGGCAATGCGGTCAAAACGGCCACCCCAAGGTCGGCGCAAGCCGGGAGGATTCGCTTCTCGGCCTCGCGGTTGTCGATCGCATAGTCGATCTGTAGAAAGTCAGGTTTCTCTCGGCGCAACACCGCTTCCACCGCTGGGTAGTCGTTGTGATAGGTCGACGTGATGCCGATATAGCGGCATAACCCCTGATCTTTCCAGGCACGAAACGGAGCGAGGCTCTGTCTCGGGTTAGCCACGTTGTGCAGCTGCATCAAATCGATCTGCTTTGTGTGCAGCCGCTCGAGACAACCACGGATTCCTCGCTCTGTAAGTTCATACGACTCGAGTTTTGTCGCGACGAAAGCTTTGGGACGAAGGCCAGTCTGGGCGAGCAGGTCGCCCAGGACTGGCTCCGAGCTGCCGTATGTCGAGGCGGTGTCCACAACTTTGCCGCCGCCATTGATCAGTATCTGCAAAACCTGCGTAAGCTCAGCCCGCTTTGCCGCATCCCCATCCACGTCGAACACGCCAGCGGTTCCCAAGCCAATCACTGGAATAGGTTCTCCGGTACGGGGGACTCGTCGCACAATCAGCTGGTCTGTTTCAGCTATTGCCCTGGATATCCCACCTAATCGATCCAGTAGCAGCAGCAAAACTGCCCCTCCTGCAACCCGGCCACTCATCGCGAGCGCGTCGCGGCGGGTGACGAAATCGCTCCACGAAAACTTCTTTTCACAGCTCATATCTATCGTCAATCTAAGAAAGTTCCGCCAAACATCTTGCGCGCGCGTTGCTCGAACGCTCGCCCCAGCGCTATTGCAATAATATACCAAATTGCCGTGACGGGAACCGCGACAAGCGCTATCGTTTGAAGAGAGAAGTGTAGATGTCGCAACGTCGCGAACAGCCAGCCCCAGAGAGCGTCAGAGCCTCGGTAAACTACGAGGTCGATAGCGTTCTTCGCCTTGTATTTGTCTTCGCGACGGGCCACTGTGAATAGCGCCTGACGCGCGGGTGTCGAGATCGCGAAATGGATAGTGCGCTGAACGGCCTGGAAGGCAACTACTGTAGTCAACCTCGGAGTCAGCCAGAGCGCAAAAAAGCCTGCGCCGAAGGCCAGCGGCAACAAGGATGCCCCAAAGCCTACGCCCAGACGTTGCACCAGACGGCCCGTCGCGGATGCCTGCGTGAGCAGCGTCAGTACGCCGACGGCAAGATCGATCGAAGCGAATATGCGCGTTTGAACCGCTCGATTGCGCGAAGCCGCCGACACCACGTTGGCTTGTTCGAGATAGAGCGTGGTGGCGCAAAACGACAGCAGACTCACCCACGCCGCGATTCCCGCGAGATACGGCGAGCGCGTCAAACGTTTAAGCCCATCCAGAGCGCCCCCACCGACGGCACCGTCTTCCGCTGACGCCGCTCCAGCCTGAGCCTGCCCGCCATATGGTGACGCTTTCTCCAGACGGCCCGCGCAAAACAAGGCCAGCTCCAACAGCAAGGCCGAAATTAAAAGAAGATTTACAGGGCCCAATGGCCTGGAAAGCGTTACTGCCAATGACGGCCCCAACAGACTACCGGCGGTTCCGCCAGCGCTTATAAAGCCAAACAGGCGCTTGCTTTGCTCGCTAGTATAAAGGTCAGCCATGAAGGACCAGAAAACGGAGACCACGAACAGGTTGAACACGCTGACCCATACAAAAAAGGCACGAGCTACGTAAACCGTGGCGACGTGAAACGTCAAAAGTAACCAGAAAATTAAAACGTTCGCCGTGAAAAAGCGGTAGACTAAAGGGATAAAAGTGCGCGGCGGTATATAGGCAACGGCGGCGCTGTAGACTGGCTGTAACACCAGCAGCGCGAAAAAAGCCGCGGTGAAAAGCCACGGCAGATGGCGCACGCCGCCCACCAAACCCATCGTGTCGCGCACCGGACGAAGCACGTAGTAGGCTGCTAGCAGAAAGAAAAAGTAACCACACGACCAAAATACGGCCCCACGCTCGGCAAGCTCTATTCCGAGTACGCTACAAACTCTGCTAGACAGACTCGTCGTTTTGGTCACGGCAGCGCCAAAGCTCCAAAAAGAGGCGGTCGACGCCAGGCCGATTGGTTTTGATTTTCCGCCACGCCTCGCGCTTTAAAATAAATTTTAACTGCACAGGCTCATAGTATACTCCGGCGATTTCTACCCTATTGTTTAAAGCTTATCCACTTCGACACATTGGCTGCTCACTTCAAGGTCGATCTTTGTCCCCACCGCCCGGGGCTACTGCGCGAGAGGGGTGTGCCCTTCCTTGTTGAATCGCCTCGAGTCGGTCGGCTGCCCTGTTGATTGCTCGCGTGGCGTCGTCTACGGTGGCTGCCGCTCGGCTCGCAGCGAGCGAAGCTTGCTGCGCGGCGTCGAGCGCCTTAGCTGCTGCTGCTTGCGCGCGTGCCGCGGCCTCTTGTGCCCGCGCGGCAGCCTCTTGTGCGCGAATGATTTCTTCCTGTTGCCGTTGCGACATCCCGCAGGCCGCAAGCGTCAAGGTCGTTGCGAGTAGTGCGAAAGCCAAACGCGGCGGCGGTAAAATTTTCGGTTTCATAGATCCCTCACTCACAAAGAAACCCGCGACCTCAATCGCGGGAGAAATTGCAGGTACGCGAAGCGCACCATGCGGCGCGAACATTGTGCTCTTAGAGTGCACGGCGACTTTAACGCAAGTCGTAACCTTGCCCGGATGGGCAAGAGTGCCGTCCTGCCTAGGACGCGTGGAAACTTGCCAGATGTTCCGGTGGATGGTCAAACAGTTCATTCAAAACAACTAAAGCCAGCGACTTTAATTTGTGGGTGGTCTACTTACTCTTATGCTTCCTTACCGAAAACGTTTACTATAAACGTACTCATCGTAGGCTTCGCTCGTCGCTTCAATTTTTTCGGCGACCTACGACTTTTACTGTGGCCTTGGACGAGCGGTCGAATAAAACGTCTCCCAAGCGGCGCTAAAGAGCCGCCAGCAGCACGGCAGTCACTCCAGTGAGAAAGATGCCATCGAAGGTGCCTGCGCCTCCAATGGACACCACTGGAGCGCCGAGGTTAGCCACCTTGTGAAGATTAGTCAGATCGGCGCCGATCAATGTACCAAGAACTCCACTCGTATACGCGATGACGTGAACGATGTGTCGCCTGTGCGCCCTTGGAGCCAGGATAATCGCAGCTAGCGCAGCAGTTATCGGCGGAACGAAGACCGGTAGCGCAATTCCGAGGCCACGAATCGGCCGGGCAAACTGATGGGTAACAAAAGCGACTACCGCTGTGCCTAGCACCGACGGTAGTATCGCCTCGGGAGTGCGCGTCAAAGCATAAGCCGTAACCGCCAATGGCACCAGTGCCCCGCCGATATTAACCGCTACAGTAGTTTTGGGGCCCGCGTACTCGAACGGAATCGCATAAACGATCCCGAAGTAATTGATTGTGGCGACTAGCGGTCGTGGCCCTGATTCAACCGTGTACAGGGGGATGTTCACGTAGCTACCCAACAAGCTTACTAGTAAAACGAAAAGAGCTGCCCGCGGTCGCAATCCTAAAACGCGGAAGGCGTAGCTAATCAGCTCGATTTGAATTAACAAGAAAAGAATGGCCAAAAAAGCCAGCGCAATTAGCAGGTAGATCATGAGAAAGGGCGCAAAAAGCATGCTTTTTACCCTCCTAATTCAATGACGAACGTTCGTGCCGCCCGAGCCCGCTCCTTGACTGACCGTCCTGTGGACTGCCCGTAAAAGTTATAAAAGTGGCGGTAACGCGCCCGCTCGCTCGTGCAGAAGTCTTATCCGCGACCGTGCCTGAGCCGTCCACCGCGCGGATCGCGCGTCTTCTCCCGCTAATCCGATTATCCTACAATCTTTTCAGGTCCGTCGCGCTCCTTCTGTATCCGCTTTGGAGTCATTCTGGCTCCTAAAGCTGTCCGCCTCGCGAGCTATAAAGACTATCAATCGTGAAAGCACGGAGCGTTTTAGGCAGTCATTCCCCAGACCAGCAGTGCCGTTAGAAGCCGCGCTGTCAGCGCTGCGCATACACGCTCCAAGTCATTGCGGCCAATTTCGTTCACATGCGCGGCTATGAGTCGAGTTCTCAATCCGCGCCGTTACCGGCGCCGACTGGTAAGCCGGGCGCGGCCTCCGTCCCTCGGCTTTGGGTTTTGACTCGACATTTCGAATACAAATACCACTTTCTTGCGCGTGTGTCTTTGATACACGAGCGATTGTCGAAACCGCGGCTACCGTTTTCTCATCAGCGCGCCTGGTAAAAGACAATTTTCAGCGGGCACGAAGAGCATAAGACCAAACATGATGACAGAGTTTTCCGTTGCGTCTTTACGTCGCCGTCGCGGACTGATCGTAAAGTTGGGGCGCAATGGCTATATTTCGTATAGGGGTTTGTAGGGAGGCAGGATCGATGCTGCGCAAAGAGGAAATCCGCTATGTGCGCGAGACCATCGCGCCCCACGTCGCGCCAATTCTGTCGCTCTACGTGGATGTAAATCCTGCAAGGCCAGAGAACGGGAATAAAGCGTGGTTGGTACGCGTAAAGAATACCGTTCGGGCATTGAGCGTGCCGCGCGACGTTGCCGACAGGGTAATTTCTCACCTCGAGGTCGAGCGCCCGGCTGCGCGCACCTATGCGATGTTCGCCGCGCATGATCTTTTGCAGTTGTATGAACTTCAGGTCGATTTGCCGTTGGCGGACGTTCGCAATGGGCGAGTGCAAGCGCGATGGGGAGAACCGTACGTCTTTCCGCTGCTTTACGTTTTGGACGAATACGAACGTTTCGGTGTCGTGTTCATCGATCAGGAGCGGTGGCGCTTTTTCGAAGTGTTCCTAGGCGAGATCCAGGAGATCGGCGACGCTTTCGCACCTCTGGCTAAAGAAAGTGGACGGCTCATTATCGATCGCCCTGCTCAGCGCTACGTGAAAGGCGCTTTGCTTCGCGGTGGCGCCGCAGGGGATCGCTTCGTGCGCCACCTCGAGGCGTCGGTTCAGCGGTTTTATAAGCAGATGGCGCATTTGTTGCAGCAATCTGTGGAGAGCTGGCATATCGATCGTCTAATTTTGATGGGCCCGCACGAAGATACGTCTTTGTTCGAGCAGTACCTCCCGCGCTCTTTGCGATCGCGCGTGGCCTGTCGGCTCCCTTCTTTGCCGCGTCCGGGGGCAAGCGCAAGCGAGGTGGCAAAAAAGGTCGAGCCGGTCATCGAGGAGGTGCGCAAGCAGCAAGAGTTGGACCTTTTAAAACAGGTCCGAGAGAAGGGAATATGGGGACTGTCGCCGGTTCTGGAAGCTTTGCAGCTCGGCCGGCTCTATGTGCTCGTTGCACCGTGGAATCCGACTGCACGGGTGTGGCGATGCGAAAACGGCCTGGTCGTGAAGGATGAAACGGAAGCTCGAACGCTTTGCCCCGACGAACAGGCGCACCAGGTGGAGCTGTCCGATGTCTTGGTAGATCTAGCTGCCTCTTATGCGACGCGTCTGGAGTTCGTCAAGGATGAGGTTGAAGAAGTGCTGCATCGCGATTTCGGTGGGCTGGCGGGAATTCCCCGATGGTGAGAATAGGCGTGTGTGCGTCAAAGCTGAAAGACGCGCGCGCCCTGACCGTCTCGACGTGCCTGTCTCGTGATAGGCTTTGCGTAGAAAGCCTTTCGTTTTGGATTTGCGCGTCTTCCCTCCAAGACGCGGCAGGTTAGGACGAGGGGCTGGAAGGCGTCGCTCGACCTGCGCGACCGGCCGACGACGGTCTTGACTATCGAAAGCAGCCCGCTTGCTTACAAAAACGGCTTTAATTAACCCGTCTTTGCCTCAGTACAGGGCAGCTTGTGCGAGGAGCTAGGTTGCTTGACGTTGAAAAGTTAAGTTGTATTCTTAGTATATGTTAATTTTGTGAGTTAGCAGCTCGATAATTCTTTGAGCGCTTTGCAAGAATGAGAGGGTGAGTCTGTGATGGAGCGGCTTTACGCGACGAGCGCGCGTGCCATCCATGCGAGACTCGGATGCCTTTGACGGAGAAAAGTGGGGCGCGCGGTGCTGGCGCAAAGTTATGGGAGAAAGCGGCGATGGAAACGCACAGCCATGAATGGCTTTGCCGACAGATCGTGGATAACGCGAGCGACGCGATCATTTTCGCGGATATTGAAGGGATAGTGCGTCTGTGGAACGCAGGCGCGGAGAAAATTTTTGGCTTTCGCGCCGACGAAATGGTGGGCAAGCCCATGGATGCGATCATTCCGGAAAATCTCCGGGAGCGTCACTGGAAAGGGTACCATGAGGCGATGCGCACCGGACGCACCCAATACGACCGCGATATCTTGGCGGTTCCGGCTCTTCGTAAAGATGGAACGAGAATATCGATCGAGTTCACGATCGTGATGATTCGTGACGACGGCGGCAAGCTTCTGGGTCCCGCCGCCATCCTGCGCGACGTAACCACGAAGTGGAACCAAACGAAGGAGCTACGCAAGCGCTTGGCGGAGCTCGAGGCTCAGGTGGCAAAGCTGGCCGGCACTGCGAAGAGCTAGCCACTACCGTTCGAGCTGGAGTAACGGATTGACGTTACCGCTGATGCGCGGCGACGGCTTTGGCGTACCATCAGCGGAGAAGATCGAACGCTGGCTTTCGGCTGATTGGTCGTGACGGTCGAGAGGCTTTGTGCCTTTGACAGAGTGTCGACGATCTAAGCGATTCGTAGACTTGGGCCTAAACTTAAAGTCGCGCAGATTGCCGTTGCGCCGAGCATCGGCATCTGCCAGCGCATGAGGGAACCAAAATTATGAAAGAACAGGAGAGACAAGCGCTTCGTCCCAGCGTGGGCGGGATGCTCGTGGCGGATCTGGCCGATGAAGTTGCAAAACTCAAGGCCAGGCCCGAATGGGCCACGCAGAACCGATTGGCGGTAAGCCTTGTCAAGGACGAGGCGTTGAATGTGCTTTTGATGGTATTGAAAAGCGGAGCTCGCCTCTCCGAGCATCACACAAAAGGGCCTATCGCGCTTCAGGTTCTTTGGGGTGCGGTTCGGTTGAGCGCCGGAGGGTGCGAAGTTACGCTTCAAAAAGGAAACCTTGTTGCGCTTGACCGAAACGTGGTCCACGGCCTCGAGGCCCTTGAAGAGAGCGCTTTACTTCTCACCACCGCGATAGTTTGACTTTTATGGCTTACACTATAACTCGCCTTTGCACGGACTGCCTCGATACTGCCTGCGTCAAAATCTGCCCTGTGGAGTGTATCTACGAGTACGCTGGCAGCTCGCCTTCCCATTTTCGCAATCAGCTTTACATCGACCCTGAGGAATGTATCGACTGCGGAGCATGCGAGCCGGAATGTCCTTGGGGAGCGATCTTTCAGGAAGAAGCCGTGCCTGAGATATTCGCTGACGACATAGCGTTGAACCATGCTATTCGAGAGCGTCGCGACGAGTTCAAGCTCGCAACCTACCGACCGATGCCGCAGCCTACTCCCGACCAGGTAGCCGAGAACAAGCGCAAGTGGGGCGCCGACCCGTCTTTGACGAGCGCTCGCCTTGCGGCGAAATACAAGCATGAACCGCGCAAACGGGCCTAAAACGGTGGACGGGCTTGCGTCGGTTGCTCGGGCTGCAGGACTTGTTAAACTTCCGGTTGCTTTCCGTCGCCCCCTTATCGGTTCAAACGCCGATTGGGGCGCGTCAATCCCAGACGGCCTCTCTGACGGCGGGCAGGCCACGGCTTTGAGTAAATTCAGAAGGCCGAAGAGCTTATGGGAGGCGAGAAAAAAGTACCGCGATTGAGCTGGAGCGGCGTTGTTCAGCGTGACTGGGTAATCTTTGGCATCTTGTGGGCGGCGATCGTGATACTCGCACTCGGGCCTTTCGGAATTTTGGCAAGTGCGGCTCGGTCGCTTCTTGCGCTGGTCGTTGTGGTTCACGCAGCCGAAGCGTTGTACGTGGTTTTTCGCCTTCGTGACGCGCCACAATGCGCAACTACCTGGCTTCTTGCCACACTTGTCATGGGGCTGCGTGCTGTGGTGGCTCTAGAAAAAGCGTTAAAGACAGACCCCGCGTAAGGTTGTGGAGATGAGTCTTCGATGGTTCGCCGTGGCGCGGGCTCTCCACGTGCTCGGCCTGGTTGTTTGGATCGGCGGTGTTGCCGCAATTACTACGGTGATTTTGCCGGCAATGCGGGAAATGGAGTCGGCGGAGCGCAAACTGCTTTTGTTTCAGGAGGTGGAAAAACGCTTTCGCCCGCAGGCGAGAGTCGCTTGGCTGATTGTTGGCCTGACGGGGCTTTACATGCTCAAGGCTCTGAATGGCTGGGGCAGGTTCGCCCGCGTACGGTATTGGTGGATGCATACGATGGTGGCGCTCTGGGTGGTATTTGGATTGATGCTGTTCGTTGTCGAACCTTTGATAGTCGGGCCTCGTCTGGAACGCGAGCTTACGAGTAATCCCTCTGGGGCGATCGCTCGGATGGAGAAATTGCATTGGGCGCTGCTTGCGGCGAGCTTACTGGTCGTCGCATCAGCGGTCGTGGGTAGCTATGGAGGATTTTAACTTTCAGGGAAAAGAGAGGAAGTTCGCCTCGCACTCGTTGCGTAAGGGCATGGCGTTATGACTTTGTCTCGGAAGATGCACGCCGTGAACGACGAAGGACCTTCAGGCGCCAGGCCGGGAGATCGCCTCTATCGATTACTTGCCGACGAGCACGCACGCCTTGACCGGCTGTTAGCTCAGGCTTCGAAGGAGCAGGGCGTGAAGGCCGCCGAAAGCTACCAGCGCTTCCGTGAAACGTTACTTAGGCATATCAGCATTGAGGAGAAGATCCTCTTGCCGGCTATCCGCCGAATTCGCGGCGGGGTTCCACATCCACTTGCAGCAAGGCTTAAACTGGACCATGGCGCGCTCGCGGCGTTGATGATGCTGCCTCCGTTGCCTTCGACCTTTCGGGCAGTGCGCGCAGTGCTCGACGCTCATAATCCGCTCGAAGATGCTCCAGGTGGACTCTACGATCAATGCCAGCAAATCGCGGGGCTGGAGCTCGATAGTCTTATCGAACAAAGCCGCTCAGCGCCGCAGGTGACAGTTTCACCTTGGAGCTACAGCCCAAAGGTCTTGGCAGCGGCGAAGCGATTGCTAGCCCGTGGAGGCTACGATCCGTCGCTACTTGACGATTCGAACTAGCGCTCGAGGGTGCCGGTAACGTATAGCTTGCTGGCTGGGATTTGAGGGATCGGAAAAGGTTTTGGATGCCTGCGCCGCTCCCTTGACGCGCGTCCCAGATCAGCCCCGGTACATGCTTGCGTCCAGGGTTTACCTTTGCCGAAGTCCGTGCTTCGACGCCCAAGCTGGGCGTTTCGTGCCCGATCGGCAAACAGTGCGATGGCACTGCTTAACGCTATTTTCATTTACCGTCGAAGTTCTGGGGAGTACAAAAAGAAAGTAGTAGCGACAGCGTTTCGATGGCCGCGTTGCGACTAGCGATAACCGTTCAAGAGCGCTGCTTAATCGTGCCTTTGTACATTGGGCGGATACTCGATTCGGCTTGTCTTTTAGACCCAAGAGCGCAATGCTGACGTCAGTGAACATGTGAATGTGTCGATACGGCGAGTAAGGGTTTTCGGCGACTCAAGAAGCAGGACAATGATTAAGCCCATATTGGAGAATTGGCGAAGGGCGTGTGATAGTTAAGAGCCTGGCACAGTGTCTTGGGAGGTTCGCTATTGATCGACCGAATCGAAGGCGGTCGCGAATTACTCAGCGCGAAGGGAGGAAGAATCGTATGGGATCCGAGCCTGCCGAAACAGCGCCAATCGGTCCGTTGGGTCTTCGTGTGGGGCAAAAGGCGCGCCGCGTTCAGACGGTGACGACCGAGCACGTCGAGCTTTATGCGCAAATCACTGGCGACCGCAATCCCCTCCATTTCGATCCTGACTTTGCCGCGCGCACGCGCTTCGGACGTCTGGTTGCACAGGGCGGGATAACGGCTGGGATGCTCAACGCGCTCGTGGCGATGGATATGCCGGGCCCCGGGACGGTTTTTATGAGCCAGTCGCTTCGTTATCTCGCGCCGGTGTATATCGGTGATACGCTTACGGCGGAAATCGAAATACTCTCGCTTAAGCCGGATAAGCCTGTCTGTCAACTAAAAGCCGTGATCACCAACCAGAACGGCGTGACCGTTCTCGAGGGTGAGTGTTGGACCTATACGCTGCGACCAACCTAAGCTAGCCGGATGCCCTCGAGGGTTGGATCAGCGCGGTTCCTGGCGCGGTAGGCGAGCACGATCCCGCACGATCCCACACCATTTACTCCGCGGCTTCGAGGAGGCACGACGCTGGTGAGCGGCACGTAGCTCCGCCTAGCCGTTGGCGATTGAGGGTTAACTACTAAAGATTGTGTTGAACGTCCCGACCGAAATTTAAGAAGCTCCCCCGTCAAACTTGTGGCGCGCTTTGCAGCTTTTTTGCACGCAAGCCACGCAACGAAAGCCGCTGCCTCACCCAGACTCGGTTATCAGGCCAGGCGAATCTTGATGCCAGCCGCTTGATTTCGTTTTCGCCGAAAATTCTAGGTCATTGACCGATAAACTCCCTGATAAGGTTTAGGACTTTGTCGGTCTGTTCGAGATGCACCAGATGAGAGGACTCGTCGAGAATTTCTAAGCGGGCCCCGCGAATTCCGCTTCGCTATCAGCAAGTTCCCAATAGGGCGGATCGACCCATACCGAGGGATAGCGCTTTTCGAAATCTGCCGGCAGCTCTCGATAAGGCATCAAATGAAACATTGAAATCTTCATCGCACCATCTCCTTTGCGAAAATCGACTGCTTACTTGAAATAGCGCGTATTTACCTGTAATGACGCGCTGCTCAATTCGTTTCTCGACTCACTGCTTCAAAATCCCGAAGCTTTTGGCCTAAAACGACCCATTTGGTACGCCGCACGCAACTCAACACCCAGGACCTGGGGCCTCATCCTCAACGAAGGTTCCTTGGAGTTTGCCTGCCGCCTCCCAGCGACGAATTTCGGCTTTCGATAACGCTCACTCCAATCCTTGCCATGTCGTGCTTTTCATTTAAGGTTAGGCGCGTACAACCTTTTAAAGCATCGAACCCCCAAAGTCCGCGCTTCCTAGGCTCGCCGGTAGGGCGACGAACTTTGATATCATCGGTCAGGCTCAGAGCCAATGTCGCTTCCAAGCCGGCGATAAACGCGCTTTCTTAAGTGCGCAGTTGCTCGGGCACCGACGGCCGATGAGGCATTCGGTGTAAGTGGCGTGGTCGGAGTAACAGGTAACAGGCGTCAAGAAGCCAGTAAATGCAAGCGCCCCCAATCGCTCTCTGCCTCGCTAGTTTATAACTTCGACCAGTTCGCCGCAACAAGGTGTGGCCTCGAATTTTGGATTCGCTCGCCGTCGGCGAACAACCTCATCGGGTGTGCAACGCCCATTACCCATAACCCGGCCGGCCGGTTCGCCGTCCGAGTAGCAGCGTTGAAGCAGCTTGCAGCGAGGTAACTTAACAAGGCTAAGAGCTTCGGCGGGCGAATTGCTTGCGCATTTGCATGCACGCGTACGTATACGCGGACGCTTTGCGCGTGGCGAGTAGAGCAGGGCTTCGCGCAAAGCGTACTGTGCTTTGATAATTACAAACAGGATTCGCGAGAGGCGGGGCCGCCGCTAGGAAGATTTATTTCTTCGCCTTACTTTAAGGCTTGGCGGAAAGCGCCTCCTGTAGCGGGCGCGCTCCTGCGCCGCTCGCTCCTCACGGTGGGTTTCGCGATATTTTTTGCTTGCCACTTTGTTGGCGCAGCGATGGCTACAGTATATCTGGTTTAGCCGACCGGCAAAAAAAAGCTTGCCGCAGCTTTGCTCGGCGCAACGTCTTATCTTGAGCGCTTCCTTTGAGTTTTCGTAAATATCGTCAAGCGCCACTCTTATCACCGCGTCCTCCAGTCTCGCGTCCCAGTAACTTAGCGCCCGACCGCCGTCTGCTTGAAGCTTGTCCGCCTCGAGGATGACCTTGCCGCCTTGGTATCGGGTCTCAAAGCGCTTTCGGTCCGCTACCGCGCCCAGAAGCTCCGCTATCCTGTCAACCAACTGCTGAAGACGTTCCAGGTTGTGCGCAAGCTCTGCCACCTCCTTTGCCTGTGGCTCATCCGGGCTTAGGTCGAGCCAGCGGCTTAGGTCGTAGAGCAAATTGGGCAGGTCGCCAGGCCTGCCGCTCGCGAGCGCCTCGACGTCGAGCTGGGCGAACTGCACCAGCCACGGAAGGATCTTGTCTTTCTCCATTGGAGCAGGACGCTTGTTCGCTCCTGGCCTGATTGGTGTTTTTGGGTCGACTTGTACGCTCATCATCTTGCTTTCTCGTCCAGCGTTGTTGTGTGCGTCAAATGTTAATTGCCATATCAAAAGACCTTTGTGTTATCGAACCGCCTTTTTCGATGCGCACCGTATAATCATATGAATCTTTAAAAATCATATTGACGGAAAAAAAGAAAAAGCAATAGTCTGGCAGTAAGTTGACACGAGGAGGTATCACAGCGATGAAGCGCAAGTTAGTAACGTTGATAGTGACGCTACTTTTCACGTCGGTTCTGCCAGCGCTCGCTCACGCTCAAGGATTGAGCTTTGTCAATCCCAACGCATTCGGCAGCTACACTATCATCACTCCTGGCCAGCCGTTGACTTTCGTCAATCCGAACGGGTTCGGCGGTTATACCGTCACTACTCCAGGTCGTCCGTTGACGTTCGTCAATCCCAACGGGTTCGGTGGCTATACCGTCGTTACTCCAGGCCGTCCGTTGAGTTTCATTAACCCCAACGGGTTCGGCGGCTATACGGTCGTCACGCCAGGGTTGCGATGAACAACCGTGGATGTGACGCTTGCGCTGATGCTCCGCTGTCAAGCTGAAATTTTCGCTAAGAAGCAACATGCGATGAGTCGCCATATCAAAGCAGGCAATCAGCTTCCGGATTTGCTGCTAATCCGCTCGCGCCTAATTCCCGCTAGTGAGCATCGCTACGCGACTCGGGGCGACTGGTGGTGGCAAGGCGACACGCTCGAGATACGTATCAGCAGGGAAGAGCAAAGACAAAATCCTTTGTATCCCTTTCTATTGTTAGTACACGAGATGGTCGAGGCGCTTCTTTGCCGCTTGTCTGGAATCACTACGGAAGAAGTTGATGCCTTGGATATGAACTATGGTGGCGACGGCGAGCCGGGCGACGACCCGCGCGCGCCTTATCGATGGGAGCACGCCACGGCCGAACTCGTGGAGCGCGTTCTTGCCAAGCGGCTTAGCGTCAACTGGCAGGACTATCTGAAAGGAGGAGGTGATGAGAACCTCGATTGACCATTCCAAATCGCAACCGCTTAAAACCGCCTTGCAGGTAAAACGTTCGACCTTCCGCGAAGCGTATAAGGCCGCATACATGGAGGCTCTTCGGGCGCGAATAAGAGTTGAAGAACTGCTCGATGAGGCGGATCCCCAGCTCCTTTGGAAGGTCGAGGGATGGAGATACGGCAGGGTGCTGTTGTTGGAAAACGGCGGCGCCTGGTTAGCATCCCCAGGCACGTTCAGAGTTTTCGTTCCAGGGAGAGACCTTATGGCGCAGGCGGTTGCCGAAGCGATTTTAGCTTATTACTTCGCGATGCAACAGGCGGAGGCTGCATGGCGCGTGTTCATCTCCGTTGAATTTGACGATCCCGACCTTCTCCCTCCTGATTCACTGAGATGTTAGAGAATACGCGGGCGAAAGGCAGGGGCAAGTGCTTTAGCTTGAGTGCCTACAAGCAAACGCTCTCTGAAGGGGAGGGAGCAGGATAGCACTGAGAGAAGTGGCAGCAGACCGTTGTCACAGTAGCTTCTCGCGGAAGTTCTGCCTGCGGCGAGAGAAGCTCGCGCGAGAAACTCAAGGAATACGGTGACCCTCGGCTACAATAAGGAAGACAATCTCGCCTTCTCCCAGGATTCCCAGTCAGGCTAAGCCGACAAGGAGCGAATGGCCGGCGCACAAGACAGGCCCGTCGCGTACTGTCGCATCTAGAGCGAGGGTAGCCGCCGTGCTTGAGCGCAGGAATTATCGTCTGTGGGACAACGCTCCCAGAGCGGGCATCACGAGACAGATACGCAGTTTCGCGTCGCTAAAACTTCTTTCACAGGGGTGCGGTCTCCGGTGCAGCTTATCAGCCGGGGAGCCGCGAGAATAGCGATTTCAAAGCCAAGTTCGCGGTAAAGGCAGATTATGCGTTCGGTCGCCTGATTGGAGATAATCACTGGCCCTGGATGGGAGGCAAGTGCGCGCGCAAGCCTGACCTGGTCGTCCCACGAAAATCCGTCCTTTGAGTACTGGGTGAATTCGACGTCGTATGGAGGGTCGGCGTACACGAAGTCGTCGGCTTGAAGCTTTACTGACTCGAAGTCGCCGCACGTAAACTCCCAGCGGGAGAAGACGGCGACGTACTCGCTGAAATCGCGTTTATATGTAATTTTCTTGTACCGCCCGAAGGGGACGTTGAACTCGCCCTTGCGATTGAAGCGGCAAAGTCCGTTGTAGCCCGTGCGGTTTAGGTAGTAGAAGAGCGCCGCCGCCTCCGCCGAGTCCTCTTTGCCTTCGCGAATGAGTTGATTGAAGCGCGCACGGTGGCGGTAGAAAAGCTCCCGGTCGTTTGCCATTTCAAGATCGATCTTGAGTCCTCGCTTGAGCCACCGATAGAAATTGACCAAATGGGGATTGGCGTCGTTCAAAAGGGCACGCTCGGGCTTAAGGCTGAGCGCGACCGCAAGCCCTCCACATAGAGGCTCCACGAGACGCCGCCATCGCTCGGGCCACCATAGCCGGGCTATATGGGGCACGAGCCAGCGCTTGCCTCCTGCCCATTTGAGGGGCGGCCTCACAGCAGCGGGAACCTCGAATCGAACGCAAGGCCCGCAGTGCGCGTGTTCCGCAACTCGCTTACTTGAAGCCATCCCACGTTAAGTTCCCCATTAACTTGCGCGCTCTTCGTTTTTTAAACTTTCCGCCTACGCCATAACGGTTGCCGCCGCGTGCCCAAAGAGTCAAACGATCCTTCGTAGCGAACGGCGGGTTACCGGAACGGAAATTTTGTGACCGTGCTGGCATCGGTACAAGCGGTTTTGCAGCAACTGCTTAGCCGGCCTGCAGCCGACGCTTCGCATCTGCGTAAACGAGCAACTCTAGCACATCGCCGCTAAAAAGGCCGCTCGAGGCAACGGCAAGTTGGGCTGAGCTAAGTAGCTATCGTTAGATGCCCATGCTGGAGCTTTTACTATCGCATTCGCTCGCGTAAAACTGGTGCGCCTGGTTGGGGTGCTGGGAATTTGCTTGCAAGCCAGACTACTAGCACTCCAGCGGCAACCAAGGTAAGGACAACGATAAGTTGCAGCAAAAGCCGCCTCGTACGCGACGTCATAAGGCGCGCGGGTCTGAGTCGCGCCGCGCGCCCGGTTATTTTCACTTTTTCGGGCGACTCGAGGTCGGCCAGCATCTCCTCGGCACGTTGGTAGCGGTCGGCGGGTCTTCGTTCTATAGCCCGCAGCACGATTTCCTCCAAGGCGAGGTCGAGCTCCGGTCTCCAGTGGCGCGGCGGAATGGGGTCACTGCTCACTTTGAGTTTCATCAGCTGGACTACGCTTTCCGCGCAATAGGGTAAATGACCTGTCAACATCTCATACAGAATCGTGCCGATAGCGTAGATGTCGCTGCGAGGGTCGCCTCGTCGGCCGCTTATCTGCTCCGGGGCCATGTAGTCAGGCGTTCCCATTGTTGTGGAGAGACCCGACCACGTCACCCGCCGCGAAGCAGAGTCGAAGGCGATGCCGAAGTCCATGATCTTGATACGTCCATCCGCCGTGACCATGATGTTCTCGGGCTTGAGGTCGCGATGCACTACACCCAGCCGGTGCAGATACGAAACTGCGCAACAAAGTTGTTTTGCGATCGCCAACGCCTGGTCTAACGGAACTGGCACCCCCCGCGTCATCAACGAGCGTAAGGGTCTGCCTTCGACGTACTCGATCACCAAGTAAGGACGGCTTTTGTTTTCAACCTTGAAGACACGAACGACGTTAGGGTGGTCGAGCTTAAGGCCGATTTGTTCCTCGCGCTCGAAGCGGCTGTAGAAGGCTACGTCGCTTTCGTACTGAAGATAGGGCAACTTGATGGCAACGAGCTCGCCGCTGCGTTCGTTGCGGGCTTTGAAAATCGTCGCCATCCCGCTTCGCGCAATCAATTCGAGCAGTAGGAAGTCGTCCAATCGGTCGCCAGCGGCCAGTTCACGCATCGAAAAGCCCGTGCCTAAGCTATCACTACCAAAAGGCGAGCGCAATTAAGCGTTGCTTGCAGGGCGTCTACCTATCGACGGCCTATTCCTGTCAGCGCGCAAAACCAGCTTCGCACGCGCTCAAATGGCCCACCTGGAAGGTGCGGCGTATCGCCGAAAAATCGCACTATCGCGACGGTCAAGTTATCGGCGGTTCCCCGCCGATTTGCTTCATCGATGAGCGTTTCACATGCCGCCTCGACCGGGGAACGGGCAGAAATCTCCTTTAACTCCTCTTCGCTAATAACACTGTACAGGCCATCACTGCAGATGAGCACCACGTCGTCGCTTTTGAGGGGCATCGTGATCCTGTCGATCGCTACTATCAACTCTTGACCTATAGCTCGGCTGAGCACGGAGCGTTGAGGATGGTTGGCAGCGAATTCTCGTCGTACGATTCCCGCGCGAATCCAGTCGGCAACCACGGTGTGGTCGCGGCTTAGCTGGGTAAGTTTGCTTTGGCGAACGATGTACAGCCTGCAGTCACCCACGTGCGCCGCAAAGAGCGTACCGTTGGATATCACAGCCGCTGTAAGCGTGGTGCCCATGCGACTTAGTTCGGGCACAACCAGGGCGCGATTACGAATTTCGATATTCGCGCGCTGAACCGCTCTCAACAGCCGCCTAGCTGGTCCCCACGAGGCTGGTGCGTCGCGATAGCTCTCGAGCGTGATCTCTACCGCGAGTCTGCTGGCGATTTCGCCCCCCTCATAGCCACCAATACCGTCAGCCACCGCCACCAGCACTTCACCTTTGCCGTCGCCCCATAAAACGCACGCGTCTTCGTTGTTGACTCGCACCGTTCCGACGTCGGTAACGACCGCGGCGTCGTAATTATCACCTCGAGCGCTGAGCTTGAAGCTTCGGCTCATTAAGTGTTCACCGGTCAAACCGTCCACAGTTGCTAAGTACTATATTGTGGGTTCGCTAATGACGTTTGCGACCTTGAACATTGAGCAACAGGCTCGCCGATCGTTTTTGCTCTCTGCCCGCACGTCGATCGACTAGAACTTCGCTCGGTTGTGTCATCCGGATTGGTGTGCAACTCCCTTCCTGTTTCGCTGTCGCAGATGCGCGGCCTTTAAACTACACGACATCTGGCGAAAAGCTCCCCATATAAGCTGCGTGCGGTCTCGGCAGCCCAAAACACGCCCTTACGAAAAAGTCGCGCTAGGGTGAAGCGAACAGTCAGAGCTCCTCCGGCGGCAGTCCATAGTTCGCATTTTTAGAGCCCACGGTGGTGGCAATATCGACATCGCGCTTTACTGCGAAAAAGATTTTTTCGACAGCCTCGGGCCGGCCTGAAAAGAACCTAGAAGTAGCAAAGCTCGTTGGTTACGGCCCGCTTCGGAATCGAAGGCTTCGCACTTACGCGCGCGCTACGGATGGCTAAGCGCACTGAAAAACCCCGGACACACTAAGAAGAGAAGCGATGAGCACGATTATTAAAGACGTCGCCGGCTGTTGGGCCCCCTCGAGCACGTCTGATCGCCGTCCTCAATCGCAGGTCGGAATTGACGATTACCACGAAGTGATTTTCGATACCGGATAAACTTTACGCCGGCCGCGACGATTCTAGCAGTGTTTGCCTGCCTCGCTTTCGAGACGTAACCGCGAAGTAAGCCCAACCGTACGCTCCCCAGATAACCGCGATCACTAGAGCTAGGAGAGGCTCCTTGACGCTACCGAGCCCCTCGAACGGGCCGATCACGTAAAAAGCAAGACAAGCGAGGTTGGCCAGCGCGCCGAAAACAGGGATCACGCCGTGCCGAAAGCCCCTGAAATCGTGTCGTTCGGCATACGCCACTATACAAATGACGTTAGTAAGTCCGTAAAGCACAAACGTGCCGAAGTTAGATACTAAAGTTATCAGCAAAAGGCCGTTTGGCAAGCTCGCAAGTTGGGCGTTCGACTTGATACCCACGGAGTACCAGATGTTGTGCGGTAATTGCGCGATCGCGCTGTCTGGTGGAGCAGCCGAGCCGCCGAAGTAATAGATCGCTCCGTAAGCGCCAAGGACCGCGCTAATGGTGGCGAGCGTCCAGATCGCGCGATAAGGGGTCAAATTCCGTCCATGAAGGAGCCCAAAATGGGTTGGCAACTCCTCATCTCGGCCCATCGCGTACGTTACTCGCGCTCCTGTGTTGATACAGCTTAAGGTAGTACCGACAAGCGCTAGAAAAACGGTCAGGGCCTCGAGCAGCATGAAAACATGACCCCGGTTTCCCAGCAGGGCGTCGCCAACGATCACCATCATGTCACCAACGGGAGCCGCGGAGCTTTTAGCGCTGCCAAGTCCATAGCCGCTGTTGAGGAAGTAGTTGGCCGCGAAATACTCGAACATGTAGCAAACGAGTCCTTGAATTGTCAGCGAAAGTAGCACTCCCCGAGGCACATCCCGCTTGGGGTCTTTTGCTTCTTCGCCTAGCGCGGTAGCCGACTCAAAGCCTACCAGCAACAAAATTGCGACGGTGGCCTGAAGCATGGCCCAACTAAAGGAGTGCGGGAAAACTACCGACCATGCGCTCGGATGGGACGGATTGTCACCCTGAAGGCTATAATGAACGACTGTCTTGACCGTGTTGCCAGCGTCGTTGAGCGTCAAACCAGTCGAGCCCTCGGGATGGCCTAAGCGGTATGCGATAGCGAGCGCGGAAAAAAACAGAAGCGCCGCAATTTGGACCACGTTAATTACGACGTTGGTTATTGTCGAGCCAGTAACTCCCCGAAACGCGATGTACGAGATGGCGTAGGCCGAAAGGATAGCCATTAGGGCCATAAACAGCGGGCCTGGAATCGCCGCATTAATGACCGACGGGAAGAAATTGCCTACGATATATCCGAGCATTACGCCGATTGTCGCGACCATTACGCCTGGATAGACCCAGTAGTACAGATGCGAGGCCCAGCCCACGATAAACTTGGCAATTCGTGCAAAACGGTAAGCTTGCGTGTTGTTCAAAAACGCCTGTTCAGCAAATAGATAAGAACTGCCAGCTCCCGGATAAAGCTTGGCGAGCTCCGAGTACGACACGGCAGTTGCGTAGGCTAGCACAAGGGCCAAAAGTAACCCCGGCCACATGTCAAGCCCAGACGGAAACGCGTATCCAGCCTGGAGCACAAACGTGATCCACAGAAAAGCCCCTGGCGCGATTAAAGCCATCGCGTTTACAGTTACTCCGGTCAACCCCAGTGTTGGCTGCATTTTTGGCCGCTCTTCCATTAGCGCGTAGACTCCTCCCCATTAGTCGCCACTAAAACCGTCGGCACGAAGAAACGTCCTTGACGATCCGGTGGCTCATTACCAGCGCTCACTGCAACGGCGATGCCAACACCGAGAGAGTTTGCAACGCGGCCAATTAACACGAGGTGAAGGACTTCGGTAAGCCGTCCGTGCCCTATAAGTAGGCAACCGTGCGCGTTAAATAGGCAAAGATGCCTGCTTGCGAGGCCAGGGAAGCTTGCTCTTTACAAGAGGAGTATTATGCGCATGCGGGTGATTTCTGCGATGGTCTAACCCCAGCAGTCCGAGCCATCAGAACGCAGATCGCACACTTGACCGATGGCGGCGACAGGGAGGTTATCTTCGCAGCGATAACCTGACTTTGCGGCGTGTGCGCAAGGTGCTAGTTAGCGTCAGGGGGTTCCTGACTTTGCGCTGGGTGTTTTTGCAAACGGCCCCGAAATCGCCAAGACGCGGCTTTTAGAGCGCTTTTTCGGAGTCTAATCAGGCTCGACAAAATCAATCGGGCCACCAACCCTTCTCAACGTTTGCGCGCAGCCCAACGAACACCGCGTATGGCTTTAAAAGCCGCCAGCTCCGGCTATAAAACACCCGAGTTCTTCATTTTTTATTTGTCTCGCCAGCCTTTGCCTGGCTAGCGGTCGGGTCGGTGCGCCAATAGGAAAGTCCGATAGCGCACAAGAGCAGCTCAGATAGAAATCAAACAGGGCCGCATCCAAACAGATCTTGTGGGAAACCTTCCACACGGTTTCCTGAGGAGTCGGGCCAGTCGCTCTTGGCTTCTGCCGAGTAATGGTTTAACCCGCCTTTTTGTTGCATGACCCAGTTTAAACGCCCACCTTGGCGATCGCTGCGATCGCTTACAGACCGTGCTGAGGGGCATTGTAGTTTGCAAAGCTTTAAGTTTGCAAAGTTTTAAGTAGAGGCCCAGGGCAACTCAGCACTGGCAAGCAAATCCGCTCAGCCTTGCTTATCCCACGTGCATTTGCCCATTTCACGCACATTTTGCGCTCTAGGTTGGTTAGCGTCCGGCGTAGCCTGATGCAGCGAAGTGGGCCCTAACTCCAGAGTTTTTCGTCAGCTTGGTAGCAAAGAAACTTGGCATGCTTCGTGCCTATGTGCCGCGGTTCACTCCGGGGGCGGACGGTCTGTTGACGGTAAACGTTGCTTAAGAAATCGAACGGGGTACAGGCTACAGGCAAGTGATTGATCATTCGTATGATGAGCGAGAATGAATATGAGAATGTCACTAGCTAAAGTTTATCTTTCGCTATCATTAGTTTTCCTTTTACCATCTGTTTTCGTATCGCTTCCAGTACGAGCTGAAGCTCAGAGCGCGAGTAACCAGAACGCTTCTGCTCAAGGCTCTAGTGGGACCACGTCTAGCGGCGCTGCTTCGAGCTCCCCGTCAGCTAGCGCACCAGGTGCAAGCGCCTCAAGCACCGCCGCCACAGGCGTGGGCGCGCTCGACCCGGCGCTTGCGGGCATTGCCGAGTTATACCGCCTTATGACTGAAGGAGTCCAATCGGCACAAAAGAACATCCAGGCATCTACTGGTATTAACGTTCACGGTCTAATCGCCATGGGATACGAAAACAACTTCGATTATCCCTACACCGGCGACAATCTGTACCGCGCGTTCGACTACTTTGGAGCGAACAACTTTGAGCTTATTCAAGGCGAACTTCACCTAGACCACACTGCCGCCAACCAGCCCGGTTTCGTCCTGGACCTTAACACGGCCAACACGGCCCAGGTCATGTATGGGCTGACCACCTATTATCGCGCACCGGGTCGCGCTGGCGTCTGTCCGCAAAGCCCTTGTGGATGGCTTGACGCGACTCAAGCGTTCCTTACCTATACGATTCCGATTGGCAACGGAATTGTCGTGACCGCAGGACGCCAGTATGGGCTTATCGGCTACGAATCATTGCCTGACTGGCAGACCACTAATCTTTTCGAATCGATCGGATTGCTCTACAATCTCGGCGAACCGTTCACCGTCACCGGAGTGCGCGCGTCGTATGTTTTCAGCGAGAAATTGAGCGCGATAATCGGAGTCAACAGCGGGTGGGATACGATCGCCTCACGCAACGCCTTGCAAGACCTGGAGAGCCGGGTCGTGATTACGCCCACGAAATGGCTTTCCTGGACCATCAACAACGAATTCGGTCCTACCCAGCCACAAAATACCGCTCCACGAGAGATGATCGACACCTTCGTCACTTACACGCCGCCGATGTTCCCGAGCCTGAGCATCACCGAGGAAGCTTACTATGCGATCCAGCAAGGGCCTGCAGAGATTTTGCCACAGTTCCCGGCCATACTGCCGGTGTACATACCCCACTCGGTGCATTGGTGGGGTAATGGCGTATGGATCGCTTATAACATAACGAGCCGCCTCCAAGCGGGGCTTCGCGGTGAGTATTTTGACGACGCTGACGGCTTCCGCACGGGTATTGTTCAGCAGCTATGGGAGATAACGTTCGGGTTTAACTACAAGCTTACCGAGCAAGTCCTGCTTAGGTGGGAATTTCGCCACGATCAGTCGACCGATCGCCCGTTCCCTACGCATTTTAATCAACCGAACCTTGCTTACATGAACACCATGCTCTGGACGGTGATGTATTCCTTCTAGCCTTCAGAGTGAGCGTTTTCGCTGCGAGCCCATTCGTTTTAGCACGCAATTGATTTCCGTAGCCCTTGGCTGTTCGAGGGGTTTCTTAGCTGGTCCATAACCGAGTTTCCGACCAGACTGGCGGCCTTCAGAAAGTTACCGAAATGGACGTTGCGTAGTTGTCGCTCGAGCCAGCAATTGCGTTCGGGAATTAAGTTGCTCGGTTCGGATGCCTGGCTAAGAGGAATTTCGGGACTTACCCGTCGAATTTTCGTTGCGTTTTCGACTTGCTGACGCTTGTTTTGGTCGAGAAGTTAAAATAGATTACGCTCAAGTTCAGCAAGGGGGACTATGCTGTGGCGGTATCGACACCCGTTCGTGGCGTTGGTTCGCAGGTAGACTATAGCCTTTCGTTCGTGATAGCGGCATCCGCGGCCGGCACTGTGATCGAATGGTACGACTTCTATCTGTACGGCAGCCTTGCGGTGTTCTTCTCTACCCAGTTCTTTCCCAAGGGCAATCCTACCGCAGCGTTTCTAGCGAGCCTCGCCGTCTTTGGGACAGGTTTTCTTGCGCGGCCGTTCGGCGCGATACTTTTTGGGCGCCTCGGCGACATCATAGGGCGCAAATTTACGTTTTTGACGACCCTTCTTTTGATGGGCCTTTCGACCACGTTGATGGGTGTTCTGCCGACTTATAACGCGATCGGCGCTTTGGCTCCCGTGCTTCTTGTCGTACTCCGTATTATCCAAGGTCTCGCCCTTGGCGGCGAATGGGGTGGCGCGGCGATTTATGTTGCGGAACACAGCCCCGACGGCCAGCGTGGCCGTTACACCAGTTGGCTGCCGATGACAGCCTCGCTGGGTTTGGTCATGGCGCTAATAGTAATCCTCGCTTTCCGCCTAGGTATGGGAGAAGCGGCCTTTGCCGCGTACGGATGGCGTTTTCCATTTTTGCTTTCGGCGTTACTAGTTGGGTTATCGATCTACATACGGTTGCGACTGCAAGAATCGCCGATTTTCCAGAACATCAAGGAGTCCGGCAGAGCTTCGGCGCGGCCACTAACCGAGAGCTTCAAGGACAGCCGAAACCGGCGCCTTATCCTGCTGGCGCTGTTCGGCCAGGTTGCCCCTCTCACAGTCATCTGGTACACCGCCCATTTCTACTCGCTCCTTTTCATGCAAACCGTGCTGAAGATCAACTACGTTACGGTCTATTGCATCATGGTCGTGGCAATTTTGCTCGCCACCCCGTTTTTTCTGGTATTCGGCAGTTGGTCGGACCGAATCGGGCGGCGCGATCTCACCGTATTCGGCTCCGTGCTAGCCGTCTTAACCCTTATTCCAGTTTACAAATTGATGGAACGTAACGCGGGAAATCCAGCGGCGCTCACGATTTTGGTGCTGTACCAAGTGATTCTGGTGGCTATGACATACGGGCCTCACGCCGCTTTCATGGTCGAATTATTCCCCGCTCGCATCCGATACACTTCCCTTTCCGTTCCCTACCATTTGGGCGTCGGCGTCCTGGGTGGCCTTTTGCCGCTGATTAGCTCTTCGCTCGTCGTTTGGACCGGCAATCGCTTCGCGGGTCTTCTTTACCCGATAGCGCTATGCGTACTAGGAGCGGTAATCTCGCTCATTTTTATAGAGCGCGACACGCATAAGGTAAAAATCTGGGACGAGGTTGCCGGCGAGCAAATGCCCCAGTATCCGGCCTGACCCGTGGTTGCGCAAGCCGAGGCGCTTCACCTTCGCCGCGATTTAGGATCCGCAGTGAAGCCCGACTCCGTTCGATGGTAGACGCCGACTGTGACCAGGATCTCGCGCTGGTCCCAGGTTTCTCGTAAGCAGTGGGGAAAGCATACCGGAATAGTAGAGAGTCTGGAACGGCCACTTTAAAGCCTAGGGAGTTTCGTCAGGAACCCGTCCGTTTCCATGCGGCGGTGTCGTGCGCAGAGGGTTCGATCGGTCAGACACTGATTTCCACATATCGGGATAACCGTAAGTCGCGGCCGTGCGTACCTCGCCAGATTCGATTGGCGCAAAACCAACGACGAATAACAGTGCATCGCGATGTCGGGTGCCGATGTGGTGAATTGCCGCTAGAAATGGATCGTGAGGGCGTCATTTCTCAAGCTTGAGAATGGGCCTAAAACTCATTCCTGGCCAAACGTCCTCGCTTAAAGGGGGCAACTGACATCTTGTCGCTTATGAATACCCTTCGCAATTAGGGGGGGCAGCTGCCGCAGAAAGCTAAGCTCTGGGGCAACTTCCGTTGACCGCTCGAGCGAGCTTGTGGCAAAATTCCGGAGAAACTCGAGAGGAGAAGTTCGGGTCAGCATCGACGCCTTTCGCGGCTGCAAGATTATCGACACCCGCGCCTACTATCGCTTCGACAACGACCGGTGGCTGGCCGGAAAGCAGGACGTGGGACTTGCGTTCGAGCGCTATCGTGTCCTCGCCGATGCCATCCTAGCGCTTGGTGAAGGGTTGCGACACAAGGCCTTTTGCGCGCCTCGAAGGGCCAATGGGAGAGAACAGTAGCGGCGCGAACAGAATCTTTAAAGGTGGGGAGCGAACGTCGAGTGCGGGGGCTTAGAGGGTCAGCCTCGACGGAAGCAATATCGTCCGGTTTGAAGTCTTTGCTGCTCGGTGCGACTGGTTCGCGAGCAAAATTCCTAAGCCAAGCCTGATCCTCGTTCGGCGGCATTTAAAGCGGCCATTCATCGACCCTCCTTTCGCTCAGTCGTCGCCCTCACCAAAAGTTCGTAAAAACGTGGAATGGTCGTGAGGTTTACCTTCAGGGTGAGAAATTCACGAGGCATCCGGTTAGGAACGTTCAATCGCGCTTCAAAATCATCCGGCTGCAGTTTTGGCTTCCGTCGAGCACTGGGCGCGTACTCGATGGCAGACGGCTACTGGTGCCTCACGCTACGACAAATGTTTTGAGTGGCCACGTCATGCGTTACCAGACGTCGCTGTTCAAGCTGAAGCGGATTACTTCGTAGGGTCCGCGGTAGTCGTCGATGAAAAGAGCTTTGGCACGAAGGTTTGTGTCGTCGATGATTTGGGCACGAAGCAACGGACGAAAAAGTTTATGTTCCAGCCGCCGCTATCCGCAAGGCCGTTACCAGTTGCGCTCGGAGGGACGAGATAGATGACGTTTCTTAGCGACATCGAGCTCCGGCCGCTTGAGATTGGCGACGGTCGTGGATTCCGACCGATCGGTCTTGCTCTCGGCAAGGGCGCGCAGCCGCTCGAGGTTGCGGTTTTGGCCACCGACCAGCGGCCGTCACTATCGGACCTGCGCGCGTTGTGGAAAACGCGCCTTAAGGGTCGAGCCACACCACTTCTTTTGGTGGCGCTTTACGACAATCGCGCCGCTATCTGTGGACCGACGGGTGAACATCCCCCTGCTTATACCGACCTCGATCGTTACCGGGTCGAGCGAATCTGTCGCGCTGCACTCGAGGAACCCGACCGTCATGCCGCGTTGCGCCGCCTGAATGCAGCGATTCCCAACCTCCAGGTATCGCTGGCAGGGCTGCGCAACGAAGGGCTGTTCGCAACTTACGAGCTGGAACACGACGTGCGTCGGCGCCCGGATTGGCCGGAAGCGAATTCACGTGCCAGGCCGCTGCTCAGGGAACGCGGTGAAGCGCTGCTGCGCGCACTGGGGTTTTCCGTGGAGCCTTTGACTGCAGGCCGCGGCTCAATCCTGCGCGCGGCCGACACCCGCACGGCGCTTGCGATCTTCCTCGAGCGCGACGAATCACCGGAAACTCCCAGCCCTCGCTTCTCCGACTATTCACCAATCACCTGGGCGCTCAACGTGGCCGACCGCGAGCGGCTCCGCTACGTGATCGTTTGCAACGGCCCGCAGCTGCGCCTCTACTTGACCGAGCTTGGACGTGGCGTTGGGCAACGCTCTCGTATCGAAACCTACGTCGAACTCGACCTCGATCTCATCGGGACTGATGAGGCCGGTTATCTCTGGTTGCTGTTTTCCGCTCCCGCGCTGAGCCCGGGCGGCTCGGTCGAGAAAATCCTCGAGGACTCGCGTCGCTTCGCGGCGGACCTTGGCGATCGGCTGCGCAAACGGGTGTATGAGGACGTAATTCCGCGGCTGGCCAAGGCGTTGCTCGCCGCGCGTGGATTGGCCAAGCCCAGTGCGCAGGAGCTCGCCGAAACCTATCAGATGGCGCTGATCCTACTGTTCCGCCTGCTCTTTGTCGCCTACGCCGAGGACCGCGATCTTCTTCCGTACCGCACCAACGATCAGTACAGAAGACGCTCGCTGAAGCAAAAGGCGATGGAGCTTGTGGAACAAGCTCGCAAGACGCCGACTATCGAGGGCATTCAGAGCGGTTCCGCTTTCGATTCCGGCGACTCGCATTGGGTAGAGGTCAAGAAACTCTTTGATGCCATCAATCGAGGCCATAGCGAGTGGGGCGTTCCCGCGTATAACGGCGGCTTGTTTCAGAGCGACAAAGAGGTCTCTCCGCTCGGCTATAAGCTTGCGCAGATCAAACTTAGCAACAAAGACTTTGGCCCGGTGCTCTTTTACCTGCTGGTCGATGAGACGCCTGAGGGATGGGGCCCGGTCGATTTTCGGAGCCTTAGCGTTCGCGAGTTCGGAACCATCTACGAGGGTCTGCTGGAAAACGAGTTGTCCGTGGCGCCGGCTGACCTGGCGGTTACGCCCAAGGGCGAATATCGCCTTGCGCGCAACAAGGATGAAATCACGGTTCGTGCAGGCGAGCTTTATCCGCATACTCCGTCCGGCGCACGCAAATCGACAGGTTCATATTTCACCAAGCGTTTTGCTGTCGAGCATTTGCTCGACTATGCGCTCGAACCCGCACTCGATGATCATCTAAAGCGCCTCGACGCCCTCGACGATCGCGCTGCCGCCGAAGCCTTCTTCGATTTTCGTGTGGCCGACATCGCGATGGGCTCCGGGCATTTCCTAGTTGCGGCCATCGACCGAATCGAACGCAAGCTCGCTAACTACCTGGCTAGCCGTCAACTCCCTGACGTGGGGGCCGAGCTTACACGGTTGCGCGAAGCGGCTAAACAGCAGCTGGAAAAGGTAGGTCTGGCCGACGGCGTCGAAATCGAAGACACACAGCTTCTGCGCCGCCAGATCGCCCGGCGATGCATCTACGGCGTCGATCTGAACCGGATGGCGGTTGAGCTTGCGCGGCTAAGCGTCTGGATTCACACCTTTGTTCCTGGCCTTCCGCTTTCGTTTCTCGATCACAACCTTATCGAGGGGAATTCTCTGGTTGGAATTGCGACGATTGAGGAAGCGACCGATGAGCTTCGCAAACATTCGCTGCCGCTGTTTGCGCTTTCGGCGGAGAAATTGCTCGGCAGGTCGCGCGACGCGCTGGTCAAGCTCGCCCGCGTGTCCGACGCCGACGCCGAACAGATCGCTGTGGCGCGAAGCGCGGCCAGGGAGGCGCGCGAAGCAATAGCTCCGGCCGAGGCTTTGTTTGACGTTTTGGCCGCGGCGCGGCTTGACGAAAGTGTGGCCGCGCAACTCCGCGAATGGGTCCAAGCTAATGCCCAAGAGGAGAAATTTGAAGCGGCACTGGCGAAGCTGCCGGGCTCGAAGATGCACGCCGAAAGCCGGCGCATTCTAAAGGCGATCCCGCCGCTGCATTTCCCAATCGCCTTCCCGGAGGTCTTTCTGCGCGAGCGCGCGGGCTTCGACGTAATCCTAGGCAATCCGCCGTGGGAAGAGGCGACAGTCGAAGAAGACCGCTTCTGGACGCGTTACGATCCCGGTTTCCATTCGCTGCCACAAGGGCAGCAAGAGTCGGCGAAGGAGCGCTACCGTCGCGAGCGCCCCGATCTGGTTCGCCTCTACAAGGAAGAGCGGGAAAAAGCCGAACTTTGGCGCCGCGTGCTCACCAGCGGCCCGTTCCCAGGCATGGGCACCGGCGATCCTGATGTTTACAAGGCGTTTGCTTGGCGATTTTGGAATCTGGTCACGGAGCGCGGTGGAAGAATCGGCGTGGTGCTGCCGCGCTCGGCGTTCGCCGCGCGCGGCAGCGAAAAGCTCCGTCAAGAGCTTTTCGCTAACGGAACCGTCGCCGACCTTACTTTTCTTCTAAATCGCGAGGGATGGGTCTTCGATGATGCCGAGCATCGCTACACGATCGCTCTCGCGGGTTTGCGGAGAGGTTCGAATGGAAAGCGTGAGGTCCCACTTCGCGGGCCCTTCGCGAACTACGTCAGGTACGCCGACGGGATGAAGCGGGAACCGCTGCGGTTTTCAGTCGATGAGGTCCTTTCATGGACCGATACCGCGGCGCTGCCGCTGCTACCCGATGATCGCTCAGGCGAGGTCTTCGCGCAGCTTCGCAAAGCGCCGAGGCTCGATTTAGACGATCCGAACTCCTGGCGAGCACGACCCTACCGAGAGCTTGACGCCACTAATGACAAGAAGCTGATGAAGCTCGGCGAAAAGCCGCCCAATGGCTTCTGGCCGGTGTTCAAAGGCGAATCGTTCGACATTTGGACTAATGATACCGGCTCGTATTACGGATGGGCGGATCCGGACAAGGTCATTCCCGTTCTTCAGAACAAGCGCCAGCGCAGCGCAAGACAGGCCCGCTCGCCGTTCGCCGGCTTCCCTCCGTCATGGTTAAAGGACTCGAAGACACTGCCCTGCTGGTCGGCGCGCATCGCTTTCCGCGATGTGACAAATCGAACCAACCGCCGCACGGTTATAGCCGCGCTGCTGCCGCCGAAGGTGTTCGTCACAAACAAGGCACCATACCTTCTTTGGCCGCGCGGTGATGAGAAAGATCAAGCATTTTTGCTCGGCGTCCTCTGTTCGATCCCGCTCGATTGGTACGCGCGCCGCTTCGTCGAACTGGACGTGAACTACCACGTGTTCAATCCCCTACCGATTCCTCGCCCAAGCCGGGATAATCCGCTATGGCAACGAGCGGTAGCGATCGCAGGCCGGCTCGCGTGTCCAGACGAGCGGTTTTGCAAATGGGCGGAAGCGGTCGGCGTCGAATGGGGGCCGCTTCGCGACGACGAAAAGCAGGACATGATCCACGAACTCGACGCCGTCGTCGCGCATCTCTACGGCCTCTCCGAGTCGCACCTGGTGCACATCTTCGAGACTTTTCACGAAGGCTGGGACTATGCTGAGCGCCTGAGGGAGACCGTGAAGCATTACCAATTCTGGCGAAGCCGTCGGTAGTATTGTGCATTGCCGACGCAGGAAAGGTTCCAGATAGTGAGTGCCAATCAACGTGACGTAGAAGCGGAATTCGAACTCTTGATCGAGCAAGTCGACAAGGGATTCGAGCTCTTGATCGAGGAAGTCGACAGGGGCATCGAGCTCGCAAATATCATTGTCAATGACGCTTCGCAGAACCGCGACTACCGCACAGCGCGCTGGGCAACGGACAAAGCGGAGTCGCTGGACCGCCTGCGTCGCAAACTGGAGGAGCTCAGGCGCAAATGGCCTAAGCTGCGATCGGGTCGGCGTCCACGGCTCCGGAAGGCTACGCAGCGGTCGCCTAGAAAGGCGCGCCGCGGGGAGCGGACGCCGGAGAAGGACTATTATGTGCCAATCCTTGAGGCGTTGGTCGAACTCGGAGGTCGCGGTGAAGCCCACAAAGTTCTGCAACTCGTGGAAAGAAAAATGAAGCCGATTCTAAAACCCATTGACTATGAATTTGTACGCCCTGGCGAAGAGCGATGGAGAAACACCGCGCGATGGGCGCGCGATCGCCTGGTGAAGCGCGGTTTAATGAAGCCCCCGGAGAAAAAAGGCTTTTGGGAGATCAGCAGCGAGGGAAGGGCATGGCTCGAAAAGGCTCAGCAGCAGAGGGGGCAGGAGCAGGGCAATACGGATGGCTCTTCTGAGAATGAGAATTCGTGAAGCGGAACCGCTGGACGGCTTCGAGCTGAGGCTTACGCTGACAGGCGGCTCGACAATCGAGGGCGATGAATCGTGTTTGCTTGCGTGGCCAGTGCACGAAAAGACTCGGCGAGATTCGGCGCTGTTTGCTCATGTGCGAGTCGCGGGCGGAGACGTGGTATCGCCGAACGGCTCCGACCTCTGCCCCGATGTTCTTGTCCTTATGCGGGCCGCGGCTTAAGAGGAGCGATCGCGAGCTCATCCTGCGCCGGTCCCGCTCGGCGATGAGGTGAGGGCGCGATGGTAAATAGCGAGCACCAGATTCCGTTGATCGAACCGGAGATGGCGCTGTTCAGTGGCAAGCAAGGCGAAGTAGGCGAGTCCTCGGCAGCAGAACTTCCGGAAAAGCCTGAGTTCGTCGACAACCGCGAACTGCGGCTAGTCGATGCGTTGCGCGGCCACCTCGATTGGCTCGAGAAGACCTACAAAGAGCCGGTCGAGCTTTCCATCGCAACAGGCTACTTCAATCCGCAAGCGTTCGGAATGCTCGCCGATAGGCTGCAAAAGTTGAAGAAAATCTACCTGCTGCTCGGCGCCGAACCGTTGCCGCCGCCGGCGATTCCGCTGCGCATGCCCGAGGACCCACGAGGCGAGAAATTCGAGGCGAAGCTTCTTCGCGAAGAACTGCAAAAGAACGAGCAGGGGCTGGCACGCGACCGCGACCTAACTCCTTTCGACCCGGACGGCGATCGAACCCTTGCCGAGCTGCTCGAGTTTCTAAAAAGCGGAAAGGTCGAGGTACGGCGTTACGAAAAAGCCTTTCTCCACGGCAAGGCTTTTATCTTTGCAAGCGATGAAGGAGTAATTTCGGGCTCCTCGAACTTCACCGCCGCTGGATTGACCAGCAACCTGGAATTAAACCTCGGCCGCTACGATCCAACGCCGGTTGGAAAGGTCCGGGAATGGTTCGATCGACTATGGTCAGAAGCGGTTCCTTATGATTTGGCCGCGCTATACGCTGCGCGGTTCGAGGCTTACGACCCGTACCTGATTTTTCTGCGCGTGCTGTGGGAGCGTTACGGCGATGAACTTAAAGAAGAAGCGGACAAAAGCGGCCGGATCCAGCTCACGACCTTCCAAACGGATGGGATTATTCGCGCCAGGCGCATCTGCGATCGCTACAACGGCGTCCTCATTGCCGATGGCGTGGGCCTGGGCAAGACCTTTTTGGCTGGCAAGCTGCTCCAAGACGCGATCGAGGGCCGACGCCAGCGGGCACTTCTGATTGCTCCAGCAGCTTTGCGCGACGGGACATGGGAGCGATTCGCGGACACACACTCCCTGTACATCGAGTGCGTGTCCTACGAAGAACTTGCCGATGATATTCAGCTCGGCGGGACCCGAAGTAACCTTAAGCAAAAGGCAAACGACTATGCCCTGGTAATAGTTGACGAGGCTCAGGCCTTTCGCAACCCACAGACCAAGCGAGCTCATGCGCTGCGCAAGTTGCTCGCAGGCCATCCGCCGAAGACGCTGGTGCTGCTGTCGGCGACACCAGTTAACAACTCGCTCTGGGACCTGTACTACCTACTCTCGTACTTCCTCAAGCACGATGCCGCGCTGTCGGACCTGGGGATAAACTCGCTGCGCGATAAGTTCGCCGACGCGGTCAGGCAAAACCCGGACGATCTTTCGCCGGATGCCCTGTTCGACGTGCTCGACGCAACCACGGTCCGCCGTACGCGGAATTTTGTGCGCCGCTACTATCCGAACGATCGGGTGCGTGATTCGCGCGGGCGCGAGATACCGATCCAGTTTCCGACGCCGCACGTCCAGGCGATCGAGTATTCGTTAGACGAAGTTCTGCCCGGCTTTTTCGAGGATTTCGAACGCGCCCTTGCACCGGAGCAAGGCGAACCGTTGCTGACCTTGGCGCGGTATGCGCCGAGTCAGTACCGTCGCGATGCCGTTCCTGATCCGGGCGAGGCCGCCCTGATTGGGCTTCTGCGGTCAGCGTTATTGAAGCGGTTCGAGTCCTCCGTCCGTGCTTTCGCAAAGACCGCCGAGAAGATGGCGAGCGCGCACGATGCCTTTCTCGAAGGGTTGAACCGGGGTGTGATATTAACTTCGGAACTTATCGAGGAATGGGAACAAACGGATAACGATGAAGCTTTCGACGATTTAATTAAGACCGCCCGCCCGCTAAAGGCAGAAGGCTACGACGTCGACAAGCTTCGGGCTGACGTTGAGCACGATCGCGACCTTTTGCGGGGCTTCGCTCAGCGAGCCGCGGAAGTGAAGACGGAAAACGATCCAAAGCTTGCTCGCCTGATCGAAGCCTTAATTGAGATCGAGCAGCAGGCGCGCAGAGAGGGGCTCAACGATCAGGACGTTTGCAACAAACGCAAGGTAATAATCTTTTCGTATTTCTCGGATACCGTTGAGTGGATTGTGGAGCATCTTAAGAAGGTGCTCGAAACCGATCGTCGGCTCGCTGCTTATCGAGGCCGAATTGTTTCTGTAGTCGGCGACCAGTCCCAGGATGGCGTCACGCGCGAAAAAGCGGTCTTCGGTTTCGCCCCAGAATCGAGCGAGGCACCACCCGGACGGGATAAAGACCTCTACGATATTCTGGTCACGACCGATGTTTTGGCTGAAGGTGTGAACCTTCAGCAGGCGCGCAATATTATCAACTACGATCTGCCCTGGAACCCGATGCGCCTGGTGCAGCGCCATGGACGCATCGACCGCATCGGTAGCCCCCATCGCGACGTGTACGTGCGCTGCTTCTTTCCGGACAAGCGGCTGAACGATCTGCTCGACTTGGAGTCGAGGATAAGGAGAAAGCTTAAGCAGGCGGCGGCGAGCATTGGGGTTGAGCACGAAGTCATTCCAGGTGCAGCCACGGGGGAGCAGGTCTTCGCCGAAACCCGCGAAGAGATCGAAAAGCTCAAGAAAGAGGACGCGAGTATTCTCGAGAACGCCGGCGAGGATCCTTCGGCCCATTCAGGCGAGGAGTACCGGCAGGAGCTTCGAAAAGGGCTCGAACGTTACGGCGAGAAGGCGATCACCGGCCTTCCATGGGGTGCTGGATCGGGCTTTATCAATGGCCGTGCGTCCGGCCATTTCTTCTGCGCCAAGGTGGGAAACCGAGTGTTCTTGCGGTTCGTGCCGGCCGAGGGCGACGAGATTATCAGAGACACACTGGGCTGCCTTAAGCTTATCGCTTGCAAGGAAGACACCCCGCGCTACGCTCCTGACAATATTCGCGAGGGAGCGTACGCCGCCTGGCAGCGCGCGCGGCGCGACATCTTTGAGGAGTGGATGTTTGCTACCGACCCGGCGAACCTGCAACCGCGAGTCAGGCCCGCGATGAAAGCGGCTGCCGACCACATACGGAAATACCCTCCGCCGGGGCTCACGCAACAAGAAATCGATCAGCTGATCGAGTGTATCGAAGCGCCTTGGCCTGCTCGAATCGAACGGCAGATCCGAGAATGCCTCGACGATCGCAAAGGTGTTGAGGCCTCAGCTGCTATCGCGGAAAAAGTAAAAGAGCTCGGGCTGGAACCGTTCAGGCCACCAAGACCCCTGCCGCTGATAGAGGAAGACGAAGTGCGCTTGGTTTGCTGGCTTGCTGTACAAGCTGCTTAGCCCGGGCTTGCAGCAGATTAGGCCCGTGCCCCAGTTCGACGCATCGGCGGCAGCTGCGGTGCGAAGAAGGCTTGCGACGTTGCTCCGCCGACAACAAGCTCTGGTTTGTCATTTGGGCGCATATACCGAAGTCGAGACCACAGACCACTGGGGCTTATCGAGCCAAGCCACCCGGAAGTGTCGTAGCGAGGTGAGCGAAAAGCACCGGACTGCGACAGATAACCTGCCCACTGTTTTTTGTCGTGACATCGTCGGTAGATTGGGCGTCCGCGCGCGGCGAAAGCGCGAGGATCGCGCCCGCCAATAAAACCGCGCCGACAATTTTACTCTCGTCTGTCTTCCAGTGGTTGCCGCGTGGGTTAAGTCCTGTATGGATGGATACCAGCCGCTAGTCCCTGCTCTCGCCGATCCTGAAAATTGCGTCAAAGCTTTTTCATACGGGTGGCTACTTCGCCGGGCATGCGCTGATGGTCCACAAATCGCTCAATTTATGTCCTAGAGGGTCGGCGGTGTAAAAAACGGCCTTTACGATCTGAGCATCGATAGTGTCCGGCTGGTCGTCCAGAGATAGAGCGAAAACGTAGAGTTTTGCCTCTTTGCGGGGCATTTGCACGATCTTACGATTCAGCTGTCTGGCTGTAGCCTCATCCGACACACGGTAGCTAGAGAAATTATCGGCATTGGTAGCTCTGACCCTAACGTTCTTATTCGGAAAGAAGTTTTTACCTGGACGGTGGGCAATCCAAAAGTTGAAAAACTGATTGAGTCCGTGGATGGGAAACGCCCGCTGGGCAAAATCATACTGATCTATGGTCACCAAGGCGACGAAGGAAAAATACCGTCTTTTCGACATTCCGGACACTTCAGAGTCAATTCGAGGTTTCAGTTCGGACATTAGGTCCTGCCGCTTAAATTCGTCCTGCGCCAAGCTGTAGTCGCAAGAGATGACCGAGGCGTCGAAATTGTAATCTATAGTTCCCGACAGGGCCTGGTAGAGAAAGAGAAGCGACGGATTATAAGATATGGTTCGAGACGCAGCGCAAGGGAGTTGTACTTGCTCGATCGCCCAATAACGGTCGTCCGGCACTGCGCAGTCGACCTGTGGAATGGAGGAAACGGAAGGAAGGGTCTGTGCCGCCTGCGCGAGGCGAGCCGAAGACGCGTTTTTCGGTACAGCGTGGGAGCCGAGTGCAAGCCGTCCTGTAGCCGCAAAATCAGTAGAAACCGCGAAAGAGTTCTCGTTGCGCAAGACCGCGACAACCAATACACCGGCGATGAGGACCAAACCAATGAGGCTTGTCACTGCCGCTAGAGGCGCGGAGCCAACAGTCCGGGTCATTTTCGGTGGGGCGCTTGGCCTCGAAGGGCTTGACGACAAGACCTCGCTCACCGCCCGGTAGACGAAGATTAGGCCCAACTCGTAGATCAGGATGACCACAGACAACGCCAAAAACCGCACCAGACCGATGGACAACGCGGCAGGGACCAGACCGCCACCCAAGTCTCCAAGTCCAATGAGGCTTTCAAGTGCAACGAGGCTTTCAAGTCCACCGAGGCCTCCAAGTCCACCGAGGCTTCCAAACGCTCCCGAGGCAAAGAACCCGCCGACGAGCATGCTGCCGACAAAGACCGTGACGAAGGTGAACGCCGCCGCCGGAGACACCAGAAGCACGAGTAGCAGGAAGTACATAAATACCTCCAGCGGCCGCTTGATCACGATGCCTACTACGCGCGACAGGGCGTCGATAAAGCCCTCGCCATGCCACACCGCGACGATCATCAGCGGCCCAGCCAACAACAGCACGGCACAGGCCAGTGCGACCACGACCACTAGCGGCCCGGCAAGCAAAAAGCCGAACAAGCCGCCCACGCCCGGAAACCGCCCTAGCTGCGATAGGAGGAACGCCGCCAGCACCACCATTGCGAAACCCAGACCAAGCAGGATGAGCTGCCCAATCACGTACAGTGCCGAGCGAATACCGCCGAGAAGTGCCGGCCCAAACCCACGCACCGGCCGGTCATAAGCCTGGTCCGTTAGCATCAGGCCGCTGGCATTCATCCCGATGACGATCAGAATCATCATCAGCAGCATCGCCCCGGGGCTGCCCAAACTATCGCCTGCCGCGGCACCACGGCTGATCGCCAGCCCGCCGAGCATGAAGCTGCCCGCCAGCATCGCCAACGCGCGCCAGTTGTACAGCGCCTCGTAGCTGCGCAACAGCACACCGGGGTTGCTGGCGGTTTTCGCAGTCAGCGAGTCTCCCCTGGTTGGATAAGTAGCTGTCAAGTTCCGAGGTCCGTAGTCTGGTGGATCCTTGTCTTGGGTGGCGCGTTCGCGGCCATCGCTCGGTTCACAGAGATGAGTGGAGCCGTTTATTTGCATGCCACATTTCGTACAAAATGGCATGGGGTGACCTCCGTGTCTGATTAGACCGCTCGGGAAACCTGTTTAGGTGCCGTACGCAATGTGAGCGAAGGGACAAGGAAGGGCCAACCGTCGCAAGAAGAATAACTCTTGTTAAGAATCGTCAGCGCTTCGCATACTTGTGCCGCTAATTTTGCTTTGACTGCATCCCAGCCTTTGCCTGCGTTGACAAGAGCTTGAGTTCGTTTCGCACCTGGCTGAAAAAGTCTGAATAGAAAGCCGGATCGGTTACCGTTTGCTCCTGGCGCACGACGGTGTTGTACTGGGTGCCGGTGGGGAAAAGTGGCATAAGCCAGAGCAGGTGCCACCAGGTGTGGTACTTTTGATGGCGGATCGTCTGCTCGTTCGCCGCCAACACAAGGCGCGTTGTCTGCGGCCCGATTTCGGTGGCGGTCGCGCTCACCATCACCCGATACGACAACGTCTTGTCGCTACTGTCAGCCATTTCGCGCTCAGCGCTGATCACGCCCTCGACCGGGTCGATGTGGGTGATATTGAAGCCCTGTCGAACCAGCACGATCTTGGCGGCCTCGAACACCGCGCGTGGTGGGCTACTTAAGGTAGCGTCGTTGCCGTCGATGCCGCTTGTTTTAGAGAAGGCCTCGCGGTAACCGCGATGCTCGCTGCAAGCGGTTATCGCACAGGAGAGCAAAAGCGCTCCAAAGAACAACGCCCTGAGGCGCCTCGAGATGCGAGCGTCTGGCCCTGCGTTCATAAGCAACTTGCGCAATGCAATCAGCTTTATTGATCGTTGGACCTCGTTGAGCAAAAAGGGTGCCATGGAAGAGCGCGCGAATTGCAAGCCTCCGCGCGACTCGGATTGGTTTCGATATGAATCAGCTTTGATACATTGTGTCTGACGAGAACAAAAAGACTGGCTCACGCTGGGGCAACTAGCTGCTCTGTTCGATTGCCGCGCTTCCACAGGAGCCGCCATGATCTGTCGGCTTCAACATGGGAGGCGCCGGCGAAGTCAACTATGGGGCTTTCCGAGGTTTAAGACCGTACCCTTGACACCTGGTAGGTCTTTGATTGCGGTTGTCGCAGAGCGCTTTTAGGCTGGCTCCTCCAAAAAATCGCGCGCACGTCGTGTGCGCGCAGCAAAAGCTATTGGAAGCCAAACCAATGGGTGAGGTGCGACGAAGCGTTCGAGGAAAGGTATCGTGATATGGATGTCGCGATATGGATGGAAGAACGCTGTCTGACTTTAGCACTGCAAGGCGATAGAGTGAGTTGAGGCACGGATTGCTACCGCATGATGCGCCTGTGAGAAGGACCGCAAGGTGATTTGAGCGTGTCGCAGTGGGCGCCGATTCTCGCTTCGTTCCAGGCGATACCCTTGTGTACGGGGAAAAGTTAGGTAAGTGTCTAATTCCGCTAGGATTTTGGCGGAGAGGGAGGGATTCGAACCCTCGGTACCGGTTGCCCAGTACGCCAGATTAGCAATCTGGTGCCTTCGACCACTCGGCCACCTCTCCGTTATGACACCTCAAGCCTTTTTCCCATAGGAGCGGTCGCGACGCAAGCCGCGCGCTCCAAAACGAGCTTCAGGAGCTTGCCTCAGTTTGCTTTGCAACGCGATCACGCTCAAAACTTCTTGAACTTGATCTTAGCCGCCAAAGTTCCGCCGCCCAACAAAATCGCCGAAGAGATCCGAAGCCGTCACGCAAGCCGCGGCTACTTGTGCACGAAATGCACATGCAAGGCCAGACCGTTCAACCGTGATTTCAGCCTCCCGTGCGCACTGCCAGGTCTCATTGCGGGCGTACGCTTACTCTTAAGGTAGCTCGTCGGTGGTCGGGTCAAAGGCAGACTTCGCCACCGTGCCGGCCTCGCCTTTGACTTCGGTTACCGGCGTGTAGGTGATCATCAGGCGCGAAGGCCCCTCCAACGGAATCACAGCGTAGTTCGCTACCTTAGTAGTTCGCACAGTCACAGCGGTTGTGTCGCCTTCGACCTGGACGTCGCAATCCTTGAAGATCGAGCGATGCAACTCGATATGGTTTTGAAGTTGGGAATCCGGCTCGGTTTTATGAAGGACAACCGTAAGCTCAGAGGAATCACCGTCGTCGCGAAAACGCTTATCAAAGTCGACCGGGCCTGTTAAATCGAGCACTATCGACAATGGTGGATCAGAGGAAGCTAGGCGAACGTTGCGCAGTTTCACTGGACCGGATGGGGCTGATTGCTTTCTTTGTTCCGCTCCTGCCGCAGGCGCCGTCGAGTTTTGAGGAGCACCAGTCCTTGAATCGCTACTATTAGCCACCTGGAGCGTCGGGTTGTTCGCGCCCGCAAGCCGAGGCTCGCTGCTCACTGGGATGGCGGGGAAGCCCGCTTCAGCCAGCACCAACGGCAGAGGATCTTCTTCGAGATCGATCGGTTGCTTTAGGCGAACAAGTTTTTGCGCCGCTTTTTTGGCGTAGGTGCTTCCCTGATAGTGCCATTTAAAGGCAGCGAAAGCCTGCGCAGCAGAGTACTTTTTCCCCTCCTTTTCGAGTGTTTCGCCCAGCATGTACAGGGCTTCAGCGGCAACCGGTGTGTCGGGAAATTTCTGCAGCAGCTCGGCCAGGCGCGACTCTGTGGCGCGGAAGTTGCCCCGCGAAGCATAGTAGTCGCTGATTACTTTGATATTTCGCGCCAAAGTCTCGCGCAAAATTTGGATTCGTTCATGAGCCAGCTGAGAAAATGGGCTGTCGGGAAACCTACGCTCGAGGGTCTCAAACTGTACGAGCGCATTTACGGTGGTAGCCTGGTCCTGGTCCGGTCGGCCGAGCTGTTTGAAATAGCACATCGCAAGATAGTACTGCGCAAGCGCAGCCTGAGGGCTGGTCGGATGCATCCGCTCGAAGTCTTCCAATTCAGCGCTCGCCTCGATGTAATTTTTCAGGTGATAATTGGCCAAGGCTATCTTTAATTCCGCTTCTTCCGTGTACGGGCTGAATGGATATTCCTCGATCAGATGTTGGTACGCCTCCTTGGCGTCCTCGTAATCACCAGTCTCGTAGAAGTAGTTCCCTTGGGCGTAATACTCCTGACTTTCGAGTACTTCGCGCTTTTTCGTCCCGCAGCCGGCCGCTGCTAGGACAATAAGGGCCGCTCCCATAATCAGGGCAAGCCTAGACGTTATATGCCACTTACCCAGCACCCGCACCGAGTCAATTCACTTTGAACTTACCAAAGTTATAACTGCTCTATCAGGGCGTGCAAGCCGTACTTATAAGAAGCTCGTAGCACCGAATCTGCTAAAAATAGCTCTAATTAATCTTTATTTACGAAAGTCTGCGAAATTATGAACCAGTGGCCAGGGGAGGGGTTCTCTAATCGGGCAGCCTGTCCATAGCTTGTAACATAGCGGCGCTTTCGTTTGCTCCGCTAGGGGTATGTTTTGACAGTTCTTTTAACGTTGGGCGCTTGAACGCACAGGCAAAAATAGTCCGTTTCTCGGCCAAATATTTCTTGCCATACCCGGTTTTTGTCGCGCCCACCACAGGCTGAATCTGCGGTTCGAACCCTCCCTGCCTCAGGCTTTCGAATATTTGCAACGCCCACTGCTCAACGTCGCTCGCAACGCAAAGTATACCGCCCTCTTTAAGGGTCCGCGCCAGCCCCGCAACGAAGTTTGGGGAAAACAGGCGATGCTTTGCGTGGCGCGCCTTGGGCCAAGGATCGGGATAATATATGTGGTAGACATCAACTGACTCTGATGGCATCAGAAAGCCCACCAGACTTCTTGCGTCCGCGCGCAGTACTTTGAGATTTCCAAGCCCGCTTCGGGCAACCCGCGCGCACAGAAGCCGGACGATAGAAAGCGGTAGCTCGACTGCCAAGAAATTACGATTAGGAAAGGTGCGGGCCTGCTCGATGATAAACTCGCCTTTTCCAGCGCCAAGCTCGACCTCCAACGGAGCCGACCGGCCGAACCATCTTTCTAGCTCGACTTTAAACACTGGTTGTGTATCATCGGCGTTGACCAGCACCTCAAGCGCGGCCGCTTGCGCTTGCCAGTTTCGCCATAACCGTCCGGCTTTGCGCAACCGCGTCATTCTTCACCCGCAAACAATGGCTTTAACCGCAAAAACTGGATCGCTACCTGGGTGATTACTCGTGATCGTGAAGCATGGCATCTAGCACGAGTGCTGTCTGTGACGATAAACTGAATTAGTTTGCTGAGCAATGCAAGGCACAGAAGGTTTATTAGGTTTTAATAATCGCCCATAAAGAGCTTCTTTGGCATGATTTCTCTGCCCTCAGTTATACCTATTTTTCCGCTTCCGAATTTGGTCTTGTTTCCCGAGGTCACCACGCCGCTTCATATTTTCGAGCCGCGCTACCGCGCGATGGTCGCCGATGCGTACAAAGGTGACAAGGTAATCGGAATGGTTTTGCTCAAACCGGGGTGGGAAGCAGACTACTACGGGTATCCTGAGATCTATTCGCTCGGATGTGCTGGCAAAATTACCAAGCTCGAAGCGTTGCCGGATGGCCGGTTCAACATATTACTCGCCGGATTTGCCGAATTTCGTGTGCAGGCCGAAATACGCGACCGCCCATATCGCCAGGCGCGAGTCGATTGGTGCCCGAGTACGCTGGGAACTGGAACCTACAGTGCCGAGTCGTTCGACTACGAGGAAATTCGCGAGTTCTTAGCCTACCTGATGGAAGGCGAACTGGAGCAACTCTGGTCCACGCTTACAGACTACAATCTAAGTGACCAGCAGATCGTAAACTTTCTTTGCTTTTATCTCGACTTTACTCCGTTGGAGAAGCAGGCACTGCTCGAAGCTTTGAATGACCGCACGCGCTACCTTCACGATTTGCTCGCCTTCAAGGTCGAGGAGCGCAAGGCTGGCAAGGGTAAGCAAGGCGGTGGCTCGATACCCCCGCAATAAGCTTCTCTTTTAGTTTTGCAGAGCTGCAACGAGGCTTTTCTGACCTCGTTTTTGCCGAAAGATAGGCTCGCGTCTTTGTGTCCACAAGTTTTTTAAGTCTTCGACCTGACCAGCTTTAATGCTCAAGGCGGGCGAGTCCTGAAAGCCAGGGGGGTAAGATTTTCGGCTTTTCTTGTTGAAAGGTTTGTCGCTGGGCCCGAGTTTTGAGGCACCGTTGATTTTTGGTTGCGGGCTTTAACGTCGGTTGGTTAATCTGGGAGGAGCGATGAACGAGCCTAAGCCGAGAAAAATAGCCGTATGTATTAAGCAGATTCCGCTCGTCGAGGACGCAAACTTCGACCCTGTTACAAAGACGATCAGGCGTGATGGGCCAGCGGTAATAAGCGCTTTCGACCTGCGCGCGATCGCCTTGGCCGTCCGCTTGAAAACAGAGTTCGGCGCACAAGTGGTGGCGGTGACGATGGGGCCGCCGCAGGCACGCCGCGCGCTGGAAGAGGCTTTGGCGATGGGCGCGGACGAGGCCGTACATCTCGAGGACCGGGCGTTTGCTGGCTCGGACACGCTTGCCACGGCGCGCGCGCTTTCGCGTTATCTAGGCTCGCAAGGTTTTGACCTCGTGCTCCTTGGTCGCTACTCGCTCGATGCGGAAACCGGGCAGGTGGGGCCCGAGATAGCCGAGATGCTCGGCATCGCGCACGTCACTAACGTGCGCAAGCTCGAAGTCGTCGGGAAATTGGTAAGAACCGAGCGCGAAAGCGACGAAGGATACGACGAGGTCGAGTGCGAGATGCCTGCCGTGCTCACGTGCGCTGAGCGCGTCGCGCAACCGCTGCGAACTGGACCACAGGCGCTGGCGGCAGCGAAAGAGAAGCCGCTTCGCACTCTGCGAGCAGCAGATCTGGATGGAAGGCCGGGAAAATTCGGTTTCGACGGTTCTCCTACCTGGGTTGCCGACATTATTGCCCTCGAGCTCAAACCGGTCGTCGGCCAGACGATCGACACCAGCGACCCACGCCGCGCGGCTGAACAAACCATCGAGGCGCTCGATCGCCTCGGCGCGTTCTCGCCGCAGACAAAAACATTACGGGCCGTATCGGCGGCTCTGCGTAAGCCGCAGATGGGGCGCGACGTGTGGGTTGCCTGCGAGACGAATCTCAGCGGGGAGCTTACGCGCGCAAGCCTAGAGCTTGTTGCGGCGGCAGATGAGCTTGCGTCAAAAACGGGCGGTTCTGTGGCGGCCTTTGTTTGCGGCGAGATCAGTGACACTCAAGCTCGCACGTTGGCGAGCTACGGCGCAGACCAGATTGTGGTCGTGAAAGGCGAGACGCTCGAGCCCTATTCGCCTGACACCAAAGCCGCAGCGTTCGCTGAACTGGTGGAAGAACGAAAGCCGTGGGGATTGCTCGTGCCTGCGAGCGAGCACGGACGAGACTGGGCGCCACGAATGGCTGCCCGCCTCGAGCTGGGACTTACGGGCGACGCGATCGGACTTGAACTGGATGAGCAGGGACGAATGGTGGCGCTCAAGCCCGCTTTTGGCGGTAATCTGGTGGCGCGCATCCTGTCGAAAACGTATCCGCAGATGGCAACCGTCAGACCAGGGGTCTTAGAGCTTCCGCAGCCGAACCCCGCGCGTCAAGCCGAGCTTATCGAGGTGTGGCCGCGTCGAGTCAAAAGTCCGCTTTCGCGCCTGGTACGATCGCATCGGTTGCTAGACGAGTCGGTGGCGGCTCTGGATGGCGCTGAGGTGGTGGTCGGTATCGGCATGGGAGTCGGCGGGCCCGAAGGAGTGGAGAAGGTCAAGGAGCTAGCTCGCGTGATGGGTGCGGCGCTGTGCGCCACGCGCCGCGTAACCGACGCCGGATGGGTGCCTCGCCAGCTGCAGGTTGGCTTGACCGGCAAGGCGATCGCTCCACGGCTTTACTTCGCGGTGGGGATCCGCGGCGCCCCCAACCATATGGTCGGCATCAAGCGTGCTCAAACGATCGTCGCGATCAATAACGATCCGCAGGCGCCGATTTTCGAGCGCGCCGCGCTCCGTCTTGTCGGCGACTGGCAAACTCTCGTTCCCGCACTGACCGCCGCGCTCGCCAAGCGCCTGGGCAAGTAGCTTGCGTCAATCTGCTAGGTTTTCGATAAACCCGGCGGCTAAGACCCTTTGGCGAGCGGTTCAGGGGAAGAGTGGAGCTCGAACGCACGCCCTGACGGCTGGCCCATCGCCCACAAGCTCATATCGCCTCTGGAGCGCTACTACTCGTCCTGCGAAACAAAGAGGTCGCCTTCACGGTCCGCTCCAGTTTGCTCAACTGAGCTCGCTGGTGACAGTTCGGGATTGTCGATATATGGCTTAAACCGCTGGTACAGGTCGTCCAATTTAGCGAGATAGTATTCGATGTTTACGTCCGGTTGCTCCGGGTTGTAGTCCGAGACCAAACGCGCCGCCTTGGCGACCTTGACCCGAGCTCCCTTGCCCGCCACGTAGTACGACACTTGGTCGCCGGGCCCGTACGGACGGCCTGATTTTATAGCCAGTTCATAGGCTGCTGAGACGTTGCGCCGTTTGGCGCCGACCTTATCGAGGTAAACTTGAGGCGAGTCGGTTAGAGTTTCGGTTTTGGCGAGTTCGCGAATATCGAGCTCATAGCGTATCAATTTTGAGCGATAAGACTCGAAGATCGCCTCAATTTCGTTGTACCTTCCTTCCAGGAAACATCGGAATAGCTCTTCCATCAACTGGCGCTGAAAGCGCTCGATTCCTCGCGAGCGAAGGCTCGAGCCTCGGACGGTGATCTCGCCTTTGTCGTCCAGCAGCACGTAGTTCTTCATTTTATAGCTGAACATCGACGGGTAACGACCGTCGATTTCAAGCCGCACACCACCGGGCATCAGGCTCGACAGTTGTTCGAGCAGTCGAGCTTCGGCCTGAACGTCATCAAGCGGAAAAGGCGCCACAAAGTAGATACCGTCAGTGTCGACCTCGATTACCTGGGCGCCGCGTTTTTCTAGCTCGTCGACCAAGCGCCTTACAAGTTCGCGGCCTCGCGCAGTTACGAGGTTGGCTTGCTCGAAATCGTTGAAGTGGCCGAGCGTGAAGCCCAGGTAGCCGTAGAAGGAGTTAATTAGGATTTTGAATGTTTGCTGGAGCGCTTGCACGAAGTGATATTGGGTGCCGGTTAGCTCGCGCGCAAGCTGCTTAGCTTTGACGCGCAGATCGGTAAGGTCGCGCAGGAGCGTCAAAAAGATGTCGAGTCGGTCGTTTTTGGGGCCATGCCGGAAATGAAGCATCAATGAGGGATAAAGCGACGTGACGTCGCAATGAAGAACGTTTCGCGCTACACCGACTCGTCGAATTTCGGTGTAACCGCCGGTGACGGGTGTTGGCTCCTGCGGCAAAGGGATCGAGTGGCGAGCCTTGAGGTATGCGCGCAACAGCAGGGCGTCGACTTTGGTCGCGTTTCCTCGCACGACGACGCTTTGGTACGAGTAGGGAAAGATTTGGGCTTGAACGAAGTAGCTGCCCGAAAGTAGCTCCGCCAGCGCGCCGGTCTCGCGAACATCGTCCAGCGCGTAGCGATGTAGTAGCTCGGGTTCGTGGTCGAAGTAGTGGCTGACGCGCGCGGGGTCGAGGTAGGTTCTTTCTCGGGGTGCAAGACCGAAGTGTTGAGCGAGCTCCTTGAGACCGAAGCCTTCCAGTTCGCGGCTGGAAATGTCGTAGAGCTGGCTCAACATCCAGGTGTCGATGATGTTGCGTCCGTAGATGTGATAGCGGGTGTATGAGATTGCGCGCTCGCCGATTTGGAGTCGCGAAGGCCGCGCTTCGATTACTTGCCCGCCTCGTCCCAGAGCAAGGCTTACGCCGTGCAGACGAGCCCGGGCGTTGATGTACTCGAGGTCGAAACGCATCAAATTGTGGCCCTCGATAACGTCGGGATCGCGTTCCCTGATTATGCGCACCATCTCACGCAGCATCGAACCCTCGTCCATATCACGTCCTGAGAGGACGCACTCAAAGCCGGTGCTGTCGCGAATCGCGATTACGACGATTCGGTCGCCTTCGCGTTGTGGGTTGGGGAACTCGAAGCCGGCGGTAATGTAGGTTTCGATATCGAGCTGAAGTCGCCGAAGGTCGCTGAACTGCATTCCGATAAAGTAGTTAATGCCGGTCAACGTCAGAAACTGTTCGACCGGATCATTGAGCATAAAGTAGCGGGTGTCGGGTCGTTGGTGCGGGTCGGCAGAGACCTTCTTTTTCAGATGCTTTTTGAGCTTGTCCTGGGCCCGTAGACTGCGCAGCTTCACCAAGAATCGCAGGGGGAAGCTGCCCTGCAACTCTTCGATTTCGTAGGGTTCTTGGAACCCTTCGAGTACCTCGGGGTCGGTCAACAAAGCAAATAGCAAGAGGGGACGGCGCTCGGTCGTCACCGAATCGCCGTGTCTCCTGAAAATTTCCACCTCCTGGTCGGAAGCGACCTCGACCGCTACTATTGCTCGCTCGTTTAGATCGCCGAAAAGGGCGGGATTGCGAGTGTAAAAATCACTGAAAAGTTGGTGCGTACTGCTCATGAAAAATTATCAAGCCTCGCATTAAATTGAGTGACTGAAGCGTCGATAGCCGAACTTTTCCTACCGACTATATCACTGCCGACGCATGCCTGTGGTCTCACGATTTGTCGGAAATTGCGGGCGAGAGACGGGGTCTAAGTCATACAGTTTATGGAGAAAGTCACTAAAAATGACGAAGAACGCGCTATCAATTTTTCGCCTCGCGCGGGATTCGAACGTCACCCGCGGGGAAAAGCGCGCAGTGATGACTTTACCAAGGCGCCTTTCAAGCGCTTGGCCAACGGTCGAAGCGTGAGTATAATAAATAATGGTGGCATAGTGAGCTGATGGCCGGCTTGAATCTTGCTGAGACAAGGCCCCTCGGGTTTTGGGATCGGGCACGGCGCGGGCAACTTGGCCAGAAGGTCCCATCTTCGATAAAACGGCAGAAACTGGACGGGTAAAATTTGAGTTTATCAGTCAAGCAACGCTCCGAAAAGGCTGCCGGTGCCAAAGCCGGTGATTAGCGGTCGCGGGTGAACACTTTGGCTGTTGACTTTCACGTACCGGACAAGGTACATCTTAGGTTTCGGCTAATTTTAGCTACCGACTGATCTATTTGGTCCCCACGGTCGTCATTAATTAAGTGGAAGTTAATGATTCGGTGTGGCGTCGGGCTTTTCGGTATAGTTTTGGCCGATCGCGCACCGAAGAGCGTGTATTTTTTCTTTTTGGCTTAGTGGAAAGCCAGACCAAGCAATGAAACGCAAGTACGAACCAAAGGACCTGCAAGGACTAGTGGATCTTGGTCGCGAGCAGGGGCATCTCACGTTTGACCAGGTGAACGACTTCCTGCCCGAGGAGATGACCTCGCCGAGCGACTTACGGGCGGCGTTGGACAGTCTCGAGGACATGGATATTAAAGTCCTCGACGAGATCCCGCCGGAGACTTCCGAGCTGGACATCGAAGAGGAGCCTCGCGAAGACCAAGAAGGTGCGCTCTCCGAGCTCGACTCGTTTGGCGAGTCTTCCGACCCTGTTCGCCTCTACCTAAAGGAGATGGGCAACTTTCAGTTGCTCTCGCGCGAACAGGAAGTAGAGATCGCCAAGCGGATAGAGGCGGGCGAAAACGAGGTTAAGGAGGAGATTTTTAACTCGCCCGTTACGGTTCAGAGGATAATTGAGCTTGGCGAGCGGGCTAAGGAGGGCGAAGCAGAGGTTAGGGGTATCTTCGAAGAAGCAGACGACACCGAGCGGGACGAGGAAAGAAGTTCTGAAAGCGACGACGAGCAAAGAGAGCGCTTAATTGCGCTTGCGGAGAAGCTCAAAAAGCTTCAGGCACAGATCGAGGAGGTCGAAGAGAAGCTGCGCGCCAAACCGAGCCGCCGTACCCGCCCGCAGCTCGAAAAGAATCTCGCCAGGCTCAAAAAGAGGCTTCGCCAGGAGCTCGAGCGCGCCAAGCTCTCGAATTCGTTCATCCAAGCAGTTATTTCCGAGCTTAAGTCGCTGTTAGCCGATTATCGGGCTGCCCAAAACCTGATCCGCCATTACGCCGAAGCGACAAACCGCAGCAAGACTCAATTGCTGCGTGAGGCTGCTGAAGCTGAGGACCGCCGAGTATCGGTCAACGTCAACGGTACGCGCGAAAGCCTGGCTGACATAGCGGCCCGCATTCGCGAGGCTCAACGAACGCTCAAGGATATCGAGCGACGGGTGAAGACCGGCCCAGACGAACTGGAGCGTTCCATCCAGCGGATTGAAGCTGGACAAGAAAAGAGCAAACAGGCGAAAAAGGAACTCACCGAGGCAAATTTGCGTCTGGTGGTCAGTTTGGCCAAGCGTTACACCAACCGTGGTCTCGGCTTCCTCGACCTTATCCAGGAGGGCAACATCGGCTTGATGCGCGCGGTCGAGAAGTTCGAGTATCAGCGCGGATATAAGTTCTCGACCTATGCCACGTGGTGGATTCGCCAATCGATGTCCAGGGCGATCGCAGACCAGGGGCGCACGATCCGCATCCCGGTCCATATGGTGGAAACCATAAATAAATTGTTAAGGGTCACGCGCCTTCTGGTGCAGCGCCTAGGGCGCGAACCGACGCCAGAGGAGATCGCTGCTCAGATGGAGATGCCTCTGGACAAGGTGCAGAAGGTGCTCAAGATCGTCAAAGAGCCTATTTCTTTGGAGACGCCGATCGGCGATGAAGAGGAAAGCTCGCTTGGCGATTTTGTCGAAGATGAGCTTGCGCCTTCGCCGGTCGAATCCGCTATCCAGAGCAATCTTAGCGAGCAGACGCGCAAGGTTTTGGCAACCTTGACGCCGCGCGAAGAGCAAATCTTAAAGATGCGTTTTGGAATCGGTCAGAAGGTCGACTATACCCTGGAAGAGGTCGGCAAGAAGTTCGCAGTGACGCGGGAGCGGATCCGTCAAATCGAAGCTAAAGCGCTGCGCAAACTGCGTGCCGTATCTCGCAAAGGCAACCTCGACAGTTTCGCCGATCGAAGCTAGCCACCCATAAAGTCTACCTCAGGCCTCAAGCGAGGTTGCGCCGGCTGGCGTATATGTCTGCGCTGCTTCGTTTCCGTCTGGGGAACTCGGCTGCAGAGTACGGCAGAAGTGATCGTCTTTAGAGAACCCGAGAGCACGCTGGCTCCTCTGAAAAGCCTCGCTTACCAAGCGTGGATCTGCGGCCTCGAGTTTCTGCGCCAGGTTCGGCGATTTCGGCCCACTTTACAAGTCGGCTACGTGCAGAACGGCGCGTTATTCTTTTTTACCGCTAGGTATTAGTTTCGGCTCTTCCAGCAGGCGTCCGGTAAAGCGGCCGAGCTGGGCACGTTAGTTGCCAAGCTAAGGTCTTAGCTGGCTTTTTCCTACTCGACGGTTACCGATTTTGCGAGGTTTCTCGGCTGGTCAACGTCCGTTCCGCGATATACCGCAATATGGTAGGCCAGGAGCTGAAGCGGAATAGTCATCAGCACGGGCGTAAGCATCTCAGAGGTTTTCGGCGTCTCGATAACCTCTTCGGCGATCGCTCGGAGATCTTCGTCAGCCTGGTCGGTGACGGCGATTATGCGGCCGTTGCGCGACTCGACCTCTTTGAGGTTGGATAGCGTTTTCGAGAAGACCTTGTCGCGCGGAATAATTACGACGACGGGCATTTTTTCATCCACCAGGGCGATAGGCCCGTGCTTCATCTCGCCCGCCGAGTAACCTTCGGCGTGGATGTAAGAGATTTCCTTGAGCTTGAGTGCTCCCTCAAGCGCTATCGGATAGTTAATCCCGCGTCCCAGGAAAAGGAAATCGGTTGCGGAAGCGAATTTTTTCGCGATTCGTTCAATTTCTCGTTCCTTATTGATTATAGCCTCGATTCGCGCCGGAATCGCGAACGCCGGGGCGAGCAGTTCGGCCGCGCGCGACGGTGCAAGCTTACCCCGTGCCAGGGCCAGGTAAATGGCAAGCAGGAAGAACGATTCGATCTGGGTGATGAAGCACTTGGTCGTGGTAACGCTGATCTCAGGGCCGCATCGAGTGTAAAGTCGGACGTCGGCTCGCCGTGCTATGGAGGAGTCGCGCGTGTTGGTCAAGGCTATGGTCCATGCGCCTTGCGCCTTGCCTTCCTCCAGCGCGGCCATCGTATCGGCCGTCTCGCCCGATTGTGACACAGCGATGAGCACCGTATTTTCATCCACCACCGGGCAGCGGTAACGATATTCGGCTGAGTAATCGACCTCGACTGGAATACGGCTTAGTTCTTCGATCATGAACTTGCCCACCAGCGAGGCGATGTAGGAGGCGCCAGCGCTCACTATAACGATTCGTTGCACGGCGTCTATTCCCTTGGGCGGTAGCGGGTCTTCCTCGAATCGTACCTCGCCTGAGCCTAGCGTGGCGCGCCCCCTTAGCGTATCCATCCACGCTTGCGGCTGGTCGGAAATTTCCTTTCGTAGATAGTGGCGGTACGGGCCCTTGCCGATGTGCGCCGAATCCCATTCGATACGACGGGGGCGGCGATGGACCAGCGCGCCGTCAAAGGTGAAGACCCTCACCTGATCGCGCTTGACCTCGGCAATTTCGCCGTCTTCCAGAACGATCGTTTGCCGGGTGTGGTCGAGCAGCGCCGGAATATCCGATGCGATAAAGTTTTCGCCTTCGCCCAGTCCGATTACGATCGGCGTGGCTGTTTTAGCCGCCACCAAGGTGTCGGGCTCGTTTTCGGAAAGTGCCACGAATGAAAATGAGCCGCGCAGCTCGGCCACAACCAAGCGAACCGCCTCCCTGAGGCTTAATCCGGCTTTGACTCGTTCTTCCAGAAGATGCGAAATAACCTCGGTGTCGGTCTCGGAAAGCAGTCGATGACCGCGCTGGCGCAGGCTCGCTGCGAGTTCGGCGTAGTTTTCGATGATGCCGTTATGGACCAGGGCAACCGGGCCTGCCTGATGGGGATGGGCGTTGCGCTCGGATGGTGCGCCGTGAGTGGCCCATCGCGTGTGGCCGATGCCGATGCAGCCGGGCGCCGGTCGCTCGCACAGCAGCTTTTCAAGGTTATCGAGCTTTCCCGCTGCTCGCCTGACCTCCAGACGAGCGCCTGGTCCTGGCAAAGTCGCGATTCCCGCAGAGTCGTAGCCGCGGTATTCAAGGCGGCGCAAAGCGGCCAGTAAAATCGCCGAAGCCTCTTGCGCCCCGACGTATCCGACAATTCCACACATCGAATGCCACTCCAGCTATTCGCTTACGTGCTCCGTCTTGCCCGCATTTGGAGCGTACTTTATCCTTGGCACCTTCGACCGTCCGCGCCTCTAACGACGCTCAGAAGCTAGCCGCCGAGAGGTCGCGGCTAGTCATGATGGCGACCGTCTGCTTGATGGCGCTCGCGCCATTTAAGTGTCCAGCCTGGTTTTTCCTGTTGCCGATGGTCACAAAATGCAAGCGCTCCGGCGGGAACGTCGTGCCGTACGGTTGTGCCGCTGGCAACGTAGGCGTCGTCGCCGATCTTGACTGGCGCAATAAGCTGGCTGTCGCATCCCACCATGCATCGGCTGCCAATCTGGGTGAGATGCTTTTCGTAGCCGTCGAAGTTTACCGTGATCACGCCGCACCCGATGTTCGTCTGCTCGCCGATAATTACGTCGCCGAGGTAGCTTAGATGGCTTGCTTTGGTGCCGCGGCCGATACGTGCTTGCTTGGTTTCGACAAAGTTGCCGATTCGATTAGACCCCTCAAGTTGTGTGCCCGGGCGAAGATTGGCAAACGGTCCAATCTCGCTGCCGGGTCCGATAGTGCATTGCTCGGCTCGTACGCCTAGCTTGATGATACAGTCGTTGCCGATAATTACCTCGCGCATCAGAGCGCATCCTTCGATGCGCACTCGCGCTCCAATTCGCGAACGTCCGAGGATTTGCACGTTTGGGCCTATCACCGAATCGATCCCAATTTCCACTTCTTCACCGATGTATGTGGTCGAAGGGTCAAGCAAGGTAACGCCGCTATCCATCAAGCGGCGATTTACCGACTGGCGTACCAAAGCTTCGATTTGCGCCAGCTCGTAGCGAGAATTTACGCCCAAAAACTCCTCTGGCCTGGGCGCTCGCCAGCCGAACACCCGCACGCCAGCTTGCGTGGCTAGCTCGACGATGTCCGTCAGATAGTACTCACCACGCGCGTTATTAGGCCTTACTCGGTCGAGCAGTTGCCGAAGAAGCGTTGCGTCAGCGACGTAGACCCCTGCATTTACCTCCTCTATCGCGAGCTCTTCTGGGGTGGCGTCCGAAGCCTCGACCACCCTAGCGATCGAGCCGTCATGGCGGCGCACAAGGCGCCCGTAGGAGGCGGCAGGCTCGAGCCTAAGCGCGACGAGGGACAATTTTGACTTAGCCGCGCGGTGGGCGGCGATAAACTCCTTGAGCGTTTCTGTACTCAGCACGGGCATGTCGCCATAAACGATCAACACGTCGCCGTCGAAGCCGGACGGTAGCGTTCTAAGCCCGCAAAGCGCCGCATGCCCGGTGCCAAGCATCTGCTCTTGCATCGCGAAGCGCAGACGCGAATCGTTCCAGGTCCTTTGGACTGCAGCTTTGACCTCGTCGGCCTGATGGCCAACGACGACAACCACCGGCTCCGTGTCGAGGGCTCTCAGCACTCGCAATACTCGAAGTATGAGCGCAACTCCGCCCACTTCGTGCAGCACCTTGGCCCGGTGCGACTTCATGCGCACACCTTGTCCTGCAGCAAGCACTATGCCAGCCAACGGTCGTTCCATCTGGTTACTCCCAATTTTTCGCTCACAAAATTTCAGTCTCGAGCTCGCACGAACTTTTAAACACAACTCTAACAATCGTCGATAAGCTATTCCGAGCCGCAGCTCACATTCGATGCATTATGTAACAAGCAAGTTCGCTAGCTGTATTTCTCTTTGAGGTCCAGTCGCGTTTGTGTCTTGTGCAGCGTCGAAGCAGTCTCGTCGTTTAAAGCCGCGCGTTTCCTAGCAACTAGCTTGCCACATCCGCGACCGTTAAACTCGACCAAAACTTTGGAAATTCCGATTGGTGAGCGGTTAACAAACCGACTACAAGCACGCCGAGCGCCAGCTGCGCTGTCCTCCGGCTCTTTTCAGCTACGGAAGAGAGCAGTTTTTCGTAAGCGACTAATCAAGTGTCCGCTCTTGAAGTGAAATTTAGTCGGCTATTTGCACCCCTCGGACATTTTCTCGCGTGAGCTAACTTTTGTGCGCTCACGGGCTTCTTTTCTTAAATAACTTTTCGAGTTTTTCTCGAACATCAGCCTTTTCGACTTTCGCTCTATGTTGACCGTCAGGTGCGGGAGCGAAAAACTCACAAAAGTTGGCTCGCTCTTTATCAACGACCCGCTCCGCCATCGGTTCGCGACATTGGTTATGATACCCGGGATCGTAAAATTTACAGTTGCGGCAGCAATGGAGCGGACTTGCGCAACGCGGGCATTCGTCGCGAAATCCAATCTTGCCTATGTCGCCAAGTGAGTGTCCACACGACCAACAATTCATCGATGCCAAGCCTCTAAACTCTCGAGCGATTAATTTTCTTCGGATCGTCCTATTGCACAGCTACTGCGTGCGTGTTCACGAGTGCAGAGGTTTCCGACTAGGAAAAACAGGTTCCAGCTTTGACAACTTCTAATCATAGCGCGGAGCACAAATCGGGATCTGCTGAGACGCGTAGATGTGGCGGCACTTTAGGTTTGACTCCGATTAGCTACACTGTCGTGTGCAATGTGCCAGTCTGGTAGCTCGGCTTTGGATAACGCTTTGGTTTAACCCCTCTTTTGCGCCTGGCGCGCCGGCTGATAGCATTGCGTTTAAGAGCGGCCAACAATTGGACTTTTAGATGGTCGAGCAGGTCGACGCTTTCACCGATTATTTGTCGGCCGTAATTGGAGCGGCTGCGAACACGGTAAAGAGCTACCGCACAGACCTGCTTTGCTTTGCAAAGTTTCTTGAAGAACAAAACCTTGCTCGCGACCCCGCAACCGGCAAGGTTTCGCCAGAGAGTGTCCAGACCGACGATATCCGGCTCTACCTTGCGAGCTTGCTTAAGAACCGGGCCGAGCGCTCGACCGTGCAACGGCGTCTCGCCGCGATCAAGGCGTTTTTCCGCTACCGCAAACAGTTTTTTGGCGGCCCGGACCCAGCTTCGCGGCTGCGCACGGTGCGGCGCCAAGCGCGGCTGCCAACTGTGATACGCGAGGATGAGGTCTGCAGGCTTCTCGAGGCAGACAGCTGCACGAACTCCAAGGCGCGCCTGCGCGACCGCGCGATGATGGAGACGCTCTATGCCTGCGGGCTTCGCGTCAGTGAACTGGTTGGCCTTGACTGGAAAGACATCGATGAGGAAGTCGGAATGGTAAGGGTTCGTAGCGGCAAGGGCCGTAAAGATCGACTGGTACCGATCGGGGAGGTTGCTCTGGCTGCCTTAAGAGCGTGGCGCGATGCTACAGGCCCGGCTCCAGCTGACGGGCCTGTGTTTACCAATTTGCGGGGCGGTCGGCTCAGCCCGCGCAGCGTGCAGCGAATTGTGGCACGCCGAATAGCGTCGCTCGGACTGGATACGGGCTTAACTCCGCACGGCTTGCGCCACTGCTTTGCAACCCATTTGCTGAACCACGGCGCCGACCTGCGTTCAATCCAGGAGATGCTCGGTCATGCCAGTTTGGCTACGACTCAGCGCTATACACAAGTAAGTATCCAACATCTTAAAGAGGTTTACCGCCGTGCCCATCCTCGCTCCTAACTCAGCAAACGTGATTCACGGAACAACCATTTTGACGGTGCGCCATCAGGGCTCGATCGTGATGGCGGGCGACGGTCAAGTGAGCTTGGGCAACACAGTGCTCAAGCGCGGAGCGCGCAAGGTGCGGCGGCTTCACAACGAAAGCGTGCTCGCGGGCTTTGCCGGAGCGACGGCTGATGCGCTTACGCTGTTTGACAAGTTCGAAGGAAAGCTTCAGGAGTACAACGGCAATCTAAGACGCGCAGCCGTGGAGTTGGCGCGCGATTGGCGCACCGACCGGGTGTTGCGCCGGCTCGAGGCGATGCTGGTGGTGGCTGACCGAGAGAGCACGCTGCTGCTTTCCGGGCTCGGGGACGTGATCGAGCCTGATGATGGTATTATAGGAATCGGTTCAGGAGGCAACTTCGCCCTGGCTGCGGCGCGCGCACTTCTGCGCTTCAACCCGCAGCTAAGCGCGCGCCAGGTGGTGGAAGCAGCCATGACCATCGCCGCAGAAATTTGCGTATTTACCAATTCCCAGTTTACGATCGAAGAACTTTAAGCCCTTACGACGATGAAGACTTCAGTTCCTCACGTAATGACTCCGCGCGAGATCGTCTCTGAACTCGACCGCTACATCGTCGGGCAAACCGAGGCCAAGCGAGCGGTAGCGATAGCGTTGCGCAACCGATGGCGTCGCCAGCAAGTACCGCCGGAGCTTCGCGATGAAATTGCCCCGAAAAACATCCTGATGATCGGTCCTACCGGAGTGGGCAAGACAGAGATATCGCGCCGTCTGGCCAAGCTTGCTCAGGCGCCGTTCCTTAAGGTCGAGGCCTCGCGTTACACCGAGGTCGGATACGTGGGCCGCGACGTCGAGTCGATAATCCGAGATCTCGTCGAGGTCGCGGTCAAAATGGTGCGCGAGGAGGCACAGGCGGAGGTTGCAGTCAAAGCCCGCGAGCAGGCCGAGGAGCGCTTGCTCGACATCCTTTATCCTCCTCCCCCCCGAAGTCGGCGTCATCATGGGCCCGGTGCTGAGGCCGGCGGCGCCGATACGGCAAGCGCCGACGCTTCTTACCGGGAGACGCGAGAAAAGCTGCGCCGCATGCTCAGGACCGGACAGCTCGACCACCGCGAAGTGGAGATTGAAATCAGCGCTCAGGCGATGCCGATGATCGAGGTTTTCGCGCCCCAGGGGATGGAGGAGCTCGGGCTGAACATGAAGGAGCTCTTTAGCCAGTTCGTGCCCAAGCGCTCCAAACGCCGTCGTGTCAAGGTACCCGAGGCGCTCGACATGCTAACCCAGGAGGAGGCGGCGCGCTTGGTCGACATGGACCAGGTCGTTCGCGAGGCGGTTCAGCGCGTCGAGCAAAGCGCGATCGTTTTCATCGACGAGATCGACAAGATCGCCGGGCGCGACTCAACCCGTGGCCCCGACGTTTCGCGCGAAGGCGTCCAGCGCGACCTTTTGCCGATCGTTGAGGGAACAACGGTCAACACTAAGTACGGACCGGTCAGGACCGACCATGTCTTGTTTATCGCTTCGGGCGCGTTCCATATCGCCAAGCCTTCGGACTTGATTCCTGAATTTCAGGGTCGCTTCCCCATTCGCGTGGAACTCAAAGCGCTGACTCGCGACGACTTCGTGCGAATCCTGACCGAGCCCGACAATGCGCTGAGCAAGCAGTACATCGCCTTGATGGCCACCGAAAACGTTCACTTGAGCTTTACCGATGACGCGATCGTGGCGCTTGCGGAAATCGCCGCCGAGGTCAACGCGCGCACGGAAAATATCGGAGCCCGCAGGCTGCATACCGTGCTCGAACGCCTGCTGGATGAGATCTCGTTCAACGCGCCTGAGATGAGCGGTCAGCGAATCACGATCGACGCCGCGTACGTGCACAAACGGCTCGACCACATCGTTCAGGATCAGGACCTATCGCGCTACATCCTGTAAGAGGGGCCACAATCTCTAATCGACGCGGCAAAAACTGTCCAGCGGCGAGACTAAAGCGCGCACAAAAAGCTCTTGGGGCTCAACCGGCTTAGGGTTGCGCCTGCGCCTAGGGCGAAAAGCTCTTCTGCGCTTGCGTCGGTTTGCCGACTGCGGAGTCGGTTTCATGCTCCCACTCTTAACCTTATGCGCGCGATGACGTATAAGACACGTGTTGCGTTTGCGCCTGTTTTATTTAGATCGCCGGGATCGCTATCGGCGAGGCTTTTGGCTTAAGCGTTACGCCTGAGCACTTCTTTCGAGGTGAAGGGGGTGAAGCAGGAAGCAAAAAAACTGGTTGAAAGAGCGGAGGTCTTGATGGAGGCGCTGCCGTATATCCGGCGCTTTCAAGGTTCGACCTTTGTGGTCAAGTACGGCGGCCATGCGATGGAAGCCGAAGACCTAAAGGAGAGCTTCGCGCAAGACGTCGTGATGCTCAACTTGGTGGGAATCAAGGTCGTCGTGGTCCATGGGGGCGGGCCCCAGATCTCCGCGCTGATGGAACAGATGGGCGTTAAGGCGCGCTTCGTGCGGGGACTGCGCGTCACCGACGAAAAAACTATGGAAGTGGTCGAGATGGTCCTGCAACGTATCAACAAGGACCTGGTGGCGCTTATCGGACGTCACGGCGGAGCGGCCGTGGGACTGTCGGGCAAAGACGGCGCGATGATCCTGGCGCGAAAGATGCGCGTTCAATTGCAAGCAAAAAACGGCAAGACGAGCGCGGTTGACCTGGGCCTGGTCGGAAAAATCGTTGACGTCAATCCAAGCGTTCTCAATACCCTGCACCGGGCCAACTTTATTCCGGTCGTGGCTCCCGTTGGTTGCGACATGAACGGAGTAACGTACAACATCAACGCTGACACCGCCGCCGGAAAGCTGGCAGCTGCGCTCAGAGCGGAAAAGTTAATCTTGATGACGGATGTCGAGGGAATCCGCGACCGCAACGGCAAGCTCATCTCGACACTTTCGGTCGAGCGCGCCAAAAAGCTTATCGCTCAAGGCGTCATATCCGAGGGCATGATCCCAAAGGTCGAGTGCTGTATCGAGGCCTTGCGTGAAGGAGTTGCCAAGACGCATATCATCGATGGGCGACTGCGCCATGCGGCGCTGCTGGAGATCTTCACTCGCTCCGGCGTCGGCACGGAAGTCGTAGCTTCAATTAAACGCAAGGCCGACTTCGGGGGGCGCCCCACGAATTTGACTAACGGTGTGGGCGCAAGCTGAGCGGGCGGATTTGTTGAGGCTCAAAGTCGACGTTTCGAGGGGTATCGAATGACTAATGCTGACGTGGTTGCGCTCGCTCACAGCGCGCTGATGGACGTTTATGCCTGCATGCCGGTTGCCTTCGAGCGCGGCGAAGGGGCGTACTTGTTCGACGTCGAGGGCCGCCGCTACCTCGACTTTTTCTGCGGTCTGGCAGTGACGAGCCTTGGCCATGCTTATCCGAGTGTGGTGCGGGCGGTGCAAGAACAAGTCGGCAAGCTGACCCATGTCTCCAACGTGTTTCATACGGAAGTTTCCGCGCGCCTGGCAAGCAAGCTTTCGCTGAAATTTGGTGGTGGGAAGGTCTTTTTATGTAATTCTGGGGCAGAGGCCAACGAAGCGGCGATTAAGGTTGCCCGCCGATGGGGAGCCAGCCGCGGCGGCCGCTACGAGATCATCACGGCGCACAACTCATTTCATGGTCGAACGCTGGCGACCCTGGCCGCCACTGGACAGCAGCGATATCACGTAGGCTTCGAGCCGCTGCCCCTCGGCTTTCGCATGGTTCCGTTCGACGACCTGGATGCGGCTCGCGCGGCTGTGCGCGACGAAACTGTGGCGATAATGATAGAGCCGATTCAGGGAGAAGGCGGGGTCGTCGTGCCCCGTGATGAAAGGTACCTGAGCGGCCTGCGCGAGCTGTGCGACCAGCGCAACTTACTGCTCATTCTTGACGAGATTCAAACCGGCGTCGGCCGCACCGGTAAGTTCTTCGCCTACGAGCATTGGCAAGTCAAGCCGGACATCGTAACCCTTGCCAAGGCGCTCGGCGCAGGCCTGCCGATCGGTGCCGCGATCGCGCGAGATGAGGTTGCGGCCTGCATGACGCACGGCACACACGGCAGCACCTTTGGCGCCAATCCCGTTGCCAGTGCTGCGGCGCTCGCGGTCCTCGAGGCGTTGGAGGATGGTAGCGTTCTTGAGAACTGCACGCAGGTGGGGAATTACCTGATGGGCGAGCTCAAGGCGCTTGCGGCCGGCGAAACCAAGATTCGGGAAGTACGCGGTAGAGGAATGATGATTGGCGTCGTGCTCGATCGAGAAGCTCGTCCGCTCGCGCAAGCGTGTCTTGAGCAAGGGCTTATCGTGAACGCTACGGCTGGCAATGTTCTACGCCTTCTGCCGCCGCTAAACCTCACCATTGCCCAGGCTAAGGAGGGATTCGAAATTATTCGACGAGTGCTAAAGAGCGCCTAGCCCCACACAAGTTTAAACCGACCGGTGCCACAGAGGTCTAAGCAAAAGGCGCAGCACCCGTCGTAGGGACTGTATTTTAGTGATGAAGCGCGATTTCATCGAGCTTAGCTCACTTACTTTAGACGAGCTCGAAAAGCTTTTGAAGCTGGCCAGTCGCCTTAAAAGAGACTTACTCTACGGCTTCGACCATCCTTACTTGCGCGGCAAGACGTTGGCGATGATCTTTGAGAAGCCTTCGTTGCGCACTCGGATCACCTTTGAGACCGGCATGGCGCAGCTCGGAGGACACGCGATTTATCTTGGCCCGCAAGAGGTCGGGTTGGGGCGACGCGAAGCGGTCAAGGATGTTGCTCGCAACCTGTCGCGATGGGTCGACGCAATCATGATTCGGACTTTCGCTCATTCCACATGCCTTGACATGGCGCGCGAAGCTGACGTACCGGTGATAAACGGGCTGACCGATACGCTCCATCCGTGCCAACTTTTGGCTGACCTGCTTACCCTGTATGAGCGCTTCGGTAATTTAAAAAAGCTCAGGGTAGCTTTCGTAGGCGACGGCTTCAACCTAGCTAACTCTTGGATCGAAGCGTCGGAGCTGGTCGGCTTTGAACTTCGGATGGCTTGCCCTCAGGGCTACGAGCCCAAGGGCGAATTTCGCGAGCGCCTGCAGCGTAACCCGAGAGCTTTGCTGGTCAATGATCCGATCGTTGCGGTGAACGACGCCGACGTGGTGTACACCGACGCGTGGGTGTCGATGGGGCAAGAGGATGAAGCGGAAAAGCGAAGGCGCGATTTTCGCGCATTTCAGGTCAACCGCGAACTTCTGAAGCACGCCAAGGCTACCGTCCTGGTGATGCATTGCTTGCCCGCCCATCGCGGCGAAGAAATCACCGACGACGTAATCGACGGACCGAACTCGATCGTGCTGGATCAGGCCGAAAACCGTCTGCATGCGCAAAAGGCGCTCCTCCTATGGCTGTTGAGGCCAGAGATTTTGAACGAATAAGCGCGGCATCCCTCGTGCGCGACTCGGATATGGAATGAGGCAAGTGGGCGTTTGGTTCGCAGTAAAAATCGGGTCTCTAACTGTGTAGTTGCCAGGGATGGTTCAAGAGCAGCAGAGGTGGCTGCGGTGCTGGCGCGATTTAGGTTCGAGCTAAAGGTTCAGGCGGATGGAAGATGAAAGAAAAAATTAGGAGATTGGTGCTGGCCTATTCAGGAGGGCTGGATACCTCGGTCATTTTGCGCTGGATAAAGGAATACTATGGGTGCGAAGTGATCGCTTTTTGCGCCGATATCGGACAAGCCGAAGAACTATCGGGGCTCGAGGAGAAAGCTTTGCGCACCGGCGCCAGCAAATTCTGCCTCGAAGACCTACGCGAGGAGTTTGCGCGCGAATTTGTCTTTCCGATGCTTCGGTGCGGCGCAGTATACGAAGGCTACTACTTGCTCGGGACGTCCATCGCCCGCCCGGTCATAGCAAAACGTCAAGTGGAGGTGGCACGGCGCGAAGGCGCCGACGCAGTTGGGCACGGAGCTACCGGCAAGGGAAACGACCAGGTTCGCTTCGAGCTGGCTTTTGCTCGGCTTGCTCCGGACCTTAAGGTTGTCGCTCCGTGGCGCCATCCAGATTGGAGGTTTCAAAGCCGCCAAGACCTTATCGCTTACGCTAACGAAAGAGGAATACCTGTGCCGGTCAGTCCGGAAAAGCCTTACTCGACCGATCGGAATTTGCTTCATGTCAGCTACGAAGGAGGCATTCTCGAAGATCCGTGGCGCGAGCCAGACCCCGCTATGTTTCGCATGACGGTTGCGCCCGAAGATGCGCCGGACGAACCTGAGTACGTCGAGGTCGAGTACGAAGCCGGCGACCCGGTGGCGATTAACGGCAAGCGGATGACGCCCGCCGAGCTTATCGCCTATGCCAATAAAATCGCTGGTGCACATGGTGTCGGCCGGGTCGATCTGGTGGAAAATCGCTTTGTCGGTATAAAGTCGCGCGGCGTTTACGAGAGCCCGGGCGTGACGCTTCTGATGCATGCCCATCGCGCGGTCGAGCAACTCACCTTGGATCGCGAAGAGCTCCATCTGCGAGACTCGCTTATGACACGGTACGCCGAACTGGTCTACTACGGCTTTTGGTTCGCCCCGGAACGTGAGGCATTGCAGGCGCTTATCGATCACATGCAGCGCAGGGTGACAGGCGTTGCGAGGCTTAAACTTTACAAGGGTTCAGTGTCTATCGTGGGCAGAAAATCAAGCCGCTCGCTGTACGATCCGGCCCTGGCAAGTTTTGATGAGGCAGGCGGCTATCGACACAGTGATGCCGACGGATTTATCAGACTGAACGCCTTGAGGCTGCGCGCGCTTTCAAGGCTATCGAGCAAGCCCTAGCCGAAGGTAGAAAACTTTACCTGGAAGCTTACTGTGAATTCTGCCAAGTCCAGGTGCGGATTGTTCTTCGACAATTAGAGCTGGAATCTCATGATGCGTACTACGTGACTTTGGGTGGTAGGCACGATGGGCAAAGTCGTACCGCTTCGGCCAAGACCTATCCCTTCACCATCGCAAGCAAAGGAGGCAAAAAGCGAGGCGCGATGTCCGAAGTGTCAGCATTTTCTTAATGTTCATATCACCCATCCAAACGGCATCGTCAGCTGTGTGGTGCGAGGATGTCGGTGCGAAAGCAGGCCAGAGAAGTGAGGTTTTAAAAAGCGCTTTTATCTATCGGTCTTCCAGCCGGCAAGCCTGAGGCAAGGCTTTCAGAGTGGCGCCTTTTTGGCCGAGAGTCGTAACCCCGGTTTTGTGTGCTCGACGATTCGGGGTGATTCGTTCGAAAAGCGAAGTCCGCGAAAAAGCTTCCAGCTCGAAAACAAGACGTGTAAGGCGTAAGCGAGAGCTTTGCCCTAAGCTAAAGGAGCTCACAATTTAGGCTTTTCGTTTATTTAGGCAGCCCGTATCTGGGACACTGTGGCAGGCTTATGTCCCCGTCAAAGTCACCGCAAGCCTGCGCGTGTTTCCTCGAGCGGCCGCAAAGCACGACTTTTCCCGCTCAGCGTTTTGGAAAGGCGTAGCGGCGCAAATCGAGTAACGTAAGGCGAAAAAACTCAATTAAGTTCGCCTCCGCTCTGATGCCGATTCGCACAGCGCGCTCCTTGCGCAACCGACCTCTGGTAGATGACCAGCCTTAGTGCGCATTTTCAGCAAGATGAGGCTCCGGCAGGGCACCTACGCTAAGCTTTGTGCGCACAAGTTTTGCGTACCCTGGTACGCTTAAGAAGCGCTGGCCTGCATGACCGATGCGCTGCGGAGCTGGAATTCTGAAGCAGAGCGACTTTTAAGCGGGATAATCAATGATTTGGCGGCGAAGCCAAAGAATCGCGATTATTATTTTCGCAACTGTATTAGCCTTGTATGGTGCTTTGCCGATTCTACACGCGCAAGGCGATTGGCAATACGTGGGGACTAGTGTTGAGAAAGAAGAGAGCCAGCGCGTGCCTGAGGACAACTCCCTTCGCCCCGCAGCCAGGAGCAAGTCCGGCTCTGACGCAGAACTGCTTGCCTGTGGCGAGAAAGCGCGACCGGCCAGCGATTCGGTTCGCGCCATAGTCGAAGAATTGGAACGAGTTTCTGGTGCTTCGGCGCAAGTGTACGAGTCGGTGCGGCCGGTTGGCCCTCATGCCCGTGCTGGAGGTTGCATCTTGTATAGCGAGACGCAATTGCGTGCGCTTTTTTCGAACTGGTTCAGGCTACAAGAGGACGACCTGCTCGAGCCTATGTTGTACGCGATCTTGGCCCACGAACTGGGGCATCTCGCGCACGATGACTTTTCGCCCCAGAGACTCCAGATCGATCCGGTAAAGCGCGAGCTCGAAGCCGATCGGTTTGCCGGCTACACGCTTTCCCGTTTGAACATCAGAATTGACGATCTTACCGACTACTACCGGCTTACGGGCGACGATTTTACCGGCATACCGCACGATCACGGCACCAGCGCGCAGCGGGCTGAAGCGTTCGCCCAGGGATGGCGGCGAGCCGAGCTGGGTTTGCCCGAAGAGTCGGCGATCGGTGTAGGCAGTCCCGACCATCCATAGCGAACTTTCATTTCAACCGCTTCGCCGTTACCGAAACCTCTACCCAGTTCGCAATCTGCCTTGTCTCTTGAGACACTTGCTTGCCTTACGTAAAAAATGTGTGGCCCTAACGAATGGCTGTCTATGCCGAGAGTGCTGCTATCCATTGAAGTGTTTGTCGCGTGCTTCGCCTGCGCTGTCTAACGGCTAACAGACGGTCTCGACGTCCGAGCTTGACACTTCGGTTGAGTAGCCTCGACTCTTAAGTAGGGCCACTTTGACATTTCCGTAGCGGTGAGCGTCGCACGTTCCGACTCTGGAGCGTAAGATGTTTTGAATTGGCGCGTTCGGTGACTATGAGCTCGACGGATTGGGACTGTGACCGCAAGCTTTTGGCTTGCCCGTGGCACGTGACCGGCAAGACAAGCAAGGCCGGCAAGACAAGCGAGATCGAAAGTGCACATGGATTTTGGGGAAGGTCAACGCCGAAAGTTTTAATTGTCGGATGGGGAGACGAAAACCTTGGGCGACGCATGCTGGCTTGAGAATTTTTATTGACCTTGTAAGTGGTAGGAATGGAAGCAAGGCGTTTTAGCTCCAATACAAGGAAGCACAATCTTTTGAGGGCCCGCTTCGAGCGCCCGCGCCTACCAGAAGTGGAAGCGTTCACCGCGTCCTTACCGTTCGATAGGCGGCTTTATCGGCAAGATATAAAGGGTTCGACCGCGCACGTCAGGATGCTTGCCAAGGCAGGGATAATTTCCCAAGCGGAAGCGCGGAAAATCGAGCGCGGGCTTCGCGCTATCGAGCGAGAGATCGAAGCTGGGAAATTCCACTTCGATGTAGCCGACGAGGATATTCACATGGCGATTGAGCGTCGGCTGCGGGAATTAATCGGGCCGGTTGCGGGCAAGCTTCACACGGCGCGGTCGCGCAACGACCAGGTCGTCTTGGACCTGCGGCTTTATCTCAGCGAGGAGCTCGAGGAAGTAATCGAGCTTACGCGCGCGCTGCGGCGAAGTTTAGTTAGCGTGGCCGAGAAGAACGTTGAAACCGTGATGCCTGGCTATACCCATCTGCAACGCGCCCAGCCGGTTACCCTTGCCCATCACGTGCTCGCCTACGTGGAGATGTTCGGACGCGACCAGCGGCGCTTTGCCGCAGCGCGAGAGAGCGCGCGCGTGATGCCGCTTGGTTCGGGCGCCCTTGCTGCCACTACCTTGCCCATCCAGCGCCAGGCCGTAGCGCGCGAATTGGGTTTCCCAACGGTTAGCGAAAATAGTCTCGACGCCGTATCTGACCGCGACTTCGTGATCGACTTCCTCGCTGCTGCTGCCCTCTGCATGGTGCATCTGTCGCGCATGAGCGAGGAACTGATCATGTGGTCGAGCGCCGAGTTCGGCTTCGTCAGTCTGCCCGACGAGTTCTCGAGCGGAAGCTCGATGATGCCGCAGAAAAAGAACCCCGATTTGCTCGAACTTATTCGCGCTAAGACGGGCCGGGTGATGGGGAATCTCCAGGCGATGTTGACTGTGCTCAAAGGACTTCCGCTTGCGTACAACTCTGACCTTCAGGAGGACAAAGAGCGGGTTTTCGACACGCTCGACACCCTAAAGCCGTCGCTAGCTCTCAGCGCCAAGCTTTGGCCGCAACTTGTGTTCAAGACCGACGCGATGCATAAGGCGGCGGGCGGATGGGCGCTTGCAACCGATCTTGCCGAGTACCTGGTGCGGCGCGGGGTGCCGTTTCGCGAGGCATACGAGTGTGTTGGTCGGATGGTACGTGATGCGCTTGCACAGGCCAGAGAGCCCGAGCATATGACCCTTGCCGACTTAAGACGCTACTCTCCGCTGTTTGGGCCGCAGGCGCTTGCGCTGCTGTCAGCGCAGGGCTCGGTACGCGCACGCAAAGTAGTCGGCGGCCCAGCGCCTCAGACCGTTCGCCGAAGACTTGCCGAGCTCAGAAAGGAACTGTGGCCTTGAACAGAGGCGGGGTAGTTTGCCGGTCGCGCCTGGCGTCTTTGTTCTTGTTCGTAGTGGTATTTTCGATCCTCGGATGCGGTAATAAGACTCGCCCAGTGCCGCTGCCGGACGCGATTCCGGCCACTATCACCGACTTGCGCGCAACCCAGGAGCCCGACGGAATCAGACTTACTTTCAGTAGGCCCGATCATTACGTGAGCGGAAAAGAGATGCGCGACCTCAACCACTTCATTATCCTTCGCGCGGAAGACCAAGGCCCCCTAATCCCATACGTCGAAGCCCCTGTGCCTGACCGCGAGCGAATTCAAAAGCCGAGAACCCTTTCTTATCTCGATCGCAACACGCTGGTGGGACATACTTACCGCTATGTAATCGTTTCGGTGACCGACGACGGCGATAAGAGTGCTCCGTCAAACGAAGTCACCGTAACCCGAGCGGTCACTTCCGTCCCCTCGGCTAAACCGTTTACCAGCGCGGGAGCCGCGTTGCCGAAATGAGCAGCATTCGCTTAAAGCGAGCTTCTTGCGCAAGCTCGTATTACCCGTCAAGCAGCGAGCGGCCTGGGCTAGCTGGTTTGAGCTAGCTATGGTGCTTACTGATGTAATCGATTGCGTAGACGAGAAAAGTTTGGCAATCCGCCGCTCGCGAGCTCGCTTGTGAGCGCACCATGTAGCGCGGCCGAGCCACAGAAGGTAAAGCTGGATCTTACATTCCAACACGATTTTCGTACGAAACGACGTTCGACAATGCATTACTTCGAATACAAGCAAGGCGAGCTTTACGCGGAAGAGGTGCCCCTTAAGCAAATCGCGGCCAACACGGGCGTGCCGACCTACGTCTACAGCGCGGCGACTTTGCGCCGCCATTTCAAGGTGTTTGACCAGGTTTTTGCGGGCGTAGACCATCTGATCTGTTTTGCCACTAAAGCGCTGTCCAACCTCAGCGTGCTTAGGCTTTTTGCTGCGATGGGCTCCGGTTTCGACATCGTATCGGTGGGCGAGCTCGAGCGCTGCCTGCGTGCTGGGGCTCAGGCGCAGAAAATCGTTTTTTCCGGCGTTGGCAAAACCAAAGAGGAGATTGCTGCCGCTCTAAAGGCGGGAATTCTTATGTTCAACGTCGAGTCGTTGCCCGAACTTTACGCCATCGCCGAGGTAGCGCAAAGCCTGGGTGCGCGCGCTCCGATAAGCCTGCGCGTCAATCCTGCGCTCGACCCTGGCACCCATCCCCACATCTCCACTGGCCATCGGACAAGCAAGTTCGGCGTCCCGTTAGTTCAGATTCTCGATTACTACGAGCAAGCGCGCAAATTGGACAGCCTCGAAGTCGTTGGCCTGAGCACCCACATAGGCTCACAGATTACCGAAGCGCGCCCGTTCCGCGAGGCTGGCGAAAAATTGATCGATATAGTTTTGAAACTGCGGGCCAGAGGCTTTGAACTCAAGTACCTGGACCTCGGCGGCGGTGTGGGTATACGCTATGACGACGAGTTCTTTGACCTGGCCGACTACGCTCGGGCTATTGTGGAGCCATTGCGCGAGTTGAAGCTTACGCTCATTGCAGAGCCAGGACGGGTTATTGTTGGCAACGCGGGAGTGCTGCTCACTCGGGTGCTGTACGTCAAAGATACCGACGTCAAGCGCTTTATCGTGGTGGACAGCGCCATGAATGACCTTATTCGGCCGTCTCTGTACGATGCCTATCATGCGATTTGGCCAGTTGAGCAGCGCGCCTCGGCCCCGTTGGTCGTTGCTGACGTGGTAGGTCCGATATGCGAAAGCGGCGATTTTCTCGCCCGCGACCGCCTTTTGCCTCTGCCGCAAGCCGGTGATTTACTGGCGGTGATGGGCGCTGGGGCGTATGGCTTCGTGATGGCTTCGAACTACAACAGCCGTCCGCGGCCAGCCGAGGTAATTGTCGATGGAAACCGTTGGTATGTCGTGCGGCAGCGGGAAACGGTCGAGGACTTGATGCGCGGAGAAAGGCTTGTGGATTTAAGCCCTGAGTAGCTCGGCACCTTCCGCGGTACGAAGCCGATGGCAACGCTTAAATTTGTCAAAATGCACGGATGCGGCAACGATTACATATACGTCGCTGCCTTCGATTTTAGGCTTGCCGACCCAGAGCGCCTTGCCCGTCGCCTTTCAAATCGGCGCTTTGGAATTGGCGCCGATGGGCTTATTCTTCTTTTGCCTTCGAAAGTCGCCGATTTGCGAATGGAGATCTACAACGCAGACGGAAGCCGTGCCGAGATGTGTGGCAACGGTATACGGTGCGTTGCGCGGCTTGCCTACCAAAGCGGGATCGCGCGCAAAAGCCCGATTTCGGTCGAAACCGACGCCGGAGTGAAAACGGTCAAGCTTAATTTTTCCGGCGACGGCGCGATTACCTCGGTTACGGTCGACATGGGACAACCCATCCTAGAAGCACGAAAAATTCCGGCCAAAGCGGACGGGCAGGTCGTGGACTATGACTTAGGAATCGAGGGAGTTCCAAGCCGCGTCACTGCGGTGTCGATGGGTAATCCGCACGCCGTGGTCTTTGTCGACGACGATGCGATTTTCGCGCTCTCGGAGAGCGAATTTGCGCGCATCGGTCGCCAATTCGAGCGCCATCCGTTCTTCCCACGAGGCGTGAACACGGAGTTTGTGAAAGTGTGTGGACCCGACCGCCTAAAGCTGCGAGTGTGGGAGCGAGGCTCAGGCGAAACTTTAGCCTGCGGTACGGGAGCGTGCGCCGCGCTTGTAGCGGCGGCGCTGGCTGGTCGCGCGCAACGCAGGGCAACAGTAGAGTTGCCGGGCGGGAAGCTCGAAATCGAATGGTGTGAGGACGGCGAACTCAAAGATCATGTGCTGATGACCGGAGAGGCGATCGAGGTCTTTCGCGGCGAGGTCGACGTCATGGATAATGAGCTGGTAGCTGCGTAGCCCTGAGCTTTGGCTTGTTATAGGTGAGAAATTTCAAAGCGGTTTTCGCGCCGTGGATTGGCTTTTTTCGTACCGCCGACAAACCATAAAGCAAGTGGCTACCGGATCGAAGGAGCTTCTGGATGGGTCTTTTTCGCAGCAGGTAAGCCGACAGCCGAGAGGGAGTTTCCTGATCGAAGCGTCGCGCAGAATCGAGCAGTGACCCAGGCCTTGGTGAGCGAGCTTGTTTGCGAGCGTAACTTAGAGCACAACGGCTAGAGTGGGAGGAAGCCCCGATGTTTACCGGCACGCTTTCTGCAGTCATCACGCCGTTTAAGAACGGTGAAATCGATGAGCGGGCATTTCGCGAGCTCATCGAGTGGCAGATCCAAAGTGGAGTCCAGGGAATTGTGCCTTGCGGCTCCACAGGAGAGTCAGCTACTTTGACCCACGGTGAACATGAACGTCTTATCAAGGTAGCGGTCGAGCAAGTGCGCCGTCGAGTGCCGGTGATCGCAGGCACTGGGTCGAACTCGACCGCCGAAGCTATTCGCTTGACCGCTTTTGCGCGCCAGTGCGGGGCGGACGGAGCGCTCTTGATTTCGCCTTACTACAACAAGCCGACGCAGGAGGGGATCTTTCAACACTATAAAGCAGTAGCGCAGGCGGTCGATTTGCCTTTGCTTGTGTACAACATTCCGGGGCGAACTGCGTCCAACATATTGCCCGAAACGATGGCGCGCCTGGCCGAGATAAAACAAATCGTCGGTGTCAAAGAGTCTTCCGGTTCGATGGAGCAAGCCTCCGATATCCGGCGGCTTTGTGGCGACAGGTTTGTGATCCTGTCGGGCGACGATTCATTGACGTTGCCGCTCATAGCGTTGGGCGCCAAAGGCGTTGTCTCGGTGATCACCAACATCGTACCTGCCGCGATGCGCGAACTGGTCGATAGCGCATTGGCGGGCGATTTCGCACGGGCGCGGGAGCTCCACTATAGGTTGCTTCCCTTGATGCGCGCGATGTTCGTGGAAACGAATCCTATTCCGGTTAAGTTTGCCGCCTCCTTGCTCGGCAAGTGCACGGCTGAGGTGCGGCTTCCACTGACGCCGCTCTCCCCAATTTGTGCCGAGCGCGTACGTTCAGTGATGAGCGAGGCGGGTCTTTGCTGACGCGCTAACGTGTGAGGAAGCTTAGGACGCAGGCGACCCCGCCCTTCTCGGACCTTTTTGCGGGCCGTTTCTTGTCGCATTATTCCACTGCCTGACCGGGCCGATTGCAAGCTTGGGCTTTTTGGGAGACTTAGGGTGGGTGTGGATAAAATACAGGTCGAACGTCCGAGAACGCCCGCCGAGCTAGAACAATTTGCGGCTTTTCCCCACCAAGTCTACTCTGCCCGGATTGCATGGTGGCCGCCAGATATACGGGGCGAAGTCGAGCTTTTGAGAGGTCGGGCGCCCATCTCGTCTAGTCTTGAGATCAGCCCATTTTGGGTCAAACACGGCGGTAAAGTCGTGGCCCGCGTGAGCGCCGTGATCAACTACCGCTACCAGCGGCATTGGAACGAAAGGCTGGGTCATCTAATTCATTTCGAAGCCTTGCCGAACGAAACGGAAAGCGTTGTTGCGATGCTTGACGAGGCGTGTCGCTGGCTGCAAGAGCGGGGCGCACAAGCAGCCCGAAGCGGGTTTGCGACCTTTCTCGACTACCCGTACGCGATCGACAACTACGAGGGGTTCCCTTCGTTTTTACTACGCTCCACCCCGGACTATTACCATTCGTACTTCAAAAATGCGGGCTTCTACACGGAAAAAGGCATGGTCGACTACACGATCGCGCTGACCGAGCCGATCCTCGAGCGCTATCGGGCGATTGTCAGCGCTGCGCCGAGCTACGGATTCGAGGTGCTCAGTTGGCGCCGGTACGGATTCAATAAGGCCATCGAGGCGTGGACGACGGTGACCAATGCGGCCTTCGCCAAGCACTGGGGATGGAATCCCGTTGCGCACGAGGAAGTGCGTCCCACTCTTGCTCCACTGGAGGCCACGGAAGTCGCCGACTTGTCGGTTGTGGCGGTGGCGCAAGGCGAGGCGGTCGGCGTCGTCTTCGCGCTGCCCGATTTGAGCTTGGCATTGGCGCGAATTCGGCCCGGATTCAAGCTCGCCGCAGAACGTGGCGGCGGCAGCAGGGGCGCCTTGATAAACATCGGAGTGATCGAAAGCTGGCGCGGACGGACGGTCAACCTTGCGATGGCCGCCGAGTCATTTCTAGCGATGGCTAAGCGGGCGATGAAGTATGCGGGTTATACGCTCGTGCTGGATGATAACTGGCCCTCTCGTAAGACGGCCGAAAAGCTCGGCGGGCGCGTAACCAGCAACTTCGTAGTCTACAGGCGCGATTTTACGTATAAGTCTGCTGGAGCTTGAAAGTTCGGTTAACATCAGCTCGAGTAAAAATACTTTGCTCGGTGCTGGTGGAGCACAAACTCCTGGTTTCCGCACAGTTTTGCACATGGGTAAGCCATTCTACGGCTTACTGCAGGCGTTTAGCTTGTGCGCTCGTTGATGCTCTTTCGCGCAAGTGGACATGGATAGTAGGAAGTTAGCTTTGGCGAGGGGAAAAGTTATACTGACAAGGAAACAGGAAATAATCTATGTCGCTTCAGCTAATTCCACCCGATATCAATCTTGATTTTGTTGGAAAACGTAAGTTTTTTGTCGCGCTGTCCACAGTTATCAATGTGGTGGCTTTGGTGTTGCTGATGGTAGTGGGGCTTAATTACGGCGTCGACTTTGCCGGTGGCTCCGTGGTTCAAGTGCGACTTGCCGCGCCGGTTTCACCAAATACGATTCGTAGCGCGCTGGACCAGTTGAGACTGAGCGATGTCACCGTTCAGGATTTCGGCCGCAGCGGACGTGAGTATTTGGTGCGCTTCGGCAAAGTGGAGAACATGGGGAGCTTAGGCAGAGAGGTACAGCGCGTTCTCGATCGGAAGCTCGGCGCGGGTAAAAGCCAAGTCGTGCGCGTCGAAAGCGTTGGGGCCAAAGTGGGCCGAAACCTCAGGCGCGACGCTTTTGGGGCGGTGATAGTCGCTACCTTGTTCATGGGCACGTTTATCGCGATACGGTTTCGCAAAGTCAGCTGGAGCTTCGGCGCTGGTGCTGTTATCGCGTTGATTCACGACGTGTTGGTGGTGGTAGGCGCGCTGGTAGTGACTCAATTACAGTTCGACCTCACCACTTTGGCCGCTTTGCTGACGGTTATAGGTTACTCAGTCCATGACACGATTATCGTGTCCGACCGCATCAGAGAGGACGCGATGGTACGTCGGCGCGAGAGTTTGGCTTCGATCATGAACCGTGCGATCAATGAAACTCTCTCCCGAACGATCCTCACCTCTGGTACCGCAATCGCCGTGCTGATAGTGCTGCTGGTGCTGGGCGGTCCGATTCTTCGCCCGTCCGCCTTCACCCTGCTCGTAGGCTTTATTACCGGAACCTATTCGTCGATTTTCATCGCGAGCCCGGTGGTGCTCTTTTGGGAGCAACGTATTCGCTCTCAAGCGCTGTCACGGGCTGCCTAAGAGAGTGGAGAGTTGCGCCCGACGCTAGTTATGGCCGACGTACTTGCTCAAGAGCTATTGCTCAAGACGGGACGGGGACTGTATGCGCTAAAACTCGGTGACAAGCCTCGCCAGGAATCCGACGCGTTGGTGTTGCCTATCGTTCTCGAACATAAAGAGGGCCTCGAGCGTTTAGGGTTCGTCTGCCGACTGCTCGGAGCATGGGCAGCCGTGCGGGAGGGGGATGAGTTGTCGGAAGTGTTGGCCCGAATCGGCGAGCATGTCAGCCGAGACTTTGAACGACTGCGGGAAGCGGCACTGAAGTCGTGGCGAGCAGAGAAAAAACTCTATGAGCTCACTATGCCCGCGAAAAGCGCTTGATCTGGCTGAGTTAAAAGCTTTCGTTTGCTGTTGCGTAGTCATTTAAGTATAAGCTTGCGTCCGTTTGAGTTGCGCAAAGCGGCCGTCATGCCTTAAGCGCGAGAGGTCTAGGTCTTGAGAAAGTAGTTTTGCAGCCTTAATCAAATGAGTGCTGCGATTAATTAAGCGGACGAGCTCTTGTTAAGACCTGCCGCCTGGCTAGACGGCCCAAACTCATATTTGAAGAGGTTTAAGTTATCCTTGACAGGACGGGTAGGTAAGAATAGTATACCAAATAGGTCGACTAATTCTGGCCGCTACAAAACGCCCAGCAAGAGGTAACGGACAAGATGGTAAAGCTACCTATTTACATGGACAATCATGCCACCACACCACTCGATCCGAGGGTGCTGGAGGCGATGATGCCGTATTTGACGACCAAATTCGGTAATGCTGCCAGCCGAAACCATAGTTTTGGCTGGGAAGCCGAAGAGGCGGTCGACAAGGCTCGGGCGCAGATCGCCGCGCTTATTAACGCTAAGCCCAAGGAGATTATTTTCACCAGCGGCGCAACCGAGTCCGATAACATGGCGATAAAGGGCGTGGTCGAGTTTTACAAGGAAAAGGGCAACCACGTCATCACTTGCGTTACCGAGCACAAGGCGGTTTTGGATAGCTGCAAGGCGCTTGAGCGCGCTGGAAAAGCGGTCGTCACTTATTTGCCTGTAGACAAGTACGGGATGGTCGATCCCGACGACGTGCGCAAGGCGATAACGGATAAGACCGTGCTTATCTCTATTATGTTCGCCAATAACGAGATCGGGACGATTCATCCGATCGCCGAGATTGGCAAAATAGCCAAGGAGAAAGGCGTTATTTTCCATTGTGACGCTACTCAGGCGGTCGGACACGTGCCCGTCGACGTTGAAAAATGCGGGATCGACTTGATGTCGCTTTCGGCCCACAAGCTTTACGGTCCGAAAGGTGTAGGTGCTCTCTATGTGCGGTCGAAGGGGCCGCGCGTGCGCCTGACACCGCTGATCGATGGCGGTGGGCATGAGCGCGGTCTGCGGTCGGGAACGCTTAATGTTCCGGGTATTGTCGGATTTGGCGCGGCATGCGAGATCGCCGGCCAGGAGATGGCGGAAGAGATGCAGCGGTTGACCGATTTGCGCAACCGTTTGCAGGCGGGCATCTTTGAGCGGCTAGATGAGGTCTACTTGAACGGTCATCCGACCGAGCGTTTGCCGGGGAACCTTAATTTGAGCTTCGCCTACGTCGAAGGTGAGTCGTTGCTGATGGGAATCAGCGAAGTGGCGGTGAGCTCCGGTTCAGCTTGTACCTCGGCCACTCTCGAGCCATCCTACGTAATCCGTGCTTTGGGCATCGACGATGAGCTGGCGCACAGCTCGATCCGTTTCGGCCTTGGTCGGTTCAACACCGAAGAGGAGGTCGATTACGTGGTCGAGCGAGTCGCTCAGGAGGTCAATCGGTTGCGCGATATGTCGCCGCTTTACGAAATGGCCAAAGAAGGTATCGACCTGAAGAGCGTGGCCTGGCGACGCGACTAACATTGTTCTATTGTTTTGACCACCGAATTTAGGCAGGGGTAGACGTATGGCATATTCAAGCAAGGTTATCGACCACTACAAGAATCCTCGTAATATGGGGAGCTTCCCCAAGGATGAGCCCAACGTTGGAACGGGGATCGTGGGCGCGCCCGAATGTGGCGACGTGATGAAGCTGCAGCTGAAGATCAACGACGACGGAGTTATCGAGGATGCTCGGTTCAAGACCTTCGGCTGTGGCAGCGCAATTGCAAGCTCGAGCTATGTGACCGAGCTAGTCAAAGGCAAGCGAATTGAAGAGGCTTTGGCGATAAAGAACAGTGTAATTGTTCAAGAACTGAATCTGCCACCGGTAAAAATACACTGTTCGGTGCTTGCCGAGGACGCGATCAAGGCCGCTATAGCGGACTGGCAGAAGCGAAAGGGAATCAAGCCAGCTGAGAAAAAGGAGGAGGCCGCTTAACGTTTCGCAGCTTCTGTTCGGCGTATGATTTCGTTGTCGGAGAGCGCTGTTCAAAAGATAAAGGCGCTTACCGCCGATAGAGCGCCAGGCTCCGGCCTTAGAGTCAAGGTCGTCGGTGGAGGATGCTCCGGCTTGCAGTACCGCATGGAGATCGACCAACCGGGAGAGCGTGACAGGGTTTTTGAGCACGACGGTGCTCGGTTGATTGTCGACAAAAAGAGCTTTCTCTACTTGAACGGCTCGATTCTGGATTACGCCGAAGAGCTTATGTCGGCGGGTTTTCGGTTAGTGAACCCTAACGTTAAGCGCTCTTGCGGCTGTGGCGAGTCGTTCTCCGTTTAGGGCTTAAGTGGGATCGGCAGGTCCTGGGGCCTGACCGTTTTGTTTTATGATACGCTGCCCCTCATGCGGCTGCGAACAAAGCGAAAAAATCGTGTGCGAGCAATGCACGGGTCCTTTGCCGGTCGACCTTGACCTGTTTGCCGCTCTCGGTCTCGAGCGTCGTTTGTCGCTTGAACCAGCTGAGCTTGAGCGGATATACCACGAGATAAGTCGGCGAATTCATCCTGACCGCTTTGCCAATAGTCCTCAAGAAGTTCGCGAGGCCAGTCTAAAAAGCACCGCGCTTGTTACACGCGCTTATCGCACCTTGCGGGATCCGGTAAGCCGTGGCCTCTATTGGCTTGAACTTCACGGTACGAAGCTGGCCGAGGACAACAAACAGGTGCCTTCCGAGCTTGCGGCTCTCGTTTTCGAGGTACAAGAGCAACTGGCCGAGCTTCGCGATACTGAGGAGCCATCTTCGCGGCAATCGCTTTTAGAAACTATCGCTCAAAGCCGCGAGGCCGCCCAACGCGAGATGGACCAGGCGCGCGAACAGCTTGTGGCAAACTTTGCGAAATGGGACCAAAAGAGCGCCAGTCAGGCAGAACTTCTCGCTGAGCTCAAGGCGCTTTTGTCTCGAATAGCCTATCTGCGTACGTTGTTGCGCGATATCGATCGCGAGATAGAACCGTCGGTTCCGCGCTAGCCTTTCTTTGGGGCTAGCGCCGGGGGCGCAAGCCAGAAAAAGGCCTTGCCCGAACATATCGTTCCCTACCAGCCTTCGGGCCAAGCTCAAGCGCTGGGTTAAATCCAAAGAAGGTTTGCTTCGCATATGAGTCGAATTTTCGGAATCGATCTCGGCACTACCAACAGTCTTATCGCGGTCATGGAAGAAGGGAAACCCCGGATCATCCCAGACCCTCAAACCGGTGCGTTGCTTCTCCCTTCCGTGGTTGCGCTAGGGCCAAACGGAACCTTGGCTGTCGGCCAGCGAGCGGTGGAACTTGAGCAGGAGTTTAGTCAAAGTGAAGCCTCGGCCGGCAGCGACGAAAATAAGGTTGTCGTGATTCGCTCGGTCAAGCGCTACATGGGGCTGGGGGGAGACGAACTTGCCCCTGAAGAGCGCCGACGCTATTCCTTTGCCGAATTAAGTGGGCCCGTGGTTAAGTTCCGGGTCGGTGAGCGTGTCTATACTCCGCCTCAAATTTCAGCCGACATTTTGCGCGCTCTTAAGAGCCGGGCTGAGGCCGCGCTCGGCGAGAAAGTCGAGCGGGTGGTTATAACTGTTCCCGCATACTTTAACGACGCTCAGCGCCAAGCAACCAAGGATGCCGGTCGGCTTGCGGGCCTCGAGGTCGTGCGGTTGCTGAACGAACCGACCGCGGCGTCGCTGGCCTACGGTCTGGGCGAGATGGCAAGCGGTAAGGTCGCCGTGTACGACCTTGGCGGCGGAACCTTCGACATTTCTATTTTGAGCATCAAGGAGGGAATCTTTGAAGTTCTGGCCACGAACGGTGATACACATCTGGGCGGCGACGACATGGATCAGGCGCTTGCCGAGTTTATCACCGAGGGACTGCCAGAAAGCCTAGCGCATGATCGTCGGTTTTGGCCGTTGATTCGGGCTGCCGCCGAAAGTTGCAAGCGGCGGCTCAGTGCCGAGATGGTTTCGAAAGTTGAGCTCGAGCTCGACGGCACGCGAATCGAGCGAGTAGTGAGCCGTGAGGAGTTCGAGCGCAGGATAAAGCCGCTGGTTGACCGGACAATCGAGCGATGTTCGATGGCGCTCAAGGACGCGGGCGTCGCGCCAGGAGAGATTGACGCGGTAGTGCTTGTCGGAGGAGCCACCCGAGTTCCGCTGGTTCAGCGAGCGGTCGAAGAGTTGTTCGGACGAAAACCGCTTTGCTCGCTCGATCCGGATTTGGTGGTTGCGATGGGGGCGGCAGTCCAGGCGGGTGTGCTGATGGGCAAGCGAGACGACGTGCTGCTGCTTGATGTTGTGCCTTTGTCACTGGGGATCGAGGCGATGGGTGGCGTGATGGAACGTCTTATCCATCGCAATACGACCATACCGACCAGTGTAAAGGAGCGGTTTACGACCGCCGTCGATAATCAGACTTTCGTCGATATTCACGTGTTGCAAGGAGAGCGCGAGCTCGCTCGTGATTGCCGCAGCCTTGCGCGTTTCAAACTTGGCCCGATCCCGCCGCAGCCGGCTGGCGTGCCACGAATCGAAGTAACCTTCATGATCGACGCCAACGGTATCCTCAACGTGACCGCCAGAGATGAGCGCACAGGACTCGAGCATTCGGTCGAAGTCAAACCAAGCTACGGCCTGACCGAAGAGGAAATCGAGCGAATGCTTGAGGAGGCGATTGATTACGGCGAGCAAGATATCGAAGAGCGCTTACGTATCGTGGCCCGCACCGAGGCCGAGCAGATTCTAAACGCCTTCGCTAAACAGCTCAACGAATTTCCGGACTTGATCGAGCCCGAAGAGCGGAGCCAAGCAGAGGCGGTAGCACAGAAGCTGCGCGCTGCCCTTGACGAGGGTGCCGACAGAGAGACTATCAAGCGGTTGACGGACGAGCTCAACGAGCTCACCACTCCCTTCGCCCATCGAATTATGGACCGGGCGATCAAACAGGCGCTGGAACATAAGTCTGTGGACGAAATTTCTTCCTGATAGCCAGAACGTAGGTTACCGCAGGCTGAAGATGGATTTGATTTTATCCGACTAGGTTGATTTTTAATTCTGATTTGCGCTCATCGGGGAGGTGCCAAAAAGATGGGACTCAAATGGGATGAGGCAGAAGAAATCGCCGAGCTGTTAGCTGAAAACCATCCAGGTTTAAACCCGCTCGAGGTGCGATTTACTGATCTTCGGCAATGGGTACTTGACCTAGATGAGTTTGACGATGACCCGGCAGCTTCCAACGAGGCCGTGCTGGAGGCGATCCAGATGGCTTGGCTAGACATATACCGGGAAGAGAACGAGGACGAAGATTAAACTTGCAATTCCTATATTGAATATACTACTTAACTGACTCGTCCTAACTTAAGGGTAGGGTTGTAGGGAAGTGGTTACGCAAAAGGGGGTGCACAAATCTTCCAGGGGTAAGAACACGATGCAGGAAAAAGAGACTTTGGATGAACGCCTTCCAGGCTTGTTCGAACCGGATACGCTTTTGCCGGTCCAGTACTTCGATGCGATGCGGCGAAAGCATCTGCTGGAAGGCGAAAAGCGGCTCGTCTTGAGCGTCTTGGAAGACGCGATCGAGTGCTACATGAAGTATCTCGGCTCTACTAGCAGTAAAGGCCAAAAGCTGTTTCGGGATGCCGAGGAGTGGATCAATCTGGAAGACAAACGGTGGGTTTTCTCCTTCGATAACGTTTGCGAGATGTTGGACATTAACCCTGAGTATATGCGGCGGGGCCTGCGGATGTGGAAGGAACGGCGCCTTCAGCAGTTAGCCGAACAGGAGCGAAAGACTGCCTCTGGGTCGGTAGAGCGCCAGCCGAGCGCTCCAACGCAGGAAACCGCCCAAACGCAACCGTCGCGTCCGAAAAGCGCAAGGCGAGCTGTGGCTAAAACGCGTAAGACGGCCAAAGCAGCGCACCTTCAGGAAGCTCGTGCTTAAAAAGGCATAAAGCCGATGGTCTCGAGCCAAAGTCGGCAAAGTGGCGCAAAAGATGCCCCAGCGGCTAGAGGGCGATCTGCGAGTACTGGCTTTTTTGCCGCTTGCGATTGTCTGCCGCTGTCAGGCACCGGCGGTTCAAACGGGCCTATAACGTCGAACCACGAAAAAGCTCGTGACGGGAAGGAGGGAAGTCGATTAAATTTCGCGCCCAGGCTTGCGCTTGCTTAAGCGCACTTGAGCGTCGTCGAAACACCTTCTCGCGGTACAACACACCCCACACGTACACGTCCACCGAGTTCTCTTCGGCCAGCCGTATATCGATCATCCAATCCTCGAACTGAGGACCGCAGATCAGTAGGCGTACCACTCGCCCGTGGTCGACAATCACGCCCCGGGCTTGTGCTGGAAGCGGGAATTGACGGCGTAGCCGGTCGATTAATTCTTGCGGCGACTCTTCTTCGGTCAATCGGACGTAAGCCCATCCTCCCAACGGCGGATTGGCTGACCGAGCCAGCCTTAGGTTGTTGTCGGTCAGATGCTCCTTGGCTAGCTCCTGATCATAGTCGGCCGCTGCGGCATAGAACTTCATGCCGACGGGCAAAGCCGACTTAGCCTTTTGTGACTCGTTCCGTTTGGGTTTCCTTACGCTGGTCTCGACCCACCAGCCGTATTCAGGGCGTGTTTTCTCGCTCACCGGTATTGTGCATTATGCTGCAGCGCGCTTCACTCTGCGAGACCGGTTGCGCATTCGCCGACTGCTAGATTTTTCAGCCCGCCGCCTTTGCCCGGAGCTTGCGCGAGACGCGGTCGAGGCCTTGCGGCGAGCTGATTGGCGCAATCCATAAACCATTCTACGGCAAAAGGCCTCGGCCTTCTTCTCCGGGTCGCTCCACAAAAGATAATGGCCTAATTCGTGATATACAGTTTGAACCCACATCCGCTCGCGGTTGTATATTCGCCCGCGCTTCCAGTAAAGCGGATGGACTAGATGAATTTCACCGTTCTCATAGGTCTTTCCGGCTGTCTTGCCCCAGTCGATATAAGCATACCATTCTATTTTGGGTCGTTTTACCCTGTAAAACTTACAAAGTTGTGAGATTGCGCGATTAAAGTACTTTTGGTTGTGGCGACGAAAAAATGCCACCAAATTTTGGTCGATTTCCCTCCGTATGCTCAGATGAGGCACAAGCATCCTCATGGCAGCAGTTTCCTCGCAATACCGCTAGGATAGGTAGCCGCTCGACAGCGAGTCAACTGACTCGTGCCTGGTACCCTTATCCGGGCTCATACAGGAAAGCGCTGGTTTTGTTAGACGCTTGCAGTTACCAGTGAGAGACGACTGAGCGATGCAATCAAGTCGGCTTGCCCTTCAGTATCGGTTCTAAGCGATTTAAGTAGGAGTTTTGGTCTCTCGTCGGGTCCGCGGCACAATAATCACGCTTAGCTGGCGCTTGGGATAGGCCGTCGAACCTCCGACGGTAACCCTATAAAGAGCAGGAGCCAGAGAAAAACTTCGCCTGTGTGGTGCTAGCTTTCTTGGCGCATGAGATTTGAGCAAGCTTGCCAAAGTTCTTCAACGAAACTTTTAGGTACGAACTCGGAGCAAGCCCTTGCGCCGACTGCTCACACGCTAAGACTTACGCAAGAAACCTCTCTGCCTAAGGTAGCCCGAACTTTGTAGAGCAGATTCTCCTCAGTGTTGGCTTGCAAAGGAACACTGACGACGTCGATGTGTGCGTTCGCGGTTTACGGTCATGTGTTGAGCGCGGTTCGACTCCTTAAGCCTAAGACGAAAGGACTCTGCACTGCGCACCCCGGAGCGAATTTCTTCTTCCAAGGCACGCAGGCGTTTGCGCAACGCTTGTGGTTCGATGCCTAGAGCCTCGCAGACGTTTACAAAGGAAAAGGGCCAACGGTCGTCAGAACCAAAGATCCACTCCTCCGCTTCACGAAAAAGGCGGCTTTTAGTGGCCTGCCCCGAGCAGTGGCATCCCTGAAAAATATTGATCGCATCAGCTAAAATCGCGAGCATCAGGCGCTGCTCGCCGCTAAAGCATCGCCCGCCTCGTAGTGCATAGAACTGGCTAGGCAGCAAGATATCTGCTTCAAGCCCAGAAACTTCGCTCTGCACCACTTGGCGACGCTCCGCTGCCCTATTTGTATCTTTTTGATTCGCCGCGACGTGTCGTGTTGTTTCCATATTGAGCGCTGTCGCCCCCGAGTATTCGTGACTCGTGTCACCAGCTAAATGCCATTAGTACCGCTAAACTAATATATTCGACTTAATTATGCAACATCTTCTCTCTAGCGCGACTCAGCCTTGAGCTAAGGACAAGCACATTTCGGGCCAAATCTTGAGCCGCGCAGGGGCAAGGGAATCTTGTCTCGCGCTAAAGAAGTAAGAAGGAAATAACCGCTGTCCTTATCATTTAAAGCTCAATCAGGGGAGCTTCGGCCGAAAATAGCGTCTGGCTTTTTGCCCGTGTGGCAAGCTGCTCAACCGCGCCAGGTCGGCCTCTGATGACAACGAGCGTTCGCAAATCCAGCGCTACGAAGCCCGCGTCACGAACAAGCCCAGTTCCACTGACCCTATTAACCTAACAATTGGCCCTGCGTACGATTGAGTTTTGGGAGTACGCAACTTTGGAGAGTAAACGAGCGAAATAAGGTTGCTCGAACCGGTGGCGGGAGCGAGAGGCTAACGCTTTTTAAGCCCGCCCAGCGACGGCGAGCATTGGGCGCTCGAGCGTGGTGCGGGCTATCCGGGGTGTTCGACGTCTGAGACTGCGAAGAATGAGATTGCGAAGTATCGGCTAGAGTCAAATAAAATGCGTCGATTTGCGTCTTCAGAGTTGAGGTTTCTTAATACCGTGGCTCGAGTCTTAAAGAGGCCATCATACACGGTCATCTGACGGCGGTAGTCGATTGGTCAAGAAAAAGGCGTCGGGCGCCGGGTTACCGAAGAGCGCGGCACGTGGGGAAGTGACTTACAATTGCTCTTAAACGTGCTGACTTTGGCAGATTCGCGTGATCGTCGGAGTACCTAAGGAAAGTTTCCCAGGTGAACGCCGGGTCGCGATGGCGCCCGCTGTGATTCCTAGCCTGACTAAGCTGGGATGCAGCGTGACGGTCGAGACGGGGGCGGGTGTGGCGGCGGGATGGCCCGACGAGGCCTATACGGAAAAGGGGGCCCGTATAGCGGCTAGCCGAGCCGAGGTTTTTGCCGAGGCGGATGTTATACTTCAGGTTCTTTGCCATGGCGCTAACGACCGAACCGGACGGGATGACTTGAAATTGTTTCGCCGGGGGCAGACCCTGATCGGCTTTTTGCGTCCGCTGGGTTCTCCGGGAACGGTCAAAGAGGTGGCCGAGACGGGCGTGACGGCTTTTGCTGTAGAGATGATGCCGCGCATTACGCGCGCTCAGCCGATGGATGCGCTATCTTCGATGGGAACCGTGTGCGGGTACAAAGCGGTCCTGCTAGCCGCAGATACCTTGCCGAAGCTTTTCCCCATGATGGTCACTGCGGCTGGAACCATTTCGCCCGCCAAGGTTTTGGTGATTGGCGCGGGGGTCGCAGGTCTGCAAGCGATCGCTACCGCACGCAGACTGGGAGCCGTCGTTTCAGCCTATGACATTAGGCCAGCCGCTAAAGAACAGGTGCAAAGCGTCGGTGGGCGTTTTATCGAACTTGGATTGGAAGCCAAAGACGCTCAAGACCAGCGCGGTTACGCGCGAGCCCAAGACGAAAGTTTCTACCAACGTCAGCGCGAGCTTCTCGGGCAGGTCGTGGCTGAAAGCGACGTCGTGATTGCCGCGGCTGTTGTACCCGGCAAAAGGGCGCCGGTTTTGGTGACGCGGGAGATGGTCGCGCGAATGGCTCCCGGATCGGTCATCGTTGACTTGGCTGCCGAACGGGGAGGCAACTGCGAAGTGACCGTCCCAAATCAAGTCGCGGTTGTAGACGGCGTAACTATCATTGGCTATTTCAATTTGGCCAGCAGCACCCCAACTCACGCAAGCCTCATGTACTCGCGCAACCTCGCCGCCTTTCTGCAGCATCTGATCAAGGACGGCCAAATCGTAGTCGACATGGAAGATGAGATCACGCGCGAGACCTTGGTCGCGCGCGACGGCCAGGTGGTCCATCCGCGTGTGCTCGAGTTGTTGGTCTCGTCCCCTGCACAAGCAACCGCATAAAGCGGCATTCAGATTCGACGCGCAATTAGGAGGAAGCCGTGAGTTCCGACATGATTTCAAGCCTTTATGTCTTTGTGCTTGCCGGTTTTGTTGGGTTCGAGGTGATTCGCCGGGTTTCGCCCCTTTTGCACACTCCGCTGATGTCGTTGACCAACGCACTCGACGCGATCGCCGTCGTCGGAGCGATCGTAATCGCCGGTCGCCAGCAAAGCACACTCGGTACCGTCTTGGGAACGCTCGCCGTTATCGCCTCGATGAGTAACGTGGTCGGAGGATTTTTGATCACCGACCGGATGCTACGCATGTTTCGGCGCGGGGAGCGGAAACAACAATGATTGAGCAATTTATCCAAGTTGCTTATATCCTTGCTGTGGCGCTGTTTATTCTTTCGTTGCGCTGGTTGAGCGCGCCGAGTACGGCTCGCCGCGGCGTCCTGGCCGGCGAAATCGGGATGGCGCTCGCGATCGGCGCCACGCTACTAAACCCCGAGATAGTGAGCTACCGTTGGATATTTATCGCATTTGTAATTGGCGGCGCGATCGGAATTCCGCTTGGCCTAGTACAGATGACAGCCGTGCCTCAACGTACGGCCCTGAGTCACGCCTTCGGCGCCTTTGCCGCAACCCTAGTCGGCACGGCCGAATATTACTTAGAAGTTCCCAAGATCGCCCATTTCATGATGTTCGCCCTGGTGATGGAGGTAATACTCGGCTCGCTTACGTTTACCGGAAGTTTGATGGCTGCTGGCAAACTGCAGGAGGTTTTGCCCCAGCGCCCGATTACTTATCGAGGCCAGAACTTTGTCAACCTTTCCATCCTTGGGGCCGCTATCTTAATCGGAATCTATCTCATCATTCACCCGGAGGCGAGCTACCTTTTCCCGTTGATTGTGGTCATACCGCTTGTCTTCGGGGTTTTGATGATTATCCCGATCGGCGGGGCCGACATGCCCACCGTGATCTCCTTGCTCAATTCGTACGCTGGCCTTGCGGCGGCGGCGATGGGCTTTGTGCTGAACAGCAAGCTTTTAATCGTTGCAGGCGCGCTGGACGGCTCCTCGGGCTTTATCCTGTCCGTCATTATGTGTCGGGCGATGAATCGGTCATTCACTAACGTGCTTTTTGGCGCATTCGGTCAGGTGCAGGCCAGCGCCGACGCCCACGAGGACCGGACCGTACGCAGCGCCAGCCCCGAGGACGCAGCCGCAATTCTCGAATCCGCTTCCTCGGTCATAATCGTACCGGGTTATGGCATGGCGGTGGCACAGGCGCAGCACCGCGTACGGGAGCTTTACGACCTTCTTACTCGGCGTGGAATAAATGTGAGGTTCGCCATCCATCCGGTTGCCGGACGGATGCCCGGACATATGAACGTGTTGTTGGCCGAAGCCGACATTCCGTACGACAAGCTTCTCGACATGGACGAAGCTAATCCCGAATTTCCCCAGACCGACGTCGCGCTGGTCATCGGTGCCAACGACGTCACTAATCCTGCCGCGCGCACCAACCGCTTGAGCCCCATTTACGGCATGCCTATTCTCGAGGTGGACAAAGCGCGCACCGTGATGGTGATAAAGCGAAGCTTAAGCCCAGGGTTTGCGGGCGTAGATAACGAGCTCTACTATCTCGACAAGACTCTGATGTTGTTCGGCGACGCCAAGGCTTTTGTCGGAGCGATCGTGCGCGAGCTTTCGCACGCGCAGGGGGCGGCAGCCTAGACTAGTCCGCGCGAGTTTGGCTTTTAAGTGCCCGGTTATCCTCAGTATTTGCCGCTGTAGCGCCGGGTCTTGGTCAATACTTACGCCAAGCGCTAGACCGCGAAATTATCTCTTCGCGGTTTTGCTTTCTCGCTGCTGGCAGTAGCGCACATTCGTTGTGCAGCCGAACTACTTGGTAAAGCCGCTCAGCCAGCGAGTCTTTTTGCTCGGCGGCAAAAAAACTCGTTCCCGGGCCGATCATTGTTTCAAGCGTTGAGACAGGGCGCTTGGCGACATCTGTTTATGGGCCGGACCACTTGATCGGCGCGAAATGCCCGTTTCGGCCCGAATTGTGGAACACGAGCCTGCCGTCGACGAGACGACTCTCGATACCGCGGGCCGCGGCGAGGCGAGTGGCGCACGGATGGGCTACGTTGTCAATCCATACGACCAAATCTTTTATCCCTACGATCCCCTCTACGGTGATTTCTGCGATTTTGGGGATCGTAATCTTGCGCTTGCGGTCCTCGCTTGTAAACTCGATCGGAACGCTTTTGGTGGGCAATCGGGTGGCGACCAGGGCGCTCAGGCGGCCGAAAGGTCCGTCCGCCTCGCCCGAGAAGATTCGCTCGAGCGCCGTGCGCTGCTCCGAATCGGCGCGCTCGTCGACGTACAGAGCGGCCGTCCAGTTTCCGTGCGCCATGATACCCGGAGTGTGAAAAGCTGCAACGACGTTAAGCCCGTCTAGGCTCACGTTCGCGTACCGCCCTCTGGTTATGTGAAAAGCCATGGCAACGTTGCAGTGGCCTTCGGTGGGCCGAGCCTGAGCGCGGCTTAAAAGACATGGGCATAGAACCTCGCAATTACAGGACTCAAAATATTCGCCTTCAATCTCCCATTTTTCTGCCATATATAAAAGTCTCCCGCGAGGCTAAGAACTTCGCATCTGTCGGCAAGCGCGTTTTTCAAAGCGCAAACCGTTTGCCGCATATCGTGCGCTACTATCCAATCTCTGTCATCGGTTGCCGCCGGCGGTGAGCTCGCCGACAAGTTGGCGCGCGAACTCATTGGCGCCGATAAATATTTGCACGATCTTCGCGTCGCGCATCGCTTTTTCAACGCCGTACTCCTTGGCGTAGCCGTAAGCGCCCATGATTTGCACGGCGTCAGTCGTCACACGCATGGCCATATCGCTTGCATACACTTTGGCCATCGTCGACCAATCCATGCGAGCTCCTTTTGGCTGCGCGTTCACCCATGCGGCGCGCAGATATAGCAGACGCGCGGCCTCGATTCCGGTCGCCATGTCGCCGATCATCGCCGCGATTATCGGATGTTCGATCAGTGGTCGCCCCATCGTAATTCTCCGTTTGGCCCAATCGAGCGCAGTCTCGAACGCGCCGCGCGCGATACCTACGGCGATAGCCGCTGCACCGACTCGGTTGTAGATGAGCGTACGCTGGAGTAGGCGGGCGCCGTCGCCGATCTTGCCTAGCAAGTTTTGGCGCGGAACGCGAACGTCGCTGAAAATGATCTCTGCGTTTTGGTCGGCGTGCATCCCCATCTTGGGAATAGATTTGCCCACCGAAAGTCCGGGACTGTCCGCCGGCACCGCAAAGAGGCACGAACCCGCATCCCCCTGAGCAGGATCAACGGTTGCTACCACAGTGTAAAGCCAGGCATTCGTGGAATTGCTCGGCCAAATCTTTTTGCCCTGAATTACGAAATAGTCGCCGTCTTCGCGCGCGATCGTGCGCACCGTGCGCGAGTGCATGTGGGGATTTTCAATATCGGTCCCGCCTGCGGGCTCGGTCATCGCCATACAGACCAAGCGCCCCTTGTCGCGCCCGGCCAAAGGCGGAAAGATCTGTCTTCTGAGCTCCTGGCTTGCCGCCATCAGAATCGGCGTCTGCCCGAACCAGCTTGCGCCGATCGCGGTCGCTATGCCGCCGCATCCCCAAGCCAGCTCTTCCAACACCAGCGAACACTCGACGTTCGATCCGCCTCCCCCTCCGAATTCTTGCGGAACCGCGAGTGCGAGAATTCCCGCCTGCGCCGCCTTGTCGATGACCTGCTCTGCAAGCGTCCCTTCTCGGTCATCCTCGAACTTGAGAGCGACGGGCCTTATCTCTTCTTGTGCGAAGCGTCGCGCAAGGTCGCGCACCTTCTCCTGTTCTTCAGAAAGGGTAAAGCTTAACCCCTTTTCAGCCTCGTTCTTTGAAGTCATTACGTCCCCCCACTTTTTTGGTTGCGTGCGCTGAGGTTAGCCTCAAGGCGAGGTGTGTCGTACAGCGTCGTTTTTGCCTTAAGCCGCCAGTGATATTGTTCGGTTAGCTCCGATCGGATCCGGGTACTTGCCCAACCGCTGAGCGCTAGGATTCCACGTCGGCCAGCAATTCTTCTATTTGCTCAACGTCTAGTCCCACGGCGAGTTTGCCGTTCACCGACAGCACCGGCGTTGAACGAATATTGCGTTCCTCCAGAAATGCCGCCGCTTCCTCGTCAACCATTACGTCTCGCACCTTAAAGCTTATGCCTCGTCTGCGAAGGTAAGCTTTCAGTTGTTCGCATGCCGGGCAGAGCGGTGAGGAGTATACGATGACCTCTGCGCCCGAGCAACTTATCTTGTCTGACGGGTTTGACATCGAAGCGCTCCGCTAAAAAGTCGACAAAACTCCTGTTCTTTTGCTACACGTTTCCTTCCCTTTTTTGGCGGCGGTACCTTTCCTTAGCTTTTTCCCAGCGCTCGAGCACTTCGCCCTCCATAAAGGGACGCTCTTTAGTAAAGACCTTCTTTTTCCACGAATCGTCCTCGCTCCATACAAAAGGCGTCGTAACCGTAACTCCGGGACCAGTGGCGTGCTCGAGCAGATCAAATCCGGTTTCGAGAATCGCTCTTTGCATGGCTGCGTCGAAAGGTTTGCCACACGGATTACCGAGCGGAAAATCCGTGAAGACAAACCGCGGTACGCCCGCGTATTCGACAATATCGCGAGCGACGCCGAAGATCACGGTCGGAATGCCGTTGGCTTCGAGATGGCGCGCGACCAGACTCACGGTCTGGTGGCAGACAGGTCATATGGGAGTCAAAATCACAGCATCCACCTTGTCCTCGCGACAGCGCCTGAGCACTTCGGGCGCGTCTCGCTCCATAATCAGGCGCTTGCTATAAGCCGTGTAAACGCCGTGAAAACGCGGGGGCAGCGACCCGATTCTTCCTTCGGTCGCAAACTCTCTAAGCCGGGTTACTGGGCAATAGGCATTCACGTCGTTGAGGTTCGTCTCGTAGCGGTCGTAAAACTCGTTACGGCTAAACAATCGCTCGGCCGGCGTATCGAAGGGGATCGAGTATACGCCGCCGACCTGAGTTTGAGCCTCTACTCGCTCTCGTTCGCCCGTCGCCGATCGCACGGCTATGTCGCTCGTCGTGACGAGTCCCACCCGGCATTCGCGCAGAGACTTCGTGAGCGGGGTGAACGGAATATCCTCGAAATGAGCCCATTGATATGGGTTATTGTAGCCTTCAGCTAAATAGTATTCCCTGGTCCGTTCTATGTACCGAACGTAGTCATCAGCCATGAGCGTCTCCTTACCAGGCTTTCCACGACTATCCCGCGTGCCAGGCTCTGGTTCAGCGAACAGCGATAAGCCGCACGCGACAGCCAGAAGTCGTAGCTTTCTCCACGCGCATTAACCAGACACGCCATGTTTTTGCGTCTGTATTATATACCCAGCAGCAAAACGGTTTAACGTTCGTCGTTATTGTCGCTGACGATAAAACTTGATCCGTAATCATTGCAACTTAGCGACAAAGGCTGCCCCATGAAAGAGAAAGACTTAAACCGCCCGCTTAAATTTGGTCAGTCGTTCTAGACCAGAACTGTCGAATTTGGAACTTGCCCGTTCCATCGGCAAGGCGTAAGCTTCTTTAAACCGCTCTCTGTGGAGCTTAAGGGGGGTCAGCGGACTCGGTCGTTAAAGCCTTGAGCAGAAAAGTACGTTTTGCTCGACCGGCTAACTGTGCGTCAGAACCGTCAGGCAGGGAGTTTGCAGTCGCTTAGCTTCCCCATCAGCTATTAGGTTCGACCACGTCGAAGCGAGCGCTGACAGACGGAGCACCGTCGCTTACGCAAAACGATAGTGACTTTTCGGGGTTAGCAGCTCTCGGGCTATGCCGAAACTTCTCGGTCAGCTCGCCTCGGGGGACCCCGAGCTAAAGTCAAGCGGCAGGTCTAAAGCGTTAGCTACGGGGACATTCGCGATGAGGTTCCTGAAAGTCTCAAATTGGCAGAGCGGTGTTCGAGGAGCGCCTGACGTTGAGACAGAGGCGCCCGATATAATTACGGCAAACCATATCGGAGGAGGGAACGATGAAACGGGATTTAGATGAATCGAATGAAAGACCTACGCAGAGCGATAGCGCCAGGGGCGAAAGTTTGCATCGGCACGCTTTCAGCCACGCATGGCGACATCCTGACCAAGAAAGCCCCCAAGAAGAGGCGCGCAAGTTACTTTCCCCGAAAGACAACGAGGAAGAAGTCGAGGCTAGGATAAGAGACTTTGCTCAAGCGACCGGCGAGAAGGTGGATCTCGCTCGACGCCGGTTTCTGATGGCCACGACTGGCGCGGCTGCAACGTTGCTCGCGCTGCCAAAGTTCTCGTCCTTGGTAACTAAGGCCGAGGCGGCCGTCGACGTTCAATCGCTTGCCAACCCGAGTCAGACTGATTTGCCTGAGGTAGCGTTCAAGCCCAAGCCCGACAATTTCGCGTGGACATTTGGCGGCTACAAGCCGATTATTTCGGTCAAACCCGGTCAGCTCGTCCGTCTTTGGACCGAAGACGCCTTCGCCGGCGGGATCCGCTCTAAAAACGACCTTCCCACGAAGGTGCTCAAGTTCCCGTTCGTCAATCCTCAGACCGGCCCGATTTACGTCGAAGGAGCCTCGGTCGGCGATACCTTGGCTATCCACTTCATCGACCTCAAGCCTGCCCGCGACTGGGCCGCGAGCTGCACGATTCCGCTGTTCGGCAGTCTGACCGGTACGATCTACACCCAATTGCTGAATCCCGCGCTGCCGGAGGTGGTTTGGATGTACCAGGTCAAGCCCGACCGCGGAGTGGTGGTCTACCAGGCTAACGATTCGGACATGAGCGTGGAAATACCGCTGATGCCCTTTCACGGCACGGTGGGTGTTGCACCTAAAGCGATGGAGGTGCGCAACGTTTTGGTACCTGAAGCCTTCGGTGGCAACATGGATAGCCCAGAAGCGAGAGCGGGAACGACGATCTACCTCGGGGTGAACGTCGAGGGCGCTCTTTTCAGTATAGGCGATGGCCACTACTCACAAAGCGAAGGCGAAGTTTGTGGCGTTGCGGTCGAGGGCGCGATGTACACTACGCTTACGGTCGACGTGATAAAGAATGTTTATGTCGACTGGCCACGTCTGGAAAACGACGAGTATATAATGACCGCTGGGAGCTACAGGCCGCTTGAAGATTGCTTCCGTATAGCCTATACGCAGATGGTGCGCTGGCTCTCGACCGACTTCGGCCTCTCGCTGATGGACGCCTACCAGCTCGTCTCCCAGGTTTCCAAAACTCACGTGGCAAACGTAGTCGACCCGAACTACACAATTATCGCCAAGTTTCCCAAAAAGTACTTGCCGCCGAATAAGGTGCCAATGGGGGGCGTTCATGAAAAGCTCAAGCGTCTAGCTGCGAGCTGGGGAGATAAGGCGCAAGCTAGACCCTTCAACGCTTAACCCAAGCTGTGTCCGACCGCGGGTGAGACGTTAGAGTCTTTGCCTGGCATGCCAAGTCTCATTCCACCCATCTTTTGGCTAGTACGATATATTCTAATCGCTCGCCGTCTCACCCGCCAAAACTTCGCGCTTTCTTAACGCTCGGCCGTGCAATCGCATCGCAGGCTGAGCTGCTTGCAGCCCCTTCGCGATCGGTGACATATCTTGAGAAGGCGTTGCTTCGCAGACAACGACGAATCTCCCGTCAAGCAAAAACTCGGCCGTGAATCCCATAAGCGCTGCGACCGTCTCCCAGGCGCAACGTAATTCACGGGTTTATAAAGGATTTCGGCAGAAGGGGAATTCGAGCAATGAATCGCGAAGAAAAAGAGAGCGTACTTTTTATCGGCGTAGGACGGATGGGTAATCCGATGGCCCGACGACTCCATCAGGCCGGCGTTCGGCTAGCAGTGGCAGACATCTCCGAGGCCGCTTTGGCTCCGTTTAAAGAACTCGGCGTGCCCGTCTCCCGCTTTCCCGACGAACTCGAGGGAACGATCGTCATAACGATGCTGCCGACCGATGCGGAGGTGCGCGAAGCGATGCTGGGGAATCGGGGTGCAGTAAGAGGCTTCAAACGAGAGGTACTGATAGACATGTCGAGCTCTGCGCCGAGCGCTACGCGGTCGCTTGCACGGGAGCTTGCGGAAATGGGGATCGCGATGCTCGATAGCCCCGTGAGCGGGGGCGTGCCGCGCGCCAAAACCGGCGAGCTATCGGCGATGGTCGGCGGCGACTCGGAAACGTTCGCCCGGTGCAAGGGATTGCTTGCCCACATGTGCTCTTCTATCAGACACGTCGGTCCCATTGGCGCGGGCGACACCATGAAGGCGCTGAACAACTATCTCTCGGCTGTCGCGATGTGGGCGTCGTGCGAAGCGCTCCTGATCGGAGCTCGCGCGGGGCTCGACCCCGAAACGATGGTCGAGGTGTGGAAGACTGGAACGGCTCGCTCTCACGCCGTCGAAGTGAAAATACCTAAAGCGGTGCTGCCCCGTAGCTTCGACTACGGCTTTACGGTGGGACTGATGGCCAAGGACTTAACGATAGCAGCCCGTCTTGCCAGGTCAATGGATGTGCCCGCCCCAATGCTGACAGCTACCGAGGAGCACATGCTCTTTGCGCGCGACGCGCTTGGAGCGGAGGCTGATTTGACCGCGGTAATCACCCTTCTGGAACGATGGGCTGGGTTTGAATTGCCAGCAGCCGGCGGCGAACCCCAGACGAAAAAGTAGCCCGCTGGGTCAAGCAAGATACAAGCGCACCCTCGGCACCTCGATTTGAGCACGCCTAAGCTGAGCTCGGTGAAATCAGACTCCGAGCTGCCTGGATTCTTTTCTTTTGCTCCAAATTTCAACTTTTCTCAATTTGCAAATCAGCATGCAAGTGGCGAGCATATTCCTGCTCCGCCCATACTTTGAACCGAGTTGAACACTACGCGTTTTAGTAGCGAGAAGGCATAACTTGCCATCTCCGCCCTGGCACGGCGAATGCTAGCACAGATAGTGGGTGAATGGTGCAGTCGAAATGCTTAGAGATGCCGGTTTGAATGTTCGCGGGTGAAAGAAGTGGGTCGACCATGATGCAGGTTGCAGTATTTAAGATGGCTCCCAAAAAGCGGATCGCGCTTATAGCGCATGATAATCGCAAAGCGGACTTGCTGGATTGGGCGCGCTACAATCGCGACACGCTCAGTCAGCACGAACTGTTCGCCTCTGGTACGACCGGTCTGCTTCTCTCGCGCGAGCTGGGTTTGCAAGTGACCCGCTTTCTGAGCGGCCCGCTGGGAGGCGACCAGCAAGTTGGTGCAGCCGTGGCCGAGGGTCGAATCGATTTTGTGATTTTCTTTTGGGATCCCCTGACGCCGCAACCCCATGACGTCGATGTCAAGGCGCTTTTGCGGGTGGCAGTGATGTACAACATCCCGATTGCGTGCAACCGTGCTACCGCCGATTTCATTTTATCGAGCCCATTGATGACCCGGGAGTACGAATGCTTTCGGGTCGATCCCGAGCGGACCCAGCTTGAGTGGTGAGCGTTGTCTCGAAAGCTTTATGACCTTTCAGCGTAACCCGCGAAAAGATGTAGCGGCGCTATCGAATTTTGAGCCAGGGCGCCTGATTATTGGGCGATTTATTGCAGCAGCGGATGGGACGACGATTGTTTTGCTATCAGAGATCGCCTCGAAGTTCCGACCTGGACACCGGCCCGGTCTGGGAGACCGAAAGGCTGACCGGGTGAGAATGGAAGTAACTCTGGACGACAGCAAGAAAACGCTCGTTGTCTTGACGCAAGCGTACTCCGATTCGGTACATTCCGGGACCGCATCCTGGCAGAGTCCGCAAATCGCGCACCGCGACGCCGTGCTCGAGCATGTAACGCCCGAAGTTTCCACGCCGGTCTTCGCAGTCTACCTCGAACATGAGAAAGTTGGCGCACGACGAATAAACTCTTATCCCACCGATCTGCCCAAGGCTACGCTGGAGAAACTGCCGCTCTCGATGTATTAGATTGCGCGTCTGTGCGACGAAAGCGCCTTCTATCTCAAGGCATTTGAGCGCTACCAGTTCGGCGAGCACATTTACCGACCATGGTTCCAGCGCCTCGCGCATTCGCCCTATAACGTCGCGAGCGCCGACACAGTAGCCGACACGCAGACCGGGAAGCGTAAATATCTTGGTCAGCGAGCGCAAAACGATGACCCTGGGGAATTCACGGCATAAAGTGACACACGATTGCTTTTCGTGAACGAAGTCGATAAAGGCCTCGTCGAAAACACACCAGGCGCGATAACGCTCGCATAACGCCGCGATCCTGCGGGCCGCGGCAAGCTTGAGCAGGCTGCCGGTGGGACTGTTCGGTCTGCCGATAAAAATTGCCTGTGCCCCGCGCTTCAAAGCGAACTCGACGTCTGTCTCGGCGAGCTCGAAGTTGCGCTCGCGAGCAAGTATCAAGCCTTCGACCGCGCAGCGCGCGCACCAAAGCGCGTTGGCGATCTCGCTAAACGTTGGAATTGCCACGAACGCTACTTCTGGAGCTAGCACGCGCGCGAGCAGATAGATAAGCTGCGTCGAGCCGTTGCCTACCAGAATTTCGCTCGGATCAAGGCCGTTGCGTCTAGCAATCGCGCCAACCAGCGCCTCGCTGTAAGGCGAGGGATAGAAAGCCACCTCGTGAGCGCTCTCGCAAATGGTTTGCAACGCTTCTGCGGGTGGGCCGAAAGGATTGACGCTGATACTGAAGTCGACGACGCCCGGGGCTCTGTTGCCGCCGTGGACGCGATCTATTGGAATCCTCATTATTTCTCGGACTTCCTTTGTGGCGTAGCTCTTCCGAACCAATTAACAAACCGCCTCATGTTGGGAAACCGCGCCCGGTGCGTTTGGGGCTTTCATGTCCGTAGCGATACCTCTTTTTTAACGGTCTCTTTCTCGCAACTTGCCGAGGATGCTTGCCGGGATGTTGACCGATCTTAATTTCTCGCCGAGTTCCAGTCGCTGACAGGTCGCACCGACACTGAATGCGCTAGAAGCGAGCCTTTGCCGCCATGAACCGCTTGTCGAGCGCCGACACGCAATGCTTCTGCCTATTGCGCGGCCTCTGCGCTTTAAGGCACGCTGATCTCAATGAGCGGAGTGTAGGGCGCTCTCATTACCGGTTGCTTCCCATCCCAGATGCTGACGCAAGCGAAGGCCCGCGCTTGGGGTGAATGCGTACGATGGATACGAAATTGCTTTTTGCTGATGTTCCCTCCTCCAGGGATTCGTTGCTAGAAGCGTATCTTGATGTGCGCCGGGCCACGGAGCGATTGTGCGAGCCGCTCGAGCCCGACGACTACATGCTGCAGGCGATGCCTGATGTGAGCCCCACGAAATGGCATCTCGGTCACGTCTCCTGGTTTTTTGAGACGTTCGTACTGAGACGATACCTGAACGGCTACCGGCCGGTCGACGACGCTTATCAGTTCATCTTCAATTCGTACTACAACGCCGTCGGACCGCAGTATTATCGGCCAGCGCGTGGACTGCTCTCGCGCCCCACGGTGGCGCAGGTTTACTCGTACCGCGCTCGCGTCGATAAGGCTATGCAAGAGCTCTTGGAGCGAGCTAGACCGGACGAGCTAGCCGAAGTGGGCTCGCTGATATGGATTGGCATGCATCACGAGCAACAACATCAGGAACTAATCGTTACCGACATCAAGTACAATTTGTGGACTAACCCGCTCCGACCAGCTTACGGCGCGGTCGAGCCCCGCAGTATCTCGCCGTCCGAGCTTCGATGGATCGAGTTTGACGGCGGCGTATACACAGTGGGTCACGCCGGGGACAGCTTTGCGTTCGATAACGAATGCCCCGCTCACCAGGTATATTTACGCCCGTTTCGCCTCGCTTCGCGCTTGGTCACCAACGGCGAGTTTCGCGAATTTGTCGAGGCTGGTGGCTACCAAGATTGGCGCTTTTGGCTTGCTGATGGATGGAATCTAGTGCAGAAAGCTGGTTGGCAAGCGCCTCTTTACTGGGAGAGGCGCGGCGAGCAGTGGTGGGTCTATACCATGAACGGTATGGCCCCGCTCAGGGACGAGGACTTTGTTTGCCATCTGAGTTATTATGAAGCTGACGCTTACGCGCGATGGGCAGGTGCTCGTCTGCCGACCGAACAGGAGTGGGAGGTCGCCGCGCGTCTATGGCATCAGGCGATGGTCGACGCTCGCACATGCGACGCTGCGCGGCCAGAACGCACTGCCCGTGGGGCGGGCGCGCTCGAGCAGATGGTCGGCCTCGTGTGGCAGTGGACGCGAAGCCCTTACGTTCCGTATCCCGGATTTCGCCCTTGGCCCGACGGTCTTGGCGAGTACAACGGCAAGTTTATGGTGAATCAGATGGTATTGCGGGGCGCTTCGTGGGCAACGCCACCCTCCCATGTTCGTTTGACTTACCGCAACTTTTTCCCGCCCGACGCGCGCTGGCAATTCTCGGGGCTTCGGCTCGCTCAGGATGCTTAAAGGCAAAATAGCGAAAGGGCGAAGTGAGCAAATCTTCTCTTCAAAAGGAGCGCGCGCCCGGCGATCGGCGTAAGAGCCTATATTTCGCCTCCCGCTACCAGTGCGACACTTATCTCGACGAAGATTCGCTGCGCGCGCTGATGGCTCGGGATGTCTTGCGAGGCCTTACGAGTTTCCCCAGATTTCTGCCGCCTAGATACTTTTACGACGACGCAGGCGTCGAGCTCTTCGATCAGATCACCCGTTTACCCGAATATTATCTTACCCGTGCCGAGTGTTCGATCTTACATGCCCTTGCTCCTGTGCTTATCAAAAACGTCGCGCCGGTCGATATTGTCGAGCTCGGCGCTGGGGGAACGACCAAAATACGTTACCTTCTCGATGCGTTCAAGCCTTCGGGGCGCGAAATTCGCTACATTCCGATAGACATCAGCGCACGCGCCTTGGAGCAGAGCGCCCTTGAGTTGCTCGACGACTATCCGTGGTTGACAGTTCATGCGATCGTGGGAGATTTTGAACGCGAGCTCGTGCGAGTGCCGCCGCCTCGGGGTCGCCGCCTCGCGGTCTTCTTTGGCAGCACATTGGGGAACCTTGAAGCTGAAAACCGTATCCGATTGCTTTTGGAGCTGCGAAACTTGATTGGTCCGGATGGCCAGTTACTCATCGGGTTGGATTTAGTTAAAGATTCTAGGATTCTTGAAAAAGCTTACAATGATTCCGCCCATGTCACTGCAGCCTTCAATCGGAACATCTTGCTTGCGGTGAATCGAATGCTCAAGGCGAACTTCGAGCCCGAGGCTTTCGACCACCTGGCTTTCTATAACCCGGAGTACACGCGCGTTGAAATGCATCTGGTGTCGCGATGCGAGCAAACGGTGCGCGTGCGCGCAATCGAGCTGACAGTGCATTTTGCCCCAGGCGATAGGATCTGGACGGAGAACTGCTATAAGTTCACCCGTCGCTCGGTGCTTGAAATGTTTCAGGCGGCGAGCATGCGCTTGTGTGGCTGGTTCGAAGACAGCGCTGGGCAATTTGCCTTGGCTTTGGCCAAAGTCGCCACCTGACCTTTGGCTGTCAAGGTGAATTCGGCGGGATACAAGCCGCGCCGCCCCAAACGACGTCATAACTCCTGTTTCGTCTAACCTGCGGCCTTGCTTGTACGTTCGGCTCTGTAATTCAAGGTTCATCTCATCGCGACGTCGCCCAACATCTTTTGCAACTCGAGAGAGAGGCGTTGCAAGACGCGCAAACTTCGGAGTAGCGTGGAAGCAAGTTAGCAACGGTAGGTTTCTTTGAGGGGTAAAACGCCATGGTTGCTCCCGAACCTGTCTCTGCGCTGCTTCGCACGCTTGCGGTAGACGTTGGCGGAAGCGGAATCAAGGCTGTGCTGCTTGACGAACGCGGGCAGCCGATAAGCGAGCGCTTGCGCGTGCGAACGCCGAAAAACGCCACGCCGAAGAAAGTTGTTCGCGCGATCGCAAAACTCGCCAAAGCTCAAGCGGGGTTCGACCGCATTTCGGTCGGCTTTCCTGGAGTAGTCAAGGACGGCGTTGTATATACTGCTCCGAATCTCGGCGAAGGGTGGAAGGGATTCGATCTGGCCAGGGCGCTGGAGAAGAAATTTAGATGCCCTGTGCGCGTGGCCAATGACGCCGTGGTGCAGGGACTTGCTGCTGTAAGTGGCCGAGGCGTTGAACTCGTGATCACGCTCGGCACCGGAGTTGGGTCAGTGCTTTTCGACGATGGTCGACCCGTTCCCCTCGAGATCGGCCACCATCCGTTCCACAAAGGAAAAACGTACGAGGAGGAGCTCGGCAAGCGCGCCCTCAAAAAGAAAGGAAAGAGCAAATGGAACAAACTGCTTCGCGAAGCGATCGACGACCTTAGTCGCACGTTTAACTACGACCGCTTATATCTGGGCGGCGGCAACACGAAGTATATATCGTTTGCATTGCCGCCTAACGTTCAGGTGATCGATAACATCAGTGGATTGCTGGGCGGTATTGCTCTTTGGCGCGAGCGAGGTGACCGTCGACCTGCTGTCCAGGGGCGCAAAGTTAAGAATATGAAGGAAGGTCTCAAGCATCTTACGTCTGCCTCGTCATCGGTCGCATCGACGGCGGTTGGGACGGAAACCAGGGAATCAGGGCCATTCGGTCACCAAGCGTAAGGAAGCCACGTAAAAAGCCTGCAGCTACGGGCATATTCAAGCGAGCGTGAGAGGTCCCTGGGTTAATTGTGGGGTAAGCAGTCCCGTGAACTTACCGTTGCTAGTTCGATTTGGGTTTGGCTCAAAAGCTACAATGTACTGCAGTATCGGCGTGCGCTAAGCCGAGGTCTGGCGGTCCAGCGGTAAAGGAAAGGCTTCAATAAAGGGCGATTAGGCTAAATCTGCCAATTTTACGCGAGTGTCCTAGACGTGCCTTCCGATGTATGATTGAATTTAGTTTGCAATATCGCTTCCTGCGGGCCCGGTCCTCCACAGTGTGCCGGTGATGCCAGCCACAGTAAGCGAGCTCTGTCTTGCGGCACAATGGAGGAGAGGGGCCAACGTCAGGCAATGGGGACGGAAATCCGAGACAGCGAAAACCAAACTACGGTGGGCGAGCCAGGTTCTTTGCCGGACCAAGCGCGGTCAGCGTCGGTGCACGACTCGTCGGGTGAGCAGTTGGAGAGCGCGCAAGAGAAGCGCAGAAGTTTGCTTTATCGCCCCCATCCCTACCCGGGCAGGTTAATTGCGGTTGAAGGTATCGATGGGTCAGGCAAATCGACCCAGCTAGTTCTTCTTGAACGCTGGCTTCGCGCGCAAGGCTATCCGGTACGTTTCACGGAGTGGAACTCTTCGCGCCTGGTGCGTCAGTCGCTTCGTCGCGGAAAAAAGAAGAATCTTCTTACCCCCACAACGTTCAGCTTGCTGCATGCGGTGGATTTTGCCGACCGTCTAACTTACAACATTTTGCCCCCGCTCAAGGCTGGCATGATCGTGCTCTCGGACCGGTACGCTTACACTGCGTTTGCTCGGGACGTTGCCCGCGGTGTGCATCCCGAATGGGTACGCGAAGTTTACAGCTTCGCGTTGCGGCCGGACCTGACGATTTATTTCCGCGTGCCGATTCAGGTGTCGCTGGAGAGGCTTCTGGCTGGGAGAGCCAAGCTCAAGTATCACGAGGCGGGGATGGATCTCGGCCTGTCGTCCGATCCGGTGGAGAGTTTCGCCTTGTTTCAAGAGCGCGTGCTTAAGCTTTACGACGAGCTAGTGGTAGAGTTCGGAATGCGTACGATTGACGCTACGGCTGAGATCCTTGACCAGCAGCGCCAGGTGCGGCGCATGGTGAGAGAGGTGCTTCGAGATTACGACCAGGCCCGCGCAAAAAATGGCAATGGCATCGTCTGGCAAACGCGGTAAAACCTGGTACGGATATGGGATGCCCTATCTGCCGCAGAAACCTTTACGCGGGCATCTCATCGTTATCGAGGGCACCGACGGGGTAGGGCGTTCCACCCAGATCGAACTGCTGCGGCCTTGGCTGGAAGTGGAGGGTTATGCGGTAAGCAATACTGGATGGACTCGCTCTCCGCTGCTGCACGAAACCATCAATCAGGCCAAGGCCGGCCATCAGCTCACCGTCACGACGTTTAGTTTGCTTTACGCCGCTGACTTTGCCGATCGGCTCGAACATGAAATTTTGCCGGCTCTGCAAGCGGGCTTTATCGTGATCGCTGACCGCTACATGTACACCGCGTTTGCGCGCAATACCGTGATGGGTGCCGACCCGCAATGGACGCGCGGGCTTTTTGGCATGGCGCTTTTGCCCGACCTCGTGCTTCATCTCGACATCGACGTAGAGACGCTGATTCCTCGCGTCGTGCAGGGCAAGGGGATGGATTACTGGGAGTCAGGGATGCATCTTGCGCTGGGCACTGACTTGTTCGACTCCTTCGTGCGCTATCAAAGCCGTCTCATAGAGGAATACAGGCGGCTTGCACGCGAATTCGGCTTCATCACGATCGACGCTCGCCGCTCGATCGAGGAGGTCCAGAACGATCTTCGGGCGCATATTCTGGAATACTTGCGCGCGGCTGGAAGTCATAAGCCCGAGGACGATTCTCCCGAGAACGCGCCGCAAGACTGAAGCCAAACAGTCGAGCTTCAGGTATACCGTCGCCGACTCGTAAGGAGCCTAAAGAAAAAATCGCGCCCGAAGCTTGCCAAATCGTACGCCGTAGCCGCCATAATTAGAGCGTTTGCGACTGCGCAGATAAAAGCTGGATGCTGACCGTTCTGGCGTTACAAGATGGCGGCATAAAGCGCTGAGTTTGGAGCTCGACTCACAGCGCCTAACTCGTGGGAGTTGGATGTGCGGCGGTTGAAAGGTGAATGTCGATGAACGTATGATATGCGGCGCTTGGATGGACGAGCGTTGCAATGGGGTGTAGAGTGTTCGAGCGCCGTTTATAAAGCGTCGATGCGTCCATGATGGTCTATGTAGTGCGCCACGCGCAGGCAGAAAAACTTGGCTCCGGCGCGACAGACGAGGCTCGAAAGCTAACCCCGCGCGGGCGGATAAAGATGCGAGAAGCTGCTCTGGGGATGGCGGCGCTGGGGCTTAAGTTCGACGTGATTTTGACAAGTCCGCTGGTACGTGCGGTTGAAACCGCAAAGCTAATCGCGGAAGCCTATGGCGACGATGTCTCGCCGCAGGTCGTAGAGGCTTTGGCTACCGGCGTGCCAGCAACGCAAGCTCTGACGGCGCTTGCGCCCCACGCCCGTAATGAAAGCGTGGCGGTGGTCGGCCACGAGCCACAACTGGGCGAGCTCGTCTCGCTTCTGCTTACTGGGTCCAGCGACAGGCTGCGCCTTAGGCTGAAAAAAGGCGCTTGTGTAGCGATCGAGCTTCCCCGACGTATCGAGCCTGGATCGGGCCAGCTTTGCTGGATGTTGACCCAGCGCCATCTGCGCCGGCTGGCAAAGTGAAATAAGGCCGAATCTTTGGCGCGCGCTCGCCTTCGAGCGTTGTCCTCCGTTGCCGGTGGTGTTCGTCGTAGGTCATGGCTAATTAACTTGCGGGGTCGTGTAGGCTTCTCCGTAAAAACTCGGGCATAAACTTAGACACGCCAACGGCAGTACTGGAAGTCTTGTCACAGGGGCGAAAAGGGGTGTAACGCGCTTGGCGCTCCTGTTGTTCTCTTCTCTGTTTTTCCGGCCTAACGACGTCAAGACTGTGGCTTGATGTTAGCTTCCTGGGCAGATGACTGCGCGCTTTTGTCTGGTTGCTCGGATAGCTCGGTGCCACTGTGCCGCTGGTCCTCTGCGCTTAGTAGGTCGCTCAAGTGATTCGCCGAAGCCCATTTCGTCGCTTCGCTGATAAGCCTTTGGGCTTCGACTCGTTGAGCCACCTTTTGTTGCGCGAGTTTTCGTAGAATTTGGCTCGCAGCGCGAGGATGGTTCAGCAGAAAGTCGGGTTGAGCGAGCGCCTTGGACGCAATGCGAGCAAGTTCGTCGCGGTCATGCAGCCGACCGAGGCTGTCCTGGAGATGTCGCAGCCATGCCAGGGCGGATGAGGCATTTGCTGTGCCGGCTTCGAGCGCTAGTTCGAGCCGATAGCGCAAGCGTTTAGTCTGGATGCGAAAAGCGTGAAGACTTTCAGGGTCGGCGTTTTTAGCTGCCAATGCTAGCGCCTCGCGCCAGGAGTCCCACGCGCGTCGCACACCATCTACCATTGTGGGATGAAGCGACCGGCCTTGAGCCCCGTCCCGGGACGTCTCAAGCGCTTGGTGCTCGAGCTCTTTGACCGCTTGCGCCAACATGAGTAGCCGCCGGCTGGCAAGTCGGTCTCTTGCTCGTGCGATAGCTTTAAGTCGCTTTTCGCGCAAGTAATCGCGCACAAACTGCCATGCCAGGCGCTCCTCATCGTTGCGCAGGCGCTTGAGCTTGCGGTCGACCAGTTCGAGCAGGACGTCGCAGTCCCGCCATTTCGCTACTGCGCGCCGCGCCCGCTTAAGTGTACGAACCGCCTCTTGCGCCTGGGGCGAGCGCTGCTTGGGGAACAGGGCAGCGATAACTTGTTGGAGCCGCCTGCTAGCTACCCGCAGGTCATGTACAGCTTCGGCATGTTCTTCGCTGAGCACCTTGGGCAGCTGGGCGACGAACTTGCGCAGGCGCTTGTGCATCAATTGGTTCAATGTGCTGGCGATGGCTGTCTTAGGCGTGGTCAGGGCGCTCTCCACCTGTGGCAAGGTCGTCGAAGCTTCCTGCGATCGTTGCATTGGAGTACCCCCTGGTGGGCGGACCCTTGTAAGGCGCGAACGTAAGATGAGCGGCGATCGCGCCAGCTTAAGATTGTCGCATTTGGGCGCGCGAGCTTCAAACGAGAAAGAATTTGCGATCCACGTCCGAACCTGCGCCTTGCTTGCGCTTGCGTTAGCAAGGCCGCACGCTCGAAGGATACGCGCAAGTTGCTATAGTTAGTAAATTATGGTCCGCGCGATGTCATGGATGTCCCTGGACGGCGCGACGTCGAGGTCGCATCAAGGCCCACCGAGCAAGGTGGCTGTGATAGACGTCGGGTCCCATTCGATCCACATGGTCATAGCCAAAATCCGCAAAGGCGGATTCAGGATCGTCGGCCGCTACCGCGAGGCCGTGGGTCTAGGGTACGGGACACTCGTCGAGGGGCGCCTGTCGCCTCAAGTCATGGCGGCCGGCTTGCGAACCCTAAAAGCGATGGCCGCTTCGGCTGCCAGGGAAGGTGTAGAGTACGTTTTGTCAGTTGCTACTAGCGCGATTCGCGAAGCTGCAAACGGAGCTGAGTTTATCCAAAGGGCTCGAACCGAGCTTGGCGTAGATGTCGCGGTAATCTCGGGACACGACGAGGCAAGGCTTATTTTTCGAGCCGTATCGAGTGCCTTCGATCTGGCGGGCAAACGCGTGCTTGTCGCCGATATCGGTGGTGGCAGCGTAGAAGTGGTCCAAGCCTACGACGGACAAATCGAGTGGCAAAGTAGCCTTAAGCTCGGGGCAGTGAGGATGACCGAGGAATTTATCGAGTCGGATCCTCCTGAGCCAACCGAAATATGCGCGCTGCGAACTTACGTCGACAAGAGGTTGCGACCCTTGAAGTTAAGGGCTTTTGGCGTGAAGTCAGACCTTATGATCGCTACATCGGGAACGTTTCGGCGGCTTGCGGCGATGGCTCACGCGCGGCGCACGGGTAAAGCGCCCGCTGATATTCACGGTTGCGAGCTCGAGCGGCGAGAGCTTTCGCGTCTACGCGCGCTTTTGTGCGCTCAGACCGTAGCCGAGCGCGAGCGAATGTCCGGGTTGAGCCAACGCCGAGCGCGCGTAATTGTAGCTGGAGCGGTAGTCGCCGAAGCTTTAATGGACGCCTTTGGGCAGCGCACCGTGCGGATCAGCGACTGGGCTTTGCGTGAGGGCGTTATTTTGGAGCTAATAGATGCAACTCTCGCTGAGAGCGGGTCGGCACGAATTTCAAAAAGCGCTCCTTCTCGTGGCAAAGGTAGTCGCCTAAGCCCGCCTTGGCTATCCGTCCTAAGTTAGAGCGAAATTAGTATCTTGCTCTCGGCTTGTTAAAACTCACTCCGACAAAAGCGGGCTTATGTGCGCAAAGTTCAGGTTGACGGTGGGAAGCTCGGCGGCGGCGTTGAAAAAATTTGGCATCTAGTGGAAGGCGCGGTTTTGCGTTTTGCGCTCAATTAGCGAGCTAGGCGCGCTATTTTGTGGCGCGTGCCTAAGAAGCCGGTCGTTCGTTAAGGTTCGAAAGTGAGCAAAGACTCTGCCGATGGTTTGGCTTCACGTCATCGCCGCAGCGGTGTGGATAGGTGTCAACCTCTGCGTCGTCGTGGCAGGAGCGATTATTACTCCAGATAGCGCCGAGTTTCGATCCTTCGGGCTGCGAGTGTTGCCGATAACTGCGCGAGCAAATCTAGTTGCCGCGGCTGTGGTCTTCCTCACGGGTGTGTTCCAATTAGCGAATCTGATGTATGCGGCTAGTTTTCGTCTCCCGGCGGCGTTCTGGACAGTGATAGGTGCTAAGACGGGCTTATTTGCGCTGATGGTTGGTGTGGCATGGCACTCGTACGCGGCGACTCGTAGAAATGTCGGTTCGCAGGCGTATGATGACGTTCTGGGTAAGGCTTTCCAGAGCCTCCCAAGACGAGTGACGGTTTTGACTGCCCTCAGTACTGCGGCAGGCATTTGTGCGCTGGCTTTGGGAATATGGCTTGTGGGGGGGTGTCGGTAGGTAGGTGACGAGTCGCTTTGCCGAGCACGAAGAAGGCGTAATCTTTTCGAGCGGGTTTAATTGTTAATTGACGCCTCGAGGCTACCTTTTTGGCGGAGTTAAGTTTCGCAGTAACAAGTGGAGCTTATAATGGGTGTACCGCACTTAAGAGTGGGTGAGTTTACGATCTACCTGCTGAGCGACGGGCTTTGGCGCAACGATGGCGGTTGCATGTTCGGCATCGTGCCGCGCGTGCTCTGGCAGCGCGAGCATCCGGCTGACGAGCGCAACCGAGTGAGCCTGGGTTTGACGTGTCCGCTGGTGGTTAGGGGCAAGGAGGCGATCCTGATAGATACGGGTATAGGCAACCGCCTGTCGGAGGCCGAAAGCGAGGCTTACTGTCATGCGGAAGAGAAACTCAGTGACGGGCTTCGCGAGCTCGGCATGGAACCCGGCGACGTAACCTATGTTTTCCTTAGCCATCTTCATTTTGATCACTGCGGCGGGGTGGTACGACGCGACCGTTCGGGATCGCTCAAGCCTGCCTTTCCCAAGGCTCGCTACCTGATTCAGCGCGGCGAATACGACGTCGCCCGCAACCATCCAAATGTGAGGCTTAGGGCCGCTTATAGGCACGTTGAGCAGTGTTTTGAGCCGCTAAAAGGGGCGATCGAATTGCTCGACGGTACGGGCGAGTTCGTCTCTGGAGTGAGCGCCTTGGTCACAGCGGGCCATACGCGCGACCATCAGGTCATCGTCGTCAAGGGGAGCGACGGCAGCTGTTTTTCCCACCTGGCGGACATCGTGCCCACGCGTTCTCACATCAAACCCGCCTGGAATCAGGCATACGACCTCGATCCGCTGCGCACGATGGAGGAGAAGGCACGTTTACTCGACAAGGCGGCTGAAGAGTCATGGTGGATAACATTCGCGCACGACGACAAATTTTTGGCCGCGCGAATCGTCAAAACATCCGAAAACCGTATCGAGCTCGCCGAGGTCGTGCCGCGGGCGGCGCAAGAATAGCGCTGTGAGCGGAATAGCTGCGGGCAGGTTGGGCTTTAGGCCTCCGAAACCGGGAGTTATGAGGCAAGATCACAAATAACTCTTGCGGCGTGCTTGTTTGATGTATCGCACCGGGCTATACTACGCTTGAGTTAGTAGTTGAAGGTAACGCGCAGAGTCCAACCAATCTACAGTACAAGCTGTCGTTACAGCTTGCCATCCTTGTCTACTCTTAATCCAGACATAGTGAAATGAGGAGCTACGAATGAGTGCGGTGAACTCTTTCGAGCAAATGATACGAGAGGATCGGGCCGCGCGCGAGTCAAAACAGTGGCGCGGAACGTTGTTGGACTACCTGGAAAAGGTCAAAGAGAATCCAACGATCGCCAAACTCGCGCACGCGCGCATCTACGACGTCATCATCAGCGCGGGCGTGCGCAATATACTGGACACTGACGACCCGCGTACCAAGCGGCTTTATAAAGACGATCCGGTTCGGGTTTACAACTTTTTTGCCGACGAGTTCTTTGGCATCGAACGCACGATCGCCCAGATCGTTCGTTACTTCCATTCGGCGTCGCTCAAGGGCGAGGAGAGTCGGCAGGTGCTTTATCTGATGGGCCCTGTAGGCTCGGGCAAAAGCTCGCTGGTCGAGCGAATTCAGCGGGGGCTCGAGCAGAGCGAGCCGTTCTATGCGATCGAGGGATGCCCGATGCATGAGGAGCCGCTGCATCTTATTCCGCGCCATCTGCGCAAAGAGTTCGAAAAGATGCTCGGCGTTCAGATCGAGGGCGACCTCTGTCCGGTGTGCCGCTACCGGCTGCGCGAAGAATTCCACAACCAGTACGAGAAAGTGCCGGTGGTGACGCGCAGTTTCTCCAAGCGCAACCGGGTCGGGATCGGCGTGGTGCCGCCGGTCGATCCGAACAACCAAGACACCTCGGTGCTGATAGGTTCGGCTGACATTTCCAAACTCGACCAGTACTCGGAGGGCGACCCTCGGGTGCTCGAATTGAACGGCGCGCTCAACGTCGGCAACCGCGGGATGGTCGAGTTTATCGAGGTGTTCAAGAACGAAACCGAGTACCTGCATGCCATGATTACGGCGACCCAGGAGAAGGTAATTCCCGCGCCTGGGCGCCATGGGATGGTCTACGTCGATACCTGCATCATCGCCCACTCGAACGAGGCGGAGTGGCAGAAGTTTAAGGCCGACCACACCAACGAGGCGATTCTCGACCGTATCGTGGTGGTCAAGGTTCCCTACAACCTGCGCCTGTCCGAGGAGGTGAAGATATACCAGAAGATCATCCGCAACTCGAACTTCCGCGCACACGTTGCGCCCCACACGCTGGAGATCGCCTCGATGTTCGCGATCTTGACGCGTCTTGAGCCGACCTCGAAGTGCGATCTGATGACCAAGCTCAAGCTTTATAACGGCGAAGAAGTGGTCGAGAAAGGGCGCACCAAGAAGATCGACGTAAACGAGCTGCGCCAGGACGCCAAGCGCGAGGGCATGTTCGGCATCTCGACGCGCTTCATCATGAAAGCGCTGGATAACGCGCTTTCCGACAACGTGCAAGGCAACTGCATCAACCCTATCAACGTGCGCGAAGCGCTAATCGCGATGGTTCGCGAAGCGGACCTGCCCGACGATACGCGCAAGCAATACTTGGAGTTCCTGCAGGACACGTTGCACAAGGCGTATCTGGAGATTTTGGAAAAAGAGATTACGCGCGCCTTCGTTTACTCCTATCAAGAGCAGGCCGAGGCGCTGTTCCAAAACTACCTCGACCACGCCGAGGCGTACGTAAACCGCACCAAGGTTCGCGACCGCAACACCAAGGAGGAACTTCCGCCGGACGAAAGCTTCCTTAAGTCGATCGAAGAACAAATCGCGATTATCGGCTCTGCCGCAGACGGCTTCCGCCAGGAGGTTATCGCTTACCTGTGGGCGGCCTCGCGCCGTGGCGAGAAGATTGGCTACCGCAGCTATGAACCGCTCAAGGAAGCGATAGAGAAGAAGCTCATGACGTCGGTGCGCGAGATTTCCAGAATCATCACCAAGGCCCGCACTCGGGATCAGGAGCAGACAGAGAAGTACAACGCGATGGTCAAGAACCTGCTCGAAAGTGGCTACTGTGAGTCGTGCGTCGACGTCGTGCTCAAGTACGCTGCCAACAACCTGTGGAAGGACTAGTTGGTTGTCTTGAGCTTAAGGGGTGCACCGTCGGCGCTTTGCGCCGAAGCGGAGTGCCTGAGAGCTGGAAACGACGATGGTTGAGAGCATTTTCCGTGAGTACCGCGGGTCTGACGCTGAGCGCTCGGACCGCTCGGCAGGCGACCGGCTTCGGCATCGCCAAAAAGTCAGAGAATCTATCCGTAGCAATATTGCCGACATTATCGCCGAAGAGTCGATAATCGGCAAAAACAAGGACAAGATAATCAAGGTTCCGCTACGGGGAGTTAAAGAGTATCGCTTCATCTATGGCGAGAACAACCCCGGAGTTGCCCAAGGTCAAGGCGATACGCAGCCCGGACAGGTCGTAGGCAAGGCGGGAGCGGACGGCCAGGGCGCAGAACGGGCTGGTGACCGCCCAGGTGTCGATTACTATGAGACCGACGTCACGCTCGAGGAGCTCATCGACATTATGTTCGAAGACCTCGAGTTGCCCGACATGGAGCGCAAGGCGCTGCGCGAGGTCCTGAGCGAGCGTACCAGCAAGCCGAAAGGCCATCGCAAGGTGGGAATTCGGGTGCGGCTCGATAAGCGGCGCACGGCAAAACAGCGGATCATGCGCAAGCTGGCAAGTCGGCACGCTCTGGCAGTGAATTCCGAGGGTGAAGAGGAAGCAGATGGTGAGGAGGCGTCCGAGTCAAGCGAGAAGCGGTTTCCCTTCCACACCGAGGACCTGCGCTATCGCCATCTCGAGCCCAAAATTCGCCGCGAATCCAACGCGGTGGTGATCTGTATCATGGATACTTCGGGCTCGATGGATACGATGAAGAAGTATCTGGCGCGAAGCTTTTTCTTCCTCCTCTATCAGTTCATCACCACCCGCTATCGCAACGTCGAAATAGTCTTTATCGCCCATCACACCGAGGCAAAAGAGGTCAGCGAAGAGGAGTTCTTCCACAAGGGCGAGTCGGGCGGCACGTTTATTTCCTCGGGCTACCTAAAAGCGCTCGAAATTATCAACGAGCGCTACCATCCGTCGATCTGGAACATTTACGCTTTTCACTGCTCCGACGGTGACAACTTCGATTCGGACAACCCGGCGGCACTCAAGGCCGCGAAGGAGCTTACCGAGGTGTGCAACCTTTTCGGCTACGGCGAGATCAAACCGCTGGGTTCTCGCTATTATGAATCCTCGATGCTGAGCGTGTTCCGTCGTCTTAACGCGCCCAACTTCCATACCGTGTTAATCGAGCGCAAAGAGGATATCTGGCCTTCGTTCAAGGCGTTTTTGTCGAAGGAAGCCGCAGCCGAGAGCGTTCAGTAACGGCAGGTTTGACGGCTTGCCACAGGTGGCATCACAATGGATAGAGCCACCTGCATTCGTCGTCCCTGACTAAAAAGACGAACCAGCAGGCTTCGGTCGAGGATTAATGCGAGATGGCTGACTACGACATTAAAGACCTAATCGAATGGGATGCCCGAATTCGCGAACTCGTGCAGCAGTTCGGACTCGATTGTTACGACCAGGAGTTCGAGCTGTGCGACCATTACCAGATGCTGGGGTACATGGCGTATTCGGGAATGCCTTCCCATTACCCCCACTGGTCGTACGGCAAACAGTACGAAAAGCTCAAGACCATGTACGATTACGGCGTGACGGGTTTGCCGTACGAGATGGTCATCAACTCGAACCCGGCAATCGCCTACCTGATGCGGGACAATACGCTTTTGCTTCAGATACTGACGATAGCGCACGTCTACGGCCATAACGACTTTTTCAAAAACAATTTCACCTTCAAGTCGACCCGCGCCGAGTTGACGATCGAGCTGTTCAAGACCCATGCGCTTAGGGTCAGAAAATATATCGAGGATCCGTCGATTGGAATCGACAACGTCGAGCGGATCCTCGACGCCGCGCACGCGCTCGCGTTCCAGCGCCGACGAAATCTAGCGATCCGCAAGCTGAGCCGCGAAGAGCAAGTGAAGCTTGCGTTGGAGGCTGCGCAACCCAAACCAGATCCATTTCGCAAGATTCATCGCGCCGCGGACTTCCAGTCGCCCGACGTAAATAAGCTTCCGCTGGAGCCCGAAGAAGACATCCTTCTTTTTATCCGCGACTATAACCCATACCTTTCTGAATGGGAGAAAGACTTGCTCACCATCGTGGACGAGGAAGCCCAGTTTTTCCTGCCGATGATCGAGACCAAGATCATGAACGAGGGGTGGGCGAGCTATTGGCACAAACGGATTCTGGAAGGGCTCAAATTGGACCAGGCGCTCCATCTCGAGTTTCTCGTGCGCCACAATCAGGTGGTTCGTCCGATTCCAGGACAGATAAATCCTTACCATCTCGGCCTCAAGATCTGGGAAGATATTTACCGACGCTGGACCGACCCGACGCCCGAAGAGATCGAGCGTTACGGTCCGCCCAATAAGACGGGCGAGGAAAAGCTCTTCGAAGTGCGGGAGGTGGAGCGCGATACGTCCTTCATTCGGCGTTATCTGACGCCGGAACTTGCGCGCGAGCTCGACTTGTTCAAGTACGAGCCGCGCGGCAACGAGTTCGTGGTAAGCAAGGTAGCCGACGACGAAGGTTTCGAGGAGGTCAAAGAAACCTTGATCAAGAACGTCGGCACCAATACGATTCCGGTGATCAAGATCGAGGACGCCGACTTTGGCCAGAATCGGACTCTGTACCTGCGCCATTACCACGACGGCCGAGACCTCCATCTCGAGTACGCCGAAAAAACTCTCGGCTACGTCTACTCTTTGTGGGGACGTGAGTGCGTGCTCGAGACGATTGTGAGGGGTCGACGGATTCTGCTGATCTACAACGATCGTGGCTTCGCCACGCGCACGCTAAAGTGAGCGCGTTGCCGCCGAGAGTTGGCCGAGCGTGAGTTAGCCAACCTTCCGCTCGCGACAAGCGGCCTTCTGGATGATCGACCTGGGCGAAAAGTTCGAGCAGGGCCTGCGCCTTATAGTATCGGCTGTAGCCGAGGCCCAGCAGCGTCTCACCCTATCGCTCGACCCGAGTCTAGCCCAAAGCCAGCTGGAGGAGATCGCGCGCCTGCGAGGCCGACCGCCTTTTTTCCGATATCTGGGATGTGGGGTGGGGCGTGGCGCGCGGACGTTGAGTGCCGACGGGCGGTGGCTTTTAGATTTTACGCTGGGCGTGGGGGTGCACATTTTCGGCCACGGTAATCTCGATCTTATCCAGACCGCTCTGAGGGCCGCCGCTGCCGACATAGTTATGCAGGGCAATCTGATCTTCAACGACGAGTACGGCGCTTTGATGCGCACGTTGATGGCGCACGCTCCGCGCACGATGGCTCACTGTTGGCTTTCGGTGTCGGGCGCGGATGCCAACGAGAACGCGCTCAAGCTTTTGCGCCAAAAACGCCAAGGCCGGCCAGGCGTGATCGCGTTTCGGGGCTGCTTTCACGGACGAACCAGCGCCATGGCGGAGATAACGGACCGGCCCGACTATCGGTTGGGGCAGCCGAGCACGTTTCCCGTACGATACATCCCATTTTACGATCCCCGAGATCCGAAAAGTACGGAAAAATCACTTGCAGCTTTGCGCTACATTCTGGCGCAGGAAGCCGACCGTATGGCGGCTTTCGTGGTTGAGTTAGTGCAGGGCGAGGCGGGCTTTGCGGTGGCGCCGCGCGAGTTTTTTGTTCCGCTTTTCGAGGAATGTCGGCGAGCAGGCATTCCGGTGTGGGTGGACGAGGTGCAAACGTTCGGACGCGTCGGCGAACTATTTGCCACCCAGATGCTCGACGTAAGCGAGTACGTAAGCGTGATCACTGTGGGAAAGATCCTCCAGGGTAGCGCCGTTCTGTTCAGTGCCGAGATGAAGCCCGACCCAGGTTTGATCTCGGGTACGTTCGCCGGTGCTACTGTGGCGATGGCCGTGGGGAGACGAATAATCGAGAAGCTGACGACCGAGGGGATTCTCGGTCCGGCTGGTCGCGAGAAGCAACTCGAAAAGATTTGTTTTGCTCGGCTTAAGGAGCTTAACCGCCGCTACCCAGAAAAGCTTACCGAATGGCGCGGCGTGGGAGCGATGGTGGCGTTTCGAGTGGGCGATGGTTCGACCGCAGTGACACGAAAGTTTCTTGACCGGTGCTTCGAAGAAGGTTTGATGATGTACTACGGAGGGCACGAGCCGGCGTGGGTCAGAATGTTCTTGCCGGCAGGAGTGCTTAGCGACGAGGAACTGGACGAAGCCTTCGAAATAATTGAACGCTGCCTGGCAGCGTAAGGTTCCGATTTGGACGTTTCGCGACAAGCAGACATACCGTCGTCGCTGATCGAATGGGCGAAGAAGCTCATATCATGCCCAAGTGTTACCGACGCAGGCACGCGAAGGATCGTAGAACTCTGCGCGCGCGAGCTTCTCGGTTCCGCGGGAATTAGCGCGCGGGTGTTGCCTTCGGCTCGCTATGGGGAAGATCAGGTTAATCTGCTTGCGGTCGTGGAGGCGAAAGACTCGCCTTCGCGCGCGCCGCTCGTGTTGAACACACATCTCGATACCGTGCCTCCTGGGGACCCGGCTCTGTGGACGGCGTGCGACGGCGACCCGTTTAATCCCGTCGTGCGGGATGGGAAAATCTACGGGCTTGGCGCGGCCGACACGAAGCTCGACTTCGCCGCCAAGGCGCTCGCGTTGGCGCTGACCCCGAAGCCATCACGCACGGTCTACTTGGTAGGCACGTTCGGCGAAGAAAGCGGCCTGCGGGGCGCAAAGGAGCTCGTTGACAGCGGGGCATTGCCAGCCGGCGCATTGGCATTCGTCGGCGAACCTTCTTCGCTCACGCTTATCTTGGGCCATCGGGGGATGAATGTTTTTCGGCTAACCGTGTCGGGTGAGCCTCAAGCGGCTAGCCGTACTCTAAGACCGTGGCGCGCGGCGTTTTTCGGGGTGTCGGCACATTCGAGCACGCCTGACCTGGGTCGCAACGCTATCGAAATGGCGCTGCGCGCGCTCGAGGCACGCCCTCAGCTATCAGTGGCAAAGCTGAGCGGTGGCGACGCGGTTAACAAAGTGCCCGCCCGCTGCGAGGTCATAGTTCTAGCCGACAGTTCCGAGCAGCTCGGAGTTGAAAGCTCTGATTGCTTGGTTGAACAGGACGATGAGCTTGAAATAGCGCCGGAGGTCATCGCGCCGAGCATAATCAAGGTGTTGGCCGAATTCCTTGGTGCTCTAAAAGAGTATGCGTCGGGTAGAAAGAGCGCTATCGAAGGCTTTTCGCGAAACGGTTCGATAACGAGCAATGTTGGAATTATTGAAGGGCAAGCGGGAAAAGTAAGCCTTACCTTTGAAGTTCGCCAGCCACCAGACTTTTCGGCTGAGATAATAACTCGGGAGCTCGAAGGAATTGTCGAGCGCCTTGAGGCGCGTTTTCCCAAGCTTCGACTTGAACTGCAAAAGCTGCGTGCAAACCCTGGTTTCTACACCCCGGAGCAGGGCGAGACAGTTGCGCTTGGGTTCGAGGCGATGGTTAGAAGCGGTCTTGAGCTACGCACGGGTGTCAAATTGGGCTGCACCGAAGCCGGCGTGTATGCCAGCGCTGGAATGAAGCCGGTCGTCTTCGGGCCTGGTCCTTCGACAGGCGTTATTCACGCGCCCAACGAGTACAATTTTGTCGACGAGCTCGAAAAAGCGTTTCGTTTTTACCAAAACCTGCTTCTGCTGTAGGCCGCATGCGTATAGAGTCTCGGGTGCTCTCGAGGTGCGGTGTTAAGTGGGCTTAGACGCGTTATCTAGGCTTGTTTAGACCGGTTTGTCTTTCAGGGGAGCGGTACGACATCGACTGTTTGGTGGGCGGTTGCCATTAGCGCCTCGATTGCCTCAGATGGGATTGCGACGTCGGTAGGAGTAAGCTCCGCGCAGGTTGCTACAGCTCGAAAGCCATGCTCGGCATCTTCGCAGGCGACCAGATAGCGCTGCACGGTTTCTTTGGGCGTGGCCAATGGTTTGACTCGGCGCGATAAAAGGTTTTTTACCGGCACAATCTCACGGGTGACCGCCCCGAAGTACGGGCCGCCATCGAAAGGGTCGATCTGATTGAGGAAGCGAAAGCCTGCGCGCTTGAGCAATTCCACCGCAGGTCGAGCACGTTCGTTGACAGCGGCAAGAGAGGCGCGGACATCCTCGGGTAGAAGGAACGTGTATAGCGGTGCTTCGGGGAAAAGAGCGCGTATAAATTCCTTGTCGCGGGTCGACAGGCGGTCGGCTTCTTTGAAAGAAAGTCCTGTGACGCGCCGCCCGTAGTGATCCCAGAAAAGGTTGCTGCCCTCGGGCGTCATCGGCGGCATTATTTCGGCAATAAGCTGGGGCTCGAAGCGCTCAAGATGTTTGCCGATGTAGAGAAAGCGCACCCACGAAAGCGCCTTGCCGATGCGCTCGGGATGGCCTCGATAAGCGGGAGCGACAATTAGCCCACCTACCTCTGTCGGACCGTCCATCGACCACCGCAACTGAAGGTAGGTGTGGCGAAACATCTTGCGAAGAGTCCGCGAGTAACGCTCTTCGGTTTCCATCTGCATGTAATAGTGAGGAGCGTCGGGGGTCCCGTGCTTGCCGATTATCATCGAGGCACCGGCGAGGACCTTGCGCTCGAGGTCTTCGGCGCAAAAAACGTACGTAGCTTGTGATCGGTCCGACACTTGCCCTCGAAACGAGCGAATCGAGCACTCGACCGCGCGTTCCATAGCTTCTCGCTCGGTGGGCAGGTTAATCGAATCGAGCGCAATTCCCAAGGCGAGCAATTGTTCAAGGTCGTCGGGACGCGCTTCTCGAACGAGGAACATCTGACCACCCGTCGGCAGTAGCCGATCCAAGCGTACCATGCTTTGGGTTACACAACCACCTAGCGGCTTGCCATCTTGCTTGTTGTGGCCACATTGATTAACTTTGCTTGCTCAGTTAACTTTGGATTTAGGTTCACTGCCAGGCAGGGTGCGAGGATCAAGGAGGAGCGGGTAGTTGGAACTGCCTAAATGCCTAAAATGTAACAGCGGACTTTTGATTCCGCTTTCAGACTACGGCACCGACGGGGCAGCTGTAATTTTCAAAGCCTGGGTGTGTACTAACCCTGAGTGTGGCTTCAGCTTGCGGATAGACAAGGGCGAAGTCACTTACGGCAAGCGTATCGAGGCGAAACACTGACTCTGCGCTTTTTGTCGACTCGATCTGGGTGATCGTAGTCGGCTCGACGGTCGGGTCGATTATCGTTGGCAGGTGAGCAGGCCAACGCAAAGGCAAGATGCCTAAGCCTCCAAGCGGCGCTCGTCAATAGACCGGCTGTGCGGTAGGGTGGTATGCTTGGTTGTCGCAGGGCACGAACGCGTTTATACCTCACGCCGGCCGCTTTTCGTTCGGGCATCTTGCAGAACTCGTCTCCCAACAGGCTACTTAATCGTCCCTGTCGGTTATCCGTTCCAACAGCTGCGCAACGTGCAATGAGCGACGCCCGTTGCAAAGGGCCTCGATTTGCCTGCGGCACGAAAAGCCGTTCGTAACCACGATCGTATCTGGTGCTGCGTCTTTAATTGCTCGGCCCAAGCGCGACTCTCCGATCTTAACTGAAAGGTCGTAGCGGCTTTGATCGTATCCGAACGCGCCCGCCATCCCGCAGCATCCCGAATCCAGCGGCGTAACCTCGAGACCTTTGATTTTATTCAATAGAGCGACCTCGGGTGCTGAGGGCGATAGCGCGACCTGATGGCAATGGCGATGGAGCAAGACTTTGGCTTGCAGTGAACTGTTTGCAAGCACGTCAGTGGCTTCCCGAAGCAAAAACTCCTCTAATAAAAGAGCGCGCTTCGACAGCGATTGCGCTCGTGGGTCGTCGGGGAAGAAACGCAACATCTCGTCCCTGAACGTCAGAAGGCAGCTCGGCTCAAGTCCTACGACGTAGAAGCCTTGCTCCACGTATGGGCTTAAGACCGCCAGTATTCGGGCCAATCGGTCGCGCACCCGCTCGAGCATGCCTACGTCGTAAAGCGGCCTTCCACAGCACAGGTCGATCGCAGGGACTTTTACGCGAAATCCTGCGCGCTCAAGTACGGTAACTGCAGCTTGGCCGACCTCGGGCTCGAAGTAGTTGGTAAACGTGTCTACAAACAGCACTACCTCTCGGGCAGCTTCGGCGAGCGGCTTACGGCGTGCAAGCCAGGCGCGCAAGGGTCGGGCCGCAAGCCTTGGCAAACGCCGCGCGGGATGGATATGGAGCAATCGCTTGCCAAGGCTCGAAAAAGGCTCTTGCTGTGTTAAGAAATTAAAAAGCCATGGCACGCGCATTCCAAGAGAGGCAAGCTCGTGAACATAGCCCACGAAAAGCTCGTTTAACTGACGACGATGGTGCTTATGGTAGTGGTAGAGAAATTCTGCCTTATAGGCCGACATGTCGACTTCAGCCGGGCACTCCCGCTTACATCCCTTGCAAGAGAGACATAGCGAAAGCGCGTGGTAAAGCTCCGAAGACTCAAACCCTCTTTCTAGTAGCCCTCCGCTTAGCGCCTCGAACAATAGTCGCGCTCGCCCTCGCGTCGAATGGATTTCCTCGCGCGTCGCCATGTAGGAGGGACACATCACGCCCGAGTCCACCTTACGGCATTTGCCGATTCCGACGCATCCTAATGCCACGCCATCGAGTCCTTGCTCGCGTTGGAAGGAAAGCTTGGTATTGAGGGAAAGCGGCCTGCGCCATCGGGAAAGCCTCAAGTGCTCATCGAGCCGGTCGGGGTCCACTATGATGCCCGGATTCATGGCGTTGTCGGGATCGAATATTCGCTTGAGCGTGGCAAAGTCCTCTAAGACTTCGCTTCCGAACATTTTTACCAACAACTCCGAGCGCGCCCGCCCGTCGCCATGTTCGCCCGACAGAGAGCCGCCGAACTCAACTATCAGGTCGGCGATATGGAGCATGGCTTTGCGAAAGCGTTCGGGTCCGTCAGGCGCCTGGAAGGGGAAGCTTATCCGGCAATGGACGCATCCGTCGCCGAAATGTCCGTAATAGACTGCAACCGAAAGACCGTGATTTTGCAAAATCGCGTCAAAACGGCGCAGATAGCTACCGAGTTTATGTGGAGGGACCGCGGCGTCCTCTGCTCCAGGCCAGGTGCGCGGCATTCCTTCGATGGCTACGCTTGAGCCGAGCCCTGATTCGCGCAAGGCCCAGGCTGCCTGTTGGTCGCTTTCGCTCGCAAGCACGCGGGCTCCTACGATTCCTGCCTGATTTTTTGCCCGTTCGGCGACAGCCTTAGCTTGTTCCAGCGCGCTATCGCTCTCATCCGCGGCCACCTCGAGTAGCAGCCATCCTTGCCCTGGCGGCAAGAGCGCGAGCGCGTCGGTCGCGAGACCGCGTGCGCGCGCCAGCGGAATGATGCGCTCGTCGAAGGCCTCGAGCGCTTGGGGATGGTATTCCAAAAGCCAAGGTACCTGGTCTGCGGCAGCAAAGATGTCGCTGCATCCTATCGCCACCGTAACCCGCTTTTTAGGCAAAGGCGCAAGCTTGAGGGTTGCGCGCAGCGTTATCGCAAGCGTCCCTTCCGAGCCAGTAAGAAGCCCCGCAACGTTAAAGCCACGCTCGGGTAGTAGCTCGTCCAAATTGTAGCCCGAAACGCGTCTGGGGAGCTTCGGAAAGCGGCTGCGTACGTGCTCGGTACATCGCTCGCGCAAAGCAACCAGCTGGCGGTAGATTTCGCCCTCGCGCCCTGGAGCAGAGAGCAGTTCTGGTAAGCGAGATTCGTTCTCTGACGAAACCGCCAGCCTGGTCCCATCGTAAAGCAGCACGTCGAGTTCCGCCACATTATCGACCGTTTTGCCGTATCGTAACGAGTGGGCGCCACAGGAGTTGTTGCCCACCATCCCGCCGATGTTGCATCGGTCCTTTGTGGTCGGGTCCGGCGCGAAAAAAAGACCGTAGGGAGCAAGCGCTCTATTAAGCACGCTTTGGATCACGCCCGGCTCAACTTCTACCAAGCCACGGTCGGGATCGATGCGCAGCACCCGGTTTAAGTATTTCGAAAAGTCGATCACCAAGGCACTGTTGCAGGTCTGCCCGGCTAGGCTTGTCCCGCCTCCTCGAGGTAGAACGGGAACCGAATTTTCGTGCGCAAGTTCAACCGCCGCGATAACGTCGCCCTCGTGACGCGGAATCACTACGCCTAAAGGAACGAGGCGATAGTTGGAGGCGTCGGTGGAATACACGGCAAGCGAGGCGCGGTCGAAGCGAACCTCGCCCTCGACGCGCAGGCGAAGCTCTTTCTCGAGTTTCTGCACCGATAGTTTTTGCTTTTCCATCCTGTTTTGCGCTCGAATTTCTTAAGGCCAACAATCCCCTAAAATTGAATCTTCAACAACACCACGATTTTCTGATCTGAGCGTGACGGCTGGTTAAAGATGTAGCAAAGCGAAAAAGCAAACGATCCTCTATGTAGCCAGTCTAACTGAAACTGTAAGCTTTGGGCTCAAGGTTCGGTCAATCTACTCCGATTTCAGGTTCGACAGCGCCAAAGAAGACGATCGGTCGTAAGTATTTGACCAACCGTCTTAAGCGACGCCCTGCCCGTAAGCGAGCGGAGTCGGTTTTGATAGCAAGAACACAACGTTGGCTTGCTACGGATGGTTCTCGCTTGCGCAGCTACGGAGTGTTCTTGGAGTTTGCAAAGATATGCTAAAAAGGCTTTGATTGTTCTCTGACGGCTGGCAGCAGTCTTTGTAGCCAAATCTGTTAGGTACTGGGAGGGTTTGGGCCGATGTACGTACTCGACGACGGCAAGCGTTTTGTGATTCCACGCACTGAGCTTACGTATCCTGCGCATAGCTTGAAATTCCATCAAGTTGCCGCCGACCCGATTCGTTCGCCGGTAGACTTGGTGATGGCCGATTTCGAGGATGCTTGCCCGTATCAGTACAAAGGAGAGAAAAGCCGCGCGGTAGCGGTGGAAGCTTTCAACACGCTGGATTTCGGCTCGAAAGTAGTAACGGTTCGGCCTAATAATTTGCACTCGCCGTTTTTTCGGGGCGACGTCGAAGCGGTCGTGATGGGCGCGCCGAACAAGTTTCACGGTCTTATTCTTCCGAAAATTCGAAACGCCCAGGAGGTTTTGCAGGTTGCCGCTCTGCTGGACGAGCTCGAACCAAAAGCGGGATGGCGCTACAAGCTGCAGCTCGAAGTTCTGATTGAAACGCCGCAAGCACTTATCAACGCTTACCAGATCGCGACGTCTTGCGACCGGATGGCGGGCCTTATATTCGGCATCGCTGACTTTGCGGCGAATCTAGGTATCCGGGAAATCGTAGAGAACCAAAATCAAAATTTTCATTATGCGAAGCAGGCAGTGGTAGTAGCCGCTAAGGCTGCGGCACTTCATGCGATAGACAACGTCTTCCTCAAGCTCTGGCGCAAGGACGATCCACCCGAGAAGATCAAAGAGATCGAACGAATGTTACGTGAAAAGAATATTGGCGCAGCGAATCTCGGCATGGATGGCACGTGGGTGATCCATCCACAACAGGCGGAAATCGCTAATCAGTGCTATACACCCACGCGAGAGCAGGTTGAGATGGCACGCCGACTGATCAGGTTCTACCACGAAAAAGGCGGCGGCTCCATGACGAACCCGGAGACGGGAGAGATGATCGACGAAGCGACGATAAAGATGGCGCTGATGGACTTGGCCAAGGGCGTGCAGGCTGGGATGGTCGAGCAACGCGAGCTGCGCGAATGGGCTGAGAAGAGCCGGGAAGTTACCGGTTATGACATCTTAGAATTTATGCGCCGCTCCTGCTGAGCTGGCCTAGCCTGGTCTCACGGTGAAAATTTTTCAGGTTCCATTCTGGTCTTTGTAAAAGCTTCTGTGTCGGATGGTAGCGCTCAAGGCTATGGGACGGGCGCGATGTTTAAAAGGCCCGCATTTTCGTCCCACCCCATCATCAGATTCAGGTTCTGCACAGCCTGTCCTGCTGCACCTTTACCTAAGTTATCGATCGCCGTAATAACGCAAAGCGTGTGCGATCGCTCGTGTAGGACGAAGGAAATTTCGCAGAAGTTTGTTGCGCGCACATTTCTGAGTTCCGGCATCTCGCCTTGGCTGAGAAGCCGAATAAAGGACGATTTGGCATAGGCTGCCTCGAAGGCTGCCTGGATGTCGTCGGCAGTCGTGCCTGCCCGCGGACGCAAGAATATCGAGGTGAGAATTCCGCGATTTATCGGCAGCAGATGGGGAACGAACATCACTGCTACCTCGCGGTCGAGGATTGCGCTGATTTCTTGCTCCATCTCGGGCACATGCCGATGGTTGCCGACCTTGTAGGGACGGAAGTTTTCGTTGACCTCTGCGAACAGCTGTTCGACGTTTGGCACGCGCCGCGCACCTGTAGTTCCCGATTTGGCGTCCACGACAATACTTGAGGGATCGATCAGACCCTTAAGCAGCAAAGGAACCAGGCCCAGCAGCACTCCCGTTGGGTAGCATCCAGGATTCGCGACAAGTCGCGCTTCAGGTAACTCCCGTCGACGGAACTCGCTAAGTCCGTAAACGGCTTCTTTGAGCAATTCAGGGGCTGGATGTTCGTGCTTGTAGACACGTCGATACACCTCTGGATCCCTAAGACGAAAGTCTGCGGAAAGATCGATCACTCGCAGGCCGCTGCTGATGAAACCAGCGATCAGACTTGCGCCAACAGTTTCGGGCAGGCAAGAAATTACCACGTCAGCTCGTCCCTTGACCGCACCGGGCCGCAACTCTTCGAGCGACGGAAGGTCGAGACCTTTCAGATGACGGTATACGGCGGCTACTTCTCGGCCAGCGTAATGTTCCGAGGTAAGCACGGTGAGTTCGACCAGTGGGTGGCACGCCAAAAGTCGAACCGTCTCGATCCCGGAGTAACCCGTGGCCCCTAAAACGGCAACTCTTACTCTGTCGGACCTAGCCATTTCCTTAAAAAAATTTGCTTCTCGTAAGTACCGTTAATAAAGCGGTCGTTTGCAAAAGGTTATGCTGCGCGGACGAAAGCCGGAAGTGACGATCGGGAGTTATCGGTCGTTGGGCACGCAGACGCGAGCGATCGGTCGGAGATTGCACCCTCGGGTCTGGAGCTTAAGTGAGCGGCGATCATTGCGCGGCCTTTTACTGATGAATTAGCGCTTGGAGTATTGAGGCCGCTTGCGCGCCTTGTGTCGGCCGTATTTTTTTCGTTCGACTTCGCGCGGGTCTCGAGTGAGCAAACCCGCCTTTCTCAACGCGGGACGCAGGCTTTCCGCAACCTTCACCAGCGCGCGGGATATTCCGAGTTGAACAGCGCTTGCCTGCGCGGAGATACCCCCGCCTCGCACATTGGCCAAAACGTCGTATTGGCCAACGGTTTCGGTTATCTCGAAAGGCTCGAGGATTTTCATCCGCGAGGTCTCACGCGGAAAGTAATCCTCAAAGCTTCGGTCGTTTATGCGGATTGTTCCAGTGCCAGGGATTAGCCGGACGCGCGCAACGGCGGTCTTGCGTTTCCCAGTTGCCCAAATGACCGACGCACTCTCTGCCATCTCTGCTGAACCGTTCAATCAAGTTGATGTTAAGGAACCAGGCCACTGGCCCTTATGTCGATTGGAATGGGGTTTTGAGCTGTATGCGGATGTTCGCTGCCAGGGTAAACCTTAAGCTTCGTATATAGGCGACGCCCGAGCCGATTTTTAGGAAGCATCCCGCGAACCGCCATCTCGATTAGCCGTTCCGGTTTTGACTTAAGTATTTCTTCGGCGGTGAATTGGCGAATTCCGCCAGGATAACCAGTGTGCCGGTAGTAAATTTTGCTTTTGAGCTTGTCGCCCGTAAGCTGCACTTTCTCTGCGTTGATTACGACCACGAAATCGCCGCAGTCTTGGTTGGGAGTAAAATCTGGTCGATGTTTACCTCGCAACAAAGCTGCAACCCTCGTGGCAAGGCGCCCAAGTGTGCATCCGGCAGCATCGACCAGCAACCATCTGCGACTATCAAGCGCCTCTTGCCGAGACAAACTCTTTGTTTGTTCCGTAAGCTTCACCTTTTATTTCCTGCGAACGACGATACCCTGAAGTGTATGCCTTCTCGTTAGAGCTTTTGGCGTTAGGAAACTAAAGCGGCGTTTTGACATTCGGACGTTTCAGCCGCTTTCGCGTCATATTATTTTATGGCGGGGCCGATGGGATTTGAACCCACGACTTCCGACGTGACAGGCCGGCGTTCTAACCGGGCTGAACTACGACCCCGCAACAGTAACTTTTGGCATTTTCCGATTCCCGGGGCAAGTTCCAGTATCGTAGCATGCTACGAAAAGAAATCACTAGCCGGACTACGCTTGTACGCGCGCAATTGCGCTTCGGTTCGGTCTCGGCTACGCTTGCATTTTGTGACCGCCGGTCATGAAACTCTCCCGTAAAAGTGCGTTGAGCCTATGTGGATAGTTCGTCTGGCGTTACGCCGACCCCTTTCGACCGCCGTGCTGGCGATTTTAATGGTATTGATGGGCATTGTAGCGCTTACGCGCATGAGTTTCGACATCTTTCCGGCCATCAATATCCCGGTCGTAATCACTGTTTGGAGCTACCCAGGGTTGTCGGCACTAGACATGGAGCGCCGTATCGTGCTTATCGCCGAGCGCGCTTACTCGACCACCGTCAACGGCATCGAGCATATGGAGTCGGAGTGTCTAAGCGGAATCGGGCTGATTAGGATATATTTCCACCCCGACGTGAGCGTGGGCGAGGGCATCGCTCAGATAAGCGCGATCTCCGAGACCCTTTTGCGCATCGCTCCTCCTGGCACGTTTCCACCGACGATAGTCGATTATAACGCCGCAAACGTGCCTGTTGCGCAGTTCACGGTCTGGAGTGACACGCTTTCAGAGCAGGAGCTGTGGGACTACGGGCTTAACTTCGCGCGCGTTCGTTTGTTCAGCATCCGAGGGCTCTCCTCGCCTGCTCCGTTCGGCGGCACTCAGCGCCAGGTGATGGTCAACATCAATCCCTCTCTCCTTTACGCCAAGGGCCTTTCTCCTCAGGACGTCGTGAACGCGCTGCAGCAGGCGAACGTGATTTTACCGGGTGGTATCGCGCGCATCGGCAATTACGAGTACAACGTCATTCTCAACGGAAACCCGCCCACGGTCGAGGATTTTAATCGCCTTCCCGTGAAGGTAGTTGGAACCAGTACTGTGTTCATGGGCGATATCGGCTCGGTCACCGATAGCCACGCGCCGCAGACCAACATCGTCCGCGTCAACCGTCGGCGCGCCACCTACATGTCGATTTTCAAGCACGCTGCCGCTTCGACTCTACGCGTGGTAAATGAGGCGCGTGCAGCGATACCTTTGATTCTTGCGACGGCGCCAAAAGGGTTGAAGGTGTCGGTCGACTTCGACCAGTCGGTCTTTGTACGCGGAGCGCTCAAGGGCGTGGTGGTCGAGGCAGGCTTGGCAGCGTTGTTGGTGGCCCTGATGGTGCTCCTGTTCATCGGATCCTGGCGCAGCACGTTGATCGTGATTGTATCGATTCCCTTGTGCATCATGACCGCGATCGTGGGCCTCTATCTTACCGGCCAGACGATCAATCTGATGAGCCTTGGTGGGCTGGCCTTGGCGATCGGAATGTTAGTCGACGACGCCACGGTCGAGGTGGAGAATATCCACCGCAACTTCGCCATGGGTAAGGTTCTCGAGGTTGCCATTTTGGACGGCGCGCGTCAGATTGCTGCCCCGGCTTTCGTCGGCACGCTAGCTATCTGTATCGTCTTTTTCCCGATCGTGCTGCTCCAGGGCGTCGCCAAATACCTGTTTTTGCCCCTGGCTTTGTCGGTGGTGTACTCGATGCTTACCTCCTACCTGCTTTCAAGAACGCTGGTCACCACCATGGCTCGATACCTGATTCGTAAAGAGCACGAAGGCGAAGGGGCGCGGGGCTTTTGGCCGACCTTCAATCGGATTCGCGACTATTATTTCAACCGAATGCGTGACGCTTACGCCCGCGTGCTTGCGCGAATTATAGCAGCGCGCGCCTGGGTGCTCGGGTGCGTGACGCTCGTGATTATCGCCTCGACCGGGTTGCTGAAAGTTATCGGCGTCGACTTCTTCCCGAAGGCTGACGCGGGCATGATGAAGCTCCATCTGCGAACCACCCCGGGCATGAGAATTGAGGAGACCGAGCGCGTGGTCGATGCGATCGAGCGCAGAATTCAGCAGCTCATCCCTCCCAACGAGCTGGGCAATATCGTCGACAACATCGGTCTCCCGATTTCTTACAATCTTGCCTTTTACCAGACCGACAGTATCGGTTCGCAGGACGCAGACGTACTGATTTCGCTGCGTCCCGGTCACCATCCCACGGCGGGCTATATCAGCCGAATCAGGCGCATGCTTCATGACGAGTTTCCTGACGTTATCTCGTACTTTCAAGCGGCGGATATCGTGAACCAGGTTCTCAACTTTGGGCTTCCAGCGCCGATCGACGTCCAGGTTGAAAGCAACGACCTGTCTGTTGGCTACAAAATCGCTCGCGAACTAAAGCGGAAGATCGAAGCGATCCCGGGCACGTCGGACGTACGAATCGCGCAAGTGATGGATTACCCGACGCTGGGGGTTTACGTTGACCGGACCAAGGCGCTACAGCTCGGCCTTACCGAGAACGACGTTGCCACAAGTTTGCTGACCTCGCTTAGCTCGAGCTCTCAGTTTTCTCCCAACTTTTGGCTCAACCCGCAAAACTCAGTAAACTACACCGTCGCTGTCGAGACACCGATTCAGCTACTCGATTCGCTCCAGGCGCTGAGCAACACGCCGTTGACTCCTTCGCGCACCGACGGCACGGGTCAGTCCACGCAGTTTCTGGCAAATGTCGCATCGATCCGACACGAGCGCCAGCCGTGGGTTATCAACCATTACAGCGTCCAGCGCGTGATCGACGTTGACTGCGAAGTCGAAGGTAGAGACCTTGGCGGCGTAACCGACGACGTCGAAAAGGCTATTGCAAGCCTGGGCAAACTGCCGCGCGGCGTGCGTATTGCAATAAGAGGGCAGAGCCAGGCAATGCGGGAATCCTTCTCCGGCTTGGAGATGGGCCTTGTCCTTGCGGTCATCTTGGTCTACCTGCTGATGGTTACCAACTTTCAGAGTTGGGTTGACCCGTTTATTATTATCGTCGCAGTGCCTGGCGCGCTTGCTGGCGTGCTCTGGATGCTCGTGCTTACCCATACGACTCTTAATGTCGAATCTTTGATGGGAGCCGTGATGGCGGTCGGTGTCGGTGTTGCGAACGGCAACTTGGTGATCACGTTTGCCAACGACCTGCGAGAACAGGGCTACGACGCGGTCAGGGCTGCGATCGAGGCCGGTAGAATAAGGCTTAGGCCCGTTCTGATGACCGCGCTGGCGATGTTCCTTGGAATGTTGCCCACGGCGCTGGCGCTCGGCGAGGCTGGAGAGCAGAACGCGCCACTGGGAATCGCTCTCATAGGCGGCCTTATCGCGGCCACCTTGATGACATTGTTCGTCGTCCCGACCGTTTATTCGCTGTTTAGCACGGAGCGGATGCGCAAGCATCAGCGCGACGCCGAGATCGCGGCCTTCGCGGCACAATCCGAGGGTGACTAAAAACTGTACGGGTAGCGAGCGCGTAAATCGTTATGAATACCGAACCGGTACTTGAAATTAAACCTAAGAGCAGTCGGTGGATGGTGATCGGCTGGGTTGTGGCGACAGTTGTAGTTGTTGGCGTAACCGTGAGTATCGTCCGCGCACGAGAACAATTGTTGCGTACCCAGCAACAGATTCGCTCAGAGGAGATCGAGAAGGGTCCGAAAGTACTGGTCAAACCGGTGGCGGTCAAAGCAGGGGTGCGGGCGGTAAAGTTGCCGGCTGAGATCCATGGCTATTTGGAATCGCCTATATACGCCAAAATCAGCGGTTTTGTCGCAAAGATGCTCGTCGATAAGGGCGACTGGGTAAAGGCCGGCCAGCTGCTTGCGGTGATCGAGGTGCCCGAATTGAACAAGCAGATGGCCAACGCGCTGGCCAATTACAAGATCATGAAAATCACCAATGATCGCTATCAGGCGCTGCTCAAGCAGCAAGTAATATCGCAGCAGGATGCCGACCAAGCCGCGGCAAATTTCCTACAGGCCAAAGCTACGCTCGAGCAACTCCAGGACCTCACCAAGTACGAGGAGGTACGCGCACCTTTCTCGGGAATGATTACCGCGCGTCACGTTGACCCGGGCATATTGGTGGCACAATCGAGCGCTGCCGCCTCGTCGGCCCCGCTGGTCTCAGCTACAGCCGCGAGCCCAAGCCCTCTGTACACGCTTGCCACGCTGGACACGGTGCGCGTCTACGCCTATGTGCCTCAGAGCTCCGCAACCTTCATTAAAGACGGTGACCCTGCGGTAGTGACGGTCGCTGAGTACCCGGGGCGGGAGTACAAAGGCAAGGTTACGCGCCATCCGGCTGCCTTGATGGGTGCCACGCGCACGATGCTGGTGGAGGTTGACCTGAAGAATCCTGACCATGCTTTGCTGCCCGGGATGTATGCCGAGATGACGATTCAAGTGTCGGTGCCGACCAAAGTTCCGCAGGTGCCAGACGACATCCTCATTTTTAACGACGGGAAGGTTTTCGTGCCAACCGTGGCGAACGACCGGCTTCATCTCGTCGAGGTTCAACTGGGTTATGACGACGGCCGCGTGGTAGAAATTACCCGTGGGTTGACGGGCAATGAACTTATTGCGATGAATGTCGGTCAAAGCGCTCGCGAGGGCGAAAGGGTACAGCCCATCATGCGCGACGGCACGCAGAGCCGCGTCGGCTCCCATTGACCGGAGACTAGCCTGGGCGTGTGGCAGCTTGGACCTCCACGCCGTAGGCTAAGCTAGTCCTCGTGGCCTTCATTCAGCGTGGGCGCGGACGAAGCTGGCACGATTGGCAGCCCTGGTACAGCTTGAAGTAAAAGTTAGCTCGGTATTTTTGCGGTCAGCGAAATGCCCACGCTTTGCTTGGGTGCATCGAAATCAGCTTATCGCCGGGAATCCTGCGGCCTTCCAATCGACCATTCCGCCGCTTAGGTTGTACGCCTCGAAGCCGTAGCTCTTGAGCAATGCGGCAGCGATCGCGCTGCGTACGCCTGCACGGCACACAGTGACAATTACCTTGTCTTTAAACTGCTCGAGTTCCTGGCGGCGCGTCGGCAGCTCCTTGAGAGGTATGTGGTGGCATCCCGGGATTCGGCCCAGCTCTCCGTGGTAGACCTCATGCTCTTCGCGCACGTCAAGTACGACTGGTGGATGCGGCTCGTTGAGGCGCCGCGCAAGTTCGATCGGGCTAATTTCGCGCACCTGGTTTAGCTGCTCCAGGCTGGGGAACGGAATAACGTTTGCGTCTAACCCGCACTGGTTAGGTTGGAGCACGGCCTGAATTTTGTCCGGCAACGGAAGGCCCAAGTTGTTCATAAGCTCGATATATTGTTCGCGGCTCTTGCCGGCGATTCTGGGATTCGTGCGCTTTTCGGTGCCGATCGTAGTCGACGTGCGTCCTCGATAATCATGAGCAGGGTAAACAACGGTGTCGTCTGGTAGAGAGAATAGCTTTTCCGTGATGCTGTCGTACTGAGCACCTGGGTCTCCGCCGGCGAAGTCGGTCCGACCGGTCCCGCCAATCAGCAGCGTGTCGCCGGTCAACACTCGGTCGCCCAAAAACACGGATATCGAGTCAGGAGTGTGACCTGGCGTGTACAGAATCTTTAGCTCGAGCTCGCCCAGAAGTAAGCGGTCGCCGTCGTGGACGTGCAGATCTACCCGCGGCGACGGCGCTCGCTCGTGCATCACGACGTGTCCCCCGAGTAACTCTTTGAGGTCGTGAACGCCCGAGCGATGGTCGGCATGCGTGTGCGTATCTATCGAGTACTGAAGTTTGAGGCCGTGGTAGGCGAGCACGGCGGCATAGCGTCCCACTTCTTCTTTGATGGGATCGATCAGTGCCGCGGAACGCGTGCTCTCGCACGCAACCAAATAAGTTTTGCAGCTCGACTGATTAAGTTCCCGAAAAATCATATCCCCCAATGCCTCCGCCTTGAATTGGCTCGCCGCCATTAATGGGCCAAGCGTCGGGAAAGCTCAAGCTCAGCAACTCTCAGAGCGGCTGTTAATAAGAGTTTAGCGCGCAGAGAGGCCAACGACGAGGTATTCGGGAAAGAGAACTTTTAAGCGGCTCGCGCCAGAGTCTTTATCCTATTTTTCCTAAAGCGACGCCGATAAAAAGCCCTAGCAGAACGTAAGCGGTAAAAATCACGTAGATCCAGTCCTTTTCCTTGACGAACAGCAGGAAGCAGAATAGCACCCGTGCCAGAGGCACGAGCGTAAGGATCATCAGCCCGAGCGTCATCAAAGCCTGGGGGTCGCCTCGAAGCGCCCTGTAGAACGTTTTGCTCAGGGGCACCGAATGTCGGGTCACGCCGCGCTGGATATTGTGAAAGTTTTCGACGTAATAGTTCGAGGGTCTAACTATGGCGAGTAGTAGACCGGCGACCAACACCACGGTTGATGCAATCAGGATGGTACGCAGTAAAATGGGGGTCCAAAGCCGCAAAATCTCCTCTTCACTGCGATTTTTAGCGTCGCCCACCATCCCTGAGACGTCCTATCTTTTCGGTTTAAGCTGAAGCAAAAGCGCGCCAGGCCATTTCCAGCGCTATCAGTAGCTGTAGAACAACGAACCCTTTTCGCAGCCATTTGACGTCGGCCCACGCTAACACTCGGCTTCCAGCAAGAGCGCCAGCAGTGACGCCCAACGCGACGGGAGCCGCGATCACCGTTGGCACGTCTCCGCGCGAAAGAAATACCAACGCTCCGGCGCCGGCCGTAACGCCGATCATAAAGTTGCTCGTGGCGCTGGAGACCTTAAGCGGCAGGTGCATGACCGAGTCCATCGCCAAAACCTTAAGCGCTCCAGCCCCGATCCCGAGCAATCCAGACATGATCCCCGCCAGAAGCATCAGCAGCGCCCCAGCCGGAACGTTTTCCACTCCGTACTTTACCGGCTTTTCGCTTGCAGGCGACGGAAACTGACCGCCAAGCCGCAGTCGCCGCGCAAGAGCGTCGCATTGGGCAAGAACGTTTTCGTCTTGTTTGCGCATCGAAAAGTATGCGGACTGAAGCATAGTGAGTGCGAACAGCAGTTCAAGAATCCAAGGCGGCACGTAGCCAGCCACAAACGCCCCCACCACCGCACCGGTTACCGTCGCGCACTCCAGCACCATCGCGACCCTGAGGTTGGTCCATCCGTCGCGCACAAAAGCGACGCTCGCGCCCGCGCTCGTCGCGACCACCGACATCAGACTTGCAGCCACGGCCTGGTACATTGGGACGTGAGCTATGATCACCAGCGCTGGGACAATAAAAACTCCGCCGCCCAGACCAGATAATGCGCCGACGAAACCCGCGACCAGCGCCAAAATGAGAAGTCCTACCAAAACTTCTGTCACCGCAACGATCTCCCAAGCTTGCGTGGCTGCCAGCGTACATCATCGTGGCCTCGGTCCTCTGACTGCGCACACGAAGCGCCGCTGTTTACTAAGACTTCCACTTCCGATAGCCGCAACGCGAAAGCAGGCGAGGCCAAACCGACCGCAATCGAAGCCAAGACTTCACGCCTAACTAGTTAAAGCCGTAGATAGCTATGTGCCTTACTGTGGGGATAAGAAACGATTGCGCGAAGTAGATCGCCAGAAATACGACCATCGGCGAGAAGTCGATGCCTCCGAATATAACCGGGATGTGTCGGCGAACCCAATCGAAGACCGGATCGGTCAGCCCGTAAATCGCTCGTACTATCGGGTTGTACGGGTTGGGCTCGATCCAGCTGAGCACCACCGCAATGATAACGACCCACAAATAAAGCTGCAGGATCATCTGCAGCATTTGGGTTACGGTTAATACGAAATTAGTCCAGATAACCACAGCACCTAAGCCCTACCTTGTTGCGCCCAACTCGCGCGACCGTTGCGCGGCAGCCTCGAATGCTTGGGCAACTATTGTCGTAAAGTTAGCCTCCGAAAATTTGGACAGCGCAGCTTCGGTCGTGCCGCCAGGCGACGCAACCATGCGAATTAACTTCTCCGGCGTAAGTCTTAACTCTTCCAGCATCTTCACAGTTCCGCTTGCCGTCTGAAGCGCCATCGTATAAGCCAGTTGGGGCGGGATTCCATGCTTGACGGCTGCGTCGGCCAATGCTCGCAGGAAAAGCGCCACGTAAGCTGGCCCGCTTCCCGACAGGGCCGTCACCGCATCCAAAAGCGATTCGTTCTGGATCGCCACAGTTTGGCCGACGGCACCGAACAGCCGCAAGGCAAGCGATTCGTCAGCTTTCGTCGCCCTGCTCCCTCGCACAACTGCGGCCATTCCGCCGCCGACGAGCGCTGGCGCATTCGGCATCACACGCACTACTCTTGCGCCAGCGCCCAAGCGTTGCTCGAAGTGCGCAAGCCGCACGCCGGCCACGACCGAGATAAAAAGGCGACTTTTGATGGAGCCCTGCCGCAACAGTCCTTCGGCTCGTCTTTTGGCCGTCGCCGACCCCTCTAGCCCAGCATTATTCGTGCTGAACGCCAGCGCAATTTCCTCCAGGACAGAATCGAGCGTCTGCGGCTTGACCGCAACGAGGATCACGGGCGCCTCGGCGACGACCTCGCGATTATCGCTCACAACCTTTATTCGAAGGGTTCGCGCTAGGGTGCGCCGGCGCGAGGCCCGCGGATGAGAGGCGATCAAATCTGCAGGGCGAAACACTTTTTTTTCGAGCAGGCCCCGAATGATAGCCTCGCCCATGTTGCCGACGCCGATTACTCCAAGCTTTTTCATCGCGGACGCGCTCCGAAGATTGCCTCTCCGATTCGGACAATTGTCGCGCCCTCTTCGATTGCGACCTCGAAGTCCCGCGACATACCCATCGAAAGCTCTTCTAACGCAAGACCGGTTGTAAGAGTAAGCTTGTCACGTAGCTCTCGCAACTGGGCGAAGTAAAGCCGCGAATGCTCTGGCGTGGCTCCCGGCGGAGGTATCGTCATCAAGCCTCGCACAACGACGAGCTCGCGAACTTTTTCGAGCAAACCTTCCACTTCGCTCAAAAGCACGCCGCTTTTGGTCGGTTCGGCCCCCAGATTGACCTCGATCAATACTTCGGGCTTGGGCTCTGGCCTAAGTCGCCACAGACGCTCAGCTAGCTGATAGGAATCGAGACTGTGAATAAGGTCGAAGCAATCGAGTGCCAAGCGAGCCTTGTTGCGCTGCAGATGTCCGATAAGATGCCACTGTGCGTCGGTCAGATCGTTCAGCTGCGTCCGCTTGCCGAGACCTTCCTGAACATAGTTTTCACCAAAAATCCTGATACCCGCTTGGTAGGCCGCGCGCAAAGCCGACGGCGGATGCCCTTTGCTTGCTGCGAGCAGTTTCACGCTTTCAGGACTCCGACCAGCGCGTTGAGCAGCAAGCGAGATGCGTTCGCGCACCTGTTCGACCCGCTGTGCGATCTCCGAGTTCGACGTTGACTTCAATGGCCCTCTCTCGCGCTCCCGACCGTGCTGCGCTCTTTGTACCTTCGCTTGACAAAATCGTGCGCCAGCTAAACGTATCCAAGAAACGCTATACGCTATAAGAGATTTCGCTTCAGGGCAGGCAAAACGTTTTCCAGCGGCAACCCCATGACGTTCGTGAACGATCCACTAATCTCTTCCACGAAGTTTCGGCCCAGCCCTTGAACGCCGTAGGCGCCAGCCTTGTCAAAGGGTTCGCGACTCAAAATGTAAGCGTCGATCTCCTCCGGCGAGAGCCGACGAAAGGTTACCCACGAACAGACCGTCTCGTGCTCCAAAATGGTGCCATCTTTGGCAAGCGCGATCGCCGTAATCACGCGGTGGGTTCTGCCCGACAGGCGCAAAAGCGTAGATTTAGCTTCGGCCGCGCTCGTCGGCTTGCCCAATACCTCTCCGTCCAAGTCAACTACCGTGTCCGCGCCCAGTACCAACACCGTTGGATTGCGCAGCGAGACCGTCCGCGCCTTCTCACAGGCCATGCGTAGCGCGTACTGCTCCGGCTGTTCGTCCTCGCGCTGAGATTCATCCACACCGCTTTCGACCGCCTCGAACGTAAGCCCCACGCTCTCCAGTAGATGTCTTCGACGCGGCGAGCCTGAGGCTAAAATAAACTGCGGTAAAAGTCGGCGCTGACCGAAGTTTAGACTCATAACCTTTTGCGTTTAATCGACGCAAACAAACGCCCGTTTGCTTGCTTAGATGCTTTCAAAGATTATCATCCAGTGGCTGGCCGTCCGTAGCAAGTTTGGCCGAGACGAGATGCACATGATCCAGGGCGCGGGCGTGATTACCGGGTCAGGGTCGACACCTACCGAGGTGTCTTGTTGCGAGCAGTCGGAGAACGAAGCGCTCGAGAATACTAGGTGAAATTTCTCGTTCGACGCGAAGCTCGTACCGGCACAAATCGAGCACAGTGCACCTGGCATAAGGTTTTAACGCTATTATTGATTCCGTCTAGCCGTTTGGATACCCACACAAGTTTGAGAAAATCGAACGAATAGATGAGACCTTTTGCAAAACTGAGCTCCAAAGCGCTAAAACGGCCGCAAAAAAAGGCGAGCTGGCGGGTTTTTTCGGCGGCAGGCGCCTTCATTTTGGTTATTCAATGTTTCGACGCGTTTTTGCCCTCTGCAGCTTTACCGGCCACGTCCAGCGTATCAGGACCGAATGGCGCCTCTTCGGCCGATAGTGCCTTGAGCGCTTTGCGAGGAGCGTTTCTTGAAGGCTACCGTGCTGAGAACGCGGGCGACCATAAGGCGGCAGAGCGCATTTTCGGTTCTTTAGTTGGCCGATATCCGCAGCTTGGCGACTATGTCCTTTTTTACCTCGGCCGCGCGCAATCGGCGCTCGGAGAACCGGGCGCGGCCGAGGCGAGCTTTCGACGTTTGCTCGTGGAATTTCCGCAAAGCGTGCTATCCGACCGAGCAAGGCTTGAACTTGCCAAAATTGCGCTCAAGCAATCGCAGTTGGCTGACGCCGAAAGACAAGCTAGCGAACTGGCGACGCAAGCGACCAACCGCGAGATTCAAGCCGAGGCTCGCGTTCTGCTCGCCAGGGCGCTGATCGCTCAGCACGAAATCCAAGCCGCGAATTCGGAGCTCTACCGCGTCCGTAGCGATTTCCCACACGACAGGTTCGACGCGCAAGCGCGAGAGTTGCAGAACACGCTTAGGACGCTTTACCCAGGTCTCGTTGGTCTGCGCGACGCGCGTCAATGGGAGCTCGAAGCCGAGCTTCTTTTAAAAGAGGGGCTTGCAGAACAAGCCCTCGAGGCGGTCGAGCGGGCATTGAGCTTCCGTCCTGACCTTCCCACACGTGCCCATTTGACGTGGCTTGAGGCGCGGGCCGCCGCTCATGTCGACCGCCTTCGGCAAAAAAGGGCGCTCGACCGCTATCTCTTGCTTGCGCCCCAAGGACCTTACGCGGCCGACGCGATGTACGAGCTCGGATTGTGGTATTGGCGAGCCGATCAAACAGAGCAGGCGAAATTTTGGCTAAGACAGGTCGTTCGTGAATTTCCTGCCAACCGACTGGCGTCTCGAGCGCTTTTGCGCGTCGGACGCATTACCGAAGAAGAGGGTGACCTCGATCAGGCGCGCCTTATCTATGAGCAGGTCGTTGCACGATTCCCGCAAAGTGAGGCAGCGGCGCAGGCGCGTTTCAGGGCCCCGTGGATGCTTTATCTGGCTGGAGACTATGAGGCTGCCGCCCGAGACTTTGGAAGGCTCAGTGAGGAAACCCGCTCGGCGGCTGCACAGGATCGGTTCTTGTACTGGCAGGCGCGGGCACTCGAGAAATCCGGTCGGGTGAGCGAAGCTAGGCGCTTGTTTGCGCGCCTTTCGCAAAGCCTTTCGAGCAACTACTATCCCGCTTTGGCCGCCGAGAGAGTGCTCGCTCCTTTACCGGTTTCGCCGGCTGCCAGCGCGCGCGACCCGAGCGTGACTGAACCACCGGCCGTTAACGGTTCCGTGACCTTCCATCTAGAGCGCGCGCTTGAGCTAAGCCAGCTGGGAATCAAGCCGTTGGCTGTCGCAGAGTTGCTCGCGCTCGACCGGTTCGTGTTCCAGAATCCCGAGCTAGGAGAGTTCGTCCTGGCCAGTTTGCATCGGGCTGATGACTATTACGACGCGATGTTGCTCGCGATCAAAATGGAACAGTCGGACAAGCTGAGTCCCTATGTTGCCGAGCGCTTGCGTTATCCTCGCGCATACTGGCATACCGTGGTAAGCATAAGCAGCCGCACCGGCCTTGACCCATATTTGTTGTTGGCAGTCGCTCGTCAGGAAAGCTTGTTCAATCCCAACGCTCGCTCGGGGTCGGACGCGCGCGGGCTGATGCAATTGCTGCCTAAGACTGCTCGCAGGCTTACTTCCCAAAGCGACGGTCAGCTCGATCTCTATAATCCTGACCGAAGCCTAGAACTTGGTGCCGCCGAATTACGTAGGCTACTTGACCGCTTCGACGGTCATCTGCTCAAGGCCGTGGCAGCCTACAATGCCGGTGAAAGGGCGGTTGAAAAGTGGGAGCAAAAGTTTAACGGCGACGACGACGAATGGGTGGAGAACATCCAATACAAAGAGACCCGAGACTACGTAAAGAAAGTTATCGGCGGACTGCGCGAGTACAGGATGCTCTACGCTTCGGCGTCTCACAGTTCTGTTTTCACCAGACTGAGTTTAAACGACGGGGTATCCCGATGAGCGGCAAGGCTGCTTTCGCCCGCGCGCAGCAAACGGCATGAACACGCGATCCTTATGGAAAATCGAAGCGGTTCTTTTCGACCTCGATGGCACCCTGGTGGACATCCGCGGGCCTTTCTACGAGTCAGCGCGCTACGCTTTCGAGCAGATGGGGATTGCCGAGCGCTTGACACAGGCGCGCTACTATGAGCTGCTCGACCAGCACGGTCTGTCCTTGGGTATACCCGAGCGCGACCGCCGCAGGTACGCCCATCTTGCTCTAGGCCATTTCGTACAGCGCCTGGAGACAGAGCTCCAACCGGAGCTTTTGCCTGGCGTGATAGAGGCATTGGAGGAGCTTAAGCGCGACGGTTACCTTACCGGCGTCGTTACAAGTCGGCCTGGCGACCCCCAAGCTCTTGCAAGAAAACTCGAAAGCCTAAGCCTAGGCAAGTTCTTTGACGTAATCCTTACGAGTCCCGTCGCGACTCTAAAGGCGCTGGACAAGACGGAAAACCTTATTTTGGCGTCCAAGCGGATTGGCGTAGAGCCGTCGCGATGCGCCTACGTGGGAGACGAGCCACGCGACGTAAGGGCCGCACGCGCCGCCCGCTTCGCCACGGCGATCGCCGTGGCGACCGGCGCTGCGGGCTACGACCACCTGCGCACCCATCCCGAGGCTCGGCCAGACTTTGTCTTGCGCTCGATGCGAGAGCTACCGGCCTTGTTGACGGCGCTCGAGAAGGGTTGTTGGTCGCCTACTTCCGATACTTAAGACGAATGATCGCGCTATCGGTTTGGCGGCGATTTCGCTGCTGAGCGGCAAAAGATCGGAACTTCGCGACCCTGGCGAAAAGCTCCCAGAAGCAAACGCCGCGCTATCCGAGTCCCAACGCAACCAGAAGTCTTCAGTAGCGTGCGCCGAAGCCCGCGGGCCCCGTCTCGGTGTAGGGTGCCTTCTAGCTCGTCAAAGCCGCGATGACCTGGTCGATTACCGCTTCGGCCTTGAGTTTCATCTCTTCGTCGGTCGCATCCTGAATAGGATGGGGCACAAAAACTCGTCGGACTTCGGGCAGTCCCAGCGCCTCGGCTTGTTTTCGAGCAGCTTCCTCAAAAACGGACGACGCCACGAATACGGCTGGTTTGCCGTTGGTTTCGAACCAGATCGAATCGTGCACACTGCACGTTGTACACGACCCTCAATCAGCCAGCGCTTCGATCACAAAATCGTTCTCTGCTGCGATACGCCGACGCAACTCTTCCGGCGCGGGCTTGGTGAAAGTCGGTTTCCGGTAACGGTTGAGCTTGACGTTTGGCAGCCGCTCGTTTAACAACTCGGCAAGCCGGTTCAGTAGAACGTCGCCTCGCGGCTTGCTTATGTCGAGCAGCGCTATGCCGCCCGATATTTTGGAAGGACGGGGAGTAAGCGTACGTTTTATCGGAGCGCGTTCATCGGTGGGGTCCCGTATCTCCATATCAAACCTCCTCGATAAGCCGGCTGACGCTTCGGCTGGCAACCGGATCGTACCAGCCAGCGAAAATCGCCGTAAATTTTCCGGCCTCGCCGCCAGCCACGACGATATTGATATTGGCTGGGTTGCTGAATTTCGGAATGCGCCGCTCGAGTTCAGCCTGGGTAAGCTCTTTGATGCCGAGGCTTTGCGGCGAGGTCCCAACGGCGCATTCCTCATCCGGTAAGAGTTCTCTCAAAGGCCGCGCGGTGACTTCCTGGATGCGCTGACGAAGCTGGTTCTTGCTCCAACCGTCGCGCGCAAACACGTCGCAGTGTTCGGGCGCAATGACAATCAACACTTCTGGCGGGTAGTTATGGATTTTAGGATGACCGCACGCTTCCAGGCCAAGTGCGATGCTCGCCGCCAAGGAACGCGCGCTTCTCGAGACCTGATCGATCACCTGTCGCGAGCCGGATTCGAGCGGAAAGACCGTGACCACGCTTTGCTCAGGTTTGAAGCCTCGTTCGACGTGAAGCGGTTCCCAAGGGCTTCGTTCCTCCCACTCCGCAAAGCAGCACGTAAACTTTCCTGGCGAACCGAGGGCTGTTTGCTCGACTTCGCCCGGCCGCGCGCCGCCCACGTTGCGCACTATCAGTTTGAGCGCCCTGCCGATCGTCGCATTGGCGCGGTTTCCGTACCCTAGCGCCATGCGCCCCATATTCATGCCTAGCTTATGCCGTATCGGCCCGTTGACCACGATTACTGGTGTTGCGCCCCACGTCGTCGCCATCACGCCGTGAATATTGAACTCCTCGGTGCAAACCGCCTCGAGCGCCGCTATAACTACCGGCAAATATTCCGGCTTGCATCCGGCCATTACCGCGTTAATCGCTACTTTTTCCACCGTCGCAGGTGCCATATTGGGCGGCACGATAGCCACGACCTCTTGCGGGTCTCGCCGAGTTCCCTCGAGCATCCGCAACACTCGTTCGGGCGTAGGTGGTACGACGGGCAGTCCGTCGGTCAACCCACGTTCGAACATGAACTCGAAGGGATCTTCGGTCGTGCCAAGTTCTATCCTTCGCGCGCGAAGCCTAAGGCCGCTTTTCTGCGCCTTGAGCCTTTGCAAAATTTCGGGCTCGAGCGACCTTGAACCACATCCGGGGCGTACCTGCGGCAAAGAATCCAAAGCGACGTCGGGCGCAGCTTGCCCTGTCAGCTCGCTCAGCCTTCCAAAAAGTTCCTTCCAATCCTCGCGTGCGAACCCTTCAAAGCGCAAAAGTTCGCGGCCCTCGGCGTCGGCCAAAATAACAGTTGGAACGACCTCTATAGCGAACTCGTAGGAAACTTCGAGCGCCGAGTCGTCGAGCATCGGCACCGTAAGTCCATGGCGCTCCATCAACTTGAGATTGCCGTCCCGCTCTTGTCCTATTGCGTATACGTCAGCCCTCCTGCCGAAGCTCCGAAAGGCGGCCTCGACCAAGGGCAACGATAGTCCGCATGTCGGGCAATCCTCTTTGACGAAGCAAAGCAACGTTACGCGGCCGCTTGGGAATCGATAGAGTTGTCCTGATGCGTCATTGAGCGAGAATGCGGCCAGCTTTTTTGCCTGTCTGATCTCCCCCATAAGCCGATTCTAGCCTTTCCCTGCTTGTCGCAGAAATGGTCTTACGAGCGCCATTGAGGTGGGTTGTCGGTCTGGTCTATTCTGCTGCAACACAAGCCTAACCAAAACCGGTTGCACTAGCCAGAACCGGAGCTGGTATGCGCCCTATCGTGTCGCCTTTCGCTTCGCGCCGCTTCAAGCATTTCTGTTTTGGTGAATCAGAGCCTTTTTCTTATAGCACGTTGCCTTGCTTGGCATGTAGAAGGCGGTTCAATTCGGTTCTTATCGTTTGTGCGGCCCGCGCTGACGCTTCAGGAACGCTTAGACCGGGCGAGCGCAAATATGCGTACATAATTGACCGGCTTGCGTTGACCATGATACCCGGCAGGTCGCGGCGCATCGCTCCCGCCAGCGCGTCGTTTGCATCCGCGCCCTGCGCGCCGTAGCCAGGCGCCAGGATCAGCGTCTGGGGCATCAGAGCGCGAGCGCGTCTCGAGTGCTCCGGGTAAGTGGCCCCGACAACGGCCCCCACTGAGCTTAGACCTGAGCGGCCAACGAAGCGACTTCCCCATTGGTTCACTTTCTGTGCGACTATTTCCCAGAGCGGGCGATCCGGCGCTGGTAGATCTTGAAACTCGCTCGCTCCAGCGTTCGACGTCTTCAATATGACGAAGACACCTCGGCCTCGTTCGACCCACTTAAAGAAAGGCGTAAGGGCGTCGGTGCCCATGTACGGGTTTACGGTAATCGCGTCGCATCCAAACTCGCCCTCTCCCAGATAGGCCTCAGCATAAGCGGCTGACGTCGAAGCGATGTCTGCGCGTTTGGCGTCAGCGATCGTCACAAGGCCAAGCCTGCGCGCCCAAGCGATAACCTGCGCAAGCGCTCGCATCCCTTCCACACCTCGCGCCTCGAAAAAGGCTAGCTGAAGCTTCACTGCCACTACAGCCTGAGCGCACGCTTCCATCACTTCGCAGCAGAATCGCGCCAAGGAGTAACCCTCGGGTAACCCAGGCTTTCCATCTATCTCCAGATGAGGATCGACGCCCAGCGTCAGTACGCTTTGCTTACTTTGCTCGATCTCGGCGATGCGGTCGGCGAAATTCATGGCTTTGATCGTGACACACTTGCAAACGCAGCGCAGCCAATCTGCAGGCGGCCGGCTGGGCTTTAATCCAGCGGCTGTCGAAGCGGTTTTGAATTTCGTTTAGAAGACAAGCCAGCGCCTGCTTTAGATGTAGGCTCCTTGAGTACCTGCCACAGGTACCATACCGCTACCGTTCGATAAGGCCGCCATCGCTCTCCCAAGGTCAAGAGTTCCGCAGGCTTGGGCATTCGCCCTATCCGATAGACTCTGGCGACAGCGTTTCTAAAACCGAGGTCGTCTACCGGAAGGACGTCCGGGCGCCCCATGTTGAACATCAAAAACATCTCAGCGGTCCAACGACCGATACCTCGTACTTGTGTCAGCTCTTTGATCACCGCTTCGTCGTCGAGACGCGACAGCCGGCGCAAATCGAGACGTCCGCTGACGAGATGTGAAGCCAAGTCTTTCAAATACGTAATTTTTTGACGAGAAAGTCCGAGAGAGCGCAAATGCTCGTCAGGGGTATCGAGCACGTCTTGTGGTCGCGGAAACGCACGGGGATGAAAGAACGAGACAAACCTCTTGTATATTGCATGAGCCGCGGGACCAGCCAGCTGTTGAAATAGGATCGCGCGAACCAGCACCTGAAATCGTCCACGCCTAAGCATCATGCGAAACGGGCCGATCTGTTGGATTACTTGTCTCAAAACCGGATCGGAGTTGCAAAGATGGGCGACAGCCTCGTCCGCGTATGAAGGCGTATTCATCGGGGCCAAACTCTCGAAATCATCAATAATACAGATGACCGATGCCGAGAAAAATTGGTCGGCTAATTCGGTCGCGGATATACCGTCTAAAAGGCCAACCGGCTTTTGAACTAACCGGCGAGAGAAACCTTCCTTGCAATGCGCCTTTCATTTCATTTGCGCGATTTTGATCGAGCTCTTCGGTGACGTGAAAATTTTGAGCTTCTACCGGCGCCAGACATGACGCGAACCTCCTAGCGCGCCGTAGGCGGGTTTGAGAAAACCGTCGATTTTGCTGCAAGCCAGTCCTGGTCGGTAGTCGGTTCGTTTTTGAGAGAAAAAATCGAGGCCAAGCTACGCTTGGCAAGGTAAGGGCGCGCCTTCGATCGAACGAAGCGAAACGAACGCGCAGCGAAAGCAGTTGGGCGAAGATTCAAGCGAAGTCGGCCTTGACATTAATTCACCATCGGGTTAATATCTGCCTTAGCGCAAATCACCATTTGGTTAATTATGGGCGCAGTAAGAGATCTGGAACGGACCAAAGAGAAGATTCTTCGGGCGGCATTGAGCGAGTTTTGCGCCAAAGGTTTCGCTGGCGCGCGCACGGCGGCGATCGCGCGGCGAGCCGGAGTCAACAAGCGGATGATCTTTTATTGCTTCGGCTCGAAAGAAAATTTGTACCGCGAGATTTTGTGGCGCAAAATCGGCGAGAGCATGCGGTTTTTCGAATCGGAGCCGACCGAGCTCGTTGCGGCATTGATCCGATGGGCGCAGAAGTGGCGGCAGGAGGTGAACTGGATTCGGCTGTGGGAATGGGAGGCGCTCGAGCGCGGCGTTCGGCCGGTTGTGGCCGAGGAAGCTAGGCGGGAGTGCGTGAAGGTGGTGTTGGAGAAACTCCGCCGTGCGCAGGAAGAAGGCCGGATACCCCAGGGCCCTGACGTGGATCAACTGTTTTTGGCGCTCGTGGCCGTGACCGTGTTCCCTTACACCTATCCGCAGCTGGCGCGGCTGGCAAGTGGAATTTCTCCCATGAGCGAGGAGTTCGCCACCCGTCAGATGAAGTTCTTGCACTGGCTCGGCGAGCGCCTGACCTGCGCCGGGTTCGAAAAAACAGCTGAGCCCAATCGAACCGCCAAGCCGCAGCGTCGAAGCGAGGTCGACCATACAGATAAGCCGGCACAGTCGCCGGTTTGAGGAGGAAGCTTTCTGCCGTTGTTGCGAAATCGTGGCGTTCGCCAGGTGGGAAGCGATAGTGAGATGGCTTTGGACGTAAAGGACTTCGAGATGGATGGGGAAGAAGTTACTGCGCGCAACGACACCGAGCAGTCAGTTGTGGAGCGCGAGCATTTGGCGCGGGAACTCGCGCGCCTGCGTGAGGAGTTAAAGCGCCTGGAGCACGCGCAGCAGGCTTACGCGCAGACGCCCAAAACAGGGACTGTCGATTTCCAACCGAACCCGCTCGAAACGAAACAGGACGAGGGCGAGCCCGCTGGGCCGAGAGCGCCTGGAGGGAAGGTTTCGCGTCGCAGGCGCGTGTTGAAGGGGCTGTTTGCTTTGATGCTCGCTGCGTTGTTGAGCGTGGTGGGGTATGAGTTCTGGCAATATTTTGACTCGTACGAAACCACCGACGACGCGCAGATCGACGGCCACTTGAATCCTATCAGCTCGCGAGTCAGCGGCACGGTTATGCGCGTGTTAGTCGACGATACGCAATACGTCAAACCCGGTCAGCTCTTGGTCGAACTAGACCCACGCGACTTTGAGGTGGCGGTAGAGAAAGCTCGCGCCGACCTTGCGCAAGCCGAGGCGCAGGTGCGGCTGGCCAAGGCAAATTATGAGGCGGCCAAGGCCAAGTTGGCAGCCTCGATCGCCGACAACGCCAAAGCGCAAAAAGACGCTGCAAGGTACGAGCGTCTATTTGAAGCGCACGTCGTATCGCGCGAACAGTATGAGGAACAATTACGAATCGCGCAGGTTGACGCGGCCACTGTAGAGTCGGACCGCGCTTCGCTAGCCTCGGCCGAGAAGGACATCGCTGCCAAGGAAGCGGCGGTTAAAAGCGCTCAGGCGGCGCTCGATCAGGCTTTACTCAATTTGAGCTACACCAAAATCGTAGCGCCTGTCGGCGGCGTGGTGGGGAAGCGAACCGTGGAAGTGGGAGAGCATGTCGATCCTGGTCAGCAGCTGCTAGCAATCGTGCAGCTCGACGATATTTGGGTAACCGCCAACTTTAAGGAGACGCAGGTGCGGCGAATGCGCGAAGGGCAGCCGGTGACGATTCACGTCGATGCGATGGGACGCGACTTCAAGGGCTACGTAGAGGGGTTGGGCGGAGCGAGCGGGGAGAAGTTCAGTCTTCTGCCACCAGAGAACGCCACAGGCAACTACGTCAAAGTCGTGCAGCGATTGCCTGTGAGAATTCGCTTCGATCCCGGGCAAGATGCTGACCATCGGCTGCGCCCTGGGATGTCGGTCGAGCCCACGGTTTGGCTGAGATGAGCGCTGCAAGCGTCGCGTCGCAGAGATCGCAGCATGGAGTCGCCCCGCGGCAATCGCTTTGGCGACCCTCGCACAACCCATGGGTGATCGCTCTGACGGTGACGTTGGCGACCTTTATGGAGGTGCTCGACACGAGTATCGCCAACGTCGCCCTGCCCCACATCGCCGGCGGTCTTGCTGCCACCTCCGACGAGGCCACCTGGGTACTTACCTCTTACCTCGTGGCCAACGGAATCGTGCTGCCGATCAGCGGCTGGATATCGGGCCTGGTGGGCCGCAAGCGCTTTTACATGACTTGCGTGGCTCTCTTCACGATAAGCTCTTTTTTGTGCGGTCTTGCCCCGAGCCTGTCAGCGCTGATTGTATTTCGCGTCCTCCAGGGCGCCGGCGGAGGAGGCCTTCAGCCGAGCGAGCAATCGATTCTTGCCGATGCCTTTCCGCCTGAGCAATTCGGCATGGCGTTCGCGGTCTACGGCATGGCGGTGGTTCTCGCTCCTGCAATAGGTCCGACGCTGGGGGGCTGGATTACGGACAATTTCAACTGGCGATGGATATTTTTTATCAACGTTCCAATCGGCATCATTTCCCTTCTTCTGTCGCATCGCATGATCGAAGACCCGCCTTATCTCAAAGAGCAGATCAAAGCCAACCGCGCCAATTTAAGAATCGACTATCCGGGCCTTGTCCTGATCTCTTTGGGGCTAGGATGTCTTCAGGTGGTACTCGACAAGGGTCAGGAAGACGACTGGTTTTCGTCGCATCTAATTACGACGCTCACGGTCATAACGGCCGTTTCGCTGCTCGCCTTCGTTCTTTATGAGTGGCGTTGCCAAAGCCCGGTGGTGGACCTGAGGATTTACAAAAGCCGCAACTTCGCGATCGGCAGCGCGATGATGTTTATGCTGGGAGTTGTGCTGTACGGCACGACGGTTTTGCTGCCCCTGTTTTTGCAAGGGCTCATGGGGTATACGGCCAAGCTGTCGGGGATGGTGCTTTCGCCTGGGGCGCTTGTGATAATCGTTCTTTTGCCCTTGGTCGGACGGCTGGTCGCTGTCACAGACCCACGTCGGCTAATCCTTTTTGGGCTGGTCGTCAGCGCTGCCGCCATGTACAAGATGACCAATCTTAACCTCGGTATCGATTTCAAGACCGCGGTGCTTTACCGATGCTACCAGACGACCGGTTTGGCCTTCCTTTTTATTCCGATCAACACGCTGTGTTACGTCGGCATGCCACGAGAGAAGAGTCGCGAAATTTCGAGTCTTATAAACCTGTGCCGCAACATAGGGGGAAGCGTGGGGATTTCGATGGTGACCACGATCGTGGCGCGCCGCTCGCAATTCCACCAGGACCGCCTAATCGCACACGTAACGCCATACGACTCAGCGTTTCGCGACCGATTGAACGCTCAGGCCACAGCACTGTTTCACAGCGGTTTGAGCTATCATACCGCTGCCAGCCAAACTTACGCACGGATTTATGGTGACGTACAGGCTCAGGCGTCGACCCTCGCATATATCGACACGATATGGGTGTTCGCGCTTATCTTCACGGCCTTGATCCCGTTTGTGTTTCTCATGCGAAGAGGGGATCGGAGCGAAACGCCGGTGGCGGCGCACTAAACCCTTTACCAGGGAGCATTTAACGTCCTCAGGCACGCTAGACTAGCAGTCCAAGCGCTCAGCTGAAGGCACGCCGCTGGGTCGAGCTAGGCTCCAGGAAGTCGACCTGTCGGGCAACTAGTTACGCTTTGTTAGCGACGCTAGCTACCACCTGGAGGTGCTGGTGCTCGCCAGTATAAAAAATCCCTGCACGAACCATCAGTCTTGATCGCGAAGGCGCACCTCTACGCCGCGCAGCACGAGCGCCGCGTAAGGATACAAGCGCTCAAGACGAGCTCGTTCAGAGTTCGATACGCCTTGATCTCCGAGAATAAGTATTCTCGCGGCCGGTTTCTCGTCCTGCGCCGGGACAATCGAAGCACGCAAAGCAGGCGCCGTGTAATAGCGCACTACGTTTACCGCATGGGCGGGCGCAACCGCTACTGTTTGGAACGAAGAAGTAAGCCGTTCGGCGAAGTACGAAGCTTCGCGCCATTGGGCATCGTGAGGTTTAAGTCCGTACGAGTACCAGTGGCCGATGCTCAAGGTGAGAGCCAAAGCTAGAAACCCAGCACGCGGACCAGGACGTACGATCGTGTGGATGCCTAAACCAGCCAAAAGAATGAACGGCACGAAACTTGAGAGCACATACCGTTCTACAAGAAGGGGCATCGCTACGAGCGACGCTGAAAACAGCGCGATAACCGGTGCCCACATCCAAAACAGCAAAAATCGCACTGACACCGACCGCCACCTTTTATTTTTCAGCACGCCGATAGTTGCTGCCAGTGCGATGACTGGGAAGGCAAAGGTGCCGGTAGCTTTATTAAAAAGAGCTATTGGCTCCCAGAACTTAGGAGGCTTGATCCAGCTGAGCACTCCGCCCTCGATAGCACGCCTACTTGTTTGTAGTGCTTCAACGCTAAAGGCAAGAAAGACGAGCGTTCCAAGACCCAGACTTCCAAGCAGAAGCGCGACGCGTTTTGCGCTGCCGACGTAGCTTCTCGTTCTACCGCTTAAAACCTCGCTGGCAAGAAAGGCTGCTTCGGCTGCGAATACTAATAGAGCGCTGAAGTTGGCAGCGGCGCAAAGCCCGGTCAGAATAACCAGCAAACAGAAGAGCGCCCCTTTGGGCGCGAGATACATTCGAAGAAAAATAATTACCTGAGCCAGCGCCGCAAGGAGTACCAAAGAGTACATCCTTGCCTCTTGCGCGTATTTAATCGTTACGAGGTTTACCGAGAAAAGAAGCGTGCCCAAGCAGGCAGGCGAAAGGCGGCTTTCTCGACTGTCGGTAAATAGTGGGTGGAGTTCCTGGAACAGCAACTTCCCAGCAAAGTACACCGCTGGAATCGCCATGGTTCCCATCAGCGCGGACAAGAAGCGCATCGAAAAAACCCCATCGCCGAAAACGGTAATCCAAAAGTGGAGGAGCAAGTCGTGTAGGGGCAATTTGCCCGGATTCAGCACCGCCTGAAGCTCGACGACCTTGCTCACGGTTGGTACTGCCGCGGCCGCCCACGAGTTGGCTTCGTCGGCAGAAAGTTCCCGATGGGTCAGGCCGTTGAATCGCAGAAAAGCGCCGGCAGCAATTGCGAGAAGCAAACCCAGCTGCTCAGCTGACAGCCAGTGTCTGCGGTACTGGGATGGCGTGGGTTGCTCGGGTGCGCTCACGAATGGTAGCAAATCATTCGGTTTCGGCTTGCGTCGCTACGGTCGCAATCTTCGCAAAGCGGGCTTGACTTTCCTTCGGTGAAACCGATTAAGCAGACAGCCTTCGTAAGTATGTTCGATAAGCGCGCGCAACGAACATACCGAGAATAGCAGCGTAAAAGCAAGCAAGGCTGGGTCATGCGGGCGATAAGCGATCGAGCTCGTGCCATATCAACCCCCACCTTACTCCCTGATCGCTGACGAGCAGGTGTTCCGTTCCAAAGTGGGAGAGGATGCGCTCAAGAATAGTAACGCCAGCAATAATAACGTCGGCCCGCCCCTCCACCATCCCGGGCAGAGCTTTTCGCTGCTCCAGGTTCAGGGTTCGTAGTCGTCCGAGTAACTCTACAACGCGCTCTCGGCTCAACTTCAAGCCATGGACTGCCGCGTGGTCGTAACGATCGAGCTCTAAAGCGAGCGAGGCCAAAGTTGTCACGGTACCGGCGATGCCAATGGCAAGGTCTGGATGGAAATCCCATCCTAGCGAGGCTAGCGTTTCGTCCACGGTTCTTTCTAGTTCCAAGTTTTCTGCGGCGGTTGGTGGGTCGTGCTTGACGATTCTCTCCGTGAGCCTTACTGAGCCCAACTCGAGGCTCGTCAAGGCCAGTGGACGGCCCGGGCGCGCAAAAATAAGCTCGGTCGAGCCGCCGCCAATATCGATGATTAGGAGGTGGTATTCAGGGTCGAGTTTAAAGCCTCGCACCGAGGCGAGATAAGAAAGGTAGGCCTCGGTCTCGCCCGAAATAATTTCGAGGGTCACACCAGTTTCGGCACGAACCTTGGCGATAAATTCGGCCCCGTCACGCGCTTGCCGCAATGCGCTGGTTGCGGCGGTCAGGAATTTTTGCGCTCCGAGCTCGCGCGCCTGTGAAACGAAGTCTTTTATAGTAGCAAGCGTAAAGTTTGCGGAGTCCGGATCGAGATAACCGCTCTGTTCTACCCCTCGGCCGAGACGTGTTATGCGGCTTAAGTCTTTGAGTGGTCGCACTTCGCAGCCGTTTGTACATTCCGCAACCAGCATCAGCACGGTGTTCGTTCCGACGTCGAGGGCTGCTAATTTCATCGCCTACCTTGCTCCACCTTTTTGGCGCTCAAATTTAGGACGCTTCGAACTGTTGTACCCTCTAACCTGGTGCGCACGAATGCTAAAGCCTGCGGATAAGGCCAACGCTTTGGCTGGCGTGTTAAAAAGCTTTTACTGTTCGATCGTTTAACGCAGCCGCTTGCGCGATCGCGACCGTTAGGGACTTGCCGCTAAATAAAGAGTTCGCCACCACAGGAAGGGTTAAGTCCGTTTGCCTCGATCCAAGTCTGCATCGCTTCGAGCGCCCTCATCCCCATCTCAATTTTTTTCTGGCGACCGCGCGCTTTTGTTGGCAGGTCAGGCATCAGGCCGTAATTTGCGTTGATCGGCTGGAAATCGCGGCGCGACGGATCTGTTATGTATGCGATCAGCGAACCGAGAGCGGTTTGGCGGGGCGGCACGATCAGTGGCTCGCCGCGCAACAAGTTCCACGCGTTCAGGGCAGCGAGCAGACCGGAGGCAGCCGACTCGACGTAGCCCTCAACGCCGATGATTTGGCCAGCGATGAAGAGACTATCGTGTCCGCGCAAGCGCAAACTAGGTTCGAGTAGGCGCGGCGAGTTTATAAAGGTGTTACGATGGAGCGAGCCGAGGCGCACAAACTCTGCCTTCTCGAGCCCTGGAATCATGCGGAAGACCCTGCGCTGGGCGGCATAGGTCATCTTGGTCTGGAAGCCTACCATGTTGTACATTCGGCCCTCGCGGTCGTCCTGGCGCAGTTGCACCACGGCAAACGGTCGACGTCCAGTGCGCGGGTCTATAAGGCCTACCGGGCGCATCGGTCCAAAAGCGAGCGTGAGTCGGCCTCGCCGCGCCATCTCTTCGATCGGCATGCAGCCTTCAAAGTAAACTGGTTTCTCGAATGGGTGAAAGGGCACTTTTTCTGCGCTTAGCAGCGCTTCGACAAAAGCGTCGTATTGCTCTTCGGTGAGCGGGCAATTGAGGTAGTCGTCGCCACCCTTGCCGTGACGCGAAGCGCGAAAGGCCACAGTGGTGTCGATCGACTCGGCAGCCACGATGGGTGCGATCGCGTCGTAGAAGTAGAGCTCGCGCGCCCCGGTAAGCCTAGTCAATTCCGCGGCCAGCGACGCGCTGGTCAAAGGACCGGAGGCAAGGATCGTGATCCCCGAAGGGAGTTTGGTGACCTCCTCGCGAACGATTTCGATAAGCGGATGGTTGCTCAGTCGCTCGGTTACGTACTTTGCAAAAAGTTCGCGGTCAACCGCAAGCGCGGCTCCTGCGGGCACCTGCGTTGCAAGCGCGGCTTCCATAATCAGCGAGCCGAGCCGACGCATTTCTTCTTTGAGCACGCCGACGGCGGTCTCCAGCGACGCGTTGCGCAACGAGTTCGAGCAAACGAGCTCGGCGAATAACCCCGTTTGATGCGCTTCGGTCATCTTTTGAGGGCGCATCTCGTAAAGGCGTACCCTCACGCCGCGGCGCGCCAACTGAAAGGCCGCTTCGCTGCCTGCCAAGCCAGCGCCAATAACGTTCACCACCTGGTCGTTCATCGACTTTCAACGGGTGAAATGAGGTGGGACCTCAGAGTTCAAAGCGTACCGAGCAACTACTTCTAGCATAGCGCATCGAAGGCTTAAAGCTAAAGGGTCAAACTAAAACGCGGCTCGGTCGGTTGCGGGGTTTTTGGAAGCTTAGACAATTGGTTTGGTGCCTTACGGATGGCTAATTTCATACGTCTGGCAGAGTGTGAGTAACATTGTCTCCGGTCGCGGGAGCCTGCGTCTTATAGCCGCATTCAGCTTGGCCACAAACCAGCGTGACCTCTCCGTTCTTTTCGGGCTTCTCCAACAGGTACGTTGCTCCACACTGAGGACAGCTTTGGCGAACGACCTTGTCCCAGGCCGCAAAGTCGCACGCAGGATAACGGCTGCATCCGTAAAAGGTTTTCCCTCGCCTGGTGCGCCGCTCAACGATTGTCCCCTCATTACACTGCGGACACGCGACGCTGCTCGTGGGGGCGTTTTGTTCGAGCCGGCGCGTTCCATCGCACTCCGGGTAGCGGCTGCAACCCAGAAACGCGCCGAAGCGGGAACGTCGCAACACCATCGGCCGACCGCACTTCGGGCATTGCTGGTCGGTCAAGGCGGGCTCAACCTTTTGCTCTTCTACCACAACGATTCGACCCTGTTCGTCGCGCGTAAAAGACTTGGTGTTACGACACTTCGGGTAATTGGAGCAGCTCAAGAATTCGCCGTTTCGGCCCAATTTGATGACCATCGTGCCGCCGTCGAGCTCGCACTTGATGTTGGTCTTTAGCCCCTCGCGTTTGATGTCGGGCATCTGTTTTTCCGCCTGGCCCAACCGCTGGGCAAACGGGCCGTAAAAACGGCGCAGCGTTTCGATCCAGTGTTCGCGCCCTTCCTCGATCTGGTCCAGTTCCTCTTCGAGCGACGCAGTAAACGAAGTTTCGATTATGTCGGGAAACGAGCTAACGAGGAGATCGTTGACGATTCGCCCCAGTGTGGTTGGCCGCAGTCGCTTGTGTTCGTCTTCCTCCACGTAGGAACGGTCGAGGATGCTTGCCATGATCTGGGCGTAGGTCGAGGGACGCCCGATGCCTTTTTCCTCCAGCTCCTTGATTAGGGTGGCTTGGGTGAACCTGGGTGGAGGCTGGGTGAAATGCTGCTCGGTTAAAAGCCTCAATAGCATCAAGATTTGTCCCTCAGCGAGCGCGGGCAGGCGCTCTTGTTTGTCACGCGCAGCCGTTTGTTGGACAAGGCTGCCATCGCCGTCAGCTTCGGACGAGGCGCTCGAGTCCGGGGTTCGTTCGGCGGCGCCGTTCTCGGCAGCGCTCGCAGCTTCTTCGGCGTCCTCCTGCTCTTCGCTATAAACCCGCATAAAACCGTCGAACTTGAGCACCTGCCCGGTTGCACGAAAAACCGCGTCGCCGGCCTCTATTTCAACCGTGGTACGATCGTACACCGCCGGACGCATCTGGCTTGCCACAAAGCGGTTAAAAATAAGCGTGTAGAGCGCAAGCTCGTGCTGATCCAGATAGGGCGCCACCGACTCAGGGGTGCGCGCAACAGAAGTGGGGCGAATCGCTTCATGCGCTTCCTGGGCTGATTTAGCCGCGCGGTAAACGTTTGGCTTTTCAGGCAAGTACTCAGCTCCGTAGCGTTCGGCTATAAATTCGCGCACGCTTGCAAGTGCTTGTTCGGACACTCTCGGCGAATCGGTGCGCATGTAAGTAATCAGCCCCACCGGGCCTTCATCGCCGAGTTCGACGCCCTCGTACAAGCGCTGCGCGATTTTCATCGTGCGCGACGGCGGAAGGCGCAGCTTGCGCGCGGCTTCCTGCTGAAGACGTGAGGTTATGAACGGAGGCGGCGGATTGCGGCGTACTTCCTTGGCCTCGACGCTCTTGACGCGAAAGACGGCGTTGCGACATTCAGCGGCGATCTGCTCGGCCTGCTCGCGAGTAAGCTTGTTCTCTTTGTTGTCGATGCGTTGCCCGCGATAGCTGTACAGCAGCGCTCTGAACACGGGCGGCTCGTCTGCCTGTAGCTCCGCCTCTACCGTCCAATACTCTTGCGGCTGAAACGCCTCGCGCTCGCGCTCACGCTCGACAACGATACGCAACGCGACCGACTGAACTCGGCCCGCGCTAAGACCTCGCTTGACCTTTTCCCAAAGCAGCGGGCTTATTTGGTAACCCACCAGGCGGTCGAGCACGCGACGCGCTTGCTGCGCCTCGTACAGATGCACGTTAAGCGTGGTTGGATGAGCTACCGCTTCTTTAACTGCCGATTCGGTTATTTCGTGAAGCAGGATACGGCGTACCTTGTCCTCAGGAAGCTTAAGCTTCTGGACAATATGGAAGGCGATAGCTTCGCCCTCTCGGTCCGGGTCCGTAGCTAGGTATATGCGCTCCTTGCCAGAGGCAGCCTTTTTTATTTCCGCAAGAACCTTCGTTTTGCCAGGGATCACGTGATACTCGGGCTTGAAGTCATGTTCGATGTCTACCCCGAGCCGATTTTTGGGAAGGTCCAAAACGTGGCCCACCGAAGCGGCCACTTGAAAGTTCGACCCAAGAAAGCGCTTAAGCGTCTTGGCTTTGGTGGGGGACTCTACGATTATGAGGTCTTTTGCCACAAGCGAGCGTTAGGCCTCCAATATTTGAGCTTCACCAGCAAAGATTGTGCCTTTGATCACGACCTACGATGAGACAAGTGAGAAAAGCTTTCCAGGATGTTGGGCGACAATGCCTCTGAGTTCGAGCTCGAGCAAAATTCTAAGCACGGTCGACGGCTGCAAACCGCATTGTTCAATGATCGAGTCGATGTGAAGCTTATCATCCTCTTTGAGGGACGCCAGTACGGCCTTGACTTCGTCCGTCTGCGGCCCGGCGTCTTGGAAACGAACGTCCTTAGTATTTGAGGCGCTTGCGCGGTCGGTTGCAAAGCCTGTAGCGCGAACATGGGTTAGTTGCGGAGCTAAATCTTCCAGTACGTCTTCGACGCACTCGACTAAGCGCGCCCCTTCTTTTAGAAGGCGATTGCTGCCACGTGTTTTACCGGTCAGGGGGCTGCCCGGCACGGCAAACACCTGCCTATTTTGCTCGAGCGCGAGCCTTGCGGTTATCAAGGAGCCGCTACGTTCAGAAGCCTCGACCACTACGACACCGAGACTGAGCCCGGACAAAATTCTGTTGCGCACGGGGAAGTTCTCCGCGATGGGTGGCGTCCCAAGCGGCAATTCGGCGATCAACGCTCCGTCGGACTTAACGATCGCTTCAGCAAGCTTGCGATGTTCCGGCGGATAGATGACGTCGATTCCGCAAGCCATCACCGCCACGGTCGAACCGCTCACCTCGAGCGCGCCCTGATGGGCTTCGCCGTCGATTCCGCGCGCCAACCCACTTACCACCGTGAGCCCCTTGGCTGCAAGCTCCCTGCCGAGCCGGCGCGCCATCCTAAGACCTGCATCACTAGCAGTCCGGGCTCCGACTACAGCTATGCAGTCACGCAACACACTTTGCACGTTGCCGCGCAGGTAAAAAAACGGGGGCGGATCAGGTATCTCGCGCAAGTTTGGCGGGTAGTCTTCGTCCGACCACCTGACCAGCCGCGCGCCGATGCGCTCGAGTTCGCAAAGTTCCCGCTCGAGCGGCGCAAATCGGTCAAAACCCAAGATATTTAGCGCCGTCTTACGCGGGATACCGAGCTGAACGAGCTCGGCCTCGCTTGCAGCGAAGATGGCATCGGCAGAACCGTAGTGTTCCAGAAGAAGACGCGCAGTGCGAGGACCAACACCATCGACCGCGCGCAAGGCTAACCAGTATACGTCGGACTCGCGTTGCATACACCCGATTTACTCGAACCCTAACGATTGTATGATATCCTCGGGCGTCAAAACCATCTAAACTTGTAGCGTCTTCAATCGCCAATACGTCAGGGTATAGGGTGACTCGAATGCTAGCAAGCTGGTTTGGCCGGCCCAAGGGGGTCTGGTCAGTCAGACAAACCTTCGCCCGTGCCCGTGAACACGAGCAAAGAGCCGGCGCGTAACCTGTTGGTCTGACGCCGGATATTCGTTATTATCAACAACCTAAAGATTTGGTTGCCCATAATTGCGCCTTGCGCTGAAATCCCGAATTTTAAGGAAATTTGCACGTATCCGGTAGGAGACACAGGATGAATGGTAGCGGTCTTTCGGAAAAGGATAAGCAGATACTGATTTTCAGCTTTTATCGCGACGCTGAGCTTCATGGAGCCCGTCTGCTCTTTAATCTTCTTGGCCATCTTAAGGATGCCGACTCTCAGCTCAAGCTGTCACGCCATTTAGCCGACGAAGTCCGCCACGCCTACCTTTGGACAAAAAGGATCGTCGATCTTGGAGGCGCACCAGTTACCGTAACCGACGGCTATCAGCGGCGCCTCGGCGCTCGCTTAGGTGTTCCAAAGAGCGTCTTAGATCTCTTGGCCTTGACAATCGTGGTAGAGGAGCGGGCACAGCAGCGCTACAGCGCGCACATGGCGCTGCCTAAGACCGATCCTGAGACAAAAGAAGTATTAAAGGCGGTTACCGAAGACGAGCACTGGCACTTGTCTTGGGTGGAACGGAAGATGCGCGAAATCGCTCGCGCCCAAGGTAACGAAGAAAGGGCGAATGAGATTCTCAATCGTTTCCGTGAAATCGAAAAGGAAGTGTACGCCAGTCTAGCCGCCGACGAGGCTGAATTGATGAGGGCTTAAGCCGCGAGGCGTAGTTCTTTTTAGAACAGCTTATGCTCCATTAGGATGCGGTCTTCCAGCAACTTGATGGGCAGAAGGCGCTGGGTCAAAAACGGCATACTGCAATCCCGCCGTCGCGAAAGCTTCAGGCATGCGTCGCGAAGTGGTTCGACCCGGGTTGGGGCATGGTGGAACGGTCTTGCACTTGGACTACCGTGACGTCTCAGTAAACAACGCACACGTTCGTCGGAGCCGGTTTGCGAAGCCTCCATATCGGGAGTGACCCGGTTTTAGCGAATAGGCTTTAAAACCTGCCTGTGGCTCTCCGTGCCCCATTCATGTTTCGGCTGTCCCGCGTGATCGTAGGAGAACTATTTTAGCCGTCACAGCCGGTTTGTCCGCACGGCTTTTCGAGCGCCCGTTGTGGGGCTTAGACCCTGCAACAGGGCACAAAGTCAGATCTTCTAAAGCGGTAAATTTCGATTACTGCGGGTTGAGGACGGTCAGTCCAGTGATTATATTGGGCGACGGGTGAACTGCCATGCCGATTTACGAGTACGCTTGCAACAAGTGCGGGACATTTGAGTATAGTCAGCGAATCACCGAAGAACCGCTGGCTAACTGCCCACAATGTGGCGGTGCGGTTACGCGTCTCATATCGCGTACTTCCTTTGTGTTGAAGGGAACTGGATGGTATCTAACGGACTACGCGCGTAACGGTGCCAAATCCGAATCGTCCAAAGAAGCAAAGTCCGAAAGTTCGGAGCACGGCGTTAAAGAGTTCTCGTCGAGCTCGGCCAGCGCTGGCAGCTCCAGCAAGTCGAGTGACCGGTCCTCTTCGTCAAGGGCGTCGTCTGGCGCAGAGGCGAGCCCGTAGAGCCGTTATGGCGTTCGGGCGGCTTGCCTCTTGCGCGTGTACGGGGCGTGAAAGGGCGCGAAAGTCTCCGTAGCTCGGCTCGATTTTCATGGGCGAGCCAGCGGTGGCGTTTTCTTCCAGGGTTCTTATGATGTTTCGACGGCGTCTATAAATGGTATCGCAGACCCTGGAACGCCCCGTCTTTGCTTTGTTAACCTAATTGCATGGGCGAAAGTCGGCCCACGCTTTACCTTGTTGACGGCTCGGGCTATGTTTTTCGCGCCTTCCACGCCTTGCCGCCTCTGAGCACCTCTGCGGGTGTTCCAACCAACGCAGTTTATGGCTTTGCCCGGATGCTGCTCAAGCTGATCAAGCAGGCAAAGCCAACCCATCTGGGAATCGTTTTCGACTCTCCCAAGAAAACATTTCGCGACGATCTATTTGCCGACTACAAGGCAAACCGTCCAGCGGTTTCCTCTGACTTACTGTTACAGCTTCCGCTGATTCACCGCCTAGTTGAAGCGTTGGGCATAAAACTTCTCGTAGTCGATGGCTACGAGGCCGACGACGTCCTGGGGACGCTTGCTCTGCGCGCCGCGCGTGAGGGCTTCGAGGTAGTGATTATTACCGGCGACAAAGACTTCGCACAGCTCGTAGGTCCTCGCGTCAGCCTCTGGGATACGATGCGCGACAAACGCACGACTCTGCGCGACGTTCACGAACGATTCGGGCTCGAGCCCCGTCAACTGATCGATGTGATGGCGCTTACGGGCGACGCGATCGACAACATAAAGGGAGTTCCCGGGATCGGCGAAAAAAGAGCTATCGCGCTGGTAAAACGGTTCGGCAGTTTGAACAACCTTCTGAAGCATCTCGACGAACTTAAGGAAAGTGGCTCAGAGACCGAAAGGAAGCTAGCTTGCGCGATCGCCGAAAACCGTAGCTCTCTCGAGCTCGCGCAAAAGCTCGTGCGAATCGACACCGAAGTGCCCTTGCACGTCGAACTTAAAGAGTTCGAGTTCAAAGGCCTCGACCAGATCGACCGAAAGGCGCTTAGCTCGCTGGCCAAAGAGCTCGAATTTCATTCGCTGATGCGGGAGTTGCTACCCGATTCTGAGCCAAAGGTGGTAGACGACCAGACGCCAACGCCGGAGACCGAGCTTGCCCGTGCGTGGGAGAGGCTAGCCGGCTGTTCGCAACTTTTTGTCCATCTCTCCCAACGCGGGAACGGTTCTCCGACGCTCAAGCTCAAGGCCGAGGGTGCGGATAATCCGGCGTATATCGTAACAACTCTCACGCTCGACCGAATTGCGCCGTTGCTGGAAGCTCCAAAGCCTTCCAAAGCGTGTCACGACGCGAAAGCACATATTCGCGGCCTCAAAACCCTGGGAGTTAAGCTCAGCGGAATCAGCTTTGATACGATGTTGGCGGGCTTTTTGATCAACCCAGATCGTCCGGAACCCTCCCTTGAGCTCCTTTACGAAGAGCATGTTCGCGACGACGGCAAACGTCCCAGAGCGAGAAGCGAGCCTGAAATGGTAGAGGCGCTGGTGCCTTTGCTGGGACAGCGGCTCGAGCAGGACGGAGTCAAAGCGTTTTTTGATTCGGTTGAGTTACCACTTGCCTCCATTCTGGCCGAGATGGAGGAGACAGGCGTTTTGGTGGACACCAACGTCCTGCGCGATATCGCCGACAAGTTTGCCAGCGAAATGCAGGAGATCGAGGCAGAATGTCAGCGTCTGGCTGGCCGCAGTTTTAACTTGAACTCACCCACTCAGTTGCGCCAGGTCCTGTTCGAGGAGCTCAAGCTTCCAACTAAGGGAATCAAAAGAACTAAGACTGGTCTTAGCACCGACTCAGAGGCGCTAGCGAAGCTTGCCGAGTACCATCCTCTACCTGAACGAGTTCTTCGCTACCGCGTTTTGGCAAAACTCAAGTCAAGTTATGTCGACTCGCTCCCGCAATTGATCGACCCGAAAACCGGCCGTCTGCATACCACCTTTCATCAGGCCGTGACCGCTACCGGCAGGCTCAGTTCGAGCGGCCCGAATTTGCAGAACATTCCGGCTCGCGGCCCCGAAGGACTTTCGATAAGGCGCGCGTTTGTGGCAACGCCCGGATTTGCGCTGCTGTCAGCAGACTACTCCCAAATAGAGCTCAGGGTCCTGGCGCATCTGTCCGGCGATACGACGCTAATTGACGCTTTTCGTAGCGGCCAAGACATTCACGCTCGCACTGCAAGCGAGATTTTAGGCATCCGACCCGAAGATGTGGGTCCCGAGACCCGGCGCTTGGCCAAAGTCATAAATTTCGGGCTTCTATACGGGATGGGGCCGCAACGCCTGGCGCGCGAGCTAGGTGTAGAGCACAAAGTTGCCGCGGATTACATCAACCGTTACTTTGAGCGCTTGCGCGGCGTAAAAGAGTATTTTGAGCAGACTCTAGCTGCGGCGCGGAAAAACGGTTTTGTCACCACGATGTTCGGGCGACGCCGATACCTGCCCGAGCTTAATTCTCAGGCGGCAGAAAGCCGCGCACAAGCCGAACGGGCTGCGCTCAATACCCCTGTTCAGGGCAGCGCGGCAGAGATTATCAAGCTGGCTATGGTTCGCTTTGACGGTTTGCTGCGACAAAGCGACGTTCAAGCTCGCCTTCTATTGCAGGTTCACGACGAACTTTTACTGGAAGTGGAGGCGAACAAGCCGGCTATTATGCAAGTAGCCGAATTGGTCAAGACAGCGATGGAGGGCGCAGCCGAGCTGCGGGTACCGCTACGTGTCGACCTCAAATCGGGGCTCAACTGGGCGGATCTGGAAAACTTGGCGATAGAATGAATCAGGCTTTTTAAGTTGTCGTCTAACCCAAGTAAGGAGCGTAGATCCGCGGACGAGCTGGAGCTTATCAAGCGTGCCAAAAGTGGCGATCGGGATGCGTTCGAGACGTTGGTACGTCGTTATCAGCGTCGTCTGGTAGGGATAGCTTTGGCTCTCACGCACAATCCAGATGACGCGACCGAATTGGCTCAAGAGGCATTTGTCAGAGCTTATCAAAATTTGCACCAATTCGAGCTGCGCTCGAGCTTCTCGACATGGCTTTACCGAATCATGGCCAATTTGGCGGTCGATTTGCGAAGGCGGGAGAACCGTCACCTAATGTTAAGGGGTGATGAGGCCGAAAACGAATTAAGGCGTCTGCCTGGCAGTGGCGACACAGCGTTTTCTAGAACCTTTGGCAACGAGCTCAAGGAGAAGCTTTTGGCCGCTCTGGATGAATTGACGCCTGAACATCGCACGGTGATACTCCTGAGGGAGGTGGAGGGACTTTCTTACGAAGAGATTAGCGAGGTTTTGGGGTGTCCTCGAGGTACGGTTATGAGTCGGCTGCATTATGCCCGGATGCGGCTTCGGGAGCTGCTGAAGGATTTTCGCCACGAATAAAAGAGTTAGGAGTATAACGACGAAAAATGGCCGATTGTGCTGAAGTGGTTAGATTGCTCGGAGCCTTTCGGGATGGCGAGCTCGAGTCCGAACAAGTCGAGCTGGTTGCTCGCCATCTGGCTCATTGCGCGCAATGCGAGAGGACGCTGGGCGAAATTTGTCGATTGGGCGAAGAGTTGCGTGCCGCTGTTGGTGAACCGTGCCTTGAGGGATTTGTTGAGCGCGTAATGAGTCGCATCGAGCATACTTACGTTCCGCTTCGGCTACGTCTCTGGCGCCGGATAGCAAGTTTCGACTGGCGTCTGCCCGTGGCAGTGACCTCGGCTTCGCTCGCCGCAGCGCTTGCCAGCGTCGCGGCGTTTATGGTTCTGACCAGACCTGCCGTTGACTTAAGGTTTGCAAGTTCTTCAACTTTTGTTCGTGGGGAAGACATCGCCGAGCAGCCACGAGCCTTTCAACTACCGCAGGCAGGCGAAATAGGTAGCAGGGGACAGGTCGTTATCTCGCGCCTTGAGACGAGTTTGCGGCATGTCGCTGTGTGGAGCGAACCCGAGGCTAATACGACCGTCATATGGTTGCCTGAGGACGCCGAAACCGATGATTGAGGTCACTGCAACGGCACGCACCGCGGCCATCGTGTTTTTTCTTGCGATTGTAACTCCAGCTTTTATAGCTGCTCAGACTTGTGGCGGGCCGATCGAAGTCAAAGTTCAGTGTGTTTTGGGCACCGATACCAACCTTGGCCTTGACGAACGTCTGCGGCCTATTGGTTCGCGCCTTCAGCGCCTCTTTCGTTACTCCACGTACCGCCTCGTAAGTTATCACAAGGGTCATGCGATTTGCGGACAAGGCACGGCGTTTGACCTTCCGGGAGGCCGGGTGCTTCACGTCGAACCCCAGGACGTCAGAGACGACACTATTCGAATGCAGGTAGTGTTGTTTCAAGGCGAAAAGCCGCTCATGACGACTGACGTGAAGCTTTTAAATCACGGTCTTCTGTTCCTTGGAGGGTCCCGGTACGAGCAAGGTATGCTAATTATTGCTATCGAGGCTGGCCTTCCAGATACTGGCTCGCCAGGGAGCAAAAATTCGCCAGTCTTAATAAAGCCAACCAGCGCCTCGCCGAGCCCTTCTACCAAAACCGAGTAGGCTTGTGTCCTTATCGTCCTTGTGTGGAATCAGCGTGGTGCTCGCTGCTATAGGTACGCGACTCGTCCACAGTGATTAGCCGGCGCTTCGCCGTATTTCGCCTCTTTTCGGGCAAATTGCCCAGAAGACTCCTAAACTTCATCGGCGAGCCGCGTACGCTTTGTTGCTGCGGCCTTAGATACAGAATCACTAGAAATTTAACTACCGGGTATCGCGTCGAGGGCGTATCGAGGCCAGTACTTGCGCTGCGCCTCGCTGTGTCGGTAGCTTAGCGTTGCCGCGATTTGGCTGTAGCGAGTAGTATAGAACAAACGGCACGCTGTCGCCTGAGCAGGCGCGTTGATCGTTGCGGCAATCAAACGGCTAAGGGAGGAAAGGCAATGGCATACAAGGAGTTTACGCCTAAGGATTATTCTCAGCTCAAAGGGTTGATAGGTATAACCGACGAGCAAATTCAGGCGCACCTCGACCTGTATCGCGGGTACGTCCGACGCTGCAACAGCATGTTGAAAACGTTGCAGGAGCTCGACCCCACCAGTCAGGCTTGGCAGGAAGAGCGCCGGAGACTTGGATGGGAATTCAACGGCATGCGTTTGCACGAGGTATACTTTGACCAGATCGTCAAGGGGCCGGGTTCGAACGACTCAAAGCAAAAGATCGCATCCGCTTTGTCGCCGGTTTTCAAGAGCTTTGACGACTGGGTGAAAGAGCTAAAGAGCGCTGCGGTCATACCCGGGATCGGCTGGGTCGCAAGCTATCTAGACAAGGTCAGTGGCCAGGTCATCAACGTCTGGGTCAACGAACACGATCAGGGTCACCTGGCTGGACTTCAACTGATCTTCATCCTAGACGTGTTCGAACACGCTTATGGCAAGTATCTCCCGTTTACCGAGCGCAAGAAGTACGTCGACGACTACTTTGAAAACGTCAACTGGGACGTGGTCGCCAATCGACTCGCCTAACTAGCCTTTGAACGGGCTTGAGGGAATCTCCTGGACCCCGAGTAGTTTCGGGGTCCAGGGAGCGATTCCCCATTCGGTCGATCCGCTTGGCGAAGGGCTATCTCGTCTTTGAAGTGCGACCGTTTGGCCCGATCGAGTTGAAGTCGTGACCTACCACGGGATTCTCCACCTGACCGCCGCAAGCGCGACGCAGAAGCGGCATGACTTCTTCGGCGAAGTAGTACATCTGGTCTTCGATCTCTTCGTTGGTAAACCCACCTAACTCAAACCAGCATCCAAAGAAGAAGTCCTCGTACCCGCATCCCTCCTTAACGCGCATTATCGCTTCGCAGACTTCGGCCGGCGTTCCAAAGATCGCCACTTCTTTCTTAAGTAGCAGGTCGCCCGTAACTTTCATCCGCAGGTCGTACATCGGCTCGTCGGCCTCGGCCAAAACGGCCGCAAACCCGAACGGTCCGTAGTAGTCCCATTGCAGCTCGAGCGCCTTTTTGACCCGCTCAAGCTCGCGGTCTTTGTTCTTGCCCGGCAGCGCCAGATGGATGTATCTGCACGAGCCGAAACCGCGTCGCTTCTGCGCGTCCCAGCCGAATTTGAAGCGGCCGCGGTTGAGGCGGTCTGGCCAATTGCTGCGCTCAGCCTCTTCGTAGTAAATTTCCATGTTCTTCTTCAAGCGCGAGGTCGGCTCGACGATAGCAAAGGCGTTGACGCCGTGACGCGCCGCCCATCGGATGGAGCGTTCGCTGGTTATCGGTTCCCATATTTGCGGGTACGGCTTCTGTAGAGGCTGAGGAAAAACCGAAAGTTCCTTAAGCGTGGTCGTGCCAGCTAGCACAGGGCTACCAACTGAGTAAAGGTCAGGTGCGCCTAGCCGCAAAACGTCTTCGAGCTTGCGTCCCGCTTTCGGCGACTTGAAATAGGCGATCGTTTGTTTGTGGTTCCATCGCGTATAGCTCGGCGGGATCGAGTAAAACTCTTTGTGAAACGAAAAGGATGGCTCGGTCCAGCACTTGAGGATTAGCTCGTAGGCTTCCTCGAAATATGAGCGGTTTCGCTCTTGATCCTGAATAGTCGATCCGTACGGCCATCCGAACACCTCGGCTTCTCGCGGCTGATAGCCACGTCCGATGCCGAAGTCGAGGCGCCCGCCGCTTATCACGTCCAGCATCGCCGCCTGCTCGGCGATACGCACCGGATGCCACCACGGCAGAATATTGGCCATCTGCCCCAGCCGGATCGATTTCGTTTGCGAGGCGATCGCCGCCTCGGTCAGTAGCGGATTCGGGCTGAGTTCGGCTCCTTCGGGTTGGAAGTGATGCTCCGTCATCAGGTAGAAATTGAATCCCAAGCGTTCGGCCAAAACTCCGTGACGAACCTGGTTCAAAATTATCCGCTGAGCCGATTCGTGGACCTCCTCGAGCGTGCCGTCGTTAATCGCCACGCCGTCCTCGGTGACCGTAACATTCAGGTCGCTTGCCCCGTTGTGAAAAACCCCTATCTCAATCATGGCTTTGTCCCCCTTTGGTAGTGGTAGAACGTTGCAAAAGATTATTAGGCAATGTTTACAAATGAGCAAATTTTCAGCAAGTCACGAGTCAGCAGCGATACAGGGCGAAAGCTCGTTTTAGCTGACCTTTCAGTGCTTGCTAGATAACGTTTGGCGCGCTTAAGATGCGAAGGTGCGGATGCTAGTTTGTTCGCACGTACTATCGCAAAAACATCCGCGCTGCAGGTTTTTAGAGCAAGCGTTTTGTAAGGCGCTCCACGCCCGAGCTTTGCAGGGCAGATGCGGCGTACCTTTGCTGCGGTGAATCGAGGCAAGGTTGGTGGTGCATAGCAAGGAAGACACGGAGATTCTATCTCAGCTCAAGGCGCAGGGAATAGACCCAGTGCAAGAGCCCCATCTTGCGGTTGCGCGTCTTACAGAGATGCGCGGTCGAGGGGAGCTCTCCGATTTAGCGCTTGTCGATGCGTTAGAGCAGCTTGCGGTACCTGCCGCGGTGCCGGTTCTCGAACGCATCGCGTCGGCCGCCCATGGCCAGACGCGCCGCAGAGCGAAGCAAGCGCTTTTCCGGCTTCGCCAGCGTATGCCGGCAGAGGCGGGCTTGTCTGCGGCTGCCGAGCAAACGGGCGCTGCCGAAGAAACTTCGTCAACCGACCGTCTTGAAAAACGCTCTGAGGCGAATCCAGAAGCTGGAAAACTTGAAGGGCTGATATCAGGCTTCGACCCTGTGGGCGTCCGTATCGTGTGGTTGATAAAGCCGATTCTTCAGGGAGGTGTCCGCAGGCTTTCAGCATTGGTTTCGTACCGGTCTGGCATGCTCATGGCGTATTTAGAGCGTCTGTCCCGGCGCGAGATTCGCCAGGAGCGGCAAAACCTCGAGCTTCGCTTACAGACTCGTCTCGTAGAAGCAGACTGGAGGCTTACGGATTTCATTTTGTGCGAGGCCTTTCGCGAAACTTCCGAAGCCGATCGCGTTAAAGTGGGACACTTTCTCGAGCGTCGGGCTGAGCTCCTCGCTGCTCCGGTTCCGGAGGAAATTGTTCATCCAGTCTATGCCGAACTAAACGTGTCGGAGGAACTACAGCCGTCGCCCTCGCTGCTGGACCATCCGCTGATGGAGGCTTTTCTTCCCACTCGGGACGAGGTTAGCGCCTTTGTGGCCGAATCAGAGGCGATAGAGCACAGCCCCCTTATCCTGAGCCGAGCCCAGCAGCTCGAACGTTTTGAGCAGGTCGTCGACAAGGCGCTTGTGCACTTGTTAGAAGGTCCGCGCGCAAGTAGGGCACGCCGGTATCTTGAAGATGCCGCTTATTACATGGCGCGAATTGGACAAACTGAGTACGCGCGATCGGCGGCCGCGGCTGCTTTGCTTCTTAGACAAAATGCCGATGTCCGCCGCGTTGCCTTTTTCAGGCGCTGGGTCGAAAAAGCGTTGGTTGCGGCTTTGGAGGATAAAGCTCGCACTGAGCTCGAAAATCCAAGGTTGGTGTTAACTCCGGCCGAAGCGATGCGCGCCGGTCGTTCCCGCAAACGCTAAACTAAGAAGAAGAGGAAACCTGTTCGACCTCCATACTACCGCTGCGCTTGTTGCCTGCGCGCTATGGACGGCAGGTCTCGAGCTGAGTAACAATTAAGAATATGGACGCGAGTCAACTGCGAGCGCGAATCGAGGCCGCGTTTCCCGGGTCGTACGTCGAAGTGCGAGACCTTACCGGAGGCGGCGACCACTTCGAAGCTTTGGTGGTCTCTGACCAGTTCGAGGGACGCTCGCTCGTTGAGCGTCATCAATTAGTTTACCAAGCCCTGGGAGATGCAATGCGCGAGAGTATCCACGCGCTTACGCTTAAGACGCTTACTTTCGCGCAATACAAAAATCGGACTGATCGGAGGTAGCTTCAACCGTGGAGAGCGAGGTTTTCGAAAGAATAAGGGCGGCGATCGCAAGCGATCGTATCGTCATCTTCATGAAAGGCACTCGTAATTTCCCCATGTGCGGCTTTTCGGCCGCCACGGTTCAGGTATTCGAGCAACTGGGCGTGCCTTTCACCACGGTCGACGTTCTGGCCGACCCTGAACTGCGCGAGGCAATAAAACAGTTCAGCAACTGGCCGACGATCCCACAGGTGTATGTGGATGGGAAGTTTGTCGGCGGATGCGATATCGTGCGTGAGCTGTACGAGTCGGGAGAGTTGCAGGAGCTGGTTAAAGGCTCGGCAAGTAAATAGCTTGCTAGCTTTGCGGCGGCGTTTACGAGCTATCTAACTAGCCTCGCCGCCGGAGGGCCGGTCACGGAATGGCTTGCCGAAGTTTCGACCGCAAAGAGCAAGTGCCGGCCTCGTAAAGAAACAATGAGTGTTGACAAGTCGAAAGGGCAAGGAAGATGGCGTTGGCGGGCGAGGTAAAGGACTTACAAGCCCTCATTTCCCAGGAGGTAACTTTTCAAAGCGGAAGCGACCAGATTAAAGGCTACCTGTCGCGTCCACGCGCTGCGGGTAATTATCCCGGGCTTATTGTGGTGCATGAAATTTTCGGCGTAAACGAGCACATCCGCGACGTCACTCGCCGGTTTGCCAATGTCGGTTACATCGCTCTTGCTCCAAACCTTTTTTCGCGGCTGGGCGACGTTGACCTAAGCGATGTGGAAAAGGGGCGCGCGGCAGCCTTCAATTTGCCGGACGAGCAGGCGGTGCGGGATCTGGAGGCTGCCGCGAGTTTTTTGCGGACTCAACCAGGAGCAACCGGCAAAGTGGGATGTATCGGCTTCTGTTTTGGTGGGCGCGAAACGCTCCTTTTCGCCTGCAAAAGCGACAAGCTTGATGCGGCAGTCGACTGTTGGGGAGGCTTTATCAGCTACGCAGCCCCAGGACAACGTACCACTGCGCAGCGCCCCACGCCGGTTATCGAAATGGTTGAACATCTTCGCTGCCCTCTTTTCGCTGCCTTCGGCGCAGAGGACCAAAATCCGTCGCCTGCCGAAGCTGAAGAGTTGCGGGCTCGCCTCGAAAAGGCAGGTAAAACCTTTAAGGTCAAGATCTACCAGAACGCTGGTCACGCATTTTTCGCCGATTATCGTCCGACCTATCGCGAGGCGGCTGCCTTCGAACTTTGGCGCGACGTGTTGGAGTTTTTCGGTCAGTATCTAGCCTGACCCAACTGGCTGGCTCGCCGGTCGCGATTTTGGCTACGAAATACGCAAGCCCAGTTAGTATTAACCGATCAAGGTCGTAAGACGTAAGCCCACACTCCTTGAGCAAATTTTCTGGCGCGCGAGCGCTCTGCCCGCCCCGCTGCGACTTCGTCAAGGACTGTGGCGAATTTCCCATGATGCCGACTGCTGCGGTTGGATGGGGTTAGGCCTGTTTTTGCCCAGGTTTCTCGGGACCCGGATTGGCCATCGCGGCAAATATACCTGCCATTTCGACGAATACGTTGCCGAGGCCATCCAAGGCGGGTCCTGACGGGTCCAGTTTTACCGATACTAAAGCGCGAAAAAGAAACCGATGAAGGTGGAGGATTCGGGCGCCGATTTCGACGTTTTTAGAAAGGTCGATTTGCTGATCCATTAGGCCAAGCGTCAGTAGTGCCCTGTCGACTATCGCTCCCAGCCGCTCAAAATCCCCTTTGGCACGACACGAAAGCATTTCTTCGCATTGCTGGGCAAGCTTCATATATAGTTCTTCAAAAAGCTTGACGGTGTCGAAGGTTAGCGTTTTCGACTGTTGATATGCTGCTAGCGCTTTCATATCTTGGGTCAACTTCTCCTTTCCAACGTGTTATGCGATTTATGCGATTGAATTAAGACTGCCGCCCGATAAACCCGAGCCAGAAGATCCGGACGTCCCCGAGCTCCCGCTGAAGAACAGCTGCGCGATGTTGGCGTAGTAGGCGATTTCGGATTGTACCTGGCCTGCTAAAGTCTCGAACTGACTCTCAGTTTGTTGAAGCTGCTGCTGAAGTTGTGAAATTTGTTGGTTCTGTTGGTTGATGAGGTCGTTGTACGAACTTATTTCCGAGTCGATTACGCCCGAGTTCGAGGCCAGCGCGTCGGTCACGATCCCGTTTAGTGCGTTATATAGCTGCGTTAATGAATTTTGGACGCCGGATGGGTTCGACGCCAGCGCAGAATCAAGCGTTGCCTGGCTAAATGTCAGTTGGCCGTTGTTGCCTTGAGCAACGTTGTTATCTACCGAGACGCCGAGGTTCGATAGTTCAACGTTCCCGATGGCTAACTGGAGCCCAAGCCCCAGGGCTTCGATCGCCCCGTTGGCATAAAGCGGCGGCAATGCTTGGTTCGGCTCACCCTGGGTGTTGCTGCGAATGTCCGACAGAAGCTGATTGTAGGCAGAAACGAACGATTGAACGTCCGAGCTCAGCTTCTGTGCGTCCTGAGAAACCGTTATAGTGCCGCTTCCCACTCCGTTTAGGTTGATGCTCAAACCTGGGATCGCGTTGGTTACCGTATTGCTCTGCGAATAGAATTGCTGGCTGTCCACCGTCAGGGCGGCGTTCTGGGCGCTTTGGATAGTAGTAAAAGTAGGAGCTGTGCCGCCGCTTAAGCTGGTCGAGACGGAAAACGCGCTGTTGGTTCCAGTTTGGTTTGCAACCAGTTCGAGCTCGTATGGATTGGTTGCCGCGCCAGTGTCGATAACTTGCGCGGTCACGCCAGTGTTGGCGGCGTTGATCGCTTGTGCAAGTCCGTCAAGCGTATCGTTAGAGCTGGTGACGTTAATCGTGTACTGCGTACCGCCCACGGTAAGCGTTACTGTTCCGGTGCCGACGGTACTGGTGTCGCTGGCGTAACCCTGCGAAACCGTCACCTGGTTGGTAGCAAGCTGCGTTACGTTTACGTAGTAGGTGCCGACCATTGGCGTGCCGCTGGTCTGGACGCTGAAAGGCGCTCCGCTACTGGTGGTCGCGTTCAATGGCAGGTTTGCGCCGTCCGACTGAAGGGCAAGCAGGCTGGTATTGAGCACGCTGAGGTCGCCTTTTATCGTTCCCAGAGCGCTGATCGATGCGGTCTCGCCTTGAATTTTCTGGTCGAGACTTGCGATCGGCTGTTCCCCAGCAGCCACGATCGCTTGTAGAATCGTGTTGAAGTTGATTCCCGCATAGTTTGGAAGACTGATTGGTGTCGGCGCCCCTGCCATTCGATCCTCCTTGGCTCTTTTCTAGCCGCTGAACGGCCGATTTGAGATTACTTTCCGGGAGCTTGTGCGTCTGACATGTCCAGGCCAAGACCGTTCGTCCAAAATGGAATAAGCTCCTCCGTCCATAACCCATTTCGGGGCGGTTCTTCTGCCGGTTTCACTAACGCCCGAAGCATCGGACGGCCTCGATAAAAAGGAACTACCCCAGCCAGCGAAACCTCCGCATAATTAAGATTTGTCAGCGCGTATTGAACCGTCAAATTGACGCTCTCGAGCCAGGTATCGTCGAACAGTAATATCGCTCCTGGATTGCAAAGTTTCCCTGCATACACAAAGTCAACGAATGTCGCGTCGAACCGATGATCGCCGTCTACAAACACAAAGTCGAAACGACTTCCCGCGCGGACAAGTTGGGGGAGCACCAACTCGGAAGGTTCCTCGTACAGTGTCACGAAATCAGCAAGTCCCATTTCTCGAACCGCATTAATCGCTGCATTGTCAAACGACGAGCGCTGGAACGGATCGATAACGACATGTGGGGCGAATGGTCTTCCCTGCCGTAGCATCGCCTCGAGGATTACGAGCGTAGAAATTCCCCATCCCATCCCAATCTCCAGCGTCGCCTGGCATAGGCGCATGCCGCATACCAGTGAAAGCACTCGGCAGCGCTCGGGCGTGAGCGAAATCGGAAATATATCGTGAAGCTGATGCTCCCCGCGAATCTTGCCATGGGCAAAGATAGCGTTGATTCGAGCGCGAACAAGCGCGGCTGCTGCTTCAAAGTCGCTCGGTTGCAAGACAATCCTCCTTAAAGGTGACAGGCGTTAGTGTTGGCTCGCCGGCCTCGACGCATCTAACAATCTCCGCTCCACTCGTCGATTTTCTTGCCGCATCTTGCGTTTTCTACGGCTGCCACAAAAAATCGTTCCAACTCCCTTATCGGCTTTATTTGTTCGTAGAGCACCTGACGTCGCTCGGCGACTTTTGCCCTGAGCGCGCGGCGAAAATCTTCGTCGCGCGCAATTCGCAAGTTTAGTTCGACGTATTCGTCGCCGGTATTGACTACAAGCTCGTCGCATCCCATCCGACGGTAAAAGCCCAGCGACAGTTTGCCTCTCATGAACCTTCCTGGGAGCGTGACCGCGGGCTGATCGACGGCGAGCGCCTCGATCGTGGTGTTGCCTCCCGACCAGTACCAGGGGTCGAGCACGGCGTCGGCAAGCCGGTAGATGTTGACGAAGCGGCTTACCGATTGACGCGGCAGGAAGATTACGCGATCGAGTACATGGCGAAATTTTTGAGACAAGCGCAGCAAGAACTTTCTGCGCCAATGAACGCTGTTGCCCTCGACGAGCACGAGCACACCTTTTGGATCTCTTTCGAGAATTCGCCCCAAGGCGGCGTCGAAGTCCGGATGGAGTTTGAACAAGCTTTGAGGGCAAACATACAGTCGCTTGTCTTCGGGCAGCCCCAGATCGGATCTCGTCAGTTCAGGCGTCGCCTCTGGTGGTAACACATACATCGGCAGATGTCGCATTCTAATAAGCCGCTCGGAATAGAAAGCGTCAGAGCCTGACTCTTCCCACTCGTTCGCTGAAAGGAAGTAGTCCATGTTGGGAATTCCGGTCGTCAGTGGATGTCCCCATGTGGTTAACTGCACTGGAGCAAGTCGCGCAAACGACAAAAAGTAAATCATCGGGTCCATCATGACGTCCAACGGAAAGAAGACGTCAGGCTTGAGCGCGGCCAAAGCTTCTTGGGCGGAAATTAGCTGCTTGGGTAGCTCGACGATATAGTCCGCTCCAGCCAGTACGTCTTTGCGCAGATGCGCTCGCGAGGCGGGAGAGCGCGGCGGTATCACGGCGATCACCTCGAACTGCGACCGATCCAGATGCCTGACGATCCCCATCGCGAGATGCGCGACGATGTGATTGCGGGAAAAGACAGTCGCGATCGCGACTCGCAGGCGTCGATTTGCACTCCCAGGTTTCTTACAATGTGGCGCAACCCATTGGAGGCGAGGGCATGCGTTAAGATGGATTTGAGCGATCGTCTCGCTCACTTGACGTTCCGCAATATCGTAGTAAGCGTGGCGAGAGCTTACGAAGTTGCATTCGCGATAGGGATCGTCAAAACGAAGCGTTCGCGTTTCGAGAAGCTGTTTGCATTCAATTGAGATCTGGTCAGACCAGTACTTTATGTCGGAAACTGATTCTGGGATAGCGGGGCAGAGCACAGCAAGACGCATTCTGACGTTGTGCATCGTAGGATTCAGTGCCAGAGCCGTACGGTAGGCTGCCGCCGACGCCATCGTCTTGTCTTGCTTATCTAATGCGCTTGCGAGTCCGAACCAGTAGTCGGCGCTTTTGGGAGCAAGAGCGAGGGCGCACGTAAAGTAGTAAGCAGCCGTTTCAGCATGGTCCGGACCGGCGGCCTCATTGCCGAGCGCGGCCCGCCCGGCCGCAGCGAACATCCTCGGATCCTTTGGGCTGAGGACTATCGAGTTGCGCGCAGCATCAAGGGCCGCGCGATGATGGCACAGGGCGATGTAAGCTTCGGCAAGCCCGAGCCAGGCGTTGGCGCACGTGGGATCCAGGCCGGTAGCTGTTCTGAGCAGACCGGCGGCTTCTGCTGCGCCGTCTTCAGGGTCCTCCTTGAGCAAAGCACAGGCTAAATTGACCAGCGCATTTACGGAGCCTGGAGCGCAAGCCAGCGCTCGTCTGCACAGGAGCTTGGCCTCGTTGTACTCGCGGTCGTTGATGTGCAACGCAGCAAGATTGGTGAGTGCGTCAACGTGAGAGGGATCGAGCTCGAGAACCAGTCGCAGATAGCGCTTGGCTTCTTCGTGGCGCTCTGCGGCGATACAATTCAGAGCAAGTCCGAAGATTTCATCCACGCTCGCGCAGTAACCCACCGTCTGCGCTTTGTCTCGAACCGAGATTGCCGATACACCCATAGCAATTACCTTAAGAAATTACCCTTTGCTGGGATGGCGCTGACGGCCGGTAAAGCCGTCAGCGCCGCACCTAAACGCCCGAGCTCTCGGGCTGAACTAGATCAACTGGGCCAGCTGTTGCGGTATTTGCTCGGCGTTTTTGAGCACCGCCACGCCCGACTGCTCCAGCACTAGTTGCTTGGTGAACTGCGCGAAGGTCGTGGCCACGTTGGCATCCTGAATGTTCGAAAGCGCGGCGGTCAGGTTCTGGCTTTCCGATTGGAGGTTAGAGGAAATAGTTGAAAGCTGTTGCTCATACGCGCCTATACTGCCGCGGTAGCCGGCCAGGGTCGAGAGAGCCGTGCTTACAGACGAGATCTGGGTTTGCGACGACCCCTGCGTCATCAAGTTGGGCCCCAGCGAAATTAGAATTTCTTGGCCGACTGCGAAGGTGACGCTGCTCGAGGTCGAAATCGAAAAGTCAGCGCCACTGCCACCCAAATTGTTGATCCAGTTGGCGCCGGAGCTGAGCGTGACGGTGCCCTCGTTCTGACCGTTGGCGGTGGTGATCGAAAACGTGATCGTGTCGGAGCTCAAAGACCCGGTCGTCTCGGCCGTACCGCTGCTGCTGATACTTTGTACGGTGAGCATCACCCAGTTTGGGCTATTTGGCCCGATGACGCCGGACGTGCCGCTGCTGGCAGCGAGATTAGCCGTGCCGGTGTCCAATGTCGTGCCTGTTCCGTAGGACACGACCGGACTTACTCCTCCAGTACTCGCTCCGGATTCATTATTGTAGTTGAACGTTACTCCGTAATAGTTATCACTGCTTAACTTTAGCCCGGTTGAAGGCACATTGAAGCTCAGCAGACCCCCCGCGGAGACGTTCGGCAAGGAGACCACGAGCTGATCTTGCGCGCTGTTGCTGGGTCCGACCTGGAATGTGACCTGTTGCCCTTGAAGCAGGCTGATACCGTTGAACTCGGTGCTTTGAGCGATGTTGTTGATCTCGGTATAGAGCTGTTGGAACTGCGCGTCCAACGATTGGCGCTGCGTGTTGTTGACGGTGCCGTCGGCCGACTCGTTGGCGATCTGTTGCATCGTCACCAGAGCGTTTCCGATGTTGGCCAGGGCGCCGTCCGCAGTTTGCAACATCCCCTGCGCATTGGCTGCGTTCGTGCTGTCTTGGTTGAGCGAGCCCAACAGGCCTGACATCTCAAGAGAAATCGCCAAGCCCGCCGGGTCGATCGCGGCGTTGACGATTCGCTGACCTGTCGCTAGCTGAGAGACCGTCTGATTCATCTCGGTCTGGTTGTTGGCCAGTGCATTGGCGGCGATGTTCGCCCCCATATTGGTGATAAGGCTGAGTGCCATCTGCTAATCCTCCTGTGCGGTGGATCGTTCTTTGGAAGCTTTGTGCTTCCACTCAGTAAGCTTAGCCTGAGCGCTAGCCGCGAGAGGTGTTTGGCGAGGCAAGGAAAGGAAGTTTCGTATGAGACAAAAAGTTGTCCCAGAGCTGTCCATTCATGTCGCGCTTCCGTAACAACTGAGAAAACGACCCTCGTCTGCCACTTTCGGTATTCGTAGGCCGCTCGAGTCAAAATAGGCTGGCAGCTAAGCGGCATAAGTTGGTTGAAATCGCGCATTTTTACGGCTCTGGCTGCTCCATTTACCGCTCACTTTTGAGCTATCCGGATCGTCGGGGCATCGATTTTGCTTTTCCTTGCTACTGCTGATGACAAAAACAGGTTTGACAGCCCTAGTGAAAATGCACGGGCTCGAGCCGGCTGAAGCGGCCGAGCTTCGGCTTCTAATCGAGCAAGCGCTCGAGAGGCTGCGCTCGAACTTAGTTGCGCTAAGTTCGACTCCAATAGTCTTTTCAGCTCCTAGCCTTCGTTTCGAAACATTTGGGCAATTAGAAAGCGAACTGGGAACAGCGAGCTTTCTGTTGGCGATCGAATCCGAAAATCAACTGAGAGGCGCGCTGGTTTTGTCGGGCCCGGTCGCGTGGGCCTTGAGCGCAGTGGCTGTGGGCGAAGACTTAAAATCGGCCGAGGCGCAACCTGCCAGTAACGCTGCTATTGAGCAAGCGCCGCTTACTCCAGTGGAAACGAAAGTTCTCTCCGCGCTGATTGGTCGGTCTCTCGAAGACGCTTTTGCCGAAACCTTCTCGCGACTGTTCGGCAGCGAGATTCGCGTGGTCCCGTTGAATATGGCCGACCGTAGGCGACTGGCCGTGTACATGCTGGGGCGCGACGAACAACTTGCAGTGGCATTGATTCAAACTTCGGTGGGTTCCATTCGAGGCCAAACAGCTTTTGTCTTGCCGCTGGCCGCGCTTATACCCGTGCGAGCGAACTTGCGCAGTGACCAATCTCGAGCCCGCACGGCATCTTCCAGGCGTCCGGCGCTTTTGCGAGCGCTGTTCGGAACCGAACTCGAAGTGCGCGCAATATTTGCCGATATAATAGTGCCGCTCGCGACTGTGCGCAGTTGGCGCGAGGGAAGCGTAATCAACCTGGGAAAACGTCTCGATAGCGCGGCGCATGTGGATCTACGGTGCGCCAACGTTCCGATTTTCCAAGGGATGGTGGTGGAGGATCTCGGATGGCGCAAAGTTTTGATTCGAATGAAAGGACGGGAGAATGGACAACCAGAGTCGCATGCTTTCGTCGCTTAACAAGTCAGCTCAGACTGACGGCTCACCTAAGACAAACTCTCCGTCGGCAAACTCCAACGGAGAGCCGAGCGAACGTCTACCGTTTCAGCTCGGTCTCGACGGTAGTGAGCTAGCGCTCTTGGCTCAGGTGCCGATGACGGTCCAGGTGGAAGTGGGACGCGCCACCTTGACGCTTGGCGAGATCCTGTCAAACGTCGACGTGGGAACAAGCATCAAACTTGACCGGCGCGCCGGCGATCCAGTTGAAGTTTATGTCAACGGAACGCTTTTTGCGCGAGCCGAAGTGGTGGTTGTGCAGGACCAGATCGCGGCTAAGATAATCGAAATCGTCGACGGTGCTCGCGATCAACGGCCTTCGGGACTTCGTTGACTGTTTAGAAAAGCGATGAGCGACGAAACGGTGAGTTCGCGCCCCATTCGAGTGTGTCTTGGGAATGGGGCGCCCAGCGAGTTTAGCGGATACCTGACGCGTCTTGGCCTTGAAGTTGTGAGTTTTGCGCAGAGACAACACGCCGATTTGTACGTGGATTTTATCGGCGCAAGGCCGGCAGGAGTGCCGACGGTAAGCCTCGATCTAACCGCGCGCAGCGGCTCAGAGCCGCGTCGTGGGGCTGACTTTGCAAGCGATAACTTGTTAGCGGCCGCTACTTTTGTGTTTTCACACGCGTTGAAACTCGCGCCTCCTTTTCTGACCGGCGACCCAGACATGTTCTTTTGCGTGCGGGCGGCGATTTGCGTTGCGGCCAGTCCGGTGCCCGTGCTGATCGAAGGCGAAGTTGGCTCGGGCAAGGAAATGATGGCGCGTCTCATTCATCACGCCAGCGGACGCGCCGGCAAATTTTACATTGTGAGCTGTGCGGCGCTCGACTCAGCAGGGTCAGCGGCGGCGATCGGCCACGAGTCGCGGTCAGAACCGCAAGCACCATCGCAAGGCGGTCTTGACTTCTCGCGGTTGGTTTACGGGGATGGTTCCCCAGGCACCCTTTTCATCGACGACGTGGGAGAGCTCTCCAAGGCGAATCAGCTGATACTGTTGCAGGCCCTTGTTGCAGGGGAGGCGTACATCGACGCGCCTGGCCGCGTTTCCCAGCTTAGGCCTGTTGCGGCAACCAGTGTTCGCTTAAGCTCTTTGGTGGAACGTGGCGAGTTTCGTCAGGACCTTTACTGGCGAATCAACGCTTTTACCCTCGAGATACCAGCCCTGCGCCGTCGTCAAGCCGACATCCCGATTTTGGCTAATTATTTCTTGCTTCGAGCTAATCCGAAACGGCGAATCAGTTTGTCCGCTTTGCGGATGCTCAGTCACTATCCGTTTCCTGGCAACGTACGTGAGCTCAAAAATTTGATGGCGCGACTGGCGATTGCGCCCTTGGAGGCCGGTGGGCATCTCGTCGACACGCCCGATGTGCGCCGTCACTTGGGCCTTGCCGCCTTGGAAACCAAGGAAGACGAGGAAAGCTCGGCCTGGAAGGCGCGCCGCGAACAAGCGCGCCGCGAAATGGTGTTAAGAACGATAGCGAGTTGCGGAGGAAACAGAGCCGAGGCGGCAAGACGTCTGGGAATCAGCCTGCGGGCGCTCCAGTATCACATCACCAAGGCAGGGCTTTCAAAACCCAGGCGCAGAGTAACTGAAGCGCTTGCGGCGACGTCACCAGTGGCGCCCGAGCAAAGCTTAAAGACTCAGCAACTGCCAGCGATCGAAGACGCGGTCGGAGCTGACGGTTCGCCACTTGAAATGGACGAGCAGCTGTTGGACTACCGACTGACCGAGACGACAGGCCGCGGCCGCACGCAATTTTCCACGGTCTGAAAGGTAAGCTGGCGAGCAGTAATTATGGAGAATGAGCGACCTGTTCGCGCGTGGCGCCTTGACATAGCAAGTCTAGTCGGCGCAGCTTTGGGGCCTACTTGCATCCTTTTGGGTCAGTACTTGGAGGGAGGAGATCCGCTTTCTCTTTTGCAGAGCACAGCGGCTCTGATCGTGATCGGTTCAACCATTGCAGCGTGTTTTTTATCTTTCACTCCGAGTTACCTTTTTGCCGCGGTACGCGATCTCGTCAAAGTCGTGGGCGAGGACGCACCCAATCCATATGACCTCATCGAGCGCATACTGGCTTACAGTATGGTCTTTCGCAAAGAAGGACCTGTGGCTTTGCAAAAACGCAGCGCGGCCGAACCCTACCCGCTGCTGGCGACAGGGCTCAACTTGCTGGCCAGCAACGTTTCCGAAGAAACACTGACGCTCGTGATGGAACGCGCGTACCATGAACGGATGCGAATGAATAATGCCGGTGCCGAAGTGTTCGAAGCCGCTGGCGGGTATTTGCCGACTTTTGGAATTTTGGGCGCCGTTCTGGGGCTAATACATACGATGCACAGCCTGGCCGACCCATCAAAGGTCGGCATCGGCATCGCCACAGCTTTTGTCGCTACCGTTTATGGAGTAGGCCTTGCGAATTTGGTTGCTTTTCCGGTCGCCAGGAAGATGCGGGCTCGCGCGCAGCGAGAAAAACAGTTGGATAAGATCGTACTGACCGGAATAAAGGGCATAAAGTCTGGTTTGATTGGTACCGCGCTGCGTCAAGTGCTGACCGAAGGCTCGATCGAGATCGGCGGTGCCCGGCCACCGATTCTGGTCAAGAGCGAGCAATCAACTAAATCCCAGGCAGCAGCTTGATAGGGCGTAGGCACGCGACAGTCGAGCGAGGGCAAATTTCATGATCGAGGCCGAAGAACCAGAAGAGCGCGGCGGACACGAATCGAGCGAGCGATGGTTGATTTCGTACGCCGACTTCATAACGCTGCTGTTTGCTCTGTTCGTGTTGCTGTATGCGGTGTCGATGGCGAGCGAGGCGGACCGGAACAAGGTGTGGCACGCGGTCGTCACGGCTTTGGGTCATCGGCCTTATATGGGAGGCGGGCGGCCCGACATGGGAGCAAGCATCAAGGGCGACCAGCCGCCAGCCGAGGAGCTGGCCGACCAAGCGCTGGCCGTCGCGCGCCGGGCGATCGAACATAGCCTTCAGGCACACGAAAACTCGGGCGTCACAGTTAAGCTTGACGAAAGCGGGCTCACGATCAGTCTTGCGGCCGCGCGGTTCTTCGAAAGCGGCAGCGCCGAAATCAATCCCAGCCAAAAACCGGTCTTGAATGCCGTGGTTGCGGCTATTTCGAAACTTAAAAACCCAATTCTGGTCGAGGGTTTCACCGATTCGATCCCGATTCACAACGAGCACTTCGAGGACAACTGGGATCTGTCGGCGGCTAGGGCGGCTCACGTACTACGCTATATTCTCGAGCAATCGAAGTTGCCCCCGGAGCAGTTGTCGCTGGCTGGCTACGGGCCTTACCATCCGATCGCCAGCAACGACACCGAAGAGGGCAGAGCCCTCAACCGGCGGGTGGATATCTTTATTCCGAGAATGAGCCTCGTAGCGAAAACGCGCCAGCCGCCATTGTCCCATTGATATGACTCAACGCTTCGAGTTTTGGCATCAGGCTGTAAACGCCGAACAGCGGCTGGTCTGGGAAAGCCTTCACGACAGTCTCGCGTCGTTTTGGCGCCGCCATCTTGGAGTGGGGATGCCGGTCGAATTCGAGCGGCTGAGTTTAGAGACGTTTGGCCGTCTGTGCGAGCTGGAACTGGGCGCCGGCTACTACACCACATTTACGGTCGGGGCGACAAGAAGCAAGGCGATGCTGGCCCTAAGCGGCTCCTTGGCGCGGGAGATTTTGGAACTTCGCCTTGGAGGAGCGACCGATGGTGAGCGAGAAGGTCGAGAGGGGTTTACTCCGATCGAAGAAGCGCTTCTCGAGCAGATAGCTTCGGTAGCGATCCAATGCATCGACCAGGTGTACACCTCGGCAGGGCTCGGCCCGGTCGGTGGAGCGAAGCGCGTGCGACGGCTGATCGATGCGGCCGCGTTCAGCCCGACCGACCATCTAGTGGTCTGTCACTTCACGGTCAGCGATCGTCCGGGGGAGAACAAAATTCTGCTCGCGGTTCAAAGCACGTTGGTCAACGCCTTGCGCCCGACGATCTCGCTCGAAAAACAAGCTCCGACCAAGACGGTCCACACGACGGCGCGTGTGGTCGAACTTCCGGTCGAGGTCGACGTCGTCTTGGGCGTCTGGCGTGTGCCACTAAAAGAACTAAGTGGCTTGCAGCCAGGCCGGGAGATTTTGCTTCCGGGCCCAAGCGAGGTCGCATTCTGGGTGGGGAAACAGCGTTTGCACGGTTTGCACATGACGGTGGAGGAGCGTCGACTGGTTTTGAAGGTAGAGCGTCGGATTAGCCCTTATGGCGAGTGCTAAAAGCGTGGAAGAAGTTGCAGTCGAGGTCAGAGCCGTGCTGGGGCGGCTCAGGCTTCCGGTGAGCGCGCTCGCCTCGCTCAAGGAGGGCGATTGCGTGGAAATCGAGCGGGTCACCGACGCTCCAGTAAAGGTAACGTTTGTGGTGAACGATAAGCCGTTCGCCCACGCAACGCTCGAGCGTCGCGAGTCCGAGCACGTGGCCGTGGTGACCGCCACGGCTCATCCTTTGGAAAAGGTGGCTGTGTTTTCAAAATGGCGTCTGAACAAGGAAAGACACCACGAAAGCTGAGTGGATTGGACAAAGCGGTAATCGTGATGCTCAACCTTGAACGCCCCGTGCTAGCCAAGGTCTTCAAGCGTTTGAGCGCCGGTGAAGTTGCACACATCTTCCGCCACTTCGAAACGGAGTTTTCCGAGCGCCAGTTTACTCAAAACCATTTTATGGCCGTAGCACGTGAGTTTTTGAAACTTGCCCGCCGCGACTCATCGAATCACCTCAAGGAGGCGATTGCTTTGGCCTTCGGCGACCATGCGTTCGACCAAATCGTGCGCTGGGACAGTTGGCGCGCTATCGCCGACCGGATCAAACCAGGGGCGCTTGCCTCGTTGCTTGCGAACGAGCGACCGCAGACGGTTGCTATCGTGCTCGGCCAGCTGCCGGCACGCTATGCCGCCGATGTTGTAGCTGAGCTCCCCAAGGAGCTTGCCGCAAAGGCGATCGAACGGCTGGCTTACGCTGAGGGGGTCAGCGGCGCGACGCTCGATGCCATATTCCAGGCGATCGAGGACAATCTCGGCGGGCAGGTGCAAGTTGGCGCAACCGGTAAAGGCGAAGGGGTTCAGCGGGCTGCCGGAGTTCTCAACCAACTCGACTCGGAGAAGGCAAACGAAATTGTCGCCGCAATTCGCCAGGCGGATCCTGACTGCGCTGCCGCCATCGAACAGGAAATGTTCCATTTTGAGGACCTGCTGCGGCTGGACAACAGGAGCCTTCAGCTCGTACTGGGTAGCTGCGAGCCAGCGCGTCTGGCGGTGGCCCTCAAGGGTTTGTCGCCAGACAAAACAGCAACCGTATTTGGAGCTTTGTCGGAGCAGGCTGCCCAGGTCGTGAAAGAGGAGATGGAGGCTATTGGGCCAGTGCCGCTTCGCGAAGTTCAGGCGGCGCGCAGAGAATTAATCAATTACGCGCTCCAGCTCGAGCGCGAAGGCAAGGTCTACGTTCGGGTGCGAGACCAGCTCGTGACGTAACTCGGTTCGTGCTGCCGGCAACGAAGCGCGGTATTTGGTAATGTGGCTGTCGAAGTTAATAGCCGCCAGGTATTTGCTGTGCAGCTTTTTGGCGGTAGCGCTGGTCTGGTCTAGGGTTCCGGCGTGGGGGCTCGAGGGAAACTTCGTGTCAGCGACGCTCTCGGGTGACCCCTATACGGCAGCTTCGGCGGCCACTGGTGTACCGGTGGATCTCTTAGCAGCAGTTGCGGGGGCAGAGAGCGGCTACCATCCGTGGGCGCTCAACATTGCTGGCAAGCAAGTGTACTGTCGCTCGCGGGCCGAGGCGCAGGCGCTTTTGGATGCGTCGGGTGATGACGTGGACATTGGGCTTATGCAAGTCAACTGGCGTCGGTGGGGCAAAAAATTTGGTCTTAGCAAGCGCGAGTTGCTCGAGCCCGTCGTCAATCTCCTGGTGGGGGCCCGCATTCTCAAGCTTTGTCTCGAACGGCAGGGAGCTCTCTGGGACCGTATCGGTTCCTACCATTCTGCCCGCCCCGCCGAGCGCTCGCGTTACAACCAGGAAGTCTACGCCGCCTACCTGCGCTACATGCGCGGCGAACTTCTTCCCGCTTCACGCTAAACATCCCATCCAGCTCGCTCGTCGATATCCTAAATTCTGATTAGCCGAAATCAAGCCACAAACTGCTTAGGCTGCAGCTTTATTTTGCCTTTGCGGGCAAACAAAGCCGCGAGTGTTGCTTTCGCATCTCAAGCCTAAAAGGCCCAACGATTTTCGAAATGTCCGTTTGCGGTATACGCGAAATTTCTCGAAGAGCTTTTCTTCGTCAGTTTCTGACCGCTACAAAACGAGGCCGAAAAAACAAACCGCGCTTTACTTGCAGCGTTGTAACGTTCTGAAACAGTTGGTTGCGTCTTCGATCCTCCAATCGTTTCCTATCGAGACGTATCACGTGTCTGACGGCCGAAGCGAACCGATAGCGGCGCTTACGGAAAAACGACGGACCGGCTCGTGCCGTTTGTGGAGAACGAAAACCTTCTTCGTTTTTTGCACTTTGGATGGAAACCGGACGGAAAAGCTTTTTCTTAAAAATCTGAAAACCTCAACTGGTGGCGCAATCGATTAAGTTTTACAACTCTCTTGGCGCGCCTCTTGCTCCAAAGCACGGGCGTGCAAGTACTGAGTCCTTACCAGATCGTGATGGAGTCAGCGCTCAGGGCGCGTAGCGCTCGAGCAGACGTACTAGCGCAAAATGTGGCAAACGCCGACACACCTAATTATGTCAGTCGCGATCTCAAGTTCGAGGACATGGTTAGGAAGCTGGTACAAGAAGAAGGCGACGTCGACAAGACCCAACAGCTGACGATTGCCGCCGAAAACCTTCGGGCAGACGGTAATGACGTCGACCTGACGCAGGCTCTAACGCGCGTTTACGAGAACGCTTTGAACTTTTACGGAACGTTGCGGCTCTATCGTGACTCGCTCAACCGGATCAAGATGGCAGCGAGCTGAGCCCGAGGCTTTGCATGGAGGCTTAAATGTCGATTGAGAGCGTCCTCGAAATAGCGTCAAGCGGTCTTGTAGCGCAGTCTCACAGAATAAACCTGGTTTCCCAGAACCTTGCCAACGCCGACTCAGTTTCCTCGCCGGAGGGTGGCCCATATCAGCGGCGGTTGCCGGTGTTCGTTGCGAGCCCGCTTCGGCAAGATTCATCAGAATTGGGCGTTAAGATGGTGGCGGTTTTGCGTGACGAAAGCCCACCCCAGATCGTTCACGACCCGTCCAATCCTCTGGCTGACGAAAAAGGCAATGTACGGCGTCCGGCGATCAATCCTGTCCTGGAGATGGTCGATCTGATCGAGGCTTCGCGCTCGTACGAGGCGAATCTGTCGGTGATCGAAAGCGCTAAATCGATGGCGCTTAAAACGATAGACCTTCTGCAATGAGTGTGACGCTTGCAATTCAGGATCTACCAGATGTAACGCCGCTTGCAACGACCGAAAGCTCCCACGCGGCCTCTGAAAGCGGCTTTAGCAAGGCTCTTGCCAAGGTTAACGAGGTGCTCAAAGAAGCCGACCGGATGGCATCGGGCTATGCAACCGGTGAGGTCGGTCTCACCGACGCGGTGCTCGCTGCCACGCGCGCTGACGTCACGTTCAGCCTTGCGATGGCGCTTCGGAACCGAGCGCTTGCGGCATACCAGGAAATCATGAACATGCAGGTGTGATCGCGCGATGGTTGAGTGGATGCGCGCAAAGCTAGCTTCCCTATGGCCGCGAATAAAAAAACTCAGAGAACGCAACCGGCTGTACTTCGATCTTTCGATCGTCGCGGCGCTGATAACGCTAGCAGTGTGCCTGGCCTTCTATGAATTCAATCCGGGGGCGATGACAGTGCTTGCGTCTAACCTTTCCGATGCCGATCGTACAGCGCTGGCTCTGCGCCTTAGAAGAAACGGAATCAAATTTGTTCTGGGTCAGGACTCGATCAGCGTTCCAGAGCGTGATCTGGCCCGTGCGCAGGCACTTTTGGAAGGCGGACCGACTTTTGGAGGAGGCACTACAGGCTTTGCGCTTTTCGATCAAGGCGGGTTTGGCCGAAGCGACTTCGAAGAGCAGGTGGCTTATCAACGGTCGCTTCAGGGCGAACTTGAGCGCACCATCATGGACATCAGGGGCATCGAAAGTGCTCGCGTGATGCTGGCGATGCCGCATCCGTCGCCTTTCGCGCTGGGCGCCCCAGAGGCCGCGCGTGCGTCGGTTCTTCTTACGACAGCGCCCGGGGCCATGATCGACACGGCTGTTGCGGGCGCTATTGCCCATCTGGTGGCTTCTTCCGTTCATGGTTTGCGCCCAGAGGCGGTTACCGTGACCGTGAACGACGGCTTGGTGCTTTATCCTCCACCGGACCGAGGAGAGCTCTCGGATGTCATTCGGGTGCGCGACGAAACGGAGACCCGGCTAAAGAACAAGGTCTCGAGCCTTCTGCAAAAAATCATGGGCGCGAGCAGATTTGCGGTAGAGGTCGCGGTTACTCTCGATACCTCGCACGCTACCAGTAAGGAGGAGATATTCGGCGATGGCAACGGCCGCGCGATCCTGAGCGAGCAGCACAGCAGCGAGCCACCGCCGACGGCGGTCGGTGGAATACCTGGGCTTACCACGAATTTGCCGCGGCCTACGCCCGCCGCGACTCCCACGCCAGCACCTGGAGCAGCGACATCGCCACCGAGTGGGGCTCCGAATTCGTCGACCGTGGTGCTCCCTCAGGCTCAGACGACGGAGCTTGCGCGCAAGGACATTATCAATTACCAGCCCTCGAAGCGCGAAATTAGCACCGTTTCAGGTCCGATGAGAATCCTGCAGATTTCGGTGGCCGTGGTTCTCGACGGAACTTATGAAGGAGGCGTTTTCGCGCCGCTTCCGCCCAAGCGCCTCGAGGCGATCAAAAATTTGGTGGCAGCCGCAGTTGGTGCGCAGGTCGATCGAGGCGACGTCGTCGACGTCGAAAGCGCGGAGCTTTCTCGTCCGTACGTGCCTCCTCCGCCAAGCCCTGCCACCCAGGTGCGGCTTCTTCTGAACAATCCGCTCTACCTCTATGGGTCGTTAGGCATAAGCGCGGCCCTCGTTCTTGGCATACTTTGGCTAATCGCGCGAAGAGTTAAACGGCGGCGCAAAGGCGCTTACACGATTGCAACAAGCGACGCGGACTTAATCAAACAAGCGGCGCGCGAGCCCGCTGGCGCTACACCCTCGTTGACGTCGATCGACGATATTCAGGACTACAACCGGTTGCGTCAGGAGATGAACCAGGAGGCAGAAAACGACCCAGAAGCTGCGGCGGCGATTCTGCGGTCTTGGATGGAGCAGGTTCATATCGCTTCGGAAGAGCGCTCCGCTGAGTCGATACCGACCGAGAAGGCGGCATGAAGGAAATGTTGCAAGAATACCATTTTCCGAAGCTCGCACAGTTGGTGGGTCGAGCATCCGAACCGGCGCATCGCCACGCAGACCGGGAATCGAAAGCTTTACGCGTTGCTGTGGAGCAAGCATACGAGCGGGCTCTAATCGAAGCCCGCCAAGCAGTTAAACAAGAGGCGCTGGCAGCATTAAAAGCGGCGCGTCAGCGCGGTTTCGAAGAGGGGCTGGCGAGAGGGCTCGAGCGCGCAACACAAGTGATTGACGCGCTCAAACGTGCGATCGCAGAGGTTGACGAAATGCGAAACGGTCTCGCCAAAACGCTAGAGACATTCTGCGTCGATCTTACCTTGGCGATCGTAAGCCGACTAATCGAGGAAGAGGTGGTGAGGGCAGAGTTCGTAAACACTTTGGTCCGCTATGGCGTCGAAGCTTTGGCGCCGCATAAACCGGTCAGGATTAGCCTTAACCCCGCGGACATCTCGATTCTGGGTGCTCGTCTAGCCGCTTTGCCCGTCGAGGCCGACGAAAGCGTTGCCCCGGGACACGCGCGCGTGGAAGCGGCGGAGCTATTTGTCGAGGGCGGGATTGATCAAGCCTTCGAGCAAATTAGAGCTTCGATTCTCAAAACGCGGGCGCGTAGAAACAAGGGCGGACGACAGCGATGACGCAAGCCGCCGAGTACATTGCCGCGCTCCCCAAGGTGTCGTTCCCAACGAAGGGAAGACTGACTCGCTCGGTGGGGCTTTTGCTAGAAGCGACCGGACCAGATTTGCCTGTCGGCGCCCTGGCGACTGTTCAAGAAGGAAGCACCAAAATCATCTGTGAAGTTGTGGGTTTTCATTCGAACCGTCTATTCCTGCTTGCCCTGAGCCGTGCAGTCAAGCTGTCGCCGGGCGCGACCGTTGCGCCGCTCCATCTTACGTTTAGGGCTGGTCCCTGGATGATGGGACGAGTGCTCGACGGGCTGGGGCAGCCGCTCGACGGAGGGCCGGAACCCGATCCTTTGGATGGGGAGGAAATCGAGCTCGATCCGCCCGTGCTGAACCCGATGGACCGGGCCGTGGTGTCGAAGCCGCTCGACGTCGGGGTGCGCGCCATCAATGGCCTGCTTACGCTAGGCGAGGGGCAGAAGATCGGCGTGTTTTCGATGCCCGGCGTGGGCAAAAGTATCCTGCTTGGAATGATGGCGCGCGGAACGGACGCCGACGCTAACGTAATCGCGCTGATAGGCGAACGGGGACGAGAGGCGCGCGAATTTATCGAAGATATTCTGGGTCCCGACGGGCTTCGCCGCTCGGTGGTGATCGCCGTCACTGGCGATATGCCGGCGCCGATGTGGATAAAAGGGGCAGCACTGGCCACAGCGATAGCCTCGTTTTTGCGCAAAAACGGCAAGCGCGTGTTGCTGCTCATGGACAGCTTGACGCGAGTCGCGATGGCTCAACGCGAAGTGGGACTCGCAAGCGGCGAACCGCCGACCGCCCGCGGCTATCCTCCCTCAGTTTTCGCCTTGATTCCTCGTTTAGTCGAACAAACGGGCGGCGCTAACGGCTCGGGCAGCATCACCAGCATATATACCGTGCTGCTCCACGAAGAAAACGACCCGATCGGAGAGCTCGCCAAGTCGACGCTCGACGGCCATATCGTGCTCAGCCGTGAGCTTGCATCCCGAGGACATTACCCAGCTATCGATCCGTTGAGCTCGGTCTCGCGCGTGGCCCATCGCGTGAGCTCACCGGAACACAACCGCGCTAGGATGCGCTTTCTGGACCTTTATGCGCGATGGCGAGAAGCGGCTGAGTTGATAGCACTAGGCTCCTACAACCCTGGTACGGACCGGCGAATGGACGAGGCCGTGGCCGCGCATGAAAAACTTGAAACTTTTCTCAGACAAGACATGAACCAACGAGTGACTCTAGAAGAGAGCGTGCGAGAGCTGGAGGAAGCGGTCAGCTGATGGGTGCCAAAAGCCTGATAGATCGTCTGGTGAAAATACGAGGAATCCACCTCGAGCGCGAAACCTATCGTCTTAGGTCGAAGGTCGATGCGCGATGCTCGCTTGAGCGAGCGGAAAACTCGGCGCAGACAATCGCGCGGCAGGTGTTGGAAGAGGCAAAAGTCCTTTCGGATCTAGCCATCTTGGGGGAGGCACGCATAAAAAACGCGCGCTGCGCCAGTATCCTTAGCCGCGAAATAGCCAGCACGAGTCAACGCGTAAAACAAATTTATTACCGTTACGTCGCCGCCCAGAAGCTCCAGCGAGCGTTGGCGCTGCGAGAAGACCGGGCTCGTGAAGACAAGCTCGACCGAGAGAGCGAACAGTTTTTGGGATGGCGACGCACACGTTGCCGGGAGAGTCACTAAATGGAGCATCTAATTAGCGTCGTGGCAACGCATCTCGGGTTATCTGAGCCTCGCTCGAGCCTGACCCCACGTCAGTCGGTCCAGGTAGACAGCGACGATTTCGGGACGATGCTGGGGGGTGCGCTAAGGCCAGGCGCGACGCACGAACCTTTCAGACCCGCGGCCGTAAGCCAAACCAGCCGTGAGCCTGCTTCCACGGTCCATCAGGGCGCGCGCAAAGACCTTTTGCCTTCAGAGACGAGCATGGCGTCGCCAAGCCGCGGCCAAAAATCGGGCGGGGAGCGAACTGGTCGATCCACGAACGCGCCGAAAACAGTGACTGGAAGCTCATCTGATACACAAGAAGTCCACTCAGCAAAGTCGGCAACGAAAAGGGCGAACACGGATCAGCCTGACCGTGCAAACGGTAACGGACAGCCTTCCGGATCGAGCGAGTCATCAAAGGGATCGGATTTTGTTTCTGGTTCACCCGCTGGAGGTGCCAAACGGAGCGGGAGTCCGATTGGGAAGGATGGCGAAAAAAACGTTTTCTCCCAACGTAGACAGTTTCAATCCGAAAAGAGTCCATCGCAGGCTCAGAAGGATTCGTCCAATTTTCAAAAAAAACCTCAGCAAAACGCTTCCCAGCAACAAAATTCGCAGGGGCAGGGCGCGCAGCAGCAAGGCTCCGAGGCGCGAAGCCCGAGCAAAGACGCGGCCGACAGTACCGCTGTTGTCAACGGTGGCTCAGACAAAGGCGGCGTTGTCACGCCGAGCAGTGGGATGCCGAATGACGGTTCGCGTTTTTCGATAAAAAAGGTTTCGCAGCCGTCAGGCCCCGAGCAGGATGCGCCGGTGAGCGCGAATGCTGAAAGCGCTAGGCCACAAGGTACGTATCGCGCTGTGGCGCAGACAGCAGACTTGCAAAACGCAAGCAAGCGCGGAGACGGGCAAACCGACCCCGTGCAAAAAGAAATTGGGACACAAGTTTTTAGCGATAAAGGTATCTTGCAAGTTGACTCAGGGGAAGAACCTAAGAAAGGCGCAAGCGCACCCCATATCTCCGAGTCGAGAACGGCCTTGTCGGCTAGCGCGACCCCTGAAAAAGCGGCAGGCGCGGCAACACGGGAAAACGATAAGGCGATCAACCCGAGCTCGATTGGCGAAATGGTGTTTAAAAACCTGCCTGAGACGCGAGGCTCGTACGCTGACTTGCTGCGCTACAGCACGTCAGCTGGCGGTGAATTACTTGGGCGGGTCGGCAAGCCGCCGATGATGTCTTCGACGAGTTATGGGGAGTTAGCGCCGGCGAATGAATCGCGCGTGGTTCAATCGCTTGAAGCTTATGCTCGGTTTACGGCTGCGGAAGGCGGAGTTCATGTGGCTCATCTTGTAGTGGAGACGGGAGAGTCGAGTACGCGCGCCGTCGTGCGCGAACAAGCGGGAGCGGTCGACGTTCGCGTGGTGACTTCCAGCACAACAAGCGCAGACGCAATAACGAGCGAGCTTCCAACTTTGCAAAAAGCTTTGGACGCCACGGGCGTGAGGCTTAAAAGCGCACAGGTTTACAGTGAAGGCAAAGACGCAGAGGCTGAAAGGCGCAGTGGGAATTGGATGAACGAACGATCGAAGGGCAATTTGCGCGATCTTTCGAGTGAAGAAGTTTTTTTGATCAAGGAGAGTCAAAGATGACGACAGGCATCGCAAGTTTAATGGGTGCGGCGGGAGGAGCACTTTCTTCTGCCATCGGTGGCGCAAGCGCGACTTCGAGCTCTGCTCCAACGCTCAGCGAAGCCGACTTTTTGCGGATTTTGACCGCAGAGGTTCAGAACCAGGATCCGACCACTCCAGTGGATCCTACCCAGTTTGCGAGCCAGCTCGTTCAGTTTGCAGATTTCGGAGAGCTGCAAAGCATCAATAACACCTTGCAAAATCCGCCCCAACCGACGCTTGCGCAAAGCGCAGCGGCATACGTGGGACGTTCCGTCGTGGCGTCCGGTAACCAGATAGGTGTGGCAAGCGGTAAAGCGACTTCGATTCTTTTCACTCCCCCTGTTGCCGGCAACTACACCGCGATCATCGCCAACGCAAGCGGCACTCCCGTAGCCAGTGTTACACTCAAGAATCTGCAGGCGGGTCAGTTGCAGACGTTTACATGGAACCCTCCCTCGTCAACACCCTCTGGTACCTATACCGTGTCGATCGTCGGCGCTAACGGGGCGCCGGTCACAGGTTTGCAGGAGATGGGAGTAGTTCAGACCGTGTCGACCTCGCAAGGCAGCGTGGTGCTCAATCTGGGAGGGTTGGTTATTCCAGCAAGCGCCGTGACCGCGATAGGACAAGTGAGCGCGGCGCAATAGTTTTGAGTTTTCAAGGAAGGGAGAAAGCATCATGTCGGAAGGTTCTCTTTCAATTACCGGGACCGGGCTTCAAGGTGTCGATACCGCGCTCCAGGCGGTTTCGGACAATGTGGCGAACGTGAACACGGATGGGTTTAACTCCGAGACCGTAGAGTTCGGGACGATCCTTGGCTCATACGTAAACGGCAACGAGATCGGCGGCGGAGTTCAAGCGCTCGGCGTGGCGCGAGACTTTAGCCCTGGAGCTATCGTGCAGACGAGCGACCCAACTAACATGGCGGTTCAGGGCAACGGCTTCTTCATCTACCAGACGCCGGCGGGTCTGCAAGTTTACTCGCAGAACGGCGGCGTGAACGTTGCCGCGGATGGTACGCTCGAGGCGGCTAACGGCTACAAGCTTTTGGGTTATGCGCTGAGTCCCAATGGCACACGCGCTGGTACCTTGAGCCCCATCAAGATTCCGCAGGGGCTTTCGGCGCCACAAGCGTCGACGTCGATCACGCTTAGCGGCAATCTAAACGCGTCCGATCCGGTGATCACCGGCACGGCGATTAACCCGAGCGATCCCACCACTTATGACGCTTCGGTTAGTGTAACCGTCTACGATAGCGTGGGCACGAGCCATGTGGTCACGTTTTATTTCCAAAACGCCGGAGCAGGAGCCTCCCCTGGCACAGAACAATGGAATTGGTTGGCGACTCTCGACGGGTCTACTGCTGGTTTGAGCAATAACACAGGCTCCTTCACGTTCAACACCAGTACGGGGACGATTAGCTCAGGTGGCGTGCCAGCAAACCCGCTCACTGCGACTCCAGCGGGTGCCGCTCCTCTCTCTTTGAGCCTCAACTTCAACGCGCTTACCCAGTTCGCCAGTGGCGACGCCCTGTCGGGTTCCGCTAATGGTGCGCCTGCAGGAACTCCGCAGCAAATAGAGATAAGCAACAATGGCGTTATCTCCGTATCCTATTCGAACGGCCAGAAAGTGGAGGTTGCGCAGGTGGCGCTGGCTACATTCACCGGTACGCAGGGGTTGGCATTGACCCAAGGCGGAATGTACGAGGCCACCGCTAGTTCCGGAACACCGACGATAGCCACCCCAGGTGCGGGTGGTGCGGGGTTGATCGAAGCGAGCGCAGTCAACAGCTCAAACGTCTCGCTCTCGGCCCAGCTCGTCAATTTAGTGGTTTTGCAAAACGATTACGAAGCGAATGCCAAAGCGCTACAGACCGAAGCGAGCGTACTCGCCAGCATTTTAGGCATCCAGATTCCTCCGGTCTAAGCGAAATTAACCTCGAGTAGGGAGAAGGCAAGGGTGACGGGCAAGATCGGATACGCAGTCGCCTTGGTCGCGACGATCCTGGCGGCCTTCTTTGGCTACGAATATTACTTCGCCGACACTCACGCCAAGGGTAATGGGGCGCCTACGCCTCCCGTGTACGTAGAAATTCCGAGCCTAAGCGTGCGGCTGGCAGATACGGGCACCGAGCATTACATCAAGGTCACGCCAGTGCTCGCTGTCAAGAAGGGTAGCGAGCAGCTGATCAAAGACCGGCTGCCGGTGGTGCGCGACTTGATGGTTACCGTGATAAGCGCAAAGCAGTCGTCCGAGTTGATGACGCCGCAAGGCAATGCGGGGCTTAAAAAGGAGCTGGTAGAGGCGCTCGATCGTTCGTTTCATGACGGCGTCGTTGCGGTTTATTTCAGCGACTACTTGGTCGAATGAAGCTTTCAGCAAAGCGAACGCTTATCGGATTTGGAGTTTTGGCGCCGATCGTAGCGCTCGGCTCCGAAGCCCGCGCTTTTACGGTAAGTATCGACACTGGAGCACGGGCGGCGGAGCCGCTCGAGGTGGCGGCGCTACTGACTCTTGTCGCCATTGCCCCCGCGCTTGTGGTGATGCTCACCTCGTTTACCCGGATCGTGATCGTTCTGTCGCTTCTGCGCCAAGCGCTTGGTCTCCAGCAGACGCCGCCAAATGTGGTGCTGACGGGTCTTGCGTTGTTCCTGAGCGTTCTAGTCATGGCGCCCACGTGCCAGAAGATAAAGAGCGACGCGCTAGATCCATACCTGGCAGGAAAGCTCGAGCCAGCGGTAGCGATCGAGCGCGCCCAGGCTCCGCTTAGAGCGTTTATGTTGCGGCAGACCAGACGGGAAGATGTGGAGATGGTTCGAGGGCTGCTGGCGAAAGCAAAAATCGACGCAGCTAAAGAGTCGCCCGAGACTTTACCGTTTTACGCGCTGGTGATCGCCTTCGTGTCGAGCGAGCTTACCGCGGCCTTTCGCGTTGGCTTTCTAGTTTATCTGCCTTTCTTAGCGATCGACCTCGTCATTTCCTCGGTACTTATGGCGCTCGGCATGTTTATGCTGCCGCCCGGTATCATCTCCGTGCCGCTCAAATTGCTCATCTTCGTGATGGCGTCGGGATGGCCCACGTTACTGGGAAATCTTGCCGCAAGCTTTACTTAAGCGCGAGGGTTGCGTGGGAGAAGTTCGATGACAGAGACGCTGGCAACCGACTTGTTTCATGCTGCATTGACGGTCGTGCTCGAAACGGCAGGGCCTCTGCTGTGCCTGATGACCGTGACCGCGGTGCTGATCGGCGTGCTGCAAGCGGCCACGCAGGTGCAGGATGTGAGCGTATCTTTTACGCCAAAACTGTTCGCCGCAGTAATTGGCTTGTGGCTTGGATCGCACTGGGTTTTGCGCCAGCTCGAGAGTTTTATGCATCGGGCTTTGAGCGCGATTCCGTGGATAGTGACAAGATGACGCTCTCGTTCGCCGATGACGCCGCTTTAGCGTTCGCCCTGCTTTTTGCGCGAGCGAGTGGAATGACGATGGCGTTGCCATCGATGCTCGGCGTGAAGGTGCCGGTGCGGATGCGGCTTCTGCTTGCCGCTTTGTTAGCGAGCGCCTTGATGCCTATCGCGCGGGTCGCGAAGCCAGCCTATCGCACCTCGACAGAGATAATCGGGCTAACGATGGGAGCGGAGCTCGTCACAGGGGCGTTGCTCGCGTTTTTCGCATCCTTGATTGGAGGTGCCGTCCTTGTCGCAGCGGAAACGATCGCGGGCGCGATGGAGCTTTCCTCGGGTCCGATTTTGCGCCAACTGAGCCCGCTCGGCGGTTTGGCGACGCTTCCCAGTCCGCTTGCGGACGGAATCAACGCCTTGGCAGTGATGCTTTTTTTCGTGGCGGGACTTCATCGAGCACTTATCTTTGCCTTGGGAGCAAGCGTGGAAGTCACTCCTCTCGGAGCTTTAGCCTCGCCAAGCAAAGCGCTGCTGTTGAGAGCAAGTGCAGAAATGTTTTCTCTGGCGCTGAACATCGCCCTGCCACTGCTCGTGCCGTTGCTACTTCTGGGGCTTACGCAAGGCGTACTGTCACGGTTCGCACCTCAAATGAACCTTTTGATGGCGGGTCCGTCCGCGATGATCCTGGCGGGTCTTGAGCTTATGTTGCTGTATTCGGGCAAGCTCGGCGTCGGGCTGATGCAAGTCTGGGAGCGCGCGGTCGGCTTGGTGTTAGCGTTGGTTCATGGCTGACAGAGACGACAAAACGTACGCTCCGTTGCCGCGGCGCAGACAACGCGCACGCGAGCAGGGCGAAATTGCTCGAAGTCCCGAAATGACCGGTGCGATCACGTTTCTGATAATCGCGTTGGGGTTTTCGGCGGCGACGTCCACGATCGCAAATTTTACGGTGTACGTTTTTCGCGCCGCGATAGGCTCGTGGGCAAGTCCCAACGCAACAAGCGGCGTAGAGCGGTCGTTAGTGTATGCGACGGTCGCGTTGCTAGCAGCACTGGCGGTAAACGCGACGGTCGGAACTTTGGCCGCGATTTCCCAGGGAGGAGTCGTTTTCGCGCCGATGCGCGCGCTGCCTGATTTGGGTCGCGCGAGTCCAGCTCGCTATTTGAGCCGCGTCTTTTCCCCAGCTTCGCTGCTCGACCTGGCAAAGACGCTGATCCGAGTTGCCGCGATCGCGTACCTCGGATGGTCTACCGCGCGCCAGGCGTTGGGGCTCGACTTCGCTCAAGCAAGCCTCGCCAGCGCTCTGCTTACTTTAAGCTACTGCGCGCGTCACTTTCTGTTGCTCAGCGGAGCGGTCGCTCTGGCCGTCGCGGCTTTCGATTACCTCTATCGAAGGTATGAGTACGAGCGGGAACTAAGGATGACGCGCCAGGAGTTCATGGACGAGCTGAAACAGGAACTGGGAGACCCACGCGTGAGACGAGCAATACGCCGCGCCCAGCAGCGCGCGCACAAGCGGATGCGCGGAGTCTCTCAGGCGGCGACCGCGACGGTAGTTCTGGTTAACCCCACGCATATCGCCGTGGCTCTGCGTTATCGTCGGGGATTCGACAAGGCGCCGCTCGTAGTTGCGAAAGGGGCGGGCGAGGGAGCAAGCCGAATCGTTTTGATCGCTAGGCTCGCTGCTGTACCTGTGGTAACGAACCGGCCGCTGGCGCGCGCGCTTTACCGCAGCGTGGAGGTCGGCGACTTTATTCCCCAGCAGTTTTACCGAGCGGTCGCCGAGGTTCTGGCATTCGTGATTCGTTCGACAGCACAAGGCCAGGGTAAGCCGGGTTCGGCGAGCTCGACATATGGTGCGCAAAAAGACGAGTCTCGATCGAATAACCACGACGGCTTAGAGTCAGCTGCTGATTTCGGTCTCGGCGACGACGGCGACAAAGGCCTGGGAGTCGATTAGGGGGAGTTTTGCTCGATGGCCGCGACCCAAAAAACAGTTTCCTGGATGACGCCCTCCGAGCTCGCGCTGCCGGCCGCTGCGCTTTTAATCTTGGCGGGAATGTTGGCTCCGGTAGGGCCGACTTTGCTCGACATCTTGTTGTCTTTTTCGATTGCTTTGTCGCTGACAGTGGTGGTGGTAGCGGCCTCGAGCAGGCGCTCGCTCGACTTTTCGGCGTTTCCCACCGTGCTACTGGTCGCCACGCTTCTGCGGCTGTCGCTCAACATCGCTTCAACGCGTCTTATCTTGCTTCACGGCGACCGTGGACCCAGTGCTGCGGGCACGGTTATCGAGTCATTCGGCCGCGTTTTAGTTGGCGGAAACTACGCGGTCGGAATCGTCGTGTTCGTGGCGCTGGCAATCATCAACTTCGCGGTGGTGACGAAAGGAGCAAGCCGCGTGGCTGAAGTCGCTGCCCGCTTTACGTTGGATGCGATGCCGGGCAAGCAGATGGCTATCGATGCCGACCTGAACGCGGGCATAATCGGCGAGGAAGAGGCGCGCAGACGTCGGCGCGAGCTTGGCCGCGAGGGCGATTTTTACGCCGCGATGGACGGTGTGGGTAAGTTCGTTCGAGGCGACGCCGTAGCGGCGATACTTATAATGGTTATCAACTTGGTGGCAGGCCTCTTCATCGGGATTTTCGAAAAGGGTCTGTCATTCGATGATGCGGTTCACACTTACACCATCCTGACGATCGGCGACGGGCTTGCGGCCCAAATTCCGGCTCTGTTGACGTCGACGGCAGCGGGGCTGATCGTGTCTAGCTCGGCTGGGGAAGCTGACCTGCCCAACACGATCGGCCAAGAGTTTTTTCGCAACCCTGGGGCTTTGTTCGGTGCCAGCGCTTTGCTCGGCCTGGTGGGCGTGTTGCCGGGCTTGCCCCACGTTCCATTCTGGTTCATGGCGCTTTTGATTGCCGGGCTTGCGTATCGCGCGCGCACGCTTGCGGCGGCGACCGAGCCTCTTGCACCTGCGGTCAAGCCGGAGGCTGAAAAGGGTGCGTCCGACTTGTGGCCCGACATTCTGCGGCTTGAACTGGGCGCCGCCCTGGTGCCTTTCGTCAACGAGCCGTGGCGCCTGACCGAACGAATCAAGGCGTTGCGCCCAAAGCTGCGCAGCGAGCTCGGGATCGTGATGCCTGCAGTGCGAATCGTAGACAATCTTTCGCTTGAGCCGAACGTGTATCGGATCGTTCTTCGCGGTGCCGAAGTTGCGCGCGGTACTTTGAGGCCAAGCATGCATCTGGCAATTCCCGGCCCACGCGGCGCCAACCCCGCCCTCAAGGGGATTGAGACGGTCGAGCCGGCCTTTGGGTTGCCCGCTCTTTGGATCGCCAACGACCAGCTCAATCTTGCGCGTCAGAGCGGCTACACCGTGGCGGACGCCTTGACCGTGCTCGTGACCCATTTTTCGGAGGTAGTTCGGGCCAATGCATCCGAAATCATCACTCGCAAAGACGTGGAGAGCATGCTAGAGCAGGCTCAAAAACTCACACCCCGGATCGTCGAGGAGCTTTCGGGCCTAGGAATTCATCTAGGCACAGTCTATCGCACACTGCAGCTTCTGCTTTCGGAGCGCATCCCAGTGGCCGACCTTCCCGCGATTCTAGAGGCTATCGCGGCAGAGGGTGCGGTCGCTAAGGATCCGGCCGAGTTGGCGGAGCGAATTCGACCCCGAATTGCTCGAATCATCTGCGAACCTTTGCGCCGCCCCGACGGAGCGTTGGTCGTAATAGTGGTGGATCCGGAGCTAGAAGCGCCTTTTTTCGCGGCCGCCGGTGCGGAACAGCCGATGCCGACCGATCCGGCTTTCCTGCGGCGCCTGAGCGAGGCTCTGGCCAAGGCAATGGGCGAGGCTGCCGCAAAAGGCGAAAATCCCCCAATTGTAGTGTCGCCGCAAATTCGGCGGATGTTTGAGCGAGTGGCGCGCCGCACGGTCAAGCACGCGGTGGTGCTGGGCGCCAACGACATTCCAAGCAGCGTACCACTTCTTGTGGTTGGGAGAGTCAAGTGATGAAGCCATCCGCGGCGGCACTTGGTCAAAGCGGCACGAAGATTTCCGATCCTAGGCCGTTCTCGCGCGATGATTCGTCGCATCGCAGGAACCCTGGCGCGAGCCAGGACGCGACGGCTTTGGTGGAAAGCCACCTTCCGTTGGTTGCCAGTATGGTCGATCGCGTTTGGGTGTCGCCGCGACTTGGGCTTACGCGCGACGATCTGCTGTCGGCTGGTGCTTACGGCTTGCTGCTGGCCGCGCGGCGGTTTGACCCGACCAGAGGGATCGCCTTCGGCGTGTTCGCGCGCTCCCATATCCAGGGCGCCATTTTGCGCGAAATCAACCAGGCAAAGCAGGCGCTCGGGTTCGCCCCAGACGAGATGATCGCCTTGGTCGACGAAAGCGTGGAGCCAGACATGTTGCCTGACCGTGGGGCGCAGACTCAAGTCGACGCGGCTCAGATCTCAGAGGTCCGCGAGCTGATGGAGTACTTACTTACGCCGGAGGAGCGGCTTGCGCTTGCGCTTTATTTTTACGAAGAGCTCACGCTCAACGAGATCGCCGCGGTGGTGGACGAACCGCCGCACGCGGTGGCCCGCCGGATCAAAGTCGCGCTGGAAAAGCTCAAAGCCGAGATGGTGGAAAGGAGAAGGTGATGTACGGGCTTTACTTGGCCGCCTCGGGAGCGGCAAGTCAGCTTCTTACGCTAACCATGAGCACTCATAATCTGGCCAACCTGAGTACACCCGGTTACCGGCGTCGAGAGTTGCCGATCGGGAGCGCAACCGCCGCTGGTTCGCCGTACGTGTACGCAACAACCTCGGACGCCCCTTTGGTGAGCGCCTTGCAAGGCCGGCTCGAGCGCACGGACAATCCGCTCGACATCGCCATAATCGGGCCCGCGTTTTTGGCGGTGGAGGACGACTCTGGAGCAGAGGTTTACACACGCGACGGTGAGCTTGCCCTCGATGCCGACGGCACGCTATTGGCGGCGGGCAAACCGTTGCTCCAGATCAATGGCGGACCTATCAAGCTGCCACCAGGTCCGATTACGATATCGCGCGACGGGTGGATTAGCGTCAACGGTATTCCCCAGGCGAGAATGAAGCTTGCCGATCCTGGGGATGTCGCGATGAAACCGATCGGAGATTCCTTGTACCAGCCCTCCGACGGCAGCGTTCTGCCACAGGCATCCTCGGGAAGTGCAGTCGAGCAGATGTACTTAGAGATGCCGGAGGGGAGTCCCGTAGCCGCGATGGTGGGGATAATCAACACCAACCGCACTTACGAGGCGGCGATGCGGGCGATATACACGATCGACGCAGAACTGCAGAAAGCGACGCAAGTTTTTACGTTGAACGTCTGAGCAATTGTAACGCAAGGAGGATACGATGCTTGAGGCGATGCACGTTGCAGCTACTGGTATGCAAGCGCAGGAAACCCGAATCCAGGTGTTGGCAAACAACTTGGCCAACGCCGACACACCGGGTTTCAAAGTCTCGAGGGCTCGCTTTCAGGACTTGCTCTATGTTGAGGAACGACTGCCGGGTTCACAGTCTTCGCAGATTAGCTTTGTGCCTACCGGTACGTCGATCGGCCTCGGTACTCGTACGGCGTCGGTGGACAAAATTATGACCGAGGGCAATCTGGAGCAGACAAACAATCCGCTCGACGTGGCAATTCAGGGCGATGGCTTTCTGCAAATCCTTCTCCCCAACGGGACGTTGGCTTACACTCGGGACGGCAGTCTGCGCCTGAACCAAAACGGGCAACTCGTAACCCTCGACGGCTACTTGCTCACGCCGGCTATAACGATACCCCAGGGCACAAGCACGCTCGCCAACAGCGGGGTGACGATCGCGCCGGGCGGACAGGTGTCGGTGCAGCTCAACAATCAGCCGGTTCCGACCCAGGTGGGGCAAATCCAACTCGTACGGTTTCTGAACCCCTCGGGCTTGCAGCCTCTGGGGCAGAATTTATACCAACAAAGCGAAACTTCGGGGCCGCCCCAAATTGGAATCGCGGGGGAAAATGGCTTCGGCACGATCCTCCAGGGGTATCTCGAGATGCCTAACGAGAGCGTGGTGCAGGAAATGGTTGGCTTGATCGAGGCGCAGCAGGCGTACGAGGCCGGCTCGAAGGCGGTTCAGATGAGCGACCAGATGTATAGCACGGCGAACAATCTCGTCCGCTGAGGGAGGTTACGCGGGATATGAAAGGTCTGAGCTTCGATAAGCCGCACGCGCAAGGGTTTGGCTTCGGAAAAATTAGCGATCGTGCGGCGTTCGATGGAACGTTCAACTGGCGCGAATGGATCGACCCAGGCAAGCCGGTCGCGCCTGACCGTGCGAGAAGGAATTGGTCGCATCGCGCCGTGCCGCTCGCGATACCGCTTTTACTGGTTTTGAGTGGGAGTCGGCCGTGTTCTGCTGAGAACAACGCGCCTGCGGCGCGACACCATGTGGCGCACGCAAGGCCGGCGAAGAAAAACTCGGCAGAAAAAGCCGCAGGCAAGTCGGCGGAAAGCCCCCAGGTTCAAGACGCGCTGCGCAAGGAAATAATCGCACATTTGGCCGGGCTTTTGCCCGCCGGAACAAGAATTAAAGACGTCAAGCTTCAATGTGAAATAACCAAACAGACCAAGTTCAAGAGCTTGGCTCCCGGCATAACGCGCTTGGTTTCTCCTAACTTTCTGGTGGAGCTTGACGATGGGGGCCAACAAAAACTTTGCACGGCTAGCGTCCAGGCTGAAAGGGAAGTACTGTTCGCCGTAAGAAACGTTCAATTAGGCGAACCGGTCAGTGCGAAGGATTTCGCACCGCGATGGGTTGACGCGTTTTTCGGCGCACCCGGTGCCTTGGACCGATTGCCGGATCTTCATGGCGCGGTCGCGGCAATGCCGATCCAGGCGAATCAGCCCCTTTATTCCACTTCGTTGCGCCGTCCCACCGCGGTTCGACCAGGTGACATGGTCGCTGTTTACGTCAAAAACGGTGCGGTGCGAGTCCGAGCGATGCTTCAGTCGCGTTCGACCGCGTCGGTCGGCGATACGGCAATCGTAGTCAATCCTCAGACGGGCGTCCCCGTCGTGGTGAAAGTGACCGGTGTGCGCACCGCTGAAATGGTGATGGAGCAATGAAAAGGCTGACCATTTTCGTTTTGTTGTTAGTAGCGCCATTTTGCGGTTGTTCGGCAATTCCTGTGGTCTCTTCGCTTCCAGGGATGGTGGCCGACGTTTTCGACCCAGGACATAAAGTCGTTGCCCGCGACGAACAGGATCCTTCACTCGGGGGCGATAAGGACGAGCCTCCAGGCCTCATTAAACCCGATGACTTCCCGCTCGAAAGTCAAACCGTGACGCCCGAAGCGCAGCCTTCATCCAGGTTGGATCCACCGTCCGGCAACGTCGTGAAGGTAGCATCCAAAGCGGCGGACCCTCCCCCTACTGATTCCGCTAGCAGGCGGCGAGCCGAAGAATTCTATCGTCACCAGGAACTGGCAATGTCCAGCGGAATAACGATCACGCCCCATCAGACAGCGGAAGGGCTGCCTAGCGACGGTACGATTCCGATAAAGCTTGCGACAATCAGCGCGGTGAGCGACGTAAAAGCCCACCAGGTAGGCGACATCGTAACTGTAAATATCTCGGAGGCGATCAACGGTCAGGCCCAAGCGAACACGAACTTGAGCAACGCTCGCACCACGAAAAGCGGACTGCCGGGATTTTTCGGCGCCACTGCGGCTTTGGCCTCCCACAACCCATTTTTGGACACTCAGAATTTGGTCAACGCGACATACAACCAGTCGACCCAGGGCGGTGGAGCGATGACCGCGAGCGATACGTTCACGGCCAACGTGAGCGCCGTAGTGGTGGCGCTGACGCCGTCTGGGAATCTCTACATAAAAGGTGATCGCCGAGTCCTAATCCATGGCGAGTACGACGTAATTCACCTAAGCGGAATCGTCCGTCCACAGGATTTAGACTCGAACAACACGGTGCCGTCGAACTTGGTCGCTAACCTTCATTTGACTTTCAGCGGAAAGGGTCACGTTCACGACCAACAGCGCGCTGGCGCGGGAAGCCGTCTATTGGATTGGCTATGGCCGTTTTAGCTCGATTTCGACTCGCTTTTGGAATCTTGTTTACGATTTTGATTGGCGGCTCGCTGAGTTTCGCACAGTCGACGTCTGACGAGTTGAGGGCGACTTTTGAACCTCAGTCGGCAGAGAGTCGCGAATTGTCGCTCGAGCGTTCGCAGCGGCCTGTCTTCATAACGCCGCCAGGCGGAATCTTCGGTTTTCGCCAGGGGGGAGGTCCCGATACGGTAGCCCTGTCTACCATCGCACATGTTCGCGGTGGGCGCATGAATCACCTGATGGGCGTAGGATTGGTAACAGGCCTTCAGGGCACGGGCGATACGATCGAGACGCTCTTTTCGACTCAGTTCGAACTTAATCTGCTCAAGAATTTTGGAGTAAACCTGCCCTCGATCTTGAACCCCGAGCTCGAAGTGCAAACGCGCGACGTAGCCACCGTAGTAGTTACGGCCGAACTGCCGCCATTTGCGCGCGTGGGCTCGCGAATCGATGTTCTAGTGTCAGCGATGGGCGATGCCCGGTCGCTTCAAGGAGGAACGCTGATACTGACCCCTCTGCAGGGAGCTGACCGTAAAGTTTATGCCCTGGCGGCAGGCCCGGTAAGCATCGAAGGTTACTTCGCGGGAGCCCCTGCCGGTGCGTCGGTGCGGAAAAACTTCCAGACCGTCGGCCAAATCCCTGGTGGCGCGACAGTTGAGAGAGAGGTGCCGAACGAGTTCAGCCAAAGAAGAACGGTGGAACTCGACCTTGACACGCCGGACCCGGCGATGGCGATGCGCGCTGCCAGAGCGATTGGAGCAGCCTTTCGCGACGCGCAAGTGCGGGTGGAGGACCCAGGAGCTCTGGCGATCGAGCTGCCGCCGTGGATGACGCCCACCCAGTTCGCAGCCGCGCTCGAAAACATACGGGTTGAGACCACCGAGTCGGACAAAGTCGTGATCGACGAGCGGACCGGTACCGTTGTGGTCGGAGGCATGGTAACCGTCGGTGAAGCTGCTATAAGCCACGGTAACCTGACGGTGGTGATAAAGCCGGAACTCAGGGTGTCTCAACCTGGGGCATTCAGCCCGGGCAGGACCGTTGCAATGCGCACCGCACAAATCCAGGTTTCCGAGGATCAGGGGCAGTTCTTCATGATGCCGCGACAGGCTAGCGTGGCACAAATAGCCGAAACGCTAAATGCGGTAGGGACCAAACCTGGCGACGTTATCGCGATCTTCGAAGCTTTAAATGCTGCGGGTGCACTCCATGGACGCCTGATTATCCGATGACGTGGCCTTTCGAACTGACTGATGGATGATACGAAAAGGTAAAGCGATTGATTACAGAACAACGAAAGCGAACTTAAGCGAATGGTACCGACGACGAGGGAGTTCTATGACGATCGAGATGGGTTCGATCTTTAACCGCCAGTTGTTCGCCGTTTCAGGACGCACGCCTCCAAGCGCTTCCGAAGCAGCTAAGGGTTTTACCCGAATCTTTGCGGCCAAGCTTACCGCAGCGATGCGCCATTCGCTGGCTCCCGAAGAGGGTGGAAGTTTAGGTCTAGGTGGCGGTCCAGCCGATATTTACGGCACTTTCCTCGACCAGGCGGTCAGCGCCGTGATCGCCGGTTCGGGTGCGATGAAACCGCTCAATCAGATGCTGGAGAAAGTTCTTGAAGGCAGCGCTTCGACGGCGAAAGCTAATTCGAACACCTCCAAGGCGAAGAGCGCCGACTCGAAGCGCGCCCATCAAACTGGAGATGGGCACAATGGAAATATCGCTTTTTTTAGTCGAGTTGCCGCTGCACGTTATGGTGTCCCGAGTGTAGTCGGCACGAATTATGCTGCGACAAGCCAAATGGTGTCTTCAGGGGTGAAGGTATCAGCCAATGAGGCCAAAGCCGATTCGCGGGGCCCTCTTCTGCTTCCTCCACCGCCAAGTGGCAAATACTTCTTGCCTCCTCCGCAAACTGCCGACTAGGGGGCTTTAGCGATAACAAATTCGCAGCCGCCTTTACGTGGTGAAGCGCGCTAAAAACGTAAGAGCGATGTAGGCGCTGGGGCGAGTAGAAAAGATGTCTAACACGATCCTCGACATAATTTTGCAAGGTAGACCACTGGTTACAACCGAAACCGGCCAGGCAACTGCGAGAGTCGACCAGGCAAGACCGCCGTCGTCGATACAGAACGAGCCTCAAAACAACGTCTGGCAAGAAGCGGGTGCCACTGACCAAGCGAGCCTTTCTACTGAGGCGGTCTGGCTTGGGCGAGCTGTAACAACGCTCCGAAATGTTACGTCGTTTCGGCCCGAATTGGTGGCTAAGATTCGCTCTGCACTCGAAAATGGTAGCTACAGTCCGGATATCAACGAAGTTGCCGCGGCAGTGGCCAAGGCGCTCAAAAGCACATAATCGCGTGACGGTCGCCCAAAGAATCATTGGTTAGAGACAATGCGGGTAGATATGGGACTTGACGAGTCATCGACAAAGCAGAGACCTGCGCAGCGCTATGTCGATTACGTGGTCGAAAGTCTGGGAAGCGTTACTAAGCTTTCGGCAGCAACGGCGAAATTGAACCAGTTTGCGCAGGCGCTAAAAGAGAAGCAAGGCTTCGGTTGGTCGCGGCAGCAATTAGAAGGCCTTGGGAGCGAACTGAAATCGCTCGGCGAGATCATCGCCGGCTTGCGCCGACAAGTGGGCGCGCAGATGGCGCGGCTTGAAGCCTTGCGAGGACGCCGAGAAGGGAGAAGGTAGAGATGGGCGCGGGATTAATCGGGATCGGAATCAGCGGCATCAACGCCGCAGAAGCCGAGATCGCGACCGCTTCTTCGAATATTGCCAACGACAGCAATCCTAACTACTCGGCCGAGTCGGTCGCCCTGAGTACTCTGGTCAACGGCCTCGACGGCGCAGGGGCGGGTGTACAAGTGGACGCAGTGCAGCGCTCCTCGGTTCCCTTTTTAAGCGCGGACATCAACCAGGCCACGGCTTCCCAGAGCTATTATGCGAGTTTTACCCAGGCGCTCCAGGTTGCGCAAACTTATCTCGAACCGAGCTCTGGTAGCGATCTCTCGGATTTGCTTCAAAACTTGTTCAATGCGTTCACCAACTTGTCGTCGTCTCCCCAGGATCCGTCGTTGCGCAATGCCCTGTTGAACGCCGCAAGCAGTTTCGCCTCGGCAGCCCAGCAGCTTTCGCTCAATTTGGGGCAGACGGTGAACAACGTGTTAAGTCCGCTCAACGATCTGGTCACGCAAGTAAACAGCACAAGCGCGCAAATTGCCGCGCTGAATTCCCAGATAGCCTCGCTACAGGCCTCAGGTTCACCTGCGGCTGCGCTACAGGACGAGCGCGATGCGCTGGAGAATCAGTTGGCTGCGCTTGTCGGTGCCACAGCCGATGCCAATGGGGACGTCGCGGTCGGGGGCGTTCCGTTGGTATCAGGTACGCAAGCTTTGAAGCTTATTGTGGCCGGGTCAGGTACTGGCGTAGAGCTCGAAGTTTCCCTGCCTCAGGGAGACATACCGATTCCGTCGAATGAACTGAAAGGCCAGATTGGAGGCATCCTTGCAGGTGCAGCAAGCGTCTCGCAACTTCGTACCACGGTTGACTCCTGGGTCGTGTCGGTAGCCCAGGCGATTAACTCCCAATACGCAAAAGGCTACGGCCTAGACGGCTCGACCGGCAATACGCTTTTCCTAATCCCAGGAGGGTCGGGACCGATCGAGCTTAATCCCGCTGCTAACGTGAACAATGTGCCTGCTGCTTCGAGCGCCGCAGGTTTGCCTGGAGATGGCTCTAACGCAGCCGCCTTGGCTGCCTTGGCGCAGCTCGATGGGATCGACCCAAGCCAGCCGTCACAGACCGCTTCGCAAGCTTTTAGCAGTATCGCCACAGACTTTGGCGCGTCTATTCAAAACGCAACCCAAAGCCAACAAGAGGCGCAAGCTTCTCTAACCTCCCTGACGCAGCTTAAACAGTCCGTTACCGGGGTTTCGTTGAATGATCAGCTTGCAAATCTTGTCGAGTACCAAAACGCTCTCGAAGCTGCAGGACGGGCGGTCCAGGTTGCCACCGACGTAGTCTCCTTTCTGTTGGCTAATCTCTGAAGTGTTCAGGCAAGGGGGTTTTACGCGATATGGTCGTTTCGGATCTTTCGCTGTTTTCGGCTGTAGCAAGCGGTCTTGATGCGTCTTATGCTGGCCTGCAACAGGTCGAGCAGGCAGTGGCTACGGGCAAAGACGTAGTCGAACCGTCAGATAATCCGGCTGCGTTTAACGAGGCGGAGTTGCTCAACACTTCGGAGTCCGCAGTCGCCAACGACGCCGCGCTTGCCACACAGGTGCAAGACCGCTTGCAAGCAGCGAGCGGCGCCTTGCAGCAGGCAGCGCAGATAATGAATGGAGCGATCAGTTACGCGACCGAAGGAGCCAACGGCACGTTAAGTCAGGCGCAGATGGCCGATATCGCCCAAGCAGTGCAGGGACAATTGAGTCAGCTTATCGCCCAGGCGAACTTTAGTTACGCCGGGCAATATCTCTTTGGTGGCGACTCCGTGTTGACCGAGCCTTTCAGCAGCGCTGGCGCTTATCAGGGGACCACTAGCACCAATTCGGTGGTGTTCAGCAACGGCTTGTCGCTTCAAGTGACGTTTAACGGGCAGGCGATTTTCGGCGATCAAACCAGCGGTGCTATCGGGGCGTTGCTGTCACTGATTAGCGCGCTTCAAAGCGGCAATCAGTCAGCGGTTGCGAGCACGCTACCTGCTCTAAACGCGGGGTTAGAGACGATCGCCCAGGCGCAGGCAACGCTCGGAGAGGAGCTAAGCGCTGCTTCCAACCAAGCCTCGAACAGTAACTCGGTGGCTACTTTGCTCCAAAACGATGTGGCCAAACTGGTGGGTACGAATATGGCCACGGCTTCCGAACAGATGGCACTGGACAATGCGCAGCTCGAGGCGCTGGTCGGGATCGCCTCTAGTCTTGGGCGTCTGCCCGTAATCAATGTCTTGGCGTAAGGCTGGCTTGCCCGCTATCGCACTTGGCGCGCGATTTGAAGGCTGACCGAAGCTTACGTTCCCTCCATTTATTTGGCTGACTGGCAAGCTTACGGTCTTAACGATTGGAGCGTTGCGACGCTGAACGCGCGAGGTAAATTACCTCAAACAACCGTCGCGCCTCTCCCGGTTCTGCATAGACGCGCGGCCGCTTGCGCTTCCCACCTTTTATTGGGCGCTTACCTGCCCCGGGTTGAGCCTTTCGCTGCTTTTGTCTTTGCTCTAAGCTGTGGCCATCGGTTTCGAACTTTTAAAAACTACAATTCGATTGAGCTCGGTTTACGCTTTTACCCTACGCCTACGCAAGCTAGAGAAGGGCTATGTTCTAATTGAGTTCGGACTCCCATGACTTCTGTTTTGGTGATTGGAAAGCTAAATTCAAAAGATGATGCGGGAGATTTGCGCTTAGGACAAGGCAGCTTTTACCTTGCGCTTTTTCACTTTTAAGGAGCCCTAAGCGCAACGCAAAATCTTTCGGGAACTTCCTAATCAAATGTTGACAGGGAAACTAAAGGTGGCCAAAGCCTCTCTAAAGGCCCAGTTAATCGGCTTACCCCTGCTGGCTTTGTTGATTTTAGTTTTGGTTTCAGGAGCGAGAGCGCAGACCAGCGCTTCCAACTCGCCGGCCAATGAAGCGAACTGGGAAGCTAGAGTGCGCGCTTTCTTGCAGAAGCGGTACAAGATCCCCGAGAGTAGTAGTATCAAATTTGGCCCCCCAGAGCCGTCAGGGTTTTCTGGCCTGGTCAGCCGAACGGTAACGGTTACGGGCGAGCAGGGGGCGGTTGCAAAGGTTACACTGTTCACTGACGGACGAAGCAACAAAATCATTTTGGGACAAGTACTGAATCTCGAGGAGGACCCTTGGGCTAAGGTCGATACAAGTGGGTTAGCTCTCGACGATCGGCCAACTCTGGGGCCACCTAACGCGCCGGTGACGATTATCGAATTTGTCGATTTCGAGTGTCCATTCTGCGCACGTGCCTTCGGCATTATTGAAGCAGCCGCACGCAACACGTACCGAGACCAAGTGAGGCTTGTCTTCAAAAACTTTCCCTTGCGTGGTCATCCCTGGGCACGAGGCGCGGCGGTTGCGGCTGAATGCGTGTTTATGCAGAATCCGGACGCGTTCTGGACGTTTGCAAGCGACGTATACGCGGCCCAGCCCGAGATCAACGTGGAGAATCTGCGCCATTACGTAGACCGATTCGCCGACCAGCTCAAGCTCGATACCAAGGCCCTGAGCGCTTGCATGATGAGCCCCGAACCTGAAAAGTTAATCGACCAGGATATTCGCGACGGGCTAAAAGTACACGTCAATTCCACTCCGACGCTGATAATCAACGGAGTTCCTATGGCGGGTGTGCCCGACCAAAAAACTCTCGACTTTGTCGTAAGTTCTCAGCTACAGGCCAAAGCAGCGCGGGAGCAGTAATTTAGGGCAGCAGCAGCTTCGAGTAACCCGAGTTATCCGAAAAGCTCTAGGCTCACCGCACCTGCCGCTTTTCGGGTGGAGAGGGTGGCTGCTGGGTGGCGGGAGGTTCGGATAAAGCAGTGGCGCCTAAGCTTGCAAGTTCTTCGAGAGCTTCCTGCCTTTCGCTGGCGTAGGGATGTTGTTTAAGAAATTGGCGGTAAGCCTCTATCGCGCCATTTTTCTCGCCGAGCTTCGCCATGAGACGCGCCACAGCTAGTTGGGCTCGGAGCTTTTCGGGAGAGTCGAGCTCGCTGGCTTTGCGGTAGGCGTCAAGCGCGCGCTTCAAGTCGCCTTGCTGTTCGTACACCGAGCCTAGCTCGACAAGCGCCATCCCCTGGAATTGTGGGTCGCGAATGGTCGGAATTGCGCGCAAAAGCCTATCGCGGGCCTGCGCTAGGCGACCTTCTTGCAAGTAGCAAGAGGCAAGATAAAAACTGGCAAGCCTTCCTGCCGTTCGATTCGGATATTGGCGGGATAGCTTTTCAAAACCTCTTTCGGCCGTAGCCAGTTGGTTCTTCTCAAGGGCGCTAAACGCCTCGTAAAACTGTTCAGCGGCGATTCTGTCGAGTCGGGCTTCGTACTGATAAATAGCCAAAGCCACTACGAAGACCGTCACGGCGCAGGCAATTCCGAGCGCGATCGCACGGCCGTAAGCTTTCAAGAACTCGTTCGCCCTATCAGCTAAAGTAAGGAAGTGCTTTGGCTCGGTGAGGTCGCGCCGACTTAGCTTTAAGGGGCGACGTCGCATTTGGTTAGGTGCTAAAATCGAGGCTCGTCGAATTCTCGCGGTAAGGCGTCAATCTAGGGCATTTACACGTTGCGCGATAAACGTCGTTACATCTTGTACTTGAAGTCTTCGGGAGACATCTTTTCCAAGATTTCCGCCCATTTGTCGCGCGATACGCTTGCCAAGTTCTGCTCGCTCGTAGTCGGTTCGGAGGCAACCTGCTGCAGCTCGCTTGAAGCTTCTAGAACCTTTTTAGCCACGTAGATCGGCGACTTGGTGCGCAACGCTAGCGAGATGGCGTCGCTCGGGCGAGAATCGACGTAGATCGTTTTCCCGTCCTGGGTCTTAATCTCGATAAGCGCGTAGTAAGTGTTATCTCTCAACTCGGTGACGGCCACCGCCTCGACCTTCCCACCTAGTTCCGTCATAAGATTGCGCATCAGATCGTGGGTCATCGGTCGTTGAGGCTTGACGCCTTCGAGCTCGGTCGCCATCGAGGCTGCTTCGAGCAGACCTATCCAAATCGGCAGATTTAGTTTGTTGTCAGCGTCCCGGAGCACAACAATAGGCGTCTTGGTGGTGGGGTCGAGCGTCAAGGCGCCCACCGACATCTGAATGAAATCGTCTTTAAACCCACTCATATAAAACTACCGCTCGTAGAGATTATCTCTCGGCACTTTCAGACCGCTCGATTCGACTGTTGGTTCAACTTCGATTTTTGACGAAAAGCATGCTTGCCGTCAACCGAACTTTGACGCATCCGGCGAGCTCAGGCCCAAACACAGTCGTGGTTGGTATAGTCTTTCGGGGCGGGCCGAGCGATGAAAGACAGTATTTCGACGCGGCAAGGCCTCGTTGGACCTATGGGTGGCTAGATGTGCAGCGCTTCAACTATGAGGTTTTTGGTAACGAAACGTTGGCGGCTCAGCGGGCGCGCGTCGAGCGGTCCTTCACGGCCAGTAGTGATGAGCGTAGCGAGCTCTTGTCCGGCGGCATACGACTGCATCACGCCCCGACCGCTGAAGGAATGGGCCTCGAAGACGCGAGCGGTGACTTGTCCCACGATCGCGCTTCGGTCGGGCGTCACCGCGTACAGTCCGGCCCATCCGCCTATATGTCGTAGCCGCTCGCAACAGCTCATTCTCGCAAACATCCGTGGCCAAATCTCGCGCTGAAAAAACTCCTCGCCGTCGTAACGGAAAGAGTAACCGGGTGGCTCTTCGAGCGGAGAGTAGCCTGCCAGGATGTACGGGCCTTCATTGTGAAAGTAAAGGCCGCTTGAGTCCACGATCATCCCATACGCTTCGAAATTGGTCTGCCGGTTGTGTACAAGACAGACCTGCCGCCGCACGGCCTCGGTCGGCGAATCGAGCCCCATAAGCTTCAAAAGATTCGGTGACCAGGCGCCAGCGCAGATAACCAGCGTCGAACACCGAAGCTCAAACGTGCGCCCGCTCTGCGCCGCCCCCGTGTCGTCTTGGCTAAGTATTCGGTTGAGCGCCGCGTCGGACAACGGCTCGTCGGCCTGCCAGCATTCAAGGCGTACTTCGTCGTGCTCTTCGTGAATTCCGAAAACGAAGACGCGGTCAACGAAATTTGCACCCAGCGAAGATGCCTTCGCACGATAGTGAACCTTTAGAAGGTTCGAATTAATCAAACCGTCGCGCGGCGAGAACGTAGCTCCCGCAACTCCCTCGAGCTTGTCGATTTCGGGCACCCGCTCGCTGATTTGCTTGGGGCTTAACGCCTCGATTTCATGACCCAGTTGGCGCTGCAGCGCAAGATGGCTCAATGCTTCTTCCCAGGTGTCAGGTCCATAAAGCCACAGGTAACCTTTTTGTCGAAAGCCGACCTCGTCACGAATCGTTTCGTAATAACGAATGGAAGCCAAGCATAGTCTGATGTTGACGGCTTGCCACCAGGTTGCGCGAACTCCGCCTGCGTTTTTTTCGCTGGAGCTTAGTCGGCCCGACAAATCGGGATCGATCACCACAGGCTTTACCCGACGCTCGGCAAGCGCCATCGCAACTGAGCTTCCGATGATTCCGGCTCCGACGACGACTACGTCGTACCGCGCCGAACTCGGTAATGGCGCACTCAAGGTCTTATTAAAAGCTCCTCCTACTGAGATTATCTTCCCGTTTGACCTGTCCAGACAAGGATGAATTCTGAGCGAGCTTCTAAAGCGATGCCGGGGGCCGTTCTCACTTTACCGAGTTAATTTGGGCGCACTATCCTTTAGCAGTCGGGCTATCCGCCATGAAACTGTTTTTGGATGGTCCAAGAAAGCAGCGCTTTTAGTTCGGCACTCGGGCTGCGCGGCGACCCGGGGTCTGCCGTATGGAGCGAGCTTTCACGAGTGCGCTCGTCGGTTGGCGGCGTGCAGGCTAAGCTCTCTGGTGTGGGGGCCTTCGTGGCTGGTAAACAACAGGCGAAAATGGCGTTTGCTGGATGGGTTACCGAGATGGCACGATTGCCGAGGGGATCGCGCCGTGGTAGGTGATCGTGGTCAAGCTCACCAAGCTGAATAAGTACTCAATACTTGTGGGGGGCGAGGAGCCATGTTTACGCAAATCGTAGACCCGCTGCACAACCTGGGGCTTACGGCTTTGGTTGCGCTGGTGCCGCTGGCGCTGTTGCTAGCCTTGTTGGCAGGGTATCGTATGTCAGCTTGGCTCGCGACACTAATAGCTTCGGTAGTCACGTTTCTTCTGGCAGTGTGGATCTGGGGAATGCCGACGCGAGATGGGGCGCTTGCTTATCTGTACGGGGCAGCTACGGGCATTTGGGCGGTCGACTGGATCACGTTGTGGGGTGTGATGATATTCAACACGCTCCAGGTTACGGGTGACTTCGAGCGGTTTCGCCGATGGCTGCTGGCACATGCTACCGCCGATGTACGCGTGCAAGCGATCCTGCTGGCATGGGCGTTTGGCGCCCTGTTGGAAGGGTTGGTAGGGTTCGGCTATCCGTGGGCGGTGGTAGCGCCTATCTTGATCGCCTCGGGCATTCCAGACCTAGACGCTCTTCGCGTGGCCGCGATAGCGAATAATGCGCCGGTGTCTTACGGAGCGCTGGGCGTTCCGATTATCGCGCTCGCGGCCGTGACGGGAATACCGCTGATGGCCTTGTCGGCTTCGGTGGGGCGAATCGTGGCGGTACTGGCTTTGCTTCCTCCATGGATCCTAATCTACCTGGTCACTGGGAGCAGAGGGTTGCGGGGCGGATGGCCCTTGGCGATCGTGGGTTCGCTTTCGTACATTGCGGGCCAGTTTCCGGTGTCGCAGTGGCTGGGTCCATATCTGCCGGATATTGCGGGCGCTATAGTCTCGTTCGCCGCGGTTTTCATGCTGCTCAGGTTTTGGCGGCCGTCGCCTATGATGGGATACGGAGGTCGCGTGGTCGAACAAGAGCAGGCAACCGCGAACCCGGCGCAAGAGCATGGGCTTTCGGGTGCCGAGGTGTTCAGAGCGTGGCTCCCGTTCATCGTATTGATCGTGGTTGTCGTGTTATGGACCGGTCCGTGGTCGCCGCTCACGCGCGAGACTATTTTTTCGGTCAAGGTGACGGCGATGTCGCCAGTAACTAATAAGCCTGTGGCGGCGGCTTTTATGTTTAACCCTTTCATCAGCGGTACGGCAATTTTGGTTTCCTGGGTCGTTATTTTACTTTTCGTCCGTCCAACGGCGAGCCAGCTAGGTGAAGTCGTACGGCGAACGTTTCACCAGATGTGGGGAGCGCTTCTTGTGGGCGCGTTCATTTTCGGGCTCGCCTTCACTTTTAACTTTTCGGGGATGGCGACCTCGCTTGCCTATGCATTTTCTCGGCTTGGGACGGGCTATCTGATAGTCGCGCCGCTGCTTGGATGGATTGGCGTTGCCCTTTCGGGCAGTAACACGTCGACCAACGCGATGTTCGGGTATTTTCAGGTTCTGGTGGGAAGCTTGTTGCATTTCCCCAATTTGCTTCTACCCAGCCTAAATTCGGTAGGCGCAGAGATCGGCAAGCCGATCGCGCCTCAGACCGCAAGCGTCGGAGTTTCGACCAGCCGCTTCGTGCGCAACGAGGGAGAAGTGATCCGGCACAATATGGGCTGGACGTTCGTGCTGCTCGGCTATTTGATCCTAATCGCTCTGCTGTTTTATTTCGTTCTGCCTCAGGCGATGAGTACCTGAATGCGACGCTCGTGGGCCGCACCGCAGGCACTTTCAAGCAGCAAGGCGCGAGCGTGCAGAGGGCAATTTGACAACGGCATCCGACGTTCCCGGCGTGGGGTAACCTTGGCTTGGATAATAGCGGGCGCCCGCGCTGAGCTTAAGCGATACGGGCGCCCGAACGACTTCAGGGCAATAGTTCGTAGGCCACCAGGGTCAAAAACTCGACGAATTCGCCTTCGACCAGCTCGGTCAGTAACCTCGCGGCATCTTTGAATTCAGCTGAGCCGTCCAGCTTGGCGAGCTCTTCTTGCACCGTGCGCTCGAAGAGTTGCCGGTCGACCGTCCGGCCATCGGCCATCTTGGCGCCCCATTTGAGCCATTGCCACAACTGGGAGCGGGAAATTTCAGCCGTAGCTGCGTCTTCCATCAAGTCAAAAATTCCCACCGCACCGCGGCCTTTGAGCCAGTTGCCCATGTACTGGATCGCCACGCTGACGTTGTTGCGCAATCCACCCTCAGTGACCTGGCCTCCTGGTATGTGGAAGTTCAAGAGGTCCTTGGCGGTAACGCTGACGTCTTCGCGCATCCGCTCTTTCTGGTTGGGTTTGCTGCCAAAATGGCGGTCGAAAACTTCCTTCGCTATCGGCACCAAGTCGGGGTGCGCCACCCAGGTTCCGTCAAATCCGTCGCGCACCTCTCGCTCCTTGTCCTCTCTAACTTTGTCCAGTGCGATTCGGTTGGCCTCAGGATTTCGCCGATTGGGAATGTACTGTGCCATTCCACCCATGGCGTGAGCGCCGCGCTTGTGGCATGTCTTGACCAACAGCTCGGTGTAGGCGCGCATAAACGGCACTGTCATCGTTACCTGGGCACGGTCTGGCAAGTAAAAGCCTTCCCGTTTGCGAAACTTCTTGATGACGCTAAAAATGTAGTCCCAGCGACCCGCATTAAGCCCGGTAATATGCTCTCTTAGTTCGTAGAGGATTTCTTCCATTTCGAAGGTCGCAAGGATCGTCTCGATTAGGACCGTGGCGCGAATCGTTCCACGCGGAACATTGAGGCGATCTTCCGCAAACTTGAAGACATCGCTCCACAGCCGTGCCTCCAGATGGCTCTCGAGCTTGGGCAAATAGAAATACGCCCCCGTGCCATTGGCGCGCAGTGCTTGAGCGTTGTGATAAAAGTAGAGGCCGAAATCGAACAGGCTGCCGGAGACCGGTTTGCCGTCGATAAGCACGTGTTTTTCGACCAGATGCCATCCGCGCGGGCGCACGAACAGAACGGCTGTTTTCTCGTTCAATTTGTAGATGCGGCCGTCCTCTGAGTGAAATTCTATTTTTCGGCGCACCGTGTCCCACAAGTTAAGCTGACCCTGCACGATGTTCGACCAGGTGGGTGACAGCGCGTCTTCGAAGTCCGCCATAAAGACGCTTGCGCCGCTATTGAGCGCGTTGATCATCATTTTGCGCTCAGTAGGACCGGTAATTTCCACTTTGCGTTCCTGAAGATCGGCAGGAGGTGGTGCGACGGTCCACGCGCTGTTGCGGATGTGAGCGGTTTCGCTCAGAAAATCCGGCAGCTCCCCGCGATCCAAGCGCTGTTGCCGTTCCTGGCGCATTCGCAGAAGTTCTAGCCTTCGGTCGTCGAATCGTCGATGCAGCTCGCACAGGAAATCCAAGGCATCGGTTGAAAGAATCGTCTGCCATTGTGGCTCGACGGGTGCTTTTATGGTGACGTCTTTATGGATGCTCGCGGTGTCCATGACAGCCTCGCTCTCCAATCGTTGAGTTAGTTAACCGTGGATGATTTTTGAATGGGTAAACTTTAGCTTTCGACCCTTTTCACTTCCGCGGCCAGGTAGACCGACTAGGTGTTGGTTTAGCAAGATACCTTACTGGGCGGAGACCGAAAGTTCACTTCGAGCGCCTGTCTGTGCGTCCATCGCAAGCGCAAGAAAGTCCGCCAAATGAATCACCTGGGTCTTGGCGCGGCGACGGCGTAGCTCTGCGGCGATGTGCAGCTCGCAGCCGGGATTCGATTGTACGACATAATCGGCACCGGTAGCCAGAATGTTGTCCACTTTACGCCGCACTAACTCGCGCGCCATTTCTGGTTCGAGCAAATTGTAGCTGCCCGCCGACCCGCAACACAGGTCTGAATCCTTCATTTCAACTAGCCGCAGGCCCGGAATAGAGCGCAGAAGCTTACGCGGTGCCTCTCGCACGCCCAAAACGTGAGTCAGGTGGCAGGAGTCGTGATAAGTCACGGTGCACGGGAACTTGGGAAAGGAAAGTCTTGCTTCCAGCAGCAGGGAGCTCAAGTCACGAACCTTGCCAGAGATCGCTTGCGCCTGGTCTCTGAAATGGGGATCGTCATGCAAGAGCTCGCCGTATTCGGCAATGGCTGCCGAACATCCCGAGCCGGTACTTACTATCACGTCGGCTTGAATACGTTGTATCTCGCGGATATTGGCTCGGGCAAAGCGCTTGGCTTTTTCGACGTAAGCCAGATGCCAATCGAGGGCACCACAACACGGCGTCCGCGCCATCGGCACCACGCGGTAGCCAGCGGCTTTAAGCAAGCGCGCTGCGTTTTGGTTCGTTCGACTAAAAAAGAGCTGCGCCACACATCCTTGATGCACCGTCACAGTGGGTCCATCAATCGTTTGCCGCGCTGTCGGCCAGGGCTGATGCTCAGTATGATTGGTCTGAACCAAAGGCGGCAGCAGCGACAGCCATCCGCCGAGCTTTCCGGGTAGTATCTGCTCGACAACGCTGCGTAGCCCAAGCGTTTCCACTGCTTTAATCGGCCAGAGCAGCGGTCGAAGGCGCGTTGGATGAGGAAATAGCGAACTGATGACCCAGCGTAACAAATGTTCGGCTTTGCTGCGTGGGTAATGCGCCGCGATATAGAAGCGTGCCTTTTCGATAAGTCTTCCGTATCGGACCCCCGAAGGGCATGCGGTTTCGCATCCGCGACACTCAAGACAAAGGTCTAGATGGCGTACGACGTCGGGCTCGAGCTCGAGCCGTCCTTCGGCCAGCGACTTCATCAGATATATTCGACCCCGCGGCGAGTCCATCTCCTTGCGCGTTGCCACGTAGGTTGGACAAGCTTCTAGGCACAAGCCACAATGGACGCAATCGAACAAGAGCTCATAGTCCACTATGTCGCGCACAGGCTGCTTTGGAGCTGTGGCCATCTGCGTTGCGTTCATAATCCACCGATAAAACATCCTGGATTGAAGATGCCTGCGGGGTCGAAGCGCCGCTTGAGCTCGGCCATAAGCTTCATCGCTCCTTCGTTGACGGTGTCGAACATCGCGATCCCAGCACTTCGCAGCTCCTTGGCTAGCGACACGACCCGTAGATGGCCGCCTGAGGCACGAGCTTTTGCACGCCATTCGGAGACAAGCTCGAGCGCTTGCTTCGCATCTTTTACCTCCCTGGCGAATAGCCGCGCCACTCCACTTCCTGCGTACGCCACGTACTCGCACTGCAGCGCGTTCAAGCAAGAGGCAAGCTTAGCTGGCAACACCGCTATTTGGGCCTCGATAGCCGCGTCTTCAAATTCGACATCGCGAAGGCGAACGTACGTCTCGAAAGCCGCGACATCGGTAAGCGTCGAGAGCGCTCCTTTGAGCCTGTCGCGGGCCAGACCTCGCTGGTACTCGACTTCGGCGTCGTTGCCCCCTATTGCGGCGACCACCAGGCTTTTCCTCGTGCCACTGATTTGCGAGCTTACAACCGGGCTTAGAACTTCGAGATGGAGCAACGGAAGCTGCTGATAGAGCCCGTCTGCCGCCTCGAATGCGTCGGAAGCGTTTTCGAACGGCGCGAGCAGAAGTTCCCACTTTTCCGGCACGGGTCGCACCTTAAAGACGGTTTCGGTGATGATCCCGAGCGTGCCGTACGACCCAGTCATGACCTTCATAAGATCGTAGCCAGCCACGTTTTTCACCACTCGCCCCCCAGCGCGTACTGCGCGTCCCTGATGGCCGATGAACTCGATTCCGATAAGCAGGTCGCGTACACGCCCTTCAGAGAGCCGCAAAGGGCCGGCTTTGGCGCAAGCGACGAGCGAACCCAGTGTGACTTTTTCGGGATGGGGAGGGTCGAGCGGGAGATGTTGCCGGTACTCTGCCATCGCCTGGTTTAACTTGCCAAGCGTAATACCTGCTTGCGCTACCACGGTCATATCGTGCGGCTCGTAGTTAACGATTCGGTCCATCCGCGAGAGCGACACCCCTACTATCGCCGGATGTCGGCGAATTTGACGAAGCGTGTTGCCGCCTGCCAGTGGGACAAGCGCAAGCGAGTCGCTCTCGCATTTCCGAACAATTTCACCGAGCTCGGCAACCGTGGTAGGCTCGACCACCAGCGAAGCAACCTCGGCATCCGGTCCTTGGGCGATTCGCACGCGCCCGGAATCTGACAAAAGCGACTCAAAAGCGGCCGCAAGCCGTTCAAGCGAAAGATGGTTGCTCTTGATTAACGCTTCTGTCATACCGCCACCTGTCGGCGCGGCGCGGCAACCTCGACGCAAGCACCTGGCTGGGGAATAACCTTGTTAGGATTCGAGCGCTCCAGCGGATCGAAAACTCTCCGAAGCTCGGCCATAACTATCAGGTCATCTGGCGAAAACAAAAGCGGCATCTCGTTCATTTTTTCGGCCCCGATACCATGCTCGCCGGACAAACTGCCGCCCATCTCGACGCATGCCTTCAGGATGTCGCGTCCGGCTTCGATCGCGCGCCGTACCTGATCGGGGTCGCGCTCGTCGTACAGGATTATGGGATGGATGTTGCCGTCACCGGCGTGAAATACATTACCGATTCTGAGGTTGTAGCGACGGCTGACGTTGGTAATCTCGCGCAGTATCTCCGGCAGCCGCGTGCGTGGCACTACGCCGTCCTGGGTGGCGTAGTTGGGCGCAAGCCGCCCCACAGCCCCAAAAGCGCGCTTGCGGGCTTTCCAAAGCGCCGCGCGCTCGGTCTCGTCGCGGGCAAGCCGTATCTCCTTGGCCCCATTGGCTAGGACGAGCGAGCGCACCTGCTCGGCCCGCTCATCGATCCCAGCAGCCAGACCGTCGATTTCGATTATCACCACCGCGCCAGCCTCTTTAGGCAATCCGACGTGGAACGCCTCTTCGACCGCCTGAATAATCAACTGATCCATCATCTCAATCGCGGCCGGAATAACGCCGGCAGCGATGATCGCGGAGACCGCGCGCGTCGCGCTATCGACATCGGCAAAGATTGCAAGGAAAGTTCGGCACGCCTCAGGCTGGCGGGTGAGCTTGAGCGTGGCTCGCGTGACGATCCCAACCGTACCCTCCGCACCGACGACCGCGCCGACAAGGTCGTAGCCGCACGTCTCTTCGACGGCGCTGCCGAGCTCGACAACCTCCCCATCGGGCAGCACCAGCTCGAGACCCAGCACGTGGTTGGTTGTGACGCCGTACTTAAGCGTATGTGGACCTCCTGAGTTCTCCGAAATGTTCCCGCCGATCGTGCAGGCGGCTTGCGAAGAAGGATCGGGAGCATAGAAAAAACCGGCGGCCTTGACGGCATTCGAGACATGAAGGTTGACTACGCCGCTTTCAACCTCAACTCGACGGTTTGCATAGTCGATCGAAAGAATCCGGTTCATCCGCGACGTGCAGACCATCACCGGCGCGTTCAGCGGCAGCGACCCTCCGGAAAGACCCGTGCCGGCCCCCCTTGGCACAAACGCGATGCCTTCGGCGTACAACGTTCTTAGGACGGCGCTAACCTCCGCCGTGTTTTTCGGAAGAACCAGTAACTCGGGCGTGTTTTTTTCGATCGTCCATCCGTCGCACTCGTAAACTTTGAGCTCGCTAGCTCGGTAGATGAGACCTTCTTCGCCCACTATTGAGCGAAGTCTGTCGATTAGGCCGGGGTTGAGCGAGCGAAAGTGATATGACCCGCCGTTGCCCAGATGATTCCCCATTTGCGTAATCCCCGCTTGCAAAGTTTAGCACGAACCACGTCGCGTCAAAAACCAAGCGTAAGCGACCCGGGACGAGAAAAGACAAAGGCATCCGGCCACGGCAGGTTGTCCTGGTTGCCGCTAAAAAGTTGGGATTGCAGATGCGTTCGGATAAGAAGCTAGGTGAAAAAGTCCGGACAGCGAAGATTACAAGAACTAATTGTTCTTCGAAGGTCTTTGCGCGGTTAACCGTGCAGGGTCCAGAGGTTTTGCCAGGCGGCGGTGCAAGCGAGCTCGTTTATTCTGCGCAAGTGATTAACTTAGTCGCAGCTCTCCCGGCGCTTTTAAGCCCAGTTGGTTTATTAGTTCCAGCAGGTCTTTGGCCACGATGTCGGGTTTCGGCCCGAGCGTGTCGAAGTTAGTTCCAGCGCGGTTGACCCAGCAGACTTTAAGACCAAAATTTTTGGCTCCTACCGCATCCCAACTGTTGGACGAAACAAAAAGAATTTTTGTTTTTGCCTGCTTGGTCTTTTTAACGGCAATGTCGTAGACGCGAGGCGAGGGTTTGTAGGCTTTGACCGAGTGGGCACTTAGCACCCACCGAAAATACGGCCTTATGCCAGCGGCCTTAAGACCCCTCTCCAGCATCGAAGGGCTGCCGTTAGATAGAATCGCAAGCTCATACTTCTGGCCCAAGACGTTTAACGCCGCCGCGACCTCGGGATATGCTGCAAGCTTGAGCCAGGCGTCCATCAAACTTTTGCGTTGGTTGGCGTCGACCTTGACCGAGTATCGTTCGAGCGTGTGGTCGAGGGAGCGCTCGGTAATTTCACGAAAATCTTTGTAACGTCCCATAAGAGTGGCAAGGAACGTGTACTCGAGCTGTTTTGCACGCCATGAGGCGAAGAACGCGTCGCCATCGGGCGTAATTTCACGACACCGGTCGGCTACCGCTCCCAAGTTGGCTAATGTTCCGTAAAGATCAAAGGCGATTATTTTAAAGCTCGTTCTCGAAGGCATCACGCGTTTCTCCATCGGCGGCAAAACAGAGCCGCCAAGACTCTCGAGGCGCCACGGCCCATCGGACGAGGCTTTCTTCAAAGTTAAGTCCGCTCAGATTCGGCAACGATGTTCGGCCAAGGTCTTGCTGAGAACCGCACGCCTCGAAAGCCAGCGATATCACCTATTGACCCGGTTTTTGCTCGGAGGGGTCGGATGTTTCGATAACGTCGCCGAAGCGTTCTTTTTGCACGGCGTGCAAGAATAGCAAGATTTTGGTCATTTGCTCGCGGCTGAGTACGCCTCCCCAGGTAGGCATTCCGACCGACGGAATCCCCGTGGTAACGGTGCGGTAGAAGAACTCATCCATGTTCTTCCCCTGCTCGCGCAGAAGCGCTGGCAGATCCATAAAGGAGTCGCCCGTGACGGCATTGGGGCCGTGGCAATGACCGCAGTTGGAGTTAAATAAGGCGCGTCCCTCCTCTACTAGTTGGGCCTCGGATTTTCCGGTCGGCGGGTCGCCCTGTCTGGTCATGGCTGAAGCGCTATTTCCACTGCTCGCAGAACTATTGCGCTCTTCGCCTTTGCTGGCTGGGGCTTCGTACGGCTCCGCACCTGAGGCGTCGGCGACCAGCACCAAGTGGGCCGGCCTAAACCAAGGCCGGAACTCCGAGTATCGATACCCGTCTCCAGGCCATCGGAGATTCTCTTGATACACGTGAAGGGTCAGGGGTGGTTCTTGGGAGATTCCGTACCGACGAGCCAGAGCAAGCAGCTGAAAATTGAGTTTGGGTAACGCCTGCTCGATAGCCCTGTAAAGGCCTTGCGCGTCCGCTCGCACCCCCATCGCAACCGCCCAATCCAGCCCAGGCCCGCGGGTCGGGATGACGCGGTAGGCGTCGTGCAGGACGAACTTGTTGTAGTATCCAGCGACAGGGCCCCAGACGAATGCCGCGTCAGCCTCGCCCTTGGCCAATCCCTCCATCGCCTCCTTAGCAGTGGTATACGTTACAGCCGTGATATCGTCGTGAGCAGCTAAAAAGTTCTGAGGCGGAGTTCTGAATTGAACCGCTACGCGCCGTCCTTTCAAATCCGCCAAGCTGTGCTCATGCCGACCTTTGGGCACTACCAGCGCATAGCTTTGTCTCATGTAGGGTCTGGTAAGCCGCACGAGGCTATCATCCCATCTTCCCAGAAGCGGGAGTCCAGGGTATACGTCGCAAAGATCGCGTTCGAAGGCGAATTTGACCGACTTCTCCGAGTAATCGCCGACCCAAACGTATTCTACGTCCATTCCGAGCTTCTTGCCCAGGGCGTGGGCGATATCGACGTAAAGACCCTTAGGCGGACGAGCCTCTTGGCTGAGAGGCAGGTTGTCGGGATTTGCACACACACGCAAAACGGAAGCATCGGCTACAGCAGTTAGCAACAGACAAAAGGCCGGTAATACAGCGATAGGGGACAGCTTCGTCATCTGTTTCCCTCCCCAAGTAAAACAATTAAGATTCTGACAAATCTGCCAAAACTAGCAACAAGTCCGGCAAACCGAGTAAACGACGCTGAGCTAGCGGATCTACGGCTTTCATGTAGATCCGATTGAACGCTCACAAGGCGGGCAGAACCTAACTCTCAAGCGATATCGAAAGACGGGCGGTAAAAATGGAAGGGGAAGGCTTCGAGCCCGGTAGGCTAAGACGCTCGCGAGCTTTTGAGTGGCCGAGGCGGGGCTAGGCTTTTGAGGCGCAGCTTCGTTTATTTTGCTAGTGGCCGAGGTTTGGGCGGCTTCGTTTGTTCACGTGGAAATTGAGGTGGGATTTGCTCGTACTGCTACGGAACTGCCGCTTTCGCCCAGCATCGCCCGTAGCCGCGCGATTCGCTCTTTGAGCGGGGGATGGGTGGAGAACAGGCGGTCGAAAATTCCTTCGCCATCCTCGGAGTCATTGTCGGTCATTGGGTTGACGATAAAAAGATGCGCAGTGGCTCGGAAAGCGTGCTTAAGCGGAGAGCTTTGAGCCGCAATCTGTTCGAGGGCGCGGAGAAGCCCCCTTGGGTTGCGCGTAAATTCGACCGAAGCGGCGTCTGCCAAATACTCGCGCTGACGCGAAATAGCCATAGCTATCAGGCGCGAAATTAGTGGAGATAGGATGCCTACAATTACTACCAGCGCTGGGGCGAAACCGCCGCCTGCGGCATCCTTTCTTTCGCTATTATTCCTGCCGAAACCGCCGAACCAGATCCATCGGTGTAAGAAGTCGGCTAGCAGGGCTACTGCGCCCACCATTACCGCGACCATCGTCATAAGGCGCGTATCGTAGTTGCGAATGTGGGCCATCTCGTGACCGACGACGCCTTGTAGTTGCTCCCGGTCCATGGTGTCGATAAGCCCTTGCGTCAAGCAGATCGCGGCATGTGCTGGGTCGCGCCCGGTGGCAAAAGCGTTCGGCGCGGGATCGTCGATAACGTAGACTTTCGGCGTTGGCACGCGCGCGGCGATCGCCATTTCACGCACCACGTCGAGCGCCATCAGGTTTTTCGGCGAGTCAGCTTCAAGCGGCCGCGCGTGCATCGCCGCGAGAATCAAACTGCTTCCGCCATAGTAAGAAATCGCGGCTTGAACGCTCGCGATAATAAGCGCCGCCAGGCTTAAGGTGGGAAAACCGACGATCTCTCCATCCTCTTGCCACGCAAGATTGCCAAGCATAAGGTCCAGGCAGAGTCCAAGTCCCGTAACTAGCAAGGCAAACAGAATTATCAGGGCGGCGCTGCGCCTACGGTTGCTTCGCTCGAGCCTGCGGAAGTCGCTTGCTCCGATCGCCATAGGTCAACTGCCCTCGCCCGACCTTGACTGGCGCGGTTTCGGCTTTAACTGTTACCAGAAGCGCTGCCGGTATCGATGGATAGATCTACGCGAGGCACAGCTTCTTGCTCGGGCGCTACCTTGAAGTACTCGGCGGTCGTAAAGCCAAAACGCGGAGCGATGAAATTCATGGGAAAGCTTTGGATACGGGTATTGTACTGCGCGACAAGGTCGTTGTATGCCTGACGGGCAAAAGCGATCTGGTTTTCCGTGGTCGTAAGTTCCTCCTGAAGGCGAAGCACGTTTTGGTCAGCCTTGAGCTCCGGATAGCGCTCCATCACCGCCAGCAGCCGTCCCAGACCCGCGCTAAGCTCGTTTTCGGCCGTTACTTTTTGCGCCTGGCTCGTAGCCGCGAGAGCCCTGTTGCGCGCCTCCACCACCTGGGTCAAAGTATCGCGCTCGAACTGCATGTAGCCTTTGACCGCTTCGACCAAGTTGGGGATTAAGTCATGGCGGCGCTTGAGCTGAACCTCGATCTGGCGCCAGGCGGCCTCGATCTCGTTGCGCAGTCGCACCAGCACGTTGTAGGCGATCGAGATGTAAAAAGCTGGAACGAGAAGAATAATCAGGATGATGGTTGAAGGACTCATCTTTTATTTTTACTCCATATCTATTTTAGGGTTACCCGATAGCTTTTTGCACTTGCCTTCGTTCAGCGGTATGCGGCGATACGGAAGGCAGCTTTGGAATATCCGCAGCTTCCTGGGCGCACAAAGCAGACTTTTCTAGGGTGAGCTTCAAATGCGTAAGCTTCCGCGCTTCCTCCTGAGGGCGCTTGTTGCAAACGGCGAGCTAACAGAAGTTCGAGCTTAGCGGTAGGACGTAGCTCGAGATATTAGGTAGCATAAAAATTTCGCGTTTTCGAGCGATTTAGCCAACTTTCAAGCTTTTCGCGCACAAATATATGGCTCGTATCGGCCTATGCCGTAGGCGCGGGCGCGCTTTGACCGCCTGAGCCGGCAGGAAAGCCCTTTAAGACCGAGCTGAGCTCAGGCGGTAAGCGTCAAAAGCGGGGAGGGGTTAGCTTGCGTATGTAATCTGAATCTTTTGCGGCCGCTTGCCCTCCGCCCGGGCGAGATGGACTTCGAGGACGCCGTCCTTATAACGAGCGGAGATGTTGGAGGTGTCGACATCATCGGGCAAACGGAACTCTCTGCGGATGTCACCGAAGGTGCGCTCGCTTACCACCAGATGCGCACCCTGAGGATACTCCGGCTCTTTGCGATGGGCCTCCAAGACAAGCCAGCCGTTTTGGATCTTTAGCTCGAGGCTCTGCGGATCGAGACCCGGGACTTCGCAGTAGAGGATATAACCGTTATCGTATTCGACGACGTCCGCCGGCATCACCGGCTGGTCTTCGACGAAATCGAGGTCGGAAAACATCGTCATCTCACTGTCAAGGCCGTCGAATACGGATTCGCGGGAAGACCATGGTTCTGCAAGCTCCCTAAACCCACTAAACCCACCTCCTTAACTCATTGGCGCACCCAGCAATTCTGTTTGCTGAGGTTCCCATTCAGCCGAAGAATTGAGAACTTTTGAAGCCGGGAGCCGCCCTTCGAGCCAAGGGACGGCATACGCCTGCCGTCCGGGAAACGCATCCCCGTAGCTGAGAGTCGTTTCCATCGCCGAATGTGCAACGATCGCCCCCGCCGCGCCCGTAGCGGCTCGCGTTGATGCCACAGCGTCACGCTCGTATGGCGCAAATGCGCGACCCGCCTTAGGCAGCACGATGCGTTCCCAGGCCGGATGAATCATCCATCTGAGAACGTTCCCCTCGATCCAAAACGTTAGGCTAATCCTCCAGCAACAGACCCGGTAGTGTTGCGACAGCTTCACTAGTCGCTTTATCGGCTCGTCCTGCTTGCCAACCGGAGCAACCAGTGAGCTACGATACCCGATGGACCGGTTGAGGCGTACCGACCTGCACTGGCCAGTATGCGACACCGCCAGAACCGACCTGCTGGCCGCCGGAGCACTGGAAGACGTTATCGCGACCTTCGAGAGGGAAGGCCGGCCATATGCCGCCAGGCTCGTTCCCAGGCCGGCCGCGAACGTTCCGGCTTAGATCCGTGGCGCCCAGTTCTCCGAGGGGCTCGGGCTCGAATCTTTTTGCTGCTTCGTGGCCGCCCGATCGAGTTTAAGCTTGAGCACCTTGCGCTACATTTGCGCGAAAGGGCGTAGCAAACTGCGCAGGAAAAGAAATCGCCGTATTTTCATTCTGCACCGGTAGTTGTTTATCGAATGCTGCCTGGCTGCCGGCACCCTGTATGCGATAAGCCTGCCGCCTGTGCGGTGGCGAAATCGAATTGTCCCTGGCGTAGAGGATCACCGCGGGGTTGTTCGAAGGGCTTTCGAATCGGCTCCTGAACGCACGTTACGTCAGGGTCATTGTCGTCTCGGAAAGGCTCGCACCTTGCAAAAGGAGTGACACAGTCCGAAGGTCTGCTCGATGCCTCCTTTTGACCAGCAAGACAATGCTAATACAACGCTATACAAGACCTGCCCTTGTGCTAAAGCTTGAGGTTGTTTGCATCCAAGAACGCTTGTGGGGTGTTGAACGCATTGAAGAATAGCGGAGTTCCTGAGAATGAGAGAGGGCTCACAGGGCCAATGGTCATGAACGAGTACTGCCGGCTGTTGGGGTCAAAGGCCGAGTGCGGGTCGCGGAAGAGCTGATAGAGGTCGAGCGCCGTGCCGGACGAGCCGACGAGCTGGCGCAGCGATTGTAACTCCTGCCCCAGTGCAAGCCCGAAGCCAAAGAAACAGATACGGAGCTGCTGTAGAATTTCGGAGTGAAGACTAGAGAGCGTCTGGCTGATGAAGAGCCAGCCCAAACCGTACTTCCGGGTTGTGCGCGCGGCGTCGATCAGCGCGCTGCGCACTGCCTTGACGGCATCGTCGTCAGGAAGCTCACGAGGTGCTAAGCGATGCGCCTCGTCTATGATGACCAGCGCGTTGAGGTACTGATTCCTTTCGTAGAGATACTTGGCGGTTAAGGAGAGGCCGTCAAGTAGCCGCTTGATGACGAGCGCCTGAATGGTCACGTTCCAGAAGAGCCCCTCAGCCGGTTCTTTGGAGAGGTCAATCACCAGTATGGGCCGATAATCACGGGGCGAACCATTTTTTTTCTGGAGCGAAAGCAGCCAGGTCAAGGCTTTGTTGATACTTACCGCATTCTTTCGATCTTCTCGGAATAGCTCAGCCACCGGAAGCCAGTGGTTTTTGAAGAAGTCATCTTGGTTCTCATCCTTGAGCGCCGTGTTAAAGCGGCGGCGCGACTCTTCGGTGCGGTAGAACTTTTTTTGGACGTTTTCTTCCATCAAAGCTTTCCACGCCTTTTCGAATGATTGGGGTAGGTAAAGCTCGGAAAGTTTCACACCTGTTTTCTGAAGCTCCTCGGCGAGGGTATCGCAGGCCAGCCTGCGGTTCTCCCCCTTCGGGACCGTCAAGCGGTCGAAGAACTTTGACTCGTAAAGGATCTCCGTGAACAGGTCCCAACGGTCCAAAACCAGATCTCCCACCGTAAGCACCGTCGGGTCCTTGCCAAGCTTCCTCGCCGCCAGATCGACCCGAAGGGGGAAGTCGCCGCTCGTGCTACCCTTCATATCTCGCGCGAACTCACCTTGCGGGTCGATCACGAGCAGGGCCATCTCTGGATAGCGAGCGTACGCTAAGAGGATCATCTTGGCCAGCACCGACTTACCCGAGCCAGTCTTGCCGAAGATGCCTAGATGGTAGGCTTCCCCAGCGCCGTCCGGCCCGCGGTCGAAATGCTTGAACCACAGTGGCAGCTTGACCTCAGAGCCGTACACGTGGCCGAGGTAGAAGATCTGCTTGCGGTAAGGACGCAGTAACTCCTCCAACACGTCGTCAGTGACCAAGTGAATTAGTGTGCCGGTTGCCGGCACCGTACCGAGGATGCTCGGCTCGTACCCGGCAGGACCGCCTTTTCGAAAAACCGCGCTGGTCAACATTTGCGCCAGGTGCGTGTCTTGGCGCTCGCTTACCGCATCCACGCGCCCGCGCTGGCGGATGAGGCTCCGCATCGTTGGGTCCTCGTGCCAGACGTTACGGAGTTGTACTTCGGTGATCTGCCCGAGCGCGTAATGAGGGCTGCCGTCTTGCGAGAAGCGAAAAAGCGCCAGCTCTCCCACCAACTTGCGCGTCACGGCTGAACCTAGGATGTCGAGCGTGAGCTGCGCTGTAGACGATGGGGACCCGATGACACCGATTCGCTCTTTCGCATCGATTATCTTCTCCAGGTCCCTTTCGGCCGTTGCCATATCGCTACACCCCGGACTCGCTACGGTAACTATGCATCGCGAAAAAGACTTCTCCGATATTGCCGTTGTACCTCTCTGAGATGCGCTGCGTGGTGACTTGCCGGAATGCAGGCATCGCCCGGGCTAGAGCCTTGACCATGCGATCGGCAAGATAAATCGGGTACGGTTCAAGGATCGAGGGCGTTGCGGTTTGGTGTTTCAGCCCGTGGACGACCGTTGCCAGGCGGTACTGATTCTTGGCCACTGCAGAGGGCAGCTCGACCCTAAGCGCAGGAAGCCACTCATAGGGTTTGTAATAAAAAACATGGACCCCTTCGATAGCTGAAACGATTTGATCGGCGAGTTCCTTAGCCCGCTCCCGAATATCGTCAGGCAGCCGGGCGGTGTCGAGGTGCCAGGTCGGGTTACCCTGATTATCGCGTGGGTGTTCAATCGGTAATGGGTCGGTCAGCTCACCAGGCTCGAGTAGCAAGGTCAGCATGCCGCGGTCGTCATACTTCGTGGGCCACTGCAAAAAATTGCCGATCTCGCGGCGTGTAGAGTACTTTGGCAAGCCGACGTACTGCTTATCGGATCGCTTTGCACCCAGCAGGGTCAAGTACGCCTGCAAATAGTCCAAACAGTCCTGTACGAACCGGGTCGAAGAAGGCGATTCCTTCTTCTGCGGTGCGGCATTCAAGGCCTGGTTGAAGTAGATGATGGGAAGCGTCAGCGTTCCGTCTATCATGACGAGATCGTGGGGCGCTTCCGTCGCGAGTCGCAGTTCCTCCCCAAGCATAACCGCGCGCAATACTGTGGCCGTATCCTCGCTGTGTGGCTCGGCACAAATAAAAGTCCTATGGTGCGGCAGATTCCAATGCCGCTTCTCGCTCGGCGGCGTGAGTCCCTCAACGGCCACCGCTGCGGCGGCCGCCAGATCCGTGGTTAGCAACCGCTCGATCGCGTAAGAGCCGTCGGACGCACACGTCGTCGGTATCTGCGGGCTGCCTAGCGACGATTCTCGGATGACTTGAACCTTCTCATATAGCCTCTTCCGCAGCTCGTCGCGGTCGTTGGAGATTTCTTTTAAGGGTCTAAGGAAGTCGTCGACGATCTCACTCGTCTTGCCCAAGACTTCCTCGACAAGTGCTGCAGGCAGATCTGCAAACGGAGTCAGATCGGAGTGGCTCGCAACATCGGTCATGATGTCCCCCATAGCCGAAAGCTATCTCGATCGAACCTGCGATAACGATGGTCCCATGCCGCTCTCGGCAACAACCATCGATCGCGAAAATATTCGAAGAGCTCAGCTTCAGAATGATGATACCAGGATAAGCGAGCCGCCTCTCCACGAAGGAAGGCTCGCGTATTCTTAGCCATCGGAACGACAAAGACTTCGCGGCAAATTCCGTGGTATATCCAATCGCTTGACAAGCCAAGTGCGCTAAGGCACTTTCGGATGACTTCACGGCGGTTGCGGAAGCCGATCCCCCACCGTTCTTGTTTCGCCGTTGGCTCACAGTGCGTCTTCACGAACTCGGTGATGGCTCCGTAGAGGCCGTTCGAGAAGTGGAACTCACCGGAGCCCTTGGTAAAACCCACGCTCTGGTAGAGGAGTCTGTCCCCGAAACGTAGCCTATTGTAAAGAGAGGACCGCCCGAGAGCTGACGTCGTCGTGATCAGCGCCAGACGGCCGTCATGCACCTCGCGCCTGATGACCGAGCTTACACCTCCGTACTTCCTCTTGAACGCCCGGCGAACCGTGCCGCTAGTGGCCAGCATCGCCACAAGCTTCCCACATAAGAGATATGAGTAGGGTGGGACAGCTCCCAAAACGAAGGCGTCCATTACGTTTCGAAGGCGTTGCCTACGCTGGGAAGGCGTCCAGCCGATCCACCGGTCACGTGGCCCAAGACTAAAGACCGGGTCGCCTAAGCCGATCAGGCCCATTAATTTCCCATTATGATCGTCGACCACGAGGAACCGCAAGCGGCGTCCGTAACCGGAGGACACTGGAACGCTCCAATGAAGGCTCGCATAACGAAAGAGTAGTTCTTCCTCTGAGTCTGGTTGCACCTCCACCAGGCGAGGAGAAATCCGGGAAGGAACAACCTCGTTTCCCGATGCTATGTGGCGCAGTAGATCCTTCTCTACTCGGAACAGGCCTTCCCGAGCCCGCTCGATTCGATGAAAAACTGCGGTCCGGTGAAGCTCGCGTATCCTCTCCTTAGAAAGTTCCTCGGGAGGAAGGACGACCCCATTTTTGACCCGAAAGCCCTGGGCTCGTAAGGATCGAATAATCCGGTCTCTCAGGTCCGCGGCGTCCATTCGGGCTACTATGGATTGGCTCATCTTTGTCTTCGCCCTTCTGCAAGCCGTACTGGCCGCCGTTGGCTTTTAACCACCACCGATCTCTCGATAGTCCGGCGCGACGCGCCCAGCCGGTCGTATAAGACTGGGCTGCGATTATTCTAATGCAGGTGGACGAGCCCTCGGACAACCAGGTAACGGACGGCCGTTAATAAGAGCCTTCTTTTTACGAATGGCGACCTCCACGTCCGGGGGCGGCAGCGCCTCGGAGGCGTTGATGACCACATCCCCGAACCTGTGGACGATGAGGTCGACTGCCGTTCGGCGAGGGCTTCGCCTCACATCGATGCGCACATCATCAATTTGAATCAGTTCGTTTATGACGTAAGGAACCTGTGTCTGCTTTTCGCAAGGTTCAAGACTCGGATCGCGAGTTCCTCGGCCTGTCTCCTGGAACGAGGCGTGAGCGTTTGAGAGGTCGATAGGCCCGGCTCTCGAGTTCCTAATAGCTTCAAGGGTACCGCCGGAAGCCGACAAGTGATGTTCTTTTTCTCACCGCTCCACAGGTCTCTGCGGGCGCGCTTTAACCGCCTGAGCCGGCAGGAAAGCCCTTTAAGACCGAGCTGAGCTCAGGCGGTAAGCGTCAAAAGCGGGGAGGGGTTAGCTTGCGTATGTAATCTGAATCTTTTGCGGCCGCTTGCCCTCCGCCCGGGCGAGATGGACTTCGAGGACGCCGTCCTTATAACGAGCGGAGATGTTGGAGGTGTCGACATCATCGGGCAAACGGAACTCTCTGCGGATGTCACCGAAGGTGCGCTCGCTTACCACCAGATGCGCACCCTGAGGATACTCCGGCTCTTTGCGATGGGCCTCCAAGACAAGCCAGCCGTTTTGGATCTTTAGCTCGAGGCTCTGCGGATCGAGACCCGGGACTTCGCAGTAGAGGATATAACCGTTATCGTATTCGACGACGTCCGCCGGCATCACCGGCTGGTCTTCGACGAAATCGAGGTCGGAAAACATCGTCATCTCACTGTCAAGGCCGTCGAATACGGATTCGCGGGAAGACCATGGTTCTGCAAGCTCCCTAAACCCAGTATTGGCGACCATTAGCTCCATACCATCACCTCCTTTTCAGGGGTGTGCAACGCTCAAGGGACTGCGACTAATGCCCGGTCCACCGGGCATTGTCGCGCCCTTGAATCTCTTCCGAACTTAAAACTAAGCACTGATAGTGCGCTCTCAAGGACGTGGCATCCGGTGAGGGGATTAGGTTTTTGAGGTGCGGATAGTGGAGCAAAAACCTTAAGGAAGTTTTGGCTTGGGGTTTCTGATTTTCTCAACTTCTTGGGCAAAACGGCGCGCCATCCCGTGGTCTCCGAGTCGGCTCGCCAAAGCCTCGCCCTCCTTCAGAGTTTCCACGGCCCGTTCGACTTCTCCTTTGCCCAAGAAAGTGCCGGCTTTACGAAACAGCCGGGCGTAAAGTTTACCTTTTTCCGCCGGGTCCATCGCTTGGCATGAAAGACTCAGCCGAGACTAACGACAAAATTCTAGGCGGGCGCCTGCAAATAAGCCAGCCGCGTCAGGGATATCGCTTTTCGGTTGACGCGCTTTTGCTGGCCGATTTTGCGCGCCCCAAAGCTAACGAGCGGGTTTTGGAACTTGGCGCTGGATGCGGCGTGGTGTCGCTAGTCATCGCCGTCAAATCCTGTCCGAAAGAAATCGTTGCCCTAGAGGTCGACCCCGCGATGGCGCGTTTTGCCGAGCGAAATTGCGAGTCGAACCGAATTGCGAACGTCCGCGTGCTGGTTGGGGATTTGCGAGATCAGCACATTTTAGGGATCGAGCCACAGAGCTTCGACTGGGTCGTTGCAAATCCGCCCTACTACGCTGTCGGAGCGGGAAGACAAAGCCCATACCCGGCCCGTAGATTCGCGCGCAGTGAAACCGGCGCAACGGCGGGCGACTTCGTCAAAGCGGCTGCTCGGTACCTGCGCTTTGGCGGCAAAGCTGCGTTTGTCTTTGTGGCCAGCCGTGCGATCGATCTGATCGCTGAACTTCGAGCCTCGCGGCTCGAACCCAAGCGGCTTCGCTTTGTTCATCCACGAGCCGATCGAAAAGCCTCGAACGTCTTGATCCAAGCGCAAAAAGGCGCGGGCACTGAACTTGCCGTGGAGCCTCCGTTAATACTTTACGAGGCTTCCGGTGCTTATACTGCGGAAGCCAGGAAAATATTGGGCCTGGACGAGTAAAAAATCCTGTAACTCGTTCGGTAGTCAAACCCGCGACCTTGGCCAAGCAATAACGTTCAACGCCGGAGCAAATGGTAATCTCAGGTGGGCCAAGTAGGAGCCTTTTGCTCTAAAGCAACGCTTTTGTGAAATGAAGCGCCTAGTCCCGGGTCAAGAATTGCAATGCTATGTGCGCCACCTCTTGCGGTTTCTCCATCGGCATCAGATGGTTCTCTTCGCTCAGGTCGAGAATCTCGGCGCTGCGCGCCTCGCTTTTGAGGCGTTTCACTGCAGCGGCGCGAAGTTCGTGAGCCTGACGGGTTAAAACGATTAAAAGCGGTCTTTTCGCCTTGAGTATCAGACTTAGGCCGTCGAAATCCGGCGCGCCGTCATAGAGTTTGGCCTCAACTTCTGGGGCGCATTTGAGCTCGCGCTTGCCATCGGCCGTTTCTCGCATGCCATAAAGGCAATATAACCTGAGCACGTTTCTGTCCCAGGTATCGAATGGCGGCTTGCTACCTAGATGCTCCATGGCATGGTCGATACTGTCGAAGATGCGCCGTCTTTTGAGCGTGGTTTCGACCAGCCATTGTCGGCGCTGATTAAGAAGCTCTCGGTCAGCTGTATCGTGCACCACCGGGTCGATCAGGACGGCGCGAGAAAGTCGCTCCGGCTCGACCGCTGCCAAGCCCCCGAGCGCCGTGGCGCCAGCCGAATGGCCGAAGCCCCGAATTTTTTGAAAGCCCATAGCATTTATGAACCCTCGCAGGTCGGCAAGCGTTGCGGGCCAGTTGTACACGCCGTCGGGCGCAGCGCCACTGTCGCCATGGCCCCTTTGGTCGTACGCAAAGACGTGGCCTATCCGCGTAAGTTCACGCGCTATGGGCTCGTACACGCGGCCAAGGAAGCCCGTCGCATGGACGATCACGATCGGTTCACCGGCTCCTCCCCAGTCGAGATAGTGGAGCCGTATTCCGTTTACGGTGACGTAGTCCTCTCGAGGCTCAATTCCGCTCAATTTTAAGACCTCACGTATTTCTGGGCGAAATTCCTATCGTTTTATAGTAAAGCACGGTTAGCGTCGCGCTGCATGGCTTTCAAGGCCAAGTTTTGGGGCGCCCAAAGCGCTTGCTCGCATAAACCGCTTTATAGGTTATAGGCAATCTAGGACAGGGTTTAAACTTTTTCTAGCTTTGCACCGAGGAATTGGATCAGAAACGGTTTTGAAAGAAACTCGCCGCCTTAAAAAGCCTCGTGCAATTAAGCGGACTTCAAGCGGGGCTTGGCAAAAGGTTTTGCCTTCATCAAGCTTTTTGGAGCTAAGTATAGTCGAGAGTTCGGGGCAAGCGGCAGGGATAGCGCCGGTACGGTAATTTGTTAGCATAAACGTGACCCCGTAGAAGGTGTTCGTATGACATTTCCAAGAGTCAGTCACTTCTAGCTCATGATTACGTTTTCAAAGAAGGGTTGCCGGTTGGATGCTGAGAAGATGCCGATGCGCAACCCAGTATCGGCTCCGCGCAATTCTTTGCTGAGCACAACGAGGGAATGATTACTATAGGCCTTACGGGTGGAATCGGCGCCGGCAAAAGCTCGGTTGCGAAAATTTTAGCGGAGCTGGGGGCGCCAGTAATTAACGCTGACGAAATAGGACATTCCGTATACTTGCCGGGCGAGCCTGCCTACAGGGAATTAATCGACGCCTTTGGGCAGGAAATTGTAGCTTCTGATGGAACGATCGACCGCAAGCGGCTAGGCGCGATCGTATTTTCCGACGCTGAAGCTTTACGCCGATTGAATTCGATCGTTCATCCGCGAATTCATCAACGGCTGCGAGAGATGATCGCGGCGATGCGCAAGCAGGGAGAAGCGCGCCCTATCGTAATCGAGGCGGCCGTTCTGATAGAAGCGGGATGGCACGACCTGTGCCAGCAGATATGGGTAATTACCGCGCCCAGGGAAGAGATAATTCGCCGACTAGAGAGCCAGCGCGGGTTGAGACCGGAGGAGATTAGGGCGCGAATCGAAGCTCAACTCAGCGACGATGAGCGCCGAAAGCTTGCGGTCGCGGTGATCGAAAACAATCAAGGCTTCGAAGAGCTAAGGGAAAAGGTTCGCGCCTTGTGGGAGAAAACCCTTGATGAGTCGACTCGGTCATGCAACTAGTGGTTCTTGCCCGCGCACCGAAAGAATTGCATCGCTAAATGGCTGGAGCGGCGGGTTAATCCAAGATAAGGATCGGTCCTGCCTGGGAAGTAGGGACGTCATCGATGCTTATTCGGAGAGTCGTTAAGAACTCGGCGCGATGGCTCAAGACGGGCATACCTAAACGGAAATACGGTTTTTTGTTTCTGCCAGAGGGTTGAAATGAAGATTTTAGTGATGGGTGCCGGAGCAGTGGGGGCTTATTTTGGTGCCAGGCTTCAAGCCGCGGGCGAAGAGGTCGTGTTCTGCGCTCGGGGAGAAAACCTAAAGGCTCTTAAAGAGCGCGGTCTGGAAGTCAAAAGTTATCTCGGAGACCTCGAACTTAGGGTTGTCGCGACCGAGGAACCGAGGGAGTATGCCCCATACGACCTGGTGCTTTTCTGTGTAAAGTTGTACGACACCGAGCAGGCTGCCGACAAACTCAAGGGCACACTTGCGCCAGGCGGCGTAATTATGACTTTGCAGAACGGAATAGAGGGCGAAGCTCGGCTGGCGGAAATTTTTGGAAAAGAGTGCATGATGGCGGGCAATGCCCGCGTGGGTGTGGAATTGGTCGCGCCTGGCAAAGTGGTCCACTCGACCACGGGCACGATAGAGTTTGGCGAGTTAGACGGGCGGATAACGCAGCGCGCACAGGCTATTGCCGAGGTGTTCGAGCGCGCTGGCATCCTCGGCGAACTCACCACAGATTTGCGCGCCAAGCGCTGGGAGAAACTGATGTGGAACGCCACTTTCAACACCTTGACCACGCTGACTCGCCGGCGCGTCGGCGAGGTGCTGGCCGACTCCCAGGGACGCGAGCTCGCGCGCGCCTTGATGTACGAGGTTCAGGCCGTCGCTCGCGCCGACGGTGTCGAGCTTTCGAACGAAAGGGTCGAGGCACTGTTCACGCACTCGATCGCAAAACTGTCACCACTTAAAACCTCTACTTTTCAAGACCTCGAGCGGGGAAAGCGCCTAGAATATGATGCACTGACCGGTGCTGTCCTTCGGGTGGCCAAGCGTCATGGTGTAAGGGTGCCTATAACGGAGACCGTACACACTCTTATTAAACTGCTGGACGACGGCCTTCGAGCAGCATCTAAGCCGTCCTAACCAAGCTCGGCGCCGTCCGAATTGGTTTGCGCTTGGCAAACGGCGCTCGATAGCCTCCTAGGCTCTGGCGCGCTGCAAAAAGTTCTTACTCGTGGGGAATCCTGATGGGCCGATTGTTTGCGCGGCCGTCGCTCGCCTTTTATCAACGCGCTTGCGGGTGTTTTAAGTGGTATCGCTGGGCCTCCAGCTGGATCGATATTGAACCGACTTTGGCGGCCCAAATTTTCTCGCTCGCAGCTTGCGTATTGTTACGTGGCGTGAGCACACCTGGTCCTGTTCATCCGGTCCTGGGAACGCATTGACCGCATTGGACGATAGGAGTGAGATTCAGTCGACCTTTGTGGTTCGATTGCTTCGACCGGCTCGAGGCTTTGAGTTTTGGCGTCAGTACTCATTCGCTGGCCGCAAGCCCGGGTTTTTGCTAGGCAATAATAGTTAGCTAGTGTGGTGGCACCGCTAGGTTACGTGATACCGCGGCGGCGTTGGGCTCAGGGTTAATTTCATACGCTTCAAGGGGGATAGGATAAAGCAATGAAAGCAGCTGTCTTTCGGGAACCAGGAAAGCCTTTGACGATCGAAGACCTCCATGTAGATAAACCTCGGGGCAGAGAAGTACTAGTTAGGACCGTAGCAGCGGGCGTTTGCCACAGCGATTTGCACTTTGTTGAGGGATTGTATCCTTATCCCGCACCAGCCGTGCTTGGCCATGAGTCAGCAGGAATAGTCGAACAAGTTGGCGAACAAGTAACTTACGTCAGCCCTGGAGACCATGTAATCGCGTGTTTGACTGTCTTTTGCGGGTCGTGCGAGCAGTGCTTGTCCGGGCGCCCCAATTTGTGCTCTAACCGCGCTGCGACCCAACGCGATCCCTCCGGCGAGCCGCGCTTGAAGCTCGGCAACGAAATGGTTCATCAGTTCATGGATATCGGCGGCTACGCCGAAAAGATGCTGCTGCACGAGAACGCCGTGGTCAAAGTTACCAAGGAGATACCGCTCGATCGCGCCGCGCTTATAGGATGTGCCGTAACAACCGGACTGGGTGCGGTGTTCAACACCGCCAAGGTTCAACCAGGCTCCTCGGTTGCGGTCTTCGGATGTGGGGGCGTGGGGCTAGCTGTGGTGCAAGGCGCAAAACTTGCCGGCGCTCGGCAAATAATTGCGGTAGACGTCTTTGAGCACAAACTTGAAACCGCGAAGAAATTTGGCGCTACCCACACGGTCGTAGCCGCTGGAGATAATCCAGTGCGTAAAATCCGCGAATTGAGCGGCGGGGGTGTGGATTACTCGTTCGAGGCGATAGGCAAGAAAGAGACGGCCGAGCAAGCGTTCTACTGTCTTGCTCCAGGCGGGACTGCTACCGTTATCGGGATGGTGCCCGGCAAGGACAAGATCGAAATTGACGGCCGCCACTTCCTGGTGGAGAAAAGAATTCAAGGCACGTTCATGGGTTCAGCCCGCCATCGGATCGATATCCCCCGCTACGTGGACTTTTATCTCCAGGGACGGCTTAACCTGGACGATATGGTGACGCGCCGGCGGCGCCTCGACGAGATAAATCAGGCTTTCGAGGCGATGAAAGCCGGCGAAGTAGTGCGCACGGTACTGACTTTTAATTAGGTAATCATGTAAACGCGGCCTGTTGGCTTTAGCCTGGGACGGCCTGGGGATAAGTTTAGGTTTGCCCAGATGACGTTATGGTAGTTTTGAAGCGATGGTCTTGCCGATTCGTGTTCGGATGGTAAAGCCGGTAGTATGTGGCGATAGGATCGCCAGTTTTTAGGCAGGGGCAAGCTGTCGCCGCGAGCATATCCAATTGCCGTTGTTGGTTCAGTAAGAGGAAGAACTGAGTGCCATTAGATTGGCAGATTCGCGCGTTTCTTGAGCTTTTCGAGAGGGGCGAGGCGCTCGCTTTCCATGCGCTTGGGGTCGAGAAGGCTCGCCGCGCCATAGCCGAGCAAAGCATACCGCTTGGCCCGCCTCAGCCGGTTGCTGCGGTGGAGGACCGTAGTATCCCGGGGCCGGACGGAGAGGTCACCGTGCGTATTTATCGGCCTTATGACCCGGTTCCTGCTGGCGCCCTCGTGTACTTCCATGGCGGCGGATGGGTTCTGGGAAGCATCGCAACGCACGACGCAGTGTGCCGGGCCCTGACCAACGCCGCGGGATGCGTTACGGTGTCAGTGGAGTATCGCCTTGCGCCCGAGCACAAGTTTCCCGCCGGGCTCGAAGATTGTTTCGCCGCCACAGGATGGGTGGTCGAGAACGCCGAGAATCTGGGTCTTCGCGCGCCCAAAGTCGCCGTTGGCGGAGACAGCGCGGGCGGAAACCTCGCAGCTTGCGTGGCGCTTAAAGCTCGCGAGCTTGGCGGGCCCCAAATTGCTGCTCAGCTACTAATCTATCCCGTTATCGACGACTCGCTCGACACCCCCTCCTACGAGGCTTTTGGCCAAGGCTACTTTCTTACGCGAGCGGACATGGAATGGTTCTGGAATCTTTACGTCAAGGATCCCTCGGATCGGGACAATCCGCTGTGCTGTCCTTCCAAGGCTAAAAGCGTAGACGGGTTACCGCCGGCGCTGATAGTTACGGCCGAGTTCGACCCGCTGCGGGACGAGGCCGAGCAATATGCGCAGCGTTTGAAAGCGGCGGGTGTGCCCGTAACTTTGAAACGCTATGACGGCATGATTCACGGTTTCTTTCGCTTGGGCCACTTGGTGGAGCGAGCTCGATGTGCCGTCAAAGAAGTCGGCGAGTTGTTGCGGCTTGCGCTGACATAAGAGGAGCGCGCCGCTTCGACGCCCTCATGCGGATCTTACACCTGCGAGATTCGCTACGATGAAGTTGCGCGCAAAAGGCAGCCGCGGCGTCCCGTTTTTACCAGCGTTCGTACTCGACCCAACGGCGTGGATAGCCGGCGCCGCGCAGCAGGTCTCTGAGCTTTAGCACGTCGTTGCCGACTCCGCAAATGTAGAAATGACGCTCCCGTAGCGCGTCGCCTTTTACATAGCGGCGCTCGAGATCGTCCAGTAGCGCCGACAAACGGCCAGTGGCAGTGATTATAGGCTCAAAGCGAAAGCGTGGATCGCGCTGCGCCAGGGCTTCGAATTCGCTTCGATAAAGCAGGTGTTCGCCGTCGGGGGCAGTGTAAATCAAGCTAAGCGGGGGATGGTCTGGGGTGCTAATTGCTCGCCGAAGCATCGGTCGAATCGGGGCGATAGCTGTACCTTCCGCGATGAAAACCGTTTCGACCTGCGGCGGCTCGTTTAAAGTAAAAACTCCAAAGGGCCCGGTGAAACTTAGAGTCGAACCCTCTTTTAGGCTAAACAGATAATTAGAGCCGACTCCTCCGTCGATTAGATTGAGGCAAATCTCGAACGGTTGGCCATCCTCGGGGCTGGATGCGAGCGAGTAAGACCGCGTAATCGGCTTATCGCCGGCGGGAATTATCACGGAAATGAATTGGCCAGGAGCGAACGAAAACTCGCTTGCGCCTGGAATTCGAATGAGCAGCGAGCGGGTATCGCTGTTATGAATCACGACCCTTTCGATCACGCCCTCGTACGGAACGCGCCGCTTTATGCCGATAAACTCTTGAGCCAAGGCTGACGACTTCCCTTTGTCTGGAAAAGTTTCTTTCAAGATTGACTATATCACCATCGTCGATATTTTTCTTACGCGTATCTCTTGCCCTGAAGCCCTTTGGCACCGTGTTCGAAAGGCCATTTTGTCCGATGCTTCAGCGAAACAATCGCTTGTGCATCCAGCGTTCGGTCGCCAAACACAGTGCGCAGCGTCGTTCAAGCCGTCCGTTTTTTGACATTAGCGCGGTCGCCCGCGGTCTCTATCTGTTCGGACTTGGGACGGCCGAGGTACGGAAGGTCGCTAGCTTAAACGGGAATTCGTGCTGTTGCGCTAAAGCCGGCGCGCCCGCTCGATTTTATTTCAACCTGACCGTTTAAGGCGGCTAGATGGTAGCACGCCAAAAGAGATGAAAGTTGGGAGGGACGAACCTTGTCCGGCTTTGGGTGGGTTAAAAAACCGTATGGGGAACTTAAGTTGCGTCCAGGTCGCATTGGCGAAGCTTTGTGCACTCGAAATGTCAATGCCAGGCGTTTCCCAGAACTTAACTTTCGACTGTACACGAGCTCGATTGTCAGTCGGTTAGGAGCCGCTCGCTCGGTCAGCGACGCTACAAGATTGAGCACAAAAGAGCGTACATGACGCCAGTCGGCGTGTAGCGTGGTATGGGGCGACTTGTTTTTAATCAAAAGCTTGCTGTTTTTACGTCGACACAAATGTTCCAGTACTGGGGCAAGCTCTCTTATAAGCTCGTCGGTTTGGAACGTCTCGGCGCAGGTGTAGTCGGCGCTAGCACTTGCAAGAGCGGCATCCGCGATGTTTCCCACAGCGTAGTCCAATCCATACAGCGCAGAGCGAAGCCGTTCGAGAAGGATTCGCTCCGTGCGGTAGTTTTTCGATACGCGCGCTCGCTCGGTCAGTATTTCGACGAAACCCAGTGCGGGCTGAAGCCTTTCTCTCAGTTCACCGATAAGCTCGCCTAGCGAGGGTGGGGTTAGAGTTTGTCGTAGCTGATAGGCGAAATTGATTTTCCCATTAGCAGTCGACAAAGCTTTTAGTTCGTTCGTCTGTGATGGCACCATAATCCCCGTCTCCGTTTTTCTCGCTCTCGCCTCGCGCTTCTTGACGTTTCGTTGTGGGAATCTACGAGATGGGGAAAATGTCGCCAATTGGGCAGTTTACCTATTTCGGCAAGAAAAATTACCTAGAAAGTCTACGAGTCCCGCTGATTAGGAGTTGTAAGGGCGAGGGAGATCGCGCAGCAAGCTGCTGGCGTGGGGGCTGACATCGCAAGACAAAAAACTTCATTCACGAGGGCTTGACGATTGATTGCCTTTAGGCTATTTTAAATGCACCTTCGCGATTTTAGTTGACGATTGGGCGAAGGAACGTTTTGCGGCATTTTATCAGCACCCGCGAGTGTTTGCCCTGAGAGCAAAACAGCTAGCACGCTTCAAAGATCACGCCGCCTTGTGGGTTGCTTGCTCAGCTTGTAACGGCACCGGTATTTGCGCGGCGGTCAAAGTTCCTGTTCAGACTGGTTGACTTCGCAATTCTGCGACGAATCGCGCGGTATACGATATGGTGTGCGGGAGGCTGCCGCTTGGAGGCGCGGTGGCGGGACGGCACGGCGTTAAAACCGTCTTTAAAACTCGGGTTCGTGATGCATTAGATCGGTAGCGCCGTGCAGCTGAGCCTCTAGCGCGATTTGCGCTCGCGCTCGCACGAGACGATGGCGGCGTTTTTTTCGCGCAGGCGGACGGTTTGGCGGCTTTGGGATGCGTTTTTGGATAGAAGCACGGAACCTTCATGACTGTCCGCGGTTTTTCAAGCGTTTATTTTCAGACGATTTGATTTTGAAGCAGGTTGCAACGCAGATTGGCGCGACCAAATTCGATTACACTGCGCGGCATCGGCCTTTTTGAATTCGGCGGAACGCACAAAGCTTAGACTTTACTCTGATTACACAAGGAGGCGGCATGGTTAATAATCGCCCAGGGGCAGAGGAACTGGCTCAGGAATGGCAGACGAATCCGCGTTGGAAGGGGATAAAGCGAGGTTACACGGCGCACGACGTGGTACGCCTGCGAGGCACGATCCATGTAGAGTATTCGCTTGCCAAGTATGGAGCAACAAAGCTTTGGCGATTGCTCGAGACGGAGCCTTTTGTTGCTGCGTTAGGCGCGATGACGGGCAATCAGGCGATGCAGCAAGTAAAGGCCGGCCTCAAGGCGATATATGTGTCAGGATGGCAGGTGGCAGCGGACGCCAACGAGGCGCTTACGATGTACCCTGACCTGTCTCTTTATCCGTCCGATAGCGTGCCGAAGGTCGTCGAACGGATTAACAACGCCCTTTTGCGGGCGGACGAGCTGAGCCACGCCGAAGGCGACGACTCGATCGATTGGCTAGTTCCGATCGTGGCTGACGCCGAGGCGGGCTTTGGAGGAGTCCTCAACGCCTTCGAACTTACCAAGGCGATGATTCGCGCGGGCGCGGCAGCCGTGCACTTCGAGGACCAGCTCGCAGCGGCCAAAAAGTGCGGCCACATGGGTGGCAAAGTGTTGGTCTCCACACAGGAAGCGATCGCCAGGTTAATTGCCGCGCGCTTGGCAGCAGACATCATGGGAGTTCCGACTATTTTGATAGCCCGCACCGATGCCGAAGGCGCAAGCTTAGTGACGACTGATATCGACCCGAGAGACCGCCAGTTCATGACCGGCGAACGCACCACCGAGGGCTTTTTCCGCACGCGAGCGGGGCTGGAGCAAGCGGTTGCGCGCGCGCTGGCGTATGCACCGTACGCCGACATGATCTGGTGCGAAACCTCCACGCCCGACCTGCATTTTGCCGAACAGTTTGCGCAAGCCGTGCACAAAGAGTATCCGGGCAAGCTGCTCGCCTACAATCTGTCGCCTTCGTTCAACTGGTCGGCGCATCTATCCGAAACGCAAATCGCAAAGTTCCAAAGCCAGCTCGCCCGCTTCGGTTACAAGTTTCAGTTCATCACCTTGGCGGGCTTTCATACTTTGAACTACTCGATGTTCACGCTTGCCCACGGATACAAAGAGCGACACATGTCGGCCTACGCCGAATTGCAAAACGCCGAGTTTGCGGCCGAAAAACTCGGTTACACCGCAACTCGGCATCAGCGCGAGGTCGGTGCTGCATACTTCGACCTGATTGCGGAAACCGTATGGGGAGGTGAAACTTCGATCAAAGCACTTTCAGGCTCAACCGAAGAGGCTCAGTTCACCTCCAAGGTGGCGGTTGGCGAAAATTGATGAAAAATTAGGTTTTGCGGTTCGGACGTCCTAGGAGTTACCAGCTCACCAGAAGACAAGCTGGAACCGTCGTCCGAATCAGTAAGGAGAAGAGCGAGAGGGCTGTCCGCTAGCGTGCGGAAGCCCTCTCGCTTTTTTTTAAATTCATGCTTGGGCCCACGATGGGATAAGGTCCAAGAAAAGCGTAGCGGAGGCGATCTAGAGAGCATACGGGGCACGGTTTTGGCCGGTGTTACCTGTCGGGTCGTCATTTTCCAGCTGATTGGCGGCAGCGTTTCCTCCTTCATCTTCACGAGAAAATCGCAAAGCTGAGCCCTGACCCGCCGATCTTCCGTGTGGCAGGGTAGGTAGGGCGAGGCCAGGGTTTCAATCGTTTTTTCGAAGACGCGTTGCGCAAAATATTGAAAAGCGTCGAGCCACCGATAGCCTCTGGCCAGCTTCGATTTGCTCAAGGCCTTCGGCAAGCGCCGCCGACAAAAGAGATTCGTTGCCAGCTCTTGAGAGTTGCAATTTTATTAGGCGGGTTTGCGCTTCTTGTAGGCTCAGATGAGCATGACCTTAGGCAACAACCTCGCCCGTGGCGGGATAATCTTTAAGGCAAAGCTCGTCTTTGGGTAGAAGCGGAACGGCGGCTAGAGAAAGAACAGTCAGACCGGCCGTGAGCCAAAGTGCAAAATGGACTCCCCATCGCGCAGCCACTGGGCCCAGACCAGCAACCGCAAGTGCGCCGAGCGCGTTGGCAAAACCGAGCGCAAGTCCCGAGCCGAGTGATTGATGCTCCGGTAAAATATCCTGTGCGAGCAATATTCTAACCGGCATCGTCGAGAACGTGGCGAGGCCAAGCGCGGCAAGAAAAAACCAGCGAACTGCCGTATGGCTTACGAGGAAAGCGCCGAGCAGTAGCGCACACAAAGCTCCCGCAGCGCCGATTAGTCGACGTCGCCCGAAACGGTCAGCCAAATAGCCACCCATTAAATTACCCAGGTTGCCCACCATCAGCAAAATCGTCACCGTGCTTGCGCCCCCGACTAGCGTGCCCCCATGTGAACGCCACAAGATAGGTAAAAACGTGCTCAAACTGTAGACAAGCATCGCATGAAGAGCGCAGTAGAACACCAAAGCGGTCATCGCTGTGATGCTGCCCCAACTGACTGGATTTTTGGCCGACCGCTGGCTAATCGGTACGCGACGGGCCCGTGGGCATTGTCGGATCATCATGGGTAACGTGACAAACGTAGGCAAAGCCAATAACCAAAGCGCCCTTAAACCATAATTCGCTGCTACAAGACTTGCTATGAGAGGCCAGACTGCGCGACCAAGTTCGCCGCCTACTAGGAAAATCGACATGGCGAGGGCAAAATGGTGCGCCGTTGTATGACGGACGCACGACAAGGCCTGGGGATGGAACGCAGCATTAGCCATCCCGACCACCAGCAGGGTCATGATAAGGGCCCAATAATTTGGAACAAAACCAACAAAGGCACCAGCCAGAGAGCCAAAGCCTAGAGCGCCGATCACAAACATCCGGCCACCAAGCCTATCGGCAGCCCATCCAAAGAGCGGCTGCATCCCCTGGCATACCAATATCGCCGCCATCAGTGAGCCTACAAGCGTTAGCCTTATATGCAACGAATGAAGCACCGCCGGCAGTACGCCAGGCAAAAAATTTGCCATGCCATCGTTTAAGAAGTGCGCCCACGAAAGCATAAGCAGGCGTGCGTTGATGACCCCCGTATGCGAGGGCTCGAACCCCTCTGATTGCGCCGAAGAGGCTTTTGGCTGAACGAAAACCACGCTCGCTTTTGCCCCAGTCGACTTTCCTAAATAGCCGTTTATTTTGACGTAACGAGCGTCGAATATTATGGCGCGAGTATTGTCGGTAGCGCTAGGCGAATGTGTGACAAAAACCGCCCGAACAAAGTAGCGAGACGGCGCTTTGGGCGTTTACGCGTTTAGCGCGTAACTTAAAGCTAAAACCAAATTTAGAGTAACCGGCGCTTCGGTGCCCCAAGCGAATTAGAGCGAAGCTTTTGCGCTCGAATTATAGTCGGCAGTTGGGTTTACCCGCGTCTTAACCTATTCTGGTAACAGGAGCATCGGCTTTCTGCTAACAGGAGCGTCGCCAAACAAAGTCGTTGTTTGAGCCTTGTCATGGACGGTAAACCGTTGCCTAATCTTTCGTCTGTAGCGCTCGTAGAGCGCGAGGAAGCACCGTGCGCGGTGGAGGCGCGCGACCTGCGCTTTAGTTACGGGCGCAAGGAAGTGTTGCGCGGAATAAGTTTCACTATAGGCGCTGGAGAAGTCTTTGCGTTTCTGGGTCCGAACGCCAGCGGTAAGACCACGCTCTTCAAGATTCTTTCGACCTTGTTACCCGCTCCGCAGGGAAGCCTTACGATCCTCGGTTACGATGTCGCTCGAAGCTCAGCTACATTGCGCCGCTCGTTGGGGGTTGTGTTCCAGAATTCTGCCGTCGACACGAAGCTTAGCGTGGTGGAAAACCTCCGTTACCACGGAAACTTATATGGTTTGTGGGGCGTCGAGCTTAGAGAACGAATCAAGGTGATGCTCGATCTACTTGGGCTTTCGGAGTCGGCCGATGCTCGGGTCGAAACGCTCTCCGGCGGCTATCGCAGACGGGTGGAACTAGCAAAAGCGCTTTTGCACGAACCGGCGATCTTGATCCTGGATGAGCCGAGTAGTGGCCTCGATCCGGAAGCGCGGCGAGATTTTTTCAACTATCTCCTGAGACTTCGCGCAAGCAAGAGCGTGACCGTCGTCTTGACCACTCACGATATGGAAGAGGCGGAGCGCTGCGATCGGGTTGGAGTCCTCCATCAGGGTCAACTGGTGGCCGTAGGCACCGCGGGCGATCTGAAGCGCAGCGTAGGTGGCGATGTCGTCGTTATCAAGGCGCAGCGCCCCGAAATGCTGCAAATGAAGCTTCAGCAGCGCTTTGGCCTCCATGTAGCAATAGTTGACGGAAGGCTCAGAATCGAGGCACCTAAAGGCCACTTGTTGGTTGCCGAGATCGTCGAAGCGTTCGGCTCGGAAGTCGAGTCGATAAGTTTCGGCCGTCCCACGCTGGAAGACGTGTTCACTCATCTTACGGGCCAGCGTTTTTCCGCAAGCAGCGATGATGACTGGAGTCTATGATTAGGACCGTAGTTCTGCAGGTTTGGAGCCTTTGGTGGCGCGAGATGAAGCGCTTTTGGCGCCAACCTAGTCGAGTAGTAGGCGCCGTGTTGCAACCGATCGTTTTTTGGTTGCTGTTGGGTATGGGTCTTAACGGCTCGTTTCGTCCGCCTGGAGCGTTTCCGACGATGACGTACATGGAGTACTTTTATCCAGGCGTTGTTCTGCTGGTGCTTTTATTTACAGCAATCTTTTCGACCATTTCTACCATCGAAGACCGCAGGCAGGGCTTCCTTCAAGGCGTGCTCGTTGCGCCGATTTCGCCGTTGGTGATCGTACTTGGACAATGTCTCGGCAGCACTACGCTGGCTCTACTGGAGGGAGCGGTCTTTCTGTTGCTCGCGGGAACGGCTGGAATAAAGCTGAATCTCGTTGCAGCTTTGTCGACGCTCGGGGTAATGGCGATAATAGGGATGGGTTTGTCGGGACTCGGGCTGACTATCGCCTGGCGCATGGAATCGACTCAGGGTTTTCACGCAATCATGAATCTCATTTTGATCCCGAGCTGGCTGCTTTCGGGCGCGTTTTTTCCAGTGGCCGGCGTACCCTCCTGGTTTCGGTGGATTATGCAGGGCAATCCTCTAACCTACGACATGGGACTTTTGCGCTCGGCTCTTTATATGGGTAGTTCGAAGATGGTATCGGCGTCGAGCGGGCCAGAAAATATCACCGTTTCGATCATTGTAGCGGCGATTTTTACGCTTTTCGCGTTTGCTTGTGCGGTGACTATGGCGCGCCGTGAAGCCTCAGGCGTGCGCGCCTGAAGCGGTATAAACTCCCACAACTTACGCCTTGGCGTTTTACACTAGCCGAGACGCGTATCCGAGCATCCCACCGTTCGTTTTCGGAAATTGCCTGGGTAATTGTGTCGGAAGCGTGACCGAGCGCGATCGAAGACGGTCAACTTCCGGCGAGGTCTGGCGGTTGCAGGTCGCTCTGCTAGCTGAATCTAGCTTGGGGTTGAGCGCGCCATCGGCGAGTACTCTCTACGACGAGATTCAATACGGCTACGGTCGCAATAGCAAGTAGTACAAAAAGCGCAAGTAAGATCAAAGTCCAGAGCAAAGCGAAAAATAATCCAACTAGTGCAAATCCGATGTCTACTAGAGCCTTCATATAGCTTGTATAGCTTGAAAATACACTTTATACCTCTTGTAATTGTTTAAGCCCTATTGTTGGGTCGAGCCTGGAAGAGGAGGTGGCGGTGGTTGGGCAAAAAGGCGTGGATTGTAAATGGCGAAGGGGTTGTTCGGGATTGGGCTGCTTCCTACCGAGCCGATACCACCTAAAGTGAGCATAATTTGAAAACGATACTCCAAGGGGTTGACCGACTGCACGACTCCAAAATCGAGAATCCAACAGTTACACGTTGATTTGATCCGCCCGCCATATTCGGCCGATAAAAGATTGCTGGTTGCAAGGTCGTAACCCGGCCCAATGTAGAAGCCCCATCGGCTGGTCTCGTAGTAAATGTTAGCCGTTATCTGGTTAGTTTCGTTCTCAAGAGTGAGAGCCTTGTTTGTGGAGGCCGAAGTCGTAGGCGCAACATAGTTGTAGCCCAGCTGTAAAAAGGTGCCACCGATGGCGGCCTTGCCGAGACGCGATTGATATTGGTACCACGTCTCGGGCGGTCGCAACGTAAGATAGTCGAAGGAGTAATCGATGCGGCCAGTGCCGGGATCGATACCCGTCTCGGAACTGGCGATTACGATGTTAGTCGGTAAGAGGTTAAGCGTTATATCGGTGTCCGAGTAGTGACGACCTACGCCCTCGAGCGGATAGAGAGTGTCATAGATTTGGGTGATGTTGAATTCGAGAAGCTCTTGAACTCTAGTGGCAGGGGGCGCAGCAGTTGTCTGTCCTTCCGACACTTCCTGCGAAGCGCTCGAACTGCTCGAAGGCGGAGGAGCCTTATACTTGGCAAATACCCTCGAGGCAAGTCCCACGCTAAACATGCTGCGCGGATCAATTCGGTCTATTGCGTCCCACAGGGGTAGATTACTTTGGTTGACGTTAGGGACGTAGTAATACGTCACGATCGGCTCAATTGTATGTTTGATCTTCTCGATCCCGGCGAAATCAACCGTGTATATTCGTTCAAGCACGGTTGAGGTCCCCACTTCACCATAGGGAAGTTCGCGGAAGTAATCGCCGCCAGGCGCTGGCTGTCCTAGGACCAGGCCATTATTATACTGCCTTCCGTCGGTGCCGACAGGTATGACGTCTACGTTATCGCCGCCGTAATTGTAGGCGGTCGAACGCAGGGTCACCGAAGCGTGAGCGTTGAGATAGTCTTTCCAGAGCAACGGCAAAGTGAAGGTGGGCTTGAAGTCGAGGCGCTGCCCGTTAGTTCCCTGTTCGCGCCAGTATTCAACTGCTGACGTCGTGTAATCGACGTAGCCGAGGCCATTCAGAACGTCGCTGCGGCCCTCGTATAGAAGTTGCGGTAGTTGCTGGAGCGCGAACTGCTGAGGCTGGATAAGATCTTGCTCCCATGTTCCCTGGAATCGTAAAAACGAGTTGTCCCAGTTGTTCAGCAAGCCGAAATGAGAAATCGCCTGGCGATTGTACATGAAGTTGAAGCCGTAACCGGGAGACAGAACCGGAACGTTTATATCGCGCAAAAAGTAGTCGTCGCTGACCAACTGTGTGTCGCCGTAAACCTGCAGGTTGGGCGTAAGATGCTGGCGGCCTAGGCCTATCAAACCGTATCGTTGTGTGGGAATATACGGATTGGCGACTTGGAGATCGGCTTCCGGCGCCAGGCGTTCAGCTTCAGGTATAATCTCCTGATAAATGCTGCCAGTGACTTGGATGTAATCGTCGGCCGAACTTTGCCGACGAAATTCGGCCAGAAGGCCCAGCCGCTGCGACGTTTCGACATCGGACGCTATCGTTACGTCCTCGCTTTTGCCCAGGTCGATAAAATAAGGCTGAAGCCACTGAAAGCCTCGTAATGTCGACTCGCCTGTGTAAGGGCTGATGAAGCCGCTTTGACGTTGAGAATTGGCGGGGAAAGTCGCGTATGGCAACGTTAGCAAAGGATATCCGAGGACGTGGAAGGTTGCGTCTTTGACTTCCGCTTGCCCTCCGATATGACAGTTGATCTCTTTACCGCTTATGCTCCATGACGGAGTGCCCTTTTCACAGCCGCACGTGGTAAAAAAACCGTCCTCGATGTGAAAACGGGCGCCGCTCAGTTTATCGATGATGCGTCCCGCGATCGTGTAGCTTCCCGTTCGCGGCGCGATGACAGCGTTTTTCAGCTCTCCGGTTTCGGAGTCAAGGTCGAGCGAGGCGCTGGAGGCGCGAATCTTGAGTTCAGGATTTACCAGGCGAACGTCGCCGAAAGCACTAGCTTTCTGACTTTTTCGCTCGTAGCGAAGCTCTTTTCCGGTCAGCAGGGTTGGGCCTCTTCGAAGTCGCGCGTTCTCGCGCACTACGAAGGTGTCAGTCTTGGGGTCGTAGATGAAAGAGGTTCCTGAAATGTTGGTTGGAGTCGGGCTGCCAAAGGTGCTTTCGAGTTCGGCTCGCAATTGGGCGCAGGTCTGAGCTGGACTTAAAAGTTCAGCGCAGAGCATAGCTGAGAGGAGAATTGTCCAAACTATGTTAGGCCGCCGCGTCGGGAAACAACCCGCTACGGCCTTGCCGAGCCAGGAAATATGAGTAGACCTCCCCAACCAGGTAGATGGAACCGGTAACCAGAATAATTTCATCCTTGGCGCTGTTTTTTAGCGCTAATTCTATAGCTTGTCGTGGATCGCGGATTACCTTGGTAGGGGTTAGCGGCGAGAAAGCTTCGGCTAACCGTTGCGGGTCAACTGGTTGCTTCGGCGCGGCACGTGTAAGAATCGCGTCACTAACGCGAGGTGCTAACAGCTCCGCCATTTTTTTCCAGTCCTTGTCAACCTGGCAACCAAATATCAGGTGCGGTTTGACGTCGCAGCCCAACTCTACCTCGAGTGCCTCTACTAGAGCGCGAACGCTCATCTCGTTGTGGGCACAATCCAAGATTACTCGGGGTCGTTCGTGGACCGTGTCCAGTCGCCCAGGCCAAACCACTTGAGCGAGGCCACAGCGAATTGCACGTTCACTGACCGTATATCCCATAGCCGAAATCATCTCCGACGCGGCCAACGCGATCGCGGCGTTCTCGTGCTGAAACCGCCCTGGCAGCCTAACTTCCACCTCATCCAGGGAAAGATTTACGCCCCTGTACTTTAGACATCGTGGGTTTGAAGCCCCTTCAAAAAAGAAATCGCGATCCAACATAACAGTCGGGCTCCGACGTTCTTGCGCGATGGTTTCGAGAAGCTGGCGCGCTTCGGGTTGATGGACACCGATGACGGCCGGAGTGTACGGTTTGATGATACCGCCTTTTTCGCGCGCGATACTTTCGATTGTCGAACCCAGATATTCCGTATGATCGAAGCCCAAGGGAGTTATCACGCTTAGAATAGGTCTGACAACATTGGTCGAGTCGAGCCTCCCTCCCATCCCGGTCTCGATTATGGCTATATCGACGTCTTGCTCAGCGAAATAAAGAAACATCATCGCCACGGTAAATTCAAAAAACGTAAGCTCAACGTTCGAGCTCTCGAAAGTATCGCGCAAGCGCCCGATATATTGCGTCAAGACTGGCATAGGTATCTGCGAGCCGTCGATCCTAAAGCGCTCGCACAAACTGACTAGATGGGGTTTCGTATAAAGGCCGCAACGATAGCCGGCAGCCCGCAGAATACTGTCGAGCATCGCGGCCACCGAACCCTTGCCTTTTGTGCCCGCGATGTGAACGGCGGTAAGCGCCAGATGCGGATCTCCAAGCAGAGCCAAAGCGCGCTCCATACGCTCAAGCTTGTAAACGATGCCGCGACGTTCGAGCGAGTACAGCCAATCGATCGCTTGTTGGGTGGTGTGCATAGGCTTGAACCCGTTCAGCTAATTGGTCTTCGGTTTTTAAAGTCCGGGCTTGCCAGCCCAACGGCACGCCTTAAATCGAACCACTCTTGTTTGGCAACTTGCGTGCGCGCTGCCGACCGGTGGTTGGACTTGGCTAAGTCCCCTTGGTGACTATCGGGACTTACGCAGAAGCCTTGGTCGCGTTTTCAAAGGCCTTTAGCTGCAGTCGTCGCGTAGCCAAGTCCGCTTTTGCAAAGCTTCGCTTCATACGCGCCTCAACACCGGCCGGCGACAGTTCAAGACTCCTGCGCTGTGGCAAACGTTGGCGCAAACGCAGCTACTAAAAGCGCGTTGAGAATTGGATCGAAACTCAAGAATCATGCCTAGGCGAGTTTTTCAGCAGACGTAGGACGTTTGCCAGAGTAGAGCGAAGCTTGCGGCGCGGAACTATAGCGTCGACCATTCCGTGCTCGAGCAGAAATTCTGCCCGCTGAAAGCGAGGAGGTAGACGTTCCCCGGTGGTTTGCTCGATCACGCGGCGCCCAGCGAACCCGATCAATGCTCCGGGCTCGGCCAGATTTAGGTCACCGAGCATCGCGAAGGAAGCTGCCACACCGCCCGTGGTTGGGTAACACAGAACGGCGACATAGGGCAGGCGTAGGTCGCGATAACGCGCAACGGCCGTACAGGTCTTAGCCATCTGCATGAGCGATAAAATTCCTTCTTGCATGCGCGCGCCACCCGAAGCGCAGAACAGTACTACGGGTAGACGATTACGGCGTGCGTGCGCGAACAGTCGAGCAACTTTTTCGCCCACCACAACACCCATGCTGCCGCCCATAAATCTGAAATCCATCACGCCAAGCGCAATTGGCTCGTGTTCGATCTCGCACGTTCCGGTGACGATAGCGTCGTTGCGCCCGGTCTGAGCGCGCGCCTCTTCAAGCCGTTTCCAGTACGGCTTGGAGTCGACGAATCCCAGGGGGTCGCTCGCTTTTAACTCGCTGTCGATCTGCCGCCATGTGCCGCGGTCGGCTACAATAGCCAATCGCTGTTCGACTGTCAGCGGGAAATGGTACCCGCATTTCAAGCAAACATTGAGATTCCGTTCGACTTCCTTGCGAAACGCTAGTGTGGCGCACTCCGGGCACTTAACCCACATCTCGGCCGCCTGAGTAGTTGCCGCCCGCTCAACCACTTCCGCCATCGCTATTGCTTTTCGTTCAGAGCTGACGTTTGCAGGGCGCACCGAGCTGACACCATCGCGCGCTTCATCTGACTGGCTAGCTCTACGACTTTACCGATACCGTCGGGCGCACGGCCGAAATTTTCCAGAATCAGCGAAAAAGCACTGCCTACGACTACCGCGTCGGCAAACGATGCGACCTCGGCTGCTTGCTCGGGCGTAGAAATGCCGAACCCTACGCCGACCGGAAGCGGCGTAATCTTTCGCACTTCCTCGACTCGCGGCTTTAGATCGGTAGGCAAAACTTCGCGTGTGCCGGTAACACCGGTTACCGAGACGTAGTACAAAAACCCACTCGCAGCCCGCGCTATCTCTTGGCAACGCTTAAGTGGCGTGGTCGGCGCCAGAAGGCGAATGACATCGAGGCCGAAATGGCGTGCGGGTTCGTCTAGTTCAGCGCTCTCCTCCGGTGGTAGGTCAACCACTAGAATGCCGTCGACTCCTGCTCGAGCGCTGTCCTGGCATAAACGCTGGCAGCCGTATCGGTAGAAGGGGTTATAGTATCCGAACAGAATAATCGGTATCTCGCTCACTCGGCGAAGCTCGCGCACGAGCTCGAGAATTGCAGGCAATGAAGCCCCGGCAGCCAAACCACGGGCAAGCGCTCTTTGGTTGGCGGGACCGTCAGCCATCGGATCCGAGAAAGGGACGCCCAGCTCAATAAGGTCGGCTCCGTTCGCTTCGAGCTCGACGACCAATCGCTTGGTAGACTCGAGGTCAGGGTCGCCGGCCACGATAAACGGAATCAACGCAGCCTCCCCTCGGGCGCGCAACTCGTCGAATTTGCGCTCGATTCTGTTGCCTTTGACCATCACCGCAAACTCACGCCGCGCTCGCGAGCTACCGTTTCCATGTCCTTGTCGCCCCGTCCCGACAGGTTTACGACTATTATGCGCGAGCGGTCCATTGTGGGCGCAATCGATATGGTATAGGCGAGCGCATGGGCGCTCTCCAGCGCTGGAATAATCCCTTCGGTGCGGGCTAGAAGCTCGAGCGCCTCGAGTGCCTGTTCATCGGTAACTGTCGTGTACGTCGCTCGGCCGATATCCTTAAGGTAGCTGTGTTCCGGCCCTACGCCTGGGTAGTCGAGCCCTGCGGCGATCGAATGGGTTTCGCGGATCTGACCCATCTCGTCCTGAAGAAGATACGTTCGATTGCCGTGGAGCACGCCGATCTGCCCGGCAGTGAGCGAAGCCGAATGCTTTCCGCTTGCCAGGCCAAGGCCAGCTGCCTCAACTCCTACCAGCCGTACGTTGCGGTCTTTGATAAAAGGGTAAAACAGTCCGATAGCGTTGGAGCCGCCGTTGACGCACGCCACTAGAACGTCGGGCAAGCGCCCCTCACGGGCTAGAATCTGCCGGCGCGTTTCACGACCTATCACGGACTGGAAGTCGCGCACGATTACGGGGTAGGGATGCGGGCCGGCGGCAGTGCCGATCAGATAGTACGTCGTGCGCACGTTGGCTATCCAGTCGCGCAAAGCCTCGTTTAGTGCGTCTTTGAGGCTCTTGCTGCCCGAGTCGACGGGAGTAACTTTTGCCCCGAGAAGCTTCATCCTAAAGACGTTAAGCGCCTGGCGCTGCACGTCCAGCGCGCCCATGAAAATTTCACACTCCCGTCCGAAGCGTGCAGCCATTGTCGCGGTCGCCACGCCATGCTGCCCGGCACCCGTCTCGGCGGTGATCCGGCTTTTGTTCATGCGCAGCGCGAGCAGAGCCTGACCAAGCGTATTGTTTACTTTATGGGCGCCCGTGTGGCACAGGTCTTCGCGCTTTAGGTAGATCTTCGCGCCTCCGAGACGAGCCGAAAGGTTTTCTGCGAAGTAAAGCGGGGTCGGTCGGCCAACGAACTCGCGCGCGTAGGCGTTCAACTGGGCTTTGAAAGCCGGGTCGCGTCGGGCCTCACGGTACGCCTGCTCGAGTTCGAGTAGCGCAGGCATCAGCGTCTCGGCCACGTAACGGCCGCCATAAACCCCGAAATGACCTTGACTGTCAGGCGCTCTTTGCATTGAGTATAAAATCCCTGATCTTGGCGTAGTCCTTAATTCCTGGAGCCCTCTCGACCCCACTTGCGACGTCGACCGCCCAGGGCCCGAGCGCAGCCGCGCTGGCTACCGTCTCGACTCGCAGACCGCCAGAGATAATCGTTCGGTCGAGCTCGAAGCCACGCAAGTCAAGCTTGGGCAGAGCGCGACCTGTTCCTCCGAAAAGGCGCTCGTCGTAACTATCTAACAGCACGTAGTCTGCCTTGGGTCTGCTCTCCCAGGCAACACGCATGCCCGGGCGGATGCGCCAGGCTCTAATCACCGGCACGGGCCACCCCGCAAGCGCGCTTTCACCCTCATCACCGTGAAACTGCAGCATGTCGAGCCCAAGCTCGTGCTGGAGCTTTTCGACCTCCTCCCTGGGCGCGTTCACAAAGACGCCGACCAGTATCACTCGCCCGCGCACGGCGGTGCCGATCGCGCGTGCCGTCTCAAGCTCGACGAAACGCGGACTTCGGCGATAAAAGTTGAGGCCGATAAGGTCCGCTCCCAGTTCAGCTGCCGCAATGGCGTCATCGACGCGCGTAATTCCACAGATTTTTACCTTAACTGCCACTGGCTGTCGGTCTCAGAACCTCTCTAAACCCCGCAATTAGTGTGCGCAGCTCGCGACCTGGATGGTGATTCCTCAGCAGCCCCTCGCCCACGAGCACTGCGCACGCACCCGCCTCAACGACTCGTTGAATATCCCGCGCATTATTGATACCGCTTTCTGACACAACTGGCTGGCTGGGACGATAATCTCTCAAAAGCCTTTCGGTCACCGAAAGATTCGTCTCGAAGGTATGCAGATTGCGGTTATTTATACCGATCAGGCGTGCTCCGATTCGCTGCGCGACTTGCAGCTCTTCAGCCGTGTGAACCTCGACAAGAGCAGTCATTCCAAGCTCGTGCGTCTGCTCGACCAGCGACTTGAGTTTTGCTTCGTCCAACATCGCGACGATCAGTAGCACACAATCCGCGCCCGCGGCCCGCGCTTCGAGCAGCTGGTAGTAATCGAAGATGAAGTCTTTACGCAAAATCGGCAGCTCCGTTGTTTCGCGTACCCGACGCAAGTCGTCGAGCGAACCCTTGAAGTGGCGATCGGTCAGAACAGAGATCGCCGCGGCTCCAGCCTCAGCGTACTCGCGCGCCACGGCAGCAGGGTCGAGCGTTGCGAAGATATCGCCTTTGCTCGGCGAAGCGCGCTTTATTTCCGCGATAATCGCGGGCTTGTGCGCCTTCAACGAAGCGATAAAGTCGCGCGGCGAGGAAGCTTTGAGCACTTGAGACTCGAGTGCACGAAGCGGAACTTCGCGTTGACGCTCCTGTAGCTCGATTTTCTTGGCGGCGAAAATTCTCTCAAGAACCGAGTTCATGTCCCCCTCGAAGCTGGCCGCTCACTTGTTTAAGGCTCTGTAGGACGTAAAGCGCGCGTCCCGACTTGAGTATCTCCATCGCTTGTTCGACCCCGTCTTCCAACGAGACGCTTTTTCCGCTGACGTAAATGGCCGCGCCTGCGTTAAGCGCCACCACCTCGATTGGCGCGTCGGGTTGGCCGCTCAATGTTCGCACAAGAAGCTCGGCGGCATGATCGGCGTCCGAAACGCGCATCGGTACGTTGTGCCTCGGCGTATCGCCTAAAAGCCTGGTTGGCTCGATTCTGATTTCCCTTACCACCTCTCCATGACGGACTTCAATTGCGCTGGTTGGGCTGTGAGGCGATATTTCGTCCAGACCGTCGTCGCTGTGAACCACAAGCGCGTGCTCTCTGCCGAGAGCAGCCAAGGCCTGCGCCATCGGAAGCATCCGCTCTCTTTCTGACACGCCGGTAAGCTGTCGGCTAGGCATCGCTGGATTCGTCAACGGACCGAGCAGGTTGAACAGCGTGCGAATACCTAGCTCGCGCCGCACGTGAGCAAAGCGCGCCATCAGCGGATGGTAGGCAGGCGCAAAGACGAAGCAAAAATTGCACCGGGTCAGATACTCCCGCAGCGCGGCCGGCCCAGGATCGAGCATCACGCCGAGTCGTTCCAAAACGTCCGCCCCTCCGCATTTTCCGCTAACCGCGCGGTTGCCGTGTTTAGCCACGCGCGCGCCCGCAGCGGCGGCCACCAAGGCTGCAGCCGTAGATATGTTCAGTGTTGCTGCTCCGTCCCCACCCGTGCCAGCGGTATCCAGAAGGGGCTGTTCTCCCAGGTCGAGTTTTCGCGCAACAGCCAGCATCGCTCGGGCGGCGCCCGTAAGCTCGGGCCCCGACTCGCCTTTTAATCTCAAGGCCACCAAAAAACCAGCCAAGAGAGCCTCGGACGGTGACTCGTCAAAAAGCTCGCGCCACGTGGCGAGCATGCGCACTTCATCAAGGTCGCGCCCGGATAGCACGTCTTGAAAAGCTGCTCTTAAAGCCTCCCCCACTCGGCCACCTCTTTGAGAAAGTTCGCTAGCAGTTCTTTGCCATGCTCTGTAAGGATTGATTCGGGATGAAATTGCGTACCCTCTACGAGGTACTGGCGATGGCGTAGACCCATCACCTCGCCCTCTTTGGTCCAGGCGCTAATTTCGAGGCATTCGGGAACTGTTCCTTTTTGCACGACTAGCGAATGATAACGTGTCGCGTCAAAGGGATTCGGTATGCCCTGGAAGATTCCACGGCCGTCGTGCAGAATCGGCGAGGTCTTGCCGTGCATCAAACGGTCTGCCCGCACTATTTGAGCACCGAAGGCTTCCCCGATGCACTGATGGCCCAGGCATACGCCGAGAATCGGTATCTGGCCGCTGAACTCGCGGACGACGGCTACGGAAATTCCGGCTTGCCGGGGCGTGCACGGACCGGGCGAAATCACGATAGCCTGCGGACTTAACGAGCGGATAGCCTCCAGCGTGATAGCATCGTTGCGTTTGACGATAACCTGCGCCCCAAGTTCGCCGAGATACTGTACAAGGTTGTAGGTGAACGAGTCATAATTGTCGATCATCAAAATAGTAGTCATGCCTTGTAACCTTGAGCTCCGCTCTCGAAGTCCTTTGCCATTGCCAACGCGCGCAGCATCGCCTTGGCTTTGTTGACCGTTTCTTCGTACTCGGCCTCGGGCTGGGAGTCGGCTACTACACCGCCTCCGGCCTGGATATATACCCGATCGTTTTTGACGAGCAATGTTCGAAGCGCGATAGCTGTGTCCATGTTGCCCGTAAAACTGAAGTAACCGACCGCCCCCGCGTAAACGCCGCGCCGAGTCGGCTCGAGCTCGTCAATAATTTCCATCGCCCTAATTTTTGGGGCTCCGGAAACTGTACCTTGGGGGAACGTGGCGCGAAACGCGTCGAATGCGTCACAATCGTCGCGCAGCTCTCCTTTGACGTTCGACACGATATGCATCACGTGGGAATAACGCTCGACGACCATGAACTCTGTTACCTTGACCGAGCCTATCTTGGCCACCCGCCCGACGTCGTTGCGTCCAAGGTCAACGAGCATTACGTGTTCAGCTCGCTCTTTAGGGTCGCTTAACAATTCGCGCTCAAGAGCCTGGTCCTCTTCTTCTGTAATCCCCCGCCGTCGGGTGCCGGCGATCGGTCGCACGGTTATGTCGCGTCCTTCCAGCCGCACCATCACCTCGGGTGATGCTCCGACCAACGTATGGTCATCCATGCGCAAGTAAAACATGTAGGGCGAAGGGTTGATGGTGCGCAGGCTGCGGTAAAGATTGAACGGATGGACGGTCAGGGGCGCCTCGAAGCGTTGAGATGGCACGACCTGGATGATGTCGCCAGCGGCGATATATTCTTTGGCCCGCAATACCATCGCGATATAGCTTTCGCGCGTGAAGTTGGAGACCACCTTGGGCTCGAGCGTCGCATTGGGATGGTCAGGCGCCAAGCGAGGAAGCTTGGGCGGCTGGGCTAGCTTGGCAATCAACCGATCGATCTTGGCCGCGGCGTTATGATAAGCGCGAGCAGGTGAGTCGAATTCGTCCAGCGCGGCGTTCGCGATTATTCGAAGCCGTTGGCGCAGATTGTCGAACACGAGCATAGTGTCAGTAAACATCATAAATAGGTCCGGAACCTGAAGCTCATCGGGCGGAGGCTTCGGTAGCCGCTCAAAGTGCCGAACGATGTCGTAGGCGAGAAAGCCGACCGCCCCGCCTGAAAAAGGCGGTAAGCCATTGAGCAGCGGGGCGCGATAGCGCCGTAGCTCGTCGCGCAGCGCCACCAGCGGATCTGTAACTTCGGATACCTCTAGCGAACGGCCGGGACGAATGAGTTCTTTGCGTAGGTCCTTGATGCGCACGACCAGCGCTGGGTCAGAGCCTAAAAAGGTGTAGCGAGCCCATTTTTCGCCCCCTTGTACGCTCTCCAAAAGAAAAGCGTAGCTGTCAGAGGCGATTTTCAAAAACGCTGAGACGGGTGTTTCGAGGTCAGCTGGTATTTCGCAAAAAACTGGGATTAAGTTAAAACCCGATGCGGCCAGCGCGCTAAATTCTTTTTCTGTCGGATAAAGCATCGCGTCGCCTCAACTCGACAACATTTTTACCCGCACAATCTTTGGGCGTTGAGCCTCTCGTTTTTGGTCTCGGAAAACTAAAAGGGCCGCCGGAAGTTTATTCCCGCGGCCCTTAAACGTTCCTGCTACGCAACTAACCTAGAAGAACAAGGCGCGGGCATGGCAACTCTTCGGCCAGCACCACCATCGAGTCTTGCTCTGGCCCCGGTTTTCCATGCTCGCTCACCTCGACATTAACTAGCTAATCGACAGTCGCTCGGCTGTCAACAGAGCCGGGATTACCGCGCTATCTCGTAACGCTCAGGCAGAACCTGCCGCCGTTGGTCCGCTCCTCGTGCGGATAAGCATGAGCGTTTCTCTATTTGTCGCTTGGCCCGGCGATTTCGACCGGAATCTTGCGTGCAGCCAAGCGCTGCGGCACAGGAATCGACAGCTCTAGTACGCCGTTCTGGAACGATGCTTTCACTTCCTCGGCTTTGACCCCCTCGGGCAACGTCAGCGAGCGCTCAAAGGTGCCATAGCTGACTTCACGATGTAGGTAGTCTCGGTTCTTTGTCTCCTTTTCGGATTTTCGACTGCCCCTGATCGTGAGAATGTTGCCTGTCACGGTAACTTCTACGTCTTTCGGATCTACCCCAGGCAGGTCAGCCCGCACAACAAGTCGATCATCCTCGACGTACGACTCGATTGCGGGTCGCGTCAACGCGGGCTGCGCAGAACCAAAGAAACGATCGAATAACTCGTCAAAGTCGCGTCGAAACCGTTCAAGCTCCCGAAACGGCGACCATGCCTGTAGCTCCCACGCCATAGTTGACTCACCTCCCATCCCGATTTTGCTTGGGCCCCCTGTCCGGCCTAACCTTAAGTTAAGCACTGAAAAGCAGACGACAAGGCGCCATGAAAAGCGCTCACGCCCTCAGCGCACCGCGAACAGGAGGTTTTTAGTTAGGGCAAGTTGCTAGGCGCCTGCAGAAGCACGGTAAGCGACAGAGCAGACGCTTCGACTACGGGAATCAATCACTCGGTGTCGTTATCTTCTTGTTCTTCGTTCGTATTTTCTTCTGACGCTGAAGGCTTGGCGCGGTGCGAGCGTGCGGCTTGCGTTGCTTTAGCATGGGGCAGCTTTTGTTCGGCGCTCGTTGAAGCCGACACCGAAGGTGCGGAGCTGGGCTGACTTGCTACGGGTTGGGCTTCTTCGACGGGTGTAGCGACAGCGCTCTGGCCAAAAACCGGCGGTGAAGATTGCGCGGCGGGCGAAGGGGCCGAGGGCACAACTACTTCGGTAGCCGTACCCACCGAGGGTACTGTTTGCGGGGTGGTTACGCTTTTACTTGGATTCGGTATAGACTGCTCGCGATAGTAACTTCGCCCCAGCCTTCCGAGCGCTATGGCGACTAAGGCTACCAGGGCTGCTGCAATCCAAGCAGCTCGGCCGTTGCGGCGTTTTTGGCCGAGCGTAAAACCTTCGGGTGCTCTTGCGGCTTCGCTTTCCAGACGCTGAAGCTCGCGCACAAAACGCATCGCGAGGTCCTCACCGTCGAGACCCAGCGTAGCCGCATAACGACGCAAAAACGGTACTAAGTAGATCTGGTCAGAAATTTTGCCGGAGCTCTCGCCTTCGAGCATTTCAACGTAGCTCAAAGGTATATGAGCCCGTCTTGCCGCTTCTTCTCGGTCGAGGCCGAGTTTTTCGCGTGTGGCGATTAAGATTTGTGCCAATTTACGCGCCTCGCCGTGCTCTTCGGTTACCCACGGCTGGGCGGAAGGGGCAACTTCGTTATCCACAGCTATCAAGTTTTCCTAAGCTATTTGACTACGATGCTCAATAATAAGTCGCAAATTTCACTTGAGCGGGAGCTTTCAATCTTCGACTAGTGCGTTGTCGGGCTCTCGACAGTTTTGCTTGAAGCGTTTTGGCGGTCTGGACGAAGTGAAGCTCCACCGTTTTTAATCTTATCTAATTCCTGTCGCGCCTGCTCAACCCAAGGCGGATCAGGCCTGCCTTCGAGCATCGAGGCATGAGTGCCCAAGTCGACCGCATTTTGCCAATCGTGCTTCCAAAAAGCGATCATCCCGAGGTAATCATACGCCGGGCCGTACATCGGGTCGTACTGCGTAGCTGTTTGAAAGTCGTTTGCAGCTGCTAACATCTCATGGTTGTTGTAGTGCTGGATACCTCGGCGAGTGAAAACCTCTGCGGCAAAATGGCGCAACTGCAAATTGCCTGGGTCGGCGTTGACCGCAGCGGTAACCTGCCGCACGGCATCGTCCAGGCGCCCCTGAGCCAAAGCTGTCTGGCCCTCGTCTGAAAACGTTTGTGAACACGCATAAAAGCTCACAAACGCAATCATCAAAGCTAAAGGCAGCGCCACGCGCTCCATCGCTTCCAAATCTTAGCCATGCGCACAAGCGAAGCCAACTAGCAAGCTATTTCGAAGCCGTGCCGAGCAGCAGAAAATTAAAGTTACAGCGTCAAAGTAAGTGCCCGCTTTGCTACCATAGTCGCGCCGAGCTCTTCTGGCGGCGGCGAACTCGCTATTCGGCATACCTGCGAGTCGGCAAGTCTCGGCGTCTTCGGCCATCTGTTTTTACTCAACGGCCTAAGTTTGTCGGCTTCGGTCGGATCGCTTTGCAAAGGTCAAGCTACAAGGCTGTTCGAGCGGGCAGCCGGAAGTTTCAATGAGCCTTTGTCAAACGTGCTGACCCGAAACTTGTTGCAGAGGGGTGGGCGGTGCGTGATTCGAGGAAGGCGACGATATCGTCGAGCTCTTCTGGCTTGAGAATTCCTGCAAAACTCGGCATGTTGTAGCCGCCGTTGAGGATACGGATTGTGATTTCGTTTGGGGTAAGTCGGTCACCGACAGTGGTCAGGTCGGGGCCTCGCTGACCGCCGTAGCCCGAGATTTCGTGGCAGAATTCGCATCCCTTGTCGTGGAACAAAGCAGCCCCTCGGAAAATCGGTCCGTTGCTCGCTCCGACCACGCTTGATGGAAGCGGCTTTGCCTCGAAGCGCGGCGACCAGGGAGCTCTGATGCCTTCGATCCAGAGCGCGCCGACCGTAAGCCACACCATGATTGTCGCGGCGACGGCCCAAGGCCGGTTGCGCGGGTGGCGCTCGCCAGTATTCCAGATTGGCGGCACCAGCAGAACAATTAGAATACCCAACAACGGCGCCAGCACGATAAACGCGCTAGACAACTCGTTCGGAACAAGAGCGAGCGCTGCGTAGTACCACAACAGGTACCAATCGGGAGCCGGGTCCTTGGCAAGAAGACTGGGGTTTGGGGGCGCGCCAAGTCGCGGAGGGCCAACTATCAGTGCCAAGGCCGCGATCGCTACTACGACGGCGAATCCGAACACTACGTCACGCCAAGCCGCGTCGGGCCAGAAAGGGACACCTCTTTCTTCAAGAAGCTTGCGATATCGTTCGCGGTAAGTTTTGGGATCGACTCGCTCGCCGGGCACCGGCGGCTCGGAAATGCCGTCGTGAAGTACCAGCAATAGATGGAGACCCACAAAGGCAAAGAGCAGGGCAGGAATGAAGAATACGTGGAAGGCGAAGAAACGACTGAGAGTCTGCGCACCCAAAGTTTTGCCACCAAGAATGAAGCGCGCTAGTGCGGATCCGATCAAGGGTATTCTCCCGGCCTGCTGCGCGGCTACCACGACAGCCCATACCGCCGTCTGATCCCAGCGCAAAAGTTGGCCAGTAAAGCCAAGCGCCACAACGAGAACCAGAAGAATTACGCCAGTGATCCAGTTGAGTTCGCGCGGGTACTTGTAGCATCCCATCAAAAACACCTGAGTCATGTGCGCTCCAACGAGCAGCACCATCGCCGAGGCGCCAAAGAAATGAAGCCCGCGCAAAAAGCTCCCCATAAAGGCGTCGTTCGTAATAAACTGCAACGCCTGGTACGCGTCTCCCGCGGCCGAGACGTAGCCCATGGCTAACGCTGTGCCGGTTACGACCTGGATGATTAGCGCGAGTAGCGCCGCACTGCCGAAAACGTAAGACCAGCCCGTATCTGGGGGGACTGGATGAAGTGCCACGTTCTTCAAGGCACTGATAAGGCCAGTGCGTTCTTCGAATGCCGCTATTAGGCGCTTGACAAGCTTCATCGACCGCGCGTCAGAAATTCGCTTTAATTAACGAGCGTAGCCAGCGATGGGGATCGCGCTGGCTAAGACCTCTACCTGACCGTCCTTCACCCTTACAGGCAGCCGCACCAGTGGACGTTGCGGTGGGCCGGCCGCTACCGTTCCGTCGGCGTAAAAGACGCCACCGTGGCAGGGACAGAGAAACATCTGGGCGCTCGCGATCCAGTGCACCGGACAGCCCAGATGGGTACAGTTCAGAGCAAACGCGATAAAATTGTTCACGTCGACTCGCCTTAGCCATGCCGCAGTCTGCGCCGTCACGCCGGCCCAGGCCAGCGGTGAAGGGTCGAGAAAGTCGACTTTGACGGTCTCTCCCACTTTGAAATCATCGACGCGACCGACCTTTCTCCATACTCGGGGAAACTTCTGAATAAGTGGGCCGAGCACAAAACCGACCACCGGAATCGCGATGATCGCCGCGCTCAGCCCAGCTAGCGCGAGGCTCAGGCGCGCCAGGAAAATCCGCCGCCCGCAGTCCGCCTCGCGCGACCGATTCGGAACGCTTTGAGGATGGCTGTCATCGGTCATGGACCATCTCTCCAATCCAGTTTTTCAGTGCCACCACTGAGATTACAAAACCCGCCGCCGAGAAAACCCAAGAAGCAACGACACCCCACATCAACAGCGTCACGCCCATCGCGAGCATTGCCGGCGCGTAGGTGGGCTTGGGTATTGCCTGCTCCGGTGGCAAACTCCATTCCCCGAGTGTTTTGCTTGCGTTGTGGAGCGTCTGCTCCGCCGCCATCTCACTACCTCCTGCCGAACTACTTGTTCGCGCTGGCCGAAGCTTGAAACTGATACTCGCTATACCATCGGTGAAGAACTACGAGTATCGCGCCAAGAAAGACGAAGCCGCCAGCGACCCACATGATTAGGCCCCCGAGTTGCTGATCGGTGGCGGGATCGAGCTCCCAGGAGTTCCGTATTAGCGCCAAGATTCCAAAACTGTCGGTCGGGTTTGAGTACGCCGAGTAGAGCCCGGGCCGAGCAAAGGTAATTAGGATACCGAGCAAACTGCTCGAAAGAGCAGCCGTAAACAAATAAACGACCGACGGTGCTGTATTCAAACGAGAAGGCTCATGGGGCGTTACGAGCGGCCACCAAAATATAGTTGCAGTGGTAAGGAAAACCAGGTGCTCCAAAATGTGTATCCACTCGGCGGTCAGAGTAGCGTCGTAAAGCGCTGGGAGGTGCCAAACCCATAACGCCAGATTAAAACCGGTCCACGCCACTGGGGCCGAGCTCAAAAATTTCTCGAGCTGCGCGATTGGGCGCGCGCGAAGCAACGTGTTGACAAAGCTTTCGGAAACTCCCATGAGCAAAAGCGGCGGAACAACCAGTACCAGCAGAAGGTGCTGGACCATGTGCGCCGAAAAGAGATAATGGTCGGCCAGCACATCTATTGGTGAGACCAGCGCCAACAGCAGGAAAGCGTCACCGGCCAGGAAAAACGCGGCGCGCGTGGAATTCCATCCGTTGGTTGCTACGTATGCCGCAAACAGGAGCGTGCAACCGACTATCACCGAGGGCTCGAAGTCCCACTGAACGATAACCTTTTCCATCGACTAGACAAGCGAACCTAGGTATACAATCCCGAAAATCACAACCCACACTGCGTCGACGAAATGCCAATACATGCCGACCGCTTCGACCGCCTCCGCCTGTCGTTCTCGAACTAGGCCGCGCAGCACGAGTCCCGCCACTACCGCAAGCGCGCACAGTCCGACAAGAACGTGCAAGCCGTGAAAACCGGTCAACGTGAAGAACGTGGTGCCGAAAAGATTTCGGCTGATCGTCACGTCGTTGTGAAAAAGCCTTAGGTACTCTCGTCCCTGACCGTATAAGAAAATCGCGCCGAGACCGATCGTTGCCACTAGCCAGGCAATTACTCGGTCGTATTGGCCGCGGCGCAGGTTCCGCTCGCTAAGCCAGAGAGTCGCGCTGCTGCTGAACAGACACAGCGAGTAGAAGGTCGTGGTAGGAATATCAAGACTGTCAGCAGCGTTAGGGCCGTTTTGGGGCTGCCCGTGATAGAACACGTAGGCGACGATCAGCAGCGCGAAAAAACTCGCCTCAGAAGCTATAAACAAGGCCATCGCGAGCTTTGCCTTGGAATACATCGCAGCTCTTCCTACGCGTCTACTTTGCCAAGTTCATCGGCGAGCTCGGGATGCGCCAGATCCCATAACGGTCGGCGACCATGAATCGGCGGTATTCGCACGAAATTCTCGACGGGCGGTGGCGACGTAGTGGCCCATTCCAAGGTCCACGCATCCCACGGATTATCGCCAGCTGTTTCGCCGTAGCGAAGACTCATAACGACGTTGTAGAGAAAAACCAGCATCGCAATTAAGAGCACGAATGCTCCTATGGTCGAAAGCATGTTGAAAGCGGCCCAGTACGGAAGGGCTGGATAAGTAAACACCCGCCGCGGCATCCCCATCATTCCCAGAATGTGCTGGATGAAGAAGGTAAGATTGAGACCGACGAAGGTCAGCCAAAAATGCCACGAACCAAGCCTTTCGGATAACAGTCGGCCAGAAAACTTGGGGAACCAGTAGTAAATTCCCGCAAACGAGGCGAGAACGGTGCCACCAAAAAGAACGTAATGCATGTGTGCGACGAGGTAATAGGTGTCGGTCAGTTGCCAGTCGATAGGCACCACCGCGAAGCTCACGCCGGAGAGGCCACCGATCGTGAACATCACGATGAAAGCTACGGCAAACTTCATCGCGGTGGTGAACCTCAGCTGTCCACCGTACATCGTGGCGGTCCAGTTGAAGATTTTTACGCCTGTCGGGACCGCGATCGACATGCTGGCGACCGCGAAAAACAGGTTTGCTATATGTCCGAGCCCCACGGCGAACATGTGATGCGCCCATACGGTAAAGCTCAGAAACGCGATTGCCACGGTCGAGGCCGCGACGAATTCGTAGCCGAAAATAGGTTTGCGCGAAAAGACTGGAATTATTTCCGAGATCATGCCGAACGCGGGCAGGATTACGATGTAAACTTCCGGATGGCCGAAGGCCCAGAAGTAATGCTGCCAAAGCAGTGCTGAACCGCCGCTTGCAGGCGTGAAGAAGTGAGCATGAAGTTGCCGGTCGATAAGCAGCATCACTAGCGCCGCGTTCAGGACAGGCAGGGCAAACAGCATGAGAAAAGCGTTAACGAAATTCATCCAGACAAATAGCGGCAGACGCTTCATCGTCATACCTTCGGCCCGGAGCGTGACGACGGTGACGATAATGTTGATCGCTCCCGCTACTGTGCCGATTCCAGCCACGATGAGGCTCAGGATCCAGTAGTCCTGGCCGCTTCGCAGCGAAAAGGCCGCCTCGCTAAGTGGCGTGTAGCTGAACCATCCCGCGCTGGGTGCTCCACCCGCGAAAAAGCTAAAGTAAAGCATAAGCCCGGCGAACAGGGTCAGCCAGAAGCTCATCGCATTGAGGCGCGGAAAGGCTACGTCGCGGGCCCCGATCATCAGCGGCACCAGATACACGGTGAATCCCGTCAGTAGCGGCATCGCCACGAAAAAAATCATCGTCGTCCCATGCATCGTAAACAGAGCATTGAACGTTTCGGGCGACAGAAAGTGGTTGTTCGGTACCGCCAACTGAATTCTCATTAGCAAAGCCTCGATCCCGCCCAGGCCAAAAAAGACAAACGCGGCCACGATGTACATCAACCCCACCTGCTTGTGATCGACCGAGGCGACCCATCCAAGCAAACCTTCGTGCGAAAACCACCCCACGCGCTCGCGTTCACCTACCAGGCCGGCTATGCCTTCGGTAAACTCATGTCCTTTCATTTCGTGGTCTCCAGATATGCCACCAACGCGCGTACCTGCGCGTCGCTAAGATGAAAGTTGGGCATGTTGCTGCCCGGCTTGATTCGATCTGGGTCCTTAAGCCACTCGGCCAGTGTTTGGGGATTATTGACCGCTGCGCCACCGGCAAGCATCCGTCGTTGCGCCAGATGGGTCAGATCGGGTCCCGCGGTTTGATTCGCTCGCGTTCCGGCTAGGCGATGGCAGTTGACGCACGTGAGCTCATTGAAAAGCTTCATACCGGCGAGCGCTTCCGGCTCGCTCGGAGGCTGGGGAATTTTGAGCTGAGCTTGTTCCCAAGCCGTGAACTCTTCGGGAGACTGAACCACTACTTCAAAACGCATCCAAGCATGTTCTGTGCCGCAGAACTCGGCGCATATGCCGGAATAAACTCCGGGCCGGTCAGCTCTGAGCCACAAGTAGTTGGTGTGCCCAGGGATGGCGTCGATTTTGCGCCCTAATTGAGGCACCCAGAAGTCATGTATCACGTCTGCGGCCTCGAGCTGGATGAGCACAGCCTTACCCACTGGCAGATGAATCTCGTTCGCCGTGATTACGCCAGATTTGAGGTACTTTACTTCCCACCACCATTGATGGCCGACTACGAGAAGATCGGCAGGACGCGTTCCTTTCTTTGGATTGGCCGCGCGCATAGTTTTGGCGGTGAAGACGAAAACCGTTGCCAGCAGACCGATCGGAACTGCGGTCCACAAAAACTCGAGCTTACGCGAACCCGCCAACTGGCGCGGCATGGAACTTCCGGGGCGCTCGCGATAGCGGACAATAGCGTAAACCACAAGACCGCTAACGAGCACAAAGATGACGGCAAGAATCACTAGGACTCCCAAAAAGAGCCTTGTGATCGCCGCGGCCTGGGGTGATACCGGATTTAGGGTATCTATGGAACTCAAATTGAAAACTTCAATCGCGCCGACGAAATCGAACAGCAGACGCAGTGCTGTTCGAGTCGGATGAGTTGTCAATATGCAAGTTCGCGAACAACCTTCGCTCAATCATCTTATTTCACGGGCGCAGCGTCAAGCCTTACGACCATACCACGCAGTCGCTCTTCTGCCGGCGGATATAATTCCATCACGAGCGGGTCGTGTCCTGGGATGATATGATCAACGGAGTCGGCTAGCTGTTCTAGCTTTTGGTAGCCTTCGAGCATTTTCCCCACGTCGAGCACGATCGGGAACGGCCGTCTTTGTTGCAAGTTGGCGAAGAAATGGGTTGCGTCGGACGCCACCACGACCCATCCGCGCCGCGTCCTGACGCGCACGGCCTGCAGCCCCATCGTATGCCCTCCTATCAGGTGGACGCTTATCCCTGGGGCAATTTCCGCGTCGCCCGAATAAAACTCCACGCGTCGCGCAAAGACCGCTCTGACAACTCCTACGACGTCGTCTACTTCGTAAGCAGCGGAGGTAAAATCGTACTTCATGTACCGGCCGGTCGCAAAGGCAATCTCGTGCTCTTGCAGATGGAAACGGGCGTTCGGAAAAAGATCACAATTGCCTGCGTGATCGTAGTGTAGATGAGTCAGGATTACGTCTACTTGGCGCGTTGCGTCGACCCCCAGTTCGCTAAGAGTCCGCACGGGGCAGCGCAGAAACTCTCTGCCGCGTTTAGCAGCCCTCGCTACGTTAAAACCGGTGTCGATTACAAAAGTACGCTCGTTATTTGTGGCGACCCAAACAAAGTAATCCATCGGCATCGGATAGTCGTGAGGATCGCCTCCGATGAAGTTCTCTGAGGCTTTGCGCTTATGGGTTGCGTATCGAACGGCGAATAACTCATACACATCTGTTTGCGTCATGTTTGCTCAATCCTCCCCACGCCGATTCCCGTTAAATCGCGCAAAACGGTGTAGGCTAAGTGGTTTGGCACGGACGACCTTCGGGAAAGCAGGATTGTTACGACTTGCCTAGCTGGTGCAACCGCAGCATTTTTGACCGGGACCTCATTTAGACTGTCCGGATGAAAAGGATCGCTAAATTTGGGTTGTAATCATGGCCGCGCTATGCGACTAGCTCGCTCGATAAAGGTGTTAAAGCCCTTGGGTTTCGTAGGCGCCTGGGAGCAGACCGGCGAATTGGCCGATTCGCTGCTGGCAGAACCTCTCAGCTAATAGAGCGCGCCGTTGCGGCTTGAACCGAGGAAGAAAGGCGTGGCAAAAACGCGCTGCTGAAGCTGGCACAAAAGCGCTCTTGAGCCACCCGCCACCGGTAAATCGCCTATCCGCCACCGCTTTGCTTTCGAGCTTCTTCCGCAAATACTTCGCGCGCGATTCGAAAACTATCGACCGCAGCCGGCACACCGCAATAAATCGCGGCCTGAAGAAAAATTTCCCTAATTTCCTCTTTGGTAACGCCGTTGTTGAGCGCGCCTCGCACGTGAATCTTAATCTCGTGCGGGCGATTCAAAGCGGTGAGCATCGCAAGATTAAGCATACTTCGCACTTTGCGCGAAAGCCCCGGTCGATTCCAAATCTTGCCCCAGCAATATTCGGTTACCAACTCTTGCAGCGGCTGTGAGAACTCGTCTGCTTCGGCTATCGCTCGATCCACGTATTCCGCGCCCAACACTTCTCTGCGAGTTGCAAGTCCTTGTCGGTATAGTTCCTGTTCCATATCGTACCCCCGAATCGTCGTCTAATGCGGCTAATTTAGGTTAGCTTAGCAAGTGATTCGCTGCCACACCTCGGATGGATGTTAGTTCTAGGATATCGTGATAAATGAGCGATGGAAGAGGTGACTGCGACCGCTCGGCAATGGCTTGGGCGCTGTCGCTTAAAAATGCGCGGGCTGAAAAGATAGGAAAAAAAACAGCTCCCAGCCCGCGCAATCAACCACAAGCTCTTTTAGCTAGACTACTTGCGCAGCGCAAAAACCCAAACCACTCCTCCTTGGGGCACGTCTTTACGGTACTGTGGGTAGTCTTTGTTAAAGATATCTTGCACCCTCTGAGGATCGACTCCCCATCCTGACTGAACCGCGATGTACTCGGTGCCGTCGACCTCGTAGGCGACTGGGGGAGCGATGATGCCAGAGTTGGTGGGATACTCCCACAACACGTCTCCGGTTTCGGCGTCAAACGCGCGGAACATTCGATCGTTGGTCCCGCCCATAAAGACCACGTTTCCCGCGGTCGCAAGGACGCCGCCAAAGTTATGTGAATTAGTGAATTTATGTACCCAAACTTTTTTATTGTTCTTGATATCCCAGGCTTGGAGCTCGCCGATGTGGTCCGCGCCTTCGCGCACGTACGCCAAGTTGCGATCGATATCGACTCCGATAAATAGTTGCCCTGGCTCGTACGGACTAAGCTTGCCCACTAAATGGCTGCATAGGTTTTCGTTGGCTGGCACGTACAGTAGCCCGGTCTTCGGGCTATAGGCTTCCAAAGCCCAGTCATCACCGCCCCATAGCGATGGGCAGAAGGAAGCCTCGCTCGTGCTTGACACGATATGCTTCGGGTCATACTGAGGTCGACCGGTTTCGGGATCAAGGCTTGTAAAGACGTTTTGATAAACGAAGGGCTGAGCCGAGATGTAATTGATCTTGTCTGGGGCGCGTTCAAATTGCCACAGATAGCCGTCTCGTCCCGCGTGGACAAGTTCCTTGATCGTGCGCCCGTTCTTCTCGATATCGATCAGCAGTGGCGGTCGAACCTCGTCCCAGTCCCATCCGTCGTTCCATTGATACTGATGGTAGGCTTTGATAGCGCCGGTATCCGGATCGATGGCGAGCAACGAAGTGGCATAGAGGTTGTCGCCTTTGCGCACGTCAGGCGGCCATGGTCCCGGATTGCCCGTTCCCCAGTACACCAGATTGAGTTCCGGGTCGTAGTTCCCGCTCATCCAAGCGGGTGCGCCGCCGTGTTGCCAAGAGTCGCCGGCCCATGACTCGTGGCCCGGCTCACCTGGTCCAGGGATCGTATATGTTTTCCACAAGGGTTTGCCGTCTTTGGCGTCGAAAGCAGCGATGAAGCCGCGGATGCCGTATTCACCACCCGAACTCCCCACTATTACCTTACCCTTGACGATAAGTGGCGCGCAGGTCATGTAGTAGCCTTTTTTGTAATCTTCAACCGCGCGGTCCCAAACCACCTTGCCCGTTTTGGCATCCAAAGCGATCAGGTGCGCGTCGGTAGTGGTGAAGTAAACCTTGTCGTCGTAAAGCGCGACGCCGCGATTGGTCGGATGCAGCTGAAACAGGTCTTCTGGCAGTTGCTTGCGATAGCGCCAGAGGGCGTTGCCCGTTTTAGCGTCAAGCGCGATCACTTGAGCCTGAGGAGTGGAGACGAACATTATGCCGTTGTTGACGATGGGTGGCGATTCGTGGCCCTCGGTGACGCCCGTGGAGAATAACCATACAGGCACCAAGTTCTTGACGTTGTCGCGGTTAATCTGGTCGAGCGGACTGTAGCCCCATCCGTTGTATGTGCGTCTTATAAGCAGCCAGTTCTCCGGTTCAGGATTCGAAAGGCGCGAATCGGTGACGGGAGTGTAATTCGAAAGATCGGCGGCCAATCCGGCAAGCGCAAAAGTACCGAGAATCCCGATCGTCGCGCAAATAGCTAAAAGTGCAAGCCGACCGCGTTTCATTGGTTCCATTCCTCCCCCTTTTTAGTCGTTTCGTTCGCCTAGAATAGGCGGTGGCGTAGCCTTGGATGGCTGTTGTTAGCCGAGTTTCGCGCGCTTGTGTTCAGCTTCCCTGCGCGCCCAGTCGACCAATGAATTTGCCTGCCACGACCAGCGTGCCATCGACTGACTTAAGCGGAAGAATTGCCAGTCTGAAATGAGTCGGACCTCTAAGCACTTCGGCCTGATTGGCCGCGTCGTACTGCGAGCCATGGCATGGGCATTGAAGAACATTGCGCTCCGGGAACCATTCCGTCACCGGACACCCTTCATGAGTACACACTGCCGAATACGCTACGACGCCCTGTGCAGAACACTCGCGAGTGGTCGGTGAAAGACGTTGCGGGTCGAGCTTCAGCAAAAGCAGCCGATTAAGCCGAGTTCCGTCGCGCACAAGCTTTGACTTGGGCTCCATCGGCCAAGCAAAGACAATAGGACCACCAAACGGCAGCGCTGAGACCTCAACCAGCTTGCCAGCGCGCGGCCCCGCCGCAAAAACAAGCAAGTCTCCAGGCTGAGGATGGAGACTTCGTGGGTCGCTTTCTCCCGCAAGCAGATTGTCGGTTACAGATACGCAGATCGCCCCAACTAGCAGTTTAAGGGCTGTGCGGCGAGCTAGCTTCGGGCTCCAGTCCCGACGCTGAAGATCCGAGTCGTCCGCTGGCGGCACGTTCAGCACCCCCCTTCGGTCGATAACTCGGAAAATAAGCCCCGTAACCCCCAAGAAGCGGGACGCTTTAATGCTATAGCCAAAAAGTGAGCAAATCAAGGCAGGGTCAAAATTGCCGCTCAAAGGCGCTTTCGTGCTATGTTTGTGGCAACGCTTGAGCGAGCTCGTGCGAAAACGTGGCTAACGAGCAGTAAACGTTCATGTTTTTCGGTGCTCAAAACTAGCGCGGTGCCCGTCGCTTGTTTCGTCGTTTGCGCAAGCTTGCTACGAAATAGATAAAATGCGAGTTTCTCCTGCAAAATTAGGGTTTCAGCTGCTCGGTCTGAGGGGCGTTTCCAGCAGCACTTTGCTCGGGAGGGATTCATATGCCAGGTCCGCTTAGTGGGATTCGCGTGGTCGAAGTCGCGATGTGGGTGGCTGGACCTTCGGCTGCGGTTGTGCTGGCTGACTGGGGCGCGGAGGTAATTAAGCTCGAGAATCCAAAGGGAGGTGACCCGTATCGCGGCTTGAGGATTCACTCCGTTGGCTCAAAGAACCAGGAGATCAGCGCGGGCTATGAACTTGACAACCGCAATAAGCGTTCTGTCGCAGTGGATCTAAAGCACCCGCAGGGATACGAATTTGCCCTGCGGCTGATTGAGCGGGCCGACGTTTTTATAACCAATTTAAGGCTTGACGCGCTCGAACAGATGAAGCTTACCTACGCGGCTTTGTCGCAGCGCAACCCACGACTGGTTTACGCCAGTTTGAATGCTTACGGACACTTCGGCCCCGACCGACTGCGGCCCGGTTTCGACTACGCGGCTGGCTGGGCGCGGTCAGGCTTGATGGCGTCGGTCGCCGAGCCAGGCTTTCCGCCTCCAGCGCAACGTCCAGGGATGATCGATCATGCCGCGGGTCTGGGTCTGGCGGGAGCGATTTGCGCTGCGTTGCTCGGCCGTGAACGTTCAGGTAAAGGATGCGAAGTAAATCTGTCGCTGTTCTCCATGGCGCTGTGGATGAATGCCACCGACCTCACGATAGGTTTGATCAGCGGCGAGGCTCCGGGGCCCGAAAGCAGAAGCGACCGACCGAATCCTTTGTGGAATTCCTACCAGTGCAAAGACGGCCGTTGGATATATTTCGTGATGATCCAGGATAGCCGCCATTGGCAAGATTTCTGCGCCGCACTGGGCCAGCCTCAATGGGTCGAAGATCCTCGCTTTCGCGACTCGCGGGCGCGCCACAACCATAGACGAGAGCTCATCAGGGCAATCGAGGAGGTCATCGCTACGCGCACAAGAGATGAGTGGGCGCCAATCTTTGACCGGCACGGGCTTTTTTGGGCACCGGTGCAAAGCAATGCAGAGGTTTTGGCTGATCCGCAAGCCAATGCGATCGGCACGTTTGTTCCCGTAATCGAAGATAACGCCACCCGTTGCCGCGTAGTTAATAGCCCTGTGCGATTCAGTTCAGGCAGTAATGAGCCTTATCGAGCTGCTCCCCACTTGGGACAGCATACGGAAGAGGTGGCCCTCGAACTCGGGCTTACGTGGAAGGACATAGCGCGCCTAAAGGAAGAGGGCGTATTTGGCTAGAAGCCTGACGGCTAAAAAGCAAGAATTGCTTCTGTTTCCGCTCGTCAGGTCCAGAGCTCGCGGAAAAGTTTCCATCACGCACAATAAGCCTTTCTGCACAGCGCTGTCAGAAGCAGCCGGTTGGCCTCGCAAGGTTTTAACGGCCACAGAGTCGGTCAAGCAGTCGCTATGTTGAGCTTTATGTTATCCCATCGCCCTAGTCCCACACTGACTTTGTTCGTGTGCTACTTTTGAGTAGCTAATTGGTTCTGTCAGCTTCCAGGTTTTTTGATTGGAGAGCGAAATCTGCTTTACTTGCATCCTCGGTCGAAGCTGGCGTGGGAGCATTCGTCTAACACAAAGGCTCTGAGTTCCAGATCCCCGGTGCCGGCACTGAGAAGCCCAATTCGATCGCAAGTTTATAAACTTTTTAAGCTTTACGAGCTTGGTATCGTGCGCTTTCAAATAAGGAAAGATTAAGCCTCAGTGGTGTTGTGGCTGAGACTATGCCTTGCCTAATTGCCAAAGGAAGTCGCTACGCTTCGATTAATGCTTGGTTCGATTTCGGGAAGTGAATTTTGCTTTGTGAGATTGCCGCCCTTTAATAGGGCGGGATAAGACGATTGCACAGAGACCAAAGAACGAAACGGGCGGGAACGCTCAGGCGTGGCTAAAAGACCGGTAGAGAAACGCACGTTTTGATGAGCAACGTTATATCTGCGGGCGGAACTGTAATTGGAAGAAGTGCGCTCAACTTCACGGAGCGCTTGCGAAATTAGTAAGATTGATAGCGCTATGCTGGGCAAATTTATGTAGTGAAAAAGAAAAAGTAAAATTGGCAATTGACTCCGGTAGGGTGTGGGAACACTGGAAGTTGAACACGATGGGGAGTCCGCAACGCCGAGCGATGGATAACAAGCAAAGCATCTTCAAGACCTTAGTGAGCGTCGCCGCGTTGGCCGCTTTTTGCATAATCGGCGCGCCCGGTGCCTCAACGCAAACGAGCTGGAAGGTTTTGGCTTACTACGGCGGAAAAGACGATTCTTCCGCGTACGCCGACGCGGAGAATCCGGCAGTCAGGGAAGAGACGTGGGTTTCGCCCGCACCAGTTGGGGATTACGCTATCGGGGCGATAATGCCTCAACTTTTCAATGATCCTTACTGGCTGGCGGTCACGTACGGAATCGTCGAAGAAGGGCGACGGCTTGGCCTTGACGTCAGCCTGTCGGCCGAGGGAGAGATCGGGAAGATCTCGCTGCAAATCAGAAGGGTAGAAGAGCGAATGAATCGACTACTGGACGGGGCAATTCTCGCTGCGGCCAATTACCCAGCCACTAATGAGGTGGTGGCTAAAGTGACCGCTCAAGGAATCCCAGTCCTTGCTTTAGTAAAGGGGCGTAATCCCTCGAAAATTTTAGCCAAGGTTGAGGTCTCTCCCCGTCGCAGAGGTTATCTGGCGGGAACTTTCGTCGCGCATCAAGCGACCAGTAGGACTGCGCCTGTCGATGTAGTTATTTTGGCGGGGCCAGCCGGCTCCGATTGGGCCCCATCTATAGCGGAAGGTTTTAGACGAGCTGTAAATAAATTGGCTCCCGGCAAGATTCGCATATTGGACGAAAGATGGGGCGACATGGACAAATACATACAGCTCGAACTGGTAGAGAGCGCGCTGGCTGCTTTTAAGCACATCGACTACCTTATCTGCAATGCTGTTGCCGCCGAGGTCGCTCCCGCAGCGATAGAAGCCGCAGGTAGAACTAAAGAAGTGAAAGTGATTTCCGCGTACATTACACCGACAGTCTGGAAACAGGTGGCGTTCGGCAAGATAGCGGCCGCGATAGTCGGTTTTCCGGTACTTCAGGGCAAGATGGCGGTGGACATGCTCGCGATGTTGCTCCAGGGCAAACAGGTCGGCAAGCAGGTTCCCCTGTGCGCGGGTCCGAAGCTTGCCCTGTTAACGCCCGATAATTATATGGTTTTTCCGACCGATGGACTTTTTGCGCCGCAGCACTGGCGGCCAGTGTTCGCTTTGAATGCGGGCACGGAAAGTACAGAGCCAACCATTCCGTAAAGCGCAAGGGTCATCTCACCCCCGAAGCAGATCGGCTAAATCGACGAATTTGTGAACCACGAAAGCGCCCGACATTGCCGCGTAATTAAACGCGAAAATTCGCTCCACGAAACTCGGGCGGCGCAAGTTCGGGGTGTACCTCGCGCACCGGTTAAAGCGGCTCGTTCGACTTAACGCCTCTCCAAGTGCTTGAGAAGTCTAAGCTGACCGCTATCGCCCGGAAGCAGGTGGGCTTTGCGCAGCGATTCGCCCGTGGCCTCCTCGTATGCGGCCCTGGCTACCTCGTAAGCGTACAGTGAATTGATATACCGCACGGAGTCTGCCACAAAACGCTGCTCGGCCACCTGTACGTCCACGGTATTACCGAGCTGGCGCCGGTAACGTACTTGAGCGAGCTCGTACTCGAGTTGGGAGGCGTCACGAGCTGCCTTCGCGGCGCGAATCTCGTCCAGCGAAGCCTGCCAGTTGAGCAAGGCCGTCTGAGTCTCTAGGATGATTCGCTGCTCGGTGTCTTCGAGGGCGTGACGAAAAGCCTCCTTGCGATATTTTGCTTCTGCCACCTGGCTTACCGTTTCGAAGCCGTTGAAAATCGGCCAGTTAGCGACCAGACCGACCGCATAATTAGGCACCGAACTCATCCCTGGACCAGGCTGGCCACCATAGCCGACCTGCATGTAGTTGCCATAAGCGTAAAGCGTGGGGAAGAAATCGCTACGCGCTTGCACTATCTGCCGGTCAGCAGCCTGGATAAGATCCTCCAACATAGTGATATCAGGTCTAAGTTTAAAGGCGAGCTTTACCGCATCCTCCACCTTTTGCGTTATAGGGCGGTCGCTCCATACGGCCCGAAGCCGATAGGGCGGCGCCGCGCCGCTGAGCCCCATCGCGTTATCCAGCGCGACTTTGGCGTCAGCCTCGGCGTTAAGCGCCTCCACCAGATGAAATCGCGCGCGCTCGAGGTCCGACTTGAAAACGTAGACGTCAAGCTTGGGTCGAAGGTCAGTTCGTGCGAGGATCTCGGCCAAGCGCATCTCTTCGTTACGCGCGTTGACCGCCTCCTGGTAGACGCGCACGATCTCGTGGGTTGCCAAAAGCCACCAGTATCGCTTTTCGACCTCGAAGATTATCTCGAGCTCAGTAAAAGCGAGCTTGGCCACGGCTGCGTCATGCTCGTACTTGCGCTGGTCGATAAAGCCGCGTACTCGGCCGAAGTCGTAAAGCCATTGAGAAAAGTTAATCCCCGAGAAATATGTCGACTGGATCCGGGAAAGGCTCCACGATGGACTGGTAGGTTGGTTGATTTCGCCGGTCCCCCGAGGATTAAACCCAAAGGGCACTGTGCTGAGCAAAACATTAGCCGCGCCGACGCTGTTTGCAGTGCCATTCAAGTTTTGCAGCGTGCCGTACACTTGGGTGAGCGCCGCTGATCTCGCCTCTCCTACCTTTGCTGTTGCCACTCCCACTTCCGAGCGTCTTTGAAGTATTCGCGGGTGGTAATGCAGCGCAATCTGGATAGCGCGCTCGAGCGTAAGTTCGGAATTCGGCTTTATCGGCATCTCAGCCGGTTGCATCGGCACTTTGTCGGACTTTATCGCAAGCTGGTTAGGTGTAACGGGCAAACGGCGCGGTTCGATCGGAACTTCCTGGGCGGTGGCCACCCCAGCAGAAAGGGCGACCAGCGTGATTATTATAAGTATCAGCATGGCTGATAGCGCTCTACTTTCGTGTTTTTTGCGTCGTGTCTACCTAGTTGGCGCGGTCGTCGTTGGCCGTGAAGACCCACCATCCTCGATACCCCATACGCGCACCTTGATCGGTACAGGCTTGACGACAGTGCCGTCAGCAAGGGATTCGTCAAGAGGGTAGGCGACCATTTGGTCGTCCCTAAGACCGGACGTAATCTCGATCATCCGTCCGTCGCTATATCCGGTTTTCACTGGCACTCTACGGATACGGTTGTTCTCCACGACCTGAACGTAGGCGTTCGTGACCGTGACGCCAAGGGTGCCAGCAAGTCCGCCCACAGACTTTATTGGGAGTTGGATGGCGTGCGGATGGCGGTCGAGCTCGAGCGTTACATCAGCGTACATACGCGGATAGTATTTGTGTTCGGGGTTTTTGATATCGATTTCGGTTAACATCGTGCGCGTGGCTAGGTCTAAAGCTGTTTGGATTCGGGTGACATTTGCGTAAATCGGTTGTTGCGGCATGGCACGCAACACAATACGGGCGGGAGTTCCCGGATGCACGAAATAACTTTCTTGCTCTGGCGTGTATACGTATACGCGCATTGTGTCGATGATCGCCTCCGACAGTATCACTCGGGCTCCACCTAGATGACCTCCCGCTCCTTCGAGAGCTCCGGTGCTAACTTCAGCGCCCGTGTGCGCGATGCCGAAGTCTCCGCCGCCAGCCCTGATGAGCGTCCCTGGGTCGACGTACCGACCGGTGATTACCCCGTCGAAGGGCGCGTAAATTTTAGTGTAGCCAACCATCGCTTCGAGCTCGTGCACATTGGCTTTGGAAATCTCTTCTTTCGCGTAGGCGATGTCAACGGTCTCTTTGGCAATTAGACGGTCGTCAAAGTCACGCGCCTCCTTGAGCCGGATCCAGGTGAGCCAGTCGATCTGGTGTCTTGCTCGCGCGCGCTGGAGGTTAGCTTCCAGCTCTGGTACCCAGATTTTAGCCAACAGTTGGCCTTTCTTGACCCAGTCGCCTTTGTCGACACGCAGGTCCTCCAGATAGCCTGTGACCTTGGCATAAATTGGGGCTTCGTAGTATCCGACGAGGTCACCTGGCAGCGTAATCGTGCGGACCGCGTCACGACGAACCGGGTGAATGACCGCCACTTCGAACGTCTTCTTGCTGGTCGTTTCGGTCTTGGTGCATCCCGCAAGGATGAGCGTCACCAACAATCCTAGTGTGATTGCGAGTCTAGAGCGCCTCATTTTTTGCCCTCCCGACGCGCGTGAAAGAACTCATAAACCGCAGGCACTAAAAACAGCGTAAAGATCGTCGATACCAGAAGCCCGCCGGCTGCCGCTCGCGCCAGCGGCGCCGACGCCTCCGAGCCCCTCTCCAGCGCTAGAGCCATCGGGATGAGGCCCATGATGGTGGCCAAAGCGGTCATCAGTATCGGACGCATTCTGATACGCGCCGCTTCGACCACGGCCTGGCGCAACGGATGGCCGGCACGCAGACGGACGTTGGCAAAATCGACAAAAAGAATGGAGTTCGATACGACAATTCCTATCATGAAGATGATGCCCATGAACGACTCGATATTGAGCGTGGTATGGGTGAGAAAGAGCGTCCAGACAACGCCAACCAGACCCATCGGCACGGCGAACATGATAATGAACGGGTCGAGAAACGACCTAAACTGCGCCACCATAACTAAGTAAAGCAGCACAGTTGCCAGTATCATTCCGTAGCCGAAGCTGACAAGCGATTTCTGCATCGATTCTACCGAACCGCGGTACTCGATGCTGATGTCGCGAGGCAGCTTCAAGGGAGCGAGACGCTTTTTTACGGCACTTAGGGTGCCGCCCAGATCCTCCGTAGTAGGATCGACCAGAACATCTACCACCCGCTGAATATTGTAGTGATCAGCTTCGGCTGGCATGCTTGTAGACTCGACATCCGCCACCATTCGAAGCGTTATCGATTGTTCGTGACCACTGCCAGTGCCCCAGGGCCGGTTGAGCGTTCCATGTCCCACAGGGATGTCGAGCAGCGAATCGAGAGAGTTGATGTCCTGTTCCCGGTACTGCGACGAAAGAAAGTAGAGCTGGCCGAAGTCAGGGTTAATCCACACGTTGCGAGCGATCATCATGTTGTTGTTGATCGCGGTAATGAGGTTGTTGACCACGTCCAAGGCGCTGACACCAAGCCGCGCCGCCCGGACTCTGTCGATTTTGACGTGAAGCGTAGGATAGCCACCCACCTGTTGAAGAAACGCATCTTTGACTTCTGGTACCGTGCTAAGCAGATTGCGCACTTGCTGACCGATCTTGAATATGTAGTCCCAGCTGTAGTTCATGGGAGCTATGATCTGGGCGTCGATCGCGGCCAAGCTGCCGAAATTCAACACCGCGTCGACTATGCTGGCCGAGCTGAAGAAAATTTTTACTTCTGGCATCTCCTTACGGATCGCCTCGCGTACCTGGTCCATGTATTTGAAGGTCGAGCCTTTATGCTCATGTGTAAGCCCGACAAATATTTGTCCCGTGTCTTCGGTCGAGTTGACCATGTACATGGCGGTCATCGTGGGAGGTACGCCAAGGTTGGCGACGACCGTATCGAGGTCTTCTGGCGGAATAATCCGGCGGATTATTTTGTCGATATGTTGAGCAGCTTCCGTGGTGAGCTCGAGCCGCGTTCCAGTAGGCATCCTTAAGTTGATGATGAACTTCCCGGCGTCTACGCGCGGGAAATACTGCGTCCCTAGACGTGGCACAAGCATCATCGAGGCCACGAAAATCAAAGCGATAGTGCCGATAAGCAAAAGTTTGTGATCGAGCGCCTTGGTGAGTGCTCGCTCGTAGGCGTGAGCAAATCGCGCGTAATAACGGTTGAAGATAACAAAGACGTTTCGGCTCCCTTCTCCTGCTGCGCCGCCGTGAGCCATCGCTTCGAGCCTTTGCGCTTCTTCGGTTCGCAAAAAGCGGCGACTGTAGATAGGAACTAGCGTCATTGCTACTCCGTAGGAGGCGAACATCGCCAGCGTCAGCGCCAGCGCCAAAGCGCTGAACATGTACTTTGCAAGGCCATAAAGAAATATCACGGGGAAGAAAACTATTACGGTGGTGACGGTGGCGGCCAAAACGGCTAGCGACACTTCGTTTGCGCCCTCGAGCGCCGCTTTCTCGGGTGTTGCGCCCTCGGCAAGATGGCGGTTGATGTTTTCGATGACCACGACCGAGTTATCGATTAGGCGGCCGACCGCCAAGGTGAAGCCACCCAGGGTCATGATATTGAGCGTTGCCCCTAGCATGTAGATTATGAACCCGGCGGCGAGAATCGAGATGGGGATCGAGAGCGTCATCACAAAGGTCGACCTGAAGCTGCCGAGAAAAAGCAAAATCATGAGGGCGGCGAGAATCGTTCCCGAGCCCGCCTCGCGCTCGAGCGAATTGAGCGCGTCGAGGATTACGTCGATCTGGCTAAAAATCGCCTTGAGTTTCATTCCTGCGGGCATCCCCGTGATATGGGGTAACAACTCTTCGACGCCTCTTACCACTGCCACGGTATTGGCTCCAGGCTGCTTGAGTACGCCTACGTATACGCCGGGCTGGCCGTCGATCAGCACCTTGTTGTATTGAAGCTCTGCGTCCAGCTCGCCACTGCCCACATCACCGTAATACAGCGGCGCCTGATTGGCTCCGATCTTTACCGGCACAGGGTTGAGTTGACGAGGATGAGGAATCTTGAGGTCGGTGGTCACAAAATAGTCGAGATTGCCAATTTTGGCGTCGCCGGATGGATAGACCTGACTTTGCCCGTTGAGCGCATTGACCACGTCCCAAGGTGTTATTCCCCGGGCCTGGAGATCTGGACGTGTGATATAGGTCATGACCTGGGGGATCTTGCCGCCGAACGGATAGGGCGCCTCGGCCCCCTCGACAGTGCCTAAAAAGTTGCGGACGTTAAAGCGCGCCTGGTCCATGAGCTGTGTTTCATTGAACGGTCCAGAGACGGCGACCAGCAGAACCGGAATAGCGGTCTCCGGTCCATACTCAAGCACTATCGGTGGTTGGGCATGTGGGGGCAGAAAAAATAGGTCAGACATCGCCAGGACCGCGATGTCCGCGGTCGCACCGTCGAGCTGAACGTCGTCGTGGAAGTAAACGTTTATGATGCTGTTGCCGTAAAGGGAGCGCGAAGTAATGTACTTTATGCCGGTGCCGAGCGTAAAAAAGCGCTCATCTACCGAGGTAATCGCATATTCGATGTCGACCGGAGAGTAGCCAGGGAAGATGGTGTCTACTGCGCATGCCTTGATGTTGAGGTTCGGAAAGATGTCAATCGGGATGCGAGCAAAAGCGGTGGCGCCAAGAATACTGGCGATCAACAAGACCACAATAATAAAGTGCGGATTGCGAAGGGCAAAACCAGGCATGACTAGTGATCCTCCCTTGTCGACGCAAGCGACTTCTTTCGGCTGGCGCTGAAGACGGTGTTGCTTCTAGGTTGATCTTCCACTTTCGCGCGATTGTGCCCCTAATATGAGGCACACAATCTAGTTAACATGAGCGGACACCGCCGAGCTTCATCGCTAAGCCCTAAAGCGAAAGCTTCAAAGTCGCTCAAAAATGCACACGTGCGTTGGTTGTTGCCGGAGTCCACTCTTGTGCCTGCAGTCTTTGATGCGCCGGCAAATCGAAAGCTTTTTGAGCATCAGGGTTCGCGATTGCCGCTGCGTACGTAATCTACGTACGTAATCAATCTACCGCAGACTCATCCTACGTTAAAAACTTGTTCCTATTTTGCCATTCAGCGTGCATGTTTTGCAGCTCGTAGAGCGAACTCGTGAACGTGCGACGAGCTTGAGATTTCAACTATTCATGCTCGTGTGATGGCGCTCGGATTTAGCGTAATCCGGACTATGCTTAAGCAAAAGTTTGAACTTCGTCGCCTGCGATTTGTGGAGCTTTCGATCTTCAAACAAAGGCTTCCCCAATCCCATTGAGGCCAGTTGTTCGAGAACTAGCTTTTCGGATAGGAGTCCACACCAAGACGATAGACGCACACCACACGCCGTGAGCCTGCAACCGAGAAAAGCGTTGTGCGCCAGATCGACAGCGGCGACTGAGTCTTTAACGAAAGCTTTACGTGCGAGGTCAGCTACCGCAAGGCCAGATACCAAAGTAACGCCCCGGACTACGTTTCGAAGGGTTGCTCTTGGAGGTGGCTCATTAAACATGGCTTGGTATGACCCATAAGCCCGCGTTTTTTAAGTTGCATTCCTCGACATTTGCGGCCGTGTACCTATTCTTCCAGCGACAAGGTTGGGGCTTGGCTCTGCGCTCAGAGCGCGCAATTGGCGCTTGCAAAATGCCTCTTTGGTTGGCTTCAGCCCTTGATTATCTTTTTGGCCCGTTTTTTACATTTTTTGTAGCTCGCGCACTTAGCTACGATTGTTCGTAGTTTTTTCGGAGAAAGGCGTTCAGTGAATCACCTAGCGTGAGCAGTGTCAGGCACAATCTAACCGCGACAATGCCGTGGCTTTGCGACAGACGCTTGGCTTCTGCTGTGGCCGAATACGCACACAGTTTATGAAACCGGTACCAAAGCTTTCAGCGCCCTTGGAGCTCAGCTCAAAGCTTGTCGCGCGCTGTAAGCTGAGGCCCTTTGAAAAGGTCGCCCAAGCACGTGAAAGGCAAGCTTCTGTTAATACTGCGGACTTGAGCTGGGCGCAAGTCTTTATGCGGCTTTAAGCGCCGTGCAATTCACGAAACTGCTGGGAGTAGAAATCGCTACGCCCGGCACCGTGCAGCTAGTCGATGCAACATTCGGTGGAAACGGGAAGACAATTTGGGGCACAGTTATCGGAGGCAACGGTCGAACGCCGTTTTGCCGTTCCCGAAAAAGCCCTGCATTGGCGAGGTTTTTCGGTGGCGCGCCAGGCGGGATTCGAACCCACGACCCGCGGCTTAGAAGGCCGCTGCTCTATCCTGCTGAGCTACTGGCGCGAATCGGGGCGAGCCGATTTGAACGGCCGACCCCCTGCTCCCAAGGCAGGTGCGCTACCAGGCTGCGCTACGCCCCGGCTAGTTGCAAACTGAAACTACGTGAACTTACGATAACCGCTCCCGGCGCAAAAGCGCAAGCCGAAAACAAACCTCGTCGCTCCGAGTCTCCATCGGCCGGACTAACGCTGACCTTTGCCCGTGCCTTACGTCAAAAGGCATCGCGCAGGCAAACCAAAAATAAGCTTTTACGGCGACGACGGTGTCTTGAGCGCTTTCACCAGTGGCCGAACGCACTCATTCTTCGATTTTCAAGGCACCCGATGGGCACGCTGCGACCGTAGCTCTAACCTCGTCGTCGGGCGCGGCGCTCGGTTCGATGACGAATTTACCATTTTCAATGCGAAAGACACGCGGCAGCGTTTTAACGCAGTTAGCCGAATGGATACACACTTTTGAGTCCCAACTGACTTTTAAAGCCATGACGATACTTTCTCCCAATCGAAGACTTACGCCCGCGACACTTTCGGTTAAGACGCAACTTCGTTGCTTGCCTCAAGCGAACGTGACAAGGTCGCTATTAGCTAGTTATTCTGGCGCTTTTGGCAAACTTACTTCAACCAAAGTCGAAGCACTTGTGCGTTGCGTCAGCGTCACGGAAAGTAAAAGCGTTAGCAGAGCTATCGTGCAAGCGATGGTAACCAATGCCACGGCGCAACCGTTCTGCGCCACGAGCCGGTGCGTATTGCGTAACACGTTCTAGAACGCCTGAATTAGAGACGCCATGAAAAGCGGAGGCTGGCGTCGATTGTCTTGGGCGAATGGCGCTAGTGTCGAGCCAGGGGCTTTGGTGTGCCGCCATGATGCACCATCGTAGACTCGTACTCGTCGGATTGGTCGTTTTGCTTCTTCAGGCTGGCCTTATCTGGTATGGGCGCACACGCAATTTAATTTCGGCTCATACGAACATCGCTTTTCCGTCGAACGACAGTCTCGAAGCCAGTGCGATCGAGCTTGAAACAAGGGCAAAGGAAGAGGCTCGGCAATTATTTGCCTCGGAATGTGAAACGGTGCCGCAAAACGGCTTGCACTTCGATTGCCATCTCAGTTATCGGCCCGCTTATGGGCCTGGGGGGAAAGTGGCGGTTCAGATCATTGTGGAGCAAAGGCTAAAGCGCGACGACGGTAAGCACGAAAGAAAGGTGCGCGCCTTGCCACAGGAATTAAGACGCTTGGTGCTGACTTACGCAGCGGTAGATGGTCGGTGGGTCGAGGTGGAAAAACCCCGATGGGAGGTGCGAGATAAATCACCAACGACGCAAACACAAGTTAGCGCTCGTCGTTAGACCTCGGGTCGGGAAAATGAGACGTTAGCGTTTTTCCGTCTGATACGCGCCCACGCTTTGCTCCTAAGAGCTTGGTTCGGGGCAAGTTTTGGCCTATCTCAGGACGCGATCCTGGCCCGAAGCCAGACCATCGCCAGCAATTAAAAACGTCTTTTAACTAATCTTTTTGAAGAACGGAGAGGCCGTAGCAATAACTTGACGTGGGTTATTCGGCTGCCTTAAGTTGGTTTTGCGCATTCAGCTTGCTGTGCTTGCGCCCGTAGAGGAAGTAGACGATCAATCCGACAAAAAGCCAAATGAGAAAGCGCACCCATGTGAGTGGCTTTAGGCTGACCATCAAGATACCGCAGAACACGACGCCCAAAAGGGGAACCCACGGTACAAATGGGACGGTAAAGGGGCGCGGCGCTGTCGGCTCGAGTACACGCAGCACCCAAACGCCAAGGCATACCAGCACGAAAGCGAAAAGAGTTCCGATATTGGTAAGCTCAGCCACGAGATCGATCGGCAGGAGCCCTGCCATAGCAGCCACAGCGATTCCCGTCAGTATCGTCGGAATAGTCGGCGTGCGAAAGCGGGGATGGACCCGCGAAAAGGCCTTCGGAAGTAATCCGTCGCGCGACATCGCGAAAAAAATCCTACTCTGTCCCAACATCAAAACGAGTTGAACCGACGTCAGACCAGCGACCGCGCCAATTGAGATTATGCCGGAGATAAAAGAAAGGCCGCGTTCGAAAAAGGCCGACGCCAACGGGGCGTTTAGGTCCAGCGTACGATAGGACTGCATCCCCGTGACCACGCACGCAACCAACATGTAGAGAACCGTACAAATCGACAGCGAACCGAGGATGCCTATCGGAAGGTCTCGGTTGGGATTTTTCGCTTCCTCGGCGACGGTCGACAAAGCGTCAAAGCCGATAAAGGCAAAAAACATGTATCCCGCACCGCGCGTGATTCCGAGCAATCCGTAAGGAGCAAAGGGACTCCAATTGCGTTTTTCGACAAAAAAAGCCCCCACCACTATGACTATCGCGATTGAAAGGAGTTTGATTCCTACGATGAAGGAATTTACGCGTGCGCTTTCGGATATCCCAACGTAGAGAATCGCCGACATCACGAGAACTACCAGGACCGCTGGAAGGTTGATTATCGCCCCGGGCCTGGTGAATGGAGCGTGAGTCAAGGCGTCCGGCAGGCGCAAACCCAGGCCTTTAAGAATCAGCGTAAAGTAGCCCGACCAGCCGACCGCAACCGTGGCAGCCCCGACCGCGTATTCCAGTACCAAGTCCCATCCGATTATCCACGCAACCAGCTCGCCCATCGTGGCGTAACAGTAGGTGTAGGCGCTGCCCGCCAAGGGCACCATCGTAGCAAGTTCGGCATAGCATAGGGCGGCCATGCTGCAAGCTATCCCATCGAGGACTAGCGACAGGATTATCGCCGGGCCAGCGATCTGGGAGGCGGCTACTCCGGTTAGAACGAAGATGCCAGCCCCGATAATCGCGCCTATGCCAAGCGCGGTTAAGTCCAATGGGCCCAGCGCCCGCTTAAGCCCGGTGTGCACCTGATACAGGTCAGCCATAACGGCGGCGGGCGGCTTGCGCCGCAGTATCTGGGCATAAATGTTCATTTGGGAGTCGGCACCTCGCATATTGAAGCAATATATAGTGAGGCGCGAATCACTTAGCAACGACGCCGGCGCGGCGCAAGCCTGGGTTATTTCAATCCGCCTTCAAACCAGGTCGATGCAGACAGACGATCTTATGCCGATTGTCCGCTAGGCTTGCGCTCTTAAGTAGAAACTTGACTTCTTGCTGGCCCGCTCAGATAGCGTCGATCTGCGATAACCAACTGCGTTCGGCTACGTCATTTTGGCAACAGCAGTGTTCACTCCGCAGCTACGCTTTTGCGTTCTCTTGATCTGCTGCACCGCTGTCCAAGCTGAGTCCAAACTGCCCGGAGCGCTAGCGGACCTATCCGCTACCAAGCAAGATATCCGCCGTCGACGTGGATTACCGTTCCGGTGACGTAGCTTGCCGCGTCGCTGGCCAAATAAATCACAGCCGCGCGGAGCTCTTCTGGTCTTCCCAGTCGACCCATCGGGATGAAACTCTCGATGCGCGCGCGGTTGTCGCCTTTTTCGAGCCCTTCGATGTTCATCTCGGTCGGCACCCATCCAGGCGCGATAGCGTTCACGGTTATCCCGTAACGGCACCATTCTATAGCCAGTTGGCGCGTCAGATTTGCCAGGGCCGCCTTGCTTGCGACGTAACACGCCATTCGATAAATGCCGGTGCCGACGTAACCGTAGACAGAGGTGATATTGATGATACGTCCCGGACGCTTGTGTTCGATCAACGCGCGCGCCACCCGCTGCGAGAGCATCAGCGGCGCCGTTACGTTGATCGCAAACGTGCTGTCCCAAACTTCTCGCTTGATATTCTCGGCGCGTCCGGTGGGAGCAACGCCCGCGTTATTGACGAGGATGTCGATTATTCCCAACTGGGCGTTAGCCTCGGCCACAGCGCGATCAACTTCCGCCTCGACCGTGACGTCGGCAGGGATAGCCGCGGCGTTTACTTTGTAACGCTCTTTGAGCTCCGCGGCAAGCCGTTCCAGACGGTCGGCCCGTCTGGCGACCAGCGCGACGTCCGCGCCAGCCAAAGCCAGCGCGCGGGCAAACTCAACGCCCAAGCCCGACGAAGCGCCCGTTACCAAGGCCACGTGACCTTTGAGCGAAAAAAGCGAACTAAGCGATTCCATCCCGGATACTTCCTACAGTTCAACCCTCAAAAGACTGGCGCACGTTTTACAGAAGGCATAGTATAACGCCGCTTTCGGGCGCCCCGAAAGCCCTAGAGGGACTTTACGAAACTTAGCCGGTCAGCTTTTGCTTCGATGTCTTTCGCACAAGTGCATGCGGCGGAACGGAACGCTGCGGTGGTCGAGCGCGCCGACTAAGATGCGCTCGTCGCAACACGCATCGCGAGCGCGGCCGCATCGAGCGCTCGTTCGATATGTTCGGCCGTGATTCCGTAGTGGGTAACCGCCCGAAAGCGTGTCGAGTCGCGCGGGATAATCAGTACACCGCGGTTCTTTAGCTCCGAGTAGAACCGGCTTGCAGTCTCGGGGCCGCGCGTCACCCGGAAAAAGACCATGTTGGTGCGTCGTTGCTGAGGCTCGACGAAAAGACCCTCTATGTTGCTCAATCCTTCGGCAAGGCGGCGGGCATTTTCATGGTCTTCCGCGAGTCGGTCGATCATCGTCCGCAGAGCGACAAGTCCCGCGGCGGCGATAATTCCTGCCTGGCGCATCCCGCCACCGAGTACCTTGCGCACTCGCCTGGCTTCTTCGATGAACGCGCGCGGTCCGCAAATTAGCGAGCCTACTGGGCATGCCAAACCTTTCGACAAGCAGAACGAAGCGGTGTCGGCAAGCTGAGCAATTTTGTCGGCAGTGGTTTCTAGAGCAATGGCGGCATTGAAAATTCGCGCGCCGTCAAGATGGACCGGCAAACCGTGCGCATGGGCGAGATGTCTTACTTCGGCCATGTGGTTAAGGCTTACTGCCGCGCCTCCGCACAAATTGTGCGTGTTCTCGATAACGACTAGAGCTGGCCTTGCGAAATGGGGATTTGACGAGGGCATGCTTAGCTCGTTTCGCAGCTCGTCTAAATCGAGCTCGCCGTTGTCAAGGTTGCGCACCGGCGAAATAATTACGCCGCCAACTGCCGAGGCTCCGCCAGCTTCATAAAGATTACTGTGCGCCTTGGCGCCCATAATCGCCTTTGAGCCCCTTGGACAGTGGACAAGAATCGAAACCAGGTTAGCCATCGTTCCGCTTGGCACAAGCAGGGCGGCTTCCTTGCCCAGCATCTGCGCAGCAACTTCCTGAAGCTTATTTACGGTCGGGTCTTCGCCGTACACGTCGTCGCCAAGCTCGGCCTCGGCGATGGCCTTTCGCATCTCCGGCGTCGGCAAGGTTACCGTGTCGCTGCGCAAATCTATCACGTCCATCGCACCATACCTCATAAGACCACTATGGGCTCATCCCCGCCGCCCAGTGCAACAGCTCGCTCGCAACAAAGCGCTGGCTGTACCAATGAAGCTATTCTAGCCCCGCTCGGGCTACCGCCGGAGAGCGCTTATTGTGTGTTCCTCGGTCTTGACCCAACGCTACGGAAAGATAGCTTTGACGACCTCGTCTATGGCCGCCTTGGCTTCGGGTTCGTCCGTAAGGGACCAGGTGACGGCGACTGTGGCGGCGCGGCGCGGCGCGATGCCGTTTCTTATGAGCTCGCCGGCATAAATAAGCAGTCTCGTCGAAACGCCTTCCTCCAAGCCTGCGCCCTTAAGATTACGAACTTTTGCACCGAGCAGCGCTAGTTGCTCGGCGATCTCATAACTAACCTTTGCTTCGTGCGCGATAATCTCAGCTTCCTTCTCCGGCGGCGGATAGTTGAACTCGATCGTGATGAAGCGCTGGCGTGTGGAGTGTTTGAGGTTTTTCTGAATACTCTGGTAGCCGGGGTTATAGGAGATGACGAGAAGAAAAGACGGATGGGCTTGCAGGAGTTCGGCCCGCTTTTCAATCGGCAGAAGCCGCCGATGGTCGGATAGCGGATGGATCAGCACCGTGGTATCCTTGCGCGCCTCGACGATTTCGTCCAGATAACACAGCGCGCCGTTTCGGACCGCCTGCGTCAAAGGTCCGTCGATCCACACCGTTTCGTCAGCCTGGATCAAGTAGCGTCCGACTAGGTCGCTTCCGGTCAGGTCTTCGTGGCAGGCGACAGTTATTAGCCCTGTGGGACCGTCTTCGGCAACGGCTAGGCGATGTGCCATGTGTTCCACGAACCGTGTCTTTCCGCATCCAGTCGGTCCTTTCAGTAGGACCGGCAGACGTGCGCGATAGGCAGCCTCGAAGATTTCTATTTCGTCCGCGATCGGCAAGTAGTAGGGCGTGCGCGTTGGGTCCAAGCGCTTTATTTCGGACGTATACGCTTTAACCCTGGCGCTGGTAATGCTTGGAGCGCTTCTATCCATCGGCTCGTCCATGGCTCGTAACCGGCTCAACAAATTCTATGGGAGAGTTGTCTAGCACTTCAACTTGCGCCCCATCGACGCTTGATGCGGTAACCCTCAGGCGTGTCTTCCACCGCGTAACCCATACTTAGCAGTTTTGCTCTAAGCGCGTCGCTGAGCGCGTAATTTTTCGCACGCCTGGCTTCAAGGCGCTGCTCGGCAAGCTGCGTGACTTCTTCGGGCAGCGGCGCGCGCGACTCGGCGCGTATCTGCTCCAAACCGATTCCGAAAACGCTGTCAAAACGCGTCAGGGTTCGCCAAATGCGCCGGTCGTTTCGGCGGTAAGCCTCCGCTACCATCTCGAGCGCCACTGCCAAAGCCTGGGGCGTGTTAAGGTCGTTGTTTATCGCCTCGTGAAAGCGCTGCTCGAACGGCTCCACCCATTCGGCATCACTCTCGGTCTCTTCGTCCGAGACGGTCGAGGCAAAATTGTAGAGGTAGACCAAATTGCGCTCGGCTCCTCTGATGGCATCGAGACTGAACGCAAGTTCAGAGCGGTACTTCGCTCCCAAACAGAACAGACGAAATGCCAAAGGATGGAGCCCTAGCGCCTGAAGGTCGCTCAGCACGGGAAACTGGCCGGCGCTTTTGCTGATCTTTGCTCCCTCGGCTCCGACTAGGAAAGCGTGATGCACAAAATAGCGTACAAACGGCTTTCCTGTAGCGCTTTCGGATTGAGCGATTTCGTTCTCGTGGTGAATTGGTATGTGGTCGATGCCCCCGGAGTGTATATCGATCGTCTCGCCCAAGTACTTCATAGCCATCGCCGAGCACTCGATATGCCACCCAGGGTACCCGCGCCCCCACGGACTGTCCCATTGCATAATATGGTTTGGCTGATTGAGCACCCAGAGTGCAAAGTCGTGGGGGCTTTTCTTGTCCGGCGCGTGCTCGATCCTTTGTCCCGCGTACTGTTCGTCTAAGCTTTGACGCGACAAGCGACCTACACGATTGGTGCCCCGGTACTTTTCGACGTCGAAGTAGACGCCGCTTTGGGCAACGTAGGCGTATCCGCGCGCCAAGATCTTCTCGATCAGAGCGATCATGTCTGCGATGTGGTCGGTTGCGCGGCACAAAACGTCGGGCATCTGAACGTTCAGCTTCCTTAAATCTTCGAGAAACAAATTGGTATAAAAATCGGCCACCTCGCGTGGACTTCGCCCCTCGGCGCGCGCGGTTTTTTCGACCTTGTCCTCGCCGCCATCGGCGTCGGACGTCATGTGCCCTACGTCGGTGATGTTCATCACGTGACGGACCTTGTAACCGTTATAGGTCAGCGCCCGCTTGAGCGTATCCGCGAAGATGTAGCTTCGCATATTACCTAGATGCTGGCGCAAATAAACGGTCGGCCCACACGAATAGTACGTTACGACAGGCGGGTTGAGAGGGCTGAACTCTTCAACCGCTCGGGACAGGGTGTTGTATATGAAAAAAGGAGTCTTCAGACCGATTCTTTCCTAGGCGGAAATTGTGGTTTCCGGATGAGTTGCGGCTTGCCCAAACGCGGGCTCAACTGCCGCTGCCGGCAAAACCGGCAATTTAAGCCTTTGTACCAAGCTTCTAACTACTTCAGAACGAAGCCTCGCCATAGCTTGAGTCGCTACTCACCTCTCTATTTTATCCGGCACAACGGTAAAATCGAAGTAAGGCGAGATGCAAGATTGGCGGCCTGTATTTGGACAGGAGTTTACTTCGCCATTTGAAAGCTAGCGCAAGCGCCGCTTGGTCAGGCAACGATGGAGGCCAAAGTTAGACATTCAATCATCGGCACGGCCGGGCATATCGACCACGGCAAGACCGCACTGGTCAAAGCACTAACGGGGCAGGATACCGACCGGCTGAAAGAAGAGAAAGAGCGAGGTATATCTATCGAGCTCGGCTTTGCCTACTTGACTCTGCCTACCGGCGAACGGGTAGGGCTGGTGGACGTCCCGGGCCATGAGCGATTTATCCGCAATATGCTCGCAGGCGCCCATGGGATAGATCTTGCGCTGATTGTGGTGGCCGCCGACGATGGCGTGATGCCGCAAAGCGAGGAGCATCTCGACATTCTGCATCTTCTCGGCGTCGAGCGCGGCATATTCGTTATCACCAAGGCCGACTTGGTCGACCAAAAGCGAGTTGCGGAAGTCAGGGAAGAAATCGAGTTGCTAGCCGAGGGTACCCGGTTTCAGGGGGCGCCGGTCGTTGTGGTCTCGAGCCTTACGGGTTACGGTGTCGAGGAACTCAAGGCCGAAATCGTGCGCCAGCTCGAGGGCCTCGAGCGCAGGCGTGGTGCGGAGCTTTTTCGTCTGCCCGTGGACCGGGCTTTTGTAATCAAGGGACATGGCACGGTCGTGACGGGCACCGCGTTAGGAGGTGAGGTGCGTGTAGGACAAAAGCTTAAAGTTTTGCCTGCCGACGAAGCGGTGCGCGTGCGGTCGATCCAAGTGCATTCGGCTTCGGTGGAGGTAGCGGGTTTCGGTCAGCGAGTTGCGTTAAACCTGGTGGGAGCTGAGCGGGTCGGAATAAAACGCGGGGACGTCGTCGCCGACGAGCGGCTGGAAATAACCTCCTCACGGTTAGACGCTCTCTTCGAAGTGCGCTCGATGACCAAGCGGCCGCTCAAAACCAATGACCGTATTCGACTCTTTATCGGCACCGCCGAGTCGCTCGGCCGCGCAATCGTACTAGAGGAAGGCGGCGAGATTCAACCTAAGCGCTCGGGCCTGGTGCAGCTGGTGCTTCGCGACCCGGTCGTGGCGCTCAGGGGCGACAGGTTTATCGTAAGAGATGCTTCGAACCAACGCACATTGGGCGGCGGCGTGGTCGTCAACCCAGTTGCCCATCGCCCGGGAAGCCGGTTGCAGCGCTATCGGGAGCTGTTGGCCGCTTTGAACGGAAGCGCAGGAGAGGCGGCTGTGGCGGCGATGCTCGAGTTGCAAGACACGCTCCTGCTCGATGCTCAGCGTATCTCCCAGTTGCTCAACGTCCCTCTGACGGAGGTCGAGGCGGCACTCAAGACGCCGACTTTCACGAAAGTTAGCGCGGGTGACGAAACTGGCTTCATGCCCGTGAGCAGATGGAACGAGTTTAAGCGCTTCGTGCTCGAGGCCGTCCAAGCGCATCACAAGGCTGACCCGCTGGCTGTCGGTCTTGAGATGGAGGCGCTCAGGTCGCGCATGCCGGGCGAAATTTCGCCGCGCTTGTTCCGAGCGTTGGTCGAAAGACTGGTTGATGAAACGGAGCTCGAGCGCGAGGAAAGCGTTTTGCGTCTGCGCTCGCATCGAATCGAACTGTCGTCGGAGGATAAAGCGCTGGTGGCTCAAATCGAACGTATCCTTGACCAAGCTGGATTTCAGCCGCCCGATGTGCGTCAGCTGGGAGCGACGACGGGTCTAGCTGCGCAAGCAGAGGCACGGTTGATACGCCTCCTCAATATTTTGGAGCGAGAGGGAAAGGCAGTAAAAGTTACCAAGGACCTCTATTTCTCTGCGGCACGGGTCGCGCAGGCGCAAGCGGTTTTGGCCGACTATCTTAAAGCACACAGCGAAATAAGCGCCGCGACTTTTCGCGATTTGCTTCAAACCTCGCGCAAGTTTGCAATAGCCCTCTTGGACTATTTCGACCGAAGCGGCGTGACTTTGCGCGTCGGTGACTTGAGGAGACTTAGACAAGCTGTCTCGTAACGGCGCGCGTAAAAAAGGGAACAAAACGTAGAGGCGGCGCGCGGGATACTTTGCAAGCGCACGCGGGTGCGATAAGAACTTGGACATAGGCTCCATATGGCGGAAAGCGATCGGATTCGCAATGAGCTGATAAGGCTTACTGCCCGATGCAAGGCGGCGGGTTGAGCCGGAAAATTGGGTCCGGCGGACCTTAAATCAGCCTTATCGAAGCTCGACTTGGACCATGATCCGAATTTGTTGGTCGGCGCCGCAACTGCCGACGACGCCGGAGTGTATCTGTTGCGCGATGACCTGGCGCTGGTGAGCACGGTCGACTTTTTTACGCCGATCGTGGACGACCCTTTCATGTTCGGACAGATCGCAGCGGCTAATGCGTTGTCGGACGTTTATGCGATGGGTGGTACGCCAAAAGTCGCCCTTAACATCGTATGTTGGCCGCAGTCGGGGTTGCCGCTCGAAATGCTCGTCGAGATCATGCGCGGCGGTCTGGAAAAGGCACGTGAAGCCGGCGTAGCAGTTGTCGGAGGCCATTCAGTGGCCGACGAAGAGGTCAAATTTGGGATGGCGGTCACGGGAATTATCGATCCGCGCCGGATCGTGCAAAACTCCGGTGCCCGGCCTGGGGACCGCTTGGTGCTGACCAAGCCCCTGGGCACGGGAATTTTGATGACCGCTTTTAAACGAGGGCAGCTGCCTCAAGACCAGTACAGTGCTGCGGTGACAACGATGGCGACGCTTAACGCCGCCTCGTCCAGGGCGATGCTCGAGCATAACGCCCACGCGGCTACGGATATAACAGGCTTTGGACTTTTGGGACACGCCTGCCAAATGGCGGAGGCAAGCGGCGTCTGCCTGGTGATAGAGGAATGGTATCTGCCACTGCTTGCGGGCGCGGTGGAATGGTGCAGAGCTGGGATGCTGCCCGGCGGGGGGCGGCGTAACCGCGAGTTCTTCGGCCCAAAAGTGGCAATAGGCGAAGAAGTGGGGGAGGAGATGATAGAAATCGGCTTTGACCCTCAGACTTCCGGCGGACTGCTAATCGCGCTTGCCGAAAATGACGCTCAGGCGCTCGTGGAGGAACTGCACAGGCAAGGCAATACCGATGCCGTGATCGTGGGTCGAGTCGAAGAGGCCGGCCAGTTCCCAGTAAGATATATCTAGTCGGATATGTCTAGGTCGCGAGCTTGAGGTCGCGAGCTCGACCGTGCGCTCAAACGCTTGCTTGCGTGTGGCTACACGATGCCCGCGACCACGCAAGTTAGCTTAGGCCTAATGGCTTGAAGAAGAAGACCCGCTTGACGAGCTCGCCCCCGTGGAAGAGGAGGGTGATGTTTCAGACTTTTTTGCCTGCGCGCGAGCACGCTTTCGACAACGATAGACCGAGGCGCGCGATATGTGCAGGTCGCTTGCAACCTCGCGAGGTTTTTTGCCCGCGTTTAGTTCCTCCATCACCTTATCACAATCCACCTTGCTTCTACCTGCCGCGCTGGCCTTGATCGGCGTGGCGGCAAGAAAGCTCATCATCGTAACCGACGCTACTACCACGGCGAGGCTTTTCGACATCATGTTCACGGCTCCAGAACCTCCGTCTACCTTCAGGCTTATGCACTCCAACGAAATAACATAAACCGTAGTGATACCGAAAAACAATTGCTTACGCGACCTTTGTCCGGCCCATTCAGGCTTTCGACAAAGCTTATCGCTTTAAACGAACTAATTGCGCTTGTCCTTACCGCTCGAAGACCTACGCGCGCTCGGAAAACTGGGCTCGCGCCGCTCTCGAATCGCGCTGATTCCTTCAGAGATGTCCTCGCCGAAAAAGTTGAGCATTTCATAGGCCAGTGAGGCATCGAAGGCAGGGCCGGCGACGCGAAGCCAATTGTTAAGCGCGCGCTTGGTGAAGCGCAAAGCCGACTGCGGGCCGCGTGCAAGCTTGCGGGCTATCTCCAAAGCTCGGTCCATGAGTTGCTCATGCGGCACACATAAGCTCACCAGCCCGATTCGTTCGGCTTCTTTTCCATCGATAAAGTCTGCGGTCAAAAGGTAGTATTTGGCTTTGGCCATTCCACACAAAAGCGGCCAGATTATCACCGCGTGGTCGCCCGCAGCCACGCCCAAGCGGATATGACCGTCGGTAATTCTCATTCGGTCGGAGGCGATACTGATGTCGGCCATCAGAGCGACTGCGAGCCCCGCACCCACGGCGACGCCATTGATGGCCGAGATGATTGGCTTGTCAAGGTTGATCATGTTGTAGACGATATCGGCTGCCTCGCGCAAAGAGCCTGCCACTCGCGCTGGGTTGCCTTTGGTGGCGGCGATCATGTCTAGGTCGCCGCCGGCAGAGAAAGCCTTGCCTGCGCCGGTCACGACCACGACTCGGGTTTCCTCGTCCTCGTCGATGTCTTTCCAGACGCGACTGAGTTCCCAGTGTAGCCGCTCGTCGGTTGCGTTAAGCACGTCCGGCCGATTGATCGTGATAAGTAGAATTCCGTCGTCGGGACGGTCAAAAAGTAGCCCTTTGTAGTCGCTGTAGTTCATTTTCCCTCCTCGAGCAGGTTTAAGCCTTTGGCGTGTCTAATCAAAGCGAGTATCTTGCATAGATATCCGCAATTTTAGCTAGCAGCTCCAGAGCCTTGCCGCGAGGCCGTTGGAAGGAGTTGCGTCCTATTATGGAGCCGAAGCCGCCGCCTTCTGCGATCGCGCGCACCTCTTCGAGAAGCGAGGCGTCGTCATGCTTGGGCCCGCCTGAAAAAATCACTATTCTTCGCCCGTCGAAAGCGCTTTGCACGACATGACGCACGCGCGCCGATAAAGGCTCGAGCGGGATCTTTTCAGCCTCGTAGACCTTGCGCGCTTCGGGCTGTTCGATATAGGCAGTGGGCAGCTTGACTTTGATTATATGCGCGCCTAGTTGAGCCGCGATCTGTGCTGCATATGCTACAACGTCCAGCGCCGTTTCACCTTGCTTGCTAAGGCCCGACCCTCGTGGGTATGACCACACCACCACCGCAAGTCCGTGCGCCTTTGCCTCTTCAGCGATCTGGTGCAGCTGCTCGTACATCTCGCGTCGCATCGCAGAGCCCGGGTATATAGTAAAGCCCACGGCTACGCATCCGAGCCTCAGCGCATCTTTGACGCTCGCCGTCACCGCCGGAATCGGATCGCGCTCATCCAGCAAAAGGTCATGGTTATTGAGTTTTAGTATCAGGGGAACTTCGCCGGCAAACTCGGCAGCTCCGGCCTCAAGAAAGCCCAGTGGTGCCGCATACGCGTTGCACCCCGCCTCGATCGCCAGTTGAAAGTGATAGCGCGGGTCATAGGCCGGCGGATTAGGCGCAAAACTGCGTGCCGGGCCGTGTTCGAAACCTTGGTCGACCGGCAAAATCAAAAGCTTTCCCGTGCCGCCGAGACGGCCGTGATTAAGAATGCGAGCCAGATTGGTTAGCACGCCCGGATTTTGCCCGGCGTACCAGCTAAGAATTTCCTTAATCCGCTCGTTCATGGTCCTTATTCTCCTTAAAACCTTAGTGATCTTCCCAGCGGCGCGAAACGCTCCTTGAAGAACGCACGTAGAACCCTTTATTGCGTCAGACCTTGGTCGTTTTCAATCAGGTTTCGAAGATCGTATCGATTAAAAACACCCGCAACCGCTCGTGTGAACGCCACAGACAGTACTTGTGCGGGATCGTCGTAGAGTGCTGCAACGCTGGCCAACCCAGGATCGATCGCATCAGGCGGGGGATCGTAAAACACCGAAACGCTTTTGGACTGCCAGAAGGGAACATGGAAGGGTGCCTTGTAGACCGTCACGTCGAGGTCGAATTCCGCCCAGGTTCGAAAACTCGCGATACCATTCGGGCTCATATCGATCTTGCGTTCTACCCAGCATCGGGTTATGCGGCTTGCCAAAACGTAAGCTCCAGGATTTAAATTCGCGACCGCCGCGTAGTCGGATTGGTTGGTCGTGCTCGATACGAGGCCAGCTTCAGAGGCGGCCTGTGCCAATGCTTTTTGTACGAGTTCAATAAACGGTGGACTGTACAGACGCTCGACGACCCGGTTTTGGGAGTCTTCGACCACACCAACTGGGGTGTTGCCGTTAAAGTCGGCAAGGTCGCTACGCCACTTGGCAGGATATTCTCTCGAGTCAATTGGCTTGAGCACGATCATTCGGCTTGGTGGGTAAGTGCCTTGATAGCCTTTTACGAAGCGAGGATAGTATTCGATCGTTTCGACTACTTTAGTTGCTAGGCCCGACCGGCCCGACGACTTTTTGGACGCAAAACAACCACTGGCAATCAGAACGGCCAAGATAGCTGGGATAATGCTTCTGCCACGACCGGCAACCACCGGGTAAAATCATCGCTCAGCCGGTTGGAGTTTTTCGCGGAAGAGGAAAAGCGTGCCTCCCACTTCGATCCTATCACCGCTGCGCAGCGTATGGCGACCGTTTAGAAGTTGATGGTTGACGAAGACCTGTGCGCCCGAGGTCGAGGTCAGATAGAAGTTCTTGCCCTCTTTTCTGATAATCGCGTGACGAGGAGCAACGCTTTGGTCACCGAACAGCCCAATATCGCATTCCTCAGCCCGACCGATAGTCGTGACTTGCTTGAGCAGCGAGTATTCGCGCCCTTCGCGCACGTTGCGGCTTTTACTGCGAATGACCATCAGCCAGCCCTGTTTGAACAGCTCCGTCACCAGGCCGATGAAGAAGCCGATAAGCGCTCCTAGCACGATGATCGCGAGCGCCCGACCGAGCATCTGCGCCGTGTTCATCACCGCGCTCGATCCGTAGCCTCCCGCCGCAGCCGCACCGCCGGCACCCTGACCGGCTGCAAGAACGAAGGCAAGCGGACGCGCCACGATTGAGGGCAAGACCGTGGTAAGCGCCTGATAGAGAAATCCGCCGAGCGAACCGCCTACGATTCCACCTATGGCTCCGTTGCGGATACGAGCCGTTGAACGCGACGCCCACCCGGTACCGAACCCTACAACCATTCCCAACACGGCCCAGCCGACGATTCGGCCTACCAGTCCCCCCAGCACATCGAATCCCAACTCGCCGACCAATAAGCCGAGCGCTCCGCCCGCTGCGCCGATCAAGGCTCCAACACGCATCCCGCGCAGTGCCGCGCGGTTTTGCCCTAGGCTTAGGGCTTCGATTGACGCAAGAAAGGCCCCAATAAACGCTCCGATTAACGCTCCTAAAACCAGATCGCGTGCGTACACGTTGTGGATACCAAGGAAAGCCTCGGCCGAACCCCACGCCGCAAGGCCACCGAGAGCTCCGGCGGTGGTATAAAAAATCAGTTTTTCCCTGGAAACTGTGCTTGCCATCACGGTTGTCGTATGCCTTACTCCAACGCCGTATCGAGCCCGACGCTAAGCCGATCGGTTAGCTCAATTATTATCGCATTCTTTAACGTCAAAAACGGCTGGCTCAGTCTAGTTGATATTGGCCTGCCATGTTCCAGTATTGCCGGAGGGTTGAGCTTGGAAAACGCCGCTGATCGTACCGTCGGACCTCTTCCCTTCGAAATAGAGAACGTTGCTACCGTAGGCTACTTCAAATTCAAGATGCTCTCCGCGCACGAAGCCGCTCAGCGAGCTCACGCCATAACCAGGGTAATGGATCACGAGCTCGCCACGTAAAAAACTGTTCGGTTGAGGGCGCAAGCGCACCTCGATCGGCACGTCATGACCTCCGCCCAGTCCGTCGATCTTGCCGCTGGCAACGAGAGGCGAAGTCAACGAACCAGTATTAGGCGTAGGCGTGGGCGAAGTTCCAGGTCCTGGCGCGTGGACTGCAAGATTCCCTCCAGGCGTGACGTCGGAGACAACCTGGAAGCGTTTGCGCGCGAACGGTTTACCGTTTAAGTAAAACTCTACGGTGTATGTTCCTGGAAGAAACGCTCCTCCAGCCGAGTTGCCGATTCGGCCGCTGAAGTCGACGGTTTTCGCATCAGCTGGTACGAACTTATAATCGCTCACCGTGCCAAGCACGCGACCGTCTGGGGCGATATAGGCGGCGTCGACTCTGTATTGATTCGCTTCGAGATTGTAGAGGCGGTTTTTAAACTTCACCTGCCATTCGACGAACAGAACTTTGGAAGCGTAAAAAGTGTCAGTGTACCCGGAGAGCGGTCGGCCGTTTTTGGTCGAGTTCAGAAAATGGATGCTAACAAGAGCAAGAGGGTTGCGTCGCGCTTCCTCCAGTGCAGCAAGCCGCTGCTGCTCTTCGCGCTCCTTCCTTTTTTCGGCTTCCTCTCTGGCCCGTTCCGCGGCCTTCTCCGCCTCAGCCTTTGCCTTGGCCGCAAGGTCTTCCTGGACCGAGAAGGGCTGCTCGCCGAGCAGTTGGCCCCCACTGTAGAGAGCGAGCTTGTATTGTCCGAAAGGGCCGTTTTGCAAGTCAGGGATCAAGGCAACGCCGGCGAAATCCACCGTCGTCTGCTCGGTGCCGATAAATCGGCTAGCATCGCTCGAAGCGATTTGACGACCGGATGGATCGTACAGGCGCGCTTCAACCGTTCGGCTACCCGCTTCGAGACCGGCAAGGTTGTTTTTGAAGGTGGCATTCCAGCTCAAGTAATGAGTGCTGGCGAAGTCCGTGTTGAGAAACGTGGTCTTGGGTGGCGAAAGCGGGTCGCCCTCCCTGGTAGAAAGCCGTATCGAGGCGCCTTCGAAAGTTAAAGGATGAGCCCGCGCCTTGGCCAACAGCTCCGCCCGCTTCCACGGCAGACTATCGATCAACGGCTTGATGCCAAGCTGTTTTTGCAGCGCAGGGTCGTAGTAGACGTACGTTGCCGCGAAACCTACACCGCATAGCATCAACGTCACAACCAAAAAGCGCACTGCTCGGCGCAAGCGACGGCCGCGCGCTTTGGCCTTGACCGCTCGGGTAGCGGCTTTTTTAGGTGCGGCGACCACCACCTTCGAGCGAAGCTCCGCCGTGCCAGAGCGAGCGATGCTTTTGGACGTGCTGGTCTCGCCCAGGCCGACGCCGTAAAGCAGCATGTCGCGGAATTCTTCTATCGTTTGCGGACGCTTTTCGACTTCGTAGGCCAATGCCCGGTCGATCGCTTCCGCCACGCGGCGGGAGACGTCGGGTCGCAGCTCGCGCACCGGCGGAAAACTAAAAGGCGGAAACTTCTCCGGATCACGACCGGTCAAAATGTAATGCAGCGTTGCCCCCAAAGAATAGATGTCCGAACGCGGGTCGACCTCGCCCTTGTACTGCTCGGGCGGCGCAAACCCCATCGTCCCGATCATCGTCCCCTTGCTTTGTCCTCGAAACAGCCGCGCGATTCCAAAATCGATCAAGATGACGCGACCTTGCGGGGTGATCATGACGTTTGAGGGTTTCATGTCGCGGTAGACGATGGGCGGTTTGAAGCTATGGAGGTAGGCCAGAACGTCGCACAGTTGGCGCGCGATGTCGATTACTTTGCTTTCTGGAAAAGGTCCGCCGTAAGCGGCCAGCTCTTGCTCGAGATTACGACCCTCGACGTACTCCATTACCAGGTAGTGGCGATTGTGGTCGTCGAACCGGTCGTAGATCGCGGGGATCGCAGGATGCTTAAGGCGGGCTAGGGTGTCCGCTTCGCGCGCGAAGTATTCGTTGGCCTCTCGGCGATGTTGGGGGTCGATAAAGTGGTCGATCATTTCCTTGATCGCGCACGGACGGTTGGCCAGGCGTTCGTCGCGCGCAAGATAGACCACTCCCATGCCCCCGCCGCCGAGCAACCGTTCGATCACGTAGCGGCCTTGCAGGCGAGTGCCGGGAGCGAGCGATCCGGTGCCGGATGAATCCTCTGTGGGAGGCGCGGACATCGACTTCACTCAGCAAAAACAAGAATAACAGAAATATTATCCGTGCCGCCGCCAGCATTGGCAGCAACGATAAGCTCACGCGTGGCCTCGAAAGGATCGCTGTGGCGCCTCAAGATCGCGTCGATCTGAGCGTCTTCGACATGAGCGACAAGCCCGTCACTGCACAGAAGCAAACGGTCGCCGCGCTTGAGCGTTAATTCTACCGCTTCTGCGCCGGCCGGACCGCTCTGTCCGCTGGGGCGCGCGCCCAAAGAACGCAAGATGACGTTTTTATGCTCGTAGTGCCGGGCCTGTTCGGGCGTAAGCTGGCCGATGTCGATCAAGCGTTGCGCCAAAGAATGGTCCTTGGTTACTTGACGCAATCCATTACTGGACCACATGTAGGCTCGGCTGTCGCCGACCCAGGCTACGGCCGCTTTGGGCGGTTTGATTATCGCGACCACTCCGGTTGCGCCCATGCCGCGGGCCTCGGGATGCGCCTGCTGGTAGTCGAGAATCTTGCGATGGGCCTCTTCTAGAGCGTTTACCGCGATAGAACTCAGAGACGGTCGCTCAGCTTGCGCCTTTTCAAGTTCCCGTTCGACCACCGAACGGACCGTTTGCACGGCTATCGCGCTGGCTACTTCTCCAGCAGCCGCGCCGCCCATACCGTCCGACACTACGTAGAGGTACGCTTGGTCAGGTTCGATCAATGAATCGCGCAGATACTCTAGCGCAAGAATCGAATCCTCGTTGAGCTCGCGCACCATGCCCACGTCGGTCATGGCTGCAGCGCGCAGACGAACGGTGGTAAAAATTTTAAGCAGTTCCGTTTTGAATTCCTCGATGGTCTGGTAGCGGTCTTCGGGTTTAAAGGCCAAAGCCCGCCGCATAACCCTCTCCAGCGCGGGCGTAATCACATGTGGAGGATATAGCTTTATGGGTGGAGCCTCCTCCAGCCATGTCTCGCATTCGAGCCGCTCGCCTGTCAGGCATGTATAGAGAAGGCAGCCAACCGAAAAGATATCGGCCCGTTTGTCGACTCGCTGCCCGCGATAGATTTCCGGTGCGGTGTAACCGTCGTTGAGCAAGGGTGTCGACGCGATCTCGACATCGTTGGTAATCCACTCAAGGCCAGTAAGCTTTACCCGCCCATCTGGCGTAAGCGCGACGGAGGCTGGACAAATATCGTTCATCCTGAACCCGCGCTTGTGAAGAAAAGCGACGGCCTGGCAGACCTGGATCGCGATGCTAAGCGCCTGGCTCTCGCTCATCTTGATTCCCTGAGGTCTTTCCGAAAGCTTGACTAGCTCCTCGTCGGGAAATGCGAGATAGACGCGCCCATTTTCGCCGAAGGCGTCAAGTGCTTTGTAGAACGCGGGATGTTCGAGCGTACGCGAAATATCGCGGATCCTCGCGAATAGCTCGCCCACGTCGTCCGTTACTGAGCCTCGATCCGGCGCCGCGGGCTGTTCAGCGCTTTGTTCGTCGGTGTGCGCCGCTTGCAAGGACGGTTGCGGTTGTGGTTGATCTGTCAGTGCCTGTTGAGAAGCCTCGCCTGCGGCGGCGCTATCTCCGGCCTTGCCATCGCTCGGCGTCTCGATAGCTTCGCCTTGCGCCGCGACGCCTTCTTTGGCCAAGGCATCTGTTTCTGCAGCACTTGCAGTGTTTGCCGCTTGCTCAGCGTCTTTTTCACCGGTCTCCTGCTCAGGCGTACTTTCGGAGTCCGACTTGGCATCCTCAAGTTTGAGCGGCGCAAGCTCTTGAGTTTTGGCCTTGGGACCTGTGGGGTCTAAATCTTCCCTGGAAGCTTCTTCGTCCTCGACGACTTCGGCAAGAACAACAGGCTCGCAACGTGGAGCTTCTCGCTCTCGTAGTCGGAAGCGAGTCTCGCCTTCCGCCCCATCTGTCCGTACGGCCCTATACCAATTCTCGGTGCTGCTTTGACTGAGCAGCTCGACAATTTTATAGCCACGGGCTAGTTGATGACCTACGGGTAGCGCGGCTAGTACGCTTTCGCCTTCCGTGCCGACCAATTGCGCCCCACAAGAGTCGCAAAATTGCGCGCCTTCCTCGGCGCTCTGACCGCACTGCGGACACGTAATCATTGCCTTCAGCTTTCTCGAAATTCCAGAATAACGTTGGCAAAGGCGATCTTGTCGCGATCTCTAAGCCTATAGAGCTGGTCGCGTCCCAGGCGCCCCTTGCCGACGATGTATGTACCGTTGGTGCTGCCGAGATCTCTGATGTAGTAGCCGTCGGCCTGCTTGATTATCTCCGCGTGGTGGCGCGAAACCAGCTCACTTTTCTGGGTCGACAAATGAGACAAGTCAATGTCGACGTTGTCGAACGCGGACGTTTTGCGGCCGATAACGACGCGGCTGCCGTTGAGAATGAGTTCTACTGGTTCGTGCTCGGCAACGAGACGAGGACACTTGTCTGAAGCCTTCGCTGCTGGCGGCGAAGGCGTGGGTCGTTCGGCTATCGCGCCTCTGCCTGCCCCTGAAGGCAAGCTACGGACCTGTGACGATGTAGCGGGAGCCTTGATTTGAGGAGCGCGATTTTGCTGCGCATGCGCTGAAACCGAGCGGGCTGATACGGCACCATGGCTAGGAGCTGTGTGGCTCACTTTGTCGAGCGGTGGAAGCTCTTCGGTTTTTGCGGTGGGCGAAACGGCTACGGGTCCCCTCGATAACGGCTGGCTCGAGATGTTGCGCGTGCGCTCGGCGCTAGCTTGTGCAGATGGAAGTGCGCCTGGCGTCCTAACTTTAGGCGTCTGGGGTTTGGCTGGTGACGAAATCGTCGCGCCAGAAGGTGCAGCGGCTCCCGTTCTTTTGCCCTGTGCGCTGGGGCTTACGATAGTCAGATGCGCGTCGGGGTCGGGCAAGGCTGCGAGCATCGCCTCCGCCGAGGCGGGCCGCTTAGAGATATCCTGTTCGAGCGCCTGCATAATGACGCGTTCGGTTTGCTCGCTAACCTCTGGCGCGAGCTGACGGACCGGCGGAAAGCTAAAAGGCGGCTCGAGCTGCGGGTCGCGCCCCGTAAGTAGATGGTGCATCGTTGCCGCCAACGCGTACAAGTCCGAACGCGGTTCAACATTGCCTAGGTACTGCTCTGGGGGCGCATAGCCAACGGAACCGATCTGCGTTCCCCTTCCGGTCGGCGGTAAAAACCGCGCGATACCAAAATCGATGAGCATCGCGCGGCCGTTTTCGTCGACCATGATATTGGCGGGTTTGAGGTCGCGATAGATTATCGGGGGCTTTTGGCTGTGCAAAAACCTCAAGATATCAAGCAGCTGGCGCGCCCATCGCAGCACCTGCGCTTCCGGAAAACGTCCATTCGGCCCAAGCTTCTCGAGCCGACTTTGCAGGTCGCCGCCCGCGATAAACTCCATCACTAGGTAGTGCCTGTGGCCGACCACGATGTAGTCGATGATGCTTGGGATGCCCGGATGGGAGAGTCGGGCAAGAAGGTCGCGTTCGCGGTTGAAGTCTTCGACCGCTTTTTTCTCGTGCGTCGCATCGCCAACGATCATCTCTTTGACGGCGACCGCGCGATTTGACAGCCGGGTGTCGCGAGCCAGGTAAACCCGGCCCATTCCTCCCTCGCCGATTACCTTTTCGATTCGATACCGATTATCGAGCAGGTAGCCGCTGGGAAGCGGTTCAAACGGCATCGGTGCTCCCCAAACAAGTGATTTGGTGCAAACTGACGTTCGGTCGCTTTAAGGCGGGACCGGGGCCGCCTAGGCTGCACCTAACCCATGGCGGGCCTCGGAGCTAATTCGCCGGTTCGATAATCACATGGAAGAAGGTTTTGCCGACAATGATCTCGTCTCCGTTTTTTAGCTCAACCGGCTGACCAGGTTGGAGACGTGGCCCGCGGTTGACATAAGTACCGTTAAGACTTCCGATGTCTTCGATAGTTACTTTGCCGTTTTCAACTTTGATGATGGCGTGTTTGCGGGAAACCTTGGCCTCTGGATCGTCAGCTTCGAGGTCCACCTCGGGGAAAGCCCCACTTTCGGGGTCGAACCGGCCGATTAGATTGTTGCCCTCTTCGAGAGGAAACTCTTGTCCCTTGCGACCACCTCGCACGATGCGCAATTTAGCGTTTACCTTGACAGGTGCTTCAGCGGCAGGAGCTTCGGGCGCTTGGGCGACAGGTGCTTCGGCTGTTGCGGCAGGAGCTTTGACCGCTTCCGCCTCAGCTGAGGCTACATGAGCCGCAGCCTCTGAGGCTAAAGTCTCGGCGGCTTGTGCCTGTGGGGTGGAAGTTTCTGGCGCGGCTTGGGTCTCGGCGCCAGCGTGAGCTGCGTGTTGAGTTGCGGCCGTTTCCGATGGAGTCGGGGATGGGGCAGGTTGGGTGGCTGAACTGGTCGCCTGAGTCAAAGCAGCACCGCAGCTGTCACAATATTCCAGACCTTCGGTGTTCTCGTAACCACAATCGTTGCACTTAATCATCTCTTTTGATTAACCTCGAAGTTTGCAATTAGCTACGCCAGTTGACTTTTCACGAGCAGGAGCATTTACTTCTCGGTTGAGCTCTGGAGCTCTTTTAGCGCTTCTGGGTCGAGCATTTGGGTCTTGCGCACCACCGCTTGAGCCTGAAGCAGCGTGGTCTTTGCGGCTCTGCTTTCGAGCGTCTGGGTCTTTTTGATTTGCTCCATGAAGCCTGACAATGCTTGAGTTGCCTTGACGTTGCCGACCCGTTGAGTGCTTGCGATCGCGTTGCTTAAAAGCTTGGTTGCGCGGTCGACGTTGCCTCGCTTGAGCTCCTCTTCCGCCTTGGCCTGAAGCTTGGCGATTGCCACCTGGTCGACAAGGTTCATCACCCGGCCGTTTGCTTTGCTCGCTTGGGCGCGGTCCAACGTGTAGGTCACTGTAACATCCTTTTTTATCGAGCTTTCGCCCTGGCCGGGCACTTCGTAGTGGAATGCTGCTTGAGCGATCCGTACTACTCCAGGTTTACGAGGTGGCAAGACCAGACTTATCAGAACTGCCGATGGCACTCCTCCTTCCAGGTCGCCGACGGCATAGCTTATCTTGCGATCTGCGTCCAGAAGTGGTTCTCCCAGGGAGTAAATTTCGGGGCTTGCCCGAAAGGCTTCGCGAATCTGAACGCCTTGCGAAAGGACTACGTCGAACCGGCCATTGCGAACGGTCACGGCACGCAGACCTTGAAGCTCGTCTTCAAAAATTTTCGGTATCTCGGCCGAGTCGCCTATGTAATGGTACTTCCCGCCAGTATCTTGGGCGATCTGCATTAAGAGCTTTTCATTGAACTCGACACCTACGCCCATTGCGGAAAATGACATCAAATCCTTATTGGCGCGAGCAAGCTCGAGACAGGCCATCTCCTCGTACGTCTGGCCATCGGTTAGCACGAGAACCCGGTTGAGGCGGTCCGGCGACAGGCTTTTCTTGACTTCTTCGATAGCAGCCTTCATCCCGAGGGCCATCTGCGTACCGCCGCCGATCTCGAGCAGGTCAATATCGTCAATCGCTCGCTTGACCGCTTCCTTATCATGAATCTGGTCACCGGAGGCTACCACCTGAGCTTTGTCAGCGAACGCTACGATAGCCACTCGGTCGTCCGGCTCCAGATTGTCCACGAGAAACTTAACCGCCTCGATCACGAACTCGAGCCGTCGTTCGTCGTACATCGACCCGGAACGGTCAATCACGACGCCTAAATTAAGGGGCAATCGTCGGCCAGCTCCGTTGCCTTTACTTTGCGCAGTGGCCTGGAGTAGCAAATGGAGCACAAAGTTCTCAGCGCTCGATAGCACGTACTCGCGATTGACCAACGCTTCGAACACGACAGGGTCGGCCATTTGTAACCTCCCATTTCGCCAATTCTAGACGGAAAGGAACGCTAAGGGCAACCGGCGTTTTCCCACGCAAAATCACCATCAAGACCGGCTCTGGATAAGCTGCGGATTATCGTAGCTAGCAAAATTACCTAAGCGCCCGCCCCGACTCCGTCAAAACCTTAGGCTCTTGCGATCCGTGTTCACTAACTAGACGTTGAATGCCGCTTTTGTTTTCACATTGGCCTACGTGCTTATTCTCGATTGTGGAAACAACCTTGTGCTAGCGCGCTTTAACTATTGCTGCAACGGTTGAGCTGGGTGCGGCCAAGGAGCAGAATATTGTGACATTCGGGAGGTTGGATAGCGCCTGGGGGTTAGTAGGAGCTATACTATCAGTAGAGTGATCTCGCAGGGTGACGTCAAACGCTTGAAACAGACTCTCTAAAGCTGAGCAGCTGGTAACTCTGTAACGTCGGTTAACCACTAAGTATTCTCCAGCTTTTGTTGAGAATTTGGCGCGTCGACACCATCTAGCTCCTTGTGTCAACCTACGTATGTGAAAAAAGACTATCTCGCCTATGGTAGAATACCTTAAGATAGAATAACGCATCTTGTGCTTGCTACGGACAAAAGTGCGAGATAAAGATAGCCTTTTGAGTCCCGGTTGGTGGCCGACTTTGAAAAGAAGCCTTTGCTTTTTAGTGCCGCTGTGATTGTTTTACTTGGCTCCTCTTCAGGGTCTGCCTCAGCTAGCAGTGTCGGCAAGCGTAGCGGGGCACTACGAGATTTTTAAAATATGCAATGGTTTGACGAAGCTTATCTAAGTCGACTTCTTCAGAGTTGTCCCGAGATTGTCGTTGCGGTCGACAAGGCCGGGCGCATCGTTTATTACAACGACGGTGCGGAGAAGGTCCTGCATTACACGGCAGAGGAAGTGATGTCGCGCAAGGTGAGCGAGCTTCTTTACCCCTCGGTCGAAGAAGCGCGCCGTGTGATGCAGGCGATGCTTGAGTCGCCGGATTCGGGGCGGGTTTCCAACCTTGAAACAACGTTGCGAACGAAGGAAGGCGAGCACGTTCGGGTGGCATTCTCCGGCTCGCTTCTACGCGATAATGACGGGAACATTATAGGCTCGATTGGTTTTGCGCGCGACATAAGGGAGATGCGCCGTCGCGAGCAATTGGCCACGGTGTGCGAAATTGCGGTCAGCGTCGCCCACGAGGTGAATAACCCGCTCGAAGCGATCGTAAACAATCTCGAGTTGATGCGTCGCGCCTTGGAGCGGCCGCAGGAACCTGAGGTTCTGGAAGAGCAGCGCCGCCATATCGAGGCGATTGGGGCGGCCGTCGAGCGTATTCAGGCGATTGTGCGTCGGCTCGACGAGATGGCTCGCCAAGGGACCTACGAGACCAGGCGTTACTTGCAGGACCAATTGATGGCCGACCTACGACCCGAAGGTCAAGATCGAGCAGGTAATGAAGGTCTTCGCGCCGCCGACGATGCGCAACGATGGCCTCTGGCCGGTATGAAAGTGCTCGTTCTGGACGATGATTGCGCGGTCGTAGAGTCGCTCGTGGAATTGCTGCGTACCGAGCGATGTATCGTCTACAGTGCCACTAGACCAAGCGAAGCGCTACGATTGGTCGACCAGACTCCCGACCTCGACGTCGTACTTTCGGATGTCGTGATGGAAGAGATGGACGGCTATCAGCTCTATCTCAATCTCAAGGCCAAACGTCCAGAGCTACCCGTGATCCTGATGACCGCCTATTACTACGACAAAGACCACATTATAAAGCGCTCGCGGATGGAGGGGCTCGAAGACGCGATTTTCAAAAAACCTATCAACCCCGTGCGTTTGCGCCATGTGATGCTAACCGCGCGTCAGAAGCGAGCAGCTTCGCTTGCCATGAACCGTCAAGCCGAGGCGCTACGAGGAGGCTGAGAGACACCACGTCTGCCCAAGGCTTGAAGGGTTTGATGTCTCGGCCTTCCTTTTTTAGCGTCAGCTTCGACCTTCACACTTGAAGGCGGTTTTTTTCGAGCGAGCGCTACAGTCTAAAGCTGGGTGTTGACGTTTGGACCATCGCTCTTTTCTTTACACGCCGCTCGGTCGTCGGCCAGCAAACGTAGCCTCGACCTCTCGACGATTTCGGCTCGCGTCTTAGGCAGGCATTGCGGATAGTTCTGCTGAATGAATTCGATGAGTTTCTCGCGCACTGCGCATCGCAAATCCCACAGTGTCGAAGAGTCTTGGGCGCTGACCAGCGCGCGAAGCTCGACCGTGTGTTCAGTTGCCTCTGTAACCTGTAGCACGCACACCCTGCCGTCCCACCCCGCTTGATTTTTGACGATTTGCGTAAGCGCCTCTCGCACGTCTTGCACCGGGATAGTGTAGTCGGCGTAGATGTGCACCGTGCCGATCAGGTTGGTCGACTGGCGTGTCCAGTTCTGGAAAGGATGTTGAATAAAGTACGTGAGCGGCAGGATAAGGCGCTGAAGGTTCCAGATACGCACGACCACGTAAGTGGTGGTTATTTCCTCGACCCATCCCCACTGTCCTTCGACGATTACTACGTCATTAATTCTGATTGGCTGGGTGAGAGCGAGTTGTACGCCTGCGACCAGGTTCTCGATCGTGGGGCGCGCCGCCAGTCCTACGGCAACGCCAGCGATTCCCGCCGACGCCAGGATGCTGCCGCCGATCTGGCGACCCCATCGAAACGACGTCAAAGTTATCCCGCAAGCCAAAACGATGATTATCACCATTAGAACGCGGCGAAATACGTGTATCTGGGTAACGATTCTGCGCGCCTTGAAAGGGTCAGGCTCCTTGACTTCGTAGTGGGCGATCAAAGCGTCTGACAACACAAAGGTAAGCTTCACTAAAAGCCAAGTTACCGCAGCCGCTTCCCCCACGCTGATAATTCGCTCGAAGGTGTTATACGTGTGGCGCGGCAAGTTGAGGTACGGCAGCGCAAGGTCGACGGCGATCAACGGAAAGATTAGGCGCATCGGTCCTGCCCAATTACGCACGATCGATTGGGAAAGACTTTTTTGATTAGGACTTATGCGGCGAAGAAAATAAAAGAGCACCACGTGAAGGACTAAGCTTAGGGCCACAGCTGCTGCCACCAGTGCTATCGGGGCCAGAAGGCTGCGCCAGTATTCGGGCACTACCGCAAGCCCGTTAACCACGACTTTAACTGGACTGTTCGGAGTCTTCATAAGTTTTTACGTCCTCGACCTCTACGTCTAGCGAAGGAATCCTGCTATTTCGCTGGCAGGTTTCCGAATTTCGAGGCGAAGATTTTTAAGCAAAATTGCGGCTGCGACCGGTTGAAACGTTCGATCGAACTGGGAGTCAGAGCAATGGCGTTTTCTCTTATCGAATTGTAGCCTTCGATTTGCCACTTGGCTTATTGCTCCTTCTGGGTTCTCTCAAAAAAGGGGCGGCGTCGAAATCGTTCGTGCTGGCTAGCCAACCGTGCAGCGCGTCGCCCAAAACGGCTTGGGCTTATCAAGCGTCAACGCCAACGGCTTCCGAAACTGATTTGAGGCCGTCCAGCCGAATTAAAGTCGTTAATTCGCGTTTGATTCGTTCAACCAGACCAGGGCCTTCATATATAAGCGCGGTATAAAGTTGCACCAGACTTGCGCCTGCCCGAAGATGGGCGTAGGCGTCCTGGCCCGATGCCACGCCACCGACGCCGATAATTGGCAACCTTCCGCCAGTGAAACGGAAGATTCGTCTAATTGTCTCTCTGCTTCGTAGCTTAAGTGGTTCTCCGCTGACGCCCCCTACTATAGAGCATCCCAGCTCAGCCAGTAAGCTTGGATCTGCGCTCGTGTTGGTAGCCACAACGCCTGAGACGCCAAGGTCGAGCAACACTTTGCAAGTACGCTCGAGCTCCTCGCCGACCCAGTCGGGTGCCAGCTTAACCAATAGCGGAGGTCGGCTCGGTTGCTTGACGTCATGCGATCGTTCAGCGGTGCAGCTTTGCGGCAGGCATTTGAGGGCATCGAGGATTTCAGACAAAAGCGCTTCGGCGCGGGATGCTGTCTGGAATGCGCGCAAGCCAGGCGTGTTCGGAGAGCTTAAATTTACCACAAGAAAGTCGGCGTGCTTGGCAAAGGTTTGCACAAGCGCCCGATAGTCCTTCGCGATTTGGTCGCAGGGCGTATCCTTGTTAGGACCGAGACTTATACCGAGTCGGACGATGCGCTTGTCGGCGCGAATTGACCTTAATCGGCGTTCTACTGCTGTCATCCCCTCGCTCGGAAACCCGAGCCGATTGACAAGCGCGCGCTTGTGAGGTATTCGCCAAACTCTCGGCTTGGGATTTCCTGCTTGCGGCCGCGGCGTCACCGTTCCCAATTCAACGAAGCCGAAGCCAAGCATCTGCCATCCCAAGACCGCTTTAGCGTCCTTGTCCATTCCGGCAGCAAGTCCTATCGGATTAACGAAGTCCATACCCCATAGTCTGACCGCAAGTTCGGGCGGATCAGCCCGCCTGGTCAGGGCAGGTAGGAGTCTTAGCGCAGTCAGGGCGAGTGCGTGCGCGGTCTCCGGTGGAAGGCGCAACAGCAAGGGCCACAGGATTCGGCGGTAGATTAAGTCAATTCGTCGGTCTAGCACGGTTGGCATCTTTAGCACAGTTGGTGCCTGTGCATCACGGTTGTCGTCCGTGTCTTACCATCGCCAGATGGACTAAAATGAAACTACAATTGCGCAAATAGCGGTCGATTATGGAAGTAAAACTGATTGATTACGCAACCGCTCCGCTCGAGAAGCTGTATGCGGCATTTCGGACCTGTTACTCGTCGGAGACCCCGATCGAGATATGGAACAAAATCAAAGCGGGCAATATCAGCCAAGAGCGAATTCGGGAGTTTATTAGCGAGCGGCTCAAAACTGGTCATACCTCGCCGCTCGAGCAAGTCGTGTTCTGGTTTGCGATTGCAGGAGTATCGCGCTCGCTTTCCCATCAGCTCGTCCGCCATCGCGTGGGAATAAGTTTTGAGCAGCAAAGCCAGCGGTACGTGAAATTTAACAAGAATCGCTTAAGTTTCGTAATTCCTGAGTCTTGGCGGCGGGCGGGGTTGGAAGCGGAGTTCGAGAGTTTCATGGATCGATGCTCGCAGTTGTACGCGAAGGCGCTTGCGGCGGGTCTGCCGGCAGAAGATGCACGTTTCGTGTTGCCGAACGCGGCACCTACCAATTTCCATTTGATGGTCAACTTCGCCGAGCTGCTTCATATTGGGGACGTTCGCCTGTGCGTGCGCGCGCAATGGGAGATTAGACGGATGGTAGCCCTGATGCGGCGGGAGATAAAGCAGGTGGTGCCGGAGCTAGCGGTATTTATTCAGCCCAAGTGCGGCGAGAACCGGATGGGTTATTGTGACGAATCGTTCGAGGACTGGCGCAAGTGTCCGTTAGGCAAGGTGCGGCCGCACAAGTCGGTTCTGTTCGAGCTGTATGACCGTTACGGAAAGGAAAAGCTAAAGAGCCTAAGCGACGAGGAGTACCGCGCGATCGAAGAGAAAGAACAGCTTTGACCTCGGCGAGCAGGACCTTGCCCGCCCAGTCCGACTCAGTTTGGGAGCATAGAAGATTTCTGGTAGGCCCGAAAGCGCAAGAGAGGCAGGATGAACGAAGCGCTCGAACGAGCAGTAAAGCTTTTTAATCAGGGCAAGTACCTGGAAGCCAGTGAACACCTGGAGCGGATCTCGCAAGACGCCGAGCAACCGCTCAAAGAGATCGCGAGCGTCCTCAATCGGGTGGCAGCAGCGCTCCATCTTAGGTTCAATCGTGGTTCGTATCAGGGCTCGATCAATCTGCTTTCGCAGGCGCTTTTTGCAGTCGAAGAGATCGAGATGGAGCGGTACGGTATCGACCGCGAGCAGCTCAAGATGGACTTGGCAAGGATGGTGGAAGAAATTCGTTCCGCCGGACGAGAGCGCAGCGGACTTAAGCATCAAATGCGGCTTTTTGTCGAGCGGCGTCGGGCACCGAAAATTAAGCTCTACGGAACGGCTGGTTTTCGCCAAAAAGATTAGCGACGGTCGGAGCGTTCTTTTTTGCCAGCCTGCTAAGTCGTGTACTCAGCGTTAATTCTAACGTAGTCGACGCTGAGATCGCAGGTAAGGACAACCGCCTCGGCATCTCCTTGCTTGAGGTCAACGCAAATCTCGACTTCTCTGGCTTGCATAGCTTGACGCGCCTTGTCGAGGGCACTTTCGATAATGCGTCCATGGGCGGCGATTCGTGCGCGTCCTACGCTTAATTCAACGCGCTCGGGATCGAACTTTACTCCGCAAGCGCCGGCGGCTGCCAGAATTCGACCCACGTTTGGGTCGCATCCAAAAAGCGCTGTCTTGACAAGGGGTGAATTGGCAATTCGGCGCGCCACTTTGTCAGCCTCGGCCCGCGAGCGAGCTCCTTTGACGCGCACGATAGCCAATTTTGTTGCACCTTCCCCGTCTTCGGCGATTTGCCGGGCAAGGTCCTTAGCGATAGCCGAAACAGCCTGCTCGAACTTTTCCACTTCCAGACGGCTGCTCAAGGCTGAGTTAGCGGCGCGGCCGCTTGCAAGCAGCAAGACGGCGTCGTTGGTCGACATGTCACCGTCGACCGTAAGTGCGTTGAAGCTTGTAGGAAGCGCTTTTTTAAGTGCTTGGCGCAGAAGTCCCGATGATGCGTTGGCGTCGGTCACGATAAAAGCAAGCATCGTAGCCATCGCGGGCGCGATCATTCCTGCGCCCTTGGCTATCCCCATCAGGGTCACGTCTCGGCCGCCGAGCGCAAGCGTCGTGCAGCTTACCTTAGGGCGCGTGTCAGTTGTCATAATCGCGTGCGCAAAGTCGCTTGCGCCGTGCGGACGCAGTTCGGCGCAGGCGACTTTGAGCCCCTGCTTCAGACGGCCAAGATCGTAGAGTCGCCCGATCACGCCGGTCGAGCACGGGATTACGAGATGCGGAGGACATCCGAGAAGCTTTGCGAGGGAGTCGCACGACGCTATAGCGAGTTTTTCTCCCGCGCGCCCGGTGAAGCAATTGGCCGAGCCAGAGTTGACGAGCACGGCTCGAGCTTTGCCTGCCCGTAGGCGCGCGCGAGCGATCTTGACCGGAGCGGCCTGGATTAGGTTGCTGGTGAACGCTCCTGCGGCTGACACCGGTCGGTCCGCGACGATGAGGCCGAGATCTTTTACGCCTGGCTGAGTCTTTAGCCCCGCGCTGACGCCAGCGAACGAGAAGCCTTCGACCGAGCGAGGCTCGTTGATGATCGACAAGGACGACGGGCGGGCCACCTGGGAAATTCTACCTTCCGTGGCAGCGCTTGTACTTTTTGCCCGAGCCGCAAGGGCATGGGTCATTGCGCCCGACTTTTTCGCTTTCTCGTTTAACCGTCGTGTCGGTAGTTTCGACTTCGTTTCCGTGGCTCATCACGAGTCGGCGCGGTGCGGGTTGCGCTTGCATCTGTACGGCCTGCTGTTCGGTGGTGAGCTGGACCGAAAACATTTTTTCGACCACGTCGCGCTGCATGGTAGCCATCAGCGCCTCGAACATCGCAAACGCCTCTTTTTGATACTCGACCAGGGGATTCAGCTGACCGTAGCCGCGAAGCCCGATTCCTTCGCGCAGATGGTCCATCGAAAGCAGGTGGTCCTTCCAGAGCGAATCTAGCGTCTGCAGCATGACGATTTTCTCGATTTGCTCCATGACGGGCCGAGTAAAGGCTTTTTCGCGCTCCTCGTATACTTGTCGCACGCGTTGCTTGGCCATCTCGGCCAACTCTTCCGGAGTTTGCGGCACGCGGCCGTCGCTGCGAAATTCGGGTCTAAACTTGAACTGTTTAAAAAAGGCGTCTTCGAGCGCCTTCCACTCCCACTCTTCGGGATCGCGTTCGGGGTCGGTGTGGGCAGCGACAATCTCCTCGACCAACTCGTCGGCCATGTCGAGGATATCCTCTTTGAGCGGTTGGCCGCTCAAAAGCTCGCGCCGACGATGGTAGATGACTTCGCGCTGCTTGTTCATCACGTCGTCGTACTCGAGCAGGTGTTTGCGAATATCGAAGTTGTGCGCCTCGACCTTTTTCTGGGCGTTTTCGATCGCTTTGGTGATCCACCGATGCTCGATCGGCACGCCGTCTTCCATGCCGATTTTGCTCATCAACCCCTTGAGGCGGTCAGCCCCGAAGATGCGCAGCAGGTCGTCCTCCAGGGAAAGGAAGAAGCGCGAGGAGCCAGGATCGCCCTGGCGGCCGGCTCGTCCGCGCAACTGATTGTCGATTCGGCGCGCTTCGTGCCGCTCGGTACCGATAACGTGAAGACCACCTGCTTTAATCACGAGTTCACGCTCGCGGGCGCATATCTCGCGATACTTGGCCAGCGCTTGCTGATACTTCGGGTCGTTGGGGTCTTTGGTGCCTGCTTCGGCTGCAGCCAAAAACTCGGGATTACCCCCCAACAGAATATCGGTGCCTCGCCCCGCCATGTTGGTCGAGATCGTTACCGCCTTGTAGCGGCCAGCCTGAGCGATTATCTCGGCTTCGCGCTCGTGGTTCTTGGCGTTTAGCACCGAATGCTTAATCCCGGTCTTTTTGAGCAGATTGGAAAGACGCTCGGACTTTTCGATTGAAACCGTGCCGACCAAAACCGGTTGGCCTCGCTCATGACACTCGACGATTTCCTGAATTACTGCGTCGAACTTTTCCTTCTCGGTTTTATAGACTACGTCCTGATAGTCGACGCGGATCATCGGTTTGTTGGTAGGGATTACGACGACCTGAAGCTTGTAGATCTCCTGAAATTCCGCTGCCTCCGTATCGGCCGTACCGGTCATTCCGGCCAGCTTTTGGTACATGCGGAAGTAGTTCTGAAAGGTAATCGTGGCGAGGGTCTGATTTTCGGACTCGATCTTGACCCCTTCCTTGGCTTCGATCGCCTGATGTAGGCCGTCGCTCCATCGCCGGCCAGGCATCAAGCGCCCCGTAAATTCATCGACGATAATTACTTCGCCGTCCTTGACCACGTAGTCGACATCGCGTTTGAACAGCGTATGGGCTTTGAGCGCCTGATTGACGTGGTGCAGCAGATTGATGTTGCGCGGGTCGTAGAGGTTGTCCACCCCGAGCAGACGCTCGACCTTGGCGACGCCTTCCTCGGTGAGCACCACCGTGCGCAGCTTTTCGTCGACCGTGTAATGCTGTTCGGGGCGCAGCAAAGGAATGATCCGATCGACGACGTAGTACGTCTCGGTCGATTCTTCGGAAGGACCCGAGATAATAAGTGGAGTGCGCGCCTCGTCAATCAGAATCGAGTCGACTTCGTCCACGATCGCGTAGTGATGCTCGCGCTGAACGTAGTCGTCAAGACTATACTTCATGTTGTCGCGCAGGTAGTCGAAGCCGAACTCGTTGTTCTGCCCGTAAGTGATGTCGCACTGGTAGGCCTTTTTTCGTTCCGCGTCGGTAAGGCCGTGCACGATGACGCCGACGCTGAGTCCAAGATAGCGATAGATTTGCCCCATCCACTCGGCGTCGCGCTTGGCCAGATAATCGTTGACCGTGACCACATGCACGCCTCTACCAGTGAGCGCATTCAACACGGCGGGTAATGTGGCCACTAGCGTTTTGCCTTCGCCCGTCTTCATCTCGGCGATCTTGCCTTGATGAAGCACGATACCGCCCATGAGCTGAACGTCGAAGTGACGCTGGCCGAGCGTGCGTTTTGCGGCCTCGCGAACGATTGCAAACACTTCGGGCAGCGCGTCGAGCATCACCTCTTCGCGCTCCTCGCGATCCTCAATCGGACTGATTTTGCTTCGCCAATGCGCAAGTCGGGCTCTTAGCTCGTCGGCGCTGGCTTTTTCGAACTTGGGCTCGAGCGAGTTGATTTCCTGAACCAGTGGCTTGAGCCGCTTTAATTCGCGGTCGTTTTTCGAGCCGAAAACTTTGCGGGCTAGCTGGCTGACAAGCGTAAAGGCCATCTGTTAATTCAGCGATAGTTTACGTTCAACGCCTGATAAAAGAAGACACGTCTTTTCCTGATTCGGGCTACTAATCCCACCAATAAAAGTCTAACACCGGTTTCTCAATTTATCAGCCGGGACTGTATACGCAGGCCGCTCAGAAGCGCCCCGCGAGGTGGGTATGCGCTTAATGGCAGGAACCTTCTTGACCTCACCGTTCGATCCTTACAGCGGACTCTACCTCGGGGCCAAAAAATCGCCGACCGATTCGGGCGAACCGGTCCGGCATCTCGGTAACGAAAAAAATCTGCTCGCCCTTGCGTTCGGGGCGCAAAAGCCCGTAGCGGCTCAGTACGCGACGGACGGCCTGCGCCGTGGCAGTGGCGGAGTCGACCAGGCGTACCGACGGCCCGATCACTCGACCGATAACGTCCTTGAGCAGCGGATAGTGCGTACATCCCAGAAGCAACGTATCGATGCCGCTCTCTTTGAGACTTGCCAAGTAATATTCCACTGTTCGTAACGCGATCTCGTTATCCGTCCATCCCTCCTCGACCAACGGAACCAACAGGGGGCAGGCACGGGTGTAAATCTCAGCGTTTGCTCGCAGTCGCTTTAAAGCTTGGGTGTACGCTCCGGAAGCGATAGTGGCCTCGGTTCCTATAACCCCGATTCGCCCGCTTTTGGAGGCCTTGACTGCGGCCTCAGCGCCAGGTTCGATTACGCCTATCACCGGCACAGCCGTGTCGCGAGCGATCGTTTCTAAAGCTACTGCGCTGGCTGTATTGCAGGCTACCACTAAAAGTTTGATTCCCTTGGCGAGAAGAAATTCGGCGTTTTCTCGCGAATACCTGATAATGACCTCTGGAGACTTGGTACCGTAGGGCGTACGCGCCGTATCGCCCAGATAAATAAAGTTCTCGCCTGGAAGAAGCTCCGTAAGCGCCTTTAGTACGGTCAATCCGCCGATTCCGGAGTCGAACACGCCGATCGGTCGCTCTCGGTTGTCGACGACCGAACTTCTTTGCCGCCGACGCTGCGTCCCTCGATGATTGGCCGATGTGGTAACCGTGGTCATGTACGCGTAGGTTTCGCTCGTGGTATGAGGCGAGCTAAGTCGTTGCGAGTAGCTCACCAAGCGCGGCTGGTTTAGGTACTCGGCTGCCCAGCACGCGTTCGGCAGTTTCCGGCGACTCCATGCATAAATAATGCACCAGCTTGGGGTGAGCTGCTCTGATTTGCTCCGAAATAGCCCTGTATAACTTGAGCCGCAAAGGGTAGAACGGGCGATACCGGCCGTCAGGCGACAGTACTTCCTCGCCTCCGATAAGGATTGCGTCTTGGGGATGGCGCGTTCGGGCTATCGCGCGGAGCCTCGGCGTCATCCGTAGCGTACCGAGGCTAATAAATGAAATTTTCAAGGGATCCACCGCATCAAACAGCGCGTTTAGCAGCTCACGATAGTCCTCAAACGCCCCGGGGTACGGGATAATCGGGTCTAGATGGAAGGCCACGCGGTAACCCGCCTCAACCAATCGACTTGCGGCCTCGATTCGCGCCGAAGGCAGAGCGGTTCCGCGCTCGCAACTTTCGAATACGCGCATCGGCGATAGGGTCCATGAGACGAGCACGCGGCCTTTCGGGTCAAGACGCAGCAAGTTGTCGATCTCGTCCGTCTTGGTCTTGAGCTCCAGGCGGAGGTTTTCATGGCGAAGGAAAAACTCGATCAGGTCGGGGCATATACCAGTCAAGGTGTCGAACGCCAAAGAGTCGGCCAGCTCCCCAGTGCCGATGCGAAAGTGGCGTTTTGGGTTCGTGCGTGAAAGACGCTCGAGCTCGTCGAAGGCTTGCTCGTAGTTTGTGTAGATCTGAAAAGCAGGGTTGTCAGCCAGGTACTCCTGCAGAAAGCAGTAGCTGCAATCCATCGGACAGTTCGACGCCAGGATCAGCACCAAATAGCCGCAACAGGCAAACTGCGCCGAAGCAGCAGGGCACGCGGTCAGAAACGGCGCCCGACGCTTCATCAGGACAAGCCGACGCTTGCCCGCAGCGAATGGGTCGGGACCATCTAACGTGCGCGCTACTTCACGCCCGTCGGTCACGAAGTGCACCGGCACTTCGGGACCGAGCCGCGCAAGTACACGGCGGCATAGCGCGCTCGTGCGAACCTGTTCTTCTACGTACACGGCGTCAAGCCTAAACTTCATCGGTCCCGTCCAAAATCCGCAGCATTCTGAGAAACACGTGGCGATTGTCCGCCAGCACCTTAAGTGCTGCGTCCAACTGTGCCTGTGAGGTAAGCCGCAGTTCAATCCTAAGCTCGCCGCAGCTCAACTCTTTCGGAAGCGCAACCTTCACAAACGGTAGAAGTTTAGCCGCCTTGAGCTCGTCCTTGAGCGCTTTGAGCATGCGGTTAAGGCGTGGATATCGGAACGTTCGCAATGCCTCGATAAACGCATGTGCGCGCTGCGGTGCCGAGCCGGGGCCGTCAATTATATGCCTTAACTCCTCGCGCCCTAAAAATTCTGCAATCGCCAGGCCTTGCTGCAGCGCAACTTCCGGCAAAAGTTCAATCGCGACCATCAGTTGGCCTGTTCTTAGCTTTAACGATCGCGCCACCCTGAGCAAAGCTTCCTGGTCACGCGCATCCCAACTCCGCCAGGCCGCAACGTACCGCTGCGGCAGATGGCGCTCTGAGGCTAGGCGCTCGACGCTTTCATCCAGGCCCTCACACTCCTGTTGTTGTAAATGGTGCGGTGATGCGTGCAAAGCGTCCCTCTGCGCCTGTTCCCCGACAGGTTCAGGCCATTTCTCGTTTGGACGTTCCAACCTTGGTTCGTTCAACTTCAATAAACCTACCAGCTTTAACTGCGTCAGGTAAAAAGATAAAGACTATGTGTGCAGAGTGCGGAGACTCAAAAAGCGTTCAAATTGACTCACTCGAAGACCTCGCCAGTGTATTTGCCTGCGGGTGAGCGGACGGCGCAGGCGAGGGTGAAAAAAGTGTTTCCGACAGCCCACACGCGCTCAAAGCTTCGCTGTACTCTGTCAGTTCCAGCATATCGCCCTGGCGCCAGCGCGTGTCCGCCAGTTTGGCTGCCTTTTGGTAAATCGCCGCCTGCGAAAGCCGACCTCGCTTAAGTAAGCCGTTTCCAATAATCGTGCACTTTTCGACGAACACATCTAACACCATGTCGCGCCTTTCCGGGCTCAGCTCATCGTTGCTCAGTAGTTTAAGCAGCGACAGTACGCGAAAGCGGTCGAGCGCTGGTGTAATGGCCGAGAGCTGATCGGGATGGCCAGCACGGCGAACGACCAAGGGCGTTTCAAGAAGGCCAACTCGGTTACGTGCGACAAGCCGGAGCCACAGGTCGTAGTCTTCGCAGGCTTTCATTCGTACGTCGAAGCCGCCAACTTGCCAAAACACGGACGCCTTGATCGCCACCGCCGAGGGGCTGATTAGGCAGGTGCGCAGAGAGTCCGCAAAAATGTCGCCGCTGCGCTTCTGATGGCGCCGGCCAGGATTCATCCGCCGCCCGTTTCGCAGCCAAATTTCCTCGGTCTGCGCTATGCAGAGGTCTGGCTGCGAATCCATGAAGTCGGTATGCAGCTTCAGCTTTGAAGGTAGCCACAGGTCGTCGGAATCTAAAAACGCCAGATACGTCCCTTTCGCAATAGCTGCCCCATGATTTCGAGCGGCAGCAACCCCCTGGTGCGTGATACGTTCAAGCCGTACCTCGGTAAGCCAAGCGGAGACGTGTCGGCGTCCATCTTTTACGCTCAAGAGTCCGCAACAATCGAGGAATTCTCTCAATGTTTCGTAAGTCCCGTCGGTCGAACCGTCATCGACAACGATCAACTCAAAGCTCGTGCCCGATTGCGCCAGCACCGACTTGACGGCCTCGAGCACCATCTGGCGCCGATTGTAGGTTGGGATGATCACGCTTACTGTTGGGTTCATCGGGCTCGCTCGAGCTTTGGCGCTTCGACCTAACGCGTAGGATATTCCTCAACTTTTATGATCCGCTGCGCCTCGATTTATCGACAATAGCCACAAGCTCTTTTCTTAGCAGAGCTATGCCTTCGCCATTGAGCGCCGAACACAAGACAATTTTAACTCCCAAGGATGCCCATCGCTCCAAGGCGGCCTTTCGCTCGCTGCTGGTAAGCTTGTCGGACTTATTGGCCGCAAGAATTGTCGTGATTTCGCGCCGGGCCATAAGTTCGGTTATCGAGCGCTCCTCTTGCGACGGGGCACGCCTTGAATCGACCACCAGTAGCGCTGCGCTGAGGCGTTGGTCGTGCTCAAGGTACCTGTAAAGGAGAGTTGCAAGCTCGAGAGCTTGAGTTTTCGATATTTTTGCGTATCCGTAGCCCGGAAGGTCCACCAGCGCAAATCTGTCGCCCACCGAGTAAAAGTTGAGCGTTTGAGTGCGCCCGGGTGTCTTGCCCACACGAGCGAGTCCTTTGGTGCCTAGTAGGGCGTTTATGATCGAGCTTTTGCCGGCGTTGGAGCGACCGATGACGGCGATCTCCAGCAGATTCCAGCGAGGGCGCTCATCGAGGGAGCGAATCGAGGCGACCAAACGAACCTGCCCGCCGAAGGTAAGCCCTGATGTTTGGCTCGATGTGTTCATCCGGTACGCTTCCGCGGATAAACCAAAACGTTATGTACAACCTGCGAAGCGGATTTGATACGTAACCAAGCCTGCTCCGCACAGGTTTTTAACTTACTTTTACTGAATTTCTTTGCTGCGTCTTTGCTTTGGCGCTTTTTGCCTAAGCAAAGCAGTTAGCAAAACTGCAACATCGGGCGAGTGACGTAGAGTTTTCTCAACGACGCGGCGACGGTTGCTACGGGCCTTTTGCCGCGACTTTTTAAAAAGTGCTGATTGGGTGTTTGTGCCGGTCGGGAGGCTAGCGGCGGAAGTATCGGCGGTCGTGTAAGCTTAAACCTCCCGCCCTTGCTTATACATTGAGGCTCAACAAAAACTTTATGGTTTTTGGGCCATCAGGCGTGTTGAACGCGAGGTCGTTCTTGAGCCAAATCGTCTACCGGGAAAAGATACCCACGGTTTCCGTGCTTGCCAGGATGTGCCCTTGCATCAGCTTCTCGAGCTCGTCGGCCTCAAGCCCCGCTTTCGCATTGGGCGTGAAGTCGAGAGCGTAAAGCCGGAAATGGTAATGATGGGGCTTGCCAGGGGGAGGGCACGGCCCCATGTACCCGATGCGGCCCGCGCTGTTTGTTCCTTGAACACCCGTTCCAGGAATCGAAGAAACCTTGGGCACGCCTTCGGGAAGTCGGTTAAGCGAAGCTGGTATCGAGTAGATGACCCAGTGGATGAAGGTGCCCATAGGGGCATCCGGATCAGCCACAATGAGCGCCAGACTTTTAGTCGACCTTGGGACGCTCTGCCAGCTGAGTGCTGGCGATTTGTCTTCGCCCACACAAGTGTAGACCTCAGGAATTCGACCTCCGGAAGCAAAAGCCGCACTTCGAATCGCGAACGTGCTCTGTGCCCTGACCAAATTCGCAAGTAAGATCATTACCAGACTTGCCAAGGTCGCCAAACCAAGGTTTCTGCGCAACTTGCGACTCATTGACCCATCCTCGTATTACGCGTTTCCGCTCAGCCGGTCGTTTGCGCCTCTGGTGCTGATGCTTCGGCGATTGATGCTAAATCTTGGGTGCAAGGACAAAAAACGCGCGAAAGTTGCATATCGTAGATAGCAGATTCTTGACTAAGCTCGTTTCGTCAGCAAACTATAGCTTACACTTTACTAGGCGTCGAGGTGAATAATTATTCCGAAAAGGTTTCGACCCGAAGAATTGCGAAGTAATGGCAGGTCGACGCAAAAAAGACAGCGAGGTACACGAGAGGATGGGATCGGGTGAAATCAAAGACTCCTTTCCGCAAGTCATGACGGTGAGTGAGCTGTCCCGGTATCTTCGTGTCCATCCATCAACGATCTACAAGCTTTTGCGGCGCAGAGAACTGCCCGCCTTTAAAATTGGGACGGATTGGCGGTTCAATCGCCAAACTATAGATCGTTGGTGCGAGCAGCGAACCAAGTCTACGCAGTGACTGTGCAAGGGGTCAGAGAATAGGAGCTTACTTGGGTTAGGATTAATCGGCTAAATAATGGGCAGGTGCGGCCCGCAACCCGGGAGTACGCCGCTGAAATGAACGGCCGAGTAGCGCATGAACTCTTCGTATCTGAAGAGAAAAATGTACTATTGCCGTGCTGAGTAAGTTGCGCCGTTCACGTGGCAGATAAGAAGCGGCTTCCTATGACGGTTTGCGGGTCAAGTTGATGTTTAGCGAAATCTGTGCGATTGATCTTGCCGTGCGCGAAGGCGCATCGGAACATTGAAGAACCTAATAGCCAGCCGTATTAGTGGGCCAATCACCAGTGTGGCCTATCAGAAAAGAACTCTAATGGATTGCGTGGACTGGTTTTGATTCCCCGCTCTAGGTCTTCGGTTAGAGCTCGTAGCACACGATAGGGGTCTTGTGCTTCCCAGAGCGCGCCGCTAACAAGCACGTAATCAGCGCCCGCGCGAATTGCCTGTGCTGGTCCTGGAGCTCTTGGGTCCAGCGTACCGTCGCTTGCCAAAGTGATCCCCGAGGTGACGATGGTGAAGCGTCGGCCGCAACTGGCGCGCACTGAGGCGGTTTGGGCTAACGACGTCAGCACTCCGTCGAGAGAAGCATCAGCTGCAATCCGGGCAAGCCGCGACACAGAATTGTAAGCAGCGTCTCGCGAGTCATTCGAGGGGTGGTTAGCGCGACTAAGAACCGTCATTATCGCTACGCCTAGGATATACGGTCGACGCAACCCTTCGCTTCGGCAGACTCGAATAACCTCGCTCCGCACTCTTTCCATTACTTCGGGGCTACAGTGCGGATGGAGATCGAACATCTTGACACCTAGTCGTGTAGCCTCGACCGCAGCCTTGTAGATCGCCGGCGGATCGTCGTGGAATTTAAGATCGAGGAAAATTTCCCCGCCTCGAGCCCGTATTTCACGAATCAACTCGGGGCCGCCTTTAACAAAGAGATGGCGTCCGACGGCGAACATGCCGACGCGAGCGTTCAAACGTTGCACCAAGTTGACCGCCTCTTGTGGCGACGCGGACTCCAGCGAAATAATCAGCCGCTCCCGAAGTGGAGCGGAACGCAAAATATTCGCAAAAGGCCAGAATTGATTCACGACCGCCTGTCCGTCGGCGAAGCTGCCAATCTCAGATTAAAGTGTTGTGAAGAACGTGCTCGCTCCTCAGCCCCCATTTTTGGTCGTCGCTTCAAACAATACTCGCCGCACTTAAAACGTGTCAAGCCAATGCAAGGCTTGGCCTCGCCTCCCAGGCTCACTTGCTCTACTTGCCACGTCGAACTTGCCCTGAAAAATCTTGTTTTGTCGCCAGCCGGTTGTTGCGCTCCGCAGTCAAGCTCGTCAGCGCCGGAAAGCCAACGATCTGTCCAGTGGCAGACCAAGGGCATAGCGCCTTATCCAGTCAAGCGCTATTTGCGAGGCGAGCAGCTTGATCCATCCACGGTCGCCGCTTAGCTGATAGCGACGCGCGAACGACATGTCATTCGCGTCGAGCGCGATCCAGACCGTCCCAACCGGTTTTTCAGGCGTACCGCCGTCAGGCCCCGCTATACCTGAGGTGGCAACCGCTACATCGGCATGAGCATTGTGCCGGGCGCCGGCAGCCATTTCTTTCACGCACTGTTCGCTCACCGCTCCGTAGCGCTCAAGCGTAGTCGGATTTACGCCGAGAGTTTGGATCTTGGCGCTGTTCGAGTACGTCACAAAGTCAGCCTTCAAGTAACGCGAACTCCCAGGAATATTTGTCAGGCGATGGCCAATAAGTCCTCCAGTGCAAGATTCCGCCACGGCTAGCGTAAGCCCGCGGCGCGTCAGGAGTTCTCCAACGACCGCCTCCATCGAGGTTTCGCCTTCGGCATATATGTATTCGCCAAGTCGCTGTCGAATCCGTTCGGAGAGCTCCTCGAGCTTTCGGGCTGCCGTCTGCGGCTCTCCGCGCACCGTAAGGCGAAAAGAGATCTCTGGAAAACTTGCCCTGAACGACACTCGCGCCTCGTCGGGGCTTATCACCTGCATCACAGCTTCGTCGAGCGCGGACTCGGTGATGCCGAAAGTCTGGAAGGTCCTTGTTATGGTTACCGTAGCGCCTTGCCGTTGGGCCTTAAGCCAAGGCAAGACGCTTTGCTCCATCATAGGCTTCATTTCCCGCGGCACACCAGGCAGCACGATAAGATGTACCGTGCGCTGTTCATGCGAAACCTCTAGGCGAAAGCCGGGCGCGGTGCCGATAGGATTGGGGATAATTTCGGCGCCCTGGGGAAAGCGCGCCTGCTTAAGGTTATTCTCCGGCATCTGGCGGCCTCGGCGCTCGAAGAACGCTCTTATGTGGTTTGCGACTTCTTCGGAGAAAATCAACGGTCGTCCAGCGATCGACGCTACGGTTTCGGTAGTAAGGTCGTCGGTGGTTGGGCCAAGCCCGCCGGTGGAAATCACAACATCAGCCAGCGCGATCGCGTTGCGCCAAGCCCACTCGAGCCGCTGGGGAACGTCTCCTACGGTCAGTACGGCAACTACTTCAAGCCCGATCTGGTTTAACTGGTCAGCGATATAACTTGCGTTAGTATCGACGATTCGGCCAGTAGTGAGCTCGTCACCCGTTGACAAAATAACTGCTCGCTCAATCATCGGCTAACCCAAATTCTGATCCCTTTCTACCCCGCTCTACTATCCGTAACGTTAGCGCTTGACGGTCTGGTTGCGAAGCCGCACAGATGGCCGCTTTCTGGTCGCTTGGCCAAAGTCCAAAGCTAAAGCTTGGTTTTTTAAGGACTGATTTGCCGAGAGTCGCCAAACGGTGACAGGCGGTACTTTATACAGGTCGCTCCAGTGGTTTCGGTTCTTGCAACTCCAACCTTACGTCCCGGACTCCTTCTACCGACCCGGCTATGGCCGTGGCCATCCGGTCCCACGGCGGCACCAGACATTCGCCACTTAACGTTACGACTCCTTCTCGGGCGCTGACTTTGATCGGAGCGTTGCCAAATCGAGGATTCGACAGCAGTGCAGATTTTACCTGAGCTGCCAGCGCAGCATCCCGCAGCAACTGGATGGAAGCGGGATTGCTCGTTCGTCCACACGTCTCTACACATCCGGCGAGCATCTCGACCAAACGCTCTAAGGATAAGGCCGCCGTGTTCACCACCAGATGGTAAAGACTTGGGTCTTCTGGATCAGCGCCTAAAAGTGCCTGAATTCGCGCCCGCTCTTCTCGATCGGAGTTAAGGACACGTCGATGTGCGGCGCTGCGCTCGAGCTTTTCTTCGAGCGCCACTTGTTCAACTCGCTTCGCGAACGGTGCAACGGCTCGAACCCGCAGCGCGTTTTCCGCGGCCATCGGCACCATCAACGAGAACGACTTGCCGACCACCACGACCCTGTCTTTGGCCATTTCGAGCAAAGCTACAGCGCGCATGTACGTGAACAAGCGCTCCATCTCGGTCTTGAGGCGATCCCAAAAACGTAGGTATCGCTCATCGATGATGCGCAATTCTTCGGCCGGGACTTGATAGCGCGCAGCAGTAAGTGCGATTATGTCCTCGCTGACTAGGAAGCGATAGTTCAGTCGCTCGGCGAGTGCGCGTCCGAGCTCTCGTCCCCGGCTACCAATCTGTTGGTTTATTGCCACAATGGCCATCGAAGCGATTTTTCCCGGGCAAACCTGTCCCCGCTTGTTGAGTCTAATTCGCCACCTCGTTTCCGGCAACTCAGCGAAAAGCAGGACTCAGGCAGAACGGTTTCACAACTTAGAGATGTGATGGGTTGCACGCCGGTTGTGCGCCGCATGGCCTTACGGGCACGCATGTATGGCTTGACTGAGCGAAGGATGCCCGACGTTTTTCGCAGCGGATGGGGTTTTCTTAATTAGAAATTACGCTTTATAAAGGTATCATCTCATATACCGGGCTGGCATGCTCTGCGACCCGGCGAGCCGAGCTTTGGCCGTCTTGGGCCGAGCAGTCCGGTCTAGCTCTTTAATTTTAAGGCTAGGAGCAGAGGCAGGTGAGTAAGGGAAGAAAAGAAAATTTTCTAATTGGTCGTCGGATTGCCCCCTCACCGGTGCGGGGCGGCATGACAGTGGCCAAACTAATCGACGCCACGTTTTTGGCTTACAACGGTCGGCGCCTTGGCGAGGCATGCCGACTGTTGACGGAAAAGATGCTGCAGGACGACGTGGTGGTGGTCATGACTTTGACCGGCGCACTAACCCCAGCGGGACTGGGGATGTCATGCCTGGTGCCGCTGATCGAGCATGGCTTTGTCGATTGGATAATTTCGACCGGCGCGAACCTTTACCACGACATGCATTTTGCCCTCGACCTAGCGATGCATCAGGGCGACGCACAGGCAGACGACACTGTTTTGCGCGAAGCCGGTGTCGTGCGAATCTACGATATCTTCTTCGACTACGACGTTCTGCTTTCCACCGACAACTTTATCCGACAAGTCGCCTCGCAGCCCGAGTTTCAGCATCCGATGAGCTCGGCTGAGTTTCACTATCGTCTTGGCCGCTACGTCGCCGAGCGTCAACGGGCACTTGGGCTCAGCAAGGTTTCGCTCGTGGCTGCCGCCTACGAGTATGGCATTCCGGTATACACGTCCTCTCCGGGAGACTCGTCGATTGGGATGAATTTGGCTTTGCTTGCGCTCGAAGGCAAAGAAATTAGGCTCGATCCGCTGGCAGACGTGAACGAGACCGCGGCGTTGGTTTATTGGACGAAAGTAAAAGGGATGAAGAGCGCGGTTTTTGTCTTGGGTGGAGGCTCGCCGAAAAATTTTGCACTCCAAACCGAACCTCAAATTCAAGAGATCATGGGTGTGAGCGAAAACGGCCACGACTATTTCTTGCAAGTCACCGACGCCCGACCGGACACGGGCGGACTTTCCGGTGCGACGCCGTCGGAGGCGGTAAGTTGGGGCAAGATCGATCCTCGTAGACTTGCTGATTCGGTCGTATGCTACCTTGACGCGACGGTGGCATTACCGTTGCTGACGGCCTACGCGCTCGAGCGCAGGCAAGCGCGCAAGCCGCGCCGCTTGTATGAGAAGCGTCAAGAAGCGCTCGACCTGTTGGCCAAGGCTTATAATGAGCGCAGACGGGAAAAGCCCGGAGCATAAAAGATGGCCGAGTTGAGGCGCGAACTTGAAGCTGCAAAACGAGCAGCCCTAGTAGCAGGAGGCAGGCTCAGCTACCACTGGCATCAGCGGTCGTTTACCGTCAGCTCCAAAGCGCCGGGCGATCCGGTAACCTCCGCCGATCTCGAAGCCAACCGCGCCATTGCCCGCATCCTGCGACCGGCTTTTCCCGACTACGGATGGCTTTCCGAAGAGACCGCTGATAACCCGCAGCGACTCGAGCGCGAGCGCGTGTGGATTATTGACCCGCTCGACGGCACCAACGAGTTTATCCAAGGCGTTCCAGAGTTTTGCGTCTCCGTGGCGCTTGTGGAGCGCGGAGAGGCCGTACTCGGAGTAATCTACAACCCGATACGGCGCGAACTTTACTGGGGCAGTCGGGAGCTGGGATGCTTTCGCGGTAGGCAGCGCGTTGAGGTAAGCCGAATACCGACTCTTCGCCGCGCCAACATATTGGCCAGTCGAACTGAGATAAAAGCCGGCGAATGGCGTATTTTTGAAGACGCTCTCAAGACCACCGCCGTGGGTAGTGTCGCGTACAAACTTGCTTTGATTGCTTCATGTTTTGGCGACGGAACCTTTACCCGTCGCCCTAAGAGCGAGTGGGACGTCGCAGCTGGCACTGCCCTCATCACCGCTGCCGGTGGTTGCGTGACAACGTTGGACGGAGAGCCTTTGCGCTTCAACCGCCCTCAAGTGACGATCAACGGCCTTGTGGCCTCGAACTGCCTAATTCATAGGCAATTGCTCAATTTTATAGCATCCCGCACCGCTGCCGCATTGTCGAGTGCCATGACCGCCTAGCCCTGCTGGGGTTACCAAAGAGCGGTTCTGAAGGTAGCTTTTTTTGGCAATCTTTTCCTAAGACGTCAGCCAACAAAACTTTTGGCGAAAAAACGCCATCTCTACTTGCTGGTGCGAAAACGCACGTGGTTCGCCAGATGCGTTGGCATAGAAATGCAAGGGTTAACTAGATGCTGATAGACGTTCACCCAGCAAGCGAGTTGTCGAGACAGGGTTGGGCGCCGAAAGGCTTGCCACGACCTGAAAGGGTTCAACCGCCTTGAGCCCGTTTTGGGCCCGAGGATTGCTACTGGCCCGGGGTGAAGCTTGACTTTTATTGGTTTCGCTTACTAACGCAGTAATCTCAGTTGCTCAGAAGACAAGGAGGATTCTCCCGAACGTATGACACCCAAGGATGTGATTAAGCTTATCAAAGAGAAAGGCGCCGTGATGGTAGACCTTAAGTTCATTGACCTTCTCGGCCAATGGCAACATTTCACGGTGCCGGCAAGCGTATTTCGCGATGAAGAACCTTTTGAGTCTGGTTTGGGCTTCGACGGTTCTTCGATTCGCGGATGGCAGTCGATTGAGGCAAGCGACATGCTGGTAATTCCGGATCCTACGACGGCAGTGATGGAGCCGTTTACGAAAGAGCCCACGCTGACCATGATATGCGACATCGAAGACCCGATTACGCGCAGCCCCTATACGCGGGATCCGCGCTACGTGGCGCGCAAGGCCGAAGCTTATCTGAAGTCGACGGGTATCGGTGATGTGGCGTACTTTGGCCCTGAGCCTGAATTCTTCATTTTCAATGGGATACGCTACGACACCAACACCCACTGCAGCTACTATTTCATCGAGTCGAACGAAGGCGCGTGGAACAGCGGCGCAGAAGGTTTAAACCTTGGCTACAAGCCGCGCTACAAGGAAGGATACTTCCCGGTGCCGCCGAGTGACAGTCTTCAGGATGTGCGCACCGAGATGGTCCGCGTGATGGAGAGCGTCGGCATCCAGGTCGAAAAGCAGCATCACGAGGTTGCCACAGCGGGCCAGGCTGAGATCGACATGTACTACCAACCGCTGCTCAAGATGGCCGACTGGCTGTGCTGGCATAAGTACATCTGCCGCAACGTGGCACTTCGCCATGGCATGACGGTGACTTTCATGCCCAAGCCGTTGTTCGGTGACAACGGTTGCGGAATGCACACGCATCAGAGCATCTGGAAAGGCGACACGCCGCTTTTCGCCGGCTCAGGCTACGCCGGCTTCTCCGAATTGGGGCTTCACTATATTGGCGGTATCCTTCATCACGCACGCGCGCTGGCGGCTTTTACCAACCCGTGCACGAACTCTTATCGCCGCCTAGTGCCGGGCTTTGAGGCGCCGATCAACCTGGCTTACTCGAGCCGTAACCGCTCGGCGGCGGTGCGTATTCCGGTCTACTCTCCGTCGCCCAAGGCCAAGCGAATCGAGGTGCGGTTCCCCGATCCTACTTGCAATCCTTACCTCGCTTTCGCTGCCATGCTGATGGCTGGCCTGGACGGGATTCAGCGCCGTCTAGACCCAGGGCAGCCGCTCGACAAGGATATCTACGCCTTAAGCCCGGCGGAGTTGGCTGAGGTGCCCAGCATGCCAGCCTCGCTCGAAGAGGCGCTCGAGGCGCTGAAGCAGGACCACGAGTTCCTGCTCAAAGGTGACGTCTTCACTGAGGACCTGATCGAGACGTGGATTAACTATAAGATGACGCGCGAGGTCTCCCAGATGAGGCTCAGGCCGCATCCGTACGAATTCGCGCTCTACTTTGACGCCTAAAAAGAGCGCCACTGTGTGTGGGGAGTTTTCGCCAACCTGTTGAGCGAAAATAGCCTTGCTTCCTTCTTCTCGTTGGCGCACGCCTGCGTGCGTGCGCCAACGAGTTTTTAATCATCCGGCGCCATCGGCCAGTTTGGCATTGGCTAACGCTTCGAGCCGCTCCAATCGCTCTCTTAACTTGCGGTTTTCCTCGGCTATGCGGTCGAGGTCCTCGCGCAAGCGTTGAGTTTCTTGCGAGCGCGTGCGGCCGCGTCGCAAGGCGCTTAAGGCTTCCTCGGCGCGTCGGCGAATTCGCCCGTCCAAAGCCCGCTCCGCTATTCGTTCCAGGGTTGGGATTGCACGGTCGTCGCCGAGTTCTTCAAGCGCTCCGGGAAGACGCATTTGTACGATAAATTCTCGGTCCTCGGCCAAGCTGACGAGAAAATCCAAGATTTTGCCACGAAGCGTTTCGATCTCGCGTCCAAGCTTTGCCAAAGCACCTATCGCGGCCACGCGCGCCCGAGGCGGCTTGCCGTAGGCGCAATAAGCTTTGGCAATTTCCACCGCGCGTTCGTCGCGAAGCTCGGCCATTCCAGCCAGTGCGTGAGCGCGAATCACGTCCAGGTAAGAGTCGCGCTCCAGCACTTGGCGCAAGACGTCGAAGGCGCGCGGGTCGCGCGTTTTCCCCAGGGCTAAAGCGGCCTCCGCTTCGACGAAATAGCTTTCGTCGCCCTTCTGCAAAAGCTCGATTAACGCGCTTGCCGCGCGCTCGCGTTCACGGAAAGCGCCAAGCGCACGACACACGGCCCGGCGGGCCTTGGGATGGGGCAACTGGAGCCCCTCGATCAAGGCATTCAACGCAGCGTCACTGCGAATCTCGCCCAGCGCCTTGGCAGCTTCGGCCTGAACGCCCCAAAAGCCGTCGTTCAAAAGGGCGAAACGCAGCGCTTCAACCGCCGCCTCCGACGGCTCCTTTGCCAATTCCGCCGCGGCTTTTGCCCGCGTTATCGCGGCCCGCGCGTGCCGCAGCACGGCTTCGAGCTCTTGGCGCGAGCGTTTTTGTTTAACGACCGCGAGCAAGTCGCACTCCGGGTCAAAGATAACGGCTCTCGGCGCTTGTTCGCTCGGAAAGGTCAACACCTGCTCTTGGCGCACAACTTCAGCCTGATAGCGCTTTTCCTGACCCTCGCCGTCCATCAAGGCCACCGTGACTGGAAGCCTAAAGACCGGTGTACTGTCCGAAACCGCATGAGTTTGCTTGACGCTTACGGCGACGAGCTTTTGCTTTTCGTCATACGACCACGAGACTTCGAGTTCAGGATGTCCTTCTTTGTAAATCCACTGGTCGAAGAAGAAATCGACGTTGCGGCCGGTTGCGTCCTCAATCGCTCTTTGAAGGTCCTGCGTAACGACGTTGCCGGCGTAATGGCGCGTGCAGTAAAGATTTAGCGACTTGAAGAACAACTCGTCGCCGAGCATCCGGCGCAACATGTGGAGCACCAGGCCACCTTTCTCGTACAGGTGGCGGTCGAAAAGCTCGATTGGGTGGCGGTAGCGGTTGCACACCACTGGACGCCGATACCTGCGACGCTCCTCTTCCAGGTACCTTTCGCGATCCTCGCGCAAGTTCCACGCGAACTCATCGGGGCCGAGGTTTTCCTCGCACCATAACGCCTCGAAGTAGGTGGCGAAACCCTCGTTGAGCCAGGCGTGCGCCCAGTCGCGGCATGTAACCAGGTCGCCCCACCATTGATGGGCTAGCTCGTGGGCGACCAGCGGGTCGCTCGTAAAATCGATATGGGCGCGGGCGTCGTGCAAAGTGTCGGCAGTCTGAGTAGTAGCCGACGTATTCTCCATGCCACCGAAGATGAAATCGGTCACGGCTACCTGAGCATACTTGGGATAAGGATACGGCACGCCGATTTTGCGTTCGAAAAACTCGATCATCCTTGGCGTGTTGCCAAACGCGCGCCAAGCGTCCGCCTCGCGGCCGGGCGGTACGTAGTAAAGAATGGGCAGGTCGCGCAGCGAATCTTTGAGTTCCACGAATTCGCCCGCTACCAGGCTGATGAGATAAACGCAATGGGGAATGTCTTGTCGCCAATGGTAAGTCTTTAGACCTCGCGTCCGGTCCTCACGCACTTCGATCAAAGCACCGTTGGATAGAGCGAAGAAGTTGGCCGGAACGGTTGCGACTACCTCGCTGGTTGCCTTATCGTTTGGGTAGTCGTAACAAGGAAACCAATAGCGACTATCTTCGTCTTCGCCCTGTGTCCATGCTTGCACGGGTTTTTCGGGATACGCTTCGTCAGGCCCCACAAAGTAAAGTCCGCGCTGAGGCCGCGCATGGTAGGCGATGCTTACGGTCAGTTCTTCGCCGCTCTTGAGTTCGCGGTCACAGTAAACCTTCAGCTTTCCGTCTTCGATGTCGAAGTTGGCTGGTTTGCCATTGACCGTTACGTTTTCGATCGCGAGGTCTACCTGATCGAAAACGAGACACTTGACTCCCGACACAATTGGCGAAAGATGGTGCGTCGCAGTACCGCTGATCGTGCGCTCTGAGAAGTCGAGTCGAACGTCAAGCCTGATGTGCTTGACGTCCACGATACGGTCGCGCGGCCATCTGGGCTCCACGTAAGACGGCTGAAAAGGCAAAGGCTCGGACTGGCTTGTGACGAAAAAAGCGTGAGAGTCTCCGAGAAAATCAGCTAGCCAATCGAAATACTTTGGTTTTCGCATACTTAATGATGTTAGAAATGCGCTTGCGGGGAGGCAATCGCGCAGGAGATGCGTCCAACTTATAGCTCACGGGGTCCGGACCTTGCCAGCTCGCCCTTAGTTCCGGGCTTAGCTGGGCTAGAAAAACGGTCGCGCGATGCGCGGGTGAAAAGCGTTGTTTTCGCCGAGCTTTTATCAGCGAGGTCGTTTCGCGTGGCTTAAGTGGCGGGTCGCGATGCGATAGTTGACACACCTTTTCGAGGCTGCCTAGGCTTGGTCAGATTAACGAGACGAGGACAGCGATGGGCGACGTTCGGTACTTAACAGGTGAGGTGAGCGCTTACAGCACCGGGATTCCTGGCCGCGCGATATGGAGCGCAAGAACAAATCATGAGGTCACTGACGACTTGCCCGAACACGGTGGCCCAGGCGAGGCACCGACGGCGATCGAGCTGTTTCTCTCGGGCGTGGCGGCATGCGCAGTCTTTATGGTGCAACGCTTGGCGCGTGAAGCAGGCGTCGAGCTCAAAAACGTCACGGTCAAGATGGACGCGATGTCTGACCGCCAGGCCGTAAGACAAGGACCGGCGATTCTCGATCGCGTCAATATGGACTTCGAATTCACCGGTATCGACGAAGCGCAAGCCCAAAATTTGGTTGACACTTTCAAGCGAAGGTGACCGCTTTACGGTTCGATCGCGGTGGCGGTCGCAAACACAACTGTAAGCTTTAGGGTCAAGCCACAGTAGGCTCTCGTCGCTTCGTCCAACGCCGGAAAGTTCATACAAAAACGGGCTGGACACAGAGGCTTACGTAAAGCTGCAGCGTACCTGGCGCGACGCAAAAGCTGTCACTAGGCGCCCGCGACAGCCGGCGTTTTGTCTTCGCCTTTGCGTAAGCCCAGGAGGTAAGCCTCGATAAAGGCGTCGATCTCACCGTCGAGCACTGCCTCGGCGTTGCCGACCTCGAGACCCGAGCGATGGTCTTTGACGAGCCGATAAGGGGTGAGGACGTAAGAGCGGATCTGGCTTCCCCAGGCGATCTCTTTTTTGTCTCGACTGAATTCCTCTAATTTTTCGCGCTTTTTGCGCTCTTCGAGTTCGAACAGGCGGGCGCGCAAAATCTTCATCGCCATCGAGCGATTTTTATGCTGCGAGCGCTCATTCTGGCAGGTGACGACGATTCCCGTCGGGATGTGGGTGATGCGCACCGCCGAGTCAGTTTTGTTCACATGTTGGCCGCCAGCCCCGCTTGCACGAAAGGTGTCGATTCGCAGGTCAGCAGGGTTGATGACGACCTCGATCTTGTCGTCGATGGCCGGATAAACGAACACCGAGGCAAAAGAGGTGTGGCGTCGCGCATTTGCGTCGAATGGCGAGATGCGGACGAGTCGGTGAATTCCCACTTCGGCCTTGAGATAGCCGTAGGCATAGTCGCCTTCGACCGTGAAGGTCACGCTCTTGATTCCAGCGCCTTCTCCGGGCAGTAGGTCTACGACTTCGGTCTTAAAACCGCGGCGCTCGGCCCATCTCAGGTACATCCGAAGCAGCATCTCGGCCCAGTCTTGGGCTTCCAGTCCGCCCGCGCCTGGATGGATCGAAACAATCGCGCCGAGACGGTCGTACTCGCCTCCGAGCATGAGCTCGAGTTCCTGCTTCTCCAGAAGTGTGCCTGCCTCGTCCAGTGCGCGTTCGGCCTCGCGCGCCGCCTCCGAATCATCCGTGCCTTCCTCGTCAGCCATGGCAATAAAAAGACCAGCCTCATCCAAGAGCTCACTCAAACGCCGGTATTGACCCAGTTGCGAACTCAACTGATCCTGCTCTTTGAGTACGGCCTGCGCTTGCTCTGGTTTGTCCCAGAAATCGGGCTTGGTGGAAAGCGCTACTAATTCGGCGTGACGCGCGCTGAGCTTCGGGATGTCAAAGACGCCTCCCGAGCAACTCCAGGCGGGCTTGTAACTTCTTGAGCTTTTCCCGAGTCTCGTTAAGCGTCATTTCGTCTATTCACCTCGCCGAAGAGAAGTTACCGCGTAGTCGACACCCCGTTCAATAATCTAATCATTCGAGCAACGCTACCCACCTCTAAGGTTTGGGCTGTCGCGTGGGCGGAAACTCCGGCTGACCGTCGGCCCGCTACATCGGGCAACACTGCTTATGACTAATGCCGACCGTTAAGTGACACCCAAGAGGAGGTCTCAAGCGGGCGGTGTTCGCCTTGCCGAGGCCGCACCAAAGCCCATCCCAGGCCCAACAAAGTTAGCGCAAGACAGGCTTCGGGAAACCAGTCGCCAAACTCGGAATAAAACGTATGCCGAGGAAGCCAACTCACTGTCGCCAGTCGGGTGGTTCTTTCGAAAAGGTCGCTCCTTGCCCGTATTCTGCCTGTAGGGTCAATAATCGCGCTTATTCCGGTATTCGCGACCCGCACCATCGGGACATGATTCTCCACGGCGCGCATCGCAGCCATCGCAAGCAATTGATACGGTGCCGCGCTTCGCCCGTACCACGCGTCATTGGTGATATTGACCAAAACATCGGCGCCGCGAGCTACGGCTTTGCGGGTCAGATTAGGAAACAGGCTTTCGTAGCAGATTAGGATACCGAGCCGCGCTCCCTTCACATCGAACAGGGTTTGCTGCTCGCCCGGTACGAAATCGCCGAAGCCTTCGGCGATCTTGTTCACGAAACCTCCCAGAAGCGGCCGCAACGGAACGTATTCGCCGAATGGCACTAACTGTATTTTGTCGTAATAAGCGACGACTTGGCCATCTCCGGATACGAGGTAAGCCCGATTAACCGGGGCGATGCCTGTGCCGTCCTGGCGAAATGCTGGGGCGCCGAAGAGGATCGGCTCTTTGACCGTGCGCGCTAGCTCGAGTAGCAAAGCTCGATAACGCGCGTCAGTCGCTAACTCTTGAGGGTAGGCGTCGTCGGGCTGGAAGACGAATGTGGCAGCGGCTTCGGGCCAGATCACGAGGTCTGCACCCTTATGGGCAGCGAACTCGGTTGCCCTGCTGTAAATAGCGAAGCTGTTAGCGCGAAAGCTCGGGTCCCATTTAAGGTTTTGGGGGATGTCGCCCTGAACCATGGCGACCTTAAGCGAGCCTGAGGGCTTTTCAGTTTCAAGTTGGTGAATTCTTACCATCCCAAAGGCCATCGCGCCCGCTACTGCTCCGGTCAGGGCTGACAGCGCCCAAATTCTTCGGCGCGGCGAACCTTCGCGGCTTAACACTTCGAATACGACCGCGTTGAAAAACATAATGAGCGCTGAAAGCCCGAAGACGCCTGTCAGCTCGACAAATTGAATCAACAGCAAGTTGCGATAGGCCGCGTATCCTAGAAAGCTCCAGGGAAAGCCGATAGGGAAGTTGCCTCGTAACCATTCCAGGGCTGTCCACGCAACTGGAAACGTTACGAAAAAGGGAAGTTTAAGTCGGCGCGAAACGAAAACCGCCGCCCAAACGGCAATCGCGCCGTAAAGCGCTTCGATCGCGGCTAAAAGCAGCAATGGCCCTGGCGTAAGCCACAGCGGCATCGAAGTAAAATTGTGCAGCGTCTGGCCGATCCAGTAGAGCGAGGCAACAAAAAAGACAAAGCCTTGAAGCCAGGCATAAACGAAAACCCTTTGCAAGGTCTCGGTCGAGACAACGTAGAGCAACGGGATAAAGGCGACCCAGGCTAGCACCCCGATGTCGGCCTTCGGGAAGGCCAGCGAAAGAAGAACGCCGCTGATTACGGCCAACAGCCATCGAGGCCACTTCTCGTATGCCATAGTTCAGGACCAACCGAAGATGTCGCGCAGGGGGATTACGCCAGCGCAGGGTGGTTTGCCGTCGAACGTTTCATAAACGGTTTCACTGTCGCGCCAGGTCTCGACTAGCGCTACCACCTGTTCGGGAAGCAAAGGTAGGTCAGAGGCTATTCGCCATTCGCGTTCGAACGTCCAGTCGATCGGCGGCGTGCGCGCGAGGTCCAACGCCACAACGCGCCAGAGCTCGTCGCGTGGCAAAAGTTTTTCTGCTTCCTGTGAGGGCAGATAAATAACGGGCCGCGCTCCGAGTTTGAAGGCATGCGCTTTGTTGACCGCGATTCCAAAAGGCTCGTAGCGGCGGTGATTGCGATATGTAAGAACCTTTCGCAAATCCTCGATCGGAATATCGAAAAAGCAAATCACAGGACGAAGACCCTTGACTGTTCTCGAACTCGCCCGCAGAACGCCCTCGCGAAGGATTGTAATCAAGTTGTCGAGGGCGCTGGCGTACTTCGAGGCACGGGTAAAATGCGTAAGCGCCGCCCCCCAGCTCGCAAGTCTCAAATCCTCGCGCTCCCGCCTTTCAAATCGGCCGCCATCTAACTTTAGTTTAGCTGGCGAAGCTTATTCCAGAGAACCCGCTCACGAGCAAACATCCGTTGCGCCTCGGCGAGCGATTTTTCATGGTCATAGCCTAGCAGATGGAGGAAACCGTGGATTAGCAGCTTGCGCATGTGGAGCGGAAGCGCGATTTGAAGTCTGGAGGCCTGGCGCCGGGCCGTGTCCAACGATATTACGATGTCGCCGAGAAGATAGGGTGGGTGGTTCGCCTGCTTGCCGAATGTATTCCTTCGAAGGCGCGCCCGAGCTGCTCTAAGTTCGCTGGCTTCCAGTTGAGGGAACGAAAGCACGTCGGTAGGTTTGTCTTTTTTTCGAAAGCGGCGATTTAGCGAGCGAATCGTTTTATCGTCGGTAATTACTAGGGAAAGTTCCCAACGTTCAAGCCCGCACAAAGCGAGAAGCGCCTCGGCCTCAGCCCAAAGCGCGCGCGCAAGCGCCCGCGGACAACTCTCGACTTGCTGAAGAGCAACAGGCATTATCCGCAGCTCCCGGAGCAAGCCACAAAGCAGCTTTGTGCGAGCAGGAACGCCTTACCGGTCGGCACCGTCGCCGTTGATACGGGATGCACCGTTTTCGGCTGAGTCGTAGGCCGCGATGATAGACTGTACAAGCCGATGGCGCACGACATCGCCCTCGTCAAAGTAGATGAAGGCAATCCCAGGGACATTGGCCAACACTGTGCGCGCCTCTTTGAGGCCGGAGAGCTTACCGCTAGGAAGATCGATCTGGGTGATATCGCCCGTGATTACCGCCTTCGAGTTCAGGCCAAGACGGGTCAAGAACATTTTCATCTGCTCGGAAGTGCTGTTTTGAGCTTCGTCCAGGATAATAAAGGCGTCGGTAAGCGTGCGCCCGCGCATGAAGGCCAACGGGGCTACTTCGATCGTTCCCCGTTCCATCATCCGGCGCGCCCGGTCATAGTCGACCATGTCATGGAGTGCGTCGTAAAGCGGGCGCAGGTAAGGATTTACCTTCTCAACCAAGTCCCCTGGCAGAAAGCCTAGCTTTTCGCCCGCCTCGACCGCTGGACGGCAGAGCACCACCTTGGACACCTGGTTTTTGAGTAGCGCCGAAAGCGCCATCGCCATCGCAAGGTAGGTCTTGCCCGTGCCAGCTGGGCCGATACCGAAAACTATATCGTACTTGCGGATTGCGTCCACGTAGCGCTTTTGATTGGTGGTCTTGGGGCAAATGACGCGCTTGTGGGGTGAGACGAAAATCGTGTCGAGAAAAATATCTTTGAGCTCGGCCTGATGATTCTCGCGAAGAATGCGGATCGCGTACTCGATATCACCGTTGTAGAGGTGATAGCCCTGCTTGAGCAACTCATAGAGCTCGCCGAGCAATTTGCCAGCCAGGGCCTGGTCGCGGCTGACGCCGGAGATCTTGACCGACGTTCCACTTACCTTGATCCGCACCCCAAGCGATTGTTCGATCGTGCGCAGATGGCCGTCGTGTTGGCCGAGCAAGCTAGTAAAGGTTCGATGGTCGTCAAACTGAAGTTCGAGCGAATCGTCAGTCAGCGGCTGAGTAATGGCTTTGAAACACCTCCTTCGTTTAAGAATTTGGAACAAACCTCTCTAAGTTCGATACTTGCAAAATTTCGCGCATCGCTAAACTAGAGGGTTTGCTCCAATAAAAAATTATACATCCGCCGAGTCTGATCCGTAAGCGCTCGATCAGCGAACGTCTAAGCGAGCGCTTCGGGCACCTGCTTAAGCGCTTCGGTTAGTTTTTCGGCGAGTCGACCCCCCGCTTGAGCGAAGTCGGCTCGTCCACCGCCCGCGCCGCCCACAGTAGGCGCAATTTTTTTGATGAGCTCGCCTGCGTGGACACGGCCGACAAGGTCGGGTGTGACCGCGGCAACTAGCAGAGCCTTGTCTTGAAGCTTAGAGCCCAGCACCACCACAGCAGACCCGTACTTTTCGCGCAAACGGTCGGCAAGCTGGCGCAAGGCGGGTGCCTCGACGCCCTCGAGCTGTTGCGTGATCACCTTGATTCCCCGAACTTCCTGAACTTCTTCTTGGCCTTGGGTTGCACCGACTGCGCCGACGAGCTTTTGCTCGAGTGAGCGGATGCGCCGTTCGAGTTCTTTTTCCCGCTCGAGCAGTCGCTCTAGCCGCGTTAGGGCATCGCGTCCCGACGTGCGCAGCAATTGGCCTATCTGCTCGAGGATTTTTTCTCGTTCCCGAACCGCTGCGAGCGCGCCCTGCCCGGTTACGGCTTCGACGCGACGCACACCGGCGCCGATTCCGCTTTCCGCCTCGAGCTTAAACAGCCCGATCTGGCCGGTATGCCGAACGTGCGTTCCTCCGCAAAGTTCGAGCGAGAAATCGCCGATTCGCACCACGCGCACGATATCGCCGTACTTGTCGCCGAAGAACGCAAGTGCGCCGGCCTTTATCGCCTCGTCGTAAGGCATCTCCTCGGTGACCACTTCTGCATCCTCGCGGATATGGGCGTTGACGTCGCGCTCGATCGCGAAAAGCTCATCCTCGCCGATCGGGCCCGTATACGTGAAGTCGAAACGCAAGCGGTCAGGGGCAACCAGCGAACCCGCCTGGCGCACCGTCTTGCCGAGCCTTTCACGGAGGACGGCATGCAGGATGTGTGTGGCCGAATGGTTTAGCATCGCAGCTTCCCGATGCTGCCGGTCTACTTTAAGAGTCAGCCGCCTGCCCTCCTCGAGCTCAGCCGCTTCGCCTTTGACGAGTCGCGCGACGTGCACGATCGCGTTGCCTTGTCGCACGGTATTGTAAACTTCGAAGGTCGCGCCACTTTCAAGCTCGATTGTCCCGCGGTCGCCGACTTGACCGCCGCCTTCCGGATAAAATGGTGTCTCGGCGGTGATTATGCCGTAAGTTCCGTTATTGCGCCGCGCAGCGACCAACTTCGAGTCACCCTCAAGCCTGTCATAGCCGACGAAAACCGATTTGAGTTTGCCGTCCTTGTCGCTGTCTTTGACCACGATTTGCGGCCCAACTGTGGCGCCAGAGGAGGCGGCTTGAACGTCGCGGGCGGCTCGAGCTCGTTCGCGTTGCGCCTGCATTAGCTCTTCGAAACCGGCACGCTCGAGCGTTACGCCTTCGTCGCGCAGGATGTCTTCGGTGAGGTCGAGCGGAAAGCCGTAGGTATCGTAGAGCTTGAATGCGACCTCGCCTGGCAGGACTCGGCGTCCGTCTTTTTCAACAGTCAACGTGCTGAGCGCCTGCTCGAGAAACTGCTTTCCGTTGACGAGCGCAGTTTTGAACCGGTTGACTTCTTCGCGCACCACACTGTCGATCGTGCCGGCTGCACCGCGCAGTTCGGGATACGCGCCTCCCATCGCTTCGACGACTCCATGACAAGCCTGCGCCAGAAGCTCGTCGAGCGCCTGGACGCCTAGCGTCAGTCCATGGCGGGCCGCGCGTCGGATGAGGCGTCGCAAAACGTACTCGCGCTCGGTATTGCCGGGCCGCAGCCCTTCGGCTACAAGAAAACTGACCGCGCGCGCGTGGTCAGCGATGGCGCGGTACGAAGTATTAGCTCGCTCGGAACTTCCATAGGTGTCACAATTGCCTGCCTTTACCGATACCTGTTCGATCCGTCGAATGATTGTCTGGAAGAGGTCGGTATCGTAATTGCCGAGTAGCCGCCCGCTCTCAAGGCTTTGCAACACCGCCGCAATACGCTCAAGCCCCGCGCCCGTGTCGACGTGTTTCAGTGGCAAGGGCGACAGCGCGCCGTTCTTATCCCGGTCGTACTGGATAAACACCAAGTTCGCCAGTTCAATAAACCTGGTGCATCCCGCGAGGTTGACCGCGCACGGCTTGCCCGGATGCCCTGCTCCGGAGCACGCCCTGGTGCCACGGTCGAAATGGATTTCGGTGCACGGGCCGCACGGTCCTACATCCCCCATCTCCCAGAAATTGTCTTTCTGACCGAATCGGAGGACGCGATCGCGCTCGAGAACCTTTAGCTCGAGCCACGCCTGTTCCGCCTCGTCGTCCTCAACGTAGACCGTGGCCCACAGTCGCTCGACCGGAATTTTCCATACCTGGGTTACGAGCTCCCAGTGGAATGCGATCGCCTGCGCCTTGTAGTAGTCGCCAAACGACCAGTTGCCCAACATCTCGAAGAACGTGTGGTGATAATCATCACGGCCAACTGCCTCGAGGTCGTTGTGCTTGCCCGAAATTCGAAGACACTTCTGGCAGTCCGCGATCCGCTTTGAGGGCGGCGTTCGCAGCCCCAAAAAGTAATCCTTAAACTGGACCATGCCGGCGTTGGTAAAAAGCAAGGTCGGATCACCCTGCGGGATCAACGGTGCCGACGGAACAATCAGATGTCCGTGACCGGCAAAAAACTCGAGGAAGGAGTCGCGAATCCGGTCAACCGTCCACTTCATAGTTTCTGGTTATTAGACTAGTCTTGGCTATTCTACTACCGCTGACGCTATCTTAAAGAGGCGTTACCTTCAAGACCGAGCGTTGCGCTTAACTAACCTGCGCATGGTCCACCGGACCAAACGGGCAAAGATGTCTGCGCTTGGCCGCAGCGTCATTGCGCTTTTAGTTGCTGTGAGGTCTGCACTAACTGGCTCTTTTTATCGAGGACCGGCAAGCTTTGACCAGCTACTGGCCTTCGTGGTTTACGTTTGGCAGAGCGCAACCATTTTTAGGCGTCATCAACGTCCGCAGCAACAAACGACTTCGGGCGCATCTTTTCCCGTATTTGCGCTTCTATTTCGGCGGCGATAGCCGGGTTGGCTCGTAGAAAATCTCGAGCATTCTCGCGCCCTTGGCCAATCCGCTCTCCCTTGTACGAGTACCACGCGCCGAGCTTTTCGATGACGTTGCACTCTACGCCAAGGTCGACCAGCTCGCCCTCCTTGGAGATACCGCTATTGTAGAGCACGTCGAATTCGGCTTCCTTAAAAGGCGGCGCCACCTTGTTTTTCACCACCTTTGCTTTGACCCGCGAGCCGATAACCTCGTTGCCCGACTTAATCGTGCCCATGCGCCGGATTTCTATTCGCACCGACGAGTAAAACTTTAGCGCGTTGCCGCCGGTGGTGGTTTCGGGGTTGCCGAACATGACGCCGATTTTCATCCGGATCTGGTTGATAAAGATAACGACTGCACCTGACCGTGCGATAACCGACGTCAGCTTGCGCATCGCTTGCGACATAAGGCGAGCCTGAAGTCCCACCTGTGGCTCGCCCATTTCGCCCTCGATCTCAGCTCGCGGCACAAGCGCGGCCACCGAGTCGATAACCAGCACGTCGACCGCTCCAGAGTGAACCAGAGTTTCTGCGATTTCAAGCGCCTGCTCCCCGTGGTCGGGCTGTGAGACGAGCAAGTCCTCCACCTTGACGCCGACCCGGCGCGCGTAATTTATGTCGAGCGCGTGCTCGGCGTCGATAAAGGCCCCCACGCCGCCTTTCATCTGAGCCTCGGCGATACATTCGAGCGCAAGTGTGGTCTTACCCGACGCCTCCGGCCCGTAAATTTCCACTATTCGACTACGTGGCAATCCTCCTACGCCAAGCGCGATATCGAGCCCGAGCGACCCCGTTGATATAGTCTGAATGTTAGACTCGACCCGCTGGTCGCCGAGCTTCATGATCGAGCCCTTGCCAAACTGCTTTTCAATCTGGCTCAGGGCAAGGTCGAGAGCTTTTTCTTTAAAATCCTGTGCCATGACAACCTTTGGCTCCTTGAAAGCCTGGCACCTCCGAACTGTTTCTCATGTACATACCGCTTTGTTGCTCTGCGCACAAAACGCCAAAAATTTCAGGTTCACCTTTCACTTTTATTGTCATTCATTCGATAGCAGATAGCGATCTGGCGCATAGCTACCGAGAGAGTAGAAAAAGAGCAAACCGTGGTCGTGACCGAACACCAAAAATCGGTTGGAAAACCGCACATGCGCTATTATATTCTTTGAGCGCAGGACCATCGCAACCGAGTTAGTCTAGCTCGCGCCTTCTATCAGGTTGCCTAGAGTTATAAGCGCACTGACTTAGCAACCGCCATGAAGACGTTTGCAGAAATAGAACGAGACTGGGCACGGCGCGGATTTAGTTGCGGGCTATGGACAGATCCCCCAGGCCGCGAGTGGCGCGACTACCGACACTCTGTAGACGAGCTCCTGACAGTACTTGAGGGGGAGCTCGAGGTAGAAATAGACGGCGTCAAATACAAACCGAAGCCCGGCGAGGAGCTATTCATACCTGCCGGCGCAATTCATACTGTGCGAAATGTAGGCACGCGCACAGCTCGCTGGCTTTACGGGTATCGTCGCGAAGGATAATCGCGCTGCTTACCGCACCCGCCCGGTACTTGTTCTTCTCATAGCAAGTCTAGCACAAACGCAAAAAACTTGCTCCAACCGTAAGACCTCCTTTTAGCTATATAAATTTTAGCTCCGCAACCGTTTTGCCTACCGGCTAGGTTCGTTGACGTGTTGAGCGAAGCGCTGGAAGCTTTTAGCCAAGCTCCGGATTTGTGCCCAAAGGCTAAAGGCGCAAACCACGGTTGCATCTCGGTCTTTGGCTTGTCTTTCCGGGTTAATGCCAAAAAGTCTAGAAATTCGAAGGAAGGCGCGAAGACGGTTGCGATGACTTGGGATTGCTTACAATGCCGACCGAAGCTTTAGGGCTTGGCAACAGAAGCAAGGCCGCTGCAAAAGCCCACAGTCCGCAAAAGAGGCCCAATGCGAACCATTTGGCGCCTGAGCGGGCGCGTCGGGTGGCGACACTGGCCGTAAGAAAGGCCAAGACTAGATCGACCACAAAAGCCGTCATAAAAAGGTCGATCTCTGCGCCTTTAAAGCCAAAGAGAAAAAAACCTGAGCAAAAACTTACGATACGCGCAAGCGTCGCCATCTTAAGGACGCCTTCTTAATACACTTTTAGTTTTTAGTGTAGTAGAGTTATCGCTAGATGGCACGCAAAGAGCGGTCAAGCGATACCGTGTTTTCCCGCTTGCGCCAGGTTGGCGAGGAAGCGGTTAACACTATCCTGGATGAGCTAAAAATAAATCGAAGCTTGCGCAACAGGGTCGAGCGTGCTGGCGAGCAACTTAAAGCTAACAAGGCGCTTCTGGACAAAAACATAGAGTTTTTACTGGATCTTATGAATCTCCCGTCGAAGCGGGAGGTGCGCGAGCTGCGGGAACGAGTGGATCGCTTGACCGGTCAAATAGTAAATCTCAACTTAAAGCTTGATCGCCTTTTGGCCCAGCGCGAGAAAACCCGTGCAGCTGGGCGCAAGATTTCTAAAGCTACGAGTAACTAGGGGCTTCCAGAACGCCACGAAGGTTGTTCTAAAACGCTTCGCAAACGCTTCGGAAGGTCGCTTGCCTAAAATTAATTAGGCGGTTACGCAGCTGCCTGCCGTTACCTACATACAAAAGAGCGCTCGACCAAAACCCCATTGTGACGTTAGGGCGTAATAGCGGAAAGTTCACCAGTTTCAACTAATTCTGGTCCGTGCCTCTTTATGGTTGATTGCAAACTCGAACCACAGGACGAGCCGCCAGAGTGCAGGCTTTCGGATGGTGGCTGTGGACCGCCGCGAAAAATGTCCACCTGTTTGCTTCACGTTCCGGCCCCCAGTATGGTCTTGCTCAAGGGGATTGTGGAGAGCTACGACAATCTAGCCACACTTCGCACTGAAGACCCTGAGCGCGAGCTTCTAAGAGTCTATTTTTCACCGCAGATGGAAGAAGATGTACGGGCGGTGCTTAGCTCGCTTTCTGGCACGCTCAAGCTTACGTTTGTCGATGAGCCAAAGCAAAGCGAGCTTGAGCCAGTAAGTTGAGCGAATTCTGCGCGCTCGAAAGCCTTTCCTTTGCTGCCCGTCGGACGGCTCGTTCAGCGTTCAACTCACGTCCGCAAACTCGTCGGCGTAAGGTGAGGATGCAGACCGCGCAAACGACTTTATGCTGAAGCGCGAGTTGAAGACCGCGCCTGGTGCTTAGGGCTTGGAAGGTGATGGACTAGGCGTTGGCCGCCTGTTCGGGCGCAACTGTGCTTGCTTGGTCCGAGGCCTGGCTTCGTACACGGAAGATGTAGGATACGCCTATGCTTAACGCATAGAGCAAAAGAAGAGGAACCGCCAAAAGAAACTGCGAGATCATGTCGGGCGGGGTCAAGGCAGCAGCTATGACGAAGATGATTAATACCGCGTAGCGAAATTGCTTAAGCATCATGCGGTAATTGATTATTCCCACGCGCGTTAGAAAAAACGCGAAGATGGGCATCTCGAACGTAAGCCCAAAGGCAAGCAAAAGCTTTGCTGAGAACGTTATGTACTCGCTTACGCGAATCGTGGGTGTTGCGCCGATACTTGCGTACTCGGCCAGGAAAAACGCGTAACCCACCCGCAAAACCACCGCCCAGCAGAAGTATCCGCCTAGGCAGAAAAATAGGGTCGAGAAAAAAACAAATGGCTTGACCGCTTTGCGCTCGGCCTCGTAAAGACCTGGAGCGACGAACTTCCAAATTTCGTAAAGCACCACAGGGCTTGCCAAAAACAAAGCGGCGATCAGCGCAACCTTGATTTTGGTGAAAAACGCTTCGCCTACGCCCGTGCCGATCAGAAGCACCTTGTTGTGGGAAACTTCTCGAATAGGCCAGGTGAGAAGCGCAAACAGGCGGTCGGCTATGGCATAGGTGATGATAAACGCCACTCCGATAGCGATAAACGAGCGGATCAGACGAACGCGCAGCTCCTTCAGATGGTCCATCAAGGGCATCCGCAACTCGTCGCCTTCGCTTAAGCTTTTGTCGCGATCAGAGGTGTCGCTCACGGCGCTTTCGTTCGTTCCTGTTGTTGCGAGACCTGGTAGTCAGCCCGAGAAGCACTTTCTTGGTCAGCTCGGTTGGACTGCTCAGCGGCAGGCGCGTCTTCGCTCGTCTCGGCTAAAGCAGAAGATGACGGGGCGTTGTGCTTTGGATCGGCCGGTTCTGAGTCTTTAGAGCGCGACTGCATAGCTGAGGAGTCGGGCTCTAAGGTTTCGTAACTGTACTGAGCCGTATCGACCCTTTGTTGGTCGAGCGCCTCGCTAGTTGAATGTGAACCCTCGGTAAGCTCGCCTTCCTGATTTGCGAAGTCCGAGCTAGCGGACGCTTCCGGCTTCGCGTAGTAGCTGCCATAAATCGCGTTTAGGTTATTCGTGGCTTGGCTTGTGGCAGCCGCTTGCGTGGAATGGGTTTCGGATTTCGGTTCGGCGTCGGGGCCAGATGTGGGAGCCAGGTTTCTAGTGGTCGAAGTGGTTGGCTCTTCGAGCGAAGCCCTAAGCTCGCTGAGCGTTTCATTGGCCGCAGTCCTCACTTCCCGGATAATCTTAAGCAAGGCGCGAGCTACCGTAGGTAACTGCTCGGGACCGAGCACCACCAAAGCAATGATGAGCAGCAATAGTATTTCGAAAACGTCGAACGTATGATTACCGCCTGGGACGATCTAGGTTTTCTCTATACGCGCGCAGCTTGCGCGCGCCAAGACAGTTTGGCCGCCGACTCCTATAGAATACTCCTATAGAATAAATGTTATCGGCAATTGGGAGCACAAGCTATGTTTAAAACCGCTGTGATCGCCGACCGCGCCTATCTCAACCATTATGCGGGATACGAGCATCCCGAGCGACCCGAAAGGATTGAAACGTTGCTACAGATGCTCGCTACGCGCCACCGTGAGGGGATGTTTCAGCTAAAGCCTCGTCCTGCGACGACCGCTGAATTAACTCTTTGTCATGACGCCTCGTATGTATCTTTCGTCGAGGGGGCCTGCGCGTTCCATCGCTATCAGTTCGATCCCGATACCTACGCGGTCCCGGGCTCGTTTGCAACCGCGCTGTTGGCTGTCGGCGGCGTGCTTACGGCGGTCGAGGCGGTGATGGGCGGTCAGGCCCACAATGCTTTTGCTCTTGTCCGCCCGCCGGGCCATCATGCGCTTGCGCGGCGGGCGATGGGGTTTTGCTTGTTCAACAACGTAGCCATTGCTGCCGCATACTTGCTCAAGCATCTCGGACTTAGACGGGTGATGATTCTCGATTGGGACTTACATCACGGCAACGGCACGCAAGACCTTTTTTACGAGTCGTCACAAGTTCTCTACGTTTCGATCCACGAGTTTCCGTTTTATCCGGGTACAGGTGCGGTCAACGAGATTGGCCGAGGCGAGGGCGAAGGCTTTACGGTTAACGCTCCGCTGCCCGCCGGATGTGCGGACGAAGATTATCTACGCGTTTTTGACGAGCTTATAATGCCGATCGCTTATAAATTCAGGCCCGAGTTCGTCTTGATTTCCGCTGGCTACGATTGTCACGCGCGGGATCCGCTGGGGTACATGCGCGTGACCGAACAGGGCTTTGTCGCGATGACTCGTCGGCTCAAACGTCTGGCGGAAGATACGTGCCAAGGTAGACTCGTCGCTGCGCTCGAGGGAGGTTATGACCTCAAGGCGTTGGCTGACTCGGTATGGGCTACGCTGGAGGAGCTTGGCCGTGATGGCGACGAGAAGATCGAGGCTGTCAAGGGTGGCAGACGAGCTGAAGAGGTGATAGAGAAAGCGGTTTTCAAATTGAATCGTTTTTGGCAGCTTTAGTCCGGTGGCCTCCTTGAGGAGTGATAAGCAAGGCAGGTGGTGGAAGACTAGCTCACACCGACAATTCGGGGCGTACAGATGTTAACCGGTGCTGGGCGAGGATGTAGGTTGGGCGACGGCGCCTTTGCGATTTCGCGTAAAGTCGGGGATTCGCAAAAGTTCGTGGATTGGGGGTAAAGCGATGATCGAGCCAGATCGGATTGGCCATGTGGTGCTGAAGGTGCGTGACCTCGCGCGCTCGAAAAAATTTTACAGCGAGGTCCTAGGACTTACAGTTATGGGCGAGGTGCCAGAGATGCGGATGGTCTTTTTTGCGAGCAGAGCACGCGACCATCACGAGTTGGCGATCATGGAAGTAGGCCGTGGAGCCGAAACGCCTGCGCCGAATTCGGTCGGGATGCTCCACGTCGCCTTTCGCCTGAGCAGCGAGCAAGACCTCAAGACCGCATACCATGAACTCAAGCAGCGGGGAATCCCCATTTTGGGTACGGTCAATCACGGGATCAGCAAAAGTATTTACTTTGCCGACCCCGACGGAAACCAGATCGAACTTTACTGTGACAATCCCAAAGAGACCTACGCCCACATGGCCAATCCTTACGCAGGCCGCACGCCTCTAGACTTAGGTTAAAGCCATCGGCTTTCGGCCTGGGCGGTCTTAGCGTAGGCGCATGACCGCACCGCGACCGTCAAATCACACGTCGATCAGAGCCATCCGGTCCGCGCTGTACCGCTCGCCTGCCACGCTGCCTTTCGGACACGCCTGGTCCAAGCGCGCTAACTCCTCAGCGGTCAAGCGAATTTCGCCGGCTTTAGCGTTTTCTTCGAGATACTTGACCCGCTTTGTTCCCGGAATTGCCACGATATCTTTGCCCTGTGCGAGTACCCAGGCCAGAGCTAACTGCGCAGGTGTGACTCCCTTTTCAGCTGCGATCTGCTCGATTCTCCGCACGAGCGCAAGATTTTTCGAAAAGTTATCGCCTTGAAAGCGCGGCTGGCCGCGGCGAAAATCGTCGGGCGAAAGGTCGTCGGGACTGTTGAGCCGTCCTGTAAGAAGGCCGCGCCCGAGCGGACTGTAGGCCACAAAGCCGATCTTGAGCTCGCGCAAAGTGGGGAAAATCGAGGTTTCCGGGTCGCGGGTGAAAAGCGAATACTCGCTTTGCAAAGCAGTGATTGGATGGACGGCGTGGGCTCGTCGGATCGTGGCAGGCGACGCCTCTGAGAGACCCAGATAGCGCACCTTGCCTTCGCGAACAAGGTCGGCCATTGCACCGACCGTTTCTTCGATCGGAACGGTCTTGTCCACGCGATGCTGGTAGTAAAGGTCGATGTAGTCCACGCCCAGGCGCTTGAGCGAGGCTTCGCATGCCTTGCGCACGTAGTCGGGGCGGCCGCTTACGCCGAGCATCCGTCCCTGCTCGTCGCGCACGAAGCCAAATTTGGTCGCGATTATGACCTGGTCTCGCTTGCCTTTGATCGCCTTGCCGAGCAAGAGCTCGTTGGTAAACGGACCGTACATGTCGGCGGTATCGAAAAACGTGATACCTAAGTCAATTGCGCGATGGATAGTTGCGATCGCCTCTGCCTCGTCACTCGGTCCGTAGAACTCCGACATCCCCATGCAACCCAGACCGATCGCCGAAACCTTGAGGCCTTGACTACCAAGCGCCCTTTGCTCAATCACGGCTCCTGCTACTCCCCAAATCTAGCCTAAGATGCGACTTGCTCCAGCTAGTAGCCTATCCCGTCTGGAAGTGGGCTTGCAACAAGCTTTCGAGCAAGCCTGGCAATAACTCCGCGCAGGTCGACATCATCTTGTCTTAGCTGCCATCTAATTTCGAACGCTGCCCGACTTCCCATGTCCGAGCTTGCGGTGCGCTCTAAAAGGTGGGCGCAAATCAGGGCGGCACGGCTGTAGAAGCGGATTAACTGAAGAGCAATAGCCGCCCTCGTACGCAAAGCATCGTGATGTTAGGTGCCTTTTTGGGTGCGAGCAAAATCTGTTTTGGTTTCGGTCAGCTCCTCGCTCTAGAGGGGTATGGAAGAATTAGCCGAAGTTGTTGGAATGATTGGCTTAAGCTACAATTGATTCGCCAACTATCGATGATTTCCCTACGAGGTGATGGCGACGAAAAATAAGCGGGCAAGCGGATAGGATGGATCGGCTCGCGCTAGTTGAGAATATTTCGCGACTTGCCACAAGCCCAGACCAGGACCTTCGGGCGACGCTGGACGCGTTGGTGACCACGATCGCCAACGGGATGGAGACGGAGGTCTGTTCGCTCTACCTGCTCGATGCGACGCGCCAGCGACTGGTGCTTAGGGCGACGGTGGGCTTGGACCGGTCGTCGGTAGGGGTTGTCTCGATGCCGCCGAGCGAGGGGCTGGTGGGGCTTGTTTTGGAGCGGATGCAGCCTGTGGCTGTGGCTGACGCGATGAGCCATCCACGCTACAAATACTTTCCAGAAACTGGGGAAGAGCGTTATCACTCGTTCTTGGGGGTACCAGTAATAGGCCCGCAGCGCAAGCCTATCGGCGTGTTGGTTGTGCAGACTCTACGGGCGCGCGATTTTCACGCCGACGAGATCCGGCTGTTGCGCACGGCTAGCAATCAGGTCGCGCAGATCCTTTCGCATTTCAATTTGCGCGAGGCGCTTATTACCAAGGAAAAGGAGCGCGACGAGTACCGTCGCCGGATGATCGAGGCCAACCTTCAGCTCAAACAGTTCGAGAAAGTCGGAGGAAAGGCTCGCCGCGTAACTGCGCCAAGGATCCGGCGTCCGCGTTTGGTAGGTTTGCCTGCGTCGCCCGGCTTCGGTCAAGGTCGGGCCCACATCATCGGCGCCACTCAAGATAACATCAGTCGCACGCAGCGTACCACGGCGATAAGCGCCGAGCTCGCCCGGTTTGAGCAGGCCGTCGAACGTTCGCGCGCCGAGCTCGAAAGCCTGAAGCGTCTGATGGCGCCGCTGATGGCGGAGGCTGAACTGAGGATTTTTGACAGCCATCGCCTGGTGCTCGAGGACGAGGAATTTCTGGCGAGTATCCAAAACGAAATCCGCGCGGGCTACGTAGCGGAAAGCGCCGTAATGCGGGTGATCGACAAGTTCACCAGCGAACTTAGTGCGATCGAAGACGGCTACCTGCGCGAGCGCGCCACCGACATGCGCGACCTCGGAGCTCGACTGATTCGCCACCTGCGCCAAGACGATACGCTGACCACGTTCGGCCGTCCCACGGTGCTTGTCGCCGAAGATCTGACTTTATCCGAGCTTGCATTGATACCCCACAAAAACATCGCCGGAATCGTGCTTCAGTCCGGTGGCGTTACTTCACACGCGACAATTCTGGCGCGCGCCTTCGAAATCCCAGCCGTTGTCGGTGTCGACCATCTGACCGAAGCCGTGGCGCAAGGCGATGAGCTCATCGTCGACGGCAATTCGGGGATCGTCTACTTAAAACCCAGCCCCGAGATCGAGCGCGAATACGCTCAGATTATCAAGCGCCACCAAACGTTGCGGCAGGAGTTGATGGCCGAGCAAAACTTGCCGTCCGTGACCAAGGACGGCCATCGTGTACATCTGCTGGCCAACGTCGCGCTCAAAAACGACATCGCGCTCGCCTTTCGTTACGGTGCCGAAGGCGTCGGGCTTTATCGCTCGGAGTTCACCTTCTTGACCTACGAGGATTTTCCTAGCGAAGAGGAGCAAGTAAAAATTTACAGCGAGATTTTGAAAGCCGCCGACAACAAACCCGTAACTATCCGCACGCTCGACCTCGGCGCCGACAAGTATCCCGCTTACCTGCGCGCCCCACGCGAAGAGAACCCGTTTTTGGGCTGGCGCTCGATTCGTATTTCGCTCGAGATGCCGGAGCTGTTCAAGGTTCAGCTGCGGGCCATAATGCGGGCGGCCACGAACGCACCGGTGCGAGTGCTATTTCCTATGATCTCGAGCCTTGAGGAGTTGCGGGGCGCAAAAGCGGTGCTGGCTGAAGCCGCCGAGTCGCTGGCGCGCGAGGGAATCGAGCATAACCCTGAGCTCGAAGTGGGAATAATGGTCGAGGTGCCCTCGGCCTTGTGGCTCGCCGATCGCTTGGTCAAAGAAGTCGACTTCTTCTCGATCGGAACCAACGACTTGATTCAGTTCATGCTGGCGGTAGACCGAAACAATCCAAAGGTCGCGTCCCTGTTCGAGCATTTTCATCCTGCTGTCTTGTCGGGCATCAGCGAGGTTATCAAGGTTGCACATAGTGCGGGCAGAAAAGTCACCTTGTGCGGCGAGATGGCTAGCGATCCTCTGGCAACGCTTCTGCTCATAGGGATGGGGTTTGATGCTCTCAGCATGAGCCCGATCTTCATCCCGGTGGTGCGCAAGCTAATCCGTCAGGCCAGTTATGAGACCTGCCGCAAGATAGCTCGCGAGGTCTTGCGCATGTCAACCGTCAAGGAGATTAAAGGCTACCTGGTCGAGCGCTACCGAGAGCTCGGCCTGATAGGTCTGGTCGAAGTTTACCGCTAGATTGGCTTCCTCAAAGCGCACCTTTGCCAGCCAGTGCGGTCTTAAGGTCGCAAACTTGCCGACTAAAAAGCTTGATAGTCGTGCCGCTCGACAGCCGAAATGTTGACTTAACAGAGCGGTTAAGGCTAACGGATATGTCTGCTTGTGAAAATCGTATAGAGTTAAGGGCATAGTAAAAGGGCCGAGGACGAACCTTAAGCCTTCGGTAGTTTTTGTGCGAGGTGGGAGATGAGTTTATGGAGCCTTCTTGTTGGTGCTTCGGGCGGCGTTTCTAGCCTGATCGCCACGGGTTTTCTTGTGTTAGGGCGTCACCGCTACGGAAAGGAATGGCCAAGGACTCTGCTTCCACTTGAACGCCCCGAAGGCACCAATGGCGTGCGTTCGGTCGAGGCTAGACCTTACCGCGTTATCCGGGTTTATTTCATCAAGCCTTCACGCTACGACGAGGAAGGCTACGTGCAACATTATCGGTGGGGCGTTCAGCCGAATAACACGCTTACCGTTTTGGCGGCTTTGAACGAGGAGTTCAATCGGCGGTATTCCGCTCAGCGCAACGTCTACCTGGAGACGATTATTTGGGACGAAGTCTGCGACGGCCCGATTTCGCCCGCCACTATCAAGGCGATTAAAAAGAGGGCGCGCGAAGACGGCGTCGAACTCCTGGTTGGTTTGGCGGGTGTGCAATCGAATCAATATCCGCGCGGGCGCGACATCGCGCTTCAGTTTGTGCGCGAGGGTGTACCGACGTTGATGGGCGGCTTTCATGTAAGCGGATATCCACAGTCGTGCGCTTTCCTAAACAGCTGCGGCGTGACGACCGTCAAGGGCGAAGCCGAGACTCTGTGGCCCGAAATAATAAACGACTACCTGGCAGGAAAGTTGCGCCTGCATTACTCGGTGACCGATGGAATCCGCGCCAAAACCGGCGGCGACGACATTATCGTACCTCTTATCGCTGACGCTCAGCTTCCCCAGATCGACAAACGCTATTTGACCCGCTTTTTTAACAAGCGCATGACGACCCTTGATACATCGCGCGGATGTCCGTTCACGTGTTCGTACTGCAGCGTCAAGAACGTGATGGGGCGCACGATGCGCGCGCGCGACCCACAAGCGGTGGTTCGGTGGGTGCAGGACGCGATCGAAAATCACGGAATCAACTCGCTCTTTCTGGTCGACGACAACTTCTTCCGCAACCCACGCTGGGAAGAAGTGCTGTGCGGGATGGCCAAGATTAGGCAGAAGCATCCTGACCTCAACTTTATGATGCAGGTTGACGTAGATGCGGGATGCTACGCTAATGTGGCGAAAAACGAGAAAGAGACGACCAAACATCAGCGTAGTCGGCGCTTCGTCGAGCTTGCCGCGCAAGCAGGTTGCTACCAGGCTTTCGTGGGTATCGAGTCATTAAACCCCGCCAACCTTGCCGCTGCCACAAAATTTCAAAACACCGACGACCGCCGCCAACTGCTGTCATTCGAGCAAGCCTACGCCCACGTGCTGGCAAAATACCGTCGCACCGTCGATAATTGGCACCGCGTGGGAGTCTCGGTTCACGCAGGCTACATCCTGGGATTTCCTTTCGACGGCCCCGACTGTGGCCGTGTTGCGGCAAAGACGCTTATCGAGCTCGGGTTCGATATCGTCTCGTTCTTCATCATGACGCCCCTTCCAGGTACCGAGGACCAAGTCCGTTACGCAAAAGAGGGACTGATTGCAGACTGGGACTTCAATAACCTGGATTCGCAACACGTGACTCTCAAGCACGAGCGGATGGACAAGGAGACATGGCTTAAGGCCTATCGTGAGGCCTTTACGACCTTTTACTCGGTCAGGCGACTTTTACATACGATTTTCACGGTCGCCAAAGGACGCGGACTTTCGGCCGAGGCACGGCGCTCGGTAGTTCGTCAGTTTGTTTATTACTTCTTTAGCTACCGCCAAGGTCGACATCCGATGGTCGGTGGAATCTGGCAGATCAAGCGCCGCGATATTAGGCGCGCGGCAATAAGCGACGAAGAGGCACGTGAGTACTATCTGGGCGGGCGTCGCTTTGACGCGGTCCTTTCGGGCAGTACCAGTGGGGAGTTTGCGGTCGCCCCGGCTTAGAACCCAAAAGGTTTTTCGCCTCAGCCCAGTAAAGAAAGTTCGCCTGGGCGCGCTAAGTCCCCTGTCGTACGCTATTGTTACGCGCTGGAGTGTCAGGATTTAAGTTAGCAATTCGCTCTCGGCGTGCTCGGCGAGCTGGGAAGCGGTTTTACGCCTGCAAAGCTGCGACGCGAATTCCCAAAAGAGGGCAAGTCGCATTTCCTAGCAACGCTCTGGCAATCTTCGGACGCTAATTGAAAGCTGAATACCAGCGGGGCTGCGTTTGCTCTGAGTGTGTGCGCTGAACGAAAAAGGGGTGTATTGGTTCCTGTTGCTGGGGTATGATTAATCGGTAGCAGAACGGCTCGGTCATGAGCTGACGTCGAGAAAGAATTGTTCGCTTGTTGTAGACTTACCGCTTGCCAGCTCTGGCGCTCGAGGCACAAGGTTATCGCCCGAGAGAAAGTTTTATAGGTCCGAGGTGCGAATAAAGGAAAGCGAAATTGACCAGCTTGCCCGCCATTTGGTCGAAGGATTGATCGACCGCGGGGTAATTAAACCCAAGGCAGACACGGATGCGTTGGTGGCCTGCGTAGTTGAGATGATGTCGGCTCATTTCGAGCAAGACGCTAGGCTCGAAGATGAAGCAGACAGACTTGCGAACCAAGAGGCCCGGCGAAATCCGGGCGTTGATGTCGCACGATTGAGAAACTTAATTAAACAGCGGCTTGCCGAGGAGAAAGACTTCCCGATCTGAGACTGGATGGCGACGAAGCTGAGCGATCAGAAAATACTTTATCTTGCTCGCGAGTCGCTTGTTCGCCTTCAGAACGAGCGTTTAGCCGAAGTTCCAAATTTTTCCCTCGCGCTACGCCATGCCCGCGAGCTCATCTCCGAATGGGCTGAACGCGGCGACGAGGTAGACGCAATCGTAAGGAGAAAGATAGCTTCGCTCAAGCGCCGCGTGGTCGAAGGCAGCACGGAGTGGGACGTACTTTACCGGCGTTATCGCGAGGAAGAGCTAGCCAAGAGAAAGGGCAAAAAGTAGACGCTAGTTGCCCCCATTCTTGTCTTTGCTTAGCCTATCACGTCTTAGTTCGATCTTACAATTTCTACTTAGGCTTTCAGGAGTTAATTAGCTCATTTCTGAGCAAGTGCGAGCTTCTCTCAAGTGATGCTCACCGCTCTGTTTGCTGCCGCAAAAAATTAGCACTCTTGTAGTGAGAGTGCTAGTTGACAACTCGAGTAATGGTGATTACGTTTGCGGCAGAGCGTTAGTCCCAACGCTTGAATCTTCCCAATGACGGAGGTGCGGGTCGAATTATGACTGGTTCTATTAGGCCGTTGGGTGACCGTATCCTAGTAAAGCGAATCGAAGAAGAGGAGAAGACCAAAGGCGGTATCATCATTCCAGATACCGCAAAAGAGAAACCGCAGGAGGGCCGTGTAATAGCGGTCGGCCGGGGAAAAATGACCGAGGACGGCAAAATTATTCCGCTTGACGTTAAGCCGGGCGACAGGGTGCTCTTCGGCAAGTACGCTGGCAGCGAAGTCAAAATCAATGGTGAAGAGCATCTAATCCTGCGCGAAGACGACGTTTTGGGTGTAATCGAAGGCTGAGGCCGACGCAGTCGAGAAAACCTGGGTTAACCTTGAGATTCCTAAACTTTCTCAACAACTGACCTTTTACAAGGGAGTGGAGTAAAGCTATGCCTGCAAAAGTAGTTCGTTTTTCGCAGGAGGCTCGGGAGAAGATTCTTAGAGGAGTAAACATTTTAGCCGATGCTGTGACCGTCACCCTTGGACCCAAAGGGCGAAACGTGGTGCTCGAAAAGAGCTTCGGCGCGCCGGTGGTAACCAAGGACGGCGTGACGGTCGCAAAAGAGATCGAGCTTGAGGACAAGTTCGAAAACATGGGCGCCCAGATGGTCAAGGAAGTGGCGTCCAAGACTTCTGACGTAGCCGGCGACGGCACGACCACGGCTACCATCCTTGCCCGGGCGATCTTCACCGAGGGGCTCAAGATGGTCGCTGCCGGGCACGACCCGATGTCGATTAAGCGTGGAATTGACAAAGCGGTCGAAGCGGTAGTCGAAGAGCTAAAGAAGCTGTCGAAGCCGACCAGAGACCGGCGCGAAATAGCGCAAGTAGGTACGATTTCTGCCAACAATGACTCAACGATCGGCGAGATCATCGCCGAGGCCATGGAAAAGGTAGGAAAAGAGGGCGTCATCACGGTTGAGGAAGCCAAAGGTCTTGAAACTACGCTCGAAGTCGTCGAGGGTATGCAGTTCGACCGCGGCTACCTCTCGCCCTATTTCGTCACCGATCCTGAACGGATGGAGGCCAAGCTCGAGGACGCCTTTATACTGATTCACGAGAAGAAGATCTCGGCGATGAAGGATCTTCTGCCGATTCTTGAGGCGGTTGCCAAGACCGGCAAGCCGTTGCTGCTGATCGCCGAGGACGTCGAGGGCGAGGCGCTTGCGACGCTGGTCGTCAACAAGATCCGCGGCACGTTGTCTTGCGTTGCGGTCAAAGCTCCTGGATTTGGAGATCGGCGCAAGGCGATGCTCGAAGATATAGCTATCCTGACCGGTGGTCGCGTGATCGCCGAGGAGTTGGGTATCAAGCTTGAGAACGTTACGCTTCAGGACCTCGGGCGCGCCAAGAGGGTCGTGGTTGACAAGGATAACACCACGATTATCGACGGTGCCGGTAAGAAGTCCGACATCGAGGCCCGTATCAAGCAGATCCGCGCGCAAATCGAGGAGACGACCTCTGACTACGATCGCGAAAAGCTTCAGGAGCGCTTGGCTAAGCTCGTCGGCGGTGTTGCAGTGATTCGCGTCGGAGCTGCAACCGAAGTCGAGATGAAAGAGAAAAAAGCGCGGGTCGAGGACGCGCTTCATGCCACGCGCGCTGCAGTTGAAGAGGGAATCGTCCCTGGCGGTGGCGTGGCGCTGATTCGGGCGGCCAGCGCGCTCGACAATCTGCAGGTCAGTGAAGACGAAAAGCCGGGCGTTAGCATCGTGCGCAAGGCGTTAGAGGAACCTGCGCGATGGATTGCGCAAAACGCCGGCTGGGAGGGCTCGCTCGTCGTCGATAAGGTGAAGAACAACAAGGGAGCCTTCGGTTTCAACGCCGCCACTGAGCAATTCGAGGACCTGGTCAAAGCCGGTATTATCGACCCGACCAAGGTCGTGCGATGCGCGCTACAAAACGCCGCTTCGGTGGCTGGATTGCTTCTGACCACGGAGTGCGTCGTGGCCGAGAAGCCCGAGGAGAAAGAGAAATCCCCAGGAATGCCTCCCGGAGGCATGTAATCGCGCAGTGACGGCGCCAGACCTTGGCGCGCCGTGAAAAGCTAAATTGCTAAAGCGACGGCCGGACAATCCGGCCGTCGCTTCTTGTCGATAACCCCATCTCTTCCAAGGCGCTTACTTGTCAGGTCCTTCTGCGCCCACCATCCACGTCTCAGTTCGGCACAGTTAGCGCACTCGCCGACGGTGTCGCTTAGGGGCACGACGCTCTGTGGCGTCTCGTTTTAAGACACCGCTTTTTCGCACAACCCTGGTGCTGCCGTTGGTTATAAATGCCAGGCTTCGATTCGCCTGGTTTGACTTGTCTAATTCCACCTTCCACTGGTGTAGCGATTTCGACTACATGTGTCCCATTACCATCAAGAGGCTTTTAACATGACACACTTTTGCTCCATGCGACCGCGTATTGCGCCTTCCAACATGGCGCGAGATTTGCTCACCAAAGCTAGGATGAAAGCAAATTACTGACGGATGGATCGTTCGAATTTCACTGGAGACTGTGGATTGCTATGGCGCTGAAAGCTTTGATCGCGGACGATTCTGCCTTCATGCGCGACATAATCCGGCATTACCTTGAATTTTTCGGATGTGAGGTGATAGCCGAAGCGGAAAACGCCCTTCAGGCCGTTCGGCTTTGTCGCGCTTTGCGCCCCGATTTGGTCACACTAGATGTAGTGATGCCGCAGGTCGACGGTATCGACGCGCTGGCTGCTTTTCGCGAAATCCGTAAGGACAATCCGAATCTGCCGATTATCGTAATCAGCGCGATGCCGTTCGATCATACGCGGCAAACCTTTCTCGCTGAAGGCGCGCTAGACTACATCGTCAAGCCCTTGACCCCGAACACTTTCAAACAGGTTTACCGCAAGCTAAAACAACTCTTTCCTGAACTGCACGATGTATAAGCAACGTGGCAATTGACGGTAAAGCGGGGAGCCGTGAAATGCTAGCTTACGGCCGACTCAGGGACGCCCTTAATAACGCACTCGTCGAAGCAGCGGGGTCCGCTACAGTAGCTCTCGAGCGCATCATCCGTGAGCCGGTTTCGGTCAAAACTCTCAACGTACACCTACTTGGAGTGGATAAAAAACCGAGTTTAGTTACCGCGCTCCCGGGTCGGCTGATGGCTATAAGCCAGAACCTTAAGACTTGCGAGGGCGACGTGGGCAAAGCTTCGCTCGCGTTGCCGCTGGACCACGTGTCCGCTCTGGCTGCTTTGAGCGTAGGATGGATGGGGCAGGTGTCCGCCACTCCGAATGGAGTTGACATAGACGTGCTCAAGGAAATATCGAACATCTTGCTCGGCCGTTTCGTTGAAAGCACTGGGCATGCAATTGACCAGAGATTCAACCCGAGTATCCCGACGATAGTTGAGGGCCCAGCGCGGCTCATTTCGGGCTACCTTATGCCGGTACCGACCGCACTACGTTTGGAAGCTCATCTCAGCGCTTCTGCCAAGGCGATCGAGCTATTGCTCCTTATCGCCCTAACGAAGACCCCCGCCTTGACACCCCTTGAGTGAAACTGCTGAGAGCCTCGAGCGAGCCGATCCTTGCTAGGGCGCCGCTAATCGCACGGCTCTGACCGTTGCTCCTGAGTCAGGCGAGCACACTACTAGCGCCACCGTGCCCTCGCCGGCGCCTGAATGAGCCGGGACCGGAGCGCCGCAATACGCAGCGCAGGTTGAGCCCTGAGAAAGCTCGCGAAAGACATGAACATGCCCCAGCGCGACATAATCATAACCGCTTGCGGCGATTTCAGCCGGTGTGATCGGTGAGGCTCGCAGGCCATCGTCTTCTTCCACGAACAGGCCGTGCGCAAGCGCGATATTCCACCACCCAGAGCGTGCCGGCGAAAGCCCCTGCAACGGTCTATAATCGGCGCTGTGTTCTCGCATTGCGCGGGCCCATATCCGTGTTTGTAGATCGGCAAACTCGAGCGTTTGCCCTTCCAGCGACAAAATTAGATGGAGGTTAGGCGGAAGCTTTCTTCGCTCCATCGCTGCCAGCACTGAGGTGTCGTCGTGCGGATCGTGATTCCCAGGAATAGCCACGACCCGCATACTCGCCCGCTCGATTTCTGCCAGTGCAAAATCTATAGCCTCCTCGCTGACCCGACTTGAATCGAAAAGATCGCCCGCGATAAGTAACAAGTCCGCCCGCTCGCAAATCGCAAGGTCGATAACGTTACTGAAAGCTCGACGAAGTTTCTGCCTGACTTCTGCGGGATCTTTGCCGGTCGTGAACGTATCGCTTTCAAGATGGACGTCGCCGGTGTGGATAATTCGCAAAGGACGCGCCGGACGCGATGACGCCCCTGTCTTTGCTTGGTAAACGGTTGGCTCAAAACTCACTGTAAGCTTATCTTCGCTTAAAATCAGAGAAAGGCCGTGGGGAAACACCCTTAAGGGCCACACTAGCCGAATCGATCGCGATCTACTATTACTAAGGGCGGCGGTGCGAAGTCCAGTCAGTCAAGCTAAACTGTTCTTAGCGCGGGCGTCACGAATACAGTTGTGCGAGCGTTTTACCGATTCCAAAGCTCCACGCAATTATAAGCACGCCGTATTCGTCTGTTTGGCTAAGGTGGTATAGAATTGCGGAGAACGCTTGTGTGGGAGCTGAGCTAATCGGGAGGCGGGGATGGCGTGTCTTGCGGTAGGTAGTTCGGAGCGCTCGGCGCTCGTTCGCTTCTTGGTTCGAATGGTTTCTCTCGAGGGCGCATGAGTTACCGCTCGGTCAGCCCCGCTAAGCCTCTTGCGCTTCGATCGGGAGATACAGTTGCGGTGGTGGCTCCTTGCGCCGTGGTGTGCCGGGAGAAGCTCAAGCGAGGCGTCAGTGTGCTTGAGGAACTGGGCTATCGCGTGGACGTTTCGCCCCACGCTCTGGACCGGGACGACATCTTCGCCGGCACCGACCAGGTGCGGGCGCTCGAACTGGAGCGTTATTTCGCTGATCCCAGAATCAAAGCCATCTTCGTTGCTCGTGGCGGCTACGGGTGCGGGCGTTTGCTTCCGCTGCTTAATTTTCAGTCGCTGTCTACCACGCCGAAGATTTTTTTGGGATTTTCAGATGTTACCTTTTTGCTCAACGCCTTGGTGGAGAAAGCCGGTCTTGTAGCTTTTCATGGTCCGATGGTGGCGATGGATTTAGCGCGCGGTGTAACGCCGCGTTCGCTTTCCCATCTGAAAGACGTCCTCGAGGGTCGTATCTTTCCTTTGCGTCTTGAGGCGCAAGAAACGCTTCGAGCCGGGGTAGCCGAAGGGCTGCTTATTGGCGGTTGTTTGTCGGTGTTAGTGGCCATGTTGGGCACGCCCTACGCGCCGAGCTTCGAGGGCAAGATTTTGCTGCTGGAGGACGTGGGCGAAAAGCCGTATCGGATAGACCGGATGTTGACGCAACTGCGCCAAAGCGGCGCGTTCGCGAACGTGGCTGGTGTGGTTTTTGGCGGTATGAGCGGCGTAGACAACGACGCGCAGGAAAAGCGGCTTATCCGACGCTTCATCCAGGAGCAGGTCTGCACGTTAGGGGTGCCGGTGATCGCGGGGCTGAACGTCGGCCACCGTACTGAGAATCTGACCGTTCCGCTCGGCGTTCGCGTAAGGCTCGACGCCGATAATTGCGAACTATGTGTCGTAGAACCCTGGGTTATGTGACGACATGCCTGGGCGAAATTGGAACAAAGTGGCGCATGCTTTTGAGGAGGCGATCGAAGCAGGCGTGATGCCGGGAGCGACCGTTCAGGTGCGCCTGGGTTCGGACGTTGTCTTCGAAGGGTGCTTCGGCTCGCGCTGCTTGCTTCCCGAGCGCCAACCGATGAGCATCGATACTATCTTCGACCTTTCCTCTTTGACTAAGCCGCTAGCTACGACGCTTGCGGTCATGCTGCTGGTTGCCGAGGGGAAGTTGAAACTCGATGACCGGGTAACGCGTTTTTTCCACAACTTCGGCGTGCACGGCAAAAACATGGTTACGTTTCGTCACCTTCTGGCCCACTGCTCCGGCCTTCCTGCTTGGCGGCCTTACTATAACGAAATTGCCGCCATGGAACATAAGGGCAAGGTTAACTTTATCGCAAGCCGCGGCGCTAAAGATTACGTCTATAGCCAGATCCATCGCGAGAGGCCCGACTATCCAACCGGCACAGCATCTGTTTACTCGGATTTGAACTTCATACTCTTGGGCGAGGTGGTGGAGAACGCCACCGCAAGAAGTCTTGACCGCTTTTGCCGCGAGAGGATTTATCGCAGTTTGGGTCTGCGCGAGATGGATTTCATCGACCTCGAGCTGATGCGCACTCGACGGCTCGAGCCGATGCGCGAAAGGTTCGCAGCCACAGAGCTCTGCCCGTTACGTAAGCGGATTTTGATCGGCGAGGTGCACGATCTCAATGCGTACGTGATGGGGGGCGTGGCAGGTCACGCCGGACTTTTCGCGCCGGTGCGCGACGTCGGCAAGCTCGCAGCGGAACTGGTCGCGTGCTACCATGGTCGGTCCAGTTTTTTGCCGGCCAAGGTCGTAGCGGAGTTTTGGCGCCGGCAGGACATAGTCAAGGGCTCGACCTGGGCTCTTGGATGGGACACGCCGTCTCCCGCTAATTCGAGCGCCGGCCGGTTCTTTCCGCCAACCTCGGTGGGTCATCTCGGATTTACCGGCACTTCCATATGGATCGAGCCGCGACGCGAAATCATCGTGGTTATTTTGACCAACCGCGTGCATCCCAGTTCGTCTAACGAGGCGATCAGAGCATTTCGCCCAATGATCCACGACCTAATAATGGAAGTCATCGATGGCGGTTAGCGTAGTCGATTTCGCCAAAGCCTCGCGCGAGCGTCTTCTCGCGGTGCCGGAGCGCCTAAGCCATATTCACCTTTTGGGAATCGGAGGAAGTGCGATGACCGCGGTGGCTGGAATGCTGGTAAGCCGCGGCTTTCGCGTTTCTGGTTCGGACGTCGAAATCTATGAGCCGGCAGCTTCGCTCCTCAGGCGGCTCAGGGTAGAGATTCACAAGGGGTTCGATGCGAAGAATCTCGACCCCAGGCCCGACCTCGTCGTAATCGGCAACGTGATCACCGCAGCCAATCCGGAGGCTGCCGCCGTGCTCGAGCGCGGGATTCCGTACCTTTCGATGCCGGAGGCGGTGCGACACTTTTTTCTAAAAGAGCGGCGCGTGCTGGCAGTTGTGGGAACCCATGGCAAGACTACGTCGAGCGCGATGCTGGCCCATGTTCTGTCCGCTTGCGGTCGCGACCCGGGGATGTTAATCGGCGGAGTCGCGCTCAACTTCGACTCGAATTGGTTGCTCGGTGGCGGTCCGGAGTTCGTAATCGAGGGGGACGAGTACGACACGGCCTTTTTCGACAAGCGTCCGAAGTTTTTGCATTACCATCCATGGGGAATAATTCTCACCGCCGTGGAGTTTGACCACGCCGATATCTATCGCGACCTTGAGCACGTGAAAGGCGCTTTTCGCGCGCTTGCGACGCAATTGAAACCCGACGGCCGAGTGGCGGTTTGCGCTGACCATCCCGACGCGCTGGCGGTGGTGGAACAGAGCCAGGCGCGCAAGCTCACGTTCGGGCTGAACCACGGCGAATTTCGGGCCGAGGGAATAACTGTGGGGGAACATGGCGCAAGCTTCTGGGTGAGTCGGTGCGGCGAGCGGATGGCGCCGCGATTTATGTTGCCGCTTTGGGGGCGCATGAACGTTGTCAACGCGTTGGGAGTTGTGGTGCTCGCTCGCGAGCTTGGTATTGCCGACGCCGACATAGCGTCGGCTATCGCCTCGTTCAAGGGCGTGGCCCGCCGCCAACAAGTCGTGGGCGAGGCTGGGGGTGTGGTGGTCGTGGACGATTTTGCGCACCATCCCACCGCCGTCAAGGCCACGCTTGCGGCTATTGTCGAGCGATTTCCTAAAAGGCGGCTTATCGTTGCTTTCGAGCCACGCTCAAACACGAGCCGTCGTCGCGTCTTCCAACAACAGTTCGCAAGCGCCTTTGACCTCGCCTCCCATGTGTTTTTGGCGCCGGTTTACTTCAAAGAGAACGATCCACTACCTGTCGAGCAGCGCTTGGACGTTCAGGTGCTAGCCGAGGAAATCAGCCAGCGCGGGCCTCGAGCCCGAGCGATGAAGTCCAACGACGAGCTCCTTGCGGCGATTGTGGAGCAGGCGCGAGAGGGCGATGTCGTGGTCTTCATGTCGAACGGCCCGTTCGATAACCTCAAGTACCGCTTCCTCGAAGCACTGAAGCTTCGGGCCGCGTAGGTGGGCGCATTTGCTCGCGGCTTACTTTTCGCGTTCTCAGTAACCGCGCGATAGATCGACCTGGTTGACAAGAGGACGGCCCGCGACGAAACGGCGCAAATTTTCCACGAAGAGCTCACAGGCGCGGTCCATGTAGCCGCTGAACGAGCCCGCGATATGGGGAGTGAGAATCGCTTGCTCGAAATCCCATAGCGGGCTTTGCGGGTCGAGAGGTTCGCGCTCGAAAACATCGAGACCCACGCCGGCGATGCGTTTTTGCATGAGCGCCTCGACAAGCGCTTGCTGGTCGATTAGTTCTCCGCGACCCACATTGACCAAGTACGCCTGCGGCTTCATCGCTGCCAGCTCGCGAGCGCCGATAAAATGGTAGGTGTCCTTCGTATGCGGAAGTGTGATAACCACGTAATCGCTTCGAGCCAAAAGTTCTTCGCGCTGGTCTGGACCGAAAATTTCGCGCGGAATCGATCCATCCGGATCGCCCGTCCCGGGAATAACCCAGCCTTCGTCTTGCAGCTTCTTGGGCTCTCGCTTGAGGGCAAGTACGCTCATGCCAAAAGCCTGAGCGATGCGCGCCACTTCCCGTCCCAGCGAGCCGTATCCGATGATTCCAATCGTTTTGCCCCGTAGCTCATGGACTCCAGCCATGAAAGGCTCTCGCTCGAGCCACTCGTGTCGCAGCTGAGCGCGTAGCGTCAGATGGAACCGGTGGTTGAAGGCCAAGATCGACGCGAACACGTGCTGCGCAATCACGACCGAATGGATGCCGCTTGTATGGGTTATGACGATCCGGCTAAGGTCAGCCGGCTGTTTGAGCACATGGTCTGCCCCAGCAGTCAGCAATTGAAGCCATCTGACTCGAGCTACCGGTGCGAGTATTGAGGAAGGCACATGAAAAGTCATCAAAACATCGCAACCGCTTCCCACCAGCGCCTCTATATCTTCGCGGGAACGACACTGACGGTCTATGAGTTCAGCCCCGGGTGCGGCACCAGCAATAGCGGCTCGTTGCTCGGGAGCTAGCGCAACGGACGACACAATTTTCATCGCCTAATCGTTCCACTTCCTTGCATTCGCCCTCGCAAAGAGCGATAGCTTTAAGCTTGCTCGCCGCACAAGCTCGTCGGCTTGCCCGCGCGGCGGGCTACTCATATACTTTATTGCCAGAGGCCTCAGTGGCAAGCGCGGTCGCATACGTAGCGCCTGCTCGCGATTGTGTCTTTGCGCTCCACACTGCGCTCAACGCATGATTCCTGCCATTTCCGTGGCTTTTGCCGACTTTCGCAGAGAAGCTCCTGGGTTTGAGCGTGCAGGATTGGCTTTGTGGAGCACGTGTCCGACCTCCTCTTGAGGAGGTCAAGATGTGGTGAGGCTTCGGCGAGCGGCGCGCTGACTTTCTGGCACGCAGTCTCGTAAGAAAAGTTCGAAATTCAAAGCAGTATAGGGTTAGCGGGAGTTGCAAAGGAGTCTCAAAGAAGCGGTCAGCGAGCTCAAGGCACGGCTCGAGCAAGATGGTGAGCTACGGCGTTTTTCCGTCGTTGGGCTAAAAGGGGCAGCTGGCGCTTTGTTTTTGTGCCAGGCAAATCGCGAGCTCGACTGCCCTATTGTGGCTATTACCGCAAGCGCGCGCGACGCCGAGAATCTGGCGAGCGAGGTAGCGCTTTTTGCTGGCGGGGCGCATCGCGCACATTCACCTGTGCGCTCGGCCTTTGTCTTCCCATCTTGGGAGACGGCGCCATTTGCGCGAGTGTCTCCTTCGTTAGATGTGCAGGCTCGACAGTTCGACGCCCTTTATGCGCTACTTCGCGTCGATCGTCCGCTGGTTATCGCGCCAGTCGAAGCCCTAATGACCCGGGTCCTACCGCGCAAAGTGTTTCTCGACTCTTGCTTTACCATAGACGTGTCGGACCGCGTCGATTTGCAGTGTTTGGTCGAAGCTCTGGCCGAGGCGGGCTATCAGCGTGTCCCACAGGTTGAGGAGCTCGGCGACTTCAGCGTGCGCGGTGGTATCGTCGACGTTTTCTCGCCCGCGCATAGCTTGCCTTTTCGACTTGAACTCGACGGCGAAACCGTCGTCTCGCTTCGTTATTTCGAGCCTCAAACTCAGCGTTCCCAGCAGCCGGTCGAGCAGGTTAGGGTGATACGGGCGCGCTACGTTGCGCCCAATCAGCTCGCCGACCCCAAGCTTAAGGATCGCGTGGCCGGGCGCGCCTCGGATATCGGACTTTTGCGCAAAGACTTTCTGGATATTTCCGAGTCGCTCGACCACGGTCTTCTGTTTCCCGGAGTGGAGCTACTGTTGCCCTACTTTTATCCACAAGGACTCGAGACGTTCTTTAGTTACTTGCCCGACAAGGCCTTGCTCTGCATATACGAGCCAGGGCGCGTGCTTGCGGAGGCCGAGAGATTCTCTGAGAAAGTGGTTAGCGAGGCTCGGTCATGCGAGCAGCGGCACGCTTTTTACCCAGAGCCAGAAAGTCTTTATCTCTCCGCTGACGAATTTCGAGCGCTTTGCGAGAACCGGCGCGCAGTCGAGGTGAATCCACTCGTAACGGTCAGTAAACCACGGGATGGCTATTCGCTACCGATCGAGGTGGCCTGCAAGCCGAGCCTTAAACTTACCGATCTGACCGACGGGGGCCGTCGGGTACCGTCGTTCGAGCCGCTGGTAGCCGAGCTTCAGGAGGTTCAGCGCAAGCAGGCGCGGGCTTTGCTGGTGGTCGATGGGGAAGCCGAGCTTACGCGTCTTTGCCGCCATCTGCAAGCCTACGACATCACCCTGAACACCAAGCTCAGCTCATTCGACCAGCTTTTTGAGCAGCCCGACTATCGACCTGCTGTCTTGCAGGGGGGGATCGCTCGGGGATGCGCCTTAGAGCTTGACGGGCTTTATATCTACGGTGAGGAAGATCTTTTCGGCGAGCCTCGTGTGCGACGGCGTAGCCGCCCGTCCAGCAAGGGCTTTCTGACGAGTCTTACCGAGCTTACTCCGGGCACCTACGTCGTGCATATTGACCATGGAATCGGTCTTTATCAGGGGCTGACTCACTTGCGCGTGGGTGGCGTGGAGGGCGATTTTCTCAATATCCGGTACGCCGACAACGATACTTTGTACGTTCCCGTCGAGCGGATTAATCTGGTCCAGCGATATGTCGGCGGCGAAGGCGCAGAGCCAAAGCTCGACAAATTGGGCAGTGGTTCGTGGGAGAAGGTTAAGCGGCGCACCAAGGAATCGTTGCTGGCGATGGCGGCCGAGCTTTTGGAAGTCCACGCCGCTCGCCAGATCGAGCAGGGTCATGCCTTCACGCCTCCTTCGGGGCCGGAATACGAAGAGTTCGTAAGCCGCTTTGAATTCGAAGAAACACCCGACCAGCAGGCCGCGATCGACGATGTAATCAGAGATATGACTTCGCCGAAACCGATGGATCGTCTGATATGTGGCGATGCAGGTTTCGGTAAGACCGAAGTGGCGCTGCGCGCGGCGTTCATCGCCGCGATGGATGGTTGGCAGGTGGCGGTGTTGGCGCCTACCACGGTTTTGGTTGAACAACACTTCAATACGTTTACCAAGCGGTTCGAAGGGTTCCCGGTGCGAATCGGGATGCTTTCGCGCTTTGTCAGTCGCAAGCAAGCCAGGGAGGTTCTGGAAGAGCTGAAAAGTGGGCGTCTCGACATCGTGATCGGAACCCATCGCTTGCTCCAAAACGACGTTCATTTCAAGCGCCTTGGCCTGCTTATCGTTGATGAAGAGCAGCGCTTTGGCGTGCGTCATAAGGAGAAAATCAAGAAGCTGCGCAAGGTGGTAGACGTACTGACGCTTGCCGCTACGCCGATACCTAGGACGCTGCAGATGGCGATGCTGGGGATTCGTGACCTATCTGCGATCCAGACGCCGCCTGTCGACCGTCAGGCGGTGCGCACTTTCGTCGCCCATTTTGACGACGGATTGATACGTGAGGTCGTTTTGCGCGAGCTAAATCGTGGCGGTCAGGTCTTCTTCGTTCACAACCGAGTCGAGAACATCGATCATATGGCGCGCTACTTGGAGGGTCTGATTCCAGAAGCAAAGATTGCAGTCGCGCACGGCCAGATGCACGAGCGCGAGCTCGAGAAGGTGATGAGCGATTTCGTGCAGGGCAAAGTCAATTTGCTCGTATGTTCAGCCATCATAGAATCTGGCCTAGACATTCCCAACGCCAATACGATCATCATCAACCGCGCCGACCATTTTGGGCTTGCTCAGCTCTACCAGCTTCGCGGCCGCGTCGGGCGTTCGCGCACCAAGGCATACGCTTATTTGCTGATCCCTGGGGAACACCTCATCACGCGCGACGCCAGGCGCAGAATCGAGCTTTTCTGCGAACTTGAGGAGCTCGGCAGCGGTTTTAAGGTTGCCCTTTACGACCTAGAGCTGCGCGGAGCTGGCAATCTTCTGGGGCGCGAACAGTCGGGCAACATCGCCGCGGTCGGTTTCGAACTGTACATGGAGATGCTCGAGCAGGCAATAAACGAGTTGCGCGGCAAGCCGACGCGGATCGAGGTCGAGCCCGAGCTTCAGCTGGGAATTCCAGCGTATATTCCCGAGGCGTTTATCGCTGACGAGCGCGAAAGGTTGGTCATTTATCGGCGGCTTGCTCGCGTCGAGTCCGCCGAAGAGCTCGACGAATTGCGAGCTGAGCTGCGCGACCGATTCGGCCCGTTGCCGGCTCTGGTAGAAAATCTGCTTCGAATTATGAACCTGCGGCGGAGGATGCGGACGCTGATGATTACAAGCGCTCAAATGCGCAAAAGCTCGCTCGAGCTACGCTTCCATCCGCAAGCACCGCTCGACGGTACGCGCCTGGTTGCGCTGGTAGATGCCAACCGCCACAAGTTGCGTCTGTCTAGTGACCTTAAGCTTTTGGCTCAAATGTCCGCGGCCGGCTACGAGCAGACTTTCGAAGAAATTGAGGCTTTAATTGATGCACTCGAGCAGTGCCAGACCGAAGGCCCCGAACCGAGGACGGCACTCAACGGTCAGCAAGGCTATGTCAATTAAGTTTTGGACGCGGGTTCTTGCAGCGACAATGGGCAGACAACTGGCGATCGCGCGAATTAGTCGCGAATCGTTGCGCAAACGAAACGCTCGGCTCCTTTACCCGGAAACCGGTGTGTGTGGTAAGCGGGCCGACAGACGTGGTTTGGTTCCGTGGCCGTCACCGATTTGTCGTGCTTTGGCGCTGATGCTGAGCTTGGTGGTCTTCGGCTTGGTTGTTTCCGCGAGGGTGGACGCCCAGGAGACTTTAGACCAGGTCGTTGCCAGCGTCGATGGGGAGCCGATTACGGTCGAAGACGTCCGCGAATACGCGCGCATCCGAGGCGTAACGTTGCCAGCCGACGAGCCACGGAACTCCCCAGCCTTTAAAGAAGCGTTGCAAGGCGCGATCGATGAGAAGCTGTTCGACGAGGAAGTAAAAAGTATCAAGGGAGAAGTCGACGACGCGATGGTGGACCGCTACATCCAGAGCATCAATGCGCAAAACCACGTGTCCGACCAGGAGTTCAGAGAGGCTTTGCGCCAACGAAACATCAGTTACGAGGACTTCCGCAAAAGAGCGCGCGAACAGGTCGAGCGCATGGTGTTGATTCAGCGGGAAGTGCGCGAGAAAGTAAAAATCCCCGACGCTGAGATCGAGGCCTACTACAAAAGCCATCCAGAAGAATTTACCGTCAAGGAAGAGCGTTACCAAATTGCTCAGATTTTGATCGCAGTTGAGCCCGACGCCTCGCAAAAAGAGATCTCACAAGCTCGGGCAAAGGCTCAGGCGATTCGCGCGCGAATTCTCGAGGGAGAAAACTTTGCCGCCTTGGCCCAGCGCTACTCCGACGATCCTTCCAAAAGCAACGGCGGCGAACTCGGATGGTTCAAACCTGACGAGCTTTTAGATGAAATCAGAGAAGTGGTTAGCAAGCTCAACGTAGGAGACATCTCGCCCGTCGTGCAAACCTCGCACGGCTTTCACATCCTCAAAGTGGAGGACCATGAAAAACCTGGGTTGCAACCGCTGAGCAAGGTGAGAGATCAGATCGAGGCCAAGCTGATGCAGACCCGCTTGGAAAAAGAGTTTCGTCGTTGGGTCCGCGAGGATCTGGCAAAAAGACACGTTGTGGAGTACGCGCCCTGAGGCGCTCGAGTAGCTGGCTATGTCGAGACAGTTTTCCGGATGCCCGGGCGCCGAAGTTCGACCGCTCGCCGTTACCATGGGCGATCCTGCGGGGATCGGGCCCGAGGTAATTGTCCGAGCCGTTCGTGAGCTAACTCTCGATGGCGAGGAAATTCCGCTGATCGTGGTCGGGCATGAGGCGACGATGAAGGCGGCGGCTGCGGAAGTCGAGGGCGCGCCCTTGCCCTACGCATGGCAAAGGGGAAGGCCACTTGTCCCATTGCGCGAAGGGCTTGCGGTGTTCGACGTATGCGGGCTTACAGCCAAAGCGCGTTTTGTGCCCGGGCATCCCAGCATTGAGGGAGCGGAAGCTGCTTACAAGTGCATCGTTGAAGCCACCCGAATGGTGATGGCAAATGAGGCTTCTGCTTTGGTGACCGCGCCGGTCAGCAAACAGTGGATAAGTAGCGCCGGCCGTCACTTTGTGGGGCATTCCGAGCTTTTAGCTGAGCTTTCGGGAACGAGTATCTGGCGAATGATGTTTGCCGGAGACCTTTTGAGGGTCGCGCTAGTCACCGTTCATATCGGTCTTGCGCAGGTGCCGGCTGCGCTGAGCGCCGAGAAAGTATACGACACGATACGACTTTGTGCCGATCATCTGCGCGTATATTTCGGAATAGAAAACCCCCGCATCGTGGTGCTGGGACTCAATCCCCACGCGGGCGAAAACGGCCTTTTCGGCGATGAGGAGCAACGCATTATAAGCCCAGCGATCGAGCGGGCGCGATCAACTGGTCTCGACGTTCTGGGCCCCGTCGCTGCGGACAGCGCGTTTGCTCGTCCCCAAGGAAGATTCGAGTTCGACGCCGCCGTGGCGATGTACCATGACCAGGGATTGCTGCCGGTAAAAACGCTTGAATTCGACCGCGCGGTGAACGTGACCCTCGGTCTTCCCTTTGTGCGCACCTCGCCGGATCACGGCACCGCTTTCGATATCGCAGGCAAGGGAAAGGCCAATTCGTCCAGCATGAAGGCGGCAATCAAATATGCCTGGAGCGCCGTTTCGAAAAAGCGGAGAAGCGATAGCGCCGCCAGAGATTTAAATTCTGCCAGATTCAATGCGCGTTCGTGACGAGATGGCGTTGCTCGAGCCAGAGCGGACAGGACGAAGCGTTCTTGCGCTTTGGGAGTTGATTTTACCGTTCCACTGTCGGTCAGGGACATGGCAGGCAAAATTGTATTAAGGGGCGCGCGACAGCACAACCTTAAGAACATCGACCTAGAAATCCCTCGCGACAAGCTGGTAGTGATCACCGGCCTGTCGGGCTCCGGCAAGTCTTCGCTTGCCTTCGATACGATCTACGCCGAAGGGCAGCGCCGCTACGTCGAGTCGCTGTCGGCCTACGCTAGGCAGTTCCTTGAACAGATGGAGAAACCGGATGTCGACTCGATCGAGGGGCTTTCACCCGCAATCTCGATCGAACAAAAAAGCGCCTCCAGCAATCCTCGCTCCACGGTGGGGACCGTCACCGAAATATATGACTATTTGCGCCTGCTTTTTGCGCGCGTGGGTCGTCCGTACTGCTACAATTGCGGGCGCGAAATTTCGACTCAGACAGTCCCCCAGATCGTAGACCGAATCATGACCTGGCCTGAAGGGACGCGCCTTCAGGTGCTTGCGCCGATCGTGCGTGGCCGCAAGGGCGAGTACCGAAAAGAACTGAACGAACTGCGGCGCCTGGGCTTCGTGCGCGCCAAGATTGATGGGGAGATGCGCGACCTTCAGGAAGATATCGCCCTGAACAAAAACCGCCACCACACAATCGAGGTTGTCGTAGACCGGTTGACTATTCACAAAGGCATCGAAAAGCGCCTGGCCGACTCGCTCGAGACCGCTTTCAAACACGGAGGCGACCTGCTCAAAGTGGAGCGCCTGACCGAAGAAGGGACCGAGGAGATCTACTTCAGCCAGCGCTTCGCTTGCGTCGAGTGTGGGACGTCGTATCCTGAGATCACGCCCCGCTTGTTTTCCTTCAACAGCCCCCATGGCGCGTGCCCCAACTGCTCCGGTCTCGGCTCGATCACTTATTTTGACCCAGATTTGGTGATAAAGGACCAAGAGCTAAGTCTGGCCCAAGGGGCGATCGCTCCGTGGGCGGGGCGCAATATGCGCCTTGTGCTGGAGGCATTGGCGGAGCATTACGGATTCGATCTAAACCAGAGCTGGAAAAGTTTGCCCGCTCGGGTCCGCAAGGCGATTCTGTACGGTTCGGGCGACGAAGAAATCGAGTTTTATCGCGGCCGCGGACAAGACCGGCAATCCTACCGCCGTCCGTTCGAGGGCGTGCTCGAATGGCTCGATCGTCGCTACAAAGAAAGCGCCTGGGGCGCGGAGCGGCAGGCGCTGGAATCGTACATGAGCAAACGTCCGTGTCCGGTTTGCAACGGAAGTCGTCTTAAAAAGGAAAGCCTTTTCGTGCGATTTAACGGTAAGTCGATTCATGACGTCGTCAGGATGACGATCGGTGAAGCGCTTGAGTTTTTTGCCAATCCTGAGCTAAGCCCCCAGGAAGCGGAGATCGCGCGGCTGATACTTAAGGAAATTCGCGAACGGTTGAAGTTTTTGGTAGAAGTGGGTCTTGATTACCTGACCCTCGACCGCTCGGCTGACACGTTGGCCGGGGGTGAGAGTCAGCGGATTCGTCTTGCAACTCAGATCGGTTCGAGCCTGGTGGGCGTGCTTTACGTGCTCGACGAACCATCCATCGGTCTTCATCCGCGCGATAATTCGCGCTTGCTCGACACGCTCAAGCGTTTGCGCGACCTGGGAAATACCGTTTTGGTGGTCGAGCATGACCGAGAGATGATGTTACAGGCCGACCATATCGTCGATATGGGGCCGGGCGCGGGCGCCCAGGGCGGCTACGTGGTGGCGCAAGGCACGCCGAACGAGGTGATGCGCAATAGCGCGTCGCTTACGGGTCAGTATCTTAGCGGAGCGCTCGAAATTCCTATACCGTCGCGCCGCCGTCAGCCCGATGGCCGATGGTTGACGGTCCACGGAGCGCGCGAGAACAATCTTCGCAACATCAGCGTGAGCTTTCCCATAGGCGTGCTTACGTGCGTCACAGGCGTGTCGGGCTCGGGCAAGTCAACCCTGGTTCTGGATACACTTTACAATGCGTTGGCTCAAAAGCTTCACGGGGCGCGCACCCGCCCTGGCGCCTTCGAAAGGATAGAAGGCGTGGAGCACCTAGACAAGGTAATCAATATCGACCAGTCGCCGATTGGCCGCACGCCTCGCTCCAATCCCGCAACTTACACCGGGCTTTTTACGCCTATAAGGGAACTGTTTGCACGCCTGCCCGAGGCCAGGATGAGAGGGTTCGGTCCAGGACGCTTCTCGTTCAACGTCAAGGGCGGTCGGTGCGAGGCTTGCGAGGGCGACGGCGTGATACGAATAGAGATGCACTTTTTGCCCGACGTCTACGTTACGTGTGAGGTATGCGGCGGCAGGCGCTACAACCGCGACACATTGGAGGTCCGCTACAAAGGAAAGAATATAGCCGACATTCTCGATCTGAGTGTGGCCGAAGCGCTCGAGCTTCTTGGCACAGTTCCACAGGTGAGGCAGCGCCTCGAGCTGCTATGCGAGGTGGGACTGGACTATATCCGCTTGGGGCAGCCGGCGACGACGCTGTCAGGTGGAGAAGCGCAGCGTATCAAGCTTGCGCGCGAGCTGTCGCGCCGCGCTACCGGTCGCACCCTATACATCCTGGACGAGCCGACAACCGGACTCCACTTCGAGGATATCAAAAAGCTACTTTCCGTGCTCGGACGCCTGGTAGACGCGGGCAACACGGTAATCATCATCGAGCACAATCTCGACGTGATAAAAACTGCGGACTACATCGTCGATCTTGGCCCCGAAGGTGGTGCCGACGGCGGCACGGTAGTCGCCACCGGCACGCCCGAACAGATCGCGTCGGTGCCGAATTCCTACACCGGACAATATTTGCGACAGGTGCTGAACCAAAGGGCCGCTGCTTAGAGGCGTTTTCCAAGCAGCGGCGGCCGTTTGGTCCGAATTTTAGCCGGATAACGATTGAAACGACTTTGGGCTGTCGACGTGAAGCTCTTTTCCTTGCGGCAGGGCACCATTTTCGCTTGGCTTTGAAGTGTTTCTGCCAGCTTTCTTTCAACCGATTTTGCGCTGTAGGTCAGGCAACCCTCGCTCGAACACCCGCAGCGCTTCTTGAGCGCGCGCGTTGAGAGAATTTGGAATTCAGCTCGCTTTGTCTTGACCTTCCTGTTTTATGGATTCGCCTGCTGCTAAAGACTTGTCGGGGTACAACAGCATTCCGTCGACGACGCAAAGAAAGGACGTTGGCTGATGTACCACGGCTTTACCGTCGGGAAGGATGTGGAACACGCTGTGTCCCATGGTGACGAGCCGGTCGGCGATGAGCCGACGATGACATCGCCACCATAAGCCCTCCGAGCACATCGCCGCAACCGTTTGACTGGCGACTAGAGAGAGAAGATCGCTTAGACCTTGCGCGAACTGCTCGCTTGCCATGTAGGCAGCGTATGCGCGAAAACCAGCCGTGCGCCATCCAGCGTATACTCTAGACTCCCCCGTCAGTGAACGTCGGCCGCCAAGCGCGGGAATCCAGCAATAAGATATTCCCACTTCTTTGAAGCTCTGTTCGAGCGCCTTGCGGTTAAATTGCGGCCATCGAGTAGAGCTCGGAAAACGCCTTACGTCTGCGACCACGGTGATACCGTGAGATTTCAGAATCTCGCATAGATGCCCGATTGGATGGTTGGAGTGACCGACGGTGAAGACGACTTTGTCGCGCTCTGGTTCAATGTCCGCCATTGGCCGGCGCCGCGCTGCTGACGTCGAGAGCGGCTTCTTTTTGGTTTGCAACTGCAACTAAAATGTAGGCGTCTGGATGGAGATACTTTCGAGCGACGTTCTGAACGTCCTCGACCGTAACCGCGTCGATCAACTTCGGATACTTATCCACGTAATCGAGTCCGAGACCGTAAATTTCTACCTGCAACAAGAAGCTCGCGATCGAGCTTTGGCGGTCAATCTTAAGCGGGAAACTGCCGATAAGAAATCGTTTGGCCCCTTCGAGCTCTTTTTGCGAGACCGGACGCGTCTGCATGTTTCGCAACTCCTCGAGCACCATCCTTACGGCCTGGTTGGCGCTGGAGTTTTTTGTCTGCAGCACCACCTGGAAGGAACCCGGAAACTTGCCCGGAGTGAAGAAACTAGCCACCGAATAGGCGAGTCCGGCCTTGCTGCGTACTTGCTTTACCAGGCGCGAGGCGAAACCGCCACCGCCGAGGATGTAGTTCATTACCTGAAGCTTGTAGAAGTCGGGGTTGCTGCGTGCGATCCCTTCAAAGCCAAGTTCGATGTTTGCCTGGGTTACATTGCGGTCGATCTTGGTTACGTGAGCCCCGGCGGGTACTTTCGGCGGCGGGGGCGGCGGCTGGGGCGCAACTTGACCTTGCAACTTCGCCAAGGCTTTATCGAACTCGCCCTTGATTTGTTCAGCGTCAACGTCGCCGACCACCGCGATCACGGCAGATCCGGTATGGTAATACGTGTGGTAGAACTCGCGCACGTCTTGGGGCGTAAGACGTTCGACCGAATCCAAGTCGCCCTCGGGCAGATGGCCGTACGGTTGATGATCGAAAAGTAGCTCGGTAAAGACCCTCTTAGCTACGTAACCTGGCTCTTCGTCGGCTGAACGCAGGGCCGCGATCTGTTCGGTCTTCTTGCGCAAGATGTCCTCGTCGCGCAGTCCTGGATCGGTAAGCACGGAAGTTAGCAGCGCAAGCGTCTGCGGAAAGAATTTTTTGAGCGACACGCAGGAGGCAGTTGCGTAGTCGCGGTCGGCGCTCACCGTAAGCGAGCTTCCCATGAAGTCTATCTTTTTGTTTAGCTCGCTTGCAGAAAGTTCGCGCGTCCCTTCGGCTAGACTTGCGGCCGTCAGGCTTGCTAGGCCGGCCTTGCCCTCGGGGTCGCGCCGGGAACCTGCATCGAACGCGATCGACACGGTAACCATCGGAAGCTGATGTTGCTCTGAGACGAGCAGCACCGCCCCGTTGTTCAAGACGTAACGCTTTATCTCGAGCGCGCAAAGTCTGGTAGGGATGAGGAAAAGGAGAGCGAGAGCGATTAAGAGAGGCGCTAAATTTGGTTTCGTTTTGGCCACGTTCGTCCTTCTCTGGTAGACGGTTGTTAACGCACAGTCGAGCCAGCTGGCCCTGCGGCCGGATGGGGTAGCACTCCCGTGGGTATCAAGATTGCGAGCGTTCGCTGGGGACGGTTAAGATATTTCCCCACTACGCGGCTTACGTCCTGGGGCGTTACTCGGTCTATACCGACCAGGTATTGGTCCAACATTCGATAGTCGCCGAGCATCTCGTATTGGCCGAGCAACATCGCTTCGCGGAATATCGAATCCTGCCCATAAACGAAACTAGCCTGAACGAGGTTTTTGGCTTTCTGCAGTTCGTCGTCGGATGGCGCTTTGTCGCGCAGTGTGGCGATCTCGTCGTCTATCACGCCGATTACGTCGTCGACTTTTACGTTTGGTCGAATCTGCGCCGTTATCCAAAAGAGGTTCGGGTCGACCGACAGGCGGTCGTACTCGGTATCTACGCTTACGACCATCCGCTTTTCCACCACCAGCTTCCTGTAAAGGCGCGAGCTTTTGCCGTCGGCCAAAAGCTCAGCGACAATCTCGAGCGCAAAACTGTCGGGATCGCGATAATTAGGAACGTGAAAGGCCTCGGCGATCGCGGCCAGTTCTGCTGGCCGCCGAAGCTCGACTCGTCTTTCGCCTTTTTGCGGCGGTTCAACCTCGGTCACAGGTGGAGGCTTTGCGCCGTTTTTTATCTGCGAGAAGTTCTCACTTATCTGTCGCATCACTTTATCGGCGTCGAAATCGCCCACAGCCACAATTATTGCGTTTTGCGGCGAGTAATAGACCTCGTGATACTTGAGCGCATCCTCGAGCGTCAGATGCTCAAGGTCGTTCATCCAACCGATCACGGGCCAATGGTAGGGATGTTGGATAAAGGCTTGCGATTGCGCGATTTCATACAGCGAGTCCTGTGGATTATCCTCGGTGCGAAGCCTTCGTTCTTCCATCACTACCGCTTTTTCGGAATCGAACCCTTGGGGAGCGAAGTTCGCCATGCGGTCGGCCTCGAGCCGTATCGGAACCTCGAGGTGATCCTTGTTAATCACCTCGAAATAGGCAGTGTAATTCTCGGTGGTAAAGGCGTTGTCGGTCCCGCCGTTCTCTTGAATTATGTTTGAGAATTCTTCAGGACCGAGCGTTTTGGTGCCGCGGAACATAAGATGCTCGACCAGGTGCGAGATGCCCGTGGCACCGAACTTTTCGTTACGCGATCCAACCTTGTAAAATACCATGAATGTGGCAACCGGAGCCTTGTGATTTTCGAGGACCAAGACCCGAAGTCCGTTGGGCAGCGTCGTGGCCCGCACCGCGTCGGTAAGAGCGCAAGATGCTCTGCCTGCGATGGCCAAGACCGCGCAACAAGCGACCAAAACACTGACGCGGTTTATAACTCGAACCCTTATGGATGACGTTTTCATGCTGATTACTCAGTTAAGTCTGCCGCATCAAGGGCAGTCAAGTCGTCAACTCGTGTTTGTCGAGCACGGAGCAATTTTTTAAGCAATTTTTTAGTTGTGTCTTCGCTTTTACAGCGTGGCGATGCGGGAGGGATATTGTGGTGACGAACCAACGACAGCAAACCTTCGGCCTGCACGATTTCAGGGGCGTGCTGAACAAGTTCGTCAAGATGCTTTTCGGACGCGACTTTCGCGTAGACTCGTTCTCCGACACCAGACCACTTGCAGTGTTCAGCTTTCCGCTTCGCGACAGCCTACGCATTTTTCTGCCGGAACGGTTGGAAGGATGGTCCGAAAAGGCCGAAGTGTTCAGGTACTATAAGGTCCTAGTCGCCCAGCTCGCTGCACGCCACGAGTTCGGAACCTTTGCTTTGAACTTGGGCGAGTTACCAGGCTTCGAGGGCCGTGCCGAGCAAGGAAGGAAAGCGCTCGAGGGGTTCGTGGCGGCTTTCGAAGATCGCCAGCTCGCTGGCGCTCTTCTGCGTCTGTGCGAAGCTGCGCGAATCGACGCTGCGCTTGCTCGCCGCTTTCCAGGACTTGCGCCCGAGATTTCAGCGATCAATCGGGCGCTCGTGCAAAAGCTTAAGCCGAACACGCTTAGTACCGCGCTTGTGAGTGCCGCATTGCTTTGCGAGGCACACCTGGGATTATTTGGCCAGCTTTTGAAAGCGAAGCTTGCGGAGTTTTTTGCGCCGCTTCGCCTTCCAGGGGCAACTGTTTCTACCAGCGCGATGGTTGCCGCCAAGCTTTACGATTGGATTGACGAGGTTACAAGCTTATCCGCCGAGCTAGACGACGAAGCAGACGCTTTGAGGAGCGATGATAGCGAAGACAACGAGCTCTCGAGCATCCTCGACGAGCAGGCGGATGAGGATGGATTCGAAGATGAAGACGAGCCGGCTTCGATGGATGACGCGCGGTTAAATGGCGGCGTGCGGCGCACGGCTGGCAGTAAAAACGCGGCTAGCGGGTCGAAGCGATCGCTGACCCAGCAGGAGCTCCAACGGTTGGTCGGTGCCGGTGGAGAACGAGATCCGCAACAAGCTTCTACGTCAAGCGACGAGCGTGGCGCACCTGTGCCTCGCTCAGCAAAGCAGCAAGCACAAGAAGAGCTTCGCCAATTGCGCATTCAATTGGCCGAAGCCGAGATCGCAAGCCGTACCGGTCAGCGAATTACCTTGACCGGCGCTGCGGACGGCGACGAGAGTTACTACGCTTACGACGAGTGGGATTACAAAGCGGCAGAGTATCGGCGCGGATGGTGTCGCTTGCGCGAGATAAAGCTGAGCGGCGATCAGGGCGAATTCTACCGCGCAACGCTTGCGCGCTACTCGCGCCTGGTGCCAATCATTAGGCGCCACTTCCAACGGGTGCGACCCGAGGCGCTCAGGATGGTTCGCGGGTTGGAGGACGGCGAAGAGCTCGACCTTGACCGCAGCGTAGAGGCGCGGGTCGAGCGTCGCCTCGGGCAAATCCCAGACCCCAGACTCTACAAGGCGCGTCAAAAGGAAGTTAGGGACGTCGCCACACTGTTTTTGCTCGATATGTCAGCCTCGACCGACGAGCCCGTAAACCCTCGGTCCGACTTTGACGCAGACGTGCATCGGTCCGACGACTGGGCAGCGCCTTGGCACGACCCAGGCACTCGGCGCCGCCCCAGACGGATTATCGATATCAACAAGGAAGCGCTCGTCATAATGGCTCAAGCGCTGGAGGAACTCGGCGATCTGTACGCGATAATGGGTTTCTCGGGCCACGGCCGTTACAACGTCGAGTTCTACGTGATCAAGGAGTTCGACTGGCCGCTGGATGACGCCGTAAAGGCTCGAATAGGGGCGATAGAGCCTAAGCGCTCCACCCGGATGGGGACAGCGATTCGGCATGCTCGCGAAAAGTTCAAAAACGTCAACGCGCGCTCGCGCCATTTGTTCTTGCTCAGCGACGGCTTTCCTCAGGACTTCGACTACGGCGAAGACTCGCGCTCGTACCTGTACGGTTTACAGGACACTATGGTGGCCCTAAGAGAGCTGGAGATGTCTGGCACGATGCCCTTCTGCATCACCGTCGATCGCTCTGGCCACGATTATCTGCGCCAGATGTGCCGGCCGTCGCGTTATCTGGTAATCGAAGATATAAGCTCGTTGCCTCGGGAGTTGCCCAAAATTTACGAGCAAGTCGTGCGCTGGTGATGGGCGCCACGGATACGACGCGACCTCGCCGCTAAGGTTCTGACTCGTTACGGTTTGTGGGCCGAGAAAGGAATATTCCTTTTAATTTGGCGCGCCGAAAAACTTGCGTTTTCTTTGAGAGCTAGTCGCCGAATGTTAGCGGGTTGGATTCGGCTTACGGTTTTCGCAAGTCGCGGCCGGTCATCTCCGGAGGAGCTTCGATGCCCAGCACGCCTAGCATCGTAGGCGCCACATCAGCCAGCGTTCCACCTTCGCGCAACGTCCCGCGGTAATCGGGATGGGCTAGAATGAACGGCACCGGATTCGTAGTGTGCGCCGTGTGGGGCTCCCCAGTTTTTGGGTCGATCATTTGCTCGGCGTTTCCGTGATCGGCCGTGATTAACGCAACTCCGTTGACCTTTTTGACCGCCGAAAGAACCCGTCCCAGCGCAGCGTCGCTTGCTTCGACTGCTCGCACCGCTGCCTCGAATTTCCCAGTATGGCCGACCATGTCAGGGTTGGCGAAATTTATGATCACTACGGCGAACCGCCGGCTCAAAATTTGTTCCTCAGCCGTCTCGGCAATTTGTGGCGCTCGCATCTCGGGCGCCAGGTCGTAGGTAGCGACCTTGAGCGAGGGCACTAGTATGCGCTCCTCATAAGGAAAGGGTTTTTCTATGCCTCCGTTGAGGAAATAAGTCACGTGTGCGTATTTCTCGGTCTCTGCCAGGCGCAGATTACGCAGGCCATTTTTGCTCAGCATCTCGCCGAGCGTGTTGCGGACATCCTGCGGCGGAAAGGCTATAGGAAGGTTGAACGTGCGGTCGTACTCGGTCATACATACGTACTCGACCGAAGGCTTGCGTGGACGCTCAAAGCCGCTGAATTCTTCGAGCGCTATCGCTGCCGTAAGCTGGCGCGCCCGGTCGGCGCGGAAGTTAAAGCAGATTACAGTGTCACCGTCTTTGATCGGTTGAGGTGCCCCTACGACGGTTGGGACGACAAACTCGTCGGTCTGGCCGCTGTCGTACGCAGCGGTTACGGCTGCGCGCGCGCTCTCGGCGCTGAGACCTTTGCCGTCGACGATAGCTTCCCAGGCGCGCCTGGTTCGCTCCCACCGTTTGTCGCGGTCCATCGCGTAGTAGCGGCCGCTTACGGTTGCTATTCTGCCGCGCCCTATCTGCGCCAGCGTTGACTCCAGTCGCTCGATGTATGGCAGCGCGGAGGCCGGAGGCGTGTCGCGCCCGTCCAAAACGGCGTGAACTGCGATGTTGGCCACTTTGTTGCGCGCGGCCATCGCGACGAGCGCTAGCAGATGTTCAATGTGGCTGTGGACCGAGCCGTCGGAAAGAAGCCCCCACAGGTGCAGGCTTGTTCCATTGCGGACAACCGTCCCCATCGCGTCGAGCAAAACCGGATTTTCGTAGAATTCGCCGGTTTCGATCGCGCGCGAAATCCGCATCACGTCCTGGTAAATCACTCGCCCGGCACCGATGGTAAGATGGCCCACCTCCGAGTTGCCCATCACTCCAGGTAAAAGCCCGACCGCCGTCCCAGACGCCTCGAGCGCGGTGTGCGGGTAAGCTGCTTTAGTTGCCTCCATCACCGGCGTGCGAGCAGCAGCGATCGCGTTGCCCTCTTGCTCCGCGCGCAGACCCCAACCGTCGAAGATCACGAGCGCAACCAGCGGCGGACGAGTCATCGCAGTCCTCCTTGTTGCTGTTTAGAAAACGCCGACCATCCCGGATACCTGGCACGCGATCCCAGTTCTTCAGCGACTCTAATCAACCGATTGTATTTTGCGAGCCTCTCGCCGCGACATACTGAGCCGGTTTTTATCTGACCAGCGCCGGTCGCTACGGCCAGGTCGGCAATGGTCGCATCCTCGGTTTCGCCCGAGCGATGGGATATCACGTACGTGTAATTGTTCTTTCGCGCCAGTTCGATTGTGTCGAGGGTTTCGCTGAGAGTTCCGATTTGATTGACTTTTATGAGGATGGAGTTTGCGACTTTCTCGTCGATCCCGCGCTTTAACCGTTTTGGGTTGGTCACGAAAATGTCGTCGCCAACCAGTTGAACTTTGTCGCCTAGCTCCTGCGTTAGCGTCCTCCATCCGTCCCAATCGTCTTGAGCGAGTCCGTCTTCCAGCGAGACGATCGGATAGCGTTCGACCAGCCTTTTGTAATAAGCGATCATTTCCTGAGCGTCGCGCACTTGCTTGTCGGAACGAGAAAAGACGTACTTGTTGCCCTGGTAAAACTCGCTTGCCGCCGAGTCGAGGGCCAACGCTACGTCCTTGCCCAGCGAATATCCGGCTTTGACGATGGCCTCGCAAATGAGTTCAAGGGGCTCCTCGTTGTTTCGCAAGCTTGGGGCAAAACCTCCTTCGTCGCCGACGGTGGTCGAGTGTCCCTTGCTTTTAAGAACGCTCCTGAGGGCGTGAAAGATCTCGCTGCCTGCACGAAGCGCCTCCTGAAAGCTAGGTGCTCCCGCCGGCACGATCATGAACTCTTGAAGATCCACGCTGGAATCGGCGTGTCTGCCGCCATTTAGAATGTTCATCTGGGGAACTGGTAGGGTGTAGGCGTCGTTGCCACCGAGGTACGCGTACAGCGGCGCGCCCATGGCAGCCGCCGCAGCATGAGCCACTGCAAGAGAGACGCCCAAAATGGCGTTGGCTCCAAGGCGCGATTTATTCTCCGTCCCATCAAGCTCGATCAACGTATTATCGACGGTTCGTTGAGCGCTTGCGTCCATACCGATAAGCTTCGGAGCGATGACATCGGTGACGTTAGCTACGGCCTTGAGCACACCTTTACCGCCGTAGCGCTTGGGATCGCCGTCACGAAGTTCCAACGCCTCGTGGACACCTGTAGACGCGCCTGACGGCACGGCAGCGCGTCCAAAGGCACCGCCTTTCAACCAAACGTCGACTTCCAGCGTGGGATTACCTCGCGAATCAAGGATTTCTCTAGCTTTGATTCTCGCAATCTCTGTGGCCAAAGCCATCGCCTGTCCTCCACTTGAACAAAAGCCGTTGTTCGGCGATTTTCGCGCGCTCGTCTGGGGATTGCATCTTCAGCCAGCCGTCAAAACCGCAGCTCATGAGGGGAAGGTCTTCAGCACCGTAAAACGCAAGCCGAGCGAAATTCATCGCTCCCTACTTCAACGCGTTTTCGCGTACTCGCATTTGTCGCCTTCCCCCATCTTAAGCGCCCATCTTAATTTCTAGCTTAAGCTTGCAGTTCTTCATAATTCGTCGAACGTGCTCCCAAAATCTAGCACCGTCCAGTCTTGAGGTTCAAACGTTTCGTATTAGACGTCTTCGTATCCAATTACTGGTAAAAATTATTTGCGACCATTTAGTGGCTCGGCGATAATATCGAGCTTTTCGGCGCGCCAATTCCCCTCCAGGGCAAGAATCTGAACAGAGCCTAGCTCGCTTTGTGGTTCAAGCCCGGTCAGGTGCTTGGTTATGGTTCGCACCACGCCTCGATGAGCGACGATCAGTGTTGTTCCAGCAAGCCCATCTATGCATCGCTCGAGCCAGGAACGAAACACTTGCTCGAGCCCACGTAGCACGCGCGAGTTGAACGCGGTCCGACTTTCGCCTTCCGGGTAACAGTAGTCGAGATCGAACCGTCGCTTGTTCCATTGAGCGAAGTGTTCAGGATAGCGCTCGCGGATCTCTTCGGCGCTAAGACCTTCGAAAAGACCGAAGTCGATTTCGGCGAAGTCGTCCACTATCATGACGGGATGGTTTTGGCCGACGATTATTTTTGCGCTCTGAAATGCTCGCTGCAGCGGACTTGAGCACACAAGCTCGAACCGCTCTTTGCCAAAAAGGCGGGCTACTGCCTCCATTTGCGTGATGCCGACAGGGGCAAGAGGAAGATCGCTGCGGCCGTAGTAACGGAGGCTCGAGTTACCTACCGTTTCGCCATGGCGCACCAAAACCAGTTTTGCTGTAACACCCAAGTTTGGCGTCTCCTGCATCGGGCCGGTTGAATTCAACTGATTGGGCAAATATGCCGCTTCCAAGCGCGAGGAGGAAAAGAGACGAGCTAGCTGCAACCGAAATGGGTTGCCTATCGCTTTTTACGGGCTGCCGTGCGGATACTCCAAAAGCTTTGGTCTTGAGGGGCATTGAGGAGCTCATTTCGGCTCGCGCGTGTCGACCACCTACTCGTCTAGCGGATTCATCACTAGTCCCGTTACCAACTTCGGAAAGAAGTAAGTCGATTTTTCGGGCATCGTCGCACCAGCTTCGCTGACTTTTTCGATGTCGCCGATGGTGACGGTGGGCAAGAAAAAGGCCGCCGCTGCACCGGCCTTGCGTACGGCTTGAAGCGCGACCGTTGTGTCCGGCGTGTATTCGATGGTGCCTTCGGTTGCAAGCTCTGAATCGCTAAAGCCCAATACCCGCTTGAGAATTAGTTGATGGAGAATCGTTACACCCAGAGTACGCGTAGGTCGTGGCACGTCCGCCATCAGCTCGTTTAGATCGACGGCGCTTTTAAGCCTCATCAAGTAAAGACCCGGGCGTGCTCTCAGGACGGCACCGATTGTGCCTGGCTCGAGTTCGGCGAGCCTTTTTTCGAGCTGCGCGTCTTCAGTTACGTGCTCGAGTTCGAACCATTGCTCAGCCCGTTGGGCGAAGTCGTTGTCGGTCGACCCAACGAGGCGGCGCACGACGCGGTGAAAGGATTTAACGACAAGTCCTGGGTCATCAGACGAGGTCAGCGTGATCATCGTATAGTCGTATGGCATGAGGGCCTGCGGATCGTTTTCGCTTGCCCGCCGCTGCTTACGGTAGGCCCGTGCTGTCTCGAATCGGTGATGCCCGTCGGCGATGAGAATCAGCCTGTCTTCTAAGGAGCGCTGAATCGCCGCGATATCATCGGCCTGCTCCACGAGCCGGATTTCGTTTTCGATGCCGCTGTCGTCGGTGACGGCAAGCGCGGGCGGTTTTGCGCTCAATTTTGCGACGACTTCGTCGAGTTCTACACTGCGCCCGCGAAAAATTCCAAAAATCGAGCTCAGGTTTACGCGTGTTTCTTCCAACAAACGCAGCCGATCTTGCTTGGGACCGGCGAAAGTCTTCTCATGGGGGAGAATTGGAGCGTCGCCCGGATAGTCCAAGCGGATCCTCGCGATCAGACCATTGCGTACCAAGTGTCGCCCGTCCAGTTCGAATCTTTGCGTGTAAAGGTAAAAAGCTGGTTTCGGCGTCTTTCTCAAAATTCCCTGCTCGAGCCACTGCCGCAACGTCTGCGACGCTTCGCGATAACGGTCGCAGGCGCGGCCGAGCTCGAGACGGATAATGTTGAATGGACTGCGTTGATAGAGGCGCTGCTGAAGCTGTGTGTCGATAAGGTCATAAGGAGGGCAGACGACCGTGGCCAGGCCACCGCATCGCTGCGGATCGTACATCAGAGCTCGAAACGGTTCGAGGCGGCGCGACAATTTGTTCATCAGAAAGAGTTCGGTCCGTTTAAGCTTCACCGAGCGCCTCGCGGAGCGCACGTTCGGAAATCGCTCCGTGGCGCCAGATGCGCAGTTCGTCGTTTTCCAATGAGACAACCGTGGAAGCAAGCTCGGCGTCCAAGTACCCGCCGTCGACGTAGACCGCGACCTTGTCTCCGAAAGCTTCGCGCGCCTGTTCGATCGTGCGGGCCGGGGGCTGTCCACTTAGATTGGCGCTAGTGGCCGTAATTGGGCGGCCAAAGCTGCGCGCGAGAGCGTGGGCGATTGGATTGGACGAAACCCTAACCGCAACGCCGCCTGTGGGTCCAAGCAGTTCGGCGGCAAGGGAAGCTCGCGCTGGCAAGACGATAGTGAGCGGCCCAGGCCAAAACCGCTCAGCCAGCTTGCGCGCAATAGGCGGAATCTCCGCGGCCACTTCACGCGCAACCTCAAGGTCGGCAATTATAAGTCCGACCGGCTTTGTGGGGTCGCGCTGCTTGATCGCAAACAGACGCTCGAGCGCTTTCTTCGAGCAAGCATCGACGCCCAACCCGTAGAACGTTTCGGTGGGGAAGACTACCGCCTCGCCTGCTCGCAGCGCAGCGATCGCTTGCTCCACTGCCAGTTGCGTCGCTGCGGGTAAACTTAGAAGGGTCTGGTCAGCCATAAGCGTAAATCGCTAAAAGTCAGGTTTTTTTAAGCCAATCGTCAGTTGCCCTCCAAACTTTTCTTTCGAAGGGCGCGCATGCCGATATCGTACCGCAGATGCTTGCCTTCGAATTCGATCATTTCGGCTGCTTGATATGCCCGTCGCAGCGCGGCTTCCAGGTTATCCCCACGGGCGCTTACGATTAGCACTCGCCCGCCGTTGGTAACCAAAGTATCGCCTTTCAGCGCCGTGCCAGCATGGAAGACTTCCACATCGGCAACCGTTTGAGCACGCTCGAGTCCGCGAATCGGGAAGCCGCGCTCGTAGTTTCCGGGATATCCCCGACTCGTCAGGGCGACCGCGACGCCGAACGACGGCGACAACCTCACGTGCTGCTCACTGAGTTTCCCTTGAGCCGCCGCCAACAAGGCCTCGGCAAGATCGCCGCTGAAGCGCATCATCATAGCTTCACATTCCGGATCGCCGAAGCGAACGTTGAATTCCAGGACGTCGATTCTCGGCCCGTTTACCATCAAGCCCGCGTATAGCACGCCTCGAAACGGCGCTCCCCAGGTTGCCATCGCGGCCAGCGTAGGCTCGACAATCAAGCGCCGGATTCGTTCTTCGAGCTCGTCGCCGAGATGGGGCAGCGGCGAATAGGCGCCCATTCCGCCCGTGTTAGGCCCGCGATCGCCGTCGAACACTGGTTTATGGTCCTGGGCAAGCCCAAGGGTGATGGCTCGCGTGCCGTCGACCAGGGCAAAGTATGATACCTCTTCGCCGAAAAGCCGTTCTTCGATCACGACGCGCCGACCGGCATCGCCGAACACGCCGCGCCGCATCGCATCGTCGATCGCAGCGAGCGCCTGTTGCGCGGTTTCGCAAACCACCACGCCCTTGCCAAGGGCAAGGCCGTCGGCTTTGACCACGAGCGGGCAGTTGCGGGCGAGCGCATAGCGAGATGCCGCGTCGGGATCGTCGAATACGGCGTAATCGGCAGTGGGAACGCCCGCTTTGCGCATAATGTTTTTTGCAAACGCTTTGCTGGACTCAAGCTGCGCCGCTGCGCGAGAGGGTCCAAATATCGGTAGTCCGTAGCGCTCGAACTCGTCTACGATTCCAATTGCCAGCGGCTCCTCGGGCCCGACTACGGTTAGGTCAACGCGCTTGGCCATCGCGAAAGCGCGAAGCGCGGCTATGTCTGTAGGCTCGATAGATACCGATTCGGCGATGCGACCGATTCCGGGGTTGCCTGGAGCGCAAAAGATGCGCTTTACGCTGCTGCTCTGCTTAAGCTTCCAGCACAGAGCGTGTTCGCGTCCGCCTCGGCCAATTACCAAGATGTTCACGGGATTTCTTGTTGCCTTGCCCTAAATCGAATAATTCAGTGACGGAAATGGCGCACTCCAGTGAACAACATCGCCAAGCCGTTTTCGTCGGCAGCGGCGATTACTTCGGCGTCGCGCACCGACCCGCCCGGCTGTACGATCGCGGTGGCGCCGGCCTGCGCCGCTAGCCGCGGTCCGTCGGCGAATGGAAAAAATGCCTCTGACGCCATCACCGAACCCTTGAGCGAGATGTTGAGCCGGGCCGCCTTGTCGCACGCCACGTGCACGGCTTCTACCCTTGCCGTCGCGCCTCCACCGACGGCCAGGGTCCGGCCGTCGGCGGCAAAGACGACCGCGTTAGACTTTACGTGCTTACAAACGATCCAGGCGAACTTAAGCGCTTCCATTTCTTGCGCGGTTGGGGCGCGCCGGGTTACCACGCGCCATCTGCTCGGGTCCTCTTCAAGGTTGTCAGGCGTTTGTGCCAGCACTCCGCCGACGACTTTCCTCAACTCGATCTCGGCGCGCGGCAGGCGGTCGAAATCGACTTGTACGAGACGGCGGTCCCGCTTGCGCCGCAAAAGCTCGAGCGCTTGCGGCTCAAAGCTCGGGGCAAGTAGAACCTCTGTGAAAATTTGGTCGACAGCTTTGGCGAGCTCGATGTCGAAAGGGTGCGTGGATACCACGATACCGCCAAAGGGCGAGTCTGGGTCGGTGGCAAAGGCCTTGTGCCACGCATCGAGAGCGCTTTGGCCCAGAGCCACGCCGCACGGGGTGTTGTGCTTTAGGATCGCGACCATGGGTTGGTCGTAGCGCAAAAAGTCCTGGGCCAAAGCTATCGCGCAGTTGATATCGAGCACGTTGTTATAGGACAGCTCTTTTCCGTGGAGCTGGTGGACGAAGGACAGGAAGTCGCCGTAGAGCGCGGCTTTTTGATGCGGATTTTCGCCGTAGCGAAGCTCTTTGGCGCGCCGAAAAGCGAGCAAGAGTTCGGGCCCGAGCAAATCCTCGTCGGCTTCTTCTCCGGCTTTCAGTCCGTCGAGGTAGCGCGCGATGGCAGCGTCGTACTGGGCTACGTGCCGAAACGCTTTACGTGCAAGCACCCAGCGCGTTTTGAGCTCGAGCGCGCCTTCGTTGCGCCGCATTTCTTGGGCGACCATGGCATAGTCGTTCGGATCGACAACGACTGCCACGTCGGTGTAGTTTTTTGCGGCGGCACGCGTCAAAGTCGGTCCCCCGATGTCGATGTTTTCGATCGCTTCGTCCAGGCTCACCGAGGGTTGCGCCACGACGCTCTCGAACGGGTAAAAGTTCACTACGACCAGGTCGATCGGCTCGATACCGTATGCGGCCATCTGTTGCCAATGGCTTTCCGACGAACGGCGGGCCAGGATGGCGCCATGAATTTTCGGGTGTAAGGTTTTGACCCGGCCGTCGAACAGTTCTGGAAAACCCGTGAACGACTCGACCGACCTCACTTTGATGCCCTCGGCTTCGAGCGCCGCTTTTGTACCTCCAGTCGAAAGCATCTCGACGCCGAATTCTGCCAAGAGCTTTGCGAATTCTACAAGTCCGCTCTTGTCGGCAACACCGAGCAGAGCGCGCCTTATTTTGACTCTTCCGTTGTTAGCCATTGTTATCGTTCAACATATACTCTCGCAACGCGCTTACCCACCGTACACAGCATCTCGTAGGAGATAGTGCGTGCCAAGCGCGCGATCTCATTTACGCTGATCGGATTTTTCTCTGGTCCTCCCCACAAAATCACCTCGTCACCGGGACTTGCGCCCGGTACGTCGGTAAGATCGACCATCGTAAGGTCCATGCATATCGCGCCCACAACCGGCGCTCTCTTGTCGCCAATCATTACGTAAGCGCCGTTCTGCAGGCCGCGCCGATAGCCGTCAGCATACCCTACGGGCAATACACCAATTACGCTTCGTCTTCTGGTCACAAACGTATGGCCGTAGCTGACACCGGTTCCTGGGGGAACGGTTTTAACTTGCAGCAGACGCGTTTTGAATGTCATCACCGGACGTAGAGTGACCCGTTGGCTTACGTCCGGTGTTGGCGCTAATCCGTAAAGTGCAAGTCCCAGACGTACCATGTCAAAATGCGCGTCGGGACGGAGCACGGCGGCGGCTGAGTTAGCGGCATGAACTAGTTTGGGATCGAACCCTGCCTTACGGAGCTTGGCGATCCCATTGTTAAAGAGGCGCAGCTGTACGTTGGTAGTCGGGCTAGCCGGATTAGCAGCATCCGCCAAAAGCGTGCATACGCCTTCGAGCCGCAGATGGGGAGCAAAGCGAAGCGCGTCTATCGCGTCGTCTAGGTCTTCAGGTCTCACACCCAGTCGTGTTGCTCCTGTGTCGAGTTTGAGATGGACGGGGAAAGCGTCGCGGCCAAGACGGTGAGCGGCTTGTTCGAGGGACTCAATCGAACGGCGGTCAAATACGAAAGGCGTAACGTCCAAGCTCACGATAGCCTCCGCTTGCTCTGGGAAAAAGCCGCCCATCAGATAAATTCGGGCGCTGATCCCTGCGCTCCGAAGCGCCATAGCTTCGCCGAGGGTCGCTACCCCAAAGTGATTACATCCCTCGGCGCAAAGCACTTTTGCAACCTGTGGCGCACCATGACCGTAAGCGTCCGCTTTCACTACCGCCATCACTTCTGCCCGGCCTACGATAGCCCTTAAGACGCGGTAGTTTTCGCGCAAAGCCTTAAGGTTAATCTCGGCCAATGTTGGCCGGTCAGCTTTGATTTCCTCGTTCACCGGGCACAATTGTTTCTAGTAGCGCATCCTTGCGTAGCGGGCCTATATCCCATTCGGTGCCAACCGGTTCGTTGCCATACCGCTGAACGCGCAAGCCTCTTGCCTGGACGCCCTGCGAAGAAAGATTTTACTAGAAAATTGCCGTCGACCATTTTTAACGATCTCGCCTCATTGATGAAGCGCGCTAGAAAAGTTGTGGCAGAGCCCTTGTGGGCTCGTAGGCCCGTCATTCCAGTCTAAGCCGGAGCCAGCACAACGTGGCGAACAGGATAACGTGACAAACAGGATATTGAGACTAGCCTACTTAAGAGCATGGGAAAATCCCCGGCGGAATCAAAGGGCACTGAGAAATCGACCAATAGCTAATGGACGCATGCTTAGACCTCATCTTCATGAGAGTTTGCTAATTTTTGGCTACTTGAATCCGGCCGTCTTGCTTTTTAGTCGGCGGGCGCAGCAGATCAAAAGGGTTTATTGGCTTGCACGTTGGTTTTTGTGCGGGGCGCAGAATCTGGTAAACTTGTCTACGAGAGTTCTGAATGTCGATGCGCAAAATCGCTAGATAGCGGTAGCCTTTCCAATCCCTAAGGTAGAGGTACCTGTCCGGCCTTGATTTTTGTGGCCTTAATGGCTCGAGCCGACGGTGCTCAAAAAACGGACTAGATAGATCGCAGGCGGACGCCCGTGAGCGAAAGTAAGGTCATCATAGAACTAAATGGCGAGCCGTTTGAGATCGAGGAGGGCCTTAGGCTGTCAGACCTTATCGAGCGGCTTGAGCTGCGCCCGACGCGAATTGCCGTCGAGCTAAATTACGCTGTGGTTCCTAAGGCAGAGTATTCGAAGGTTAGCCTTAAGGCCGGAGACAAGGTTGAGGTAGTTCACTTTGTCGGTGGAGGCTAAGGGCACTGGGTATCGGTTGACCGGGAACCTTCATGATTCGCCAGCTGAATTACGGGCTGGCGTGGCGGTCGCAAAAATGGATGAAGACTATTTTGAACTTGCCGGAAGGCGATATCGGTCGAGGCTCATAGTTGGGACGGGCAAATACCGCGATTTCGCACAGACCCGGGCGGCGGTTGAAGCTAGCGGGGCTGAAATAGTGACCGTTGCCGTGCGCCGAGTGAATATCACCGACCGTTCCAGAGAAAACCTTTTGGATTATCTCGACCCGTCTAAATACACTATCCTGCCGAATACTGCCGGCTGCTACACGGCAGAGGAAGCGGTTAGAACCTGTCGCCTTGCTCGAGAGGCCGGAATCGGCGACATGGTCAAGCTCGAGGTAATCGGAGACAGCAAGACGCTGTTCCCTGACGTCCCGGCCACGCTCGAGGCTGCTAGAATTCTCGTCAAAGAAGGCTTTAAGGTCTTACCCTACATCACTGACGATCCGGTTGCGTGCCTGCGCCTTCAAGAAATGGGTTGCGTTGCGGTGATGCCGCTGGCGGCGCCGATTGGCTCAGGCTTGGGCATTCGCAATCCGTACAACTTGCGCATCATCGTCGAAAACGCGAAGGTGCCCGTAATCGTCGACGCAGGCGTGGGCACCGCGTCTGACGCCGCCGAGGCGATGGAGCTCGGATGCGACGCGGTTTTGATGAATACCGCTATTGCTGGCGCCAAGGATCCGATCGCGATGGCCCGGGCTATGAAACTGGCTGTCGAAGCCGGTCGACTGGCTTATCTAGCCGGACGGATCGAGCCCAGGCTTTACGCTACCGCATCAAGTCCGCTCACTGGCATTATTCGCTGAAAGTTGCAAAAGCGCTTTCGGCAAGGGAACGAGCTCGCCTCGTTGGGCGGCCTATTTAGGACAATTCGGGCGCGCAAGGTCAAAAAGACGCCCGTTCGTTTGGCTGATTTAGACAGACTTAATTGGGCGGGAATTTCGGCGCGTTGACCTTACCGGACGCGCAAAAAGTTCAGCCGAACTTCAGGCTATACCTGATTACCGACCGCAAAGTAGCGGCGCCGCGCGATCTGGTCGACGTATGCAGGTCTGTACTGAGCACGGTTGCTGAAGCCGGCCTAAGCTCCAATCTCGCGATCCAGCTACGGGAAAAAGACCTGTTGGGAGGTGAACTTTACAAGCTCGCTTGCCGATTAAACGAGCTCTGCCAGAGATTCGGCGCACCGCTGCTTATCAATGAGCGACTCGACATAGCTGTTGCGGTCGAAGCAGCAGGAGTTCATCTTCCGGCCGAGTCATTCCCTGTGGCTCGAGTGCGCGAAGTTTTGGGGAAAGGTAAACTTATCGGCGTCTCCACTCATAGCTTGGACGAAGTCGTGTCGGCTTACCGCAACGGAGCCGATTTTGTTGTTTTCGGCCCGGTTTATTCCCCATTGTCGAAAGGCCGATATAGTCAGGCCAAAGGCGTAGAGGCGCTGTCGGACGTGACGCGCAGCGTGCCGATCCCGGTTTTCGCGCTTGGTGGAATCACCGCAGAGCGCGTTAGAGAGCTTTCCGGCTGTGGAGCTGCCGGCGTGGCGGTAATCGGGGCGGTGATGGGAGCGGAGTCGCCAGCGCAGGCTACGCTACAACTGCTCGATGCGCTAAGTCGCTGGGAAACGCAACCGTACCGTCAGCGGCTCGACTGAAAATAAGCGAACCGCCCCGAAAAGGGATGAGACGAGCGGTATAGATGGCTTATACAAGGCAGGCCCAAAGAACTCGGCGAGCCGTTTTTAGTTGTAATGGGCATGCGCCACGCATCCGCGCCGCTCGATCTGCACAGTAATGTGGCGAACGTTGAATTTGCGCTCCAGTACCCGCGACATCTCGGCGAGAACGCGGTCGGGGTCCGCCGCCTCCTTTACCACGGCGTGAGCTGACACGGCAAGGTCGCGCCTTGTCAAGCACCATACGTGAAGATCGTGAAGTTCTTCGGCACCCGGCACCGCCAATAGGTCGGACTTCAACTCCTCCAAATTTATCTGCGCCGGTACCGCTTCCATCAAGATGTCCACTCCTTCGCGAATCAACCCCCACGCTCCGTAGATTATGAGCGAACCGATAAGGAAGCTTACCAAAGGGTCGGCCCGCGTCCAGCCAGTAAGGTACATCGTGGCACCAGCCACTAGCACTCCAACCGAGCCGACCATATCGAAGACAACGTGCAAAAAGACCGATCGCAAGGCTAGGCTTGAAGCTTCGCCCTTCTTAGCTTTTGTCAACGATGCCAACGAAAGATTCAAAAGCACCCCCAATGCTGCAATCGCCATCACCCCTCCAGCCATTACGTGCGTTGGAGGATGGCGCAGTCGCTCGAACGCTTTAAAGAAAATGAAGCAGCCGATAAGCCACAGCAGAAGACCATTGAACAGCGCACCCAAAATCTCGGCGCGTACGTACCCGTACGTCTTGCGTTCGGTTGCTGGCCGCGAAGCGATCCATAGACTGAACAGCGCTAAAGAGGTGGCGGCCACGTCGGTAAGCATGTGAACAGCATCCGAGATAAGGGCCAAACTGTTAGTGTAAAAGCCAGCAGCCAGTTCAGCCAAAAAATAAGTCGACGTTAAAAAAAGGACCTGTAGCAGCCGCTTTCGGTCCGATAACAAGGCTTGGTCCATGACTTTGAATCTAGATTAACCTTGGCAAACCTGTTCGAAATCGGCTTCCTGCGACTTTGGAACCCTACGCGTAGCTTTAACGTTCAGATTTACGGTTCGCTGTAAGAAATTAGCGAGAAACAGGGCGTGGGCGCCAGACGTTCTCGCCCTCGTAAAAAGCTAAGCTCGATCAAGAAGGCGCAGCTAACCACTTCAGCTCCAAGACGCTCTACCAGACGAACAGCAGCCTTCGCAGTCCCTCCGGTGGCAAGCAAGTCGTCCACCACCAGCACTTTGGTTCCTTTGCTCAAGCCGTCTTCATGAATTTCTAGCGTGGCGGTATCGTACTCGAGCTCGTAGCTTTCCCTAATTGTGCGAAACGGAAGCTTACCGGACTTGCGCGCTATTACCAGGCCTGTTCCCAAACGGTACGCTACCGGGGCCCCGAAGACAAAGCCCCGCGATTCGATTCCCAGGACAGCATTCACCTGTCCTAGAAAAGGTTCGGCAATGCCATCAACCGCTGAAGCCAAAGCGCGCGCATTAGCTAGAAGAGGTGTGATGTCCTTGAAAACGATCCCTGGCCTGGGAAAGTCAGGGATGTCACGAATGTACTTACGAAGCTCGTCAGCTGTCACGTTTGTTCACCCCGTCATAACAATAAAACATCTGGGTGCCGGCAACAAAAAGCCATGTTCAAAGCGTTCGGATGCCTTCGTGACTGCTTTGTCTCACTTATACTTTTGCTAATTGTTCGGTCTAAAAGGTCGTAGACTCGCTAGCGTCATCGCTTAAGGGCGATAAAGATGCTCGAACTTGCTACAAATTATCAGCCGTTTAGACGTTCTCTCAAGACTAGCCATGTCGGCTCGGGAAAGGCTCTGACCGCTTTTCTAGTAGGTGCTGCGGCGAGCAAACGTGACCGTTGGCGGCATTGGATCGAGGTAAATCAAAGGATCTCTGGCGCGGTTGTCGACCCGAACCTCGAAATGAAGGTTCGGTCCTGTGGCGCGACCTGAACTACCCACGGTGGCTATTACCTGACCGCGGCTTACGTACTGACCTTTGCTTACCCAGACCTTGTAAGTATGGGCGTAGACGGTCGAGTAACGGTCATTGTGGCGCAATATGATTATGCGGCCGTAACCGTGAATCCTTCCCGCGAAAATAACGCGTCCAGAATCGGCCGCATGCACTGGAGTGCCCACGGGAGCGGCGATGTCAATGCCCTTGTGCATTACGCCGTGGCGAAGTCCAAAGCGCGAGGAGATCACTCCGTGCCTGATAGGCCATTCAAAGTGTACTGGCGGAGCTGGCTGGGGAGATTCGCGATTGGTGCTTCTAGACTCTCCCAGGCTCGACGCACCGGTTGACGCAGGAGTTGTCTTGCGGTGCGAACATCCGAACAGGCCAAATATTGCTACAAACGCAGCAGTCAGTAGCAGACGCTCGCAAGTCAGCGCCCTTCTCCCCGCCACTTCGCCACCCCGACTCCTTATATCGGTAGTCTACCGTCCCCTGGCGCCTGCTCTGAGCAACTTAAGTCCTCCCGGCATCGTTCGTCGTCGCGTCCGGACAGAGCTCTACCTTAAAGTCAGCGTTAAAACAGCTAGCTTACTGGCAGAATTTAGGCAACCCCTTTTAAGCCGCCAAAGAGGGTTGAAGCGAAACAGTCTAAGCTCTCCAGTACGTAGGCAGGCAGCGCGGGAAAACTTCGAGAAAAGTCAGCCGACAGGCAAGGCGGTAAAAATAATCGGCGATTTTAGAACCTCTAGCGGTAGGACGGAGTGAAAAGAAGGCTCGCGGACGACATCAAGAAGAGCTGCTTGTAGAGAAATGGGAAAGTCTTCCAGCGAGGTCTATGAGCCTTGCTTCTCGGTGGGAGGAGAAAAGCCATACTTACCGACCATTTTTACGAATCGGCACTCTCCAAAGCATTCTTCTTGCAGACGTCCGTTCACTCGCTGAATTCGCACCAATGTTTGAAGCTCTTCAACGCCAATTGGCGCAACCAGCCGTCCCGTGGGCGTCAGCTGCTCGATAAGAGGGCGTGGTACGCCCGGCATAGCGGCTGTCACCACGATAACGTCGAACGGTGCCGCCTCAGGCCATCCTTCTGAGCCATCCCCCACACGCAACCAGCAGTTTTTTATCCCCAACTCCGCCAGTGTCCGTTTTGCCCTTTCGTGTAGTTCTTCGATGTATTCGATGCTATAGACCTCCGCGGCGAGTTGGGCGAGCACAGCTGTCTGGTAGCCGCTGCCCGTACCCACCTCGAGCACGCGCTCGTAAGGCTGAGGTGCTGCTACCTCCAACATCAGCGCCACCATATAGGGCTGGGAAATCGTCTGGGAAAACCCAATGGGTAAAGGCGTGTCTTCATAAGCATGCTCAGCAAGCTCAGGCGGCACGAACAGATGGCGCGGGACCGCTCGCATCGCAGCCAAGACCCGAGGATCCCTGATCCCGCGTTGCTCGAGCTGCTCGACAATCATTCGCTCACGAGCTTCTTCAACGTTCATGTGCGACATAATTCAGGTCAAGTAACATTCCTCCGGTCTCGGGAGACCTCCCACAGGTAATAATACGCATTGATAAGCCCTTTATCCAATGGCGCCGCTGCTAAAGGTCAAAGCGCTTTACAAAACCCGTAGCGGCTTATTCAAGGCGGCCTTTTTGTGCGTCTTCTGCATTAAAATCTCACCCGTCGTCGAACTGGGGTATCATTTGCGTACGCCGTTTCCCTTTTGGCGAGCTCGACCGACCAAAGAACCTCACGATCTAAAACGGAGTCTTAACCCGTGGGATCTGGAAAACAAAAAGTTTTGAACCTTTTAAACCAGACCTAAAAACCAACGTTGTCCGCCTCACCCTGACGAAACCGCGCTAGGGGACACAAATAAGGAGCGGGTCACTAGACTGTCAAACAACATTTTAAGGACTTCGACAACCTTGCCCGTTTCCAGCTCGTTTCTTCTATCGCTTGCGAGTGTACCCTTGATAAAGGGAGACAGAGAGCCGCAAAAATATTGCACGCAATGAGCGGAGGGGATGGCTCAATTCGTGACCGGCCAACTGGCTTTAAAATGGCGACGTTTTGGCGAGCAATTAAAAGCTACAACAACGTTTCTGCCGAGCATTGCTCGTGCTGTCCGGGCGCTATCGCGAAACGTTGCCACTTCTGTTCGCTAAGATGGATAGTTTTGTTGGCCCAAGCCGCGATGCCCAACCGAATCATCGGAGAGTTTTCTCGGTGTGCAAGGCTTTAACCGCGGAGCTTATAGATTTGCGACCCGAGGTTTGCAAAGCGGCTTGGCAAAGCGATTAGTTGTCAGGTACCTTTTTTGGCTTGCTTGGGCCATGTCATTCGTAATCTAACTTTTGCTGTTTTGAGTCGGCAGGTTTGCGACGTCGAAGCTTACAAAGCTTCGACCCGCTTGTACTTTTACTGGGCTGTTTTGCAATTTTTAGGGGCGTGAATCGATAAAAAGGAGGCAGGGCGTGGGACTCGGCGATCTTTTCTGGTTTTTTTTCCTTTTGGCAGCCTTTCAGCCGCTGTTGCGCCAGCGGTTGCTCGAGGCTAGCCGCACGCGCATGATTCGGGAGCTCGAGAAACGGCGGCGAAGCCGCGTAATAGCTCTGGTTCATCGGCAGGAAACGATGAGCCTGCTTGGCTTTCCCCTTGTCCGGTACATCGACATCGAAGACTCAGAGGAGGTATTGCGAGCGATCCAGCTCACGGATCCCAATCTTCCCATCGACCTGATTCTTCACACTCCAGGCGGCCTCGTCTTGGCGGCAGAGCAGATCGCTCACGCGCTAGTGTCCCATCCAGCCAAGGTTACCGTTTTTGTGCCGCATTACGCGATGTCGGGCGGCACGCTTTTGGCGCTCGCTGCGGATAGCATCGTGATGGCCCCCCACGCCGTACTTGGACCGTTGGACCCGCAGCTCGAACGTTACCCTGCGGCGTCGATACTGCGCGCCGTAGAACTTCAAAAGCAGCGCAACAAAGACATCGAGGATCAGACTCTGATTCTCGCCGATATGGCCGAGAAGGCGATGAATCAGGTGCGAGAGTTCGTCATCCGGTTGCTCAAAAGAAAACAATGGGACGACGAGCGAGCACGCAAGGTGGCGGAAATTTTAACCGAGGGGCGATGGACCCACGATTATCCGATCACGGTCGAGGACGCTCGCGAACTCGGCTTGCCAGTGTCGTGCGACGTGCCCCCCGAGGTCTATCGCTTTATGCGTCTGTTCCCTCAAACGATTACGCAGCGCCCGAGCGTTCAGTACGTTCCACTGCCGTACGGCGCCCCGCCGCGCGGCGGGACCACTACTCCACAAAAGTAGCCTTCATCCGCGGGCAGAAGCACTAATTGCCGACCCCGTTGCAGAAACAGGGTTCGCGCAAACGCGGGCGACCGGCGTGATACAGAACGGCGCGTGAGCGAAGGGAGCTCCGTCGCAAGCACTATCCCGCCATGGAGGGCACGATTTCCAGCTGTAATCGTTCCTGGCCGCGAAGCACCGTTAATATCGTTTTTACGCCGATCTGTTCCTCGGTCAGAAGCCTGTGCAGGTCGTCCACTGCGCCGACCGCTTTGTCGCCGTAGCCGACGATGATATCGCGAACCTGCACCCCAGCTTTGTGCGCCGGGCTTGCGTTTTCGACCGCGGCTACCATCACACCCGTTTCTTTCTGCAAGCGATAGAGGCGAATCAAGCGCCTTGGCAATGGCACCGTCATGCCGGCGATACCCACGTATGCGCGCACGATCTTTCCGTCGCGGATCAAACGCGCCGCCACGTATTTGGCCGTGTTGATCCCGATGGCGAAGCAGATCCCCTGGGCCGGAAAGATAACTGCCGTGTTGACGCCGATAACTTCGCCGCGTGAGTTAGCCAAGGGCCCTCCTGAATTGCCTGGATTAAGCGCGGCGTCGGTTTGAATGACGTCGTCGATCAGATGGCCAGACTGCGACCTCAGCGATCGCCCAAGCGCGCTGACGACCCCAGCAGTCACCGTGCATTGAAAACCATATGGGCTTCCGATCGCGATAGCGAGTTGTCCCACACGCAGCTTGCTCGAATCACCAAGCGGGGCAGGGGTAAGCCCCGAGGCACCAACTCGCACGACCGCTATGTCACTGTGGGGATCAGCGCCCACCAGCGTCCCTTCGAGCCGGCGCCCGTCGAGCAGATTTACGGTAATTCGGCGCGCGTTGGCTACGACATGGGCGTTGGTCAAAATAAAGCCGTCGGGTGTAAGAACGAAACCGGAGCCCATCCCACCCGCAGCTTCGCTTGCCCGATTCTGTTGAACGACTTCGATATTCACGACCGAAGGGCTGACCCGGTCGGCGGCGTTTGCCACTGCCTCCGAATACGCGTCTAACGCCTCCTCGTCTCGCTCAGAGGAAGTGGTCGGCGAGGTATCGGGGTCATACGATTCGGCGGATACGCGCTTAAGTCGCGCTTTCATCGATAGATCCGCTCCCAGCTTACCTTTATCTCACTAATTTGAATCTAAGCATCGAGTGGCAGCCTCACAAAAAACTCGTTTTGCTGGAAGGTCAAAGATCGTGGCGAGCGCGGCCGAGCTTGTTGGCACATTGACGGCAAGTTCGGCTGTTCAAGCGATAACCGCGACAAAGACAAGCTTGAAAGGTCGTCTAGAACGCGGTTGCGCAAGTTTTTCAAAGACATCGTATGAGCGTCAACTCTTAGTGTTCGGTGTACTTGGTGTTTTAGATTGTGTTTCTTTCGCGAAAAGGCGCACTTCGATCGCTTACAGGGGCGTAAAACTAGCCAGCGACGGTCAAGCCTTGCGTGCCGACTGGCTGAAGAGCACTCAGGCGCGCAAGCTAATCGATCCCATAACGTTTGCGCTTGCGCCAGAGCGTCGTGACGTTGATTCCCAGCGTGGCGGCAGCCTCTTCGAGGGTTGCGCTTTCGGCCAGGACGCGGGCGATATGGATGCGCTCCATCTCATGGAGACTTGTGGCATGGGTGGGATAGTCTGCCGTGGGCTTCGGACTGGGACGAAAGATTTGGTCCGGCAAATCCTCTGGTCTGATGTAATCTGCGCGGCTCAACACTACGGCTCGTTCAAGCGCGTTTCGAAGCTCGCGCACATTGCCCGGCCAGTAATAGCTTACCAAAGCTGAAGCGGCCTCAGGCGAAAGGGAGAGCGGAGGACGTCGATTTCGGATCGCGCTTGCGCGCAAAAACCATTGCGCAAGCGGTAGAATGTCTTCCTTGCGCTCCCGCAAAGGGGGGACTCGCAACGTGATCACGTTGAGGCGATAGTACAGATCCTCTCGGAAACGGCGCTCGGCGACTTCGGCTTCGAGGTTGCGGTTGGTCGCAGCGATAATTCGGGCGTCGACCTGGATGGTACGGTCGCCGCCGACCCGCTCGAAGCATCGCTCCTGAGCAAAGCGCAAAAGCTTTGCCTGAAGCGAAAGGCTCAAGTCGGCCACCTCGTCGAAAAAGACCGTACCGCCGTCGGCTGCCTCGAGGCGTCCGGCCTTGTCTTTGACCGCGCCGGTAAAGGCGCCACGGACGTGGCCGAAAAGCTCGCTTTCGAGTAGTTGTTCGGAGAGCGTCGTGCAGTTGACGACCACAAATGCGCGGTCGCGGCGCGCGCTCCATTGATGGATCTGTCGCGCCAAGACGTTTTTGCCCGTGCCGCTTTCGCCGGTAAGTAAAATTGTCGCCTCGCTTTGAGCGGCTTGACGAGCGATATCGAGCAAAGCACGCATTGCGGGGCTTTTCGAGTCAAGCAGCGGCGCCTCCTCGACCGTCTCGCGCAGTAGCCGATTTTCCGCCTTCAGCGCACCGAGCTCGAGCGCCCGCTCGACCACATGTTGAATCTGAGCCAGAGAGAAGGGCTTAGTGACATAATCGTAAGCGCCAGCCTTCATCGCGGCTACCGCATTTTCTACCGTCGCGTACGCGGTCATCAGGACCACCAGCGTGTGCGGGCGGCGGCGCTTTATCTCTTGTAACAGCTCAAGACCGTTCATCTCCGCCATCCGATAGTCAGTGAGCACAAGGTCGAAGACATTCTCTTCGAGCAGGCGGAGAGCTTGGATGCTGCTCTCTGCTTCGCTGACTTTATGCCCGCATGATTCGAAAAACGAGACTAGATTTCGACGTATGTTCTTTTCGTCATCGACGATAAGCAGTTTTGCCATACCACCTATGTCGCGACGGGGAGCTCAACGATAAAGTGAGTGCCGTGGTTCTGGGCGTCCTGCAAAAAGATTCTTCCGCCGTGCGCTTCGACAATTTCCTTCACGATTGCAAGCCCGAGACCAGCTGAGCCTTGATCGGCACCGCCGTTGTAACTGGCGAATCGCTCAAAGATATGGGCGCGCAAATCAGGGGGAATTCCCGGCCCTGAGTCAATCACTTCCAGCCGCACTGCATTGCCATTTGCATGGGCTGCAACCTCGATTTTGCCGCCGCTCGGCGTATAGCGCAGCGCGTTGCCGATAAGATTGGACAGCACCCAGGAAAGCTTTACCGAATCGCCGACGATTTCTGGGACGGGTTCGATTTTTCGTTCGAGTTTGATCTCTTTCTCTCGGCTTTGGATCGCGAAGCGGTCGCAGACCTCTTGCGCCAGGCGCGCCAAGTCAATCCGCTTTTTCTCGAGCGCAATAAAGGCCGGCGCGCCGCGGGCGAGGTTGACCAGGTTATCGGCAAGCTGCTTCATTCGTGCGCATTCTTCGGCGATTGCCTGGACTAACTCGGCCTGCCGCGGCGTAAGCTTGTCTTTTTCGCGGCTGAGCAGCTCGGCCGACAGCGCAAGCGAGGTGAGCGGCGTTCGCAACTCGTGGGAAAGCGTAGCCACAAGGTTGGTGCGCGCACGGTCCTGGTCGCGCAGGTAAGTGACGTCCTGCAAAATTAGCAAGGTTCCGAGCGCCACACCGTCTTTTCGCCGCAGCGTGACCGGCTTTAACACGTACGAATGGTCGCGGCCGCGCACGTGAAGCTGCACCTCGACGTGCTGCGGCTGCGGCTCGGCTTTCCGAAGCTGACGCAGCGCGTCGCGTATACGCAAATAGTGGGGATGAGTACTGCTCAAGTCGTCAAAGGGACTGCCCAGAGCGTCGGCAGGGTCGACGCCCATGATGAATGCGGCGACCTCGTTGATATGGGTGACGAGGCCCTCGGTATCGATCAGCACGATTCCGTCCTCGAGGCCCTCGATAATCGCCTCGATTTTGCTTTTTTCATAAAGCAGGCGTTCGACGTTGAGCTTTTCGTATTGCTCCAACCGCTCAGCCATTTGATTGAATTCGCGCGCGACCGCGTCGAGTTCCTCAAGTCGCTGAGGCCCCAGGCGCACGAGCGATTTTCGCTGGCTTACGCCGCGAAGCCGCTGCGCAAGCTCGATAAGGGGCCGTGATAGCGCGACCGCGAGCCACCAGGAAAGAACGATGCCCGCGACAAGCAAAGTGGCAAGACCAGCCGCAAATTCGTAGATCAAGTGTCGCGTAAGCCGGATCGCCTGGCTGTCGGCTCGAAACATTGCGGCTTGATTCAACGCGATAAGCTCATCGAGCTGCGCGTGTAATTGGTCGAATTGAGCGTCGTGGCGTGCAAACGGGGGACTTGCGGCTACTTGGTCGAACAACTGCTGGCCGCGCTGTTCGATCTCGCGCACCAGTTTCAAGCCAGTCGCGTCGGTAATGTTCTCTTTCTCGATCGCTATCGAGCGGGTGAATTCGCCACGGGCCGCAGGCAATACTTGCGCGGCGTTACCCTCTAGCTCGGCGATTTGGAGTCGGTGAAGCACGGCGTGCATATGTTGCGCCGCTTCCACACCGACGTAGGTGCGATGGAGTGTTTCTCGAACGGCGCCGCCCAGCTCGTAAATGCGGGGCAGAGCGTACGCTCCAAGCCCCACTGCTAGCAGAACGAGAAGCAGGGTAGCGTTACGGATTCGGCTTCGCAGCGACGGTTTGCGATTCATTCACTCTTGGCTTCTTCGCCCACGATTTCCACATCCAAGTCGGGGGCTTGGGCAACCAGTCGCAGAGGTATATTGCCGCGCCACAATCGCCGCCACCAAGGTTGGCGGCTTCTGCCCACGATAATCTTGGTAATTCCCTTCTCGCGGGCGAAGTCGAGCATCGCCTTGACCACGTCGTCGGACTTAAGCCATACGGTTTCAGCGCCGAGGTCGCTGGCCAAATTGATATTGTCTAGTAGCGCAACGAAATCGCGGGTGGAAATCTTGCGAATCGATTCTTGCGGAGTCTCGACATGGACGGCATACCAATCAGCGTTCAGTTGGCCTGCGATCCGCGCCGCCTTGCGTAGCAAAAGCCCGCCGTCCGCGGGGTTGGACGAAAGGCCTACCATGACCCGCTCGCTAGTTTGGGGGCGACGGCCGCCTTCCCGCTTGACAGCCTCGCGTTCCTCGCGCTGGCGGCTCAGTCCGCGCGCGATCTCGCGCAGGCAAAGCTCGCGTAGTGCTTGCAAATTGGCCGGCTTGAAAAAGTTTCTTAGCGCCTGCTCGGCCTGCGGCGCGGGGTAAATCTTGCCCTCGCGCAGCCGCTCGCGGAGCTCCTCGACGCTGACGTCGACGTTAACGATCTCATCGGCGCGCGCCAGAAACGAGTCAGGCACGGTCTCGCGCACCTCGACGCCCGTGATGCGTTTGATGAGTGGGCTTAAGCTTTCGATGTGCTGAATATTCATCGCGGTGATTACGCTGATACCGTGCGATATCAGCTCCTCGACGTCCTGGTAGCGCTTTTCATGGCGCGAGCCGGGCGCGTTGGTGTGGGGCAACTCGTCGACCACGGCAACTTCCGGTTTGCGCGCCAGAACCGCGTCAAGGTCCATCTCCTCGACTACGACTCCGCGGTACTCGACTCGACGGCGGGGTATTATTTCTAGATCGCCAATTTTTTCGGCCGTCTCGGCGCGACCGTGGGTTTCGATGAAGGCAAGGACGACGTCTACGCCCTTTGCGCGTAGCTCATGCGCCTCCTCCAACATGCGCCAAGTTTTGCCGACGCCAGCTGCCGCCCCAATATAAATTTTGAGCCGTCCTTTACGGGGTTGGCTCTCGAGACCTAAGAATGTTTCCGGCTCGGGTCGCCCATCATCTTTCATCAGGCACGCCGCCAGCCCTGTGCGATAGGATTCTTCTAGCCAGTCAGTTTATTAGCTTCCCCGAGCACTATAAAGTGCCGATTTACCGAGACTTGGCTTACTTGCTGGCGGGATGGTTAGCTTTGCCTTGTAAGTCGTCCAAAGCAAGGTTAAGCGCAAGAACGTTTACTCTCGGCTCGCCGAAAATTCCTAGCCATCTGGGAGTAGTGAATTTGCGCACCAGCGCCTGTACTTCAGGAGGCTCCATCCCGCGGGCCTTGGCAACGCGTGGCACCTGGATCGCAGCGGCGGCGGGACTTATATCTGGGTCGAGTCCGCTGCCCGAGGCAGTGACCAGGTCGATCGGGACCTGCGACGGCGAGATTCCCGGATTTTCGGCCAAAACCGCGGCCAGACGGGCGCGTACCGCGTCGACGAGCGCCTTGTTGGTGGGGCCTAGGTTCGAACCGCCCGAGGCGGTTGCGTCATAACCTTTCGCTCCCGCCGCGGACGGCCGCGGATGGAAATACTGCGGGCCGCTGAAATTTTGCCCGATTAAGCTTGAGCCGATTACGCGACCGTCTCGTATGATAAGGCTGCCGTCGGCCTGAAACGGGAAGAGCGCTCGCCCCACGAGCACCATCAAAACCGGGTAGAGGATCCCGCATAGCAACGTGAGTACAAGATTCGTTCTGAGAGCGATCCAAAGGCGCATCATAGTCGTTTTACGCCAAGTGTGTTTTACGCCAAGTGTAACGCTGCGACCAAGAGGTCGATCGCCTTGATGCCGATAAATGGGACTATTACGCCACCAAGCCCATAGATGAGCAGGTTTCGCGCCAGAATCGCGGCTGCGCCTAGCGGCCGGTAGGCAACACCCCGAAGCGCTAGCGGGATCAGGGCGATTATGATGACGGCGTTGAAGATTACGGCCGACAGAATAGCGCTTTGCGGCGTTGCAAGACGCATGACGTTCAGTGCACCGAGCTGCGGGAACATCGCTGGTATAATCGCGAAGTACTTGGCAACGTCGTTGGCGATCGAAAACGTGGTCAGGGCGCCGCGGGTTATCAGTAGCTGCTTTCCGATTTCGATAACTTCGATAATTTTAGTCGGGTTCGAGTCAAGGTCTATCATGTTGCCAGCTTCGCGCGCCGCTTGAGTACCTGCGTTCATAGCGATTCCGACGTCCGCTTGCGCAAGCGCGGGCGCGTCGTTGGTGCCGTCGCCGATCATTGCGACCAGTTTCCCTTGCGCCTGCTCTTCACGAATTATTCGAAGTTTATCTTCCGGAGTGGCTTCGGCCACGAAGTCGCTGACGCCCGCTTCTTTAGCGATTGCGGCGGCGGTAAGGGGGTTGTCGCCCGTGATCATCACCGTGCGAAGCCCCATCGCGTGTAATCTTTCGAACCGCTCGCGAATCCCTTCTTTGATAATGTCTTTGAGATGAACTACACCCAACACTCGAGGTCCGTCCGCCACGACCAACGGCGTGCCGCCGTTTCGCGCTATGTTCTCTACGATCGCATTCAGTTGCGCCGGTACTTCGCCACCATTGTCGCGCACAAAAGCCACGATTCGGTCGGCTGCTCCTTTGCGAATGTGACGGCCATCCAGGTCGACTCCGCTCATTCGCGTGCGAGCGGAGAAGGGTACGAAGCTTGCGTGCAGCTCGCTAAGGTTGTGTCCTCTCAGGCCGTACTTGTTCTTCGCTAACACCACGATCGAGCGGCCTTCTGGCGTCTCGTCTGCGAGCGAGGCGAGCTGTGCTGCTTCGACCAGCTCTCTTTCAGAGACCCCGTCGAGCGGGATAAATTCGGTGGCCATCCGGTTGCCGAGCGTGATCGTGCCAGTTTTGTCGAGCAACAGCGTATCGACATCGCCGGCAGCTTCGACGGCGCGACCAGACAGCGCAAGGACGTTCCGTTGTACGAGCCGGTCCATCCCCGCAATACCGATAGCTGGCAGCAAGCCTCCGATTGTGGTGGGGATGAGACAGACGAGCAACGAAACCAGAACCGGCAGCGAGAGCGCTCTTGCGGTGCCGTTGTAAAGCGCAAACGGGTAAAGGCTTACGCATACGAGCATAAAGATGATTGTCAGGCCGGCCAGCAGAATCGACAGGGCGATTTCGTTGGGCGTTTTCTGGCGCTTAGCGCCTTCGACTAGCGCGATCATGTGGTCGAGAAAAGTCTCGCCCGGGTTAGCTGTAATTCGCACTTTGATCCAGTCGGAAATAACCGTAGTGCCCCCGGTCACCGCGCTCCGATCCCCTCCGCTTTCGCGGATTACCGGGGCGGATTCGCCCGTTATCGCGGCCTCGTTGACTGCGGCAACGCCTTCTATCACTTCGCCGTCGCTCGGGATTACGTCGCCGGCCTCTACCAGCACTACGTCCCCACGCCTGAGCCGCGAGGCGGGGACGGTCGTTATCGTTCCGTCCGGATTTATCCGCTTCGCCTGAGTCTCGGTGCGCATCCGGCGCAGATTATCCGCCTGGGCCTTGCCCCGTCCTTCGGCCATCGCCTCGGCAAAATTGGCGAAGCCTACGGTGAACCATAGCCAAAGCGCGATCTGCAACTCGAACTTGACAAGGCCTGCGCCGGCGCGAAACAGATCGGCGCACAAAATCACCGTTACTACCGCCGCCGTGACTTCGACGACGAACATTACCGGATTGTGCGCCAGAACGCGCGGCGAGAACTTGTAGAGCGAGTTTATAAGCGCGCTTCTGACTATCGCGGGATCCCAGATGGCAGGAGCTTTACGTGCAGCCATGTTCGTCTACTCGCTGGCGCAGGATATTCGGGATATTTCAGTAAAGCTGATGGTGAAGCATCGCCACATGCTCGATGAGCGGTCCGAGCGCGTCCGCAGGAAAGAAAGTCAGACCCGCCACGATCAGGATTACGCCGGTCAGCAGAACGACAAATAGGGCACCGTCGGTCGGGAAGGTTCCGGCGCTAGGTGGCACGGTCTTTTTACCTGCCAGTGAGCCCGCCAGGGCGAGCAGCGGAATCTTCATCATAAAGCGCCCAGCTAGCATCACAAAGGCCAGTACGACGTTGTAGAAGGGCGTGTTGGCATTAAGTCCTGCAAACGCCGAGCCGTTGTTGGCAGCCGCCGAGGTAAAAGCGTAGAGAACCTGTGTAAAGCCGTGAGGGCCTGGGTTTGTAATCCCGGCAAGTCCGGGCCTGGTTACCACGGCCACGCCTGCCGGCAGCAGAATTACCGCCGGAAAAATCAAAATAAACAGCATCACGAGCTTCATTTCGCGTCCCTCGATTTTTTTGCCTAGGTATTCTGGCGTGCGTCCAACCATCAACCCGGCAATAAAAACCGAAAGTATCGCCATCACGAGCATTCCGTAGAGTCCCGAGCCGACACCGCCGAAGATTATTTCGCCAATTTGCATATTGAGCAGCGGAATCAGCCCACCCAAGGGCGTAAAGCTGTCGTGCATCGAGTTGACCGCGCCGCACGAAGTCGCGGTTGTGACGGTTGCAAATAGCGCCGAGCCGACGATACCGAAGCGCACCTCTTTGCCCTCCATGTTGCCGCCGCTCTGGCTTGCGTTTGCTTGCGTATTTATTCCCAGCGCCGCCAACTCAGGATTACCTCGTTGTTCGATCCACACCGCAGCCGCCGCGCCTATAAGGAACAGCAGTGTCATCGTGATGAACAGCACCCAACCCTGTCGCCGATTCCCCACCATCTGGCCGAAGGTGTGCGTAAGTCCGGCGCCGATTGAAATAATCGCCAACATTTCGAGCAGATTGGTCAGCGGCGTCGGGTTCTCGTAAGGATGGCTTGAGTTGGCGTTGAAAAAACCTCCGCCGTTGGTACCAAGCTCCTTGATCGCCTCCTGCGAGGCGACCGGACCCTGCGCGATCACCTGCTCGGCGCCTTCGACGGTTTTGGCGTGCACGTAAGGTTTGAAATTCTGGGGCACGCCCTGCCATATCAGAATCAGGCTAAGAACTATGCTGATGGGTAACAACACCCAGAGCGTTGCGCGCACGATGTCGAACCAGAAATTGCCGATAGTCTGGGCCGATTGGCGCACCAGGCCACGGATTAGCGCGATCGCCACCGCAATTCCGACCGCCGCAGACACGAAATTGTGGTAGGCAAGACCGGCCATCTGCGTCAGATAGCTCATCGTCGTCTCGCCCGCATAAGCCTGCCAGTTGGTGTTGGTAGTGAAACTTGCTGCGGTGTTGAATGCGAGGTCGGGTGCCACTGCCCCCAAATGCTCTGGGTTGAGCGGCAGAAACTGCTGCAGACGCTCAAGCCCATAAAGCAGCACCATCCCCACGGCGCTAAATAGCAGCATGGAGATGGAGTACTCGACCCACGTTTGTTCCGTTACTGGATATACGCCGCACATCCGGTAAATAGCGCCCTCGACGGGTTTGAGCAGCGGGTCCAGTATGGTTGGCTTGCCTTCGAAGACGCGCGCCATGTAAAGACCTAGTGGCACGCTGATCGCGGTGAAGAGCGCAGTAAATAGGACTAGTTGAACAAACGTGTTCGTCAACATAGTATTTGCGCGCCACGCACTAGAACTTTTCAGGCCGCAGCATTGCGTAAACCAGATAAATCGTTAACCCAGCCGCTATTACCGCTCCCACGATCAGTTCCCATCCGCTCATAGGCGAGTGCACCCCCACACGTAGAGGAAACATATCGCGAAAAAACACACCGTCGCGGTAAGGAAGACAAGGTCTAGGTTCATACTATCCTAGAAGCTAGAGCAATTTGCTTGCCTAGACTAATGTGACCCGGTAACTGGAGCCACTTTTCCGGTTAAATGCTTAGATCCTTTTCAATTTGCAATCTTGCGGGCTTGCAAATTGCATAAGCAACACCGACTGGCCCGCCAGTCGTTGGCGGACCTCTTAAAAGCTCGCTTTTTATCCGTTAGGTTAGCAAAGACCAGGTAGGATGGCAGGCTAGACGGGTTTGACGAAGTGCGGGAGAGATTCCACTAAAACAAGCAAGCTCGCCAACGCCAGAGAAAGTGGGAGCAACGCCGGGAGCTATTTGCTAGCTTTTGATTTAGGCTGCCCGCTTTTATTCAAAAGGAGATTTACGGCGTGGCTCCGGTCGACGTAACCACAAACCGTTGCTCGCGATAGCTTGCACGACCGGTAGTCGGCTCGTAATTATTCTGGAAACCTTCGCTCGTAAACTGGTTTCGAACCTTAGGCTTAGTTCATGGATGCGCAAGAAGCGGTTCGCGGCGATGACCGTGGCCGAACCGAACTCTAATGGCGACAACGAATACGCCCCCGAAAGGTCGAAGGCTTCGATTTTACTGGCTATTGTCTGTTTTGTTCATCGTGCTAGCTTGCCGAGCATGGGCGGACTCGAACGGCACTACGGAAAACGGCCCCACGGAAAGCAGTGGGATGCTTTTGAGCTCGTTGCCGCGCGCAGGAGAAAGAATTTTTATAGAACCGCTTGTGGTCAAAGACGCCGACATCGATAACCAGATCACGACGATGCCTCAGATAATGGGAGGCTTTCACAAGAGCTTGGTATTCCAAAACCTGCTGACCATCGAAAAGCGCTTAACCTACAATTTCAGTATCCAGGTCGGAGCGCAGTACGACGCTCTTTTCGCTCACCAGATTAAGACTGCGGACTTTCAGTTCGAGGAAGTTCAAGGCAAGTATCTCGTGTATGAGAACGCAGCTCATGAGATAATGGTCACGTGGATTGAACGCGCGCTGTTCTCCCCGGAGAATTCGCTCGTAAGCCGTCAAAGTTATCCGTTCCAGCTCAACTCTTATTTTTTGTTCAACAAGGGTTTCGGTGATTTGCCGATAAGTTTTTTGCGGCCGTTTGCAATTCAGTCGGACGCGGTTTGGATGCAGCCTTTTGGCTCCACCTCTCAGCCGCTGGCACCGTACATCGGAGCCGCTTATTACGATCAGACGCTCAGATTTGATTTCGCCTTGGAGTACAGCCTTCTCTACTTGAATGACGTGGTAGGAGTTTCTGTCCCGGGCATATTGAAGCATATCACGCCCGCGGTCGAGGCTCGTACATTAACGAACTTGAGCAACAACGGATACTACGGACAAACAGCCGGATATTTAAGTTACGAGATCAACTACCAAGGGCCCTGGTACCAGATTAGTTTTGCTTATCAGCGCTCTTTCGGTCCGGACGCTCCGTTTGCTGGGCAGAGTTTCCTTTTATATGCCACCTACTTTTACGACGATCTCTTGCGAAAACTAGGGTTTAATCCGACGCCCTGGTAGATAATTTCTGGACATGGGCTTTTTAGCTTAGTTTCGCATCGCCCGACCCTGGAGCGCTCGCGATCGTCGAGCATGCTTAGTTAGGCGCGAAAAACAATAACCGAGTCGATCGTTTTCCTAGCCTCTTCACACCGGTTACCTGCTGACTTTTCGCAAGAAAGTTGCACGCCGTCTCGGATATGCGGCTTGACTGCCAGAGCGTGGCACCGAAAGCTCACGATAGAGCGTGAATTTGACTTCGGTGCGACAGCGCCTATCTTTTTCCCGAATCGTGCGTGCTTGACATAAAGGGCGCGAAGTGCGCGGATATTTGTCGGCTATCCTAACGCGCGAAACAACGGCGGACAAAGCTGTCCTGGTCGGGGCGGCCGGATTTGAACCGGCGACCACACGCACCCCAAGCGAAAAGGACTGAAGAACGGGTGATACCGGGTAACCGTCGATAATAGGAAAACCATTTGGGGGCCAGAGGGCATTTCATCACTGAGCTGAATGGCATGCAGTGTGACCGAGCGGTATCGATTGCTCTGCGCTTGAAGCACAGAATTGGGCACCCTTGAGCCATCCGTTGGAACAGTGATTCGCCGCCATCTTGCGAATGTGAGTTTCTACCCCGGAAATGTCACATCTAACATCTAAGATGTTGGGCCCTTTTTTGAGGCCCGGCGCCCTGGTCAATTTTGACTCAGTTTTGGCAGGGAATGCCGAAGTAAAACTGGCCCTTAGGTCATTCTGGTGGGGCGTCATTCAATGACACGAGCTTGCCGTCTTTGTCGTAACAGAACGTGACGGTGTGCTTGGCGTTCATGGTGGCGGCTTCCAGCGGCGTAAATAGAACCTCCGCCAGGCCAAGCGTTACTACATCCGCAGCGGCCTCGCCAGCAGCAATGACGCCTTTACCGACGCCACCTGGGCCACGGGTGTAAAGCTTGTAGATGTCACAAGATTGATCACCGTTCTTTACGTTCGCGGTCGGCGCGCCGATTGCCTGGATAACTTGAAATCGGCTTTCTCCGATCGCGAATTGGGACGTATCCACCGGTGTAGGTCTAGTTGCTTCCATCACTGGTGAACAGCCACCGGAACACAGGAGACCGAGGCAAAGAGCGAACCGGGCTGCGAAGAGGCAATGCGCGCGTGTCTTTGTTACACTCGCCCCGCGAGGTGCCATAGCTATTGACTCCTAATTTCGCGACGGAGGGTGTTCAGGAGTTTGTAGGTGTCGGTCGTTGGATCGGCGTTGAACACATCCACGGTGTGGTCGCTTGTGTACGAAAGCTTATTGACAAGGTGCTTGGACAGCTCGATCAGCCGCTCGATCTCGTTCGGCGAAAGCTTCGCGTCGGCGAGCTTTGTTTCGCAGTCCGTGTCCGACAGATGAGCGAACACCTCGTTGCGAAGAATCGCGATTTTGCGCCAAATGCTTCGTGCCTCATCAAGTATCGGTTGTAGCTCGTGCCGTAACTTGTCGTCGGGCGTGTCTTGGACCAGACGGCTAAGGCTGATACTGTCTCGCCGCGTCTCATAGAGACTGTAAAGCGTGATAATCACGGCCAGGAAATGCGCCCGAAGGCTGGTTGAGAAGAACGAGTTGTACCTTCTTAGAACTTCTAGATACTTTGCGCGGTCACCCGGCTCGGTATAGATCCGCCAAATGCGGTAATCCATGATTGCGAATTTAATTCGGTAAGCCACCTCCTGGAGTTTGTCATTCATGCGCACTTCTCCGTTGAAGGTTGATTTAACCTCGCGAAATCGGAGTCTACCTGCCAAGTTAGTGTTCCCAGTCGATCTCGAGTTCGTCTGGTAGCGCCCGGTCTGCCGCCTGCGCGGCTATATGCTGGCGGTGGTAGGGAAACCACGGAATCTTGCCTGGTTCGGCGTCCCGTTGATGGAGTATGTCGAACGTTTCCAGTTGGGCAGCGGTCACGCCCATCCTCTGGCAGAGCAAAACGTCCACGAGTTCGTGAACGAACCGACATACCATAGCGCGGATCATCGTTGTCTACTTCGTGACTTACCCGGACTTGCACGGTGATGTGTTGTCCGCTCACAGCCGGTCGTCTTTAATGTCGTAGCCGCGGCTCATGCTGTGCATTACTTGCAACCGCACAACCAGTTCGTCGTGAATGGGTTAAAAGGAAACGGGTACGTCCATGCTCAACCGCCTCCTTCGAAAGCCCGAGCGCGCTCAGTCGTCGCCAGCGTCATCTTGGCCAAAGAGCGGTCCGTTTGCTCGATAAGGGAGCGTGGGATTGATGAACGTTGGAGGCTGACCAGGCGTCATAAGAGTGTAACCGCCGTTGAAGTTGCGGTTGATGAATGTGGGCGGCTCGCCCGGCGTAATCGCCGTGTAGCCGCCATTGAAATTGGGGCTCACAAAAGTCGGCGGCTCCCCAGGTGAGATAATGGTGTAGCCCTGGTGCTGGCCGAGGTATTGAGCGCCTGCCAGCGTTGGTACCGTCAAAAGCGTCGTAACGAGCACGAGTAGCGTCGTCTTCATCCCTCGCCTCCGTTCTATGGGTTTCATCCTACAGTGGCCGGCTACCCTGCGCAATATTAAATCAGAAGAATTATATGGCCAGATAATATTCATCTAGTAATAGCATTTACGTCAAGCAAGAGCGCTTGATACGGTCGTCGGCGAATGAGCGTCCTGGGGAAACCAAAAAGGCCAAATGAGACCGCAGCCGCTGAACGCCTCGAGCCCATGAAGAAGGGACAGATCCTTGCGTGGCCAGCGGTCTTTTCGTGCGTCAATGCTGATTCATTAGCGAAAGAGTGCCTTTGCGACCTCCCAAGGCTGATTTACGAGTTGCGACGGTGGCTCGGCCTTGACCCCGGTAAACCGATCGGTGCGGAAGTGACTGCCTTGGAAAAGAAACCTGCTTATTCAGGCGATCATTGATGGAGTAGCTGAGCCGTGTGCGCGGTTGTAAACCGGGAAACTTTTCGGACGGATTAAGCGCGCGATAGCGTCATCCTCAATGCCAGAAAGGTAGGCGGCGAGGGTGGAAGAGCTTTGAGTTGTCGCGACGCGGATTTGGAAGACGGGGTGCAAGCGCGGCGCTGGACGATTTCCACGAGATCGTGTCAAGTGCTCTTTCCAGAAGTAAAGACTGCTACAAGATGAATATTATCTGGCCATATAGTTTTTGTGACCTAATATTGCGCGAATTAGCCGGCCACCGTAAAATAAGACCCAAAAACAGAAAGGGAGAATCGCGTGAGTGACCCATTGCTATCCCCTGGAGCGAGGAAAATGCCGAAACCGTACAACGACCACAATGTTTACATTTCTGGCGCCGGATTCGGCGCTGAAGCTGGCCTGCCGCTGATCAGGGACTTCATGAACCGAATGCGCGACGCAGCGGCGTGGCTTGAAGGTCAAGCCGGACGCGAACGCGAACTGGAAGCGATAAGCCGCGTCCTTGAATTTCGACTCCATGCAGCGGGACGCGGCGAGCCGCGTCCCGCTAAATGTCGAAAACATCGAAGAACTTTTCAGCCTCGCGTCCGCAACTGGCGACGAAGAATTGGCTGCGGCAATGCCGTTAGCCATAGCCGCGACGCTTGATTATGCGCGGCAAGTCGCAATTCCCCCGGCGGAGTGGCAAAGGTTCCAAATAGGTCTACTTAACCAGCCGGGGTGGAATCGGCCGCCGACGTGGACCGAGCCTTCGCTTTATGTGCAGGACCGGATGAAGCAAGGTGACCTAAAGGGCTTATGGTACAGTTGCCCGCCTTACGACTTTTACGTTGGCGTCATGGCGGGATATTTCAACAAGGGTGGACCGGATCGGCGTGATACAATCGTAACGTTTAACTACGACCTCTTGCTCGAAGAGTCATGCCGGAATCTCGGCATGCGTTTCAGCTACGGTATTCAAGTATCAAAAAACAAGTCCGCGCCGGACTTCGTGATACCTAAAGGTGATGGAAGATTCCAAATTCTCAAGCTACATGGCTCTATGAGCTGGGCCAATTTCCCCGAGTATCTGTTCTCTCCGCAGGAAAAGGCGCGCCGGCGCCAACCATTCGTTCCTGGACAGGATGAGGACTGGGAAAATACCGCAGGCTGGCCTGGACCAAGGATATTCGCAGATTATTCGGAGCTTCGAAAGCAGAATTTCAGCCCGCTCCTGCTGCCGCCTACCTGGCGCAAGGATTCGCACACAGATCAATACTCGCGCATGGATTTTTCGAGCGTATGGGACGCAGCGGTAGCGGCACTGCGCACGGCTACGAACATAATCATTCTTGGTTATTCTGTGCCGAGCACTGATCAGCACTTTCGATACCTCATTGCTGCCGGGCTGCGAGACAACATCTCGCTGCGCAAGATCTTTTTCGTCAATCCCGCTCTGGCCGATGAAACCCAGGCCGCGGTGCTCAAAGACAGGTTGTTCGGACCCGGCGGTCTGTTCCGTCCCGAACTGCAAGAGCAGGGAATCGTCGAGCTTCTGCCGGTCGACACACGCGAATTCTTCACCGGACCCCACGATAACCGTGGGGTGCAACCGTATCGCGTGCGGATCAATCGACCGCTTAACCCCGAGAGCTGCACCGCCGACAATGCGCCATTCAGCTTTTTTGAGGGTCCGACCAGGCCCGTGTGGTACCGATGATCGCTTAAGGGGGTCAACGCCGGCTGAATTGCCCTGTTCGCTGTCTGACCGGCATTGGCTCCCTGCACACGCAGGTGCAAGCGCACGCTGGGGCATGCGATATGGAGTTAGCCTGCTGTGTCCTGCCTAACCTCTGCCCTAGATAATGTCCGGACATGGGCTTTTTAGCTTGGTATCGCATTGCCCGACCCTGGAGCGCTCGCGATCGTCGAGCATGCTTAGTTAGGCGCGAAAAACAATAACCGAGTCGATCGTTTTCCTAGCCTCTTCACACCGGTTACCTGCTGACTTTTCGCAAGAAAGTTGCACGCCGTCGCGGATACGCGGCTTGACTGCCAGAGCGTGGCACCGAAAGCTCACGATAGAGCGTGAATTTGACTTCGGTGCGACAGCGCCTATCTTTTTCCCGAGTCGTGCGTGCTTGACATAAAAGGCGTGCAGGCTTGTCATCTGCCTGAACGCATGAGATAACGGGCGGAGCTCTCTTGGTCGGGGCGGCCGGATTTGAACCGGCGACCACACGCACCCCAAGCGTGTGCGCTACCAGGCTGCGCCACGCCCCGACCTACGCGGGTTGAGACAAGTTAGGTACGCAACCGGTCTACCAGCTTCTCCATCGAGAGTATAATCCTTAGCTGGCTAAAACGATACCCTGGGTTCGCGTGACCAACCGACGCGCCCTCGCGGACTCGTTCTTGCCCCACGGATACCATCGGTGCGCCCAGCAGTCACGCCAGTCGGTCAGATATTCGGTCTCTTTTTAGCGCGATCGAATCGGAAGGGTCGACCGCGAAATAATTCCAGCTCGTCTTTTCGCGCCAGTTGCGGCAAACTCTACGACCTAGTCGTCAGTAAAGTTTATTTCTCTTCGGTCGCCGCCTTTTTCTTAGCAGATGCGCGCGGCCGCCATTGAGCAAGCGACCGCAAGTCGACGACGAAAGACCAAGCGTTGGGCGGTTGGTTTACCAGATGAACGATCTCGTCGCAGATCGCTTCGGGCGAAATGAATTGATTCGGGTGGGCGTTCGGCATTGCCTCTCGCACCCTGGGGCTGTCGACCGGCCCGTCGACGTCGAGCGTTGCGCAATGGATGCCACGGTACATGTACTCGTGAGCCAAAGACAAGGCGATTTCTCGCTGAGCCGCTTTCGATGCGTTGTACGCCGAGTACATCGCAGGGCCGCCACGACTTTCCGAACCCAGAATGAAGATGATTACGCCCGAGCCTCTGGCCGCCATTTTTTCCACCACCGCCTGGGAACAGAAAAACGGCCCGTAAGTGTTAACCTTCAGCTGAAAGTCGAACTCCTCCTCGCTGATCTCGGCGAAAGGCTTTCGTAGGTAAGCCCCAGCGTTATTTATCAGCACTGAGATCGGTCCCAGCTCCTGCTCGATCGTCGTTACCGCTACGACTACTTGCTCCCGTTTGGATACGTCGGTCGGAACGACCAGGGCTGTGCCGCCTTGCTGTTTTATCAGGTCGGCCGTCTCCTCGAGCTGAGACTTTGTGCGAGCAAGAAGACCGACAGCGTAGCCTTCGTGCGCCAGCCGTAAAGCAATTTGCCGGCCGATTCCTCGCCCGGCGCCTGTTACCATCGCGACTTTCTCAAAAGCCATCGGTCGCAATCTTACTTGTTTGAAAAATTTTGTAAAGCCATTCGCCAGCTGCAATTTGATGTAGACTTGCGAAACTCGAAATAATCTCCCATCGGTCTCGGCGCCAAGGTGGCAAAAAAGTTAAACGTAATTGGCGCTCTTCCAAGAGGAAGTACGCGCGTGCTCTAACCGCGAGCCTTGCCCTATCGAGGCAGTAAGCCTCAAGGGTTAGTCAAGTATGGGCCACGTTAATCGACATGAGCGCCAGATAGGCTGCCCTCCTACGGGCCGGCGTGGCGTCCAGTTTGACGACCGTCGCAAAGAGTTGTTGGGCAAAGTGGAGTCGTTAAGCAGTGGAAAAGCGGTACCGGTTCCTAGTTTGATCCACGCACTGCGTCTTTGGCCGTACCGTCTTAGACGCGTTGGGCTATTCCGTTTTCGCTCGCCGTTGGTGCGCTCGGAGGCAAGCAACTCTAGTTTTGTAAAGCAATAGGTATTAATATTTAGCCTAGAAAGTGGCTTTTAAGTTGCGGGAGACTTGACCCAGTCTAAGCCTGCCTCCTTTTGGGTTAGGCCCAGACGGCCCGGGGCAAGTCGGGGGAGGAGAGATAGCCGCGAGGGTCGCTGAGAAAGCCGCCTGAGTTCCTGGGAGGGTGCGGTACGGTTCGGAAAGAGGTGAAAGTTCCCAGATGCTTGTAGCGATCGACGTTGGCAATACACACACAGTGGTTGGCATCTACCGTCAAGAACACTTGCTGCACCACTGGCGGATCGCTACCGATCGGACGCGCACCTACGACGAGCATCGGGTTTTGTTGAGCAGTCTTCTTTCGGCGGCGGGTTTGCCGGTTCCCTTTCGCCCAGAGGGCGTGGCGATTGCGTGTGTTGTGCCTCCTCTCGAACCCACTATCGAGCAGTTGGCGCGTGAGTACTTTCGCTGTGAGCCGCTGACCGTAGGTCCCGGGGTTAAAACGGGCCTTCCAGTGCTTTACGAAAATCCCAAGGATGTCGGGGCCGACCGAATAGTGAACGCGGTTGCGGCCTATGACCGTTTTCGCAGCGCGTGCATCGTGGTCGACTTTGGCACCGCGACAACGTTCGACTACGTCACCGCGCGTGGAGAATATGCGGGAGGCGCGATCGCGCCTGGCTTAGGGGTTTCCATGGAAGCTTTGGCCGCTCACGCGGCCCGGCTCTTTCAGGTTGAGCTCGCCCGGCCGCCCGAAGTGGTCGGTAGAACTACCGTACATGCCCTCCAATCCGGCTTGATCTTCGGCTACACGGCTTTGGTCGACGGTTTGGTGGAACGTATTCAGCGAGAGCGCGGCGAAGGCGCTCGTGTGATTGCGACCGGCGGCTTGGCTTCGCTTATCGCGCGCGAGTCTACCACTATCGAAGAAGTCGACGAGTTTCTCACGCTCAAGGGATTGCGGCTGGTTTACGAGCGGAATCGTCGTTCGGAGACGGCACGCTAGAGCTGGGATGGGGAGGCAGGCTATGAGCGAGGCAAAGCGGGTGGTTAGCGACTCAATGGTTGGTCTTCAGATGCCCGACAACGCCCGCTACTCCGAGCGCGTGGTCAGCGTGCTCGGTAAAAATCCCAGCGCTTTTACCGGTCCCGGAACCAATACCTACATTGTCGGCACAGGACGAAAACGTCTGCTTTTGGATGCTGGCCAAGGAGTGCCTGAGTACGGCGAGCTTCTGAGCGCGACGCTTAGAGAACTCGCCGACGCGGCAGAGCTTGAAGCGATCGTCGTCACCCACGCTCACATCGATCACATCGGTGGCGTGCCCCAAGTGCGTGAGCGCTATGGCCGTCTCGACGTGCTGAAGATGCCGTGGCCAGGGCGCGACTCGGTTGCCGTGGCAGACGTTGTCCCGTTGGTCGATGGGGCGGTTGTAGCCACCGAAGGTGCGACGCTAAAGGCGGTCCATACGCCGGGTCACGCTCCCGATCACCTTTGTTTCTATCTGGTGGAGGAGAAGGCGCTTTTCAGCGGCGACGTGGTTCTGGGAGCCGGTACAACTGTAATTCCCGACGATGGCGGCGATCTTGCCCAGTATCTGAACTCTCTTAAAAAGCTTTTATCGCTGGAAATCGAGGTTATATATCCTGGCCACGGACCGCCTATAAGAAATCCCGAGCAGAAGATTCGCGAGTATATCGCCCATCGCGAACTTCGCGAACAACAGATTCTCGAGGTACTAGGTCGCGGGCGGCGCTCGGTTTCCGAGATCGTAGCGGAGATATACACCGATGTTCCGCCTTATCTGCACGCGGCGGCTGGTAGTTCGGTTCGCGCGCATCTCAAAAAGCTAAAGCTCGAGGGGCTCGTCGCCGAAGACGCAGATGAAGGCAAGTGGCGGCTTCTCAAAGCGTGAGGTAACGCCCATGCGCAAGATCGTCCTCGTTGCTGTGGGGGCAACGGGAGTCTTTTTGTTGGTGCCGAAAATTGTAGGCGCCGCGTCCACGACCTTTGCGGTTTCGTGCGAGCCGGTCAGTGGCGGCGCGATCGTGTCGCCCGCGGGACAATGTCGTCGTCCATCGCTGATGGCCGAAAACGTTCTCGTTGCGCAAGCGACCGGGGCGGCGCTCGGCTCACAGACCGATCCCGCAACGTCGCTGGAAGTGCCGCAAGCGCCCATCCAAGGTTCTGTTGTTGGAGCGGGTGCGCAATCGTCGGCGGAGACATCTGGCGCTTTACCTTCTGAATCTGCCGGTGAAACGTTGACGCCGGTAAACTTACCGCCGGTTGCCACGCTCAACGAATTCCTGATGAATGGTAGCTACACCTCGGTGCTGGGAATCGAGGTGCGCGAGGGGTCTGCGCCGCTTGCCGACGGCACCGAGGTGGAGGGTCTAGTTGTGCAGTCGGTACTTCCGGGAAGTCCGGCAGCGCGGGCCGGGATTCAGCCCTACCGCGCGACTACCCATTACCTCATCGACGGAGCTTTCGCGGCTGCCTCTTTGGTCTTTCCGCCGGCGATGCTAGTAATGGCAGCGGTCGACCAAAGTCGAATCGGCACGTCTTTCGACCTTGTCATTGGCGTCGACGGTGTGCGAGTAACTAACGTTCTTGAGTTCGATGATCAGGTAAGGAATGTCAAACCTGGCGATATCGTATACTTGAATATTGTGCGTGGAGGGAAGCGTTTGCAGATACCGGTCGAGATGCCTAGTGTTTCGTTTGCGACGGCTGCGGCGAAAAAGTAGCTACTTTTCGTCTTTAGCTTTCGAGCCCGCATGCTGGAGGAAAATACGCGAAATACGCGGCGCTTCGATACTTTGAAACTCGCTCTGGTTATTGGTGGAACGGGTGTAAACTTAAAGCATAAAGTCGCTTTACTTTGGTCCGAGGCTGGGATAAATGAGCAAATAGGTGCGTGTCCAGGGTAGATGCCCGGGCAATGCGCCTGTTGCGACCAGCAGGGGGCGCAATAGGTTTTTGCCATAGTTTAGGCGGATTTAGGCTGCCTGGATCGAGCCGGACCGGGACTGCCGACCGAGACGAGTATTTATGTCTGACTTCGGTGGGGTTGCCGGTGCGCGGCAACCCCATTTTCTTTTTGGCTCCCTTGGCAGCCTCGAGGTGCGCTATGAAGGATAAGGTGCGCGTTCCAGATTTGGTTCGGATGAAGGCCGAGGGGCGTAAGATTGTCGCGCTTACGGCTTACGACTATCCCTTCGCGCGTATCTTTGACGACGCAGGCGTCGATTTGTTGCTGGTCGGGGATAGCCTTGGGATGGTTGTTCAAGGACATCCCACGACCCTGCCGGTTACGCTCGAGCAGATGATTTATCACGTCCAGATAGTGACGCGGGCGGTAAGACGCGCCTTGGTAGTGGGGGACATGCCGTTTCTTTCTTACCAGGTAAGTCCGGAACAGGCCGTCCATAGTGCCGGTCGCATGATCAAGGAGGGAGGAGCTGAGGCCGTGAAGTTGGAGGGCGGCGTGACCGTCGCTCAAACGGTTCGTCGCCTGGTCGAGGCGGAAATCCCGGTGATGGGGCACGTTGGACTAACTCCCCAGGCGGTACATCGGATGGGCGGCTTTAAGGTTCAGGGCCGCTCCGAACGATTCGGCGCGCGCTCACGCCAGCAACTTCTCGATGACGCTTTGGCTTTGGAGGACGCCGGCGCTTTCGCGCTTGTGCTCGAGGGAGTTCCGGCTTCGCTCGCCGCCGAGATAACGTCCAAAGTTTATATTCCGACCATCGGGATTGGCGCGGGCGCTCAATGCGATGGGCAGGTGCTCGTGATGCACGATATGGTTGGTTTGTGCGAAGAGTCACCACCCAGGTTTGCAAAGCGATACGCTCGGTTGTGGGACGAGATAAGCCGCGCTGCCAAGGAGTATGTAAGCGACGTGCGCCTAGGTCGATTTCCTGGTCCAGAACACGCCTATTCCGATTGACGGCTTGGCTTCACATGGAGCGCACTGGCACGCGGAAGATGAAGCTAAGAGAGCGCCTCACCAACCGTCTTGCGTCGCGCTTGGCTAGCAGGCGACTGCGGGGTAGGGCAAGCCGAGAGGGTTTGGAGCTGGAGCGTCGAAGCGCTCGCAAGGTCGAGGTCGGCAGCGAGGTCTTGGGCAACAAGTTCTCACGAGTTCGTTACGAAATTACGCTAGTTCGACTTTTTGAAGAAACGTTATGGAAGTGATTAAAGCGGTAAAAGAGATGCAACGTTGGTCGGAGGCGGCTCGACTCAGGGGTGAGCGGATCGCCTTTGTCCCCACGATGGGTTACTTGCACGAGGGCCATCTCAGTCTGATGCGCGAGGGGCGTCGGCGCGCGGACAGACTTGTGGTTTCAATTTTTGTAAATCCGACGCAATTCGGCCCGCGGGAAGACTTTAATACCTATCCGCGCGACTTCGAGCGGGACTGCGTTTTGATGGAGCGCGTGCCGGTCGACGTCGTGTTTGCTCCTGAGCCCGCCGAGATGTATCCGCAAGGCTTTCAGACCTGGGTTGAAACCACTGAGCTTACCCGCGGCCTTTGTGGAGCGTTTCGTCCGGGCCATTTCCGCGGTGTTACGACCGTTGTGGCAAAACTTTTCAACATCGTCAAACCCCATCTGGCGTTTTTCGGAGAAAAAGACTATCAGCAGCTGCGAACCGTGGAGCGCATGGTCAGCGACCTCAACTTCGACGTAGAGATTGTCGCTATGCCCACGGTGCGCGAGCCCGACGGCCTTGCGATGAGCTCGCGTAACGCCTACTTGTCGAGCGCTGAACGGCAGGCTGCACTTGCGCTAAGTCGTGCGCTGAATGCGGCGCAGAGGCGTTTTCGCGAAGGCTCTTTTCTGGCAGAAGAATTGTTGGCAGAGGCAAGACAAGTTCTTGCCCAAGAACCCACCGTAAGGGTGGAGTATCTGGAAGTTGCCGACGCGCGTACGCTCGAACCGATAAGTAAGCTTGACCGGCCCGCCGTGATCGCGATCGCGGCCTGGGTAGGCAGAACGCGACTTATCGATAACGTGGTGCTGGCCGATGTCGGGGCGCAGTAAGCTGCCTGAATTGCGGCGAACGCCAGCGGTAAAACGCGCAAGGCTTGCGCAAACCCTGGTCGGGAAATTCTCAGCTATCCGCCCGAAGCGTTAAAGCTCAACGCTATCGATGCGCGCATAGTTTGCAGGAAAAGCGGCGCCGCGCCCCCGCCGGGCGTTGACGCTTATCCACGTTTAGCGAGCGCTGCTAGTAAAAACAATTTGCGGCGCAATCCCGAATTCATTGCCCCACAGCGAGGCTTTTAGGTTTTCGGCTAGAGATTCGGGTTTGCTCAGATAAAAACCTCAACAACTGGTCAATTGCATCCGGTTTCAGTAGTAGTCAACCGGGTCGATGCGTCGCTTGGCTCCCCAATAGAACAGCAGGTTTTCAGTTAGTCCCTGCCAAATAAACTTGTGAGGCGGGAAGACAAGGCGTTTGAAAATTGACTTGAGCGAGTAAAACTCCGTCGTGCAACGCCAAACTCCTTCTTCTACTTCCTGCGGCGACATCTGTTTGGGCACGAACATACACCTAAAGTTGTTCGTGAACATATCGGCGTCTGGGATAATGACGCGGTCTTCCTCCTCGAGCTGCTTTCGCATCGGGGTGCCCTTGCGCGGAGTCACCGTGTTGAAGAAGGCTTCTGGCGCGCGGATCTCGTGCAAGAAGCGTAACGTCGCGTCGAAAATATCGGGCTTGTCGGCATCCAGGCCAAAAAGGAAATTCAGCGAGTAGTAGATACCGTATTTCTCGAGCCGCGCCAGTAGCTTTTTGTACTCCTTTACGTGGTTCTGAATCTTGTGTATCGTCAGCAAGCTGTCCTGGTTGATTGATTCCACGCCGATATTGACGTGGAAGACGCCAGCTTTGGCAGCCAGCTCGAGTAACTCCTCGTCATGATTCGAGTTGACGGTCCAAAGGCATGAAAAGCGGATGTTGAGTGGAATGAGCGCCCGGAAGAGCTCGCGAGCAAATCTGTGCTTTCCTGTTATCTGGTCGTCGATGAACTGGAAGCGGCGGATGCCGGTGATTTTAATTTGCTGCTTGATCTCTTCTACGATGTCACCAACTGGTCGTGTCCGGTAGGTGCCATTGTAAAACACCGGTATTTCGCAAAACGCGCAACGGTAGGGACATCCGCGAGTCGCCTGGATCGGCAAGGCCTTAAACAGATAGCGATTGAGCTTGAGCAGCTCATGGCGCGGGCGCGGCAGGCCCTTTAGGTCGTGGAGCTTGTCGCTACGATAAATGCGCTTGAGCTTGCCGTCTTGCCAGTCGCGCAGCAGTTGCTCCCATACGAGATCGGCTTCTCCCTGCACGACGGCGTCGGCGTGTTTGAGCGCTTCTTCGGTTTGCAGTGTGGCGTGAAAGCCGCCCATCACGACCGGGATCCCGAGCTTTCGGAACTTGTCGGCGATCTGGTAGGCGCGCAAAGCCGCGCCGATCGTCGTAGTCATCCCGACAAGGTCCCACCCAGCCTCGAAATCGATGTCCTCCAGGCGCTCGTCGCACAGCGTAACGTCGAAGTCGTCGGGCGTTAGACCGGCAATATACGGGATCATCAGCCCGATTATGAGCCGCCATCTTGTCTTGTGCGGCGTGCCGTCGAGATGAACGGTCGTAGGCTGGATCAATAAGATGCGGGGTTTACGCTTCATAGCTCTCCTTTGTCGTAACTAAGTCAGGACGAGACGGTTGCGTTCGTCCGGTTGTGCGCGTTTGCGTCCGGAGCCACGGTAGACTCCAGAAAATGGTTGCAGCTACGTAAGTTCCAAATGCTGCACCCCAAAGGAAATATTCCAAGCGATCAACTAGCGCAAGTGCAAATATCAGATAGGCGAAATCGCGACCGGTCATTCGCTCCAGACGAGACAACCAGCTCGCCGCCGTCGCCTCGCTAAGCTTCTGTCGCGAACGAATGATAGCGTAGGCACATAGCGAGAAGCCGATCAACAGGGCTACGAGCGCTGCCACTACACGCAGCCCCTCACCTTTGCGGTACGCGCTGACGGCGATCCCCAAAAATACAGCCGCGTGCACCAGATTGTCGGTGATGTGGTCGAGCTGTTCGCCTGCTTTCGACTCCAACATTTTTAAACGGGCAAGCTCGCCGTCCACGCCGTCGGCAATAATCGATACGACGAAAAGGGCTCCGCCCGCCACTCGCCATCCATAGCTTTTGGCCGCCAAAAGGCATGCGCTCAGAAGCCCGAGAGCGGTGTTGGCCAGAGTAACTTGGTTAGGCGTTGCACTGGTCTGCGCAAGCATCCAGCTGACCGGCCACGACAGCCGTCGATCGACGGTCCGGGCAATGAACGTGTCAGTATCGACCGTTTCTTTGCGCAAAGCCTTGGCAAGCTTGAGCTCGCTTGTCCGAATCACCCTCCGCTCGTCAAGTTCACCTGTAAGCTTAAAAGCGAAAGGAGTGGGTCCCGCAAGGGAAATTTCTTTGAGCGAAGCGCCTTGCCCGAGCACGTCACCGAGAAGTCCTACAGCAAATCGGGTGCGCTCGTCTGCTCCGTCTACAGTAAGCTTGACGCCGGCCGATGATGGCATAGAAGCGTAAGTATCCAGCAAATGGCGCAGGTCCGCCTCTACAAACACGACGTTAGCACTCAAGACCAAGCACGGAGCGTAGACCGTTAGCTCATCGCGGGCAGTCTTGAGCCACTTACTTAAGTCGATAAAGAAGAGCTGCCCGCAAGCGGTCTTGTCGCCCAACGCGCGCAAAACGGCGTCTTGCCGCTCTGGGGGACAGTCGATCATGAACCGCTCGATTCCCGCCCGTCGGCATAGCTTGCAATTCCTTTCAAGAAGCGAACGGCCAAAAAGGCTATATGTTCCAAGCCAGCCGTCTAATATGATGGCGGTTCGGACGGGCCGATTCTCGCCAAGATGTACCATATTTGTTAGGTCTATTAGACCAACCGGTCAGTCGTGTCAACGAACGTGATTGAAAAGAGCAAACCTAATGCCGTGGCAGCATCGTAACGCGATACGGAGCCCGGGAGCGATGCAGCACGAGTAGGGGCGGCATCCTTAGTCCTCATCGCCGAGGAGCCACGTTCGAACGTGCGGTGTCGATGAGGTTTCCCGGGCAAACCGGATCGCACATTATGTGGCCCAATCCCATACTATGCGGCTGGACTTATAGCCTACGGGAAATTGCACCGACTCCTTGTTATGACGGAACCCCAAGCCTTGATCTTTGACTTTGGCGGCACGTTAGACGTACCGGGGGACCATTGGCTCGACAGGTTTTTGCGCCATTATGCTGCCGCAGGAATTACTCTGACTCGCAGCCAGCTCCAGCCTGCCTTCGACTATGCCACCAGCGAATGTTATCGCAGAGGCCCGGTGAAGGAAGTTCTTGAACTTGAGCCTCTGCTCGACCTTTTGGTTCGTTTGCAATTTGGATATCTAGCGCGCAGCGCACCCGACCTGGGTCCCTGGCATGATCTGCGTCTGGCTCGGCAGATTGCTTTTGGCTTTGCAAAACAAACCTTAGCTGGTATGCATCAAAGTCGGGCGACGCTCGAGGCATTGCGTAAACGCTTTGGCCTCGCTGTGGCGTCGAACTTCTACGGCAATTTGACTACTGTGCTGGCTCAAGGGGGGCTCCTGGAGCTGTTCGATGTCGTCGCCGACTCGAGCCGCGTAGGCATCTTTAAGCCAGACAGTCGCCTGTTCGTCTACGTTTTAAGCCGCCTCAGCGTCGCCTTTGCGGATGCCGCGATGATTGGCGATTCCTTGGAAAAAGACTGCCAGCCCGCACGGGAGCTTGGGATGCGGACCGTGTGGCTTGTTGCCCGGCCTTCGATGCCAGCCGACGGCACATATAACCAGGTCGATCGCACGATAACCCATCTTGACGAGCTCGTGAACCTTACGTGGTGAAGCTCACGCAGGGAGCGATTTTGGCGGCCGGACGCGGCCAACGATTGCGCGCAAGTGGGGCAACATTCCCCAAGGCGCTAGCGCCGGTCTGTGGGGAGCCGCTTCTAGTTCGTCAGGCCCGACTCATGGACCGAGTGGGAATCAAGGAAGTCTACGCGATCGTAAACAGCGAGATTTTCGAGCGGATTAAACGCGATCGGATAAGTCTCTTGCCAACGGTCAAGCTTGTCGTGCGTGACACGGCCAACTCGATGGAAACGATGCTAGCGTTTGCAGATTATATCGTCGCAAGCCACTTCGTCGCGATCACAGTTGACGCAGTATTGAGCGCTCGCGACTTTAGCAAATTCTGTACTAGCGCAGCCGAGAAACTTTTTAAGGCCGAATATAGTAGCCAGATGGGCACGCCCGCCACCAACGATCGAACTTTTGGCGGCATCGTTGGGGTGACTCGTTGGCAGGGCGACCCGACTCCTCTTTTTACCACTGTTTCGCCCGACGCAGAGATTACGTCGTTCACGCAAGGGCATCAAAATCTAGTGACCGCGGGAATCTTTGCCTTTTCTACTAATATATTTGCCTTGGGTTCAGTGGCCCGGTCGAAAGGGCTAAACGCTTTGCGGCAGTTGCTTGCGTTGATGGTCGAGCAAAGCGTGAGGTTGGGGACGGTCGAGCTGGACGAAGTGGTGGATGTGGACGAGATGGCAGATCTTGAACGAGCCGAACAGATGCTACGAGAGGCGGGCGAGCAAAATTCTGTTTAATCAACCCGCTGAAAGCAAACAAAGCTCAGGCCATTGACAGTACACCTGCCGCGAGAGTCAAACCCTAATGATCAGTGCTATACGAACACCATGTTTCGCGTTTTAGGCATCTACCGCGAGCCTGAGCATTCCCCAGACAGAGTAGAGGTCGACAAAGCCATTATGGACGCCGTTCTGGCGCGCCTTTCAGACCATGGTTGCTCAACCGAGGTCTCGACGCCGGACTACCTGCGCGAGGTCGATTCGGCGAACTTTGACTTAGTTCTTGCGATGTGCAAAAGCGCGCAAAGTCTGGAGTTACTTCGGTCCTTTGAGAATGCCGGGGTCCTGGTCGTAAACTCCGCGGATTCGATTCGCAGATGCTATCGCGACATGCTCAATCACATCCTGAAGCGGGCGGGGGTACCAACGCCGCCTGGAGAGTTGATTGCGATACCCGGAAGGAATGCGGCTATAGATTTGCGGGGGCTTGTACTTGAGAGAGGTGTGTTCGTCAAACCAGCCGACCCGCTCGGGTTGAGCTCAGGTTGCGTCGTCGAGGTGCGGAGCTTAACCGAGCTGAACGATGCTTTGACGGCCTTTGTCGCCAAGGGTATCCGTTGGGCATACCTGCAGCAGGCTTTGTCGGGCACGGTAGTTAAGTTTTACGGCGTAAGCGGTGAAGATTTTTTTGTACCGTGTGGTCTAACCAGTGTATTCGCAGGCGTAAACTCGAAACTTGCCCAAATTGCTCGAATGGCCGCAGCCGCATTAGGGCTTGAAGTGTGGGGGGGAGACGCCGTTGTAAACGAACAAGGTGTTTTTTTGATCGACCTTAATGATTGGCCAAGCTTTGCTCCGATCAGAGAGTTGGCGGCGGCGGCGATAGCCAAGCGATGTTTAAGCCTGCTTTCAGCTAGGAAAAAGAAGTAGGAGAGTGTGGCGAGATGGGGCGAAAATCTAGTCGGGATCCCGATTCTGCGGAATCTTCACCGACTTTGCCCGCCTTGAAAACACCTATTCCGGGGCCACGTTCACTCGAAATCTTCGCTGCCGAAAGGGCCTATCTCGGTCCAAGCCGCCAGAAAATTACGTTGCTTGCGCAAATCGCGTTCGAAAATGGTCACGGGGCGACGCTGACTGACGCCGACGGCAACGTTTACCTCGATTTTGTAGCCGGAATTGGGGTTGCCAGCCTGGGTCATGGGCGAAAAGATCTGGCTCGAGCGTTGTCGGCTCAGGCCGAGCGCCTGATAGTCGGAAGCTTTGCCAATCGGACACGCTTGAGGGCGCTCCAAAGGCTGTCGGAGTTGTTGCCTAGCTATCTCGGGGCGATTTCACTCTTCAGCGGTGGCGCAGAGGCGGTAGAAGCAGCACTGCGCGTCGCTCGTTCATATACGGGCAAACACGAGGTAGTTGGATTTTGGGGCGCGTTTCATGGCAAGACCGGCGCGGTGTTGGGACTGGCGGGCGACGGCTCCAAAAAAGGCTACGGACCGTTTTCAAGTGGGCAATACGTGATCCCTTATGCGGATTGTTATCGTTGTGCGTTCAGAATGAGCTATCCGTCATGCGGCCTGTACTGTGTAGAGTTTGCCCGCCGCTATATCGACCAGGTGAGTGCTGGAGCGGTGAGCGCGATTCTGGTTGAGCCATGCCAGGCCACTACGGGCAATGTTGTCCCGCCGGATGATTACTTGCCGGCGCTCAAGAAGGTGGCTCGGGAAAAAGGAGCTTTGCTGATCGTCGACGAAATGATAACTGGCGCGGGGCGCACCGGGCGGATGTGGGCGATCGAACACAGCGGTGTCGAGCCTGACGTCATGACGATAGGCAAAGGAATTGGTGGCGGTTTTCCGGTGTCGGCAACTGTCTGTCGTCCCGAGCTTGTAGAAAGGGGACCTTTCAGTCTGCCTGGCTCTGCTTCGTCGAGCTACGGGGGTAATCCGCTCGCGGCCGCCGCGCTGGAACATACGTTGCGAGTAATCGTTGAAGAACGGTTGGTGGAAAACGCAAGAGAGGTCGGCGCTATTTTGCTTAACGGCCTACGCGAGCTTATGGAGGAGTTTCCGTTTATTGGGGACGTACGCGGTCGCGGTCTACTGATCGGTATCGACTTCGTACGCAATCGTAAGACCAAAGAGCCGCTAGGCCAGAAAACAATGCATTTCATTTTTAGCGAAGCTCTAAAACGCGGCCTCCTCACGATGGGTTATTCGGCGCGCATGCGCATCAACCCACCGCTGGTGCTCAGCGCCGAGCAGGCCCAAGCAGGTTTAGCCATCCTTAGAGACGTCTTCAAGCTGGTCGAGCGCTCGATAAGCTGGCGTACTGAAAACTAAAGATACCCACCAAGGTTGTTAAAGGTTGTTAGCGGTATGGCTTTGTCAAAACGGTCAGCTCTGTTTTGCGATTTGACTGGAACGCTAGTTGCGTTCGACGAAAGACGAGAGCTGCCACTGAACAGCAAAGGCGAGATAATTATAAGGGTACTTCCTAACGTTGCCTCGAAATTGAACGCAATAAGGCGCACAACCCCTATCTTTGTGGTGACGAACCAGGCGGGTGTTGCTCGAGGCCGATTCACCCTGGATGCGCTGGAACGAGCTCTTTTGGACCTTAACTGCCAATTGGGAGGAGCGCTTACTGGCTGGAAGGTCTGTCCGCATCAGGACGCCGACCGGTGCGATTGTCGTAAACCCAAGCCTGGGATGATTCTTGAGCTTGCTCAGCAATACGACCTGGACCTGAGCTCCTCGGTGATGGTTGGCGACCAGGAGATCGACGCGCAGTGTGCTCGGGCAGCGGGCGTGGGTAGGTTTTATTATGCGAACGAATTTTTCGGGTTTGGCCGTTGACAGTTTCACTTGCCGTAACATTGTGGGATATTCCGCTAGCGCTTTCCCTGCGAAAGGAGCTTTTTCAACTCGTCGGTAGGCAGGGCTCGGAACAGTGAGCGGATGGTAGATTTTGCGGTTAGGGCGTTGGAGGGGTTTGATGGCAAAGCTGCGCGGAGCAATATCCGGGTTTGGGCAAGTGGTTACGCACGCTCATCTGCCGACCTACCATGCTCGCGACGATATCGAGATCGTGGCCGTGCACGAGCCGGTTGCGGAGCGCGCTTACGAAGCAAGCCGTTTGCTTCCGAAAGCTAGGATTTATCGCGATTTGGAAGCGATGCTGGAAGCCGAGCGGCTAGACTTTTTGGATATCGCGAGCCCGCCCGAATTTCACGCGGTGTCCGCTGCGACTGCCCTGAGAGCGGGCGTAAACGTACTGGTTGAAAAACCGCTTTGTTTGACCCTAGAAGAGTGCGACCGCTTGACACAACTTGCTTCGCGCCAAGGCTTGGTCCTTTATTGCGTCGATAATTGGCGCTACGCTCCGAGTTTTCGAACCGCTTTCGCGCTGCTCAAGAAAGGATGGCTAGGCGAGCTCAATGAACTTTCCTTCACCCGGCTTCGTTCTGTTCCTGCAGGTGGCCATTGAGGATGGCGACTCGGTCCAGCGGCGCGCGGTGGGGGAATTCTAATCGACCACGGATGGCACGTTTTTTACCTTGCCTGTTGGTTGATGGAGGAGGAGCGCCCGGTCGCCGTCTCGGCGCGCTTTGATCACGTCGGAAGTGGAGTGGGCGAGCAAACCGTCGACTTAAAGCTGCGCTTTTCGCGCAAAAGGGTGGCCTACGTTCATCTTTCCTGGCGTGCGCCGGTACGCAAGACCGTCACCCTGTTACGCTGCTCCAAGGGCTTTGTCGAAATCGACGCGGATGTAATCAAACTGGTCAGCCAAAGTGGGCAGCACATGCGCTTTAATGTAAGTGACGAGGCAGATGATTCTTATCATGCGCGGTGGTTCGCCCCGGTCTTCGCCAACTTTCTTGACGCTCTAAAAGGACGTACCGGTGCCAGCGAAATCGCCCAGCGAACCGCCGAGCTGCGCAATCTTATGCTGACGATTGTAGCTGCGCGCAAATCCGCGGAACTGTCCGGAGAGGACGTTGCGGTTAAGGAGATAGAAGAGACTTACTAGGCTGCAAAGCCCCTGACACCGGCTCGGCTTTTTGAAGCGAATGCCCAACGATTGCCCGCTGCACTTGACTTTACGGTCAGTCGGCGTAAAGTACTGACCGTAAGGTTAGGTGCCAAGACGCCGTAGAGCGTTCGCGGCCGACGTTGAGGAGCTGTGCAGCGCTACCGCTGTAAGCGCCATTGTTGCAGTTAAGGGTGTCGAAGCCGGGCAGGTCATCTTGAAAGGGCATTGAGATGTCAGCCGCTCTGTCTCGTCAGGAGTCGCAGGAGTCACGTGACGAAATTTTGCGCGCCGCATCCCGCCTGTTCGCCAGCCGCGGTTTTCATGAAGCCTCGATGTCAGAGGTGGCGCGTCAGGCGCGCGTCAGTAAAGCGCTTATCTTTTGGCACTTCAAGTCGAAAGAGGAACTGTTTTTCGCCGTCATCAAGCGGCTGCTCGAGCCGTTCTCGATCGATTTCGCCAGCGAGGCGCAGGAGCTCGATGAACGCGAGCAACTCAAACGCTTGATCGAGCTTTACGTTCAGTTCGTGCGAGACTACGCTAGCGCGGTGCGCTTTTTCCTGATGCGGCTTTTGCGAGAAGAAGAGAGCGAGCAGGAGAAGACAGACTCGTTCAGGAGTCAAATCAGAAGTATCTACGATAGTTACGCTTGCCTTTTAAAAGATCTCGTCCGCAGGGCTCAAGAGAAAGGGCTTTGTTCGCGACGACTTGACGTTGAGACCACAACCAGCTTTCTGATTTCCACGCTCAACGGGTTATTGGTCGACGTGTTATTCCTGCACACGGCCGAGCCGATGGTGGAGAAAGTGCTCGAGATGCTCTACTCGTTGCTATTTGGCGAGCAGAGCGCTCGAACGGATGGGTCCACTGTGGTGTCGAACGGGTAAAAGCCCGGCGGCGATCCTGCCGGTGAATAGGGAGAGGGTGCGCTTATGCGAATGCCGCTTAGGCTAATGATCGATTTGGCTCGCCATATCGCTCGCAAAAGAAAGGCCGGGGAGAAGTATTTCCCTTTGGTCTTGATGCTCGAGCCGCTCCACGCTTGCAACCTGGCGTGTGTCGGTTGCGGTCGAATCGTCGAGTACAAAGACACGCTATGGGACCAAATGCCTTTGGAAGAGGCTTTGGGTGCGGCTGACGAGGCGGACACGCCTATAGTTTCGATCTGCGGCGGCGAACCGCTTATCTATAAGCACATCGTCGAGCTGACCAAAGGGCTTATCGAAAAGCGCCGCCACGTTCAGATCTGCACTAATGCCTTGTTGCTCGAGCGATTCATTAAGCACGTGAAGCCCAACGTTTACCTCAGCTTCAACATCCATCTCGACGGGATGCGCGAGACGCACGACCGAGTCGTGGCGCGTCAGGGCGTCTTCGACCACTGCATCAAGATGATAAAGCTTCTGAAGGCAGAGGGATATCGCGTCCAGACCAATACTACGGTTTATCGCGAAACGTCGGCCGAGGAGCTCGAGGAAATGATCAAGCTGCTCACCAGCCTCGGTGTGGATGGGATGCTGGTGACGCCAGGTTACCATTATCAAGTGCTTTCCAACGACATTTACCTCAAGACCGATGAGATGCCGTACAAGTTTTATCGGGTGCGCAAGCTCGCCCGTCGCCACAATATCATCAACACCCCTATTTACCTCGATTTCCTCTTGGGCGAGCGAGATCTTCTGTGCAGTCCGTGGACGACAGTGACGCGCAATCCCCAAGGATGGAAGGGGCCTTGCTACCTTATCACCAACGGCCACTACCGTACGTTTAAAGAGATGCACGAAGCGACCGACTGGGAGTTTTACCGGACCCGGCAGGATCCAAGGTGTCGCCATTGTAAGTTACACTCAGGCTTCGAGGGAACAGTGGCTTTGGACTTCGGCAAAAACCTGCGGGACACGATCGCTTTGGTGCGCCATTATATAGCGTAAACATAAGCCGAGCTGCAGCTTGGCGCGGCCACTTTCTTTCCACGATCTGTCGGCATCCGGCTTTATGAAGCGCAAAGGGTTCTTTTGCTGGTGGTCCGCCAGTACTATAGCTAAGGCTCAGTGGGGCATCGGGATACGGATGGGGGAGGCGATTGTCATGGCCGGATCTGGTCCGAGGCAATTGGATTTAGCTGGTTGCATAGTTGGCGCGGTTAGCTCGGCAGACCGAGCCTTGAGAGGAGCGCGCGAGATGGGCAAGCGCGAAACGAGAGCCGACTCGTCGCGCTTTTTCTGCCTGCCTCTTGCACAGCTCGACCAGCGCAGGCCGTCATGGTGGCCTATTTCAGCTTGCCGCAATTGATTGTCCGAGGCGACGATGACTACAGCAAAAGAAGCTGACCCTCAAGGCTTTAACTTCGAGCATTATCTGGAGGAACGGCGAAAGCTGGTCGAGGATACTCTTCGCCTCGTTGTTCCCCAAGGCGAAGGTCCCGCTTCGGTGCTTTTCGAGGCGATGCGGTACAGCCTGTTTGCGGGCGGCAAGCGGCTGCGGCCTGTAATTGCACTGGCAGCATGCGAAGCTGTGGGTGGGCGAACTCGTAGCGCCTTGGGTTTTGCTTGCGCGCTCGAGATGATCCACACCTACTCGATGATCCACGACGATCTGCCATGTATGGATGACGACGACTTGCGGCGCGGAAAACCGGCCAACCACAAGGTTTACGGAGAAGCGATCGCCACTTTGGCAGGAGATGCCTTGCTCACTGACGCTTTTAAGGTGGTGGCTGAATGGCAGGAAACCGACGTTTCGGCAAACGTCGTGTTGCGCGTCATACAAGAGCTTGCTTGCGCCGCAGGCTCTGCGGGAATGGTGGGGGGGCAAACCCTGGATATACTGAGCGAAGGTCGCACACTCGGCATCGACGAGCTCGAGCTGCTGCACAGCAAGAAGACCGGTGCGTTGTTCGTCGTGGCAGCGCGGGGTGGCGGATGGCTTGGAGGCGCTCAACCGGACGAGATCGAGGCTTTGAGCGCGTATGCGCGCGATGCCGGTCTGGCTTTCCAGATTATGGATGACATCCTGGACGTGTCTTCCTCAGCCGAGCGCATGGGTAAACGCACACAAAAGGATAAAGCTCACGGTAAGGCTACCTATCCGACGCTGCTCGGGCTCGAACGCTCCCGTGAGCTGGCCCATCAGCTCAAGCAGCGAGCCCTGGAGGCGCTGGCAGGCTTTGGCGCTCAAGCGCAAGCTTTGCGGGGTCTGGCCTCCTACGTGGTGGAGCGGGAGATGTAGTGCTGTTGCATATGGCAAGCTGTGAAAACTCTGCGCGGAACGTGGAAATGGTCAACGCAAACGGCCTGGGACGCGGCCGTCAGGCCGTTCTGTATTCCCCAGGCAAGCTTGAAATGAGAGAGGTCGAGCTACCGAAACCGAAAGCCGGAGAGCTACTGATCGAAGTCAAATGCGCTCTCAGCTGCGGCACCGATCTTAAAACTTACAAGCGAGGCCATCCGCTGTTTCCCACGCCGACGCCTCTGGGCCACGAGTTCTCGGGTATCGTCGCACAGGCCGGACCAGGTGTGGACAAGTTCAAAATCGGCGACGCCATCGTGGCCGTGCCGAGCGCTCCGTGCATGACCTGTTTTTTTTGCTGGCGTGGCCAGGAAAACCTGTGTCGGCAGGTCGTCGAGCATATCGTGATGGGCGCTTACGCCGACTACTTGCTGCTTCCGGCTCACGTCGTCGCGCGCCATACGTTTAAGAAACCTTCGGATGTTTCCTTCGAAGTGGCTGCTCTGCTCGAGCCGCTATCCTGCGTCTTTCATGCGCAGGAGATGGCCCAGGTGCAAAGCTTTGAGACAGTTCTGATCCTGGGGGCCGGGCCGCTGGGCTTGCTTCATCTGAGCGCGCTCAAGGCGCGCGGAGCGCGGCGCGTGGTCGTGGCGGGCCGTAGGGCTAACCGGCTGCGAGCCGCAGCTGAGTTTGGCGCTGACGACGTGATCGACGTCGAGCGCGAGGAAGTCGAGGCAGTGGCTTGCCGGCTTAATAGCGGTTTCGGTCCTGACGTAGTGATCGAAGCGACCGGCCAGGTAGCCGGATGGGAACAAGCGCTGCGACTGGTGCGGCGTGGGGGACGGGTGGTGTTCTTCGGCGGATGTCCTAGCGGCACCTCAGTCGCTCTCGATACTCGGCGGATGCATTACGACAATTTGACCCTGTTGGCTCCGTTTCACTATCGGCCGCGCGACGTAGCCGCGGCGCTGGCCGCCTTGCAAGAACATGCGTTGCCTGGAGTAGAACGCATAATCGATTCGCGACGTAGGTTGGCCGAGCTGGCAGAGGTGTTCGCTCTGCTCGAACGCGGAGAGCTTCTTAAATGCGCGATCGTTCCATAGCGGCTAAATCTTATCGGCTACCCGATCGAAAACTTGCAGGGCGTGGAAGCTTATGGCGACTGAACTGAACAACCTGGATTCGCTGGGAGAAGCTGTGGCGCAGGCCAACGGCGAAGCCAAGACTGTCGCGGACGAACGAGCTAGTTTTAAGGCGCAACTGGACGAGGTCGTCGAACGAGCCCGCCGGGCACTCATCGCCGCGCAACATCCTGAAGGTTACTGGATGTTTCCTCTGACCGCGAACGCGCAGATGAATGCCGAGTTCGTTATGTTCAATCACTTTATGGGGCGGGTCGAACCGGCGCTCGAAACCCGGATCGCCAACTACCTGCTCGAAACCCAATCCGAGGATGGAAGCTGGAACCTTTTTCATGGAGGGCCGGGGCATCTGACCACGACGGTCGAGGCTTACGCCGCTTTGAAACTGACCGGGCGTCGGGCCGGCGAGGAGGCGATGACTCGCGCGCGACGGTGGGTGTTGGCCAATGGCGGCATAGCCAAAATCGGAGTGCTCGCGCGCTTCTATCTAGCCTCGTTGGGCCAAGTGCCCTGGGAATGTACGCCCGCCGTGCCGGTCGAAATAGCGCTCTTGCCGACCTGGTTTCCGGTGCACATGTACAAATTGTCGGCCTGGGCGCGACCGATCGTGGCGGCGCTTATGCTGCTTCAGGCAACGCGTCCGGTGGTCAAAATCGGCTATGTGGAGGGCGTGCTCGAGCTCTATATCCTGCCGCCGCATTTTACTCGGTTTAGTCGCAGGCGTGACAATAACTGGCTGTCTCTGACCACTCTGCTCAACGCTGCCGATTGGCTGTTGAGCTTGTACAATCGAAGGCCGATTCAAAAATTGCGCGCACAAGCCCTGCGCAAGCTCGAACAGTGGGTCCTTGAGCGCCAGGATGCTAACGGTTCCTGGGCCGGGATTCAGCCTTGTTATTTGCTTACGACGATGGCGCTAAAGGGGTTGGGTTACACCAACGACCATCCGGTAATCCGCAAAGCGCTCGAGGCGAGCCATGAGCTTGTATGGGAGATGGGCGACAAAGCTCTCTACCAGCCTTGTGTATCGCCCGTATGGGACACGGTACTCGCCGCAAAAGCGCTCATCGAGTCCGGCTCGGCGCCTGACGCGCAAGAGCTGCAAAAGGCCGCGCGCTGGCTTGTGGCAAAACAGATCCACCGGCGCGGCGACTGGGCGGTCAAACGTCCTGAGCTTTCGCCGGGTGGCTGGGCCTTTCAGTTTTACAACGATTGGTATCCCGACGTTGACGACGCCGCCGTGGCGCTGTGCGTTCTGGCTAACTGTCGGCTCGCCGACCAGGAGGCGATCGAGCGCGCGATTAGCGCGGGCGCAAACTGGGTGCTCGGCATGCAGTCGAGCGACGGCGGGTTTGCGGCGTTCGACGCCGACAACAAAGCTCACTGGCTCAACAAGGCCCCATTTGCCGATGTGGAGGCGGTCACCGATCCCACATGTGCCGACGTGACTGGGCGAGTGCTCGAAATGATGGGGAACGTCGGCTATAGGGCCAATCACCCGGTAGCGCAACGCGCAATCGCATGGCTCAAACGCCACCAGGAGAGCGACGGCTCATGGCGCGGTCGCTGGGGAGTGAATTACATCTACGGATGTTTCTCAGTGCTGGCGGGCTTGCGCTCGATAGGCGTCGACCTCGACGAGCCTTGGGTGAAAAGGGCGGTTCGGTGGCTCAAATCGAAGCAGAACCCCGACGGCGGCTGGGGCGAAAGCTGCTTGAGCGATAAGGACCCGCTTTATCGCGGCAAAGGAGCCAGCACGCCTTCGCAGACCGCGTGGGCGCTGATCGGCCTTTTGTCGGGCGAGGACGCCGTGAGCGACGAGGCGATCCGCGGCGCCCAGTGGCTGATGTCGAACGTGGATGAAAACGGCCTTTGGCACGAGAGCGAATTCACCGGCACCGGTTTCCCCAACCATTTCTACCTCCATTACGGCGGCTACGCGCAGTACTTTCCGCTCATGGCCCTGGGGCGCTTGCGCAAGCGGCTTGAAGCTCAGAGCGTTGCCGGGTCCAACGGGCAATGAAGGAAATAGCAGTTCTAGGCTCGACTGGCTCGATCGGCGTGACTACGCTCGACGTGGTCAGTCGCTTCGAAGAACGGTTCAAGGTGGTCGCGCTGGCGGCTGGTCGAAACGTCGATCTGCTCGCCCAGCAGATAAAGCGCTTTCGGCCGCAGCTCGTCTCGGTGTCCACCGAGGAAGCCGCGCGCGAACTGCGCAGCCGGCTTGGTTCGAGCAAGCCCGAAATTTGCGTGGGCATCGAGGGTGCCATAGCGGTCGCCACCTATCCCACGGCAAAGCTTGTGGTGTGCGCGATGGTGGGCGTGCTTGGCCTGCGCCCCACCTATGCGGCGGTCGAAGCCGGCAAGGATATCGCGTTCGCCAATAAGGAAGTGCTGGTGGTGGCCGGGGAACTGATAATTGACGCCGTCAGGCGACGAGGCACTAGGCTGTTGCCGGTCGACAGCGAGCACAACGCCATCTTCCAGTGCCTTCACGGACAGCGTCGCGAACACATCAACCGAATAATACTTACCGCCTCGGGCGGCCCGTTTCGGACTTTGCCGCGGGAGCAGTTTTCGAGCATTACCGTTGCCGATACGCTTAAGCATCCCACCTGGCGGATGGGCAAGAAGGTGACCGTCGACTCCGCCACCCTCATGAACAAGGGACTTGAGGTCATCGAAGCGCGATGGCTGTTCGACGTGGAACCACAACGCATCTCGGTCGTGGTCCATCCGCAAAGCGTGGTGCACTCGATGGTTGAGCTGGTCGACGGGTCGGTGATCGCGCAAATGGCGATCCCCGATATGACGATCCCGATCGCCTACGCGCTATCCTATCCTGAGCGCCTTCCGCTTGCCCATCTCAAGCCGCTCTCCCTTGTCGAATGTGGGGCGCTCACGTTCGAGGAGCCCGATCCGGAGCGCTTTCCGTGTCTGCGCTTGGCTTATCAGGCTCTCGAGGCGGGCGGAGTGATGCCTGCCTGTTTGAATGCGGCGAACGAAGAGCTGGTAGAGAACTTCCTCAAAGGGCGAATCAACTTTGTGGCTATTCCTCACTATCTAGAGACGGTGATGGCGCGGCAGCCCAATCGCAAAGCTAGCTGCCTCGAGGACCTGTTGGAGGCCGACGAGAGAGCGCGCGAACTGGTCAACGAGCTGATAGCGGCATAGAGTAGCTACGATGACGCCGATGCCCGGCAAAAAAACTGAGCTGACAGCGGCCTGGGATTCAGAGGTCCAGCTCAAGGCTGCCTACGCTTATTGCGCGCGCCTTGCCCGCTCCCATTACGAAAACTTCACAGTGGCGTCATGGCTCATGCCGGCAGAAATGCGGCCCCACATGTACGCGATCTACGCTTACGCGCGCACCGCTGACGACTACGCCGACGAGGAGCGCGACCTCGATAAATTGAACCGCATGGAGCAGGACCTCAACGACGCATACGAGGGAAAGCCGCGAGGGCCGCTATTCATCGCTATCGCCGATACCGTCCGGCGCTATGATATTCCGCGCGAGCCATTTCTTGACCTTTTGAAGGCCTTCCGTACCGACCTGGACTTCCAGGGGTTCGAAACGATCGATGACCTGCTCGAATATGCCCGTTACTCCGCCAATCCAGTGGGACGTCTTGTGCTGTACCTGTTCGGTTATCGAGACCCTGAGCGCCAGCGACTTTCCGACCTCGTTTGCTCGGGGCTTCAGCTTGCGAATTTTTGGCAAGACGTTGCGGTCGACCTGAAAAAGGGACGCATATATATTCCGCGCGCCGATCTCAAGCGCTTCGGCGTTGGCACAGAGGAACTTGCGCGTGGGGAGGTCAACGACAGGTTCGTCGCTTTGATGCGTCACGAGGTTGATTTTGCTAGAAGCCTGCTGCTGCAGGGGGCTGAGCTTCACCGTTTGGTCGACAAGCGACTTGCGCGAGACGTCCTTATCTTTGCGGGGGGTGGACTTGCGATTCTGCGAGCGATTGAACGTGTCGGATACGACGTCTTTCGCCGCAGGCCCACGCTCGGCAAGCTGGACTACATTAGGCTAGGGTTGCATGCGCTCAGCCGGCGTCTGGAAATTTAGTCTCGCCTTCGTAGGAAAGTGAGTGGGAAAGGTGTGGATGAGGTCTGGCGGGGCGGGCGATAAAGGCGAACGACCGATTCGCGCCAAAAATCGAATTGGTTTTCCATGGTTGAGGCGGGTTTGTTATGGATGCCCGTTTTAAGGCCCGCTTGCAGACGCTGCTTCGCTTGATAGCGATGTCGGGGCAAGCTCGCCAAGCTGGGAATTCGTCTCGATAGTTTTGTCTAAGAAAACGGTTCTCCTAACGCCCACAAATGGAGCTGACAGAAGCTTTCGAGCGCTGTGCGCAGATCACGCGGCGCGCGTCCACTAACTTTTATTATGCCTTCATGCTCCTGCCCAAGGAGCGTCGGGAAGCGCTGTATGCGGTGTATGCCTTCTGTCGCTTCGTGGATGACGTGGCTGACAACGGGGCGTTCAGCGCTCCGGCAGAGATACTCGCCCAATGGCGCAGGGAGCTCGACCTGGTCTTCGACGGCCGGGCCACGCGACCCGTCTCGCGGGCTCTCGCGGAGGCGGTCAGGCGATTTGCCCTCTCCCGCGGTCCGTTTGAAGAGATTATCACTGGTGTCGAGACCGATTTGACGCGCGCGCGATACGAAACCTTCGAAGAGCTCGAGCTTTACTGTCGGCGCGTCGCTTCGGCAGTGGGGCTTATATGTATCGAGATATTCGGCTACCGAAATCCGTCTACCAAAATCTATGCCGAAAAACTGGGTATCGCCTTTCAACTGACCAATATTCTGAGGGACGTTGGCGAAGACGCGGCGCGCGGCAGGATTTACATTCCGATGGAAGACCTGCGACGCTTCTCGGTTCAAGAGAGCGAGATTTTGCATGGGGTCTACAGCGAACGCTTCGTCGCGCTGATGGAGTATCAGGCCAGTCGCGCCCGCCAGTATTACAGCGCTGCAGAAGTAGCACTCGCCCCCGAAGACAGACCTTGTTTGCTCGCTGCCGAGGCGATGAGGCTTATCTACGCTGCGCTGCTCGACCGTATCGTGAAAGGCAGGTACCGCGTTTTTACACAAAGATACACGCTTTCGCTGCCGCAAAAACTTTATTTGGTGGGTCGCGCTTGGGCCCAGAGCAGGCTCCTCAGGATACCGGCATGAGATCCCCTACGCGGTCTGACAGGCCAGAGGTGGCGATTATTGGAGGCGGTTTTGCCGGGCTTAGCGCCGCCGTGGAGCTGTCTCGACACGGAATAGGCGTCACTGTTGTCGAGCAGAAACCGGAGCTTGGCGGGCGTGCTTACTCGTTCTTCGACGACAAGGCTCAAGACACGGTCGACAACGGCCAGCATCTGATAATGGGATGTTACCGCCATACGCTGGCCTTTCTCGATGCCATTGGCGCAAGCAAGCAGCTTACTTTTCAGGATGACATGACGGTCGAGATGGTGGCGCCCGACGGCAGCAGAGCTGCTCTGCGCGCTGCCCGCTTACCTGGGCCCGCCCACATGGTGGCAGGCGTGCTGCGCTACCGCCATCTTGCTCCTCGCGACCGCATCCGGCTCTTGCTCGGGGGAGCGCGAATGCTGGCGATGCAGCGCTTGGCGCGGGCTCAAATGGAGCGCATGACCGTTGCGGAATTGATGGATTGGTTGGGTCAACCGGCGGCTGTTCGACGGGCGTTCTGGTATCCGTTGGCGATCGCTGCCCTCAATGAAGAGCCTCAACGCGCGAGCGCCGCCCTTTTATGCGAAGTCTTGCGTCGGGCTTTCTTCAGTCGTCGGCGAGACTCCGCGATCGCCTATGCGGCGGTGGGGTTGAGCGAGTTATACTGCGAGCCCAGTCGCTCCTACATCGAGCGCCACGGTGGTAGGATAATGACCCACAGCGCGGTGACAGCGCTCGAGATGGACGGAGCCGGGCGGGTTGCGGGCGTGCGCCTTAGCAATGGCCAGGTGCTCGCGGCCGACTGCGTAATCAGTGCCGTTCCGTGGATGGCGCTCGTTCGGATTTTACCTGCGCAACTTTTAGACAGCCCCTTTTTTTCGCGACTTCGTAGACTTTCCTCTTCCCCCATAATTTGCGTGCATCTTTGGCTCGACCGGCAGGTAATCGATGCTCCTTTTGTCGGCTTCATCGACACCACCACGCAATGGCTCTTTAACAAAGAGGCGCTCTGGTCGGGTCGCGAAAATCGCAAACTAGCCCATCTAAGCTTCGTCATCAGTGGAGCCCGATCCTTAGTCGAGCTAAGCACGCAGCAGCTAGCGGCCCAAGTGCAGGAGGACCTTAAAAAGATGGTTCCTGAGGCTCGCGCGGCCAAAATCCTGCGAGCTATCGTCATCAAGGAAAAACAGGCAACTCTGGCGCCCTTGCCGGAGACTTTCGCGCTGCGCCCGACGGTAAGCACCCCGCTGGAGAATTTGTTTTTAGCGGGCGACTGGGTCGCCACCGGCCTTCCGGCCACCATCGAAAGCGCGGTCGCTTCGGGATACGAGGCAGCGCGGGCTGCTCTTACGCGCTTGCGAGCCTAGCCCGGGCAGTACGTCTAGATATGGCTTCTCGACTGAACTTGGTCACCGGTGGCAACGGATTTGTTGGCTGTCATGTGGTGCGGGCTTTGCTCGCAAGGGGCGAGCGCGTGCGGGTGATGGTACGCGAGGGCGCCTCGCTCGACGCGCTCGAGGGGCTGGAATACGAGACCGTCTTGGGCGACGTGCGGGACTTCGGCTCGGTAGAGCGCGCAATCGCTGGGTGCGAGCGCGTCTTTCACGTCGCCGCTGATTACCGGTTATGGGTGCGCGACAAAGAGTCAATGTACGCTACCAACATCGAAGGCACCAGAAACGTCATGGAGGCCGCTTGGCGACACGGTGTTGACCGGGTTGTGCACACCAGTACCGTCGGGACGCTCGGAATCGGTGCCGACGGCGTGGGCAGAGAGGATACGCCCGTCTCGCTTAACGACATGGTCGGGACTTACAAGCGCTCGAAGTTTATCGCAGAGCAACTGGCTCTCAACTTTGCGCGTCGAGGATTGCCGGTAATTGTGGTTAATCCCTCGACCCCGGTGGGAGCGTTCGATTATAAGCCCACGCCAACCGGCCGCGTCATCTTGGATTACCTGCGCGGCAAGATGGTGGCCTATCTCGATACGGGGCTTAATCTGGTAGACGCAGAGGACGTCGCTCGGGGCCATCTGCTTGCGGCGGAAAAAGGCAAGATCGGAGAAAAGTATATCCTTGGCGGAGAAAATCTAACTTTAAAAGAGCTGTTCCTGCGACTTGAGCGGATCTCTGGAGTGCCTGCGCCGAAATTCAAAGTGCCGTACATCGGAGCTTACCTGTTTGCAGCCATGGCCGAATTATGGGCCGAAGTGGTAAGCCATAAACCGCCGCGGGCAAGCCTTACGGAAGTAAGGATGGCTCGCAAGCCGATGTTCTTTGATTCTAGCAAGGCGCGCGCCGAACTAGGCTATATCGCGGGACCGATTGATCCAGCTCTCGAAAAGGCGGTGCGTTTCTACAAGCAGCATGGGTTCGTTCGCTAAGCGACGCTCTGCCACGTGACCTGAGAATTGACTAATTCGGCCGTGGCAAAAGCACGACTTTTGCTCCGTTTTGGAGCTATAGGTTGTATCGGTCGAGCACTTTGGGTCAGGGCGCTAGAGGTTCGGTACCACGCCGAGTGAATTGCAGCGTATGTGGTTTCCGAGAGGCTCGCGCGCTCGGCTCATGACGCTGTCGAAGCTTTGCGTCTTGAGTTAAGAGCGAAGTGCAGCGTTCTTTTGCTGGAGGTTAAATTGCTTTCTTAGCGTGTTTACTACTAAATACCACTAGCTACTTCTTGTCGAAGACGTAACTTAAGTGTTTCGACTTCTACTTTCGACGATCGCGCTTAGACCTTACGTATTTATTTTCCTTGCCTGTTACCTTTTTATTTCCACGGTGAATTTTGGACTGGGAGCAACTCTCATATTCACTCTAATTACGTATTTTGTAGCTTGGTCGTGCGAATGGAGCTCGGTTCATAACGGCTTTCCGTTCGGCTTATACCATTACATTCCGGCGACTGTGGGACGCGAAATATGGGTTGGGGGCGTGCCCTTTATGGACTCGCTTTCCTTTACCTTTCTAGCTTTTGCAAGCTATACGGTGGCGCTGTTGGTGTCATGTCCGCTGTATCGCAGGGGGCTGGATTTGCGAGAGCTCGATACGACGAGTCTTCGGCGCGCGCCGCGGGTGTGGCTTTTAGCGTCGCTTTTCATGGTGATGATCGACGCTGTGGTGGATCCATTGAGCGTGCGCGGAGATAGATGGTTTTTGGGGAAAATTTTTTGGTACGACCCGCCTGGCCCCCATTTCGGCGTTCCGATCAGCAATTACGTGGGATGGTTTTTCGTTGCTGCGGTATCGGTCAGAATTTTCCAGTGGCTCGAAGGGCGCTTGAGGCGGCCCGGGGTAAAGCCGCTTGGCGTCATGCCTGGGATACCCTCGCGGGCGCTGCTCGGTCCGGCTCTCTATGGCGGGATTGTGGTATTCGCAATCACGATGCTGTTTCGAATCGGCGCGCAGCAGATTGCATGGGCTTCGGTGTTTATCTTCGTGCCTTTTGCCGCGATGGTAATTCACATCGTGACGAGGCCCGACAGCTACGGCAACGATGAGGCGATAGAGCGCCATCTTGCCGAATTCCCATACAATGCGCCTTTTATCGAGCGGGTTGAATCGCATGCGGATAAGCGCTGACGAATAGGCGGGCGCAAAAATGGGATGCTTAGGCGACAAATGTGAAACGCCTCCAGCTCAAGCGCTCGCATGGCAAATTGCGGCCTTAGGCAAGGTTAGCTTCCTTGATTCGTTCGCGAATGATCTGCGTGTTGCGCGGTTATGGCGGTAAGCGCTTGCGAAAGATTTGCCGTCGCTAAGGACATGTTTTTCACGAGCCTCCACAGGGTGAGCAGCGCTGGCGGATTGAGTAGTAGCGAAGCGACAGCTTTGAGGATGCGGATGTGGCCAGTTTTGTCGATTATTCCGGGTCCGAGCAGGAGGTCGTCGCGCGCATCGAGGACCGCGCGGACGTATGCGAACGGAACGTTCTCCTTTTGGCATTCGCGTGCGATCGCGGCGCTTTCCATGTCGACCGCGATTGCGCCCGATTCGCGATGGGCGTGTTGCTTGCTTGCTCCGTCAGGCAGCACATGGCGCACGCTGAGGGTCGGACCGATCACTATCGGAAGCCGGCAGGTTGCTAAAGCGCGTCTTATCAGCGCTATCTGCCCGCTGGCTACCGGCACCTCCTCGAAGCGCTCTGCGTCCGAGCTAGCCATTATCAGGCGATCTGCAACTACAATCGTTCCGGGCCGAAGCTCTGCGCGCAGCGCCCCGCAAACCCCGGTCGATATCACGAGCGTTGGGTCGGGAAACGTTTCCAACGCGCGCTTGACGCTTTCAGTGGAGCGCCGCAGCCCGACTCCTGTAGCGACCATCACGAGTTCGGTTGCGAAAAGCCTTGCGCGCCATCCCGCAAGCCCACCTGTCTCGAACCTTGACGATGCGGGCAAAGTGCGTTTAAAAGGTGTGATCTCGCGTTCCAAGGCGTAAAAGATAATCACCATCTCAGGTAGCAAAAGTTACTTGTCGTGTTAGGTACGAGTTGAGTTTCCAACGGTTTAGTTCGGCGTTCAAGTTGTTCAGGGATAGGACCAGTTGAGGGCTCTTATTATCAACGGCGACGACTTCGGCTTCTCGCCGGAGGCCAATGCGGGCATCTTAAAAGCGCATCGAGAAGGCGTACTGACGAGCGCAAGCCTAATGGTTACCGGTGAAGCCCACAAGGAGGCGGCCGCCGCAGCCAGAGATAATCCAGCTCTAGACGTCGGATTGCACCTAGTCGTTTGCCGTGGCTTGAGCCTGCTCGATTCGGGGCGCGTTGCGGGTCTGGTCGACGCGCAAGGAGCGTTTGCGAGCAATCCGGTGGTGACGGGTCTCAGATATTTTTTCGACCGCCGGCTTCGCTCTCAACTGCGGGATGAGTGTCGGGCTCAAGTGGAAAAACATCTCGAACTCGTGGGCTACTTGAACCACATCAACGGGCACTTGAACTTTCACGCCCATCCGGTGATTTGCGATATCGTGATGGACTTGGCCGCAGAATTTCGGATTCCATGTCTGCGTTTGGTAAGGGAACCGCTTTTGACGACTCTACGGCTATCGCGCGCGGCCGCCGCGCGAAAGGTGGTCGAGGCGGTCATCTTCCGGCTGCTTTCGGCACGGATGCGCCGGTTAGCAAAAGCGCGCGGCCTTAAGTCGAATGATTGGCTTTTCGGGCTGCATCAGAGCGGCCGATTTACCGAGTCCTACCTGCACGGTCTCATTCCGCGCTTGCCGCAAGGAGTGACCGAGATTTATTTCCATCCGGCGGCAGACGTCGGGCGCACGCCTCCGCCCGCCGAAGCTCAACGCGAAGTTGCGTTACTGACCGACCCTCGCTTAAAAGAGCTCTTAGCAGCAAACGGGGTAAAGCTTACTACTTTCGCTGAAATTGCGCGACAGAGCCGTAATTAGCCGTGGCTTGTTTATCCCCGCTTTGTCAAGACTTTCGCCGATTGTTGGCGCTTTCTTAACGCGGGTTTGCCTCCGGGGGTCGCTCGAGCCTAACTTAGTTAAAGTTGGGTCTTGCGATGCCACGAAAGCTAGACGTGCGGTCTGGTCGGTTTCCAGGAGAAAGACCGAGGCCGAAAGGTGAGCTTGGCATCAGAAACTGCGATTTAATTACGGAGTGGAACTTATGAGTGTCGTTAGCCAGGAGAATCCTTATAGGCTCCCCACCACGGTGCGTCCTGAGCGCTATGAAATTAGACTCAAGCCCGATCTGAATACGTTCGTTTTTACGGGCGAGGAGACAGTAACGATCGAAATTTGCGAACCGGTAAACGAGATTGTTCTCAACGCGCTAGAGCTAGAGATTGACGATGTGAAGCTTGAACTTTCGGGCGAGCTTGTTCACGGTCGGGCCAAGTTGGACCCGCAAACAGAGCGGGCTCATCTCGTGTTCGACCGCGTTCTCCCCAGGGGGCCTGCGCGACTTAAGCTTGCGTTTCGCGGAACGTTGAACGACAAGCTGCACGGTTTTTATCGGAGCGAGTACCGCGACGAGCAGGGTCGCAGGCACATGCTGGCAGCCACGCAGTTCGAGGCGACCGATGCCCGCCGGGCCTTTCCGTGTTGGGACGAACCAGCTATCAAAGCTGTCTTCAAGACCACGCTTGTGATCGACGAAAAGCTCAGCGCGTTCTCAAATACCGCTATTGAGTCCGAGCGCTCGCTCGGCGGGGGGCTTAAAGAGGTGGTATTCAAAGAGACGATTAAGATGTCCACCTACCTTGTAGCCTTCATCGTGGGCGAGCTCGAATCCACACCGCCAGTGTTCGTTGACGGGGTTCCGCTACGAATCGTCTTTCCGCCCGGCAAGAGAGGGCTAACTAAGTGGGCGCAGGAGGTCGGCGCGTTTTCGCTAAAGTTCTTCGCCGACTACTACCAGCGGCCGTACCCGGGCGACAAGCTCGACTTGATAGCTATTCCGGACTTCGCGTCTGGTGCGATGGAGAATCTTGGCGCGATCACGTTTCGGGAGACCGCGCTGCTTGTCGACGAAAAGCAGGCTTCGCGTGCCGAGCTCGAGCGTGTGGCCGACGTCGTCTGCCATGAGAACGCCCATATGTGGTTCGGCGACTTGGTGACGATGGAGTGGTGGAACGGGCTGTGGCTGAACGAGGCCTTCGCGACTTTCATGGAGATGCTTGCGGTCGACGCATGGCGGCCGGATTGGAGGCGGTGGGATAGCTTTAGCGTGTCCAAAGCCTCTGCGATGGCGACCGACGGCCTTGAGAACACGCGGGCGATCGAGTTCGAGGTAAAAAGCCCCGACGAAGCCCGCGCGATGTTCGACGTGCTGACCTACGAGAAGGGGGCCGCAGTACTACGGATGCTCGAGCAATTTCTGGGCGCAGACCAGTTTCGCGACGGTATCCGACTGTATTTGCGCCGCCACGAATTTGCCAACGCCCGCACCGAAGACCTGTGGGACGCGCTCGAGACCGTCTCCGGCCAGCCGGTGCGGCGAATGATGGAGTCGTGGATCTTTCGACCTGGCTTGCCGGTCGTGAGGGTCGAGCTCGAACCAGATGGGCGGACCCTCAAGTTCTCCCAGAAGCGCTTTCTGTATCTTCCGAAAGAAGGTAGGAAGGACGACCAGCTATGGTGCGTCCCGATGAAAATAAGAGGGAGCGCTAACGGCTCTACATTCAGTCGCGCCGTGCTGATGGAGGAGGCGACAGCAACGCTTGAGCTGCCGGCTGCACCCGAATGGGTGTTGGTCAATGAAGGCGGGCATGGCTTTTATCGGGTGCATTACGAACCGAAATTGCTCGAGGCACTAACCGATGCTGTGGGGCAGCTCAAGCCAATCGAACGCTTCACGCTTGTCGGCGATACGTGGGCCATGGTGCTGGCCGGACTCACTTCGGTACGCGATTTCTTCAGGATGGCGAGCAAGATCTTTCGCGACGAAAACGACCTCAACGTATGGCGGGCGTTGCTCGGACCGCTCAATTACCTAGACATGGTGGCGCCGCCGAGCGCTCGGCAAGCTCTGCAGGCTAAGGTCCGCGAGCTCGTTGGACCCGCGCTGCGTCGCCTTGGGTGGACGCCCTCGCCGAACGAGGACCGCTTAATTAGCCAGTTGCGTGGAGCTCTGGTAGACGCAATGGGTACGCTCGGCGACGACGCCGAGACACAAAGCCGCGCGCTCGAACTCTATAGCCAATACCGGCGCGATCCGCAGTCGGTCGATCCCGACCTCGTCCCAGCTCTGATTTCGGTCACAGCTTACGTCGGCGACAGAGCGCAGTACGAAGAGTTCAAAAACAACTTCAAATCTGCACGCACACCCCAGGAGGAACAGCGTTACCTTTTTGCGCTCGCTGATTTTCAGCGGCTAGACCTGCTGCGCAACACGATGGAGATGACGATTAACGGCGAAGTCAGAACGCAGAATGCGCCCTACCTGATGCATGCGTTGCTCGTCAACAACGTTTGCAGATACGAAGCCTGGGAGTTCTTGAAGCGCAACTGGCAGACGATGAACGAAAAGTATCCGGAGAGCGCTCTGCCACGGATGTGTGAAGGCGTTGTGGCGCTTGTGGACAAAGTCGACGACGTGGTCAGCTTTTTTGCCGCTCACAAAGTGAAGCAGGCCGGCAAGATGATCGATCAACATCTGGAAAAGCTCAAAATCGCCGCGACCTTCAAACAAAGAGAAGGAGAGCGCCTGGCAGAGCAATTGAGCGAATCCTGAGCGAACCATCAATGCTGTCGCTCTTGAAAGTTTTTTGTGCCTATGTAGGTATGAGAGTATGTAGACGTCCAGAGAGCGCGCCAGATATGGGGGCAGATACGACTCTTGGATTTTGGCGACTTGGGGCCGAGCTAGGCTCTTGCCATCACACGGCTTGGCATGTTGATGGAGGCCAAGCGGGGGCACCAAAGGTGCCTAACCTGGTTCAGCTCTAGCTTTTCGAGGAACAATGACAAGTAGGAATTAGCGATGGACGAACTGAGGGAAACGTGGCAAATGCTGCGAGTCGGTGGCCCGATGGTGTATCCGCTCGTGGCCGTTGGAATTCTCACTGTCATGATCATTCTCGACCGAGCCGTGGTGTACTTCCGAAGCCTGCGCTTACCCGCTTCGGTCTGGGAGGTAAGCGAAGCTTTAGACTTCAAGTGGGAGGCAGTGGAAGAGCAGCTTAAATTACTGGGGCCACGCAACGCCTACGCGCGGTTTCTTGCGGTGATTACGGAGAACCGCTCCCGACCAGTGTGGTGGATCGAATCCCGAGCGGACGACGAAGCCGGCAGGATAGAAAAGGCGCTCAGTAGAGGGATGTGGGTGCTAGAAACGGTCGTAACCGGCGCTCCGCTGCTGGGATTGTTGGGTACGATAACCGGCATGATTCAGGCTTTTAAAGTGATTGGTGAGGGCGGTGTGGTGGCGCCCACCAAAGTTACGGCGGGGGTGGCCGAGGCGTTGATAGCTACCGCGCTGGGTCTTCTGATCGCGATTATCGCGTTGTTCGCCTTCAACTTTTTCGAACGCCTTAGAGCCCATGCGTTGGACACGATGGAGCGTCTGGGCTCTAAACTCGTAGCGCACATCAGGCTCGACCAAGAAGGTAAGCAGAGAGAGCAGCGCCATGAGGCTGCATAGAGCTAGACCGCACCGGCGCGGTCGGATCGAGATAATCCCGATGATCGACGTCATGTTTTTTCTGCTCGTTACCTTTATGTTGGCGTCGCTCTCGATGCAAAGCTTGAATTCCGTGCCGGTCAACCTGCCCCGCGGCGAGGCCAACGCGATGGACCGCAAGGAGTCGGTCACTCTCACCATCACCAAAGATGGCCAGGTATACCTCGACAAGATCCCTGCCACGTTGGCCACCGAAGCGGATATATTGCGAAGGATGTTGCGGGGACCAGACTCGAGCGTGGTGGTTGCGGCGGATAGCGCTGCTCCCGAAGGGATAGTCGTTCAAGCGCTGCTTCAAGCGCGCCGGGCCGGGGTTGCCCATTTTTTAATCGCTGTCCAGCATGACTGAGAATGTCTGGACTTTTTCCACTGGCGTCCCTGTCGACCAGGGGTGGCGTCGTCTTTCTTGGCTTATCCCTAGCGCCCTGGTTTTGTGGGGCGCGGTGCTCGTCATTTTTGCCCATCTATTGAATCTTGAACCGCTGTCTCCGCCTCCCGCTCCGATTGAGGTCGGGTTGCTGATGGTTGGTGGATTGGGGGGCGGCGCAGGATCGGGGCCTGCGGCGAGCGGAGTTGGTGCCGCTGGCGCTGGTTCGTCCATGCCGGCTAGTGGCGCTTCGGCGAGCAAGCCAATTAGTACCGTGGCCGCGACCAGCGCGCCGGAACCTGTTAAGCAGCCGCCGGAGACGAAAGTGTCAAATCCCGCGCCTACACCGGCACTCAAAGTATCGAGTCCCGCGCCTACGCCAGCACCAAAGGCTACGCCTGTCCATAACGAGGAATTGGCTAAACCTAAGCTCAAGGCTCTGACCAAACCAGCTCCGAAGGCTTTGACCAAGCCTGCCCCAAAGGCGATTGCCCGTCGACGTATCGTCAAACCTCCTCCGCCTACATCTCCGGCACCGGCGCATGCCGTGGCAAAAGCCTCGCCACCTTCGCCAGTTAAGCCGCCAAACGGGTCCTCGCTACCTAGTTCGTCCGGAGCGGCTGCTGCGCCCGCAGGTAACTCGGGTGGGGGAACACAGCAGGCTTTAGGCCGTGGACCGGGAGGAGCCGGCGGTGGTGGGGGCGGCCTGTTTGGCTCTTCGAGCGGTGGCGCGCAAGCAATTTACGCTCCCTTGCCTAAGATTCCTGATGACTTACGGGCAGAGGTTTTTCATGCTGAGGCTGTGGCACGCTTTCAAATCATGCCGGATGGTACGGCTCAGGTCGTGCTTGTAAGACCCACTCCTAATCCACGGCTTAACTACTTACTGTTGGAGACTCTCAAGCAGTGGCGCTTCTTCCCCGCGATCAAGGATGGCAGGGCGGTTTCCTCGGTGGTTGAAATTCGAATTCCTATCGCGGTCGAATAACGAGCTCGAGGAGCCTACCCGAAAGCCGCCACACGTGTGCCGGACAAACATCGCAGCAAAAGAGCGGGCTTGTTCCTCAGCCTGGCACTAGAGGGCCACTATTGAGTAGACAACCTTCCTATCGGGCACCAGGCAACACGACGGTCTTGGCGCCAACGATCGCCTGATGTAGTTCCGGTGCGCAGGTGTTCATTTGGCCGGTGGCTTTTCGACCAATCGTTGCTCGACCGGGGCAAGAACGTATACCGTTTGGCGTGGCCTGCCGCCTTCGTCCGCCATCAGGTTAGGTGCCCATCTTCCGTTGTGGGTACAATAAAGGTTGACCCACTTGTAACCGATGGGAGGTGGCGGTACAGGTCCTCGCCGAAGATTCCAAATGCGAGGAAAGCCGGCAGGCAACGGCTGACGCTCGCCAAGAACTTTAGCTGGTTTGCCCGCCTGCGGTTGCGGCAAGATTTCGCACGGATAAGCCTGACCATAGGCGTGACTGACCGCAAGCAGGGCCGTGTTTACCGCTAATGCGCAAATTGCGCCAAAACTCAATAGACAGACAGCCGCAAGGGCATTAGCTTTCACCCTGCGCATCTGCTCTGTGCGCAATCTCGACCAACTAACCAGATACATTGCGGTTCCGGGGACCAGCGACGTCAAGAGCCTTAAAGTCTGTGCTTTGAGCTTCGCGCCGACCCTCGACATCTCTCCGAGAGGACAATTTCAATTGTAGATGCCGTGCTCGCGCTGGTCACCAATGCCGCTTTGGGCTTTTCGTGAGCGCGACTGAAGGCTCAAAAAAGGATGCTGACCGTATTTAATTAAGTGTGTGCAGCTTGCTGGTCTAGAGCGCCGATGGGGGCTTATTTTTTGGAAAGCGCGATGCCCCTAGGAACAAATTTTTTGTGCACATCAACGACATCCGATTCGTTTGCTGGTTTTACAAGCCATCTCGTGCCCGTTTTATCCGGTCTGTTGAGTTGATTTTTGCGGTCTGCGTCTTATATTGCTTCTGGCGTTGCGAACCGGCGCAGTTTGAGGCCGATAGAATATGTCGCCCCGCCTCGACTCGCCAACTGTGCCAGTTACAGTTTCGTGTAGTCTTACTTGAAATGTGGATTCAGAGGCAGCAGAGCTCTTACCAATGGCTTATGAGACCGTCGCTTTCTATTGCGCTTGATAGTCACGATTTCGAGATTGTTCGCAATGGAAGCCAAGCTGAGTACGGTCGGTGCAGGAAGTGTGGCCGACGCTTCGTCTTGGACCATGCTGGGCAGATAACGGCTGTGGACGAGGATGGTAACCCGCTGGGCGAGCCGGTGAATACACGCTGGGTGTACGATCCGTGTCCTGGGTTCAAAGGTTGATGCGTGCTGAGGCGCTACGGCGGAGCCGGGTGGATGGAGGCGGCTTCGAACCTAGGGTACGTGTGCGCTTTTCGCGCAAAGCTGCCCGCCGAGGTTTCTAGGCTAAAGAGGCAACGCCCTAGCCGGAGAGCTTGTTGTTCGGATGGGGAGAAAGTTCATGCGGGCGAAGTTGAATTGGAACGCCCGCATCACAAGGGCGTAGGTAATACGACGTTGGTGAGCCAATGAAAGCAATAGTTTTTGATAGTCCGGGAGACGAACAGGTACTCAAGATCGGCGAGGTCGATAAGCCGGAACCTGGACCAACGGACCTTCTTATCAAGGTACGATGTGCCGGAGTTAATCGCGCCGACCTAATGCAACGCGAGGGGCATTACCCACCTCCACCCGGAGCGTCGCCGATACTGGGCCTTGAGTGCGCGGGCGAAGTAGTTGCGGTTGGAGCGGAAGTGCGAGGATGGCGCGTGGGAGAGCGGGTAATGGCGCTGCTTGCGGGAGGCGGGTACGCAGAGCTTGCGGCGGTCGACTACCGTTGCGCGATGCGCGTGCCGCCGACGATGAGCGACGAGGAGGCTGCGGGGTTCCCTGAGGTTTTTCTCACGGCGTTTCTCAACTTGTTCATGCTCGGACAGGTGAAGCCGGGCGAGACCGCCCTCATTCACGGCGGGAGCAGCGGTGTGGGCACCGCTGCGATTCAGTTGCTGGTAGCTTCGGGTGCTCGCGCGATCGTTACCGCCGGCGACTCGTCCAAATGCGAGCGATGCGTCAAGTTAGGCGCGTTTGCCGCTATCAACTATAAGGAAGGTCCCTTTGCCCCTCGCGTCATGAGTTTAACGGATGGTCGCGGCGTCGACCTCGTATTGGACATCATCGGCGCTGCTTACCTCGCGCAAAACATCGAAGTTCTCGCCCATAGCGGCCGTCTCGTGCTCATCGGTCTTATGAAGGGCGCTCGCGCAGAAATCGACCTGGCCGCCGTCTTGCGGCGCCATCTGACTATAATCGGCTCCACTTTGCGAAGCCGGCCGGTCGAGCAAAAGGGCGAGATCGTACGGCTATTTTTAGAACGCTTTGGCACCGCTCTGAACGAGGGCAAGCTAAGACCGCCTATTTATGCAGTGCTGCCGTTGGCCGAAGCACCCCGTGCGCATCGCATGATGCGAGACCTGGAACATTTCGGTAAGATCGTGTTGCGGGTTAGTTAGCGGTTTGCGGAGGATAATTCTGGCCGAGCCGTCAGGATATTGAGCCTACGGTGCAAAGAATCCCGCGCAAGCGATAAGACGTAGGCTTTGCAAGCTACGTATCGGTCTGCCTGCGAAGTAGACCTTAAGCAGCGCAATCGGTTCCAGCCGAGAAGTGGCAAGGTTGGTGGCTGCAATAGTTTAAGAATAGGTGTAGCTGGCGGTGGCTGAGTTCTTGCCCACAGCTGAATAAACTTTCGAAAAAACAGCGCCTAACAAGCGTAGTTTCCTCCGCGTATTGCCAATCCGTTCCGTGCGTCAATTACAGGCCATGCGACTTAGCGACTTGGATTATGAACTGCCGCCTGAGTTAATTGCGCAAGAGCCGCCCGAGCGCCGTGACCATGCGCGGCTACTGGTAGTCGACAGGAAGGCTCGCAGCTTCGAACATTCCAGGTTCGACAAGCTAGCTCGGCATCTGCGAGAAGGCGATCTTCTTGTATTGAACGACACGCGGGTATTTCCGGCCAGGCTTCGGGTTCAAAAGCCTTCGGGCGGCAAAGTTGAGCTGTTGATGATCCAACGGCTTGCGAATGACAGCTCGCGGTGGCTTGCTTTGGTGCGAAGTCGTCGGCCGCTCACTGCGGGCAGCGAGTTAATACTCCCGTGCGGTGCGAGACTCAAGGTCGAGGGTTTCGAGCGACCTGGCAGAGTAATTGTAAGCAGCGTTGGCCCGCAAAGCCTCGAAGAGATTATCAACCAGTGTGGTGAACTAGCGTTGCCTCCTTATATTCGACGCGTGATAAAAGCTGAAGACGCAGAGCGTTATCAGACCGTGTACGCGTCTAATACGGGTTCAGTGGCCGCTCCGACCGCCGGCCTGCATTTCACCGAGCAGCTGCTTTCGGACCTGGCAAAAGAGGGAATAAATTCAGCCCGGCTCACGCTTCATATAGGGCCGGGCACGTTTGTGCCGATCCGCACCGAGCAGGTGGAACGCCATTCGATGGAACCAGAGTGGTACGTAATTAGTCCTTCAACGGTGGAAGCGATCGAGCATACGCGGCGTACCGGTGGTAGGGTAATCGCGGTCGGCACGAGTACCGTGCGCGCCTTGGAGTCGTACGCGATTACGGGTCAGACTGAGGGCAAGACGGGATTGTTTGTCTATCCTGGCTTTCGCTTCAGACTTGTCGAAGGCATGATCACGAATTTCCATCTGCCTCGCAGCACGGTACTGGCGATGGTGATGGCCTTTACCGGACGCGAGCTCACGCTGGCGGCGTACAAGGAGGCGATTCAGCGCCGTTACCGTTTTCTGAGTTATGGCGATGCTATGCTAATCCTGTGAGTTCTTGCTTTGTCGGATCGGCTGGCTGATGGCGTCTGGGGGCACGAATTTTTTTGTTATCGTGGCGCGCAGTGGCAAGGCGCGCGCGGGCTATCTGCACACGGCTCACGGTGTGGTCCAAACGCCCGCTTTCATGCCCGTCGGAACCAAGGGGAGCGTCAAGGCGATGGCGCCCGACGAGCTATGGGGGATGGGTTATCGTCTGATCCTCAGCAATGCGTATCATTTGAGTCAACGGCCTGGTGAGGACCTCATCCGCGAGCTCGGCGGGCTGCATCGCTTTATGGGATGGAATGGGGCATTGCTTACGGATTCGGGCGGCTATCAGACGATGAGCCTTGCCAGCTTGAGCTCGGTGGACCAAAATGGCGTGCGGCTTCGGTCGCATATCGACGGCCGCAGGGTCGAGCTTACGCCCGAGCGCGTGGTCGAAGTGCAGCGCGCGCTGGGCGTCGATATCATGATGGCGCTGGATGAATGTCCGCCGTATCCGGCAAGCTTCGAGCGCGTAAGACGAGCGGTTGAACTGACGTCGCGATGGGCCGAGCGTTCGCTCAGCGTCGAGCGAGAAAGCCATCAGGCGCTTTTCGGAATCGTCCAGGGCGGCGTGTTCCCGGAGTTACGCGTTCAAAGCGCCCGCGAGCTGGTAAATCTTCCGTTTGACGGCTATGCTGTGGGCGGCCTATCGGTAGGCGAGCCAAAGCGTCAGATGGAGGAAATCGCGGAATTGTGCAGTGAGCTGCTTCCGTTCGATCGGCCGCGCTACCTGATGGGCGTGGGGACTCCGCAGGACCTACTGGTGGCGATCGGTTTCGGCTACGACCTTTTTGATTGTGTCCTGCCGACGCGCAACGGCCGCAACGGATGCGCTTTCACGAGCCAGGGCACGGTTTCGATCAAACAGGCTCGGTACGCACGCGACCAATCTCCCTTGGACGAGACGTGCGCGTGTCGAACTTGCCGGACTTACACGCGGGCTTACCTGAGGCATCTTCACCTCTCGGGCGAGATTTTAGCGGCTAAAGCGCTTACCGAGCACAATCTTTTTTTCTACAGTAATCTCGTCGCTCAGGCGCGAGCCGCGATAGTGTCGAATACGTATGCCACCTTTGCGCGGACTTTTTACGAAAAACTTTCGGCCAGCAGCGAAGAGCACGCGCAAAGCTCTAAGGAAGTGATGGAGTAATGTTCTGGGAAGGATTGGCATGGGCGCAGAGTCAGGCAGCCGGATCGGCCAGCCCAAACACGGAAGCTTTTTTCGCATACGTCGTGCCGATGCTGCTGCTGTTCGCGGTTCTCTACTTCGTGCAAGTTCGCCCGCAAGTCAAAAAGGCGCGCGAACACCAAAAGATGCTAAGTGCCCTCAAACGTAACGACGAGGTCGTAACTGCCGGCGGGCTTATCGGGCGGATCGTGGAGCTCGGCGATAAAATCGTAACCCTCGAGATCGCTCCGCAGGTGAGAGTGCGTGTGGAACGCTCGCAAATCGCGGCGCTCTCGAGCTATGGGAAAACGCCTAAAGGTACGGGTAAGAAAGAAGATCAGGGGCAGGCTAAAGGCAATTAGTGAGCATGCCCGATGTAGCGTTCTAATACTTAGGTGAGACGAAGCCTTGGAAAACCAAACGTTCGCTCCAATCTTGATTTTGATCGCCCTTGGAGGGGCGATTTTGTACCTCCACTTAACCAACGGCTCGGCTCTTACACGCCTTTACCTAACCGCAGCGCTGGCGGTCGTGGCGGTGGTGTTGTTGCTTCCGACCGCCGGCGTTAGGTTTCCCGAGTGGTTGAAAGCCTACTTGCCGACGCCTCAGATTCAGCTCGGTCTTGACCTTCAGGGCGGCACCCATATGCTGCTAGAGGTCAAACTTGAGCAAGCCGTAAAGGCTGCGCTAACGCGTCGCGGGGAGGACCTTAAGCGAGAGCTCAAGGCGAACCAAATTCAGTTCGATCAGCTGGTTGCCGACAACTCCGATGCGCTTTTAGTCCGGCTTAAGGACAGGCGCCAGCGTAGTGCCTTTCAGGACATCGTAGAGAAGTCATTTACGGATTTTGTTGTGTCACCCGCCAGCAGTAGCGATGAGGCTTTGGCCTTTGAGCTGCGTTTGCGTCCGTCCGAGAAGATGCGAATTATGCGCAGCGCGATGGAACAGGCGCTCGAAACGATCCGTAACCGTATAGACCAATTAGGTGTTAGAGAGACTACTGTGGCGCGGGAAGGAGATAACGATATTCTCGTGCAGCTTCCGGGCATCCAAGATCCCGAGCGCGCCAAGGAGCTAATCGGCAAAACCGCTGTTTTAGAGTTCAAATTGGTAGATGACAGCCACAGCGTGCAGGACGCTTTGCAGAACGGACCTCCGCCGGGAGACGAAATTCTTTATGGCCCCCCAGGTCCGGGTGGGCGTCAGCCTTACCTAGTAGAATCGCCAGTGTTGATGACGGGTGATTCGGTGGTCGATGCCCGAGTGCGCCCTGGTTCGCGCCTGGAGGGCCCTTACGTTGCTGTCGATTTAGACCAGCGTGGCGCCAAAATTTTCGACGCGATCACTGCGGAAAACGTGGGTCGCCGCTTAGCGATTGTCCTTGATGGAACCGTTTATTCAGCCCCGGTAATAAAAGAGCGTATTCCAGGGGGTAAAGTTTCGATTACGGGTCGTTTTTCGATCAACGAAGCTCATGACTTGGCGATAGTTTTGCGCTCGGGCGCGTTGCCGGCGCCAGTGGAAATTATCGAAGAGCGCACCGTCGGCCCGTCTCTAGGGCGTGACTCGATTCATCAGGGCGAGCTGTCATTTGTAGTGGGCGCGCTGGTCGTGCTGACTTTTATGGCTGTCTATTACAGCGGAGCCGGGGTTGTGGCTGACGTCGGGCTAATCCTGAACATTTTGCTGCTTCTATGTGTGATGGCCGCGATGGAGGCGACCTTGACGCTTCCCGGAATCGCGGGAATCGTGCTTACGCTTGGCATGTCGGTCGACGCCAACGTGCTGATCAACGAACGGATGCGTGAAGAGTTGCGAAATGGTCGCTCACCTCGCGAGGCCGTACGCCTCGGGTATCAGCATGCATGGTCCGCTATTCGAGATTCGAACATCTCGACCTTTGTTGCAGGGTTGATCCTTTTTCAGTTCGGTACCGGGCCGGTGAAAGGGTTTGCTGTAACTTTATGCTTTGGTGTGCTTACCGGCCTATTCTCTTGCGTAGTTGTGACAAGGGCTTGGTACGACTACCTTATTTCAACCCGTCGGCTGGTTACTTTGAGCGTTTAAGCCAGAGTCAGTAGTCGCATTTCGGCGCTTAAAGCTTGACCGTTGCCGACCGTTTCTTCACGCTTAAGATCCGTGCGATAGTGGTGCCGCAGGGAAGAACTAGGTAGGTTAAGCTTTGGAAAGCGAAGCCCGGTGCCGAAGTCATGTGAGCCGTTTCTAGCCTGTGAGTATGAGTCAGTCACTTGCAGGTTGGTCGCGGCTGTCTTGGCTCGGCGCAATCGTTCGAGACAGCTTCTGGGATATCGGGCGATCCTTCTCTGCGTCATTTCGCCGTTCGGGTGGCGGGCCGTGATGAGCGTGCCCTGGCTGCCTGGCCGTAGCGTTAAAAGTCTGTGTCGGAGGATATGGTGGTGGGGATAACGATGACAATTGAGAAGGACGAGGTCTTGCTGAATTCCAAAGAGGTGGCATCGTTGCTCGACTTGACGCCCGACGCCGTCAACGATTTGGCTCGCCGCAACGTGTTGCCGGCTTTCAAACGAGGTCGCCAGTGGCGTTTTAGGAAACGCGATGTTATCAGTTTCAAGCGCCAAAGTTGCACGCTTAACGCCGCTGCATAGCCAGCGCCATATGGTCGGCTCTTCTATTGGGTATTATTCAGAGCGTTTTGTGAGCCGCGTTTTGCGTCTAGCGCAGTAACTTTGGATATGGCTGTTTTCCACTTTTTTCCATGATTGAGTTTAGGGCACACGATGGCTGAGCCGCACGAAAGCCGTATTTATTCCGATTTTGCGCATCTGTACGACCATCTTTTCGGCCGGGTTTTCGTCGACCAAGAAGAAAAAGTGATCGAGTCGCTAAATCTACGCCCCGGCAACAAGGTGCTCGAAGTGGGTGTTGGCACCGGAATCGCTCTCGGTGCTTACCCGCCCTACGTTAAGGTTGTGGCCGTCGACAGTTCTCTGGAGATGCTTGAGCGGGCGCGGGCGAGGTCAAGAGAGAACGATTGGCGCCATATCGAGCTAGTCCAGGGCGACGCGATGCATCTCGAGCATCCGGACGAGAGCTTCGATGTGGTGTGCGCCTTCCACGTAATAAGCGTAGTCCCCGACCCGAGGCGGATGATGAGCGAGATGTGCCGCGTGTGTAAAACAGGCGGGCGCATCGTGTTGATTAACCATTTCCGTAGCGAAAACCCGGTCCTTGGATTTCTTACTGCCATTATAAATCCGATCACCAAACATCTAGGTTGGTACACCAGGATTCGCCTGCGTGACGTGCTCAAAGATTTTCCGATCCGTCTCGAGCGGCAAGAGAAAGCTTCCCGTTTCTCACTCGATACGATCGTGATTGCTCGCAAAGAGCGGCCCTTCGCGCCCTGCGATTGAGCAGCCAGAGAACACGCACGCGATGTCTTACGTTTCAACTTTCGTAGCGTTTTGTCTGGTGCTCATCGCTAGTGCCTTGAGCGCAAACCCGAGGACTGCTTTGGCGCAAGGTTATGGCTTAATCGAGGGTAGAGTCACACTCATTGGGCAGGCTCCTGAGCCTAAGCAGGTTCAGGTAACGGTTGATGAGGCTACTTGTGGGAGATCGGTCAAGGACGAGACGCTCATCGTCGGTCCCCAAGGAGGAGTGGCCAACGCTATCGTCGACATACCGCAAATTCAGACCAATGTGCCGCTAAAGCCGGCAGCCGGCTTAAAGCTTAACCAACGCGGCTGTCTCTACCATCCTCATGTGATGGCGTTTCCCGTCGGCAGCACGCTCGAAATAATCAACTCCGACGGCATCCTTCACAGTTTTCACACTTACTCGAAGCTTAACCCACCGATGGATCTTGCTCAGCCTGGCTTTAAGAAGGTGTTGCGCGTCACTTTTACGAAGCCCGAGCTCATACAGGTATCTTGTGACCAGCACAACTGGATGACGGCATGGTTGTTCGTAGCCGCCAATCCCTTCTATGCGGTAACGGATGCCTCAGGGCGCTTTCGGATCGAACAAGTGCCGCCGGGGTCATACCAAGTCAGAGTTTGGCACGAAAGGCTTGGCGAACAGACTAAACCCGTTGTGGTGCAAGAAGGTCGTGTGACGAAGGTAGATTTTGCGATGACGTTGCCCCACCACGAATGATTGAGATATATCGCTTCGTTTAGGGGTCTTGGCCAAGAATTATCTTTTTGACAAAAAGTTACTTAATTCACTGACTAAAGCTTTATGCAAACCTTTGCTCACTAAGAACCTTCGTTACTGCTGTACCCTAGGCATGCGAAAAAGTTAGACAACCGGTTAAGGCTTACACCATGGCGACAATAAAGCGGCTCGCAACATTGGACGTCGCTGTCGAGGAGTTGCCTGCGGCGATCGAAACCTTCCGACAAAACTTCGGGCTCAAGCTTGCTGATAGAGCGGTTCAAGAAAATACGGCCGTGCTTACCGTGGGAGATAGCGAGATAAGGCTTGTTGCGCGCAAGGACGAAGCTGAAGCCGGCGCTCGCGCGATGGCCGGTCTGTGGCTGGAAGCGGACGATTTGGACGCGGTTGCGGGCCGTCTTAAGGATGCGGGGTTCGAGCTCAAGGAACTAAACGTCGAGAAGGATCGCAGAGTGCTTGCGGTTGACCCGGTCGGTATCGGGTCTCCCTGGCTTTTCATTTTCGAAAGCCGAGGGTAGTCCGGTCGTAAGTTGTTGCCCTTGATCAGGGCAACACGAAGTGAAAGTTGAAACGCTCGAGGCGCTCGGGTGTGTTCAAGCGCGTGCGCACATTTAGACGACGAGGCATGGCTGACAAGATCTAGCCCGAGCCGCCAAGCGCTGATTCAGGCTAAATTCAACCGCGCTTTTGTAGTTAGTGCTTCTTAGGCGTTCGATCCGTGGCGAGTAAGTAGGTCGTGGAAAGCCTCTGACACAGTGGCTTCCAGCTTGCGCGTGAGCGATTCGCGGTCTTCGGCGGTAAGACCGGCGGTCGCTATCGGTTGGCAAAGTTTAATCCTAATCGTTCCGTACGGGCGCACGATCTTCGCACGCGGTGGATAAAGCTCGCCGCTTCCGCACAACGCTGTTGGGACACAGGGTAGCTTGCCAAGAATAGCAAGCCAGGCGGCTCCCTCATTGAAGGGATGCACCTTGTTATCGGCATACCTGTGGCCTTCTGCAAAAAAGACTATCGGATAGCCTCGCTGGGCCATCCGAATTGCATGGCGTACTGCCGTGCCCCCGCGCTCACGGTCTACCATGATATGGCCGCTCCGCTCCATCGCGTAGCCGACCAGAGGGATCCTGCGCAGCTCTTTTTTCGCCACAAAGCGCAAATGGTAAGGCAAGGCCGCCAGTAGCGCAAAAATATCTAAGACGCTTTGATGGTTGGCAACTAGAACAAACGAATCCAATCCACGAAGGTGTTCTTGCCCCTCGAGTTCGACTCGAATTCCACAGGTTCGGAGGATCATGATGCTCCATAACTTGGCTATGTAACTCACTAGAACTTCCCCACCACAGGCAGCTGCGGCAGCCGCGAAGATTCCAAGAACTGCGGTATAAAGGATCGCGAGAGTTACGGCGGCGATACCCCATAACGCTAGAAAAAAAGATTTTGCGGCTTCAAAACTGAGCGCGCGTTTCGACGGCGTAGCCAGCGTCTCTTTGGCGTTCATCTGTAGGTCGAGATTCTCTCGCTATAATCCCCAGAAGCTGATGATGCTAGCTGCCAATTATGGCAGGTTGAGTTTTTAAGGAACCGATTTTTACTGCGGCAAACAAGTTTTGACACCCTATCTCAAGCCTCTCAGGCGAGTCTTTTGGTCACTCGTCTTAACAGCAGACCCATGGTTGACAACCGCACGTTTTTGCCGCTAAGTGCGCCTTTGCATTAAAAAGTACTTATCGACCGCTAGGCGGCTCAACTCAAGGGGTAAACGAAAGGTCTCTGTTAGCTGTGTTCGTCGCCCCCTCGAACGTCATCTTGTAAAATCTACCTTGGTGTTGTGCAAATTTTAATCGGCAACGGCCTCGTGGTTAGCAAGTATAAGGCTAAGTCGGTGGCTGGAGTTCAAAATTTTGTGCCGCGAGCAACCCGGTGCGTTCCACGTTGCTCGTAGTGCGTGACAGGACGGCGCAAACGGCTTTAGGGTCATCGGAACAGTTTAATTGATCGTCATCTGTTCATGTCGGTTTCGTGGTTTGAGTCGCGCTCTCTGGGGATTGGTCAGACCATAAATACGCGGTTTTGGCTGACGCTGAATTCGAAGATAGCCCAGCCACGTCAAAACAAACGAGGCAGACGCTGACCTTGGAGAACTCGAAGAGAAAAGGTCGGGACGTTGCTAACTCGTTGCTTGGACGAAGCTGTTCAAGCCTTGGCCTGGCGATCGTTTTATCCGCGGTCGGACTCTTGAGCGGACTTCTCCATTCGGCTAACAGTTTTGCCCAACGGGCTGAACTGTCGCCTGCGACTAGTTGCTCGGAGATTGTCGCGGCTATAAAGCGTCTTGCTGCAGCAGAACATGAGCAAGCACAAGCGCTTCAACTGATGGCTCGGGGAGGAAGTCCGGCGCTAGTCGAACAGAAGTTGCAGATTCTGCTCGAGCGAAAGCGAGCGTTACAGCAAACGCTGAAACGGATAAGCGCCGATCCGGTCGCGGAAGAGAAAACGGTAGACCAGTGCTTGTCTAATGGCTATCAGGCGCTGTATCAATCGGAGCGTTTGACTGCCAATATTGAGCGTATTCTAATGGGTAATCGGTTCCCCTCGAGCGGTTTTTCACCTCTATCCGACTTAGGCTCCCGCTCGTCAACCCACCCGTAAGCGCGCAAGTATCTCAGACCTGGCGGTAAGGCTTAGGAGCAGCCGCGGCAGGAACGAATCGGATACGCTGGAGGAAAAGTATCGCCAGCGCAAGCACCAGCAGTATTCCTTGACCACTGAGGCTTTCTACGGTTGGAAACAAGCCGAGTATTTTGACTGTTGGAACGTAGTTGACCCGAGTAGCGTGTACCAGTCCAGCCTCTTGAAGGCTAGCTATGCCCTGTCCGATAAATACTACGGCTAGTGTGCACAATAGAACCGAAGAAATTTTGAAAAACCGTCTTATGGGCAGACGAGACGCTGCTCGCTGCAAAATGACCGCCAACAAAACGAGCCCTGCCGAGGCCAAGATGATCCCTCCAGCTATCGCTCGCCTCTCATTACCTGGGTCGGCTCCGGCAACTAAAGCCTGGAAAAAGACGATAGTTTCCGCCCCTTCCCGCATCACAGCTGTAAATGAAGTCAATCCCAGAGCAAGCGCAGGCATATTCGCGCGACCTGCCCGTTCTACCTGCGCCGTCAAGTAAGCTTTCCAAGCTCCCGCCCGGCCCCGAAGATTCATCCATGAACTTACGTACAGTAGGGTCAGCGCGGCAACGAGCTGGAACACTCCTTCCAGACCGTCGCTTGCGTTATCCGTAAGCAACCCGCTCAACGCACATGCCAGGCCAAGACTCGCAACTAGCGCGGCGATGGCGCCCACATAAACCCCTTTCAAGGCCGTGCGGTTTTCCAACTGTTTCACTGCTGCCGCAAGCGCTACAACGACCAGAAGAGCTTCCAAGCCCTCGCGCAGCAAGATGCCGGCTGAGTAGAAAAAGTACGCAACTGTTACGGACGACACGCCAAAACCTTCCGCTTGCTAGCTAATTGAAATTGAAACTTATTCTTACTTTCACTAAGCGTGCCTTACGAATTGCGCTCTGTCAAGGAAAAAATGTGCTTTGGGTACGAACGTAGGGAAACTTGGTTTGGTCGCAGAGTTCAACCTTCTGCAACGACGCTTCGGAGCTCTCCTGCTGGGGCTAAGGTGCACCCGGGTCTATCCTCCACGCAAGCGCTACGTGAAGATGGGTGATAGATTGGGATGGGGAAACGTGGCTTTAGCCTCATTAGCAAGGAAAGCGAGTGTTGTTAAGGCTAGACCTGGTAGTTAATGCCACCGTGGAAGCTTAAGCGGTTTTACCGAGGCGGTTTGAACACAACGTTTTGTAACGCTTAAAGCCAAGCTCGCATTAATCTTGCAGATTGCGCCAAATGCGCTGTTGACTATCATCTATCGTAGCTGGATTCAGCCCTTGAGCAGCGCGGGTTCTAACCTCGCGCTAGGGCCGTCGCCATAAAAGGCCGACGGGATTTATAATTGCGGAAAAGAGAACGTTCGATGGCGGACGAAGGCAACCCCGAATTAACTACTATCGCGGTAATCGGTGCCGGACAGATGGGTGGTGGGATCGCTGAGGTCGCGGCAAAGGCCGGCCTATCAGTATTGTTGCACGATGCCGAGCAGCGAGCGTGTGATAAGGCTTTGGAGCGAATTAGGCTCAATCTCGAACGCGACGTCACTCGCGGACGACTCGAGGCGTCCGAAGCCCATCGCGTCTACCAGCGTATCAATGTGGCAGCTTCACTCGATGACCTAGTTAAGACCGACTTCATGATAGAAGCTGTGGTCGAGGATGAAAAAGTCAAGATTGAGCTTTTTCAAAAGCTCAATCGGCTTTGTCCGCCAACGACGATCTTCGCCTCAAATACTTCCTCTATTTCGATAACTCGAATGGGAGCCCGCAGCGGGCGACCGGATCGTTTTATTGGGATGCACTTCATGAACCCAGTTCCGGTGATGAGGCTGGTCGAGATCGTTCGCGGTCTGGGCACTTCCGAGCAAACTTACTCGGTCACGAAGGCGTTGGCCCATCGTATGGGCAAGATTACGATGGTTGCGCAAGATTATCCCGGATTCGTCGTCAACCGGATCCTTCTGCCAATGATCAACGAGGCTGCCTTCGCACTGTATGAAGGGGTAGCCAGCGCCGAGGACATCGATACCGCGATGCGGCTTGGAGCAAACCATCCGATGGGGCCGCTCGAGCTGGCGGACTTAATCGGCCTTGATACATGCCTTGCGGTTATGGAAGTGCTTTACGACGGGCTGGGGGATGACAAGTATCGTCCGTGTCCCTTGCTCAGGAAGTATGTTGACGCGGGCTACCTGGGCCGCAAGGTCGGACGGGGGTTTTACAGTTACGATCCCCAGGGTAACAGGATTACGCCGAAGTTCTGACGCCGAGGCTTTAATCGGGCGGCGACGGGAGCGGTTGGTAAAAGGCCTGCAACGCCAAAGAGAAGGGCCAGTAGGTCGACCGCCCTGAGAGCGGTCAGAGCGGAGCCGTCGGCCTGAGTCAATCAACGCCGGGTTTGACGCAGGCGCAAAGCCTGAAACGTCATACCGGCAAGAAAATCGGGCCAAAACGCGCGCTGGTACGTCTGGACCGTGCTGTCTACCAGGTTGTACGTTTGTCTTGATAGACGCGCGTATTACGTTGCCTGAAAGTTCGGAGGCAATGACATGGCAGTAAGGGCGTATATTTTGGTCGATACCTCGCCCGGCAAGGCGAAAGAGGTGGCGGAGCGCTTGCGGGAAGTACCTGGCGTGACCTCGGCCCACGCGGTGACCGGCCCGTACGACATTATCGCGGTGGCCGAAGCCCCCGATGTCTCTTCTCTGGGTGAGTTGGTTGTGCACAAAATTCAAAGTGTAATGGGGGTCACGAGAAGCCTTACGTCTATAATTACCTGTTGACCCCACCATCCGTCCTGGCTTGCCACCTGCAAATGTGTGGTTTGGCAGGACGCAAGGGGCGATCCTGAAACTGACGCGGCTGCGGTCGGTTGTGCTCCAGCGGGCCTCGACGACCCGTGCTGGTAGGGATAGGTGATTTTCGCTTCGGCTAGATGCGGCCGGGCAAAACTGTAGGGCTTTTAACGGATCGTCCTAGCTACTTTGTGGTACAAGGGACTTGAGAGCTCGCAGTGATTTTATTAACGCTGAAGGCATAAACGTTCAGCTCACATAAATTGCTGAGGCAAGGAGGATAGCTCGATGGCGGAGTTGCCAGTTCTTCAGCGTCTACGGAAGGAAGCCGAGGCTATCCGTCGTGAATTGACGATCGATTTGCCCCGCGAACTTGAGCGCGCCCGAGCGCACGGCGACCTGTCTGAGAATGCCGAGTACGCGATGGCAAAGCAAAGACAGGAGTTTTTGCGGGCGCGACTTTCGAACGTCGAGCTGCGTATCGCGGAGCTTTCACGAATCAATTTGGATTCCGTCCCCCGCGATTCCGTCGGACTGGGCAGCAAGGTCTATCTTGAGGACCTCGAGGACGGCAAGGTAGTCGAGTACGAAATCGTGGTGCCCGAAGAGGTGGACGCGGCGGCCAACCGAATATCGCTCTCCTCGCCCCTCGGCAAGGCCTTGCTCGGTAAGGGAGCAGGCGACGAAATAGAAGTGGTGACGCCAAGGGGCAAGAAAGAGTATATCGTGCGCAAACTGATTACTATCCACGAATTGATGGCTCGTGAAGCGGCCGCAGAAGCGAACAGCAGTTCGCAAGGTGACAAAAAAGAGAGTTCCTCTGAGTAGCGCCCCACAGTGATAATCCGGCGGGAGGCCGCAGAAAATAGGCAATTTGATTTTGAGATCTACGCCTGGGCCGAGCTTGAATTGAGCTTGATTTTGACCTCTGTGCGCACAAGCGTTTTTCGCGCCATAGGCCACCCGATCAAGCGAACATCGCTTCGATCTCTTGGCGGTAGTGTTCGTAGATAACCTTGCGCCGGACTTTGAGAGTCGGCGTAAGCTCGTTGCGCTCTTGCGAGAATGGCTCCGGTACCAGCGAGAAAGCGGCGACCGCCTCGTGGGCGGCAAGAGCCTTGTTTATCTCACGTAGCCTTCGCGCGTAAAAATTACGTACCTCACTGTGGCGAACGATTTCGGCCGGACTAGCTTGTGCAAGGCCGATCTCGTTAAGGTAAGGCTTTAAGCTTTCGAAGTTGGGCACTAATAGGGCGCCGAGATGCTTGCGTTCGTCTCCGATCACACAGGCTTGCGCGATGTAGGGGTCGCTCGTGAGTTTGTTTTCGACGTACACTGGCGAGACGTTTTTGCCCCCTGACAAAACGATGATCTCCTTTTTCCGTTCGCGGATCGTGATAAAACCATCCGCGTCGATCGTTGCCAAGTCGCCTGTATGAAGCCAGCCCTCTGAGTCGATGACTTCGCGCGTTTCTTCCTCTCGCTTGTAGTACCCTTTCATTACGCTGGGCGATTTGACCAACAGCTCGCCGTCCGGAGCAAGCTTGACTTGGACGTTTGGTAAGGGCCGTCCCACGGTGCCTGGACGTGTCTGGCCGTGCAAGTTTACCGACACCACTGGACCAGCCTCGGTCAAGCCGTAGCCTTCGACGATCGGCACCTCGGCGGCGGAAAGGAAGCGGAAGATGTCCATGGAGAGCGCGGCGCCGCCTGAGATGAGATAGCGTAGCCGGTCGCCGAAAAGTTCGCGAATTTTCGAAAAAACAAGCCGTCGGAACAGCGCCATCGCTATATTCAGGTGCACAGGTGCCTTTTTGCCGCAAAAACGAAATTGCGCAGCCCGACTGCCGACCGCCATAGCAAGCTCGAAAAGCTTGCGCCTGTAAGGTGGAGCGCTTTGCACCGCGCGCTCGACCCGCTCGCGTACCACTTCGAGCAAGCGCGGTACCGTAAGGAAGTGGGTCGGCCTTATCTCGCGCAGATTCTGCGCAAGCTGCGACAGACCTTCGGCATAGGCGATAGTCGCGCCCGCCACGATCGGTGTGTAGTAACCTGCGGTTCGCTCAAAGGCATGAGCAAGCGGCAAAAACGACAACAGCTCATCCTGGTCTGAAAGGCCAATAACGTTAGCACTGGCCTCGCAATTGGTCAGGATGTTGCCGTGCGAAAGCATCACGCCCTTGGGCGTGCCGGTCGTTCCTGACGTATAGATAATCGTCGCTAAATCGTCGCGGTTGCCCTCGAACTGTGGAGCTATGTCTTCGGTTTCGAACTGGTCCAGGCCGATAACCGACGGTTTCGCGTTTCCTCCATCGGTCAACCTTGCGTTATCTGGACCGATCGCAACGATATACTTAAGCGAGCTCAGACCCTCGCATATCGCGAGAATTCTTTTGACCTGCGCCTCTCCATACGCAGCTACTAGACAGGCCTGGGAATCTTCCAGGATATAGCGCGTTTCTTCGGCGCTGATCGTCGTATAGAGAGGCACCACGATCGCTCCGAGGCCCAAAACCGCCTGGTCGACGATGACCCAATGGGGACCGTTCGGAGCAACGATCGCCACTCGGTCGCCAGGTTTGACGCCCAGTCTGAGCAATCCGGCGCGTAGCTTGCCCGACGCTTGCGCTATTTGACGCCAGGAGTAATGACGCCACTGCCCACCCAGCTTTTCTTTTAGGAACGTGCGATCCCCGAATCTCTTGGCTTGTCGTTCGAATACAGCGCCTAACGTACTTTCGCTGATAACTACGCTCATCGCTACTTTTTATCCCCCTACAACCCCTGACAGACAAACTCTCACCGCGAACATTAAGCCATAACTGAGGTTTTCGCCAAGCGCTGCACGCTTCCGAACGGGTGCTTCCAACTAAGCGGTTTACTTGTTCGAACCTGTAAGAACCTTAAAGCATACTTGCGTGTACAGAAGAAAAACGTTTGGGCTAAGGTACCACAGCTGCCAGTTACCACCAGTCAGCCCGTCTCATCAAGTTGCTCGGATTTTTTGGTGAATTAATTTGGGTTGCCGCACGCCCGGTGACAGAGCTCGGGGCGATTGGTTTTCGATCCTGCCACGGCACTTTACGAACGCGTTTTGCGCGCGCCAAAAATTGCGTAATAATGAAGGCAGTTCTGACACTCTTTGATGAACAAGCTATATAAGGGTTTTAGGCTTTACGTACCAGCAGATGTGGTCCAATCGAGCGAATGAACCTAGTCGGACGGCAGATAGCCTAGAAGCGCTTCACCGCTTTGCACTGCTTACGGCCTGCGCCACTTTTGCGCTGATCTTCGTCGGCGGACTCGTGACATCGACCGGCTCTGCGCTCGCGGTACCTGATTGGCCGCTTTCCTTCGGCAGGTTTTTCCCGAAAATGGTCGGAGGCGTGCTGTACGAGCACGGCCATAGGATGGTCGCTGCACTGGTAACCCTTCTCACGCTCGGCCTTATGGTATGGACGCTGCGGGTCGAAAGCCGACGCTATGCTCGACTCATAGCAGTCGGGGCGTTCTGTCTAATCGTAATTCAAGCAGTATTAGGTGGTCTGACTGTCCTGCTCAAGTTGCCGCTGGCGATTGCAGTAGCTCACGCGGCCTGTGCACAGGCGTTTTTTTGCCTGGTGGTGGCTTTTTGTGTTGTTACCAGCCAATACTGGCAGAAAGCTCGAGCGATCGCTACCCAAGGCTCGCCTTTCTCTTTGCCCAAGCTGGCTCTTCTTACAACCATCTTCGTCTATGCGCAAATCTTGATTGGCGCCGTGATGCGGCATATGGGAGCCGGGCTTGCAATACCGGACTTCCCGCTTTCATTTGGCCACATTGTTCCACCGGTTTTTCCGACTCCAGTAGCTATCAATTTCGCTCACCGCGTGGGAGCGCTACTGGTTGCAACTCTGGTAACGCTTACAGTTGTGCGCGTCTTGCGTTTTCACCGCGATCAGCCTGAACTTTTTCGGATAAGCTTGTTGCTCGGTGGTTTGCTGGTCGTGCAGTTAGGTCTCGGTGCGACCACAGTTTGGAGCATGCGCGCCGTGATCCCGACCACTGCTCACGTTGCGGTCGGTGCGGCTTTGCTGGCGACAAGTCTCGTATTGACCATGCGCGCGTTTCGTTTGATGAGCCCGGTTCGCCTCCAAGGTGCCGTGCCTCTCCAGGCCCAGATGCAACGCGTGCAAGGGCGGGTGAGAGCATGAGTCAACCCGTTGCCGATGTCTCCTTGGGGCTAAGCCACCCGTTCAGCCGGATTGGCGATTACCTGGCTTTGACCAAACCGCGCATAGTGGCGATGGTCCTGGTCACGACTTCTGCGGGATTTTATCTTGCTCAAGGTTATCAGCGAGAGCCGTTTGTCGGGTTGAAGCTTATTGTGGGGACCGCTCTGGCGGCAGCCGGCACGCTCGCTTTGAACCAATTCATGGAGCGTCACACCGACGCCTTGATGGTGAGAACCCGCAACCGACCGCTGCCAGATGGTCGGATAGCTCCGGTCGAGGCGTTGCTTTTCGGCAGCGTACTGATGGCAGCCGGATGGCTCGAGCTCGCGGTTGCAGTGAATTGGAGGGCCGCTTTAGTAACCGTTGCGGTGAGCGTGATTTATCTTGCGATGTACACGCCGATGAAGTATCGCTCGCCGCTCTGCACGGTGGTAGGAGCGGTTTCGGGGGCTTTGCCTCCGGTTGCTGGATGGGCAGCCATGGGGAGCTTGAATGCACCGACGCCCTGGCTTTTATTCGGAATAATGTTTTTTTGGCAATTCCCGCATACTTTTGCGATTGCGCAGCTTTACAAAGATGACTTTGCTCGCGCGGGTATCCGTTTTTTGCCTGTTTGCGACGAGTTTGGCCATTCCACGGCTAGGCGCACGATAGAGACAACGATGGCGTTACTCGTTATAAGCACGTTGCCGTGGGTCCTTGGGGTAAGCGGAATGCTTTATCTGGTGGTGGCCGTTTGCTCGGGCGCGGCGATGCTTGTCTGCGCCTCGCGAATGGCGGCAGCGCCAGCCCATCCGAGTCGCGCTCGCCATCTGCTGTTTTCCTCTCTATTTTATTTGCCGCTTGTGTTGGTTGCGTTGGTCGCCGACAAATTGTGAGTTACCTTTTCGTGCTGCCCAGGGGCAGGTGGAGATTGGGCGTGGTCTGGCTGTTGCTACGCTCTAAGTTCGACTTTTTCTTCGTAATTGGCCGAGCGAAATTACTCGATAATTTTTAGCCGCCGTGTTTCACCTTAGCGACTTGCCTGCTCTGAACGCGACTTTAAATGGAAGCGCTGCATGTCTGCTGCTTTTGGGTTTGCTTTTCATTCGGCGCCGTCTCGTAGCAGCTCATCGCGCCTGTATGCTCGGTGCGGTTTTCTTGTCGACCGCCTTTTTCCTCTCTTACGGCGTATACCATTACCACGTTGGCGACGTTCCGTTTAAAGGTCACGGATGGATTCGTCCGGTCTACTTTGGGATTCTCCTAAGCCACGTCCTTCTTGCGGTGGTGATTGTTCCCCTCGTGCTGATCACGCTTAGGCGCGCTTTGGTCGGCAATTTCGCGGCCCATCGCAGAATCGCTCGATGGACGTATCCGCTTTGGATGTACGTGTCGGTGACCGGCGTGATCGTCTACTTTATGCTGTTCCGTTGGTGCGCTCCTTGAGCGTAAGACCACAGCCGCTCGAGCGTAGCTGCTCGAGCCGCCCCAGCTTACGCTAGCAAGCTCGCTAACTGCCGGACCGACAACGCGTCCAAGAACAGGAGGATGTGGGCAATGAGGGAGAAGTTACAATCAGATCTCAAGTCTTCGATGAAGGCGGGGGATACGATTCGAACGATGACGATTCGTGGCGTGCTTGCCGAGGTAACACGACTCGACAAGGAATTGCGCCGCTTGGCCAACGACGACGAGATTCTCGGTGTCATAAAGCGCGAGCGGTCCCGACGCGAGGAGTCGTTGTCATATGCCCGGCAGGCCAACCGCCCTGATTTGGTGGCGCAGTACGAAGCGGAAGCGGCAGTATTGGATGAGTACTTGCCTGCCAAGCTTGAGGCTAGCGAACTGGAAGCGGCAATCGCCGAAGAGATAAACAAAGGTGAGCGACAGCTGGGCGCGATCATGAAGGCGCTCAAACAGCGGTTCGGCCCTCGTCTAGACGGTAAAGTCGCTAGTGAGACGGCAAGACGGATGTTGCAGAGCAAATGAGAGCCACTGAGCCGGTGGGAAATCGCTTAGGTGGAATATCGCGAAACTCCGGTGGCTCGTCGCGCTAGCGGCTCAGCTCTTTGTGTTAGAAAGCATCGGTTTGCAATTCGGCCCAAGTTCCGGTTACCTCGCGAAGTTAGGTCGTTAAGGGAGCTCTTTGCCCATAACGGTTTAGGTTGGTCGTGCTGCTTGTCGGACCTACGGCGCTTTGAAAAGAGGCAGACTTGCCCCAGAGCGCGTGGTTTTGTTCCTGTCCTTAGGTACGGTTAGGAGAAGGCTTATGGAAGCATCTCGAGGCATCAGACGTTTGCGCGTGGCGATACAGCAGGCGGATTTGGACGATCTGCGTCAGAGATTGGCTCGGACCCGGCTTCCGGACGAAGTGGCGGGTTCGGGTTGGGAGTACGGCACGAATCTCTCCTACATGAAGGAGCTACTTGAGTATTGGCGGACTTATTACGACTGGCGCAAGCAGGAGCAGGAGCTCAACCGGTTCGATCACTACGAGGCGCTCGTCGACGGGCTAAAAATTCACTTCATCCATCAGCGCGGCCGAGGGCCGAACCCTAAACCGCTGCTTTTGCTTCACGGCTGGCCTGGTTCGGTGTACGAATTCATGGCACTGATTCCAATGCTGACGGAGCCAAACGCTTACGGAGGAGACGAGCGCGACGCGTTTACGGTGGTGGCTCCCTCCTTGCCTGGATACGGATTTTCGGAGCGTCCTCGAACGCCTGGAATGAACGTCCGACGAATCGCCGAACTCATGTTCAAGCTGATGACCGAGGTTTTGGGCTACAAGCGCTTTGCTATCCAGGGTGGGGACTGGGGTGCCTTTATCGGTTCTTGCATCGCGAAGCTCCATCCAGACGAAGTTTTGGGTCTGCACCTAAATATGGTTGGCGCGATTCCGGCTGAGGGACGGAACGTGAAACCGTTAAACGACGAAGAACAGGAATTCCTCAGGCAAGCCGAACAGTTCAGACGTTTTGAGGCTGGCTATCAGTGGATTCAAGGAACCAAGCCCCAGACGCTCGCTTACGCGCTCAATGACTCCCCGGTTGGACTCGCGGCGTGGATCGTCGAGAAATTTCGCGCATGGAGCGACTGCAGTGGAGACGTCGAGCGGTGCTTCAGCAAAGATCAATTGCTTACCAACATCTCGATCTACTGGTTTACCGAGACGATCAACTCGTCGATCCGGCTATACTATGAAGAGCGGCGTCGACCATGGCGACTTGAGGTCGGCGAGCGAATCGAAGTAGCGACCGGCTTTGCCGCGTTTCCCAAAGAGATTTTGCGACCACCGCGCAGCTGGGTCGAGCGGCTTTATAACCTCAAGCGCTGGAGTGTGATGAGTGCTGGGGGCCATTTCGCGGCAATGGAGCAACCGCGCGCGCTCGCTGGCGAAATTCAAGCGTTTTTTAGGGATATCGCCTAAACCATAGTTGAGATCCGGGCCAATAACTGCCCTGTTCCCGACTCGAGCTGGCACAGCGCATCGACGCGTCACAAGTTTACTTTTTCTGTGCAAAGCCTCAGTGCTCGCGTTATAACGGTCGTAATCTCCTCAAAATAAAGCGGGTGCGGGCGCGCGTGCAGCGCTTGCGAGGGATGTACAAGGATGGCGATTATAGACACAAACGAGAGAATTCTTGTCGTCGAGCGCCGGCTGTTTCGCGAGGATACGACCAGATTCTTTGTCGGCGTCGTGGAGGCTTGTGACGAACTCGTGGTGCGGGCCCGTGGCTACGTCTACTTTGTCGATCCCTACCAGGTCGGCGGCGTAGGGCGGCGGGTTGACCAGCGCGTGCGCCTCATTTCGCTTGCCTCGGGCGGCGTAATCTACGTGCTGCCGCCTGAGGTCGATGTGTCGAGTGTGCAGCTGAAATGTTCGCCCAAAAGCCTGGTTTTGACCGACAATAAAAGCCTTTCGATGGACTTGAGCGAATGGCTCTATAGGGGATAGAGAGTATTGCAAGAAGGTTTAAGATAAAACGATTGCACAAGGAGCGCGAGCTTGAAGACCGTATTTCTGCTTCGAGCTGGGGCGAGCGGAGCGGCCTTCATTGCGTTCTGGGTTGTATTCCGATGGCACCTGGGCGTAGCGGATGCTCAGACAAGCGGGTCTTTTAGCGCAAAGCCCGTTAGGGTTTTGGCGGTTGCTTTGGTCCCGCAAACGGTCTACGGCCATGCGCCTTTGGTGGTGGCCTTTACAGCCCGGGTCTCTGGAGCCGCCAGTGGCGAAAATTTGAGCTATCGCTGGGATTTTGGCGACGGCGACGGAACAGTAGGCCCGCCAGAGGTGGTAACGCATACTTACAGGCAACCCGGATCCTATGTTGCGACTGTAACGGTAACCTCGGACGATGGCGAGTCAGCCAGTGGGTCGGCCGGAATAATCGTCGTTCCGTAAGGTCAATTATTGCGAGAGGCGGGAAGAACGAATTCTGCTAGGGTAGCGCGCTGTCAATGTCTATGGAAACTTACGGTTTGGCGTGTGTACAGATACGATTGCGAAAGCTCGCCCTTCTGAGCGTTGGTTTCGGGGCGTTTGCGCTGTTTTCGAGCTGTAGCAACGAAGTGGCCTTGGAAAACCAACGACAGTTGCAGATGCAGAAGGCCGAACTTGAAGAAATGCATCGAGAGCTGGAGGCGTTACGCTCGCAGATCGCTGGCCAGAGTTCCGCTCCGCCGGCCAATTCTCAGAGTGGTCCAATGCCAGCGTCCGCTACAGGCGCCTGCGACGTGCAGATCGCGAACAAAGCCTTGGCACACGGAGCCGAGCGGATGAGTCGCGGCGACTATAAAAGCGCCGTGGATTACTACCGGGATGCGGTAGCGGCCTGCCCGGACCGGGCCGACGCGGAATTCAAACTCGGCCAAGCTTACGAGGCGATGGGCCAGAACGGTTTCGCGCGCGAACATTATCGGCGCGCCGAAATTTTAGCTACGCAAAGCGATCCTGGGCTGGCTCAGCAAGCGCGCCAAGCTCTTGCCCGTATAGCGGCTCAATGATCGCAGTGCTGGGTGCTGACAAGTTTGCGCAGAGATCTTAAGCTTGCAACAACTTTGTTATTTACGGGGGATTTCAAATCATGAGCTCGACCGTCAAGGACCCCTTCGCTGTCCAAGGCAAAGTAACGATTGTGACCGGCGGGGGCACTGGTATTGGTGCCTCGATCGCGCGGGAGTTTGCGTTGCGCGGAGCTCCCGTGCTTATCGCTAGTCGCAAGCTTGAACATCTTGAGCCGACGCGCGACGCAATACGGGCGGCTGGCGGACAATGCGAAATGTTCCAGTGCGATGTGCGCGACCCCGAGGCATGCGAGGCGATGGTGCGCGAGGCGGTTCAACGCTTTGGGCGCCTGGACGTGCTGATTAACAACCATGGAGCTGGAATTGCAGCACCCTCCCTAGAGCTTAGTCCAAATGGATGGCGTGCCGTGGTGGGGATAAACCTCGATGGTGTATTTTATTGTTGCAAGGCGGCAGCGCGACAATTCATGGCTCAGAAAAGTGGGGGGTGTATTATCAACATCTCGTCAATCGCGGGAATTTCGGGTTCAGCGACGATGTCCTCCTACGGCGCCGCCAAGGCTGGAGTCATCAACTTGACAAGGTCGCTGGCTGCGGAATGGGGTTCGGCTTCTATCAGAGTGAACTGTATCGCCCCCGGACCGATCGACACTGAGGGAGCAGCCCCCCGCGTATGGCCTAACGAAGAAGTTAAACGCGCGGTTGCACGCTCGAGGGCCTTGGGGCGCTTTGGCCGCGTCGAAGAGGTGGCTTACCCGTGCCTGTTCTTGGCTTCCGAAGCGGCCTCGTATATCACCGGCGCGACCTTGGTCGTCGATGGCGGCGATGGGCCGAGGTATGTATGAAAGCTCTGCGCTTTGAGCGAGTCTTCAGCTAAGTGAGCGGTTGTCTTCTTTCCGACGGCCTGAAAGGCGTGCGCGACTCATGGGGCATTGAACGCGTGTCACTAAGTGACCAGTTGTTTTCTTGTTGGCAGTCAACATGACCGACCGCCTAACAAAAAGAAGCTCTGTGCAGTTTCGTTCTGACTGATACGTCGCTCGATGGCGCGAGGGTAAACGTTAGAGGCGGGCCAATTAAGGCATGGCTAAAAGTCGCGAAGCGAACTAGTCTGCAAGATAAACGAATAAGGTCATATCGAAGCACGAACGTTCGGAGACTCCAATGGCTGACAAAAACGATATCGGCAAGACAGGTGAGCCGTTTGTGATGCCGATTGAATGGGGCAAAGTGCGGGAATTTGCGCGCGCAATAAAAGATCCGAACCCGTTGTATTTCGACCGGGAGCAGGCGCGCCAACAATTTGGCGAAGTGCCGATACCTGTGACGTTTTTGATGACGAGCGCGTTTTGGCAGGACGAGCGTTCGATGCCGGCGGTGAGCTTCGATCTAAGCCGCGTGCTTCATGGGGAACAGGAGTTTGAGTTTTTCAAACCGATTCGCGTCGGGGATGTTCTCACTGGTCGTACGCTGGTGGCGGACGTCTACGAGCGGCAAGGCGGACGAGGTGGAACGATGACGTTCACCGTACTTGAGACAACTTATACCAATCAGAACGGTGAAAAGGTCGCCGTCGCTCGTTCGGTGATCGTGGAGACCGGCACGAGAGGCTAAATCAAGCTATTCTGGGGGATCGATCAGGGTCTGCTGATTCGAGGTAAGCGACAACGATTGGCACGTCCGAGCCGGGAGCAACGTAAGATGAGCTGTAAGCTTAAGTTCGATCAGGTGAATGAAGGCGATGAGCTTCCTCCACTTACACTGACAAATGTTTCACGGATGGACTTTGTGCGCTATGCCGGGGCGTCAGGCGACTTTGTGCCTCTTCACTATGACCAAACGTTCGTCGAGTTCGCAGGTATCCCGACGGTCTTTGCCCAGGGGATGTTTACCGCGGGTGTGTTGTCGCGGTGCGTCACAGACTATGTCGGAGTCGGGCAGGTTCGGCGTTTCAAGGTAAGGTTTACAGCTCGCGTCTGGCCAGGCGACACAATAACCTGCCGTGGGCGGGTGACGAAAAAGTATCGCACCGAAGCCGGCGAGGGACGGATTGAAGGTGATCTTGAAGTGGTAAACCAAAAAGGAGAAGCGGTAATTAGGGGGTCTTTTGTGGCCGCGGTCGGCTAGTAGATGACGTTCGTCTGTGTCGGATAAGGTTTTAACGTAAAACGCTAGAGGATCGTTTTAAAGTTCGCGTACTGAGCCGTGATCGAGTTTGCGCAAAGCGCCGTACAATCACGCTAGGCGTCGGACCGAATGTAAAAAGAAGTTTGAATCGTGGGCGAGCCGTAGGGGGCGGTAATTCTTACGATAGATAGATTTCGGGCTTCACGAGTTGCGATGTCTGGTTGCGTAGACGATCACTTAGTGATACTAAAATTGGGTTTAATAAGACAGCAGGTTGGGTTACAGCCTAGCTGGCGATAGATAAGCGAAAGGGGGTTGTAGGCATGAAGGTTTCTGGTGCTGGACGGGTTGCGGTGGCGCTGCTTTCTTTGGCGATGGTCGGCTCGTCGAGTTTTTCCGCCTGGGCGCAAGGAACGCAGCAGAATGCTCTGAGCAAGGAGCAGGCTGAGGCAATCGCGGCAAAAACAAAGGCGCTAATCGACCGCGCGCAGAAGGATGGCAATCGGCCGAAGTACGCACAGCGCGCGCTTGCTCTTTACAAAGCCGGTGAAGATTTGATGAAGGACGGCGACTATGACGAAGCCGTCACTATTTTCGGCCAGGCGCGCCATCTGGCCAGAGAGGCATGGGTGCCGTTCTAAGGCTCATTAGTTCATTTCACCCTTTCGGCAGTTACGCCTTAAACGCTTTTGTCCACAACCTTTACGTAAGCGATTAGTTCGGTTTAAGGCGGTAGAGTTTCTCAGGGCGGCTGCCGTCAAAACTTTCGGCTTTTGATTCTTTGCGGGGCTACGTGTGTATGCCTAGCTGGTAAAGCCGTCAAGAGTTGGAAAGGGACCTTTGATAGGTTTTCGAAAGCCTCTGTTGACCGAACCCAGGTGAGGCTCCTCGGTTACAGCGGGAGCCTCACCTGGCCGAACCTCAATCACGAGCTGTGAGGTGTGTTGCTCACCGCGTTTGCGCTTTGGTGAATCCTTGCCCCCGGCGGAGCAAGTTAACGTTGAAGCAGGTCGTCGTCGGCGTCGTTGATGCGTTTTGAGCGCCCTGTGGTGACCCGCGCAGCTTGCGTTTTTAGAGAGCTTTTACCGGCTGGAACTCGTTGAGGCGAACAACGTAGCCTTCTCGATGTCAATTTAGGTCCCCTAGTTTGACCCTTCCTTGTGTAGGTTGGCGCACTGCCTTGAGGCGTGCTAGTTGAAAGTGCGCCGCGTTTAGATTAAGCTAGTTTTAGTTAATGGGCGTTGCGCCCATTTTTTGTTGCGACGAAAAATGTTCGAGCCGGTTTTGGAGCTTGACCCGCTGGCAAAAAAGATTGCCGACATGTTGGCGCCGCATATTGAGCGCGAAGGTTTTGAGCTGGTTTGGCTGGAATGTAAAAAGTCTGGCCGAGGAGGCTTTCTGAGAGTTTCGATCGACCGCCCCGGTGGAGGAATAACACTTAACGAGCTTGAGGATGTTAGCAGGGTCCTTGACAGTGTGCTTGATGTCTATGACCCGTTTGATTCGAGCTACGTCTTAGAGGTCTCATCGCCCGGGATTAACCGCCCTTTATCGCGCTTAGCTGACTTTGAGGTGTTTCGTGGAAGGCGGATCCGAGTGCAAACGCGAGTTCCGCATGAGGGGCGGCGCACTTTTCTAGGTATTCTGTCGGCGGTAAGCCCGCAGGGTATAGAGATCGAAGACGAAGCTGGCCATCGCCGACTGAGTTTTCTCTTCCGTGATATTAGAGCTGCCAATTACGAGCACGACTTCGGTGATCGGTCGAGCAGTCGCCCTATGTCCAATAGGTCTCGGAAATCGGAGCGTGTTTAACGTTGGCTAGTTCGGCGAGTACTTCTGCGATGGAGCACTCCCTGAAACTTGTGGAGGCGCAATGCAAGACCTCAACCGCGTGATTGACCAAGTATCAAGGGAGAAAGGGATCGAGAAGTCGATCGTCATCAAGGCGATCGAAGACATGATGTTGTCTGCAGCGAAGCGGACTTTCGGATCGGACCATCGTTTTGAAGCGCGCTTCAATCCCAGTCTGGGCGAAGTTGAGCTGTTCGAGATTAAAAGCGTCGTAGCAACGCCCACCAATCCAAACTCGGAAATTGACCTCGTAACTGCTAAGGAGCGTTACGACCCAGAGGCCGAATTGGGCGACGAGATTTTGATTAAGCTCGACACTGCCACGATGGGTCGAATTGCCGCGCAGGCAGCCAAGCAGAATCTGATTCAACACATCCGGGAAGCCGAGCGTAAGCAGATTTATGCGGAATTTAAAGACCGCAAAGGAGAAATCGTAACTGGTATCGTACAGCGCTTCGAGCGCAAAAATATTATCGTAAACCTCGGCCGAACAGAGGCTATTTTGCCGGAGAAAGAACAGATTCCGCATGAGCGTTATCGACAGGGCGATCGGATTCGGGCTTTAATTCTGGATGTTCAGCTGACCGATCGCGATCTGATCATAACGCTTTCACGTACCTCGGAAGATTTTCTGCGCAAACTGTTCGAGCTCGAAGTGCCTGAGATTTACGAGGGTATCGTCGAGATACGCCAATGCGCCCGGGAGCCGGGAGCGCGGGCTAAGGTCGCCGTGTATTCCAAGGATCCGGACGTGGATCCGGTGGGAGCATGTGTGGGGATGAAAGGAACCCGCGTGCAGGCGATCGTTCAGGAGCTGCGTGGCGAGAAAATCGACATTGTGCCCTGGACCGATGACCAAGCCGAGCTCGTATGCCGGGCGCTTGCGCCGGCAAAAGTCTCCAAGGTGATCCTCGATGAGGAGGAGCACTCGATGGAGGTTATTGTTCCCGACGACCAGCTGTCTTTGGCCATCGGCAAGCGTGGGCAGAACGTCCGTCTGGCCCATCGCCTGACAGGCTGGAAGCTCGAAGTGCGCGGCGATTCGGAAGCTGAAGAAGAAGCGCGCGCTGCGCGCGCAGCGCTAAACGCAATCCAGGGTATAGGGGAGATAAATGCGGAACTCCTCTACCAATTGGGCTTCCGTAGTGCTGAACAGCTAGCTGAAGCGGACGAAGAAAGCTTGATCGCCGAGGGCATCAGTAAAGAGCGCGCCCATCAGCTAATCGCTGCGGCAAAGGCGCATGTCGAGAAAGCGCGAGCGCTAAATGCAGATTCGAGTTCGGCTCAGACGACCACCGAAGGTCAGCAAGCGGAAGCTCAACAAGACGCTACGGCTACTTTGCGCCACAAAACAGAAGCCGGACAAGAGCAGTCTAGCTTGACCTCAAGTGAGCCAAACGTCAGCGCCGAGGTCAAACCATAAACCAATTCGAACCTGCATGGGATGTCGCGAGGCAGACCTGAAGTCGAACTTGGTGCGCCTGGCGGCCTCCAGCCAGGGTGTCGTACCAGATTTGAAGGGGCGTCTGGGCGGCCGCGGCGGCTACCTTCACCCGCGTCGGCAGTGCCTGAAGCGGTTCGTCGAGGCGAAGGTCAAAAGCTTTACCTCGTTGAGGCGAAGTTTGAGCCGGGCCGAGCGTTTGGCGCTGGTTGAGCAGTTGGAACGCTTAGTTAGCGTGTCAGAGCAATAGAGAAAACGTCACGATGGCTCGAAAACGGATCAAGACATTGGCGGCCGAATGGGGCGTTAGTGTCGAAGATATTTTGGCAAGCTGCAAGCGCTTAGATCTTTCGCATGCCCGCTCAGAAACGAGCTTGCTTGCAGTCGAAGAGGCAGAGCGGGTCAAAGCTGATTTGAGTGCTCGAAGCCAACGGATCGAGCAACTTCGAAAAGAGGAGGTATTCCAGACAAAAACCGGCTTAACTATCGAAAAACGCCTCGGAGCCAATGTAGTGCGCCGCCGCCATACGGAGCACCCAGCCCCTACGCCGCAAAGCGCTGACCAGTTTGGGGATAAGGCGCAAGCTGAACAGATACCAGCCGAGCAGACGCCGTCACCCGTTGCGGACGATTTAGCGGCGCTGGCGCAGCAACAAGAGGAACCTCTCGCGGTCGAGATTTTGCCACAGCCTGAGGACCTTGCGCAGGAGCTGCCACCTGGGATCACCGAACTGCCCCCGGGAATCTCTGCGCTATTTACTGAGGAAAGCGCCCCTGCGGGCGAGGCTCCGAGTGGTGAGGTGCCCGAGTCTGCATTAAGTGAGGCGAAGCAGCCGCAACCGCAGCAAACGCCGAGTGTGCAAACCCCGCTTCAAGCGCCGGCTGAGCAAGTGGCGCCCGTCCCTGAAACGGGAGAATCAGCGCTAACTTCCAAGGCCACTGAGCGACCGTCCGGCGTTGAACCGACTACCTCGCCGAAGCCTTCTCCAGGGGCGACCTCGAAGGCAGAAACGGCCGAACGGCCTCAACCGGCTGTCGCCGCACCAGGGGCTCGCCGGCCTGCCGATGCTAAGCCTGCCGCGCGACCGGGAACGGGTGAAAGACGACCTTCTGGCACGATAAGCGCGCTTAATCTCAGAACTTCGGCGCCGCGTCCGCTCGGTCCAAGCCTCGACGACCTTGCGCCGAAGGGCCCGAGAATTCTTGGGAAGATTGACCTTCATAAAACCGCGGCACCGCAAACCGCGGCACCGCCAGCAGCTGCGACCTCATCGGCTTCCCATACGAGCCCTGCGCCTGCAGCGCCCGCAGGTGTCGCTCCGACCAGCGCGCCAACTCCGTCTCCCGCCGACATCGAATTGCCGTCTCCTCCGCCTCCTGTTAAGCCAGGCGCGCGAGCTCTTAAGAAGAAGCGAGTCGTTAAGAAGGAAAGCCTGGAAGCTGCCTCGGAACGCGAGATGCGCCTTTTGCGCTTCCCGAAGAAAAAGCGGGCGCTACCGGGCAAAGAGCAAAAGAAGACCACGATTACCACGCCGAAGGCTTCGAAACGCTTGCTTCGTGTAGCGGAAGGAATTTCGGTCGGCGAGCTTGCCCATGCGATGGGGGTAAAGGCGGCAGAGGTTATCAAACAGCTTATGAGTCTTGGCGTGATGGCCACGGTAAACCAGTGGCTTGACGCCGACACTGCCGCGCTGGTCGCTGACGTATTCGGCTATCAAGTCGAAAAGGCAGCCCTGGACGCCGACTCGTTGATCAGCGAACAAGAAGAAGCGCCTTCGGAAAATGCCGTACCGCGTCCTCCCGTGGTAACTGTAATGGGGCACGTGGACCATGGCAAAACTTCGCTGCTTGACGCGATCCGCAAGACCAATGTGGCGGCCGAGGAAGCAGGAGGAATCACGCAACACATCGGTGCCTACACGGTTGAGCTAGACGGCCGGCTCATCACTTTCATCGATACCCCCGGACACGAGGCGTTCACTGGGATGCGCGCTCGCGGCGCGAAGGTGACCGACGTGGTTGTGCTGGTGGTGGCCGCCGATGAGGGCGTGATGCCCCAGACCGAAGAAGCGATCAACCACGCGCGGGCTGCTGATGTGCCGATCGTGGTCGCGATCAACAAAATTGATCGACCTGACGCAAATGTCGAGCGAGTCAAGCGCCAACTGACCGAACGCGGCTTGGTTCCCGAAGAGTACGGCGGCGATACCTTGGTTGTGCCCGTCTCAGCCCGCACGGGTGAAGGAATTAAAGAGCTGCTTGAGATGATCCTGCTGCAGGCGGAGCTGCTCGAATTGAAAGCAGATCCGACGCGGCGCGCCAAGGGTACGGTAATCGAGTCTAAGCTTGACCGGGGTAGAGGCCCGGTTGCAACTGTGTTGGTACAGGACGGCACGTTGCGCCAGGGCGACGCCTTTGTCTGCGGTACGTCGTACGGGCGAGTGCGCGCGATGCTCGACCATCGTGGACAAAGAGTGCAAGAGGCTGGCCCGTCGATTCCGGTTGAAGTCTTCGGCCTCTCCAGCGTGCCCGAACCCGGCGTTTCGTTCGTAGTAGTGGAAGAAGAGGCCAAGGCGCGCCAAATTGCTGAGTTGCGTCTGGCCAAGCAGCGCGAAGCCGAGCTTCAAAAGACGACGCGCCTTTCGCTCGAGGAGCTGAGTGACCGACTAAAGGCCGGCGAAATAAAGGAGCTTAAAGTAATCGTCAAGGGCGATACGCAAGGGTCGGTCGAAGCGTTGACTCAGGCACTTAAACGCTTGTCCACTGATGAAGTGAAGCTGGTCGTGATTCACTCCTCAGTTGGTGGCGTTACCGAAACCGACGTTACCCTGGCTGCTGCGTCGAAGGCGATTATTATTGGCTTCAACGTCCGCCCGGAGCCTAAAGCCGCAACTCTGGCCGAGAACGAAGGCGTCGATATACGGCTTTACAACATAATTTATCAGGCGATCGACGACGTGCGCCGGGCGATGGAAGGCTTGTTGACGCCGACCTTCAGAGAAAAGACCCTGGGTCGGGCCGAGGTGCGTCAGGTATTTAACGTGTCCGGGCTTAGGGTGGCTGGAGCGATGGTGCTCGATGGCAAGGTGGTCCGGGGCGCCAGGGCTCGAGTCGTTCGCGATGGAACGGTTGTGTGGGACGGAAAGATAGCCTCGCTGCGGCGCTTCAAAGACGACGTGCGCGAAGTTCAGGCAGGCTACGAGTGCGGTATAGGTTTGGAAAATTTCAACGATGTGAAGCCGGGCGATATCATAGAGGTCTACGAATTGGAGGCCGTAGCGCGACGGCTTGAATCGCTGGGGCGCGAACCGTCATCCGAGCTGAGGGTCCAATAGCAAGCAAGACAGCACCAACTTGAACTTGGCCCCATTTGACAAGCGTCGAAGGCCCAAGACTGGGGAGTTAACGTGCGTTTGCCGCACGGCGAGCTTGGTTTTTTAGGCGAGCGGGGACATGGTGGTCGGAATTTTGCGCTTAACCCTTATCTTGCCAGAAAATCATTCGCTCAAGGGCAAGCGGCAGGTGCTGCGGGCGATAAAAGACAGAGTGCGGAACAAGTTTAACGTTTCGATCATTGAGTCAGACCATCACGACTTCTGGCAGCGAGCCGAGCTTGGCATCTGTCAAATCGGAACCGACAGGGCTTTCGTTGATAGCGCGTTGCGCCAGGTCGTGAATTTTATCGGCTCAACCCGTTTGGCGCTGCTTAGCGACGAGCGGCTCGAGATCTTGAACTTCTAGCCTTAAGTCGCCATCCTCGCCATACTTTGCTGACAACCTCGAAGTTGCTGGCTTTCGAACAGGAGCCGGTGCTTCGTATCGGTTAGACAAATGTTTACTAGCGAAGAACACAAAAGGCGACCCGAACGGATCGCAGAACTGGTCTTGCGCGAAATCGCCAGTATGCTAGTGCGCGAGCTGAGGGACCCGCGTTTGCAGGGAGTTACCTTGACTCGTGCCCGCGTCAGTGCTGACTTGCGCCATTGCCGCGTGTTTTTTTCACACCTCGAAGGAGCATCCAAGGCTTCTGTGGCCTTGGCGGGGTTTCGATGTGCGCGCGGTTTTATTCGTCAAAGAGTGGGGCGGAGTCTCGGAATGCGGGTCACTCCTGATTTGAGTTTCGAGTTCGATCCGACTCTTGAGAATGCGGCACGAATCGACCTTCTTTTGCGTGAAGCCGCCTCCAAGCAATAGCTTTGGTACGGCGGAGCGATGAGTTGGACGGGCGCGTCGGCTTTGTTATTCTGCCCGTCGACTTGCCTTTAAGTCACTTCGGCTTTGTTTGCTTGGGCAATTGCGCGACAAAGCCGAGGATGCACGCACGGTTCTCTTACGACGTGTAACGATGGACGGTGTGCTACTTATCGATAAACCAGCCGGCCTGACCTCAGCCGAGGTGGTGCGTCGTCTTAAGAGTTACGTCAAGCCCCAGCGTGTTGGCCATCTCGGCACGCTCGATCCGTGCGCAACCGGCCTGCTGCCTATTCTTATCGGCGAGGCAACCAAACTTGCGCCGTATATGGACAGCGCCGAAAAGGAATATCACGGCCTTATCCAGCTAGGTGTAGAGACTGACACGCTCGATCGCGAGGGTCGGGTCGTAAAAACAGCGCCGCTGCCCGAACTCACCCAAAGCACAATCGAGGAAGTTGAGAGGAAGTTTACCGGGCAGTTGACGCAAACCGTACCAGTTTTCTCGGCGGTCAAACATAACGGTACACCTCTATACAAGCTCGCTCGCCGAGGGATTCCCGCCGAGCCGCCAAAGCGCACCGTGCACGTGTACTCGCTGCACCTGACGATCGCAGGCGATGATACTCTGGCGTTCGTGCTAGTGTGTTCCAAAGGCACGTACATCAGGGCGATAGCACGCGATATCGGGCAGGCGTTGGGCACCGTCGCCCACCTTGCGGAATTGCGCCGGGTTAGAAGCGGAGGGTTTTCAATCAGTCAGAGTATTTCTCTTGAGCAGGCTATCGAACAGCTTAAAAAGCGCGAATTTTCGTGCCTGGTCGGGCTTCGTCAAGCCATTCCTGATATGGCCGAGGTGAGCGTCGACGAGAGGATTGCGCGACGGGTAATCAACGGTCAGAATTCAGCGCTGTCAGAGGTGCCTGAGCTTGGCTCTGTCGGAGGCGATTTTCGGCTAGTCAAGCTTGTGCTCAGGGACCGTCTCCTAGCGATTGCTCGAGTCGGAGGCCAAGGTCCCAAGTTGGTCAGGGTCTTTCCGCGTGCGTGTGATGAGCTTTACTCGACCGGTGTGGTATGATAAACCGATGGTAAAACTAGAAGAAGGAAGTTTTTAGAGGAGAGGGAAGCCTCTTTAAGATCTGATGTCTCTTGCGGCCGACAAAAAGCGGGAGATTATCGAAGCCTACTGGCGTTCGCCCGGAGATACGGGTTCGCCTGAGGTGCAGATAGCGCTTCTTTCCGCGCGCATCGAGCACCTAGCGGGGCATTTCCAGCAACATCCCAAGGATCACCATTCGCGTCGCGGGATGCTCAAGCTGGTGGCCAAGCGTCGCCGACTGCTCGAGTATCTGCGCTCGCGCAATTTTGAACGGTATAAAGCGCTGATCGAAAGACTGGGTATCCGAAGATAGTCGTCCGGTTTTGTTTATCCGCTGCTGCCCTGACATTTGCGCTTTGCTTGGCGGAAACCAGAGGCCGCGGGTAGACTCCGGATTTCGCCTTATCCGACCTCAAGGCTCGCCTCCTTCTCGTTGGAGCGTTCTCGTTTATGTACAGAAAGCTTGAAATTGAATTTTGTGGTCGTCCGCTGTCCTTGGAGACCGGGCGTCTTGCCCGCCAGGCGCACGGCGCCGTTTTGGCTCAATACGGCGATACGGTCGTGCTTGCCACCGTCGTATCGGCTTATGAGAGCAAGGAAAGCACCGATTTTTTGCCGTTGACGGTCGACTATATCGAAAAAACCTTCGCCGCCGGGCGGATTCCCGGCGGATTCTTTAAGCGCGAAGGGCGACCCTCGGAAAAGGAGATCTTGACCTCGCGCCTTATTGACCGAGCAATACGGCCGCTCTTCCCCAAAGGCTACGACAGAGAAACCCAAGTAATTGTGACCGTACTGTCGGCTGACCGCGACAATGAGCCTGACGCTCTGTCGTTGATAGCGGCATCGACTGCTCTGGAAGTTTCGGATATCCCGCACCACGGTCCAGTTGCGGCTGTGCGCATGGGTTTGCTCGACGGCAAGCTCGTGCCGAATCCTCGCTTGGGCGAACTTGACCGGAGCGATCTTTCGCTGGTCGTGGCTGCGACGCCGGATGCGATTGTGATGCTCGAAGGCGGCGCTAACGTGATCGACGAGGAAACGATCCTTGAAGCGATCTTTCAGGCGCATGAAGCATTGGCGCCCGTGTTCGAGATTCAGCAGGAACTACGGCGTCTTGTCGGCAAGCCTAAACGCGAGTTCGTGCCCAAGGAGCTCGACCCGGCGGTCATCGAGGCCGTGCAGCGCAGCTGTCTGCCAGCGCTCGAGACGACGCTCAGCGCCACAGGCAAGAAAGAAAGAAGGCAAGCGCTACAGGAACTTGAAGAGCGCGTTGTCCAAGAGTTGAGCACCGACTTTCCGGGGCGCGAGGCTGAACTGCGCCAGGCCTACGAAAAGGTAGTGCGCGACTTCGTCCGGCGGATGGTTGTCGAACAAGACCGCCGCATCGACGACCGGAAAAGTACTGAGATTCGACCGATCAGTGCCGCTGTCGAGGTTTTGCCCCGTACTCACGGCTCGGCGCTGTTCACCCGCGGCGAGACTCAGGCATTAGTGACGGTAACCCTGGGAACCTCAGCCGACGAACAAAAGATCGACGCCCTTTTGGGCGAGCAATACAAGAAGTTCCTCTTGCACTACAATTTCCCGCCTTTTTCCACCGGCGAAATAAAACCACTGCGTGCGCCCTCGCGGCGCGAAATCGGCCACGGCGCCCTTGCCGAACGGGCGCTAAGCCCAGTTATCCCCAGCGAAGAGGAGTTTCCGTACACGATTCGGGTGGTCTCCGAAATCCTCGAGTCGAACGGAAGCTCGTCGATGGCCACGGTATGTGGCGGAAGCCTGGCACTGATGGATGCGGGGGTTCCGGTCAAGGCTGCGGTCGCCGGAATCGCCATGGGTTTAATCAAAGAGGGCGACAAGATAAAGGTTTTGACCGACATCCTGGGCGATGAAGACCATCTCGGCGACATGGACTTTAAGGTCGCGGGTACGGCCAAGGGCGTTACCGCAATTCAAATGGACAACAAGGTCGGCGGCATTACCCGCGAAGTGATGCGTCAGGCGCTCCATCAGGCGCGTGAGGCTCGGCTCTACGTGTTAAATGTGATGGACAAGGTGATCTCGGCGCCTCGTAAGGCAGTGTCGGCGTACGCGCCGCGGATCGCCACGATGCGCATCAAGGTGGACAAAATCCGCGAAGTTATCGGCCCAGGCGGCAAGGTTATCCGCTCCATAGTCGAGGACACGGGCTGCAAGATCGATATCGAGGATGATGGTACGGTGACCATAGCTTCGTCGGATGAGGCCTCGATGGAGCGGGCGATGAACGCGATCCGAGCGATCGTCGCCGAACCCGAGGTCGGCAAAATCTATCGCGGTAAAGTCCGGAAGATTGTAGATTTCGGCGCCTTCGTGGAAATCCTTCCTGGTGTTGACGGTCTGGTTCATATTTCCCAGCTCGCCAACCACCGGGTGCGGCGCGTAGAAGACGTATTGAAGGAAGGCGACGAAGTGATGGTTAAGGTGCTCGAGATCGACCGTAATGGCAAAATTCGCTTGTCGTTGCGTGAGGCGCAGCAGGCTAGCCAACCAGCCAGCGAGTGAAAACAGGTAAAAGGATGGTTCGGAGAAGCGTACTATTGAACGGAATGCGAGTTTTGACCGAGACGATTCCGCACGCGCTGTCGGCGTCGATCGGTATCTGGGTGGAGAACGGATCGCGTTACGAGAAACCGCAGGAAAACGGCGTTTCTCATTTTATCGAGCACCTTCTTTTCAAAGGCACTGCAAGACGCACCGCGGCTCAAATCGCCGAAGAAATCGACGCGGTGGGTGGTGTACTGAACGCTTTTACGGGCAAAGAGTATACGTGCTATTACGCCAGGGTACTCGGCGAGGATGTGCCGTTGGCGGTTGATATTTTAGCGGACATCTTCCTCAACTCGCTTTTTAATCCCGAGGATGTGGAACGCGAGCGCCAGGTCGTCTTGCAGGAAATTTCCCAGGCCGAAGACACCCCAGATGACCTCATCCACGACCTCTTCAATCTTAATTTTTGGCAGGGCCATTCATTGGCGCTGCCCATCTTCGGCAGTGTTGAGACGGTAAACAGGATCGATCGCGAGCTGATGCTCACCTTCATGGATGAGCACTATCGGGCGCAGCGGGTTTTTATAGCAGCGGCAGGCAAAATTGACCATGACCGACTCGTGGAGCAGTGCGAGAGGCTGTTCAGTGCGGTCAAGCGCGACGGTCACAAGGTGCCTGTTACGCCGCCGCAGAGCCGTCGGGTTATCGCCTACCATGAGCGTCCGCTTGAACAGGTTCACATCTGCATTGGCACGCCAGGAGTAAGCTACTCGCATCCGCTTCGCTACGCCGCCTATGTGATGAACACCGCTCTTGGCGGAGGGATGTCGTCACGGCTCTTTCAAGAAGTTAGAGAGAAACGCGGGCGCGTATATACGATTCATTCTTTTATGTCCTCGTATCTCGACTGCGGCTATTTCGCCGTCTACGCTGGTACCAGTGCCGAGTGGGCCCAGGAAGTTATCGAGGTTACCCTCGGAGAACTTGCGAGGGTCGCTCGCGAAGGGTTAGCTCCCGCGGAGCTGGCGCGGGCCAAAAGCCAGCTCAAGGGCAATTTGCTCCTAAGCCTTGAATCGACCGACAGCCGGATGAACCGTCTGGCTCATAACGAGATATACTTTGGCCGGCAAATCTCGATCGACGAAATTGCGCAGCGCATCGAAAAAGTCACCGCCGACGAAATCGTCGAACTTGCTTCATCGATCTTCAAGGCTGACCGTACGGGCATCGTGCTTTTAGGTGACCTCAAAGGCCGCTCTGTGGACGAATCCGCGCTAAGTCCGCTCTGTTAACGATTGAGGAGCGAGCAAGTCAAGGCAAGTGCCAACGCAAGGATCACATCCGTTGGCCTTCAAGCTCGTGCGGGGATTGCAGGGATCACGGAAGAGGTCGTCGCTTCTCTAGAGTTTAAACGTTTGCGAGCCTAAACGTGCGGCTTTGCTCGCCATACGTGTGCCTAAGGGGTCACCAGCGGAATGGTCAACAATGCGGCAAAGATGACGGTGCAGGTTATCCGATGGAAACCGTTGTCAAGTTAAGACGACTGCGCCCCGACAAAAGCCGTGTGCCCTTGCCAAGCTATGCGACTGCGGGCTCGTCAGGACTCGACCTGTATGCTGATATCGATTCGGAACTGACGCTTGCGCCGCTTGAGCGGCGAAAAGTCCCCACCGGGATCGCTCTTGAGCTTGCGCCTGGATTTGAAGGGCAGATACGGGCACGAAGCGGTCGCGCGCTTGCCGAAGGATTAACGGTAATCAACGGTCCCGGCACGATCGATGCCGATTATCGAGGCGAGGTAATGGTGCTGCTCGTAAATCTCGGTACCGAGCCCGTGACGATTCGACCCGGAGACCGAATAGCTCAACTGGTCATAGCGCCGGTTGCGCGCGCCAGGATCGTCGAGGTGCAAGAATTAGGCGCCAGCGGGCGCGGGGACGGCGGTTTCGGCCATACGGGCCGTTAAAGCAGGCGCCTTTGCGCGCGAATACCTCAGCGCTCTCATGTTTTACGCTTTTACTTGGTAACACCGCTCGCTCCGAGTAATGCTTATAGCGTCATTGGAGTGAGCAAATATCTTTGTGGAACGCACCAACCGAGATCGCATCATGCGCGAGCTTTTAGCGATTAGTCCCCTCGAGGGACGTTACTCGCAAAGTACCAGGACACTGGAAGCTTACTTCAGCGAGTTTGCCCTGATTCGCTATCGGCTGCTGGTCGAAATTGAATGGTACATCTCACTTTCTGCTATCGAGCCCCAGCCGTTGGTTCCGGCCTGGGTCAAGGAGAACGCCGACAAGCTCCGGGCGATCTATCGACATCTGACCGTTGAGGATGCGGCAGTTGTAAAGGAAATCGAGCGAACCACAAACCACGACGTCAAGGCTTTGGAGTACTTTCTCAAGCAGAAGGTCGCGGAGCTAAACCCGGAGCTTCCGACCGAGATGGTGCACTTCGCGTGTACCTCCGAAGACATAAACAACCTTGCTTACGCGCTTTTGCTGCGCGCTTTTGTGCACTCGGAGCTTGAACCTAAATTGAAGGCCTTGGTCGGGCATCTCGGCGAGATTGCGCGCCGGTATAAGTCGCTCGTGATGCTTTCGCGAACTCATGGGCAGCCCGCCTCACCCACCACTTTCGGCAAGGAGATCGCTGTCTTCGCTTATCGGCTCGAGCGCCAACTAAAGCAACTTGCGCGTCAGGAGTACCTAGGCAAACTCAACGGCGCTGTCGGCAACTTCAACGCCCATCACTTCGCCTGTCCAGAAGTGGACTGGATCGCGCACTCGCGCGCCTTTGTCGAGAGTTTGGGGCTTACTTGGAATCCTTTGACCACGCAAATCGAAAGTCACGACTTTCTGGCCGAACTATTCGACCTCTTTTCACGTATCTGCACGATTCTTATCGATTTGTCCCAGGACATGTGGGGCTACATCTCGCTCGGCTGCTTGCGCCAGCGCGTCGCCGAGCATGAAGTGGGCTCGTCAACGATGCCCCATAAAGTCAATCCGATAGATTTCGAGAACTGCGAGGGGAATCTGGGATTGGCGCGAGCTTTGTTCGACCACATGGCGCGCAAACTTCCGGTTTCGCGCTGGCAGCGCGACTTGAGCGACAGCACCGTGATGCGAAACTTGGGGGTTGCGTTTGGTTACCTGATGGTGGCGTTGAACGCACTCGAACGCGGGCTTAGTAAGGTCGAAGTCGACGAGCCTAAAATAAGCCGAGAAATCGAGCAAGAGCAGAGCTGGGAGGTGGTGGCTGAGGGAATTCAGACGCTAATGCGCCGCTACGGTGTGGCTCGTCCGTATGAGACGCTGAAAGAGCTTACGCGCGGGCGAGAGGTCTCGTCTGAAACGATTCGCAAATTTATTGACTCGATGCCGCTTGAACCCTCAGCCAAGGAGAAGCTTGAGCGCCTGTCGCCAAAAACATACGCCGGATTGGCGCAGAAACTGGTCGAGGAGTTTGCGCCTGCTCCGAGCGGAGTTCAAAATCGAGAGGAATCGTGAACGCGCGCTGGCGTGACCGGTAACTTATGGGGAAAACTGCTTGCTGGAAAAATCATCTTACGCGCGCCATTGGCCGCCAGAGCTTCGGCGCGATGTGCCTTTAATGGGGAGTTCGAATGTGACTGGCTGTCGCGGATGCAAGATTCGCGGCAAAAAGCAGCCCGTGCAACGTTCGAGTGACCCGCAATGAGCAGATGCGCAACGTCTTATTTTTGTCAGGCTTGTTTCGGACGGGCTTACTTTGGGCCCAGACTTTAACATAATCGGGAGGTTGGCATTAATGACGACAGGCGTCGCGGTGCAAAAACGCCACATGCTGTACGAGGGTAAGGCGAAACAAGTTTTCGCCACGGATAACCCTGAACTGGTCATTTTTTACTTCAAAGACGACGCAACCGCGTTTAACGCGAAAAAGCGCGGTTCGATCGAAGGCAAGGGCGTGATCAACAACCGCGTGTCGGAACTCTTCTTCACCTTGCTCGAGAAAGCTGGCGTGCGCACCCACTTCGTCAAACGGCTGAGCGAGCGTGAAATGCTCTGCCGAAAGCTGGAGATAATCCCGGTCGAGGCTGTGGTGCGCAATATCGTGGCCGGCTCGATGGCGAAGCGGTTGGGAAGGGCCGAAGGCGAGGTTCTACCCCGGCCGGTGGTAGAATGGTATTACAAGTCAGATCCGCTGGACGACCCGCTTATCAACGACGACCATGCGCAGGTTTTCGGTTGGGCTTCGGCCGAGGAGCTGGCGAAAATGCGGGCTCTTACGCTCAAGATAAACGACACGCTTAGAGCTTATCTGGATTCGCGCGGCATTACTCTGGTAGATGCTAAATTTGAGTTCGGCCGCTTCAACGGCGATATCCTCGTCGGCGATGAAATTTGTCCTGATACGTGCCGCTTCTGGGACAAAGCCACCGGCGAGAAGCTCGACAAAGATCGCTTTCGGCGCGACCTCGGTGGGGTTGAAGATGCGTATCAAGAGGTGCTTAAGCGGGTAGAGCAGTAATGTAGAAACATCACGCTCCACGAAATCACGCGCGAGCCGGAGTTTGAAATGGAACACCAGGGGAAGGTGATTTTTTGGCTTTCAGCTGCTGAACTTGTGTGAGGTTTGACTCTTGCGAGTAGAGGTGTTCGTGACGCCGAGAGAGGGAATTCTCGATCCGCAGGGACGGGCTGTCGAACATTCGCTCAAAAGTCTCGGGTTCGAGCTCGTGAGCGGTGTTCGAGTGGGAAAGTATATCGTGCTCGAGCTTGCTACGGAGTCGCCAGCACAGGCCCGTCAACTAGCTGAGCAAATGTGCGAACAGCTGTTGGCGAATACAGTAATCGAGGACTATAGAATCCGGGTCGAGGGCGAATAATGAAGTGGGGCGTGATAACTTTCCCGGGCTCGCTCGACGACGGTGACGCGCTTTATGCGTTGCGCGAGGTGATGGGGCAGGAGGCGATCGCCTTGTGGCACGCAGACGAACGGCTCTACGGCGTCGAGTGCGTTGTTTTGCCCGGAGGCTTTAGCTACGGAGACTATTTACGGTGTGGCGCGCTTGCCCGGTTTTCGCCCGTGATGAAGAGCGTGGCGCGTTTTGCCCGGGACGGAGGCCTCGTACTTGGCATTTGCAACGGCTTTCAAATTCTCTGCGAAGCAAGACTTTTGCCGGGCGCTTTGACGCGTAATCGCTCGCTGTCTTTTATCTGTGACCGCGTGGCGTTGCGCGTGGAGAACGCCTCGACCCCTCTTACCCGCTTGTTTTCGGTGGGCGACGTCATTCGCCTCCCTATCAAACATGGCGCAGGTCTGTTCGTCGCCTCCGACGAAGAGCTGGCCTTAGTTGAAAAACGAGGGCAGGTGCTCTTGCGTTACGTAAACGCTGAGGGGCAGGCGACGGACGAAGCGAACCCGAACGGCTCGCTCAATAATATAGCTGCGATAGCCAACGAAACCTTCAACGTGTTCGGCCTGATGCCCCATCCAGAACACGCCGTCGAAGCCGACCTTGGCGGCGAAGACGGACTTAAGCTTTTCTATTCGCTTGTCGCCGAAGATCGATGAGCGACACAATCCCCATCGCGTTGCCGAGCGATCCGCCGGTCACTGTTGAACTGGCGCGCGCTCTCGGTCTCACCGAAAACGAGTATAGGGTTATCGAAGCGCGGCTTGGTCGCCGTCCCACGTACACCGAGCTGGGCGTTTTTTCCGTGATGTGGTCCGAGCATTGTTCGTACAAGTCCTCCAAGCTACATCTGCGACAACTTCCACATAGCGGGCGCGCGGTCGTGAGAGGGCCGGGCGAGAATGCAGGCGCGATCGAAATCGGCGACGGGTGGCTTGCGGTGTTCAAAATCGAGAGTCATAACCATCCGTCTTATGTCGAACCTTATCAAGGCGCCGCCACCGGCGTCGGTGGAATAATTCGCGACATTCTTGCGATGGGGGCCCGGCCGATAGCAACGCTTAACTCTCTTAAATTCGGGGATTTCGACTACCCGCGCATGACCTACTTGGTACGAGGCGTGGTCGGCGGAATCGGAGGCTATGGCAACTGTGTGGGCGTGCCCACGGTCGGAGGCGAAGCTAGCTTTAGCAAGGAGTATAATAAAAATATCCTGGTCAACGTTTTTTGCCTCGGACTAGCTCGCAAGGGCGAGCTTATGAGCGCAAGCGCTAAAAGCGTGGGCAGCGCTGTGATATACGCGGGCTCGGCGACAGGCCGCGACGGAATCCACGGAGCAAGCCTCCTTGCCTCGGCCGAATTCGATTCCGCTGAAAAAAGCAAGCGCCCGAGCGTGCAGGTGGGAGACCCTTTTATGGGGAAAATACTTATCGAAGCTTGCCTTGAGGCGTTTGCTACCGGCGCGGTCGAGGCATGCCAGGACATGGGGGCGGCAGGCCTGACCTCGTCTTCGAGCGAGTTGGCCGCGCGTGGGGGACTGGGGATCGAATTGGACCTGGACAAGGTGCCGCTTCGAGAGCCAGCGCTTACTCCGTACGAGATTTTGCTTTCGGAGTCGCAAGAGCGGATGTTGCTCCTGGTTTGTCCCGGGCGTGAAGGGGAGGTGCTTTCGGTTTTTCGCAAGTGGGATCTCCCTGCGTGTGTGGTCGGACGAATCGTTGCGGAAAATCGATGGCGCGCCTTCTACCGAGGTGCCCTGGTGGCCGATATTCCGGTCAATGCACTTACCGTTGACGCGCCGGTCTACAATAGGCCGGTCAAAGCTCGACCTGTTGCCCGCGACTATTCACATTCGAGTACGCTTTGTAAGTCGCGCGGCGAGCTAGAGCATGGGGAGGTACTGCGGGTGCTTATCGGCAGCCCGAATGTGGCCTCCAAGCGCTGGATATATCGACAGTTCGACTACCTCGTTCAGAGCAACACTCTGGTGGAGCCAGGTGGCGACGCCGCTGTCTTGCGCATCAAGGGCACTCAGCGCGCTCTTGCGATTGCGGTCGATTCGAACTTCCGCCTGTGCGCTCGCGACCCGTATATCGGCGCGGTTGCCGCCGTCTGCGAGGCTGCGCTTAACGTCGCGTGCGTTGGTGCAACTCCCGTAGGTATCACAGACTGTCTCAACTATGGGAGTCCAGAACGGCCGGAAGTGATGTGGGAGTTCGCGCGCAGCGTCGAGGGTATTCGCGACGCAGCTCTGGCTCTGGAAATTCCGGTGGTGAGCGGTAACGTAAGCTTTTACAATGAAACCGATGGTCAGCCGATTCCACCCACGCCGACTATTGCCGTCGTTGGCGTGTTGAACGAACGCGCGCACAGATTGTCCAGTTATTTTAAACGCGCCGACGATGCGGTTGCGCTGGTTAAAGGGGGTAAGCTTCGGCTTGCCGCAACCGCGTACGAGGCCTTGCTCGAACAAAAACGCTCGGGCGTTTCATTTGGATGGGTGCTGCCGCCGATCGAACCTGAGCTGGTCAAGGCAACGGTCGACGCCCTTAGCGAGGCGGCCGCGCTCGGAATCGTCAGTTCGGCTCACGACGTTTCCGAGGGCGGTATCGGAGTAGCGCTCGTCGAATGCTGCTTCAATCCGAACGGGGTCCTGGGCGTCGAAGTTTCGTTGGATGGATTGGACGAGCTCGGCGTCGGCGAGGCGCTGTTTGCAGAGGGGACTCCGCTCGTGATCGTGTCGTTGCCTGAAGCGAACCTTGAGCGTGCGGCTAAGGTGTTTACCGACAGGGGGCTCGAGTTTAAGACTTTGGGAAAGGTCAAGAACGAGCCCAAGTTAACGGTTAAAGATTTGATCGACGAAGATTGCAACGCGCTTTGGGAAGTATATCACAGGGCACTGCCAAGGAGGCTTGGCGAGCATGTTTGAAGACCCGTCTGAGGAGCTTTGCGTCGAGGAAAGCAATTTTGATGACTTCCACGAGGAGTGCGGCGTCTTCGGCGTCTATGGCCATCCGGAAGCAGCCAATCTTGTGTATTTGGGGCTTTGCGCCCTTCAGCATCGCGGTCAAGAATCTGCTGGGATCGTGTCCTCTAACGGCAAGACACTTTTTTCCCATCGTGGTATGGGTTTGGTGGCTGACGTTTTCGATGAGGACACGATAAGACGCCTCGAAGGTATCAGCGCCATCGGTCATAACCGTTATTCCACGACCGGCGCAACTTTATACAAGAACTGTCAGCCACTGATCGCCGAATACGAGGCGGGAGGTATTGCCCTCGCGCATAACGGCAACCTCGTGAACTTCGAGGAATTGCGCAGCGAGCTCGAGAAGTCAGGGGCGATTTTCCAGTCATCCTCTGACAGCGAAGTGATTTTGCATCTGATCGCCGCTTCTCGCGCTCCGTCGCTTGTCGAACGCGTCATCGAAGCGCTCGAGCAGGTTCGGGGTGCGTACTCCTTGCTGGTGCTTGGGGAGCGCGAACTTATCGCGGCGCGTGATCCCTTTGGTTTTCGTCCCCTGGTATTGGGCAAACTCAGGGATGCCACCATTTTCGCCTCCGAGACGTGCGCGTTAGATTTGGTGCGCGCGGATTACGTGCGTGAGGTAGCCCCTGGGGAAGTGATCGTGCTGACGCAGTCTGGGATGCGGTCCTTTATGCCTTTTGCGCCGCGCCCTCCCAAACGGTGCATTTTCGAGTACGTCTACTTCGCGCGTCCGGACAGCCTTTTGTTCGGGCGCAACGTATACGAAGTGCGCAAGCTTCATGGGCGGATACTTGCGCGCGAATGTCCGGCTGACGCAGATATCGTCGTGCCGGTGCCCGACTCTGGCGTACCGGCGGCGATAGGCTATGCTCAAGAGTCCGGCCTGCCATTCGAGATGGGGTTGATTCGCAGCCATTACGTAGGCCGAACGTTTATCGAGCCGCGCGAAGCAATCCGCCATTTTGGCGTCAGAGTGAAGTTCAATCCCGTGCCAGCGGTGTTGAACGGGCGGCGGATCGTGTTAGTCGAAGATTCGCTCGTGCGTGGCACTACTTTGCGCAAGGTGATTCCGATGTTGCGTCAGGCTGGCGCGCGAGAGGTCCATATGCGTATCGCCGCACCACCTACAGCCTATTCCTGTTTTTACGGCATCGACACGCCCACGCGGTCCGAGCTCTTAGCCTCCCATCACTCGATCGAAGAAATTCGTCGTTTTATTACCGCGGATTCGCTTGAGTATTTAAGTTGGGAGGGCCTTTACTCGTTTACCGACCAGCCCGGCGAGGGCTTTTGCGATGCCTGCTTTACTGGCCGCTACCCGGTCGAGGTGCCGCGCCGTCCACCTGAACGCCAGTTGTCGTTATTCGAAAACCATTCGCGCCGCTAAGCTGTATAGAGTTTAGCCGCAATGTCCGGGGAGCTTAGCGTTCAGCTCTGGGCGTAATACGCTTGCCGGATTTATCTAGGCCAATCTGCGGACGCTCTATTTTGTGCTTGGATGACCCTCGTTTCTGTCTTGAGTTCCCTTCGTTGTCCTGCAATATGCTGCGGTCGCCGTATCCTTCGCGATTGAAACAACCAGCGCACTAGTTGTAAGCTCCAACACATGGATCGCGCTCTCAAAAAAGTGGACATTCTGCGGCACGAACTTAAAGCGTTGCGTTATTTGTTGGATACCTTCCATGAAGGCGGCGTGCGGGCCGAAGAGCTGGTCGCGCGCGAGGATTTTCAAACCGATGAGAGCCGGCTTATCTACGATGCCATCGTGAATTCCAAAAGCCGCGCCGAGGCCGAGGCGCGAATCGCCGAGCTCGAACTCGAGGATGTTGACGTAAAATCTTTCCTTAGGCTGAGCGGGCAGCATTATTACGCCTACCCGGCGTTGGTGAGACAAAGGGCAGTTGCGATTCGACGGGGCGAACTCGAGGTGGAAGACAGTTGAGCGGGTCGTTGCTCGATGTCCAGGAGCTGCTGTTTCTTAGCGACCCGACCGGCGAACTGGTAGCGTTCCAGGAAACCGGGTCGTCTTGGACTAACGTTCTTGCATTTTCAAGCGAGGACAAAGCGGAGGCGTTTCGGCGCGCCAGCGGTCTTTCGAACTGCCAAATCGTGGCCCTCCAATTGGTCGACGCCGAGAGTTTGCGCAACCTTGTGCGCGAATTAAAGCGCAAGATGGTGCGCTCGTTATTCGTCGACCTCGATTTTCACACGGGAGAATGTTTGGACGTTTGGCTTGTGGGGGAAGGCCTGGGCGAAGCGAGAAAACGCCAGCTCGTTCAGGAAGTCTCGGCACGACGTCGGTGACTCGATCGTGACCGTAACGATCAGCGACATAGAGGCCGCACGTAGTCGATTTGCGGGGATAGTCCGGCCTACTGGTTTGGTCCTGAGCCAGACGCTGTCGCGGATGCTTGAGGCGCAGGTTTTCGTCAAGCCCGAAAATTTGCAGAAAACGGGCTCGTTTAAGATTCGTGGGGCTTACAACCGGATCGCCTCGCTCACCGCGTCGGAGGCAAAAAAGGGAGTTGTTTGTGCCTCGGCGGGCAACCACGGGCAGGCACTGGCTTATGCGGCGACGATGGCCGGTGTAAAGGCGACTATCGTGATGCCTGAAGGAGCACCTCTGGCCAAGGTCGCAGCGACACGCAGTTATGGTCAGGAAGTTTTGCTCAGCGGACCGGATTACCAGAGCGCTCTGCGCAAAGCAAAAGAGATACAGGCACAAACCGGTGCCGTGTTCGTAGACGCCTATGACGACCCTCATGTGATCGCAGGACAAGGTACGGTGGGCTTGGAAATCGCGGACGAGGTCGACGCCGACGCGGTGCTGGTGCCGGTCGGTGGCGGCGGGCTGCTCGCAGGAATCTGTGTCGCGCTTGCCGCCCGCTTGCCTAAGGCGAACGTCATCGCGGTCGAGGCCAAAGGCTCGCCCCAATTGAGCGCAAGCCTGAAAGAAGGCAGGGCGATCGCGCTAGACACCCCGGTCGACACGATCGCCGATGGACTAGCCACGGGTCGACTGGGGCAGTTGCCCTTCCAGCTGATCCAAAATCACGTTAGCGATGTAGTGACCGTCGATGACTTCGAGATCAGCGAGGCCGTTCTGTTGATCCTGGAACGGCTAAAGCTGCTTGCGGAGTGCGCGGGTGCTGCGGCTTTGGCTGGGGCGCTCAAGATTAAGTCCAAGCTTAAGGGCAAGCAGGTGGTGATCTGCGTTACCGGAGGCAATATCGACATCAATCTGCTCGATAGGATAATTGGCCACGGCCTCATTAAAATGGGGCGCCTGTTCCGCTTCGCCGTCGACTTGCGCGACCGTCCCGGCGAACTGGGTAAGCTCCTCAAGATGATCGGCGATATGGGAGTCAACGTGCGCGCGATCGCCCACGACCGAAACCGGCTTGACGTCGCGATAAGCGCGGCGGAGGTGGTGCTGGAGCTCGATACGCGCGGCCCTGAACATATAGCAGCGCTTCATTCCTGTCTGGTACGCCACGGCTACGCGATTCGCGTCGATTCTCATCAAGACGTTCCCTGGACGTCTTGAGAAGGCCTACGCTCGAAGAAAAGGAGCGGAGGTTAGAGTACTTGTCGCTCAGTTGCGGAAATTGGCCTGCGCCTTTCAAATTAACCGCGCTTACACGTCTCGTGCTCCGAGAGGCCAAAGTATAGCTGCTTTAGATCTGGTGAACAGCAGAAACCCTGGGAGAACTGACTATCTTTAGGTTGATTATTTGGAAAGCGCCGTGGCAGGTGTGATTGCGCGCTCGCGCCGTGGTGACCCAACGCGTCAACTCTCGGGCTGCGGTTGCGCATGCGCCGGTAATCGCACGAGTTCGCGAGTACAGGCCGAAACGCTCGTGCGTTTGGAACTTACAGCTAAAGGATGTCTTGCATATCTGGGCAAATCGCCACGGGTGTCTCATTAACGGCCGTTTGGCAGGCGGCTGAGTGCAGCATGATGGGACACCTTACAAAAGGTCGAGAATATCGACAATCTCGATGTCGTCAAAGCCGATCGACTCGCTATTTTAGGTTAAGCGCTTCAAGACTCGACTTCCTTGGTTTTGTAGTATTTTTAGCTGGCGGTATGTAAGTTTTTTGGATTGGCATTTAAGGCTAGCTAATTGGCACGCTAATTGAGATATCTTTGAGGAAACCGTCGAAGTAGCTTTTTTCGTACAGAGCCTGGATTGGTGGCGATAGATGCTTGGTGTGCGTTAACTGGTGGGGTCCAAACTATGCCGGAGCAAAAAGATTCTCAGGTAGCCTGCAGTCGAATCCTATTGGTAGAAGACGATCCAGAACACGTATTTATCGCGCTTGCGGTATTGCGCCAGGTGCTAGGCGACGACACCCAGATAGTCGTGGCCAAAACCGCTGAGGAAGCTTTGGCTATTATCGATAACTTCACCGATTTGGACCGACCCGACCTGGTGCTGGTAGATCTGTATCTTCCCAACGAGGGCGGCTTCAGAGTCCTCTCCGGACTGAAAGCCCACGGGCTTCCACCTGAAGTCCCGATTTTTGTCGTCACAAGCTCAATGTACGACAGGGACGTCGCCCTGAGCTACGAATTGGGAGCGTGTGCGGTCCTGTTCAAACCGCTTTCTCGCGCCCAACTTAAAGAGGAACTTAAACGTATGGGCGCGCTGCTTTAGTTGCAAGTCTGACGCTAGTCCTGTCGAGCGACTACGGCTCGAAACTCCGCCTATAGTACTTTTTTCGTGCCCGGCCTTTGACGCATGAGAATATTTGCCGCTTTTTTGGCCGTTCAGTAGACAGGCTTTCGAAAATCTTCCATGAGTAAAGTCGAGAGCCGCGCGAAACTTTAGGCCGTTTCTGCCATTCGCTCATACTGGCAAGCGAACGCTTCGTTTACTCGCCAGTTTTTACGCGTCTGTTGCCTTCCTACTTGTATAACCGCTCAACTTTTTACACAAAGCGTTTAATTACAGCAGGTGCGTTTGCTGCTGTGATGAAAAGGTGGTGAGGTAAAGTTATGCTCGGGGTTGCCCGGCATTCGAGTGCCGATTCATTGTATTAAGCTGAGTACACTTTTCACGGGTAAGATTGAAGACCTTCTCTGTACGGCTGAAGTTCGTGGCTGCGATTTATGATTGCCACTCTTGTCAAGTTCTCGCTGCGCGAGCGGATAATCGTCGTTTTTCTTGGGGCCGCCTTATTGGCGTGTGGACTTTATGCGTTCCACGAGCTGGACATCGAGGCGTATCCAGATCCGGTTCAGCCGATGGTGCAAGTGCTGACCCGGGCAGCCGGTCTTAGTGCCCAGGAAGTTGAAAAGATGGTGACGATACCGCTCGAGTTGGGGCTTGCAGGCACGCGTAATCTCGAACTTCTGGCGTCCAATAGCCTATTCGGGCTGTCCGACGTCAAGTGTTATTTTTCGTGGGACAGTGATTACTACTGGGACAGAGCGCAGGTCATCAATCGCCTAAGCATGATTAATCTTCCCCTAGACGTACGACCGGCTATTTCGCCGGAAAACCCGGTGGGAGAAATCTACCGTTACATAGTGCAAAGCGATGACCATGACCTGTTGCGCGAGCGAGAGGTTCAAGACTGGATTTTGGATAAGCAGCTACGCACGATTCCAGGCGTTATCGGGGTTGTCGGTTTTGGTGGGCTAACCAAACAGTATCAGGTCGAAGTCGACCCTCAGCGTCTGGACTATTACAGGATACCATTGCCCACGCTGCTTAACTCTTTACAAAACTCTAACATCAACGTCGGCGGGAACTACCTTACCGTTGGCGAGCAGGCCTTCGACGTGCGCGGTATAGGCTTTTTTCGTGGCCTCGATGACATCCGCAGCGTCGTTCTGTCCTCCACACAGGCCGTGCCCATAACCCTCGGTCAAGTTGCGTCCGTGCGGATTGGTTATGCCACGCGACTTGGTGTAGTTGGCTTTAACGACCAGAGCGACGTGGTCGAGGGGATCGTCGTGATGCGCAAGTACGGCAACACGATGCAAACCCTGCGCCAGGTCGAAGCCAAGATAGCGCAGCTCAACTCTTCGGGCAGACTTCCGGTAGGTTACCGCGTGCAGCCCTACTACGACCGGGCCCATCTTGTGAACATCACGGTTCGTACCGTCACCGAGAACCTTTCGTTGGGGATGGTTCTGGTGGTGGTCGTGCTGCTGTTTTTTCTAGCCGCGCCGGGGCCTTCGATTGTGGCCGCGGTCAACATTCCGCTTGCGTTGCTTGGGGCGATCACCTTGATGTGGCTAACAGACACGCCAGCCAACCTGATTTCGCTTGGCGCGATCGACTTCGGAATTATCATCGACTCCACCGTAATTGTCGTGGAGAACATCTGTCGCCATCTTCATTCGCCGCATGCCAACCAGCAAAACAAGCTCTCGCTCATCATGAGGGCCGGCGAAGAGGTCGGCGGTCCGATGCTCTTTTCGACGCTTATTTTTGTCATCGCTTTCATACCACTTTTTACGATGCGCGGCGTGGCAGGCGCGATCTTTTCGCCGATGTCTCACGTCTACGCGTACTCGTTGGCGTGCGGCGTGCTGCTTGCAGTTACGCTTTCGCCCGCGTTGAGTTCGTTTTTGGTTCATCCTGGAGCTGCGCGGTGGCGGAATCCGGCGTGGGAGGCGATGCAAAGGTTCTACCATCGCCTGTTCGTCGTGGTGCTGAAGTGGCCGTTGGTTTCGCTTGCGGCGATGGCACTTTTGATCGTGGCCGGGCTGATGCAATTTTCGCGCTTGGGAGGTGAGTTTTTGCCCCATCTGGAGGAAGGCAACATCCTGGTGCACGTTGCGCTTCCTTTGAGCATTTCGCTGGAGCAGGGGGCCAAGATGGTCGACCGGATGCGCCTTTTGCTGCGAAGTTTTCCTGAGGCGCAGACGGTTGTGTCTCAGTTCGGGCGGCCGGACGACGGTACCGACCCGGTAGGGTTCGAGACCGCAGACCTGTTAATCGACCTGCGGCCGCGGTCTCAATGGCCGCCCGGGCTTACGAAGGATGAGTTAATCGACCAGATGGATCGCAAACTCAAGCAAAACTTCCCAGGTCTTAGCTTCGATTACACCCAGTTCATCGAAGATCGCGTCGAGGATATCGTGTCAGGCATAAGAGGCGCCAACTCGATCAAAGTGTTCGGTCCCGACATCAAGACGGACGAGAAAATCGCCTTTCAAATTAAAAATACGATAGAGAAGGTAGACGGAATCGTCGACGTCGTCGTGAACCGCTCTCTGGGCAAGCCCCAGCTCGTCATCGAGCCCGACCGTGCGGCATGCGCGCGCTATGGGTTGAACGTTGGCGACGTCGAGGCCGTGATACGCGCGGCGGTGGGCGGGCAACCGGTCACGCAGGTGCTCGAGGGCGACCGAAGTTTTGACCTGATCGTGCGATGGTTGCCCGAGTACCGCAACAACTACCAAGCGATTCGCGAGATTCGCGTTCCCACCCCCAGCGGCGGTCTAGTGCCACTGGGACAGGTTGCGAAGATCAAAACAGTCGAGGGCGCGGCGCTGATATTTCGAGAGTCGATGCGCCGTTATATCCCAATCAGTTTTGCGGTGCGCGGGCGCGACTTGCAAAGCGCAGTGGAAGGCGCCAAAGCGGCTATCGCAAAAAATTTGAAACTTCCTCCCAATGTCTACCTCGAATGGGGCGGCGAGTATGGCGAGTGGCAAGCCGAGAAACGTCGCCTGGGGATTATCGTTCCAGTCTCGCTTTTGCTCATTATCGGTGTCCTTTACAGCGCGACTATGTCTCTGGTCGACACGTTTATAATCATCGCCCAGATTCCTGTTGCGTGCCTGGGAGGGGTCGTCGCCCTGATTTTGACCGGCTTTCCTTTCAGCGTTTCGGCTGCTGTCGGTTTCGTCTCTATCTTCGGTATCGCGGTCACCGATGGAATCCTCCTAAGTTTCTATATCAAGCAGTTGTGGGAGGAGGGCCACCCGTTTGTCGAGGCGATCATAATGGGCGCCGATCGACGCTTTCGAGCGGTGGTGATGACGGCGCTGGTGGATGCCCTCGGACTGTTGCCCGCCGCGCTATCGCAAAAGATAGGTGCGCAGCCGCAAAAACCGCTCGCGATAGTGGTCATCGGGGGCTCATTGGCGATAGCGGCCTTGACCCGACTTTTGCAACCCGTGCTTATCTATCTTTGCCACCGAGGCCGAAACGCCCGCCTATCTGGGGATACACAAGGTGTCCTGTAGAAGAGCCTGGGGCCGAATGCTTAAAGCCGTTTTTACGTTTGCACAGGAAATCCTACAGGGCTTGCGCGGTGTTTTAAGCCTTTAGTTCCTCGAGTTCGCCAGCCGATGAGAGTCGGAATTTTTTTCCGCCCCAGAAGACCTCGTTGCCGAGCAAGCTTACCGCCCAAACCGCGGTCATGACGAGGTCCTTGACCAGCGTCAACAGGAGGTCCAAAAACTTTAACTCAAGTCGGAGCACTTTGACCGTTATCAAGGCTGCAAAAACGATTCGGACCGCCACCAGGGCACTGGCGAGCGCAAGCGACAGCGAGCTGAAGGCATCTGTGGCCATAAGGGTCAAGGCCCAGAAGGGGCCGTGGATGATGATAGTGGCGACACTGAGAGGACGTACCGTGCGGTAAGTTCGCGCCCAGCGCAGCTGATGGCGCCAGAAGTCGCGAAAACACGACTGCTCGGACCACACGGTTACGAGCGAGCTCGAGAGCCTGACTTCGTAGCCGTGCTCGACCCCAAGCTTGCCGATCAGAAAATCGTCGGCAAGCATGTTTTTTAACACGGCGAAGTTGTCGAGGACTTCGACCACTGCCCGCTTCATCGCGACCGTCGCGCCGAAAGCATGTCCCATCGCTTCGAAGGCGTGCGACAGAAGCGCCATCGGCACAAAGTCCGTGTTCACGAAAAGAGCGTCCAATCGGGAGGCTAGATTGGGCGCCGACCTGGCACGATAAAGACAAGTCACCACCCCCACGCGCTCATCGGAGATAAGTTCGTTGACGACTCGCCTGAGGTGGTCAGGCTCGACCGACACGTCGGCGTCGCTAAGCACCAGAAGCTCGCCGTCCCGCGCAAACTCGACCATCTTGAGCAGTTTGCCCACCTTGCGATTAGTCGCGCTTGGATCTTGACCCACCGATAGAATCACGGGCACCTTTACGTGTTCCTGCTCGAGTTTCCGCACAATCGGAACCGCAGGATCGCTTTCGCTGTCAACTCCAGCGACTAATTTGACGTTCGGATAATCGAGCGCAAGAAACGTCTTTAGGTTGTCGCACAGATGCGCCCCAGCTCCATGAAGTGGCTTGAGCAAAACTACGGTCGGTGGCGGATTAGGTATTGGTGGTGCCGGCCGGGATGCTTCGCGGGCAAACCGTAACGCGCAAAGTGCCGCGGCGACGTAGTAGGCAAGCGAGCACAATACCCCGACTAAGGCCAAGTAAAAGACAAAAACCATCGACGCTCGACCCCAGGTTTTGCGGGATAAGAGCCCAGATTTACCAGGTCAACAGGTGCCGTCCGCTTGAGTGCTACGTTACTGGCCGTGACGACGCGAATAGAAGACGGAAGACGCCTTCTTTTTTACCAAATGTCGTTGCGTCATTAAGACGCGGCTTGTGCAGTTTGCATGCGCCGTTGTCTCATGGTCGAGATGAACTGGCGCGCCTCCTTTAGCATGCGCTTACAATCGTCGGCCGAAGTCAGCATCTTGCGCACGGCCTTAAAGATGTAGCGCGGCCTGAAATAAAAGCTCCGATAGAAGCGCTCGACCGCTTTGTATATCTCGTCGGCGCTAAGGTGAGGATAATTTACCGTGCAACGCTGGTAGCCGTGCTCGTCAAGCAGCGGATCGAACGCTAGATAGCCGTGTTTTACCATGTAGTCGAAAAGTTCGGTGCCCGGATATGGGGAAGCTAAAGACACCTGGATCGTCTCGCAATCCAACTCCTTGGCGAATCTTATCGATTCCTCGATAGTCTCTTTGGTTTCGCCAGGAAGCCCCAAAATAAATGTGCCGTGGATCAAGATACCGAGTTTGTGACAATCTTCGGTGAAACGTCGCGCGCGGTCGAGGCGGACGCCTTTTTTGATATTCTTCAAGATTTCGGCGTTTCCGCTTTCGTAGCCCACCACGAACAATCGAAGCCCGCTGTCTTTTAGGATTTTGAGCGTTTCATAATCTACGTTGGCGCGGGAGTTGGTGGACCAGGTAAGTCCGAGCGGCTTTATCAGCCGCGCGATCTCGCGCGCACGCATCGGGTCAGCGGTAAAAGTGTCGTCGTCAAAGAATACTTCTTTTACAAGCGGAAACTTCGACTTGATTCCTTTAAGTTCTTCGTAGACATTTTGTGGGCTTCTTACCCGATACTTGTGCCCTTGCGTGACCTGCGGCCAGAGGCAGAACGTACAACGCGCCGGACAGCCGCGACCCGTGTAAAGCGAAACGTAGGGATACTGACAATACGGGCTGTTGTAGCGCAGATAGTCAAGGTCGCGGACGTAGACATCGGTCGCAAACGGCAAAGAGTCAAGCTCTTGGCTGGTAAGAGGCGGACGATCGGGATTATGCTTGATTTCCCCATTGCGCCGGTAGCTGATTCCGTTGATCTTGCTCCAGTCGACGCCGCGGGCCACTTCCACAGTGGAAAAGTCGAATTCCTTGCGCGCGACTAGATCGATCGCCTCGGATGCCTTGAGCGTCTCTTCGGGAAGCGCGGTGGGGTGGCCGCCTACGAACGCTATGATGATATCCGGCTTAGCCTGTTTAATCGCCTCAGCTGTTCGGACGTCTACCCAGAACGACGGCGTCGAAGTGTGGATCACGACGAAGTCATATTTTTTGGCTTCTTCAACCGTCTTAGCTAGATCGTAATTGTGTGGAGGTGCGTCAAGCAGCCTGGCGCCTTCGAGCATCCCCGCTGGGTAAGAGAGCCAGGTCGGATACCAGAAGGACCAGACTTCTCGCTTAGCCTGATACCGAGAACCTGCACCGCCGTCGAAATCGGGATAGGACGGTGGATTGAGAAACAGCGTCTTCATCACATCCATCGGGCCACTTCCTCACCTGTCCGGATGGTCAGTTCCGGTCAGAATATACAGGGCTTAAGCTTTGCGTGCAAGCTATCGCGCACTGCGGACACCTGGTCGTTGGTGCTTTTTCCAGACCCCAGAGGTCATATCTTAGGGCTATTCGCTAGAACGCGGCAACTTGTCGTGCGTGAGCGTTGAATGAGAGCAATCGGACTCGAGCAGTGCATCGCACGCTCGATTCATTGCTTAGCGCAAATAGGGCTGGGGCACGGACATTGTATCGTCCTTCTGCCTTCGACGACGGCGTCGGCTTGCTTTCTGGCGCGATCTCTAACGAAGCTCGCTATCGACTCGTGGCGGATTCCACCGATTGCGTCAAGCTATGGTCTTGGCGCGTAATTGCCAGCTTTCCTCGCATCTCGGCAATTACCCGATATGGCCCTAGCAATGGTTGCAGGCGTTCAATCTCCGGTTGGTCGATAACGAGCACGACAGCGTGATTTTCGTTCCATAACTTTACAAGGTCGGTGTCCGAGCTGAACAGGTACGAGCTTGCGTCTTTTGCCCGTTCAGCGCCAAAACGTAACTCGGTTGGGTGACCGACCAAGATCACGCGCCGTCGCGTGTAGAAGGGCAAATCCTGAACATACCGTCCATAGCAGACGATTTTCGCCTTTGGCGCCATCGCAGCTATTTTTTTACTGAGCGCTGCGAACGAACGCAGCGGGTGGAGTTCCGAGCGCACGAAAGTTGCGGCCAACAGCGCGGCAGCGACGCATAATACCGTGCTTGTTACGCCCCATTCAGGCAGTCCGCGCGCGAAAAGCGCCCTCATCACGAGGCCGCCACAAAACAAGATTAGTCCGACGGCGGCAAGACCAGGTGAGATCGCCCGCAAATAGACCCGGTGCAAGCTTGTTGCGCCCGTTGCGCTCGCTGCGACTATCACCATCGCTAGTCCGCCCACACCGCACAATAAAAGGCCCAAAAAGCTCATACGTTTTAGGTATGTGCTCGTGTCGTATTGAGCGCCCGCAAACCGCCCGGTCTGTTCTGCCGGCGCTTCAAACTTGGGCTCCCAACCGTGCGCATGACGGTACCTGTTCAAGGCGCAGATTAGTAGGTCAGCAAACACGATCGCCAAAGGTGGGACAGCAGGCAGTACGTAAGGGATAAGTTTTGCGCGCGCCAGAGAGAACAACGTGAACACCACCGCCGCCGCGATCAGGCAAAAGACGCGCGCGTCGCTCGACCTAAGAGGGGGTCTTGTCAGCAGTGGGACGACCGACCAGGGAGCCATCCCCAAGAAAAGCACCGGCACGTAGTAGTACAAAGGGCCGCTATGGCTGTAGGTGGAGTCAAAAAAGCGGCGCACATGCTCGTCGAAAAAGTAAAAACGAGCAAAGCCAGGCGCCCGCGACTCCATCAGCACAAACCACCATCCGGTAGCCAGCGCGACAGCTGGCAAGCCCCACCATGGGGCAAGCCTCCTCAAGCCCTCGCCCAATGAGCCGCGCCACCAGAGAAACGTTAGAGCCGTCGCCGCCGGCAACGCCAGCGCGGCTAATCCTTTGGTCAGAATTCCCAACGCGATCGCGCCGTAGAGAAGCCACAAATAGCCCGGACTTCCGTCGAGCGCCAAGAAAGTTGAGAAAAACGCGATGCTCACGAGGCTCGCAAACGCCATGTCCATCGTCAGCACTTGCGCCATCACGGCGTAAAGCGGACACGTAATCAGGATCGCGCAAGCAAGTAGTGCGTGCGCGCGATCGAACACGACGCGGCAAAAAACGTACACCGCAAGAACGCCTAGCAGGGCAAACAACGCTGACGGAAGGCGCGCAGCTAGTTCGTTTACTCCTAGCAAACGAAACGAAAGCGCGGTCATCCAGTAAACCAGGGGCGGCTTCTCCGGATAAATGACGTAGTTGAGATGGGGCACGAGCAGGTCTTGCCGGACGAGCATCTCTCTTGCGATTTCAGCGTAGCGCACCTCGTCGGGCCAAAGCCCTTGGCGCGCAAGCCTGAAAAAACACACTACGGTGGCCAGAAGCGCTAGCCCAACTTCAGGCCAAATCTTTGTAAGCCGCTCAAGCAGTAGCGAGCGGACTTTTGCCATCCGGTTTGATTGTGCTGTCTCGCTCATGTTGGGGTGCTTGTCGCGAGGTTTCGGTTTGCTTGCTCGCAAACGGTCTCGGCCGCGTTCAAGTGCTCTGGCTCGAACTTGTAAGCGGCGGATCGCACCAGTAGGCGACTAAAGCTTGTCAGTAACCTGCGGCGACCCCTCCTTTGCGGAAGTCGGCACCGGCGTAAAGGCGACCGTTGAGGATCTCAATTGCCGATACGTCTCCCAAAGCTCGGAAGCGCCTGACTTGATAGCCGTGCTGCTCGAAGAAAGCGGCTACCGACTGAGGAATCGCATCTTCGAGCACGACGTGGTTGGGGACTTCCTGGACATAGATTCTAGGGAGGGCAACGGCTTTTTCCGGCTCAAGACCGAAGTCTAGAATATCGAGTAACACTTGAAATATCGAGGTAATAATGGCCGGACCGCCGGAGGCTCCTATCACTAAAAACGGGCGTCCGCGCTCCATCACGATCGTAGGTGCCATGTTAGACAGCGGGCGCTTGCCAGGCTCGATTAGGTTTAGCGAATGGCCGCGAAGGCCGAAGATGTTGGTCAGACCCCGAGCTAGGGCGAAGTCGTCCATCTCGTTGTTAAGTATGATACCGAGACCTGGGGCTATTACTTTGGCGCCGAAACTCGTATTGATGGTTGTGGTAAGCGAGACGATGTTGCCTTGGGCGTCAACGACACATACTTGGGAAGTGCCGTGGTCCGTTGGCGCCGACACGTAAGGCAATGGCCAACCCTCGAGCACGTTGCGACGCAACTGGCCCAGATGAGATGGCGAGAACAAGAAATTCAGAGGCACGGGTGCGAAGTCTGGATCAGCGTACAAGCCGCGATCCGCAAACGCCTGGTTCATCACTCGCGCTATAAGCTCGAAGTAGGGCGCCGACCAGGGAGCGTAGCGCTTGAGCTCTAGCCCCTCCACGATGGCGAGCATTTCGAGTATCAAACCACCACCGGCCGACGGCGGAGGCATCGTAACTACCTCGTATTTTCCCTCGTATTGCCTAGCTAGCGGCTCGCGCCAGACGGGTCGGTACTGAGCAAGGTCTTGCAGTGTGAGCTTCCCTCCGAGTTGCTCGAGCTCTCTTACGAGCTCGCGGGCCACCGCTCCGCGGTAAAAAACGTCGGCAGGATTGTCTCCCAGCTGCTCCAGAGTGCGCGCAAGCTCGGGCTCAACGATTCGTTCATTGGCGCTTTTCGGATTGCCGTCAGGGCGAAAAAAGATTCGACGCAACGACGGGTCGGCAGCCAGTTCCGAACGGTGGCGGGAAATCTGCTCGGCCAGATGCTGGCCACAGGGAAAACCGTCTCGTGCCAGAGCGATCGCCGGTTGGGCAACTTCGCTGAACTTCATCCGCCCAAAGCGGCGCAGCGCTTCCGCAAGACCGGCTACTTCGCCTGGCACGGCCACGGCCAGCGCGCCGCGCCGCAACAGGTCCTCATCTGGTCGCCCGCCGCGAATGAACACCGCCTGGTTGACGTTCAGGGGCGCTCGTTCGCGGTAGTCCAGAGCGTAAACCTTGTTCGTTTGAGCCATGTAAATCAGCATGAAGCCGCCACCGCCAAGCCCACAAGAGACCGGATTGGTTACGCCAACCGCCAAAGCTGTCGCCACCGCGGCGTCGACGGCGTTGCCACCCCGTTCGAGTACCGAAACACCCGCCTGCGCAGCGTCTTTTTGCTCGGCCACCACCATCGCGCGCTGACCCTCTGACGCAAACGAGGCACGTGAAGGTAACGCGCAAATAAGTAGAAAAACGGCAAGTAAAAAAACCGCTGGAATCTTCCTATATCGCACGCCGTCCAGTGTGAAACGAACCGCCAGGTGTTGTCCAGTGTGGCACAAATGCTCGCTCGTGGCGCTTGGGCTTAAATCGAAGCGCTTAAAACTTGTCTACCTGCTTCGGCTATCCCGTTGCGCTAATCGTAAGACCGTCTCTCCAGCGAAACTCTTCGAAGGCGCAAAAGGTCGAAGGGCGCGACTTTAGCGCCGTAGGTTCGAACTCTCGACGCCCTATGCCACAAAGCATTACAATGCGACACGGAGGTTCGGTCCTACAGGTGGCGAGAAGTTGGCTGCCCGCACGCGAGAGCTTTGAGCAGTTGGTCGATGAGCTCTTCGATGAGCTTTTGATCAACCGATGGCGGATTGGTAGCCGCTCGGGCGCTTATCCGGAAGTGAGGCTACTCGATTTTCCGGAGCAGTACGAGGTGCAGATTGCTGCGAGCGATGTCGATCCTAACGACCTCGAGGTCGAGGCGACGAGTGAGCGCTTGAGGGTCATTGCCCACCTCGGTGCGCGCGCCGCACGCGAACACGTGGTTAGATTCGCCGAGCCGATCGATCCAGCCTCGGCCAGAGCCCGCTGGTTCAAAGGCCTGCTTACAGTCACGCTACCAAAGCAGGGCCGCTCGCGCAGGGCGTAAAAACGTGAACTTTTGATTCAGCACTTGGCGCTTGAGGTAAAAGTCCAACGCAAGTGATGGGAGGCGAAGTGGCGCGGCAAGAAGTTCCCAATCGCGAGCTCAAACCGGCTGAACCGCGGCCAGAGCTTGGCATAAGCGATCTAATTGTACCGATTCCGTTGCAAGAGGATGGAACCGAGCTGTCAGCTCCCTTGAATAGCGAGGACCAGCTTTTTGGCCAGCAGCGCGCGATCGATGCGATCAAGCTCGCAATCGGCATCGGAGCGCCGGGTTACAACCTCTACGTCTGTGGGCTTAGGACGCGCGCCGAGCGAGAGTTGGTGATGCGACTGTTGCACGAGCGCGCCGCCTCGATGGCCACGCCGGGCGACTGGGTATATGTGAATAATTTCCGTAACCCGCAGAATCCCACTGCTATTTATCTCAAGCCTGGGCAAGGCCGGGAGCTGCGCGACAATTTGAGCGAGCTCGTCAACTATCTTCGCGAGCAATTGCCGAAGGCCTTTCGCCGAGAGGATTTCGAGCACGAGCGCATAACTTTGCGGGAAAAATACAACCGGCGTATGCAGGAGATGCTCGGCCAGCTCGAGGCTAAGGCGCGGCAACGTGGATTCGTAATCACTGCTACGCCTGGCGGTCAGCTGCTTTTGCTGCCACTGTTCGAAGGCAAGCCACCCGAGTCGCCCGAAGAGCTAGCGCGCAAAATTGCCGAGCTCCCCGAAGAGGAGCGCGCCCGCTTGACCAGAGCGCAAGAAGAGCTGCAGCAAGAATTGGCGAGCCTGATGTATCGGCAGCAAGAAATGATGCGCGAACTGTTCCGAGATATCCGCAGTATCGAGCGGGCTCTTGCGGGTCGGCTTATTGCGCCAGCTATCGAACAGATAAAACAGCGCTTCGACAATTCCGCCGTCAGCTCCTTTATCGACCAGGTGGCCGAGCACATGCTGGCCAATCTCGACCGCTTCCGGGAACAGGCGATGGGGGCGGAAGGTCCTTCCGAGACGGGACGAATGGCCGGCTCGGACAAAGAGGATTCCATGTTCCTCGAGTACCAGGTCAACGTCGTCGTCGATAACTCGGGATTGTCCGGCGCGCCTGTGGTATATGAGCCCGCGCCCACCTATCGCAACTTGTTCGGCATGATCGAACGCTGGCTAGACCCTTTCGGACGGGTTGGGGCAAATTTTATGCGTATCGTGCCGGGGTCTTACATGCGCGCCCACGGCGGCTTTCTGGTCTTCGACCTCGAAGAGGCGATCGTCGAGCCCGGTGTATGGCATACGCTCAAGCGCAGCTTAAAGACCGGGTTGATAACTCCCGAGACCTTCGAACCCTTCCCGTTTTTCGGGCTCAGCGGTTTAAGGCCCGATCCGCTCGAGATTCGCACCAAAGTGATCCTGCTGGGAGGGCCGCAGATTTTTAGCCTCTTGAGCCTCTACGACCCTGACTTCAACCGGCTGTTCAAGGTCAAGGCCGAAATCCGACCGGTTAGTGACGCTAGTGTCGAGGCTGCGCGCCATTACCAGGCCCGGCTGAGCGCGCTGGTGGAGCAGGAGCGGCTCAAGCCTTTCGACCGAGAGGCGCTTGCGCGCATCGTCCGCTTCGGTACTCGCCTGGCGGGAGAAAAGGGTCGGTTGCTGTCGGTGATGGAGCCGATCGACGACTTGGCGCGCGAAGCAGTGTACTTTGCCGAGCAGGATGGCAGTAGTCAGGTAAGCGCGGCGCACGTCGAACGGGCGCTGAGCGAGCGCGTATTGAGGCTTAATTACCTCGAAGAGGAGATCCGACGCCTTATCGCCAATCGAACGCTGATCGTGGAGCTCGAAGGTGCGCGCGTGGGTCAGGTCAATGGGCTTGCGGTGCTCGACGTCGGCGGCTACGCCTTTGGACGGCCTTCGCGCGTAACCGCTACGGTGGCGCTCGGACAAGCGGGAGTGGTCAATATCGAGCGCGAAGTGCGTCTTTCCGGCTCGATCCATGACAAGGGGGTTATGATCCTGACCGGATTTTTGCGCTCCCGATTCGGCCAACAACACCCGGTATCGATGAGCGCGAGCATATGTTTTGAACAATCCTACTCATGGGTTGAGGGAGATAGCGCAAGCTCGACCGAGCTTTACGCCTTGCTTTCAGCTTTGAGCGGGGTCCCCATTCGCCAGGACCTCGCTGTGACGGGATCAGTCGATCAATACGGGAGGATTCAGGCCGTCGGTGGAATCAACGAGAAAATCGAAGGCATGTACCGAGTATGTAAAGCTGTTGGATTGACCGGCACGCAAGGAGTCATTATTCCCCAGGCAAACGTGCGAAACCTGGTCCTCGACCAGGAGGTTGTGCAGGCGGTCGAACAAGGGCGCTTCCACATCTATCCGGTGCAGCATGTGGACGAGGGAATGGAGCTTCTGACCGGCGTCAAGGCGGGTTCCGTCGATGAGCCAGGCACGATCAATTATCTGGTCGACCAGCGTCTGCGCGCGATGGCCGAGGCGCTGCGCGGCCAGGCTGGAGGCGAGACGAGGATCGTGCGCGAAAGCGAACCGCCCGCGGTCGCGCCCAAGCCTCCACCTCCTCCTGAGCCACCGAGCTGAAAGCATAGAGTAGGCGGACCAGAGCGAGATTTGAGCGAGCGATTCTGAATCGACAAAGCTACCTCGAAAGCGCGAGCGATGACGATAGACCTGCGGCTTGAGCCCAACGAGATGCCGCTCCTGATGGATCTCTACCATCTGACGATGGCGGCAAGTTTTTTCGAGGAGGGTTTGAATGACACCGCATGCTTCAGCATGTGGGTCAGACGGCTCCCTCCTTCGCGAGGTTTTTTGGTTTTGGCAGGGATTGAGCGTTTCCTCGAAGCGCTCGAAGAGTTCCGGTTCGACCAGGCGGCACTCGAATTCTTCGACTCGCTTAAGCTGTTTCGCAAAGAGTTTCTGGACTATCTGGCAACGCTGCGCTTCGACGGCGAAGTGCGGTCGATGCCGGAGGGAGCGATTTTCTTCGCCGAGGAGCCCGTGCTCGAGGTGCGCGGGCCGCTAATTGTCACGCAGCTTTTTGAAACGTTGGCGCTCAACCAGATAGGGATGGCCTCGCTTATCGCGAGCAAGGCCGCACGATGCTTTGTGGCTGCTCGCGGAAGACGTTTGATCGACTTTGGCTTGCGCCGAAGCCAGGGAGCGGACGCTGGCTTGATCGCGGCCCGCTCGAGCTATCTAGCTGGTTTCGACGGCACCGCGAGCGTGTT